>Ga0256404_1000010_pt1 | contig 423073 bp, 324 predicted proteins | sample RumenRJG_01DNA_FD_185990 | JGI IMG/M metagenome (GOLD analysis project Ga0256404, IMG submission 185990) | Bovine rumen microbial communities from Lethbridge, Alberta, Canada - RJG_01 | ecosystem: Host-associated > Mammals > Digestive system > Stomach > Rumen | place: Canada: Alberta... | reverse complement strand
CGCGGTTACGCGCTAACACAGCGCGTTAACTTCTATTTGCGAGATGTTAATAGATTGTCAATCAGTATATTGCAATGTTTGATTATTCGCGAAAGCCGGTAAAATGGCAAGTGGGAAACTTTAGTTAAAAGATACTTCGAAATCAATCCAAGTGCTTTGGAGGTCGTGATATTTAAAAAGAATAAGATGTTTGTCCTTAAACGTAAGTCTGTAGAAAGTAAAGATTACATTAAGAAGTTTCTCAAAAGATATAACAAATAAAAGAGTCGCAGAAGGCAACTCTTTTATAATGGGCGGTGGCGATACGGTCCTGCCCAGGAGAAAGTCAAATAGACTAACTCCTCTCGGAAAATACCGGATTAGTCATTTCTGACAGTGCAAAGATACAAACTAATTCTGTAACTTCCAAAACTATTGACCATTTTCTTCTGTTTCCCAACATTTTTCTCTCCAACATTCAAAAACCACCCGCCCATGCTTGGAATGGATCGGATAGTCTCATTATCAGAGGAATAATATGCTTTCTATCGCACCCATCCTCTATGTCGTGAGGCGAAACGGCAGAGCTGAGCGGGGTTGAGATTAAAACAAAACAAAAACGGGAATCACAATTTGTGACTCCCGTTTTTATGATAGTTTGCCCATTCGGGCTTTAACTATACCTTGATCTCTACCTCAACACCGCTGGGAAGCTCAAGCTTCATCAGGGCATCAACCGTCTTGGCAGTTGAGCTGTAGATGTCAATCAGACGCTTGTAGTCTGACAACTGGAACTGCTCACGAGCCTTCTTGTTTACGAAGGTAGAACGGTTTACTGTGTAAATACGCTTGTGGGTTGGAAGGGGGATAGGACCGCTAACGATAGCACCTGTGGCCTTCACAGCCTTCACGATTTTCTCTGCTGACTTGTCAACCAATTTGTGGTCGTAGCTCTTCAGCTTAATACGAATTTTCTGACTCATAGTCTAATTTTACAATTTAATTATTTGACGATTTTACTATTTAACACTGCTAAAGAGTCATTTGCTCAGCAGTATTATTTGGGGTATCACTATTTCACAACCAACAACATCAGGCGAACCAAAATTGTCAAATTGTGAAATAGTGAAATGGTCAATTACACAAGGTCAACGCGACCCTTGATCTCCTCAAGCACAGCCTTGGCGATAGAGCCAGAAACTGGTGCGTGGTGATCATACTCCATAGAGCTGGTAGCACGACCAGAGGTGATGGTACGCAGAGCGGTTACATAGCCGAACATCTCAGCCAGCGGAACCATAGCCTTCACGATGCGTGCACCGCTACGTGCCTCTTCCATACCTTCTACCTGACCACGGCGCTTGTTCAAGTCACCAATCACGTCACCCATGTTCTCCTCAGGTGTCACCACCTCAAGCTTCATCACAGGCTCCATGAGTACAGGACCGGCCTTCACGCAAGCGTTCTTGTATGCGTTGCGGGCAGCCAACTCGAATGACAACTGGTCAGAGTCAACCGGGTGGAATGAACCATCGATAACAGTCACCTTCATGGAATCCATCGGATAGCCACCGAGCACACCATTCTTCATGGCATCCTCGAAGCCCTTCTGAACAGCGGGGATGAATTCCTTAGGAATGTTACCACCCTTCACCTCGTTGATGAACTGCAGACCGCCGTTCTCCTTGATGTCGTAATCCTCATCTACCGGACCGACGTTCACGATGATGTCAGCGAACTTACCACGACCACCCGACTGCTTCTTGTAAACCTCGCGGAGGTTAACAGTCTTGGTGATGGCTTCCTTGTAGTTCACCTGAGGCTTACCCTGGTTACACTCTACCTTGAACTCACGCTTCAGACGGTCGATGATAATATCGAGGTGAAGCTCACCCATACCAGAGATCACGGTCTGACCGCTCTGCTCGTCGGTATGTACAGTGAAGGTAGGATCTTCCTCAGCCAGCTTAGCCAGACCATTATCGAGCTTGGCAATGTCAGCCTGGCTCTTCGGCTCGACAGCGATAGAGATCACGGTATCCGGGAAGCTGATGCTCTCCAGTACGATGGGATGAGCCTCATCGCAGAGGGTATCACCCGTACGGATATCCTTGAAACCTACACCGGCACCGATATCACCAGCGTCAATGCTCTCCATGGGCTGCTGCTTGTTGGAGTTCATCTGGAACAGACGGCTCACGCGCTCCTTCTTACCGGAACGGGTGTTGAAGACGTATGAACCAGCCTCCACCTTACCAGAGTAAACGCGGAAGAACACCAGACGACCAACATACGGGTCGGTAGCAATCTTGAAGGCCAGCGCTGAAGTGGGCTCGTCCTCACTCGGCTTACGGTCTTCCTCTTCGCCTGTGCTGGGATTCTCACCAACGATGTTGGGAGTATCCAGTGGAGAAGGAAGGAAGGCACAAACATAGTCGAGCAGAGTCTGTACACCCTTGTTCTTGAATGATGAACCGCAGAGCATCGGTGTGCACTCCATGGCGAGGGTACCCTTACGGATAGCAGCGATCAGCTCCTCCTCAGTAATTGAGTTAGGATCCTCGAAGAACTTCTCCATCAGAGCCTCATCGAACTCTGCTGCAGATTCCACGAGCTTGTCGCGCCACTCCTGAGCCTCATCAGCGAGATCAGCAGGGATGTCGGTTACCTCGAACTCAGCCCCCTGTGTCTCATCGTTCCAGATGATAGCCTTCATCTTCAGCAGGTCAACGATACCCTTGAAGGTCTCCTCCTGTCCGATAGGAATCACCAAAGAAACGGGCTTAGCACCCAGCACGTCCTTCATCTGCTGGAGAACGTCGTAGTAGTTTGCACCAGAACGGTCCATCTTGTTCACGTATCCCAGACGGGGTACGTTATACTTGTCGGCCTGGCGCCACACCGTTTCACTCTGGGGCTGCACACCACCTACTGCACAGTAGGTTGCCACAGCTCCGTCCAGTACACGGAGAGAACGCTCCACCTCAGCGGTGAAGTCCACGTGTCCCGGAGTATCAATCAAGTTGATCTTAAACTGTTTGTCGTTATAGTGCCAATAGCAGGTGGTAGCAGCAGAGGTGATGGTAATACCACGCTCCTGCTCCTGTGCCATCCAGTCCATTGTTGCGGCACCGTCATGAACCTCGCCAATCTTATGAGTCTTACCTGTGTAGTACAGGATACGCTCAGAAGTTGTTGTCTTACCGGCATCGATGTGAGCCATGATACCGATATTGCGGGTCAGATGTAAGTCTTGTTTTGCCATTTTCTCTTTTTACCTATTATTATCCTGAATGTTTAGAATCTGAAGTGAGCGAATGCACGGTTAGCCTCAGCCATACGGTGCATGTCCTCCTTACGCTTGTATGCACCACCCTGGTTGTTGTAGGCATCCATGATCTCAGCAGCCAGACGGTCAGCCATAGACTTACCACCACGCTTGCGCGCGAAGTTGATCATATTCTTCATGGACACACTCTCCTTGCGGTCCGGACGGATTTCCGTAGGAACCTGGAAGGTTGCACCACCGATACGACGGCTCTTCACCTCCACCTGGGGAGTAATGTTATCGAGGGCCTGCTTCCAAATCTCAAGCGGAGCCTTCTCTTCCTTAGCCATCTTCTCTTTGACGATGTCAAGAGCTTTGTAGAAAATCTCATAAGATGTATTCTTCTTTCCGTCATACATCAGATGATTCACGAACTTTGAGACCTTTTGGTCGTTGAAAACGGGATCCGGCAGGATCACGCGCTTCTTTGGTTTTGCTTTTCTCATTTTTAATAAAATTTATTCTGCATGGGGCTGTTCTTTCTGATATCTTCAACGCTCACTCCAGAGCATTTACTCAACCTGTTAACAATTCTCCAGCAAAACGGTTTACTTCAAGTTTCTGAGTTATCAGTCACTGAGTTTTCAGTTCCTGAGTTTGTAAGTTTCTGAGTCTTCGAGTTGTTGAGTTTCTCCTCTTGTTCCGAGCCTGCTCATCACCGAGCACCCATGAACTTAAAAACTCACTGACTCTTTTACTTCTTCTGCTTAGGACGCTTAGCTCCGTACTTGGAACGACGCTGTGTGCGGTTTGCTACACCTGCAGTATCCAGCGTTCCGCGAACAATGTGATAACGTACACCGGGAAGGTCCTTTACACGACCGCCGCGTACCAAAACGATAGAGTGCTCCTGAAGGTTGTGACCCTCTCCCGGGATGTAGGAGTTCACTTCCTTCTGGTTTGTCAAACGAACACGGGCAACTTTACGCATTGCCGAATTAGGCTTCTTCGGGGTCGTTGTGTAAACGCGTACACAAACGCCACGACGCTGAGGACATGAGTCCAAAGCGGGCGACTTGCTCTTGTCAACAAGCGCCTTTCTGCCTTTTCTTACTAATTGTGAAATAGTAGGCATTGTACTTAATTTTTAGATATTTATATTGTTTTGTTTATATTCGAGTATGTGCACTATAATCCCTGCGGACTATTTCGGGCTGCAAAGGTACAAACTTTCCCCGAAACCACCTAATTCTATAAATAGCAAAAGTAACGGAATAATAAAAAATTAGTAAGAAATATACTTTGTTAACATTGTTTTAATATATTTCTTACTAATTTCGTTCAAGATTCGACAGGATTCACGGGATTAAGCCTCACCTTTCCCCATTGGAAATGGTGTTGCCGTACGTGGACCTTGGTTTGGGATGCGAATGGTTCCGAACTCCTGTTCGTAACGCATAATGTTCTCCTGCAGCGCGGCGAGAAGTCGCTTGGCATGTTCAGGAGCCAGAATCACACGACTCTTCACCTGTGCCTTCGGCAGTCCGGGAAGTACCCGTGCGAAATCAAGGATGAAATCACTACTGCTATGGGTAATGATGGCAAAGTTGGCATACTGTCCCTGTGCCACATCCTGCGGCAACTCCAACTGCAATCCGTTATTCTTCTGTTCCTCCATAACCTAAACTATAACTATGAATTATTTCTGTATTTCTCTGCTTGCTCACGGATAAGGTCGGGATCATCAAAGTAATTGATTTTCATGGCCTCACGCACCTCATGCAACGTCTGGGCAGCCACCTCGCGGGCAGCTTCACTACCCTTCTTCAGGATGTTATACACCTCGGGAATGTCCTGTTCGAACTCATGACGGCGAACACGGATGGGCTCCAGCTGCTTGTTCAACACCTTCATGAGGAACTTCTTGCATTTCATGTCGCCTAATCCGCCACGACGGTAGTGGTCTTTCAACTCATCCAGGTTCTTGTATTCGGGCCAGAACTCAGCGAAGTCATCATCAGAAGAGAAAGCATCAAGATAGGTAAACACCACGTTTCCTTCCACATGACCGGGATCTTCCACGCGCAGATGTTCCGGATCGGTATAAGCCGACTTCACTTTCTGCTCCACCTCCTTGGCAGTGTCGCTCAGGTAAATACAGTTACCCAAGCTCTTCGACATCTTTGCATTACCGTCGATACCCGGCAGACGCAGACAAGCCTGGTTGGAAGGCAGCATGATCTGCGGCTCTACCAGCACCTCGCCGTATATGGAATTGAAGCGTCTTACAATCTCGCGGCACTGTTCCAGCATCGGCTCCTGGTCTTCTCCAACCGGCACGGTAGTAGCCTTACAGAACGTGATATCGGCAGCCTGTGAGATAGGATAGGTGAAGAAACCCACGGGAATGGAGGTCTCGAAGTTGCGCATGGCAATCTCTGTCTTCACAGTGGGGTTGCGCTGCAGACGACTCACGGTAACGAGGTTCATATAATACACCGTGAGCTCCGTCAGCTCAGGGATCATCGACTGGATGAAGATGGTGACCTTTGAGGGGTCGAGACCCACAGAGAGGTAATCGAGTGCTACCTCAATGATGTTCTGACGCACCTTTTCTGGATTGTCGGCATTATCAGTAAGAGCCTGCACATCTGCGATGAACACGAACATCTTATCGTAGTCACCTTCATTCTGTAACTCCACGCGACGGCGCAGTGAACCCACATAGTGTCCCAAATGCAGGCGACCCGTGGGGCGGTCGCCTGTGAGTATGATTCTTCCCATATTACTGTTTATTCTCTTTAGCCTGCAAAGGTAATGAATTATTTTCAGATTCGGTAAACAAAATGAAAGATAATGTCACATTTGCCAAAAACAACAGCAGCCATATCCTTCTTACAGAAGAATACAGCTGCCGTTTCGTATTTTCAAGCACTCTGACGAGTACCTTTTTATTGTCTTAACGGATTAAGGCTCCACCTCGATGGCCTCCTTGTCGGAGAAGTCGAGCACGTTCTTGCGGTTAGCCTGAATACGCTCATACTCCTCTTTCGAGCCCACGATGATCTTGTCGAACTCACGCAGACCAGTACCGGCAGGAATCAGGTGACCGCAGATCACGTTCTCCTTCATACCTTCCAAGGTATCTACCTTTCCGCGGATAGCAGCCTCGTTGAGCACCTTCGTCGTCTCCTGGAAGGAAGCGGCCGACATGAAGCTCTTGGTCTGCAATGCTGCACGGGTGATACCCTGCAGGATCTGGGTTGAAGTAGCGGGCACGGCGTCACGAACCTGTACGGTACGGAGGTCACGACGCTTGAGCATAGAGTTCTCGTCGCGCAGCTTACGGGCGGAAACGATCTGTCCTGCCTTCATGACCTCAGAGTCACCGGCATCAACAACCACCTTCTTACCCCAGATACGGTCGTTCTCCTCTGCGAAATCAAGCTTGTCAACGATCTCCTGCTCCAGGAAGATGGTATCACCCGGGTCATTGATCTGCACCTTGCGCATCATCTGACGGACGATGATCTCGAAGTGCTTATCGTTGATCTTCACACCCTGCAGACGATACACGTCCTGAACTTCATTCACGATATACTCCTGAACGGCGGTCGGACCCTTGATGGCCAGGATATCGTTCGGTGTGATCACACCGTCGGAAAGCGGAGTACCGGCACGTACGGCATCATGCTCCTGTACCAGGATCTGCTTAGAAAGAGATACCAGATACTTACGCTGGTCGCCAGTCTTAGAGGTAACGATAATCTCACGGTTACCGCGTTTTACCTTACCCATGGTCACCTCACCGTCGATCTCAGATACGACAGCAGGGTTAGACGGGTTACGAGCCTCGAAGAGCTCGGTAACACGCGGCAGACCACCGGTGATGTCACCACCCTTGGCAACGGTACGCGGAATCTTCACCAAAGTGGTACCGGTCTTGACGGTCTGACCGTCCTCAACAACCACGTGACCACCTACAGGGAAGATATAGGTTCCGATAACCTCGCCATTGCTACCGATAATATCACAGGTAGGCACCAGATTCTTGTCGCGTGTCTCCGTGATGATCTTCTCGGTCAGACCCGTGGTTTCGTCGGTCTCAGCCTTATAGGTACTGCCTTCCACCACATCCTTGAACTTCAAGGTACCGGCATATTCAGTAACGATAACGGCGTTGAACGGATCCCAACGGGCAATCATATCACCCTTCTTCACCGTACTTCCATGCTTGAAGTAGAGAGAAGAACCGTAAGGTACGTTCATCGTAGAGAGTACGATGTTGGTGTGCGGATCAACGAAGCGGACCTCAGCCAGACGACTGACAACCATCTGACACTCGCGCTCACCAGTCTCGCCCTCCTCAGTGAAAGGAACGGCACGAAGCTCATCGAACTCCAGACGACTGTCGTTCTTGGCCACGATAGAAGCGTTGGCGGCAGCATTACCTGCCACACCACCGGCGTGGAACGTACGAAGTGTAAGCTGAGTACCCGGCTCACCGATAGCCTGAGCGGCAATCACACCGACAGCCTCACCCTTCTGAACCATTCGCTGGGTAGCGAGGTTACGACCGTAGCACTTCATACAAACACCCTTCTTACTCTCGCAAGTGAGCACCGAACGGATCTCGACACTCTCGATGGGTGATTCCTCGATGATTCGTGCCACATCCTCGGTAATCTCCTCACCGGCAGAGATAATCTTCTCGCCTGTGGTGGGGTTGATGATGTCGTGTACAGACACACGACCAAGGATACGCTCAAACAAGGTAGAGATGGTCTCATCGCCGTTCTTCAGTGCTGTGCAGACCAGTCCGCGCAGCGTACCGCAGTCCTCTTCGGTGATGATCACATCGTGTGACACATCCACCAAACGACGAGTCAGGTAACCAGCATCGGCCGTCTTCATAGCGGTATCGGCAAGACCCTTACGAGCACCGTGAGTAGAGATGAAGTACTCGAGCACCGACATACCCTCTTTGAAGTTCGAGAGAATCGGGTTCTCAATGGTACCACGTCCTTCAGCACCTGCCTTCTGCGGCTTGGCCATTAAACCACGCATACCAGCCAGCTGCTTGATCTGGTCCTTAGAACCACGGGCTCCGGAATCCAGCATCATATAAACAGCGTTGAAGCCCTGGTCGGCCTCGGTCATCTGCTTCAGCAAGACCTCACCCAGACGGTTGTTGACATGTGTCCAGGCATCGATAACCTGGTTGTAACGCTCGTTGTCGGTGATGAAGCCCATGTTATAGTTATCGGTGATGGCCTGTACCTCATCATTACCTTTCTGTACCAGCTCCTCCTTCTCCTTCGGGATGATGATATCATCGAGGTTGAAGGAAAGACCGGCGAGGTAAGCCATACGGTAACCAAGGTTCTTGATACCGTCGAGGAACTCACAAGCCTCAGCAAAACCAACATGCTTGATCACGTTGGCAATGATGTCACGCAATGACTTCTTAGAGATAATCGTATTGACGAAGCCCACCTCGTCGGGGATAATGCCATTAACGATGACACGTCCAACGGAGGTCTCCACCATATGGGTATAATACTCACCCTTCTCATCCTTGTCCTTTACCAGCACTTTCACCTGAGCATGGAGGTCGCACTTGCCCTCGTTGTGGGCAATGATAGCCTCCTCCGGACCGTAGAAGGTAAGACCTTCACCCTTAGCACCTGGACGGATCTTAGTGATATAGTAAAGACCCAGCACCATATCCTGTGAAGGAACGGTGATTGGCGCACCATTGGCAGGGTTCAGGATGTTATGACTCTGCAGCATCAGGATCTGTGCCTCGAGTACAGCCTCGTTGCTCAACGGAAGGTGAACAGCCATCTGGTCACCGTCGAAGTCAGCGTTGAAAGCCGTACATGCCAGCGGGTGCAGCTGAATAGCCTTACCCTCGATGAGCTTCGGCTGGAAGGCCTGAATACCCAGACGGTGCAGTGTAGGAGCACGGTTCAGCAGTACGGGATGACCCTTCATCACGTTCTCCAGGATATCCCAGATCACCGGTTCACGACGGTCAACAATCTTCTTTGCGCTCTTCACCGTCTTCACGATACCGCGCTCAATGAGCTTACGGATGATGAACGGCTTATACAGCTCGGCTGCCATCAGCTTCGGCAGACCGCACTCGCCCATCTTCAGCTCAGGACCTACCACGATTACCGAACGTGCTGAATAGTCAACACGCTTACCGAGCAAGTTCTGACGGAAGCGACCCTGCTTACCTTTCAGTGAGTCAGAGAGTGACTTCAGCGGACGGTTGCTGTCGCTCTTCACGGCAGACGACTTACGACTGTTGTCGAAGAGAGAGTCAACAGCCTCCTGCAGCATACGCTTCTCGTTACGGAGGATCACCTCAGGTGCCTTGATCTCCATCAGTCTCTTCAGACGGTTGTTACGAATGATGACACGACGGTAGAGATCGTTCAGGTCGGAGGTGGCGAAACGACCACCATCCAGCGGTACCAACGGGCGCAACTCAGGAGGAGTAACAGGAATGATCTTCATGATCATCCACTCCGGTTTGTTGGTCTCCTGACTAACGCGGAAGGCCTCCACCACCTGCAGACGCTTCAGCGCCTCGGTCTTACGCTGCTGAGAAGAGTCGCTATTGGCACGGTCGCGCAGCTCATAGCTCAGAGAGTCGAGGTCGATACCCACGAGCAACTCGTAGATAGCCTCAGCACCCATCTTGGCAATGAACTTATTCGGATCGGAATCATCGAGATACTCATTGCCCTGGGGCAGACCCTCCAGGATTTCGATATACTCATCCTCAGACAGCAGGTCCATCTTATGTGAACCGTTCACCTCGTTACCTTCAGCATCTTTCTTTCCTTCCATCACACCCGGCTGGATGACGATGTACTTTTCATAATAGATAACAGCATCGAGTTTCTTGGTAGGAACGCCTAACAGATAACCGATCTTGTTGGGCAGGGAACGGAAGTACCAAATATGTGCCACGGGCACCACCAGCTCGATATGTCCGGTACGCTCACGGCGCACCTTCTTCTCGGTTACCTCCACGCCGCATCGGTCGCAGACAATTCCTTTATAACGGATACGCTTGTACTTACCGCAAGCACACTCATAGTCCTTGGTAGGACCGAAGATGCGCTCACAGAACAATCCATCGCGTTCGGGCTTGTATGTACGATAGTTGATGGTCTCAGGCTTGGTAACCTCGCCGAAACTGCTCTCGAGGATCTCCTCGGGAGAAGCCAGTCCGATAGTAATCTTCGTGAAATTACTCTTTATCTTGGAATCTTTCTTGAAAGCCATATTTAATTTTCAATTTTCAATTGTAAATTATCAATTCACTTAGTCGAGACTTACACTTAAACCTAAGCCACGAAGCTCATGGAGCAACACATTCAGAGATTCGGGGATACCCGGCATCGGCATGGGCTCACCCTTCACGATGGCCTCGTATGCCTTCGAACGTCCCACTACATCGTCAGACTTGATGGTCAGGATCTCCTGGAGCACATGACTGGCGCCGAAGGCCTCCAGTGCCCAAACCTCCATCTCACCGAAACGCTGACCACCGAACTGTGCCTTACCACCAAGTGGCTGCTGGGTAATCAAGCTGTACGGACCGATGGAACGTGCATGCATCTTGTCTTCAACCATATGACCGAGCTTGAGGAAGTAGGTGATACCAACCGTTGCGGGCTGGTCGAACTTCTCGCCCGTCTCACCATCATAGAGGTGAGTAGAACAGAGGCGCGGCAGACCGGCCTTGTCGGTCCATTCCTGCAGATCCTCCAGTTTAGCACCATCGAAGATCGGGGTTGCGAACTTCACACCCAAACGCTTACCGGCAGCACCGAGGATAGCCTCGAAGATCTGACCGAGGTTCATACGTGAAGGCACACCCAGCGGGTTCAGTACCAGGTCAACAGGACGACCGTCCTCCAAGAACGGCATATCCTCCTGACGTACCACCTTAGAAACGATACCCTTGTTACCGTGACGACCAGCGAGCTTATCACCCACACCGATCTTACGTTTCTTGGCCACATATACCTTGGCCATCTGCAGGATACCAGAAGGCAGCTCATCACCGATGGTGATAGCGAGCTTACGGCGCTTCAACTCTGCATCAAGCAGCTTGTACTTCTTGATGTAGTTCATGATCAGTTTCTGAATGAGATCATTCTTGTGCTCATCATTTGTCCAGCCGTTGCTCTGGATTCCGTCGTACTCGAGATTCTTCAACGCAGCAACAGTGAACTTACTGCCCTTGGTGATGATCTCAGCACCTGTATAATCCTTCACACCCTGTGATACCTTACCCTTGGTAAGCGCCATCAGCTTATCGATCAGGATATCTCTCAAGTCGTTGATCTTAGCTGCATACTCCTCATCGATCTTGGCCAGGATCACCTTGTCCTGCTGCTTGCTCTGACGTGTTTTGATGGCACGAGAGAACAGTTTCTTATCGATGACGACACCTGTCAGCGACGGATTAGCCTTCAACGAGCTGTCCTTTACATCACCTGCCTTGTCACCGAAGATGGCGCGGAGCAGTTTCTCCTCAGGTGAAGGATCACTCTCACCCTTCGGTGAGATCTTTCCAATCAGGATGTCACCCGGTTCAACGCGGGCACCGACACGGATGATACCGTTGTCGTCCAGATCCTTGGTAGCCTCCTCGCTGACATTCGGGATATCAGCAGTGAACTCCTCCATACCACGCTTAGTCTCGCGAACATCCAGCGAGTACTCATCAACATGTACGGAAGTAAGGATATCCTCACGAACCACACGCTCGTTGAGAACGATAGCATCCTCATAGTTGTAACCCTTCCAAGGCATGTAAGCCACAAGCAGGTTACGACCGAGTGCCAGCTCACCATTCTCTGTAGCATAACCCTCTGTCAGGATATCGCCAGCCTTTACGCGCTGACCTTTGTTACAGATAGGACGGAGGTCAACCACCATGTTCTGGTTGGTACGACGGAACTTCGGAATGCGGTATTCCTTCAAGGCGGGCTCGAAGCTCACGAACTCCTCATCCTCGGTACGGTCGTACAGGATACGGATCGTGGTAGCATCCACATATTCAATCACACCATCACCTTCAGCGGTGATCATGGTACGGGAGTCTTCACAAACCTGCTTCTCAATACCAGTTCCTACGATAGGAGCCTCGTTATGAAGCAGAGGTACGGCCTGGCGCATCATGTTCGATCCCATCAATGCACGGTGAGCATCATCGTGCTCCAAGAAAGGAATCAAGCCAGCTGCGATAGAGGCGATCTGCTGTGGAGCCACGTCCATCAAGTCAACCTCTCCAGGAGCCACAACGGGGAAGTCAGCATCCTGACGGCACTTCACATAAGTACGGATGAACGAACCGTCATCCTTCAATGGAGCGTTACCCTGACCGATGATGTGATCCTCTTCCTCCTCAGCGGTGAGATATACCACATCCTCGTTCTTCAGGTCAACAACACCGTCCTTCACCTTACGGTAAGGAGTCTCGATAAAACCGAGCTCATTGATCTTCGCATAGACACAGAGCGAAGAAATCAGACCGATGTTCGGACCTTCAGGACTCTCAATCGGACACAGACGACCATAGTGAGTATAGTGTACGTCACGTACCTCGAAACCAGCACGCTCACGAGACAGACCGCCAGGACCGAGAGCCGACAGACGACGCTTGTGGGTAACCTCAGCCAGCGGGTTGGTCTGATCCATGAACTGACTCAGCGGATTGGTTCCGAAGAACGAGTTGATCACGCTGGAGATGGTCTTGGCATTGATCAGGTCGGTAGGTGTGAACACCTCGTTGTCGCGAACGTTCATACGCTCGCGGATGGTACGGCTCATACGAGCCAGACCGATAGAGAACTGATTACTCAACTGCTCACCCACCGTACGTACACGACGGTTGCTCAGGTGGTCGATATCATCAACGGTAGCATTTGAGTTCACCAGCTGAATGAGATACTTGATGATCTCTATAATATCTTCCTTGGTCAGGATACGGACATCCATATCCGTGTTCAGACCCAGTTTCTTATTGATTCTGTAACGACCCACATCACCCAAGTCATAACGCTTGTCAGAGAAGAAGAGGTTCTGGATCACCTCTCGTGCACTGGCATCATCAGCAGGATCAGCATTACGCAGCTGACGGTAGATATAGTTCACAGCCTCCTGCTCACTATTACTCGGGTCTTTCTGCAGGGTATTGAAGATGATGGAGAACTTACTTGCCGTATCAGCATCCTTATGAACGAGGATGGTAGAAGCACCGCTGTCGAGGATATCCTCAGCGTTCTCTTTAGTAATCTCCGTCTCGCGCTCCATGATCACCTCATTACGCTCGATGGAAGTCACCTCACCAGAGTCCTCATCCACGAAGTCTTCCGTCCAGCTCTTCAGCACACGGGCGGCGAGATGCTTGCCGATTACCTCCTTCATATTCTTCTTTGTCACCTTCACCTCCTCAGCGAGGTCGAAGATCTGGAGGATGTCCTTATCAGCCTCGAAACCGATGGCACGGAGAAGCGTTGTTACAGGCAGCTTCTTCTTTCGGTCGATGTAAGCATACATCACATTGTTGATATCGGTGGCGAACTCGATCCATGATCCCTTGAACGGAATGATACGGGCACTGTAGAGAACCGTACCATTGGCGTGGATACCCTGACCGAAGAATACACCCGGTGAACGGTGCAGCTGAGAAACGACTACTCGCTCTGCGCCGTTGATAATAAACGTACCGTTGCTTGTCATGTACGGAATCGTACCCAGGAACACATCCGACACGATTGTCTCGAAGTCCTCATGGTCCGGATCAGTACAATACAGTTTCATCTTAGCCTTCAAAGGTACACTGTAGGTCAGACCACGCTCCAGACACTCGTCAATGGTGTAGCGGGGCGGGTCGATAAAGTAATCCAGGAACTCAAGAACGAAATTGTTCCTTGTGTCGGTTATAGGGAAGTTCTCTGCGAACACCTTATATAAACCGTCATTCTTGCGTTCCTCAGGCGGAGTATCTAACTGTAGGAAGTCCCTGAAAGACTTCAATTGCACATCGAGGAAATCCGGATAGGGCATCGGATTCTTCACGCTGGCAAAGTTTATTCTGTTATCAACAATTCTTGAAACCATCTAAAATAAAAAATGTTTGGTTTTGAAAAAATCCCGGAGTAACCGGAGATTCCGGATTTTCCGGAATTCTGCCTTTTAGACAAGAAAAGGTTAGGACTCCCCTACTTAGGAAATCCTAACCCGTATATGAGTAACAAACCCGATTATTTGAGCTCTACCTCAGCACCAGCTGCCTCGATAGTCTTCTTCAGGTTCTCAGCCTCGTCCTTTGACAGGCCCTCTTTCAGAGTAGAAGGAGCACCGTCTACGAGATCCTTAGCCTCTTTCAGACCAAGACCGCAAGCTTCCTTCACAGCCTTTACAACCTGGAGCTTAGCAGCACCAGCAGACTTCAGAACTACATCAAAAGATGACTTCTCCTCAGCTGCCTCAGCTGCGCCAGCAGCAGGACCTGCAGCAACTGCAACAGCTGCAGCAGCAGGCTCAATTCCGTACTCGTCCTTCAGGACTGTTGCCAACTCGTTAACTTCTTTTACTGTAAGGTTTACCAACTCTTCAGCAATAGCTTTAATATCTGCCATTTTTATTTAAATTTTTAATTGTTTTTAATGTGAATACTCTGGTTCGCTTATTGGTTACGCTCAGCGATAGCGTCAAGCAATCCGTGAATCTTGCCACCAGCGTTCAAGCCAGAAACAACATTCTTGATCGGAGACTGCAGCAAAGCCACGATGTCGGCGATCACCTCGTTCTTGCTCTTGATAGATGCCAGTTCATCCAGCTTGTCAGCACCAATATAGATGCCCTCTTCTGCGTAAGCAGCCTTCAAAGCCGGAATACCCTGCTTCTTATACTCTTTCAGCATTTTGGCCGGAACGTTTGCAGTGTTGCAGAACATCACGGCTGTGCTGCCTTTCAAAGTCTCATACAAAGGCTCAAAATCAACTTCTGATGCCTCGAAAGCCTTGTGAAGAAGCGTGTTCTTCACTACTACCATCTTGATCTCATTCTTGAAGCACTTGCGACGGAGATCACTTGTATCCTTGGCGTTCAGTCCGGAGACATCAACCAGGTAGAAATGTGCATACTCCTTCAGCTTCTCACCAAGTTCAACGATGATAGTATCTTTTACTTCCTTTCTCATTTTTCGTTTTCTTTAAAAATTACTCAACAGTCTTGGGATCTACCTTGACACCAATACTCATCGTACTTGAGAGATAAATGCTCTTGATATAAGTACCCTTAGCAGCAGCGGGCTTCAGTTTGATTACGGTAGCGATGAACTCCTTGGCATTACCGTAGAGCTGCTCGGGGGTCATGCTGACCTTACCGATTGACGTGTGGATAATACCAGCCTTGTCAACCTTGAAGTCAATCTTACCCTGCTTCACTTCCTTAACAGCCTTTGCTACATCCATAGTAACAGTGCCGCTCTTGGGGTTCGGCATCAATCCGCGGGGACCGAGCACACGGCCCAGAGGACCGATCTTACCCATACAAGAAGGCATCGTAATAATCACATCAATGTCTGTCCAGCCACCCTTGATCTTATCGATATACTCGTCAAGACCAACATAGTCAGCTCCAGCTTCCTTGGCAGCAGCTTCCTGATCGGGAGTACAGAGCGCAAGCACGCGAGTAACCTTACCAGTTCCGTTCGGCAGCGACACAACGCCACGAACCATCTGGTTAGCCTTACGCGGGTCAACGCCCAGTCGCACGTCGATATCTACTGAAGCATCGAACTTGGTTGTGGTAATTTCCTTAACCAGCTCGGTAGCCTCCTGTAAAGAGTATGCTTTCCCTGCTTCAACCTTATCGGCAACTGCTTTCTGATTCTTTGTCAGTTTACTCATTTTCTTTAAAATTGAAGTTATAAATTATTTTCCAGGGAAATCCCCTTTTACAGTAATACCCATACTACGTGCAGTTCCGGCAATCAACTTCATGGCACTCTCCACAGTGAAGCAGTTGAGGTCAGCCATCTTGTCCTCTGCAATAGCTCTTACCTGATCCCAGGTAACAGAAGCAACCTTCTTACGGTTCGGTTCCGAAGAGCCTCCCTTTACCTTGGCTGCCTCAAGAAGCTGAACAGCAGCAGGAGAAGTCTTGATCTCGAAGCTGTATGACTTATCGGTGTAGTAAGTGATAACGACGGGCAATACCTTACCTGCCTTATCCTGGGTTCTGGCGTTGAACTCCTTGCAGAATCCCATGATATTGATACCTTTAGAACCCAAAGCAGGTCCTACTGGTGGTGAAGGATTCGCAGCGCCACCTTTAATCTGTAATTTGATTAATCCAGCAACTTCTTTAGCCATTTTGTTTATAAATTAATTGAATTCATTACTAGCCAAGTCGGCTTACGCCTTCCTGGCTGAATATAAAAGAACCGGTGCCCGTAACATGCGACCTATTCTTTTTCAACTTGCATAAAACTGAGTTCCAGCGGGGTTTTCCTGCCGAAGATTTTGACCATCACCTTCAACTTGTGTTTCTCGGCGTTCACTTCTTCGATGACGCCACTAAAACCACTGAATGGACCATCCGTAACTTTTACCGTTTCATCAACGACATAAGGTACGTTAACCTCATCGGCGAGTTCTGTCTCTTCAACATTACCCAGGATGCGGTTGATGTCCGACTGCTTGACTGGTGTCGGGTTATCCAATCCGCCGAGAAAGCCTAAAACGTTCGGCATGAAACGCAAGGTATGTGCCACATCACCTTTCAGTTCAGCTTCTACAAGCACGTAACCCGGAAGAGAGATTTTCTCCTTTACCACTCGCTTGCCATTACGCAAGGTAGCATGTTTCTCCGTAGGAATAAGAACCTGGGAAACATACTGAGTGAGCAACGCATTGTGCTTCATTTCAGCCTCGATGTATTCTTTCACCTTAGCCTCTTTTCCGCTCACTGCGCGAAGAACATACCATTTCTTACCTGATTCAGCCATTTCTCTTTGAAATAATAACCTTTACAAAAGACCCGCTTAGATACCGAGTCTATAGATACCACTCATAACAGCCTTAAAGACACTATCCATGGCGAACACAACCAGGGCAATGATAAGGGAAGCAGATAATACTACCATTGCCGTATGTGTCAGCTCAGCACGTGTAGGCCAAGTCGTTTTATGCGCAAGTTCGTTGAAACTATCCTTGCAATACTGTATAATTTTCTTGAACATACCTATATTCTTTCTTAGCACGGGAAGGAGGACTCGAACCCACGACCCTCGGTTTTGGAGACCGATGCTCTACCAACTGAGCTATTCCCGTAAGTAAGCCCCCACCCGAAAGCGGGGGCTTGGATTATTTAGTAGAGTTTGTTGCTGGTCACAGCAACTGTCTATACTATTAGTCCTCGTAAACCTCAGTGATCTGACCAGAACCAACGGTGCGGCCACCCTCACGGATAGCGAAACGCAGACCCGGGTTCAGAGCTACAGCGTAGATCAGCTCAACAGTGATCTCTACGTTATCACCAGGCATTACCATCTCAACGCCAGCAGGCAGAGTAATCTCACCTGTGCAGTCCATGGTGCGGAGGTAGAACTGGGGACGATACTTGTTTCCGAACGGAGTGTGACGTCCACCCTCTTCCTTCTTCAGGACATAGATAGAAGCCTTGAACCTCTTGAAGGGCTTAATCTGACCCGGATGACAGAGCACCATACCGCGCTTGATCTCGTTCTTGTCGATACCGCGGAGCAGCAGACCAACGTTATCACCAGCCTGACCCTCGTCAAGAATCTTACGGAACATCTCAACGCCAGTAACAACTGACTTCTTGTCCTCACCGAGACCGAGCAGCTCAACCTCATCACCTACGTGGATTACACCAGTCTCGATACGACCAGTAGCAACAGTACCACGACCTGTGATAGAGAATACGTCCTCAACAGGCATCAGGAAGGGCTTGTCTGTAGCGCGAGGAGGCTCCTGAATCCACTCATCACAAGTGTTCATCAGCTCCATCACCTTTTCTTCCCACTTAGCAACACCGTTCAGTGCACCAAGAGCAGAACCGCGGATGATAGGAGTATCCTCTTCGAACTCATACTGCTCGAGGATCTCACGAACCTCCATCTCAACGAGCTCGAGCATCTCCTCATCGTCAACCATATCGCACTTGTTCAGGAATACAACAAGACGAGGAACGTTTACCTGACGAGCGAGCAGCACGTGCTCACGAGTCTGAGGCATAGGACCGTCAGTTGCAGCAACAACGAGGATAGCACCATCCATCTGAGCAGCACCAGTAACCATGTTCTTCACATAGTCAGCGTGACCCGGGCAGTCAACGTGAGCATAGTGACGCTTAGCGGTCTCATACTCAACGTGAGCGGTGTTAATAGTAATACCACGCTCCTTCTCCTCAGGAGCGTTGTCAATCTGGTCGAAAGACTTTACCTCAGAAAGACCCTGCTTTGCCAAAACGGTAGTGATGGCAGCGGTCAGAGTAGTCTTACCATGGTCAACGTGACCGATAGTACCAATGTTTACGTGCGGTTTCGTGCGCACAAATTGCTCTTTAGCCATAGCTTTACTTTTTATTTAATAAATGAATAATCTTGTATTGTCTGCTTCACAAATACTACAATTCAGTAGAGCTGTAACCGAGACTTGAACTCGGGACCTCTTCCTTACCAAGGAAGTGCTCTACCGCTGAGCTATTACAGCCAGTTAGAGCGGAAAACGGGGCTCAAACCCGCGACCCCCAGCTTGGAAGGCTAGTGCTCTATCAACTGAGCTATTTCCGCATAGCGAGAATCGGGCTTGCCCTGTTACGTTATGGCTTGCACTCAATTCCGCAATCAAACTTCTACTGAAGTGGGTGGTGATGGATTCGAACCACCGAAGTCGAAAGACAACAGATTTACAGTCTGCCCCATTTGGCCGCTCTGGAAACCACCCTTGTTGTTAACCGACTTTTTTAGGAGAGCCTTACGACTCAATTGGCTTTCGCCGATCCGAGCCTCTTGTCGGATTCGAACCAACGACCCCGAGATTACAAATCACGTGCTCTGGCCAACTGAGCTAAAGAGGCTTTTCAATGCAGCCGCTCTCTGATTCAGATTTACGACCTGTCGGAAAACGGCTGCAAAGATACGTACTTTTTTCGAAACACCAAAATTTTTTCTGTGTTTTTTTATCTGTTACGTTGTTTTTCCTTAAATTTGGTCAACTGTACCTTCAACGAATCTACGCACTGATCTACGGCCTCTTCAAACGTATCGCACACTTTCTCAACATACAACGTATTTCCAGGAACAGCAACAGTAATAGCTGCTTCCTTGTTCAAGGCTGTAGCAGGCTTGACGACCTTCAGCTGCACTTCCACGTTCTGAATGTCCTCGTAAGATTTTTCCAACTTGGCGGTTTTCTTTTCGATAAACGCCTTCAACTGCTCGGTTGCGTCGAAATGAATCGACTGAATCTTCATTTCCATAGTTACCTCCAATTTTAAGAGTTATGCCCTTGGATGGGCTTTACGATATACTTTTTTCAGCTGCTCGAATGTGGTATGGGTATAGATCTCGGTCGTTGACAGACTCTGATGTCCCAGCAGCTTCTTTACACTTTCCAGTCCTGCCTCATGATTGAGCATGGCCGTGGCAAACGAATGGCGCAGCACGTGAGGCGATCGTTTCTTGAGCGTGGTTACCAGTGAGAGGTATTTCTTCACTTCAACTCTCACCTGTCCGGTTGTCATCCGCTCGCCCTTCGGTGTCTGCAGCAGCGCATGTGTTGAGCTCTGTATTTCCTCATCCCTGCGTTTCATATATTGCTGCAGAGCCGTGCGCATCTCTTCGCCAAACGGGATTACGCGTTCCTTATTTCGCTTTCCCAGCACTTTCAGCTGGTTGTTCACAAAGTCAACGCTGTCATCATCAAGTCCCACCAGCTCCGACACACGCAGTCCAGCCTCATAGAGTAATACTAATATGGTACGTGCGCGTACTTCTTTATAACTATCACCCGTCAGCAGATCATCAAGTAGTTTGTCCATCTCCTGTTCCTTCACGAACTGCGGTAACGGCTTACTCTTCTTCGGTCCTATAATACCATGAGCCGGGTCCTTCTCCACCATATGACGGCGCAGCGCAAAACGGTAAAACGACCTCAACGCACTCAGGCGGCGGTTGATCGATGTGGCGGTATGGCCTTTATCCATCATGCTTTCCATCCAATCGCGAATCACGTCCGCATCAACCGTTTCCCAGGTAATATGGTTGTCCAGCGTCTTGAAGAACGCCTCGAAAGCCAACAGGTCATCTCCGTAGTTCTTCACGGTGAGTGGAGAGTAGTTCCGCTCCGCCTCCAGATAGTTGAGGAACGCTTCCGTTATGGTCATACGCAATCAAAGTGGTTTCGTCAGCGAAGATATGAAAATTATTTCATACTTCCAAATATTCGCATGAAAAAGAAACGTAATAATACTAAAAAAAGCCGACTACGTCTCACGTAGCCGGCTATTCTTGTTACTTGCCTAGCAGTATATTTACAGTTCTTCAGCCTGACGCAGCTTCTGTACGTAAATAGCGTGTTCCATCTTCAGACGCTTCAAGACTGAAGGTTTGTCGAACTGCTGGCGAGCGCGAAGTTCTTTCACGACACCAGTCTTCTCAAACTTTCTCTTGAACTTCTTTAATGCTCTTTCGATGTTCTCGCCATCTTTTACGGGTACGATAATCATGTCTTTGCTATAAATTTTATCTGTTAAACGTATGTTATTAATTCAATTTTTTGTAGTTGCCATTAAAAGCGGGTGCAAAGTTACAGCATTTTTGGTAAACAAGCAAATTTTTCCATCTTTTTTTCAAAAATATCTTATCATGGATGGTTTTTAAGTGTCTTTTCACTTGAATTAAGTGATGTGCGTGAAGATGCATACTCATACGTTCTTATGCATAAAAATACCCAGTGCCTTAAACACCGGGAGAGAAAACGTCAAACACTGGGAGAGAGAACGTCATTCTCTCCCACCAAATGCCGTTCTCTCTAAATGCCCTATTTGGGGGCCGTATAAATATACATTACCGTTAATGGTTTAATGAGTCACATCATGCACATTTATTTCCAAAATACCCAACATCTAACCTAACATGCCTGAAACGCCCTACCACAAAGGGTTTGACATGGGTTAGATGTTTAAGCAACATGTACCTAACATCTAACCTTCATCTAACCTACATCTAACCCAAGTTTCACTAAAGGAACAAAAACAACGGGATATCTACGGGATATGTTGGTTAGATGTTGGTTAGATGTTTGAGCAACATCTAACCCGTCTCAAATACTTTGTACATCGGTGTTTCAAGAGATTTGGGTTAGATGTTGGCCAAAAAATGAAAAGTTCTTGCTATCTCAAATCAGCTCAAGGTAAGAAATTCTTCAAATTTGTAGAGGGTTAGGGTGTCGCCACTGATTATTTCTTGGGAAACTTGATGGTAAAGCGAGTGAGATGGTCTTCGGGGTCTGTATGCAGATTGAACGTACAGTGATGAGCAGTAAGGATGTCGCGAATGAGCAGAAGACCAAGTCCCTGACCTTGGGGTTTGGTAGAGAAAAACGGAGTGAATAAATTCTTCGCGATAGCTGGAGGGATGCCATGACCATTGTCGGTGATGACAAGAGTCCCACCCCCATGCCCGTCCCCGTAAGGGAGAGAGGTAGAATGATCTGCGGGTTGACAATAGGTCGCTATGGTAATTACTCCCCTCGTCCCCTGGGGAGAGGTTGGGGGTGAGGCTGCTTCCACAGCATTCTTAACGATGTTGATGAGCACCTGCTGGAAAAGAACGGTATCAAGATGAACGGGTACGGCTTCGTCGGTCAAATGGAAGTCAATATGGACGTGCGCCTGTGTACATAGGTTTTCGAGGAAAGGCCGGCAGGCTTCCACCTCCTCGCTGAGGTCGCAGAGCTGCAGTTGCGGTTGCGGAATCTTTACTACTTCAGCAAAACGGGATACAAAGGATGAGAGGGCGGTGAGCCGTTCTGCCTCATCGCCAGCGAGGCTACCAATGATGCCCGCCACGCTGTTGTTCACCTCGTGGGCAATCATGCGGATGACGCGCTCATAGGCGGCTTTCTCAGCAAGGCGTATTTCTGATGTCAGTGACTCAATGAGGAAGAAAGGATGCTGGAAACCACGGTCAGGGAACGACAGATGACTGATGCGGAATAGTTGTGGCTCACCAGGAATCCTTACAGTGGTTGCCTCGCCAAGCGGTAGCGATTGTATGGATTCTTCGATGGCAGGTGACATCATCTCACGCGCTGCGGGATTCATGGTGGTGGTATTACCGTCGAGGTCGCACTGGATGACCCCCATCGGTGATGCTTCGATAAGCAGATTAAGGAAAGTATATTGTTCTTCGAGCCTAAGATGCTCGCTGCGCAGGCGACTCAGCAGGTCGTTGAACGTGCGAACGATAATGTCAGTCTCATATTGTCCCGAACGAGCAAGACGCGTAGTCAAGTCGAGTTCCCGCACCAGTTCCATGCCGCCAATCAATGTGTCGTACGGTCGGATGGTCTTGCGGTAGAAATAGCTGAGATAGATCAGCAGCAGGAGGATGAAGCCTTCGGTCACGTAGAACAGTGTCTGGTGACTGTGGAACGTAGCAAAGAGTGCCACGCCAGCCAACAGGACAATGCCTGCTGCAAGGATTATGAAAAAATGCTTTAACTTCAATTCTTCAATTTTATAATTCTTCAATTCTTCAAAGTCCGTGCTTTTCTATTTTGCGGTATAGGGCACCACGACTGATGCCCAGTTCCTTAGCAACGAGCGAGAGATTGCCGTTGTGCTTGGCTATGCAGGCAGCAATGGCGTTGCGTTCCATGGAAGAGAGAGAAGCCTCACCCCCAGCTCCTCTCCAAGGGGAGGGGGGAGTAGATAGACGTTGAACTGATGTATAACTATTCTGGAAGTCAGTAGCAGTAAGTAACCACTCCACTCCCTCACAGGGAGTGGTTGAGGGTGGGTCTTTCATCAGCAAAGTCCTTTCCACCAGATTCTTCAACTCACGGATATTACCTGGGAACGGAAGTGTCTGGAGATAGCCGATGGCCTCTGTCGAAGCGGTTATAAGCGGGAGATTGTTGGCCTCACAAGCCATCCGAAGGAAATGATCAACCAAAAGCGGAATATCCTCACGTCGGTCTCGTAGAGGTGGAAGATGCAGGTTAATGATATTGATGCGGTAGTACAGATCCTCGCGGAAAGTCTTTTCCTCAACCATCGCACGCAGGTCGGCATTTGTTGCACAAATCACGCGGACATCCGTTCGATGTGTCCGACTGTCACCCAAAACCTCGTAAGTCTGGTCCTGTAACACCCGCAGCAGCTTCACCTGACTGGCCAACGACAGTTCGCCGATTTCGTCGAGGAAGATGGTGCCGCCCTTTGCCAGTTCGAAACGACCAATACGGTCGGCCTTGGCATCGGTAAACGAGCCTTTCTTGTGGCCGAACATCTCGCTCTCGAACAGCGACGTGGAGACACCACCGAGGTTCACTTTCACAAACGGTCCGTTGGCCCGTTGGCTCTGTCGGTGGATAGCCTCTGCGATGAGTTCCTTGCCCGTACCGCTCTCACCTGTAATCAAAACGGGCGCATTGGTTGGAGCAACGCGGGCCACGGTAGCAAGGATGCCCGAGATAGCCTCACCCCCGACCCCTCTCCAAGGGGCGAGGGGAGTAGTTACTCTTGCTGCCTGATTCTGTTCTTGAGTGTATTTACTCCCCTCGCCCCTTGGAGAGGGGTTGGGGGTGAGGCTTCGTGCCGTCTCAATCCTGTCTAACAGCACACCATTGTCCCACGGCTTGGTGATGAAGTCGAAGGCACCAGCCCGCATACCCTGCACGGCCAGGTCGATACTGCCCCAGGCCGTCATCAGTATAACAGGCAAGTCAGGACGGAACACCTTTACCTGCTTCAGCAGCGTCAGTCCTTCCTCGCCGTCAGTAGCGCGGGTGTAATTAAGGTCCATCAGCACCAGTTCCACCGCCGGAGTGTTGCGGACAATCTGCATCGCCTCCTTCGGCCCCTCGGCCAGGGCCACCTCATACTCGTTGCGTTCCAGTATGAGTTTCAGCGAGAGCCGTATGTTTTTATCGTCATCAACTACGAGAATCATCTTGTCATTTCTTTTAGAGTTATTCTGACTGTCGAATGAAATGTGTTTTCCGTTCCTCAATGACACGTTTGTAAGTGCGTTTCATCTTGTCATTCAAGAAGGAGCGGTCGATGAGTGCGTATGTCTCTTGTGGAATCTCCATAAACATATCGAGCACTGAGACAGCACGTTTCTTCGGCAATCCGATTCTTTCCGCGAATCGTTCAAAGTCCAGCCTGCAGGGATGCAACGTCCTGTCATACACATCGCTTTTCTCAATATCTGGCGAAAGCCCGTCTATCAGTCCCAGGTCGCTGCCACTTTGGATATGGATGCAGGTATTGATAAGATCGTATGCAGGAGCCAGAAAATACTCTCCGCTTTTGTTTATCAATGAAAAGTTCTTCATGTGGGCATCCTCGTTAGCAAACAGATAATCAAACACTACCATACGGAAGAACTGCTCCATCTGTGGCATCCATGCAGGCACAAACTGCCGGATGGCATCTGCTATCTGCGCATAGTTGCCATGATATTTAAAATTGCTGTCGCTGCCTTCCTCTGTCATCTGCAGAACGGTGGCAAAGTCCTCCTGCGAACTCTCTTTCACGCCGTTTATCACGTCAAAGCGCTTCGTGATATACACTGGCTGGCCACTGCTGCTGAAACACAGACCATTGCTGGCTGTGCGTATGCCATAGACCTGAGATGCAATCTGCATGGTCAGGTGTTCGTTGGCAGGTATCTGTTTGCGGGTGGAGAGACTCAGGTTGAAAGGTGCTGGCTTCAGAATATAGGTAGCTTGTTCGCCTTTATGAGTCAGACGGATTTTCCCGTCATCGACGATGGCGGAGAATTTCTCCTGAGCACCGGAGATAGACATGTTGTTCATGTTCTCCATTGCCTGCTGCTGGTCACGCTCGTTCTCGAAATCGATGTCAATATAGGGCGAAACCACCACACCGTCAAACAATTCCTTGACGGCTTGGGGCGAATAGGTAGAAAAACCTGGCCGCAATGTTGATGGGCAAACTTCTATCGTTTTCATTCTTCTGGTCTTCTAAGTACAAACTTCCCGATGGCATCCATGCCGCAAATCATCTCCAGCATGCCGAAAAAATCGCTCTCGTCAACTTTCCTTGCTCTGCACAATGCCCTACGGTTGGCTCCCTCTGGCAACATGTTGGTGAATACAGGAAAAATCCGCTCCGAGTGATACACCTTCTGACTCTTGGGCAAGTTGACAGACACAGGAGGGGCGCTGCTGTCGGCACGAAAAGCATCATCGTAGGTGAACTCATAGCTGCCCCTTGACAACTCAACGAGCTGTCCAGCATAGACATCACCGTAATACACATTCACTTTTCTCATCCTCTATGCTATTTAACGGTCTGTTTTACCTGTAACACCATTTCCATACCCACCACATCCAGTATTTTCTGTAGTGTCTGTAACGACGGATTGCCCACGCCTCGCTCCAAATCCTTGACTGTAGAGATGCCTACTCCAGAGTAATCCGAGAGGTCTTGCTGCGAGATTCCCAGCAATGCCCTGCGCTCCTTAATCACTGTTCCTATATCCATCGGCGTATGATTTATCGTACTTTTGGCGCAAAGATACGAAGAAATACTGATTCGACAAACCAAAAGTATGATTTTTCGTACTTCCTTAATTCAATTTAACTATTTAAACAGTGGCGTGTCATGCTTTATTCGATGTTTAATGCTTTCTTGATGATCGGCTCCAATTCCTCGGCATCTGTGGAGGTGGAGAGGATGGTTTGCTTGTTCAAAGTTCTGCTTTAGTCTATGGGTTCGTATTGTCTGGTTTGCGTGAAGCGATGGCCGGAGGTGTTGTTCCTTGCCTGCTTGGGTGTCATGTCCTTCATCCTTTTCTTATCGTAGACCACCTTGCCGTTCTTCCAACTCTTTAGGATGAGCCACTCCATGGGCACTATCATGTCGCCCGTGCCCTCGACGATGACGATGTTGAACTCCTGGTCGTCGATGCTGTGAAGATAGATGTGGTAGAAACCCAAGGCTCTGCGGTAGTCGAGATTCTCGAAAAGTTCGTACATTGTCCTGAGGCCATAGTAGGTGTGGGGATTAAAATGAAAGTTGATGCCAGGATTGTCCTCTAAAAACGCCCATGTCGTCTGTATAAGCTGGCTCAGCACCGTCTCTGCCTGTGCTTTGGAATGCATCGTATAGACAGTTCCCCTCATCTCGCTCTTTGGCTGCAGGGGTGTGAGGGTGTTCTCAAGGAAAACGAAATCATCATTCTCTTTTAACTCATTAAAAGAGAGAGTGCTGTCGCGATAGACATAGAATTGGCGGCTGGTGATTCCTTTTTGTTTCAGGATGGGCTGGAGCAAAGCCGTGTATGCCTCTTTATTGAATGGTACCAAGTCCTTCATCTGCTTGCCCACACTGTCGGGCGTATACTCATATCGGAAATAGCCGAATCCCTTGGCTATCCCTGGGTTTCCGTCGTTGACGGGATTAGGGTCGTAGCGGAAGGTGATAATCTCGGGTGCACCGTAGTATTGCACATCCCTTTGGCGCTGCCAGGTCTTGAGGGTGTCACCATTATGGTATTCTCCTAATGCAATGGTATACCGAATGCTGTCCACCCCATTTCGGTGGTATTCCCATATATAGCTCTCCATGGCTTCGTCGATGAGTGCCTTGCAGGTGTTGCGAATGGCATTGTATATCCGGTTTTCCTGCTCGCACCGTTCCTTTCTAATGCTGTCCATCTTCTGGTTCTGAACGTTCCTTTGAATATTACCCGTAGGTGGAGTGGGCTGGAAGTCATTCATCAGAGTGCAGCTTGTTTTGACTGTTTTGTGGAGTCTCCCATCGTAATAATAGGAAACATTTCCACCTCCTCCCAGCGCTGCCACTTCGCTCACGAGGCTGTCAATCTTTGGATTACCTTGCAGGCGTTTTTGGAGTCTCCCCTGAGCCATCGTGCTAAGGGCAATGAATGTGGCACAAAGCGTAAATATGATTCTTTTCATATCTTGTTCGTCATTTAGTTACTGATTAATACTCCTCGTTATTGATAGCCATTTCCACTTGCCGGGTCATATGTTCACCGCGTTGGCGGATTTCTCTGGTCATCTTTTGGAAGTCGGTTTGAAGGCTGCCGTTTATTTGTACTGCCATTCCCATACGTCTCATTTCCTCAGCGATGGTTTTTTCCGCAAGTTCTGTTGCATCCATGAACTCAGGCTCTGGCGTGCTTTCTGTCGTTTCTGCTTTCGCCATGTAGTGTTTCGATGGCTTGGACATGTGAAGAATCTTTTTCACCCTTTTCACCGTGTCAGCCATCTCCTTACTTCCTTTCTTCTCCTGCGGACGAGTCTCTACTTCCTTAGCCCCTGTTTGTGGGCTGACAATCGTAGTGTCTGTTTGTGCTACAAGGTTGTTCCCTTCATCACTTTGATTTCTGAAAACGATGCCTAAAGAGATAAGCAGCAGGACACTGGCGGCTACGGCAATGGTAGGGTAGAACCACACGCGGTGACGCTTGGACTGCAGAACGGAGGTCTGTTCCTCTATCCGTTTCATCACCCGTTTGGTGAAGTCGTCGGGCACCTGTGGCTGCGTAGCCTCGAAGACTGATTTTAGTTTACTGTACTTCTTATCTTCCATGTTCTCTCGCTTTGATATAGTGATAGATTTTCTTGCGTATACGATGCAGACGGGTAGCCAGCGTGCCGGCATCAGTGTCGGTGACTTCGGCTATGACGGTGAGCGGCTGTTGCTCAAAATAATGCTGCTGTACGAGCAGGCGCTCTGTGGGCGGCAGTCGGTGGATGGCCTCAATGAGCAAATGTATGCGCTGGTCATCGTCCGTATCCAGCACGCTATTGGCTTCGTCGTCATGGATGGCCTGTAGCGTTTGTTCGTCCGTCTCAAACCATACACCAGGATGGTGGCGTAAATGGTCAAGACAGAGTCGATAGGCGATACAGCGAAGCCATGTATAGAACGAACTGCGTCGCGAGTCGTATTGTGCCAACAGGGTGTAAGCCTTCACGAAGATATCCTGCGCCAGTTCCTCGGCATCTTCGCGGCATGTTACCATCGTGGCAACGAAGGCGAAGAGCCGCGCCCTATAGCTGTCCACCAACAAAGCATAGTCTGCCTGCCGACCGCCGCGTAGCACTTGGTCTATAATTTGTTGGTCTTTCTCGTCTTGCTGTTTCATCTTTATATATACGCTAAAAATATATACGCTAAAACCATGAAGAGATTACATGGTTTAACGTTTTTTACAAACTTGTCCTAATCTACCTTCAGTTTCTCCTTTCCTTTGTACTTCGTCATGTCGTTAACGACAACCTGCTCGCCGGCTTCCAGTCCGCTGATGACCTCGATGTAGTCGTAGTTGCACTCGCCCAGTTTGACCTCACGGGGCTGAAGCAGATTACCATTTAATACAAATAAGGTATAGTCGCCTGGGCCGCTGTAGAAGGAGCCGTTGCGGATGCGGAGCACGTCGTCCTTGATGCTGGTGATGACGAAGACTTCGGTGCGGAGGCCAGAGCGGAGGCGCGGGTGCGACATATCGTCGGGCACAACGGTGAAGGTGATGGCACCACTCTGACTTAGCGGTGTGACGGTGTTGATGGTACCCTTAAGTCGCTCCTTGCCGATACGGAGGATGACGGCACCGCCCACACGGACGCGCTCGCTATGACTGTCGGAGATTTCACACTCGGCCTTGAAGTGACTCAGGTCGCTCACCACGGCAATTTTCTGACCTGCACCGATGGTGCTGCCTACTTCGTTGTTGATATAGGTGAGCGTGGCACGACGGGGTGAGCGGATCTTCGCATCGTCGAGCGTACGGCGCTTCTCATCGAGTCCTTTCTCATAGATGCCATTCTGCAGTTGCTGCATACGGAGGTCGGCCTGACGCACGCGCTGCTCGTTCTGGTATTGTTGGCGCAGTTGCGAGAGTTGCATCTGAGCCGTACGCAGTGTGTTCTCGGCCTGACGCACACGGTCGCGGGTACCGCTACCGAGACTGTCGAGATAGAGTTCATTGTGCAACTGGGCTTCAAGTTGAGAGAGTTCCATTTCCTTTACCTTGATCTGCATCCGACGGTCGGAGAGTTGTGTCTCGACGTTGGCCTTCAACTGGGTGGTCTGCTGACGGCGTATCTCACGTTCATCGAGAGCTTTGGAATAGTCCATCTCGGCCGACTGGAGGTCAAGTCGCAACAAGGGTGTACCCACATCCACGCTGTCGCCGCTGTGGGCATAGACCTCTAATATCTGAGAGCTGATAGGCGATACGATGATTTCCTCGAAGGCAGGAACGATGCGCCCCGTGGCCGATACGCTCACATCGACGGTGCCGCGATCTACTTCGGAGATAATAAGCGCCTTACGGTCGAGGGTCGGAATCATTTGTGCGCCTAGCCAGGCACCTGCGCCGAGCACCGCTACTGCCACAGCAGCAGCTACTGTGGCACGACGGAGTTTGCGTCGTCTTTGTTCGCTGACAGGAATCTGCCTGTCCATAGCAGACCCACCTTGCAGACCCTCCCCCGACCCCTCCCTGCGAGGGAGGGGAGTAGATACTTGATTATCAGTTGTCTTCTTTCTCATATCATTTATCTCTTCTTTTATTATTTCATTTGTTTTAGGTAATTACTCCCCTCACTCTCAGGGAGGGGCGGGGGGAGGGTCTCTATAAGGTCGCACCCCCGCTCGAAGTCCCAGAGCGCGATGCTGCGGAGCTGATAGTAATAGTACCAGTAGTTGAAGAGCTGCTGGATGCGGTTCTGGCGGGCCTGGTCCTTGGCGGTCTGGGCATTGGAGAGTTCAAGGGTCGAGATACTACCAATCTTGAACGTCTCCACGTTGGTGTGGTAGCGGCGGCGGGCGATGGTGTCGGCCTCGATAGCGATGCGCAGTTGTTCGGCTTGATTGTTGAACTGCTCAGTGAGGATAAAGATGTTCTGCCGGAACTCCTGCGACTGCTGGCGCAGCTGGCCCTGGATGATGTCGCGGTTCGACTCGGCCATCTTCCTCTGCCCCTTGCGCTTGCCCCAGTCGAGGAGCGGCACGGTGATGCCCACCTGAATGACCTCGTTGCTCAGCAGGTTGCGGTAGGCATTGCTCATATTCTCGCCCGTTCCGGTGTAACCGAGCTGGGCATAGAGGTTGATGCTTTGTCGGTTGGCGCGGGCCGAGGCTACGGCGTAGTCGGCCTCCATTTGGCGGCGGCGCATAGTGGTAGCCATGGCATTGTTCTGGAGGGCATGGGCGAGGACTTCCTCGTAGAGAAGACCCACCCCCTGCCCCTCCCTATCAAGGGAGGGGAGTGGTAAGTCCTCAGGCATAATGGGATCGATGTCTGCTTCCACGTCGAGGAACGAGCGGAGGGCGAACTGGCGGGCCTGGCGGGTGCTCTCGCTGTTGGTGAGAGCACTGCGGGCGGTGAGCACGTCAAGGCGCAGTTGCAGCACATCGTTCTCGCTGATGGTGCCCATGCGGCGCTTGGCTTGTGCTACCTCATACAGTTTCTCGGCTGTCTGTAGGTTCTGACGGGCGATGTTCACCTGTTCGCCGGCCAGCAGCAGACCGAAGTAGAGGCTGATAGCCTGCATGGCCACCTGCTCGGTCTCTGTGAGGAAGCGTGCCTGTGCCTCTCGGTAGCGCAGCGGTTCGATACGTCTGTCCCACTTCTGGTGGTTCACACCGAAAAGGGGCTGAGAGAGGGTGACGGCCACAGGTAGCGACATGAACTGATTGCCCGAAACCCCACCCGACTGATGCAAGTAGTCGAGCGACGACTCCACGTTGAGCGTGCCGCCCGTGGGCCACAGTTTCTGCTTGATGCTCACCGCGCCATCCAGTCCGAGGTAGTTGTTGCGTACGAACGACAACGAGCCATCGGCTTGCTGGTACGAGTTGTAACGCTTGTTCCACGAGGGTGCCGTACCCGACAGCGACACCTCCGGCAGCAGGTCGGCCCGGTAGCTGCGCCACTGCCAGTAGGCTGAGCGCAGTTCGCCCAGGGCCACGGCAGCATCGATGCTCTGGCGCCGTGCCATCACGATGCAGTCATCAAGCGTCAGCCGGAGTGTATCTGTCTGAGCAGATGCCATGAAAGGCAGCAGGGCGAGGCAGGACAAAAGAACCTTATTCATGGTGCAGGGCTTCTACTGGACGTTTATACATAGCACGGAATGTGGGAACGACCATGCCGAGGGTGACGATGATCAAAAGAATGATGTACTGGATGGCGCAGACCACAAGGTAGTGCTTCCAGAAGATCGACAACCAGTCCGTTTCCTGTCCTGTACCGCCCAGGGTAAATCCTGTGGCGAGTCCGATGTTTAAGGCGAACTGGAGCCAGATTATCTGTCCTACCACGGCGGCGATGAACGTGAGTAGTGCCGCCTCCCGCCAGAGCATCCAGAACACGTCGCGGCGCTTAGCGCCGAAACTACGCATGATACCGATGTCCTCGGTGCGCTTGCGAATCTGTAGCCAGAACGTTCCGAGGGTGCCAAGCATCACGTTGAGCAGCAATAAACCGATGAACGTGCCGAGGAGGCTGTAGAGCATCGAGTCCTCAAGGCCATAGCTCACGTTTTTCTCATAGTCTTTCATCGTCTGAATCGTGGCAAGCGCGTATTTGCCCGCCTGTAAGTCACCAGGTAGCGTCAGACGACTCACGAACGCCACAGCGTCTGCCTCGGGTTTTAACCGGATGAGCAGTTTCGAGCGGTAGGTCGATGTCACCGGTGTCAAAATGGAGTAGGCGTAGCGCCCGCGCTCATCAATGCGGAAGTCCTCAACCACGCCAGCCACGGTGAAGCGATCGTGCGGATGGGGTTCGGTCTCATCATTCATTTGCTTCCATTCCACCAGGCGTCGGCCTACGGCCTGATCGGTATCAAAGAGTGCAATAGCCATCGAGCGGGTGATGATGCAGCCGTCCTCTGGACACTCTTCGGAGAGCACGGCAGCGGAGGGACTGCCCTCAATGGACTTGAGGCCCTGCGTCTCGAGGTACTGTTGCCCGATCAGGAAACTTTCCATGAATGCGCCACAGAATCGGGTGGTATCGGCCTCGGGTTTGAAACTGCGAATCATGTGCCACTGACCATCGATGAAACCGTCGGTGAGGCAGGCGTATTCCACTTCAGGCAAGGCGCGTACCTTGTCGCGTAGGGCGAAGAGGTTAGCCCTGTTTTTCAGGGCATAGTCCACCAGGGTTGGATCCATCTTTGTGGTGTCGGGCTCAAACCCGATGGCGAAATTGTCACTTACCAGGACCCGATTGCCAGCGACGTTCATAATACCCACCATTCCCACGAGCAGATGCTTCGTCTCGAACTGCGTAGCAGGGCGGCAGAGGTAGCGGTCGTAGCAGGTGACCACGATGTAGTCGATGAAGTAGAAACTGAGCACCGCGATGAGGGCAATCTCGGCGAACACAAAGCCGTTCTGCCGACGGTGCGCCCAAAAGTGTTTGAAGGTCTGGTTCATCTTTTCTGGTTTAAAGATTCAACAATCGGTTTACGGAGCGAGTGCCACGCGGGGATGAGGGCGGCCATCAGATTGAGCACAGCGCAGCAGAGGAAGGCAACGAGGAAGAGCGTGGGGGTGAAGAACATCTGGAAGTCGAGCGACGGATTGAAGTCGACAAGATGTTCACCACGGAACATGCTATGGAAGATATCGCTGTTACTGACGGCCATGATGAAGAGCCACGACAGTAACCAGCCAACGATGCCACCTAAAAGGGTGAGCACGAGGTTCTCGTTAACGACCTCATTGAGCAGCGTGCGCCGCTTGGCCCCGAAGGCCTTGCGGATGCCCATCTCTGCACGACGCGCCTCCATGCGGTTCGATACCAGACCACTCAGGTTGATAGCAGGCAGAAACAGGAACAGCAATATAAGGATGGTTGGCGGCAGCAGGTCCGTGGCACGAGTCTTCAGGTCATCGTTATCGTTTCGGGTGAAGTTCATCCACTCTTTCATATTCGTATGGGCGATGATGGTCCATTCCATCTTCTCGCCAATCTTGGCGCTTGTCATTGCATTGTAGTGGCGTCGCAGCGGCTCTATCTCATCGATGAAGTCCTGGCGGCTGCAACCCTTGCGCAACAAGATGCGCACGCGGAGATGGCTCTCGTAGGAGATGGGAGAGGAGAGGAAGATTGAATCCCCCTCGATTTTGACTGGACTCGGTAATTCGGGCGTGGGAATCTTGCCGAAAGAGCTCTCCATATAGGGGACATAGATATCGGCGGCACTGTTGACCATCACTCCACTCACCGCCTTTATCACGCCGACGATTCGGAACGTAGGACAGTCCTCATGGTGGGGGATGATGAAGTGTTTCACACCGCCGAGGCGTTTCAGCAGCCGATCGGAGACGACGCACACGCGCTCGCCTTCTCGGAACTCCTTCTCGGAAAAGGGTCGGCCGCTGAGGAAATCGAGGTCGTAGAGGCGGAAGAAGTCGGGGTCGCAGCGCATAACGGAGGCATTCGACATGTGCTGCCTGTCTTCGGAGCAGACAAACTCGAAGGTGGACATCACGCCCGTGGCGACCTCGACGCACTTCAACTGACGGAAACAGGAGTCGAGTGCCAACGTCGAGTAGTTTTGCGTCGCGTAATCACTAGTGGGACTGCGTTCAGGTGTCGACTCGAGGTCGAAGAAGGCTCCGAGGTAGAGCGTACGACTGCGGTTTGACTCTGGCGGGATGTCGGCCAGTATGATGTTTATTATGATGGCAATAACCATGGCCGAGGCGATGGCCACCGCCGTGCCCGCGACGTAGATGGCGGAGAACAGTTTGTCTTCGCGAATGAGCGCAAAGGCATGGCGTAGGAATAACAGGAATTTACTTATCATGATTCTTTTTTATCTAACATGAATTATCATGAATGACCCATGAATTTGTCATGAATTAATTTATGAATAATTCGTGTTCAATTCATGGTAATTCGTGCTTAAAATATCTGCCGCCCGTCGAGGAACTTGATGATGCGGTCGGTCTGCTGGGCCTGCTGCTCGTTGTGGGTCACCATGACGATGGTGCGGCCGTCCTCCTTGTTCAGTTTGTGCAGCAGTTCCATGATTTCGGCACCCATCTTCGAGTCGAGGTTACCCGTGGGCTCGTCGGCGAGGAGGATTTCGGGGTTGCCAATGATGGCGCGGGCGATGGCCACGCGCTGGCACTGTCCGCCGGAGAGCTGCGTGGGGCGGTGCTTCATGCGGTGGGAGAGGCCGACACGCTCGATGACCTCCTTGGCCAAACGGATACGCTCGCTGCTACGCATACCTCGGTAGATGAGCGGCAGCTGCACATTGTCCAGTACGTTGAGCGTCGGGATGAGGTGGAACGACTGGAATACGAAGCCTAAGGTCTTGTTGCGCAGTTCGGCCAGGCGGTTGTCACTCATCTTCGGGTCTATCACCTGTCCGCACAGCTCTATCTGTCCGCTGGTTGGCTCGTCTAACAGTCCCATGATGTTCAACAGTGTGGATTTACCGCAGCCCGACGGTCCCATGATGCTCAGGAACTCGCCCTTGCGCACTTCGAGGTTCACATTCTCCAACGCCTGCGTCTCCACTTCGTCGGTCCGGTAAATCTTGTTGATCTCTTTCAATTTAATCACAGGAGACCCACCCCTCTGCCCCTCCCTGTGAGGGAGGGGAGTAGATACCACTTGACTCACTTGATTCTGGTTGTTTGCTTTCTTTTCTATGTTCATCATTCTGTCTTTTATTTGGTTTATAATTCTATTCTTGAAAGAATTTACTCCCCTCTCCCCTTGGAGAGGGGTTGGGGGTGAGGCTACTCCTCTTTGATAGCCTCGGTAATCGTACTCCTGCATATCCTCCACGCTGGGATGGCGGTGGCTATAAGTACGGCACATAATATAATAAGGTACACGATGACGGACACCACAAGGAAGTGGGTGCCGAAGTCGTCGAACCAGTAGTGGACGGCGGGATTACTGCCCTCGAAACCTTTGAAGAGACCATGGGCAGCGGCGAACTGGAAATAGACGATGCAGCCGAGGACGACACTGATCGTTGTCAACAGCCATGCCTCGCGGATGAAGCCCCAGAAGACGCTCCACTTGGTAGCACCGAAGGCGCGACGCACACCGGCCTCCTCGCGGCGCTGACGGGTGTACATGAGCAACGTGCCAAAGACACCAAAGGCGAGGTTGATAGCAAAGAAGGCGGCAATGAGCAGGTTGCGGCGCGTCATACGGTGGATATGATAACGTCCTGTTGTATGTTCCTCAATCTGTCGCGCTGTCTGCATCTGGCTGACGTGACAATGCTCCGTCACCAGATCGCTCTGCACCTCCAGCCGGTGCTCCTCCATAAAGCGCTTGGCATTGACACCCTCACGCAACCGGGCAATGATAGGCGAACCGGTTCTTGGGCCGTACGCGCACATAAATAGGTTTGTGTAGTCGTGGTCATAAGTATCATAACGCACATCCTCCACCACGGCGCGGATGGGCAGGTCCTTGGTCAGCCAGACAGTGGTTTGCTTATCATCGTCCCAGTCAATGAAGTAGCCCTTTACACTACGCCCCGCCACATCGATGGTGCCGAACAAACCCATTGCCAAACTACGGGTGAGGATGACGGTGCGCTCATTCTCGCAGTCGCGAGTCAATTCACTGGTAGGCACCTCTGGAGTCAGCGACTCGATGCCGAGCACCTCAAACATCTTGTCGCCCTCTATGAAGTAGAAACGATGAGTTTGGATAGAGTCACCGTTGTGGATGAGACCACCGAGGATTGTGCCATCAGTGCCGAATCCGATAGGGGTCAAGCGGGCGCGGTAGGCCAGTTCTACACCGTCCATCTCCTGCACTTTCTTTAGCAGACTTTCCTCCTCGCTCTCATTATCGCCAGTCACGTCGAAGCGCACCAGACGGTCAGGCTCGTAGCCTAACGGCAGGTGGGTGACGTAAGAGGAGACGAGCACAGGGTCAAAGGCCCACCAGCAGGCAAAGGTGACGAGAACGAGTTCAAGGGAGAGCCAGATGGACGTCTTACGTCCAAATATATCTTTCAGTAGTTTCATTTCTTGAGCATCATGGATTCAACGATTGGTTTCTTAAGGCTGAGCCACGCGGGGAGCATAGCCGCCAAAACATTGAGCACGCAGCAGATGAGCAGGGCAATGACGAAGACGGCAGGGCCGAAGAACATTTCACCCTTCAGCAGCGGCACAGCATCGTATAGGTTGGAACTGTTGGAAAAGACATAGAACACCCAGTCGCGCCAGCCGTAGAGCGCCGCCCACGCGAGGCATAGTCCGACGACTCCGCCGAATAGCGTCAGCACAAGGTTTTCCATGATGACCTGTCCGAGCAGCGTGCGTCGCTTGGCACCGAAAGCCTTGCGGATGGCCATCTCTGGCAGCCGGCGTTCCATGCGGCTGGCCACCATACCGCTGAGGTTCAGAGCGGGCACTAAGAGGAGCATAAGGATAGCGGGGACGACGTACCAGAAGAGGCTAACGTCAAAAGTATTGAAGATGTAGCCGATGTCATGCCATACTTGCTCGTAGTGCGACTGCAGACGGTCGGTTATGGTAACAGGGGCGTCTTTATGCAGGGCGTTGTAGCGTGCCTCTATGTCTTTCAGTTCTTGCAGGAAGGCATCGCGCTTGTCGGCGGGCACGCTGAAGGCGAGGCGTATGGGCATTTCTATACCATGAACGCCCCGGTCTCTCAGCGGATCCTCAATGGTGAATGGCATCCAGATGTCGGCCACGCATTTCTCCGTCAGTGCGCTGGGTGTCTCCACCACGCCACAGATGCGGTAGATGTGGTAGTCGAGGGTCAGCGTCCGTCCTACGCCCTTCTGTCCATGCCCGAAGAGATGGTCGCGCAAATTCTCCGTGATGACCACATTGTTTCGCCCATTGTCGAAGTCGTCCTGTGTGAAGGGCCCTCCCTCGATGAAGTGAAACTGGTAGAGATGGAAGAACCCCGTGTCCGTCAGTTTCCCCTTCACGGAATACTTATGCACGCTGTCGGCCAGCGTGATGCCGAACAGGGTGTTCGACCACATCTCCATCTCTGCGGCCATGTACTCCGGCGTCTGCATCTTCTGGAACAGGTCGCGGTACGTCTCATAATGGATGTTCTCAATGTTGTCTTCGTTGTTCAGCAGCGTCATGTCGTCCAGATAGTACGTCGTACTGCGGTGTACCTCGGGCGCGATGTCGGCCACCTTTACATAATACACCTCGGCAATGAGCATCACGAAGGCAATGGCTAATGCCGTTCCCGCGATGTACATCGCTGAGTAGATTTTTTCCTCGCGCATCATGGCAAGGGCTTGTCGTATGAATCTCATATCTGTTGTAAATCTTTTTACCTTATATTATGCCAAAACTGTGCCAAACACGTAAGTGCTTGATAATCAACAATTGCATAAAGCGAAGTGTCCATTTCCGGACACTCATGATGTCCGAAAACGGACATTTTAGTACCTTCTGTTTTAAAGAAAGACTATTAGAAACAAACGTAGGGCTCCAGTTGCTTGATGGCCTCTGGCGGAAACTCCTTGAGCAGTTTAAGATCATCAAGACGTTTCAAAGGACCGTGCAGGCGACGGTAATCGAGAATGGCACGAGCCTGATAGAAATTGATGTAAGGATGGCGACGTAGTTCTTCAAGCGACAGCTGGTTGACATTCAGCTGTCTTACCCTTGGATTCTCGATAGTAAAATACGGTAGCGCCTCTTCGGGGAACCCATTGATCTCGCGCAACTGCTCTACCCTACTATATCCACCAAGTCGTATACCATAGCGCATAATGGCGCGGGCGAAATAGCTGCCAATACCAGGAACACGTTTCAGTTCAGCAGTATCGGCCATGTTCAAGACGATGGTTTCACCTGGCGATAGTTTCGGTGAATACTTAGGAACAGCATTGTTATTCGACGATGAGCCTTCGTTCGAATCATACGTATGGTATGAGCGTTGAGAGGTTGATCTACGGTGATCCTCCTTAGAAAAAAGTGTGGACGCCGGAAGGTAGTCGGGCGAGATGCGGATATACGGTTCCAGCATACGATACTGCTTCACGGTCAGACCATACAGACGGGCGAAGTCGGACGGTCGACTATACACACCTCCGCTTTCCCTATAGCGATAGATGTTCTTTACCTGCCATGACGACAGTCCTAATCTCAGCAGCTGCGTACTGTCGGCTGTATTGGGATCAAAGGGGAACAGCTCCGTTGGATTGTTCTGACGGCGTTGCCCCGATGAAGAATAACCTGTGGCCGACTGTTTCTTTTCAGTTGTCTGGGAATTAGTAAATGTTCCTGTTGTCGTACGCCCTCCTAATATATATAATAAGGTGAACGCCACGATGATGACCGACAGGAGCACTAAGATGACCTGACGATCGGATTTCTGCAGATAAAAAAACTCTTTCCATTTCATAGTGTTAAGGATTTAAAGGTGAAGGACTGTTCAGATGACCCCCAGCTGATGAAGGAACACCAGAAGGATGCATAGCGGACAAACGAACCTGACGATGAAGAGATAGACAGGGAAGAAGGTTCCTCGAAGTCTTCCCTTGTTGGTGTATTCCTCTTGCACCACCTTCCGTGGTACGTACCAACCGATGAACAGACTGGTTAAAAAAGCTCCTGCCGGCAACAGATACTGAGCCGTAAGACGGTCGCAGAAGTCGAGCAAGTCGGTTCCTAACAATCGGATGCTCGGACAAGCACCGATCGACAGCGCACAGAAGACAGCAATCAGACTGCATACCGCCGTGACAATCCATGCCGACCTGCTGCGCCTTGTATGCAGTTCTTCGTTGAAAAACGCCGTACCTATCTCGTGCATGGAGATGGTGGAGGTAAGGGCTGCAAACACCAGCAGGGCATAGAACATCACCGAGATGGCATAGCCTATGGTCGGAATCCCTGCAAAAGCTTGCTGGAACACATTGGGCAAGGTGATGAAGATGAGCGACGGACCAGCATCGGGTGTCACTCCCACGGAGAAGGCAGCAGGGAAGATCATCAGTCCTGCCATCACCGCTATCATCGAGTCGATCAGGGCAATCTGCACAGCCGAACCCGCGAGATAAGTATCTTTATTGAAGTAGGAAGCATAGGTACACAGACATGCTGTTCCCAGACTTAGCGAGAAGAACGCCTGACCTAAAGCCTCGAGGAACACGCTGCCGCTGAGTTTCGAGAAATCAGGTTTCAACAGGAACTCTATTCCTTTATCGGCACCCGGCAGCAGACAGGAGGCTATAACGATGATGACCAGTAGGATGAGTAAGGCTGGCATGAGCAGTTTCGATGCCCGCTCAATACCGTTACGAATGCCTCGCACCACCACGATATGTGTAATCAGAATAAAGGCCACTGCCCACAGACAGGGTTTGATGGGATCGCTGGAGAACGTCTGGAAATACTGCTGCACATAGTCGGCATCGCCCTGAATCTTCCCCATGACAGAAGCAAAGAGGTACTCCAAGCACCACCCTGCCACCACGGCATAGAAGCCCAGGATGATGGTAGAAGTGAAGATGCCCAGGTAGCCCACCAGCTTCCACGGCTTACCTCTGGAAAGGATATCGTAAGCCCGTGCTGCATTTGTCTCTCCATGACGCCCCACGATGAACTCACTGATCATCCCTGGTATGCCCAAAAGAAAGACACAGCAGAAATAGAGAAGGATGAAGGCAGCACCCCCGTTCTGCCCCGTCATGTAAGGGAAACGCCAGATGTTTCCCAGTCCGACAGCAGAACCAGCTGTTGCCAGCACGATACCTATCCTTGAAGCAAATGAACCACGTCCTTCCATACTCTTAACTGTCAACTATCAACTATCAACTATCTACACCCATCCCAACTGATGCAAGAAAATGAAGAGAATGAACAACGGACAGATATACTTCACCACAAAGACAAACAGATGGAAGAAGTGATAGTTGCTGGTTCCCCAGTTGGTAATCTCATCGTGGATAATCTTATGTTCTACAAACCAGCCGATAAACAGACAGGTGAAGAAGCCTCCCAACGGCAGACAGATATTCGCCGTGAACCAGTCGAAGAGATCGAAGAATGGCATGCCGAACAGCTTTGCCCATTCCCAGCCGCCTAACGACAGTGAACAGAAAGCACCGACGATGACACACATCAGCGAGACGAATGTGGCTGCCTTCCGCCGACCGATGCGCAACTCCTCACTGAGGAATGATGTCGATACCTCATGCAGCGAGATATTCGAGGTAAGGGCGGCAATCGACAAAAGGATGTAGAAAGCCAGGGAAACAACATACTGCACCACGGGCATGGAGCCGAAAGCCTGTTCAAAGACGTTGGGCAGTGTAATGAAGATCAACGACGGTCCGCTGTCGGGCTGCACCCCTACTGACATGGCAGCAGGGAAAATCATCAGTCCTGCCAGAATAGCCACGAACGTATCGATGATGGAAATCTGGAAGGCTGTACCCACCAGGTTCGTTTCCCGTTTGAAATAGCTGGCGTAGGTACAGAGACACCCCATGGCAATACTGAGTGAGAAGAACGATTGTCCCAGCGCTTCAAGGAAGGTCTTACCCGTTACCTTCGAGAAGTCGGGCCTCAGCAGGAACTCCACACCATCCATAGCGCCAGGCAACATCAAAGAGCAGCCCACCAGTACCAAGAGGAGAAGGAACAGCAGGGGCATCATGATTTTCGATGCCTTTTCTATCCCGTCTTCTATACCATGCACAATAACGTAATGCGTCATTCCCACCAGAAGGGTCATCCAGATAATGGGTTTGATGGGATTGGTAGAGAACTCTGAGAAATAGGCACGGAAATCATCAGGCGTTCCGTGGAGCTGACCCGTGAGCGATGCCAGCACATACTGCAGGGTCCAACCTGAAACCACCCCGTAATAGCCGATGATGAGTGCCGCTGTGAGCACGCCCATATAGCCCACCCATTTCCAGGGCGTACCGTTGGCCAGTTTTGAATAGGCACGAGCCGTATTGGTTTGTGCGTGCCTGCCGATGAGGAATTCACAAAGCATCACGGGAACACCCATGATCAAGACGCAGAGGAAATAGATCAATATGAAGGCAGCACCGCCGTTCTGACCGGTCACGTATGGGAATCGCCATACGTTTCCCAAGCCTACAGCGCCGCCTGCCGTTGCAAGGATCACTCCTAATTTGGTTCCGAAATTACCTCTTTCTAAACTGTTTGACATCTTTTTGTCCTTTTTTTGTCGGCTGAATACCTGAAAAGTTGTACCTTTGACTTCATCGAAGGTTCTTTCACTCAACAATCAAAGAAAAACCGGTTTTTCTTTGTATTGTTTTCGTTTATTCGTACCTTTGCACCATGAGATACATCCTTCAATACATCAGAAAGTACCCTTTCTCCTGTCTGTGCATCGCAGTCATCTGGGTAGTCTGTCTAATGCCCATACCAGAGATTCCGTTGAAACATGTCCGCTTCATTGACAAGTGGACACACATCGCCCTGTATTTCTGCACCTGCGGTGTGATCTGGACCGAGTATCTTCGCCATCATCCCCGCAACCAACAGTCAAGCACCTTCAGTTGGCGCAAACTCATCCGTTGGGGATGGCTCGCCCCAATCATCATGGGCGGTCTGATTGAACTGGCCCAAACCTATTGCACGGGCGGCATGAGAAGCGGTGATTGGCTCGATTTCCTGGCCAACGCCACCGGTACTACTCTAATGTTAGGTGTCGGAACGCTTTGGGTATGGTTCCGCGCCAAAGAATAAAAGGAAACTGACGGAGGTGCGAGTTGTGGAAACGGCGGTCGCCTGTTACCTCATCACCGATGAAATCGGGTTTCTCGAATGATTCCTCCACACTTCCCAGTTCCACCTCAGCCATCACCAGTCCGGCATTGTCGCCATAGAACTCGTCCACCTCAAAGGTATGTACGCCATCGGTACTTTTCACCAGATAGCGTGTCTTATCGATGATTCCCGGCTCACAAAGCTTAAACAGCTCTTCCGCCTCATCCAACGTGATTTCTTTCTCGAACTCATACCGCTTGATGCCCGACGCATCCGCCGGTCCTTTGATGGTAAGGTAGCCACAGCTATCGCATAGTCGCACTCTGACAGTACGCCCGCGACTACATATATACCCTTGTTTAATACGGATGCTACTGGTAGCTGCCGAGCGGTAGTCCTCTCCTCGAACAAGGAATTTGCGTTCGATTTCGAAACCGCTCATTACATCATATGGCAACGGTGTTGATCACTAAGAAGATCAGCGCAAAGACTATCAATGCGATGATGATCCACATAACAACATCCTTACCCTTCTTTGCAACTTCAGCCTCATGGCGTGCACGTTGCACTTTTCTTTTCTGACTCATACTAATTTTATTTAACTTTGAACTTTGATCTTTGAACTTTGAACTTTGAACTTTATGACTACTACTTGATAATCTCGTAACATCGTAATAACGGGATTACGAAACAACGAGCATCCTCCTCATTCTTCGTTTACCGGGAACTCCATCAGATAGGCCTTGATGAACCCATCAAGTTTTCCGTTCATCACCCCATCCACATCCGTGGTCTGGTAGTTCGTACGATGATCCTTCACCCGTCGGTCATCAAACACATAGCTGCGGATCTGACTGCCCCACTCTATCTTCTTCTTCCCGGCCTCGATCTTCGCCTGAGCTTCCAGACGTTTCTTCATGGCGCGGTCGTAGAGTTGCGACTTCAGCAAGGTCATGGCCCGTTCCTTGTTCTTAGGCTGGTCGCGTGTCTCCGTATTCTCGATCAGGATCTCCTCTTCCTCACCCGTGTCAGGATCCGTGTACCAATAGCGCAGACGGACACCCGACTCCACCTTGTTCACGTTCTGACCTCCAGCACCAGAGCTGCGGAAGGTATCCCACGACAACTTAGCAGGATCCACATACACCTCAATCGTATCATCAACCAGGGGAGTCACAAAAACAGATGCGAAGCTCGTCATACGTTTGCCCTGAGCATTGAACGGTGACACTCTTACCAGACGGTGTACTCCATTCTCACTCTTCAGATATCCGTATGCATATTCACCGCCCTCTATCTCCATTGTGACACTCTTGATGCCCGCTTCGTCACCATCCTGCAAGTTACTGATTGTCACCTTATGTCCATGAGCCTCAGCCCACCGCATATACATACGCATCAGCATTGAAGCCCAGTCCTGGCTCTCCGTACCGCCGGCACCCGAGTTGATCTTCATCACGCAGTCCATCGGATCCTCTTTCTGGCGAAGCATGTTCTTCAGTTCCAGATCCTCGATAGCAGCGATAGCCTTGGCATAGTCTTCATCCACCTCCTGTTCGGTCACCATCTCATCATGGTAGAAATCGTAGGCCAGCTGCAGCTCGTCGGCCAAGGTACGCACCTCCTGATAGCCATCCAGCCATCGCTTGATGTCCTTCACCTTCTTCATCTGAGTCTGTGCCCGTTTAGGGTCCTCCCAGAAATCCGGAGCCTGCGTACGCAGGTCTTCCTCCTCAAATTCTATCTTTTTCCTATCGATGTCCAGATAGCGGTACAGGTCATCTGCGCGTTTGAGGACATCCTTCAATTGGTCTTGTGTGATCATATATCATCTGATTGCCTCACCTGAGGCGATATACGGTTCTTACTCCTTATACATTTCTTCTATCTGCTCGGCATAATTCCTGTTCAGCACGGCACGTTTGATCTTCAGCGTGTTCGTCAGCTCACCCGACTCCATGGTGAACGGTTTCGGCAGCAGAACGAAACGCTTGATCTTCTCGTAGTTCGCCAGCTGCTGCTGTAAGGTCTCTATGCGTTCGGCAATCATCTGGATGATCTGTCCGTTGTGACAGAGATCCTCATGTGTTTTAAATTCAATGCGGTTGTCCTTGGCATACTCCTCCAGTTCAGCAAACGAAGGAACGATGAGTGCGGAGACGAACTTCCGCTGGTCGGCAATGACAGCCAGCTGCTCGATATACTTGTCCACCAGCAGTTTGGCCTCGATCATCTGCGGTGCGATATACTTTCCGTTACTGGTCTTGAAGAGCTCCTTGATACGCTCCTTCAGGAACAGCTCACCATCTTTGAGATAGCCGGCATCACCCGTCTTGAAGAACCCGTCCTCGGTGAAGCTCTGCGCATTCAGCGCATCACGCTTGTAGTATCCCTTGGTGATGGTAGGACCCTTGAGCAGGATTTCCTCATTCTCTCCGATACGTATCTCAATGCCCTCGATAGGACGTCCCACACTACCGATGGTGTAAGGCTCTCCCTTATGATCGCACGATACGGTGGCCAAGCTCTCGGTCAAACCGTATCCCACAATCATGCAGATGCCCACCGAATGGGTGAACTCCTCCACCTCGGCCGACACATACGAACCTGCTGTGGGGAAGAAATTACCTTTCTCCAATCCCAGTTGCTTACGTACCAGCGAGAACAAAGTCCTATCGAACGTCTCATACTCCAGTTTCAGCGGCAGCGGGGCACGCTTGCCCTTGCTGACGAACTCTGCGTGGTACTTCCTACCAACGGCAAGAGCCCTGTTGAACAGCTTCCGCTCCACGGCATTGGCCTTCTCGATTTTCTCCTTCACGCCGATATACACCTTTTCCCAGAAACGGGGAACGGCGCTCATACAGGTAGGATGCATCTCCTTCAACGACTGCTGTATCTCCTTCGGATAGGTGTTGACGATGATCTCCGATCCCTCGGTCAGACACAGGATGATCCATCCCCGTTCAAAGATATGGGTGATGGGAAGGAAGTTCATGATGCGGTCGTTCTCTCCCACGGGTACACATTTGTCGTTGGCCTCAAAGGCAGCATGATATTGTCCGTAAGTAAGGATGACTCCTTTCGAGTCGCCTGTGGTACCGCTGGTATAGAGGATATTGGCTATGTCATCCCAACTGGCCTGCTTCCACAGCATCTCCACTTCCGACTGTCGCGGAAGGTTCTCGCCCAGCTGCATGAAGTCATCGAAATAGATGGAACTGGGATCACCGTTGATCATCCGCACGGAGCGGTCGAACACGATGATCTTCTCGAGTGTAGGACAGGACGGCAGCACGCGGTGCGCCTTGTCATACTGTTCCTGCTCGCCTACGAAGAGGAAACGGATCTCTGCATCCGCCACGATATGCTGAATCTGCTGCTCACTACTGGTGGCATAAAGTGGTACAGTAACGGCACGGATACCGAAAGCGCCGAAGTCGGTATAGAAATAATGTACGGTGTTCTGCGAAAACACGCCGATGTTTTCCTGAACCCGCACACCCATGTTCAGCAAGGCATTACTCACCTGCTTGACACGTTCGGAGAACTGGTTCCAAGAAACCTTCTGCCATTTCAGACTACCAAACTCTCTATAGTTCAGCACTGTTTTCTCCCCGTATTTCTTTGCTTGCTCATGGATGAGCACTGAAAGGTGGCTGTTGTTCTGCATAGTCCCTATTTTTTTCTATTGCAAAGATAATGCTTTTTTCCGAAAATTGATAAGAAAAGCAAAAAAAAACGTCATGATGATAGGGATTACGTGGAAAATCCGTACTTTTGTTGCTGACTTTCAAGATGTGAGATGACAAACGATTCTATCTGCAAGGAATATACTCAGGATGCAATCACGTTACTGAAACAGCTGATTGCCACCCCCAGCGTGAGTCGGAACGAGGAGAAAGCGGCCGACATACTGGTGGATACCATTACCAGCTACGGCTTCACACCTATCAGGGAGGGAAACAATGTGTGGATCATGGATCCGCAGTATGACGAACAGCGCCCCACCCTGTTGCTCAATGCCCATATCGATACCGTGAAGGCGGTGGCGTCTTGGACAAAAAATCCGTTCGAACCCGTGGTGGAAGGAGACTTCCTCTATGGCTTGGGCAGTAACGACTGTGGTGGCGGACTGGTTTCTCTTCTGCAGGTGTTCCGTTTTCTTGTTTCCCACCCCCAGCAGTATAACGTCATTTTCCTTGCCTCAGCCGAAGAGGAGGTATCGGGCGAGAACGGCATCCGTCGTGTGCTACCCCTCCTGCCCCCTATCGATGTGGCTGTGGTGGGCGAGCCCACTGGTATGCAGCCCGCCATTGCCGAAAAAGGATTGATGGTACTTGATGTGAAGGCTCATGGCAAATCTGGTCATGCGGCCCGTAACGAAGGGGTGAACGCCATCTACGAAATCTTGGACGACCTTGTCTGGCTGCGCAATCATCGGTTCAGTAAGGTAAGTGATTTCTTGGGTGAAACGAAGATGAGCGTCACCGTGATTCATGCAGGTACGCAGCATAATGTCGTGCCCGACCTCTGTGAACTGGTGGTTGATGTGCGCACCAATGAGTTCTACAAGAACGAGGAGGTGTTCGAGGAGGTTCGTCAGCATCTGAAGAGTGAGGTCAGTGCCCGCTCCTTCCGTCTGCATTCCTCACACATCGATCCGCAGCACCCGTTGGTACAGCGGTGCGTAGCCATGGGAATGGTTCCCTTCGGCTCCCCTACCCTGTCAGACCAGGCACTGATGCCGTTTCCCTCGTTCAAGCTCGGACCGGGTGAGAGCAGTCGTTCGCACGCTGCCGATGAGTTCATCAAGTTATCGGAAATAGAAAAAGCCATAGGTGTTTACCTACAGCTTTTCGATGGAATTGTGATTCCTTCCACTATCTGATCCACGCCTCTGGATTCAAGGTCTCGGCATTACCGCCTCGCATCCTTCGCAACTGGAACTGCATGACACCATCGGAGCCCACGCTACCGATGGTCTGTCCTGTGTTCACATGTTTCCCCTTGCTCACGCTTACCGCGCCGAGATTACAATACACAGAGATATAACCGCCGTGACGGACCATCACCAAGTAGCTGCCGCCGAAGTTATACACGGCACTTACTTCTCCGTTGAACACGGCACTTACGGTAGCCCCCGACGAGGCTTTGAAATGCACACCTTTATTATCAAGCATCACCCCTTTCAAGCCATCCACGCTATTCTGTCCATAATGACGTACGATGCGCCCTGAAACGGGTCGTGGCAATCTACCCTTGTTACCTTCGAAGCTACTGCTCAACCGACGATCCTCTGTATTCAACGTGGAGACAGAGGTGGTTTCCTTACGAGCCTCAGCCAATTCACGCTCACGGCGCTTATTCTCCACTGCCGCCTTGCGCTCCACTGCCTCACGGTCGGCCTGAGCCGCACGCGCCTTCGCCTCAGCACGTTCCTTGGCTTCCTCATCTTTCTTTCTGGCAGCAGTACGTGCCTCCTCCTTGGCTTTCGCCTCCTTAGCTTTCGCCTCGGCTATACGACGCTCGTTCTCCTTGGCAGCCTTCTCAGCCTCAGCCTTTTTGCGCGCCAGTTCCTCCTCACGTTTCTTCTTTGCGGCAGCCAGTTCTGCAGCTTTCTTCCGTGCTTCCTCAGCAGCACGAAGACGCGCCTTCGCCATTTCCTCAGCCACCAACCGGTCGATCTGTGCATTCAGCTCCTGATCCTTCTTCCGTTGCTCATCGATGACACCTTGAATGACTTTCTGCTGCCTTTGAAGCGTACTCACCACCTGCTGTTGTTCCTCCTGCTTACCCTGTAAGGCTGCTTTCTCTTTCTTTCCTTTATAGAGCAGGTTGCTTTTCTCGCCCCGCACCTTTTTCAGTTCATCTTGCTTCTCAGCAATTTGCAGCTGTTTGGTTTTCAATTGCTCACCCTGCGCCCTTTGGTAAGCCGCATAACGTCTCACGAAGCGCATACGTCGGTACATCTGACCCAGATTCTTGGCAGAGAAGATGAACATCAGCTGTTCCTGGAAGGAACGGTGGCGAGCCATATAGCGCAACGACTTCACATACTTCGCTTTCTTGTCATCGAGTTGTTTCTCCAAAGTGGACAACTGAGTCTTCAGCAACTCGATATTCCCCTCGATACTGGTGATGTCGCGCTGGATTCCCTCAATCGACTTCTGGTGCTGTTCTATCTCACTGTTGATGACATACAGGTTGTTCAACCGGTCCTTCACGTCGGCACGGTTGGCCTGCAGCAGTTTCTCCTGTTCCTTGATCTTCTTCTGGATCTGCGCCCGCTGACTCTGCAACCCCTTGATCTCTGTATTGGTATATACTGGCTTCTTCTGCGTGGTGGCAGTCTTCTTGGTGGTTGCTTTCTTGGTGGTCGTTGACTTCTTCTGCGCCGTTGCAGCTTTCTTGACGGGCACCGCTTTCTTGGCAGTTGTGGTCGTCTTCTTCTGCACAGGCGCAGTCTTCTTCACCGTTGTCCTTGCCTTCTGCTGCGGTTTCTTGGTCTGCGCGAAGGACGACAAGGTGAATGCCAATGCCAGGGTCAGGATCAGGATTCTTCTCATTTACAGATTCATCAGTCTATTCAGTACATCTTCTGCCGACACCTCCTTGTATTTCTTCGACAAGGTGGTACGGGCATCCCATTTACTATCGGTATTCAGACTCTTCATGCGGATATTCACGTTGACATGCTTTGCCTTCTTCGTGGCCGAGGTATTCATGTCGAGAGTGATATCGGCGGGGAACTGCTTCACACCCAGCTGACGGAAATCGCCGTAGGTGCACTGCAGCTTGGTATTACCGCTCTGCTGACTGCTGTACTGGGCGTCCACCTGCTTGATCAGGGCGGAGTTGTTATCTGCCTGCCACACATACGAGAGTCGGTCGCGTTTGAGCGACAATGTGGAATTCTTCGGGTTGTTGTTCAAAGTAATATCGAACGCCTTCAGCTTGTCCTTGGTGATGGTCTTCTCACCTGGCAGGAACAGCTGGTTCCAGAACAAGGCCTGCAACGAGTAGAAATCCAGTCCGTTGTTCTTCAGGAACTCCACCTTGTTATAATCGCCCTTCACATATTCCGTATGAATACGGTCAACGATCATCACATAGTCCTTTGTGAATTCCAACCGTCCGGCCTCCATACCGAGAATAGGCACTGAGAGCTGGATGCGAATCACATCATCGCGGCGCATCTGGATCTTTCCGCTCACTTCGATTTTCTTACTGCTCGAGTTGATGGTGAAGTCGATCTTCGAGGTGATATTATCCACGTACACAGCATTGTCGAGCACCCTTTGTGCAAAATGCTGCTTCCGCACCTCCTCCATCGACTTGGTGTCGGTAGGCTTCACCTGTCCCGACGGTGCGGTTGTCGGCTGCACCACGGTAGGTTCTTTAACCAAGTGTTTCTTCGTGCCACATGAAGATACAACTATGGTTGCTATCAGTAGCACGACCTTGATCAATCTATTCTTTTTCATATCTATTTCTCTATTACTAATCTCTTGCTTCTTGCTTCCTGCTTCTTACTTCTTCAGATACTTCCTCTGTCTGATTTTCCTAATTAGCACCTTGCTGTCGTTTCCTGCTTTCTGCGCCTGTTTCCAGTAATCCACAGCTTGCTGCATATCTTTGTTCATGGCATAGATATCGCCTGCATGCTCAATGATTACCCCGCTAACCGTGGAATCGTTCTGCAAGGCCTGGTCGATATATATTTTCGCCTCCTCGTAGCGTTCCTGCATGAAAAGGATCCAGGCATAGGTATCCAGGAAAGTACTATTGGTGGGCTCCGCCTTGATGGTGCGGTAGCTCATCTGCTCCGCCTTCTGAAGTCGTTCGCCCCGCTCACTCAGGTAATAGGCGTAGTTGTTCAGCACCTCGATGTTATCGTCTTTCCATTGCAGACTGCTGTCGTAGGCCGCGAAAGCCTCATCGTCAAGACCCTTATCATGCAGGATCTGTCCCATGATGGCGTAGAAGTCAGAAACGAAATCGGGATTGCTCTCCTCATTGATCTGCGACACCCCTCTGCGGAAGGCATCAAGGGCTTTGTCGCGTTCATCCTTCTGGAAGTGTGCCAGACCGAGGAAATAGTAGAACGCCATCTCGTCGGGGTTGTATTCCGTGGCCGGCTCACAGAGGTTGATTACCGCATTGTAATCCTGACTCAACCATTTCGACTGCACCAACTGGAGTCGGACACCCACATTATCGGGTGCCACCTCGAGTGCCTTGGCAAGTACCGTATTGATACTATCCTCGGGCATCTCCTTCAGTTTCATGTAAGCCACAAAGAGTTCATACATATCCGCATTCTTCTGCGGTTCGGCAAGGATACGGTTGAAGAGGGCGAGCACCTGGGTACTATCGCCACCAGCTTGCTCGTTGTCGGCCACCACCTGTCGCATCAGCGTCACCTTGTCGTCGATAGGGGTGTTCTGACTGATCAGCATCTCCTCTTGAATCTCCTGTGCCAAGGAGTCGGCACCGGTACTGCGGTAGTAGTCGAGCATCGACATCTTTGCTCCTATATGATCAGGTTCTTCCTCCAGCACCAGCCTGTACTGCTCCAGCGCCTCTTCTTCCTTTCCGTTCTGCAACAGCCAGTTACCCATCATCACATGGTAGTTCATGTCGTTCGGATGACTGTCGGAGAGATCTTTCAACGTTTCGTATTCCTTGTCGGGCTGACCGAGTACGGAATAGATCCGCATCTTCGAGAGCGCCAGTCGTTCATTACTCCCTTCCAATGCCTCCACCAACTCGAGGGTAGAAAGCATCTTCTTGTAGTCTTTTTGCTGGTTATACAACTGTAGCAGGATATCCAGCACATCGATGCGGTCCTTGTTATTGGCATACAGTCGTTCATAGGCTTTCACAGCCTCGTCGAACTGTCGGGAGTTCACATGCGTAATGGCCAGCCGTTCCAGATAGGTGTCATTACCCGGGTTCAGGTCGGCCGCCTTTTTCATGCACGCCAGCGCCATCGAGTCGTTATTCAGCTCAGCATAATAGGCAGCCTGTGCATAGTACACCTCTGCCGCCTGCGGATCGATGGTCTCGCAGTGCTTCAGCAGATCGAAGGCTGCTGCGAACTTCCCCTGGTCCTGCAGGTTCTGAGCCTCGAAGAAGAAGTATTTCAGTCGTTGGGAATCATTGAAAGAGAGTGGGGTTCGAGGAGTGTGGAGTGTGGAATATGGAGTGCGGAGTGTGGAGTGAGATGTGCGACCACCTTTTGTGGACACACAAGAAGTCATGACCACGGCAACCGCGGTCATCACCACCCCCCACATTATCTTCCCTTTAATCTTCAATTGTCAACTGTCAATTATCAATTCTACTTCACTCCCGTATGACCGTATCCGCCAGCACCTCGTTCTGTCTCGTCAAGCTCTTCCACAACCACGAAGTCACCTTGCTCATGCTTGGCAATCACCATCTGGGCAATGCGCTCGCCATCGTTGACAACAAAATCTTCCTGTGAGAGGTTGATCAGACAAACACCTACCTCGCCACGGTAGTCGGCATCAATAGTACCAGGTGTATTGATCACGGTGATTCCATGTTTCAGGGCCAGTCCGCTACGCGGACGCACCTGTGCCTCATAGCCTTCAGGCAGGGCAATATATAATCCTGTCTTGATGAGCTTGCGCTCCAGAGGTTTCAAAACCACGGGTTCATCCAGATTGGCACGAAGATCCATTCCTGCACTCTGCGGAGTGGCGTATGCGGGCAGCTGCTGGTGCCCTTTGTTCACTACTTTTACGGTTATCATTCTTATACCTATTAAACAACTTGCAAAAGTACGAAAAAATCAAGCAACAAACAAACGATTTACGAACATTAACGAAAATACGCATACCCATTATTTGGTCACGACGCAAAAACGTTGTAACTTTGCAATCGAAACCTACTTATTCTGTATGGACTGGAAACAACTCATCAGTAACAAACGACTCGGACAGGAGAACCGCCATAGTGAACGCCATGACGACCGTACGGAGTTTAAGCGCGACTACGACCGATTGATCTTTTCTGCACCGTTCCGCCGATTGCAGAACAAGACGCAGGTATTCCCTTTGCCGGGAAGCATCTTCGTACATAACCGCCTTACACATTCGCTGGAGGTGGCCAGTGTGGGTATGTCGTTAGGAAATGATGTGGCGCATCGTGTCCTGAAACGTCAGCCGGAACTTACCAGCACGCTGTTCCCACAGATCGGTACCATTGTCAGCACAGCCTGTCTGGCACACGACTTGGGTAATCCACCGTTCGGTCATAGTGGTGAGAAGGCCATCCAGACATTCTTTACGGAAGGAAAGGGTGCGGAACTTCAGTCGCAGGTCAGTAAGATCTTCTGGGATGATATCACCCACTTCGAGGGGAATGCCAATGCTTTCCGACTGCTTACCCACCGTTTCAAGGGTAGGCGCGATGGTGGGTTTGTCATGACTTATTCCACCCTGGCTTCTATCGTCAAATATCCATACGCCTCGTCAGCTGCAGGGAAGAAAGGGAAGTTCGGATTCTTCAATTCAGAGCAGTCGATCTATCAGCGAATCGCCGATGAAATGGGCATTATCAGACTATCTGCCGAGGGCGAGCCCTTGCGTTATGCCCGTCATCCACTAGTCTATTTAGTGGAAGCGGCCGATGATATCTGCTATGAAATTATGGACATTGAGGATGCGAATAAGCTAAAGATTCTTTCCTTTGAGCAAACAGAGCAGATGCTCCTGAGTTTCTTCGATGCGGAGGGGCAGCAGAAAATCCGTCAGCGCATCAACGATGAGGGTATCGATGATGACAATGAGAAAGTGGTGTACATGCGGGCTTGTGCCATCGGCAAGTTGGAGAATGCTTGTGTAGAGGCTTTCATGCAAAACGAGGAAGCCATCATGAGCGGTACCTTGAACGGCTCTCTTATCGACCATATCGACGATGCACAACGTGCAGCCTACCAACAGTGTATGCAAATCTCTGTAGAGAAGATCTACCGTAGCAAGCCCGTGCTTGATGTGGAACTGAGTGGTTACAAAATCATGGCAACGCTCATGGAGGCCATGACCGAGGCTATCCTCTATCCCGACCGTTTCTACTCCCGTCAGCTCATCGACCGTGTCAGCAATCAGTACGACATCAACGATCCTCATCTTGAGGCCCGCCTCATGGCCGTTATCGACTACATCAGCGGAATGACCGACATCTATGCCCTCGATGTCTATCAGAAAATCAATGGTATCAGTCTGCCGATTGTGTAGATTCCCAACGCGGGAACATTTTATTCCCAGCTTGGGAACACTATATTCCCAACGTGGGAACAATTCATTCCCAAGTTGGGAAAGTTTTTCGATTACGCTTTTTCCTTATAAATAAGATTATTTGCACCGCTGGTTATCTTCAGTGCTTCGGGGTGCTCCTTGATGAAACTGTCGATATGACGCACGCGCTTTTGTTCAAGAATTTCATCAACTGCAATAAGAATACCCGTTTCTTCCACATCACCAAAGCCGTAGTTGATGGCGGTTCCGAAGAGTTTCATGGTAGGAGAAAGACCCATGTAGGCATTGACTAATGGTGGAATATTGTAGCCCATCTTGCGGATCTCGGAGTTCAGAATTCGGTAGTCTTCCTTGAAATTCTTCCCATTAAACAATTGCTCAAGTTCATTGGGATCCGATTCCAAAACAAGTGGTTTCATCGGGGTAATCAAGTTCTCTTTATCGTCGAAATGCTTCTTCAGGAAGTAGAGAATCATATCACGACCCTTACGGACATACGAGGGGTACATGGTCATCTTACCAAAGAAATATTTCAGATTGGGGAAGAGTACCGTGAGGGCTCCCAGTCCGTCCCATAGGTTGTCCAAAGCAAAGATACTCTTGGTGTTCTTCTGTACGTTCTGGTATTCGAGCGACACGAACGAACGCCCTAACTCAACAGTATAGGGCATATAGTCGCGTAAGAATTTTTCGGAAAAATGGAACATATGACTGGTGGCGAGGATAGGCTGTCCTTGATCATCCAGTTCCCAATCGGTTCCCATCAGGTAACGATAGCCGCCGATGATCTCTTCCTCGTCGGGATTCCATACGATGAGCTGCTTGTAGCAGTTCTCGCAGGTGTCGAACTCATCGATGTCCACCTCCTTGCCTGTGCCGCCGCCTGCCTCGCGGAAGGCGATCTCGCGCAAACGACCGATCTCGCGCATGACATTGGGTGCCTGATGGGCGGTCACCACGTAGATCTCGTTGTTGCTCTTGTTGGTCATTCGGAGCTGTCGCTCACGGGTGAGCTCATTCTTCAGCAGCTCTTTGCTGACAGGACTGATAATCTCTTGTTCCATGTTTGTTTGAAATTCTATAGTTGATAGACAATGTCCTGCACATACTGTGCCCATTGTGCTGGTGTTTTCGATTTGTCGAAGGTCTGCCAAGGTATCGGCTTACCGATGCTCACGCGGAAAGTCTTGTGCACGTTCTTGTACATCTCGTCCACGAGGAAAAGCATGGCGATGTTCACTTTCTTGATGTGCTTGTCGCAGAAACCACTGAGGCGGTAGAAGAAATTCGAGTTCTGTCCGCTGAAATGGATGGGTACCACATCACGCTGATATTCCACGCTCTTGGTGATGAAGGTCTTCTTCCAAGGCAGATCATGTATTTCACCGTTGATTCGGCGTGAACAAAGACCGGCGGGATACATCAGCATGTGATTGTCGCTCTGGAAACCGGCCTCTACCATGGCAGGGAAGTTACGGCTCTGCTTACCTGTTTTATTGATGGGGATGCAGAGGGGTGCAAGACCAGGAAGGTTCATCAGAATATCATTTACAAGATAACGGAACCGACTGTCGTAATGCCTACCGATGATACTGCCCAAGGCTACGCCGTCGGCTCCGCCCAAAGGATGGTTGCTCACAAAGGTATAGAGTTTACCGTCATCCTTGTCGGGAAGGTTCTCCTCACCCTCCAACTCAAGCGTCATATCGAGGTAGCGCACGCACTCTTCGAGCCACTCCGTACCTGTGAGATGACGACTCTCCCACAAATACCGGTTCACCTCATCCTGGTGCAAGATATGTTTGAGCCAGCTGACCACAGGGGATGGAACCCATTTGGCCTTGCTGCCCATCTTTGCCTTCAGAATGCTCTCTACGTCGACTGTCTTTTCAGTTATTTGATCCATGATGTTAGAAACAGTATGCAAAAATACAAATTTATTTGGATAATGGTGGCTTTTTATTGAAAAATGTTCAAAAAACTATGATTTATGTAGTAAAATGTTGCTTTCAAGGTAAAGGAGTTCAGCAGTTATGGGGTTATTGCGTTATGCACAAAACAGCACTTTTGTGTAAAAAATCAAGAAAAATTGCAGTTTTTTGATATTTTTGTGGAGAAAAGTGGTGGAAAGTGGAGGAAAAGTTGTATCTTTGAAGCCGAATTCACATATTAATAAGTACGCATGCGATTTTTAGGTAATATAGAAGCAAAAACAGATGCGAAAGGACGTGTTTTCCTTCCGGCGATATTCCGCAAGGTGCTGCAGGCAGCGAGCGAGGAATCGTTGGTGATGCGAAAGGACGTGTTCCAGCCTTGTCTGGTGCTCTATCCGGAATCGGTATGGAACGAGCAGATGGACACCATGCGGAAAAGTCTGAACCGCTGGAACCGCGAAGAGCAGGAAATCTACCGCCAGTTCGTGAGTGATGTGGAGCTGGTAACGCTGGATGGCAACGGAAGGTTCCTGATACCCAAACGTTACCTGAAGATGGCTGATATTGAGCAAGGTATCAAGTTCATCGGCATGGGCGACACCATCGAGATATGGAGCAGCGCCAAGACCGAGAAGCCGTTTATGGATCCAGATGACTTTGGAAAAGCACTGGAGAGAGTAATGGCAGGCTCCGTCACAAATGATGATAATGAATAAATGACAAATGAGATAGTGTATCACGTACCGGTGCTCTTGAAGGAGAGCGTTGACGGATTAGCAATCCGTCCCGACGGCATCTATGTGGATGTGACGTTTGGGGGTGGCGGGCACAGCAAAGAGATACTGCAGCGACTGGGCAAGAACGGTCATCTGTACAGTTTCGACCAGGATGCAGATGCAGAAAGGAATATACCAGGTGATGAGCGGTTCACCTTCGTAAGAAGTAATTTCCGCTACCTGCGCAACTGGATGCGCTATTACGGCGTGGAGCAGATAGACGGTCTGCTGGCCGACCTTGGGGTATCGAGCCATCATCTCGATGATGAGACACGCGGATTCTCGTTCCGCTTCGATGCCGCACTGGATATGAGAATGAACACAAAAGGGGGAACCACGGCAGCGGAGATCGTGAACAAGGCTGATGAACAGAAGCTGGCCGACATCTTCTACCTCTACGGGGAACTGAAGAGCGCCAGGAGAATAGCAGCAGCCATCGTGAAGGCCAGAACGGCGAAGCCCATAGTAACCACACACGACCTGCTGCATGTCACCGAGCACCTGTTCCAGCGGGAACACGAGAAGAAAGATGCCGCCAGGATGTTCCAGGCACTGCGCATCGAGGTGAACCATGAAATGGATGCACTGAAGGAGATGTTGCTGGCTGCCACCGACCTGATCAAACCAGGCGGACGCTTGTCGGTCATCACCTACCACAGTCTGGAAGACCGCATCGTGAAGAATGTCATGAAGGCGGGCAACACAGAGGGGAAAATACAACAAGATTTCTATGGGAGAATAGACACTCCCTTCAAGGCCGTGAACGGAAAAGTGATCGTGCCCAATAATGAGGAACAGCAAGAAAACCCGCGCAGCAGAAGCGCCAAGTTAAGAATTGCCGAAAAAGTATTACATACAACATGAATGAAGACAAAAGTCTTTTAAATCTGAATGAGAAAGCAAAGAAGGAGGATGCCCACGAGCAAGTCCCTGCGGGAGCAGGGAAGCTCGTGGAGCAGTCCGATGCTGTAAAAAACAACGGCAATGCGACGAAAGAGAAGGAGGAACCGCTCTCGCTGCAAGAAGCCTTCAAGGAACAGGCACGCGAGGACGAGCAGCCGATGTCGGCTACCTTCACACTGAGGAAGATCCTTGGTGGCGACTGGTTGACTACCGACTTCCTGAGACGGCAAATTGGGGTAATTCTGCTGATCGTAGGTTTCACCATCGTATATATATCCAACAGATACAGTTGTCAGAAGGATATGCTGGAAATAGACCGACTGAACAACGAACTGACGGATGCCAAATACAAGGCGCTCTCCAGTTCAAGCGAGCTGACGGAGAAATGCCGCGAGAGTAATGTGCTCGAGATGTTACAGAACAACAAGGACAGTGTGCTGAAGATTCCTAATCAGCCACCTTATATTATATATACACCTTAGAATCATGGGCAGTCTCTTCGACAGAAAGAAAATCATACCTCGTTACAAGATCATCGGTTACCTGATGGTCTTGCTGGGCATCATGATCGTAGGTAAGGCGCTCTATACCGCTACGGTGAAACGTGACTACTGGATGAAGGTGGCCGACCGTTTGAAGAGAGACAGTGTGGATGTAAAGCCGGTACGCGGTAACATCCTCAGCTGTGACGGACGACTCATGGCGAGCAGTTTGCCGGAGTTTAAGCTGTATATGGACTTCAAGGCAGGTGGTGAAGAGAAGGACTCGCTGTGGAACGAGAAGGTGGATAGTATCTGCGAAGGTCTGCACGATATCTTCCCTGAGAAATCAGCAGCAGAGTTCAAGCGCGACCTCGAGGAAGGTCACAAGATCATGAGTCAGAACTGGCCCATCTGGAAAAAGCGCGTGAGCTATGACGTCTACACAGAAGTAAAGAAGCTGCCTGTATTCAACCTGAAACCGTTCAAGGGCGGCTTCCATACGGAGACTTTCAATGCCCGTCAACGCCCCTTCGGTTCATTAGCACAGCGTACCGTGGGTGATATGTTCGGCGCTAAGGATACGGCCAGGTGCGGTCTGGAATTGTCGTTCGACTCGATTCTGCGTGGAAAGTCGGGTATCGTGCAACGCAAGAAAGTGATGAACAAATACCTGAGCATCACGGAACGTCCACCTATCGACGGAGCAGATATCGTGACAACCATCGATGTGGGCATGCAGGATCTGGCTGAACGCGCCCTGATCGATGAGCTGAAGCTGATCAACGGTAATGTGGGCGTGGCCATCGTGATGGAGGTACAGACCGGTGATGTGAAGGCCATCGTGAACATGACGAAGTGTGATGACGGAGAGTACCGCGAGGTAAAGAACGATGCTGTTTCCGACCTTTTGGAGCCGGGCTCTGTGTTCAAGACTGCCTCGATCATGGTGGCATTGGATGATGGTGTGGTTGACACGAACTATCATGTGGATACCTTCGGTGGCATCATGGATATGCATGGGGCAAAGATGCGCGACCACAACTGGCACCGCGGCGGATATGGTCGACTGTCGTTGCCGCAGACACTTGAGTACTCTTCGAACATCGGCGTGAGCAGGATCATCGACGAGCACTATGGTAAGAACCCTGAGAAATTCGTGCAGGGTATCCACCGCTTAGGACTGGCTGAGGATCTGCGCATCCCATTGGTGGGATCATCACCAGCTCGCATCCGTATGCCGAAGATGGACAAGACGGGTAAGCACTGGGCCAACTGGAGTAAGACGGCCTTGGCATGGATGAGCATCGGTTATGAGACACAGGTACCTCCTATCTCTACCCTTACCTTCTACAACGCCATCGCCAATAACGGTAAGATGATGCGTCCCCGCTTCGTGAAGCAAGTGGTGAAGAACGGAGAGGTGCTGATGGATTTCCCACCGGAGGTGATCAGAGAGCACATCTGCAAAGAGAAGACACTCAAGGAGATTCAGACAATCCTCTACCATGTGGTGAGCCAAGGACTGGGTAAGAAGGCCGGTTCCCCCTCATTCAAGGTGGCAGGTAAGACTGGTACTGCACAGATCTCGAAAGGTGCCGGCGGATATAAGTCGGGCCAGATGAACTATCTGCTGTCGTTTGCCGGTTACTTCCCTGCCGATGCCCCCCGATACAGCTGTATCGTATGTATCCAGAAATCGGGTCTTCCCGCATCGGGTGGTGGTATGAGCGGCGTGGTGTTCCACCATATTTCCGAAGGAATCATGGCGCAAGACCTGAAACTGAGCGTAGCTGATGCTCGCGACTCACTGTCGGTGCTCTTACCGGAGGTGAAGAACGGTAATATCCTCGCAGCCGACTATGTGCTCTCTCATCTTGGCGTGAAGACCAATGAGAACTGGAGCGGAAGCTATGCGAACGGCAATCCCATCTGGGGCACCACATCGCACCAGAACAACCAGGTGATGCTGACGAAAGTGGATAACATGCGAGCAGGACAGATGCCTGATGTGACAGGCATGGGTGCCCGCGATGCAGTCTATCTGCTGGAGAGCAAGGAGGTGAAGGTGCGTATAGAAGGACGCGGCAAGGTAGTGAGTCAGAGTCTGCCTGCCGGTCATCAGATCAAAAAAGGAGAAGTGTGTTCATTAAAACTCAACTGATATGATACTGAACCAGTTACTGAAGAATATCAAGCCTGTCTGCATCAAGGGTGATACAGACATCGACATAACGGGTGTGAACATCGACAGCAGGAAGATCCGCGATGGTCATCTGTTCGTGGCCATGCGAGGCACACAGGTCGACGGTCATACCTTCATCGGCAAAGCACTGGAACAAGGTGCCAACGCCATCCTCTGTGAGGAAATCCCTGCAGAGACAAAAGCAAATGTGACTTATATCCAGGTGGAATCCACGGAAGATGCAGTGGGTAAGGTAGCTACGTTATTCTACGGTAACCCTTCAGCTCAGCTGAAGTTGGTGGGAGTAACGGGAACGAACGGTAAGACAACCATCGCCACCTTATTATATAATATGTTCCGTCAGCTGGGTTATCGCTGCGGACTGCTTTCCACGGTGTGCAACTATATCGAAGGAGAGGAGATACCAGCCAGTCATACCACCCCCGACCCTATCGAACTGAATGCCCTGCTGGCCAAAATGGTGGAGGCAGGATGCGAATATGCTTTCATGGAATGCTCCAGTCATGCCATTCACCAGAAACGTATCGGCGGACTGAAGTTCGCAGGAGGTATCTTCACAAACCTGACACGCGATCATATGGATTACCATAAGACCATGGAGAACTACCGTAATGCGAAGAAGATGTTCTTCGACAATCTGCCGAAGAGTGCCTTTGCCATCATCAATGCCGATGATAAGAACGGTATGGTGATGGTGCAGAACTGCAAGGCAACGGTGAAGACCTATTCTACTCGTGCTGCAGCCGACTTCAAGGCACGTATCTTGGAGTGTCACTTCGAGGGGATGTACCTTGAGATAGACGGTCGTGAGGTAGGTGTGCAATTTATCGGGAAGTTCAACGTAAGTAATCTGCTTGCCGTCTATGGCGCAGCCATCATGTTAGGACAAGATCCAGAGAAGGTCCTGGTGGTGATGAGCACGCTGAAGAGTGTGAACGGTCGTCTTGATCCCATCCATTCACCAGAGGGATTCACAGCCATTGTTGACTATGCCCACACCCCTGATGCCTTGGAGAATGTGCTCAAAGCCATTCACGAGGTGTTGAACGGTAAAGGACAGGTGATTACTGTATGTGGTGCAGGCGGAAATCGTGATAAGGGAAAGCGCCCGTTGATGGCACAGGAGGCCGTCAAGCAGAGTGACAAGGTGATCATCACTTCCGATAATCCCCGTTTCGAAGAGCCGCAGGACATCATCAACGATATGCTGGCTGGTCTTGACAAGCAACAGATGAAGAAAGTGATCAGCATCGTTGACCGTCGTGAAGCCATCAGGACGGCATGTATGATGGCCAAGAAAGGCGATGTAATCCTCGTGGCCGGCAAGGGACATGAGGACTATCAGGAAATCAAGGGAGTGAAGCACCACTTCGATGACAAAGAGGTACTGAGGGAGATTTTTAATTCGTAAAACGAAATACCATGCTATACTATCTGTTCAGATTCTTGGAGAAATTCGATATACCCGGTTCGCACCTCTGGTCGTATATCTCTTTCCGCGCCTTGCTCACCCTGATCCTGGCACTGATCATCTCTGCCTGGTTCGGAGAGCATTTCATCAAGTACATGAAACGCAGGAATATCGCCGAAACATCACGTGATCCCAGTATTGACCCGTTTGGCGAGAAGAAGAAAGGTGTTCCCACCATGGGCGGTATCATCATCATCGTGAGTATTCTCGTGCCCGTGATCCTGTTAGGACGAATGAGGAATATCTACCTCATCCTGATGATCATTACCACTGTTTGGTTGGGATTCCTCGGATTCCTCGATGATTATATCAAGATTTTCCGTAAGAACAAGGACGGACTGAAGGGGAAGTACAAGATTGTTGGTCAGGTTAGTATCGGCCTCATCGTGGGTCTCACCCTCTGGCTAAGTCCTGACGCGAAGATCAACGAGAACCTCACCACCGTAAGACAAGGTCAGGAAACGGTGATACATAAGTCGGAAACGGTGAAATCGCTCAAGACCACCATTCCGTTTGTGAAGAACCACGACCTCGACTACTCGAAGATCACATCTTTCTGCGGGGAGAACGCCCGTGCTGCGGGATGGATCCTTTTCGTGATCATGACCATTATCGTGGTGACAGCTGTCTCCAACGGAGCGAACCTCAACGACGGTATGGATGGAATGTGCTCAGGAACATCGGCCATCATCGGTGTGGCGTTAGGCATACTTGCGTATGTGAGCAGTCATATCGAGTATGCGGCTTACTTCAATATCATGTTCATCCCTGGATCGCAGGAACTGGTGATCTTCCTCTGCGCCTTCATCGGGGCAATGATCGGATTCCTATGGTATAACGCCTTCCCAGCTCAGGTATTCATGGGTGATACAGGATCGCTCACCATTGGCGGTATCATTGGAGTGGGCGCCGTGATCATCCACAAGGAATTGTTGTTGCTGATACTCTGTGGCATCTTCTTCGTGGAGAGCCTCAGCGTCATCATACAGACTCAGGTGTTTAAGATCTACAAGCGTAAAGGACAGCGTGTACGTGTGTTCAGAGCCACACCGATTCACGATAATTTCCGCAAGCTCGACTCGCAACTGGATCCCACCAGCCGGTATATCTTCAAGAATTGGCCGCAGCGCCAGTTCCATGAGTCGAAGATCACTGTCAGGTTCTGGATAGTGTCCATTATCCTGGCTGCACTCACCATCATCACCTTGAAAATCAGATAAAGAAGAATGAAAAAGATTGTCGTATTAGGAGCAGCAGAGAGCGGAGCAGGTGCCGCCGTTCTCGCCAAGAAAGAAGGGTTCCGTGTCTTTGTATCAGACATGGGATCGATCAAGGACAAATACAAGAAATTACTGGATGACCACCAGATTGAGTGGGAAGAAGGACACCATACGGAAGAGAAGATCCTGGATGCCGACGAGGTGATCAAGAGTCCGGGTATCCCTGATGAAGCCCCTATGATCCAGAAGATCATCGCCAAGGGCATCCACATCATCAGTGAGATTGAGTTCGCTGGCAGATATACCGATGCCAAGATGATCTGTATCACGGGAAGTAACGGTAAGACCACCACTACCTCGCTGATCTATCATATCTTCAAGGAGGCAGGCTATGATGCAGGACTGGCTGGGAACATCGGAAACAGTCTGGCGCTACAGGTGGCAGAGGATCCGCATGAATACTATATCATCGAACTGAGCTCGTTCCAGCTGGATAACATGTACGACTTCCGCGCCAACGTGGCTGTGTTGCTGAATATCACGCCCGACCATCTGGATCGCTACCAGAACAAGATGCAGAACTACGTGGACTCGAAGATGAGAATCATCCAGAACCAGACAGAGGAGGATGCGTTCATCTATTGGAACGACGACCCCATCATCAAACGCGAGTTGGAGAAATATGACATCAAAGCGCTGCAGCTTCCCTTCTCTGAGCTGAAAGAGAAAGGCAGTATCGGTTATATCGAGGAAGGACAATATACCATTGAGGAACCTACCCCGTTCAATATGGAACAGGAAGCTCTCTCACTGACAGGTAAGCATAATATCTACAACTCACTGGCTGCCGGTATCGCTTCTGATGTGGCTGGTATCAAGAAAGAGGTAATACGCAAGAGTCTTAGCGACTTCCCGGGTGTGGAGCACCGACTGGAGAAGGTATGCACCGTGGGCGGCGTACTTTATGTCAACGACTCCAAGGCTACTAACGTAGATGCTTGCTGGTATGCATTGGAGAGCATGAAGACCCCCACCATCCTGATCATCGGTGGTAAGGATAAGGGTAATGACTATACCCCGATCAAGGAACTGGTGAGAAAAAAATGTGCAGGACTGGTTTATCTTGGAGCCGACAACACCAAGTTGCATGAAAACTTCGATGAAATGGGCATTCCTGTACGCGACACACACTCCATGAAGGAGTGCATAGAGGCCTGTTACGAGATGGCAGAGCCAGGCATGACCGTACTGCTCAGTCCGTGCTGTGCATCGTTCGACCTTTTCAAGAACATGGAAGATCGTGGTGAGCAGTTCAAAACACTCGCACGAAACCTATAATGATATAAAGAATCATATATGTTCAATAAACTGAGCCGACTGAAAATCAAGGGCGATGGCATCATCTGGATGGTGTTCTTCCTGCTGTGCATCGTCAGTGTGCTTGAGGTGTATAGTGCCTCCAGCTCGCTGACCTACAAGGCGGGCAACTACTGGAATCCGGTGCTCTACCATACCATCCTGCTGTTCTTCGGTGTGGGATTCATGATTGTGACGATGAATATCAAGTGTAAGTACTTCAAGATCGTCACCCCCTTTGCACTGGTCATCTCGCTGGTCATGCTCATTGCCGTACTGATTGTAGGACAGTCAACCAACGGTGCCCAGCGATGGATTGGCTTGTTCGGCATTCAGTTCCAGCCCTCAGAAATAGCGAAAGGCGCTGTCATCCTCGCTGAGGCACAGATACTAAGTGCCATGCAGACCATTGATGGGGCCGACCGTCGTGCGTTCAAATATATTCTGTTTGTATCACTGCCCATCATCTTTCTCATCGCCATGGAGAACCTCTCCACAGCGGCACTCTTGTTCCTTACGGTGATCATCATGATGTTTATCGGCAGGGTGCCGAAAGTACAGCTGGGACGACTTATGGGGGTGCTGGCCTTATTGGCAGCGTCAGGATTTGCCATGATCATGCTGGTGGGTAACGATGCAAAAGAGCCTACCGACAGTGAGAAGATGAACATGACCGAGCAGGTGGTGGAGAAGAAGGAAGCACCTGGCTTCATGGCCAAGATCTTCCACCGTGCTGACACCTGGAAGGCGAGAATCGTCGATTTCATGGACCACACGGAACTCTCACCCGAAGAGGTTGACCTTGACAAGGACGCACAGAAGAGTCATGCGAAGATTGCCATCGCCTCCTCGAACATCGTGGGTAAAGGACCGGGTAACTCTGTGGAGCGTGACTTCCTCTCGCAGGCATTCTCCGACTTCATCTACGCCATCATCATCGAAGAGATGGGTATCGTGGGGGCAGCTGTAGTCTGTCTGCTATATATCATCCTGTTGTTCCGCACGGCTTCCATCGCCAACCGTTGTGCCAACGCGTTCCCCGCACTGCTGATCATGGGTATAGCCCTGTTGCTGGTAACGCAGGCTATGTTCAATATGGCCGTGGCCGTAGGACTGGCGCCTGTTACAGGACAGCCGCTACCGCTCATCAGCAAGGGTGGAACGTCAACCATCGTGAACTGTGTCTATGTGGGAATCATCCTGAGCGTTAGCTACACAGCCAAGCGGAAAGACGAGACAACGGAAAGGAAAGCAATGGCCAAAGCGGCATGAGTCATCATATAAGGATCACCTAAACAACAAAGACATGGAAAAGGAATTGAGGATTATCATCAGTGGAGGTGGCACAGGAGGACATATCTTCCCTGCTATATCCATTGCCAATGCCATCAAGAGCAAGAACCCGGAAGCAAAGATCCTGTTCGTGGGTGCAGAAGACCGCATGGAGATGCAGCGTGTTCCCGCTGCCGGATATGAAATCAAAGGACTGCCTATATGCGGCTTCGACAGGAAGAACCTGCTGAAGAACGTGAAGGTGTTGTACAAGATATGGAAAAGTCAGCGCATGGCTCGCAGCATCATCAAGGACTTCCGTCCGATGGCTGCAGTGGGTGTGGGCGGCTACGCCAGCGGACCTACGCTGAACAAGTGCGCCGCCATGGGAATCCCCTGTCTGATACAGGAACAGAACTCCTACGCAGGTGTCACGAACAAGCTGTTGGCTAAGAAAGCAGAGAAGATCTGCGTGGCCTACGAGAATATGGACCGTTTCTTCCCTGCAGAGAAGATCATCATGACAGGAAACCCCATACGACAGTCGTTGCTGGAGACAACCATCAGTCATGAGGAAGCCATCAAGCAATTCGGACTGGATCCCAAGAAGAAAACCATTCTCATCGTGGGCGGTTCCTTGGGAGCCCGCACCGTAAACGAGAGTGTGCTGCAACACCTGGACGAGATAGAGAACAGTGGTGTGCAGGTAATCTGGCAGACCGGTAAGTACTACCACGAGAGCATCCTCGAGAAGTTGAAGAGTCATCATGAATTGCCGATGCTGAAGGTGATGGATTTCATTACCGACATGGGTGCTGCATACAAGGCTGCCGACTTGGTCATCAGTCGTGCAGGCGCAGGAAGTATCTCTGAGTTCTGTCTTCTGGGAACACCCGTTATCCTTGTTCCTTCGCCGAATGTGGCAGAGGACCATCAGACCAAGAACGCCATGGCGCTGGTAAACAAGGATGCTGCCTTGTATGTCAAGGACAGTGAGGCACCCGAGAAGGTCATCGAACTGGCCATCGCCACGGTGAAAGACGAAGGGAAGCTATCGTCTCTGCACGAGAACATCCTCAAGCTCGCCCTACCCAACTCGGCCGACATCATTGCCGATGAGGTGATTCGTCTGGCACAAAGAAACCTATAACCTTATAAAAGAAGGTTGGAACAAACAAAAAGAAACATGGAACAGAAAGATATAAAAGCAGTATATTTCGTAGGAATCGGTGGCATTGGAATGAGTGCCATTGCCCGTTACTTTCTGAGGATGGGACTGGTGGTGGCCGGCTACGACAAGACACCGTCGCCACTGACCAGACAGATGGAGAAGGAAGGGGCACTGATTCACTACGAGGAACAGGTGGATGAGATTCCGCATACTTGTAAGAATCCCAAGCACACCCTCGTGGTATATACACCTGCCATCCCACAAGAGCATCAGGAGCTGGTATTCTTCCGTGAGAACGGATTCGATGTAGAGAAGCGGGCACAGGTGCTGGGCATGCTCACCCGCTCGAACAAAGGACTCTGTGTGGCTGGTACGCATGGTAAGACCACCACATCCACCATGTGTGCCCATATCTTGCACCAGAGCCATATCGACTGTAATGCCTTCCTGGGAGGCATCTCCAAGAACTACGGAACAAACTATATCTTCAGTAAGGAGAGTGAATTCGTGGTTATTGAGGCCGACGAGTTCGACCGCAGTTTCCATTGGCTGCGACCGTGGATGACGGTAATCACCAGTACTGATCCTGATCATCTTGATATCTACGGTACCAAGGAGGCTTATCTGGAGAGTTTCCGCCACTACACCACACTGATCCAGCCGGGCGGCGCACTGATTATCCACCGCGGACTGGAAATGAAAGCCAACGTACAGGAGGGAGTGAAGGTGTATGAGTATGGTCTGGAGGATGGTGATTTCCATGCTGAAAACATCCGGATCGGAAATGGAGAGATTACTTTCGACTTCATCTCCCCCATCGAGAATATCAAGAACGTGGAACTGGGACAGCCTGTTCCCATCAACATCGAGAACGGAATTGCCGCCATGGCTATGGCCCAACTGAACGGTTGTCAGGCAGAAGAGATCAAATATGGAATGAAAACGTATGGTGGTGTTGACCGCCGCTTCGACTTCAAGCTGAAGAACGACAAGATCGTCTTCCTGAGCGACTACGCACATCATCCCAAAGAGATCTACCAGAGTGCACGGAGCATCAGGGAACTGTATAAGGACAAAAAGATCACTGTGATCTTCCAACCGCATCTCTATTCACGTACCCATGACTTCTACCTCGACTTCGCCGAGAGTTTGAGTCTGCTCGACGAGGTGGTACTCACCGAGATCTACCCTGCCCGTGAGCTGCCCATTCCCGGGGTTACCTCAAAGCTCATCTACGATCATCTCAAGGAAGGGGTACAGAAGATGATGATTGCCAAAGACGACGTACTGGATTTCGTCAAGGAACACGACTTTGAAGTACTGATTGTTCTGGGTGCAGGTGATCTTGACAACCTGGTTCCTGAAATGGAAAAGATTCTGAGTAAACGGTATAAATGATATAAATGATGCACTTCAACTGGAAAAAGGCCCTCATTGTGATACTGGATCTGGCCTTAGCGGTCTATCTGGTACTCGCCATGACCTCGTTCAACAAACCGGACGAGACCGCCAAGTTGTGCACCAAGGTAAGCATCAATATTGCCGACGAGAACACCAACGGATTCCTCAGCGCGAAAGAGATCAAGCGAATACTGGAAAAGAACAAGCTCTACCCGCTGGAGAAACACATGCAGAACATCAACCCGCGTGACATTGAGGATGTGCTCAAGACCAGTTCCTTCGTGAATACCGTCCAGTGCTACAAGACACAGAATGGTCATGTGTGTATTCAGATCACCCAGCGACTACCCGTTGTACGCATCATGAACGTCAAAGGCGAGAACTACTATCTCGACGACGAGGGAGGCATCATGCCCAACTCGAAATACACTAGCGACCTGATTATCGCCACCGGCTATATCAATCAGGGCTTCGCAAAGAGTTACCTGGCACCGCTCACGGAGGTGTTGATGGCCAATGAGTTCTGGAAGAACCAGATTGTGCAGATCAATGTCCTGCCCGACCTCGGTGTGGAACTGGTACCACGAGTTGGTGAACACATCATCTTCATCGGCTACCTGCCGCAATCTAAGGATGATGCCACCAGAAAGGTGCTGATTACCGACTACATCAACAAGAAGCTGGAGCGTCTGGAGAAGTTCTACCAATACGGACTGAATACCGCAGGCTGGAACAAATACCATTACATCAGTCTGGAATTCGACAACCAGATTATCTGCAAGAAAACCGTCAAGAGCATGCCGGTCTATACCCCACCGGCACCAAAGACAGAAGAGAAGAAAGACTCTACGGCAACCATCAAAAAGGACACCATAAAACAAGACAACAATAAAAAAACAGTATAGCTTATGGCACCAAAGGATTTCATCGTAGCAATTGAACTCGGTTCATCCAAGATGACCGGTATCGCGGGAAAGAAGAACCTCGACGGCAGCATTTCTGTACTCGCCGTGGTTACAGAGGACTCTTCCACGTTTATCCGCAAGGGAGTGATTTACAACATTGACAAGACGGCACAATGCATTTCGAGCATTGTCAAAAGACTGACTGCGACATTGAAGACCAGCATCTCACAGGTCTATGTAGGTGTCGGAGGTCAGTCGATACGAAGCATCAAAAACGTCATCGTCAAGAATCTTGCTGCCGACACCATCGTCACACAAGAGATGGTGAATGAGTTGATGGATGCAAACCGTAACATGAGCTATCAGGATCAGGAGATTCTGGATGCAGCCACCCAGGAGTATAAGGTGGACAACCAGTACCAGTTGGATCCCGTGGGTATTCAGTGTGCCCGACTGGAAGGTAACTTCCTCAATATCCTGTGGCGCAAGATGTTCTACAGGAACCTGAATAAATGCTTCGATCTGGCTGGCGTTCCCATTGCCGAGATGTATCTCGCCCCGCTGGCCTTGGCCGACAGTGTGCTGACAGATGCTGAGAAGCGTTCGGGATGCGCCCTTGTTGACCTGGGTGCTGATACTACCACTGTCAGTGTCTATTACAAGAATATCCTCCGTCACCTCGCTGTGATTCCTCTGGGCAGTAACAATATCACCAAAGATATTGCTTCCCTGCAGATGGAAGAGAGCACAGCCGAGGAGATGAAACTAAAATACGGCAGTGCCTGGACAGACAATGGAGAGATCGACAACAACATGTCACTGAGCATTGATGCCGATCGTTCCGTGAAGAGTCGTGAGTTCATCTCCATCGTGGAGGGACGTATTGAGGAGATCATTGAGAATGTATGGTATCAGGTACCGTCAGAATATGCCGACCGTCTGTTGGGAGGTATCATCCTGACGGGTGGTGGCTCGAACATGAAGAATATCGAGACTGCCTTCCGTAATCATACGCATATCGACAAGATCCGTATCGCCAAGTTCGTCACACAAAGCATCAGCGCCAAGGATCCGATGATCGCTGCTCACAATGGCACGATGAACACCATTCTCGGTCTGCTGGCCAAGGGTGACATGAACTGCGCAGGTGCTGAGGTTGATGCCAATGGCGATCTGTTCAAAGAGACCAAGGCCGCACCTGTTAATCAGGATCGCGAGCCTCGTAAGCCCAACGAGTTAGGTCCTGGAGTAATTCAGACCGAGGCTGAGAAGCAGAAAGCCGAAGAGGAGAAACGCAGACAGGAAGAGGCTGAGGAAGCTGCACGTAGAGCCGAAGAAGAGGCTGCAGAGGCTGCACGCAAGGCTGAGGAAGAGGCGAAGAAGAAAGAAAACCGCAAAAAGACGGTCGGCAAACTGAAGAACTTCTTCAAGAACCTCATCGCTGAACCCGAAGAAGAGTAACCTCTCACGTTTTTCAATCAAACATTCATTCACCATTAAATAAATAGCGTTATGATGGACGATAACAGATTCAACATATTAGACTTTGGCGAGCCAGAGAAAGAGAATAGTATCATTAAAGTGATTGGTGTTGGTGGCGGTGGCGGTAATGCCGTAAACCATATGTACCGCGAGGGCATCCATGATGTCACCTTCGTGCTGTGCAACACTGATAACCAGGCATTGAACGACAGTCCTGTACCTGTTCACCTCCAGTTGGGTAAGGAAGGACTGGGTGCCGGTAACAAACCCGAGAAAGCGCGTAAGGCTGCCGAGGAAAGCATCGACGACGTACGTAACATGCTGTCCGACGGTACGAAGATGGCTTTCATTACTGCCGGTATGGGTGGTGGTACAGGAACAGGTGCCGCTCCTGTCATTGCCCGCATCAGTAAGGAACTGGGTATTCTCACCGTGGGTATCGTTACCATCCCCTTCCGTTTCGAAGGTCCGAAGAAGATCGACCAGGCCCTCGATGGTGTGGAAGAGATGTCGAAGCACGTAGATGCCCTTCTGGTTATCAACAATGAGCGTCTCCGTGAGATCTATCCTGAGCTCACCGTGCTCGACGCTTTCGGAAAGGCCGATGACACTTTGAGCGTGGCTGCCAAGTCGATTGCTGAGATCATTACCGTACATGGCTTGATCAACCTCGACTTCAACGATGTAAAGACCGTTTTGAAGGATGGTGGCGTTGCCATCATGTCAACAGGTTACGGAGAAGGCGAAGGACGTGTGAAGAAAGCCATTGACGATGCGCTGAACTCACCGTTGCTCAACGACAACGATGTCTTCAACTCCAAGAAGATCCTGCTGAGCATCTCCTTCAACAGTGACAAGCAGTCGCAGACGGGTCTGATGATGGAAGAGATGAACGATGTGAACGATTTCATGGCCAAGTTCGGTAATGACTTCGAAATCAAATGGGGTCTGGCAACTGATCCTGAACTGGGCGACAAGGTAAAGGTAACCATCTTGGCCACCGGCTTCGGTATCGAGGATGTGGACGGCATGAGCAGTCATTTCGGCAAGCGCACCCAGGAAGAGGCCGACCGTATCGCTGCTGAGGAGGAGAAGGCTGCCGAACGCCTCGACCGTCGTAACCGTTACTACGGAAAGGATGGTTCCACCACACAGTATAAGCGTCGTCCCCATATCTTCATTTTCCGTCAGGAAGACCTTGACAACGACGATGTGATCTCTGATGTGGAGCAGACACCTACGTACAAACGTACTCGTCAGGTGCTCGATGAGATCCGTAACAAGGCAGCAGGCAATGTCAAACCCACCGAGGAGGACAAGGAGGCCATTCAGGGCACCATCCGCTTTGCCTGACCCTCATTAGGATAAATCTATACACATACATATAAATTATCCTCATTATTTTTTGAACATAATACCTTTACCGCCCTTTCCTCGTGAGAGAAAAGGGCGGTCTATTTTATGGAGTATATTGCAACAGAATTGGGTTTCCTACCGTCATACAAGTTATTCCCAACGTGGGAATAAAATGTTCCCAACGTGGGAATAAATTGTTCCCAGCGTGGGAATAAATGGAAACCTTCTTGTCAGAACTTGATCCACTTGCTCAGATCAACTTTGTCCTTGAACATTGGAGCTACCTGCACATTCTTTGTGTCAGCATCCTTGCCCAGTAGGAACTTGTCGAGGAATGCCTCTACTTCCGGGTATTGCGATTGCGGGAGCTGACAATGACCATGACCATCCACGATGGAATAGCCAATACGGTCGGCTATGCCGAAATACTCCCACACCTTACGTGCTGCATTCATGGACACATAACCAGCCTCATCAGCCAACCACTTGTAGTCGGGATTACCTAACATCAACAAGGCACGCGGACAAACCAAAGCACACAGCTCATGATGGTCGTAAGGCATACGGTACAGACTGTCACCTGAGAAGGTCGTACGCATGCTCTCCTTGAACCAATGGTAGTCGGTACGCTCCAGACTCTCCACCTCACCCAGAGTCTTGGAAACACGCCAGGCAGCAGCACCACCGCCACCAGGCTCCTGAGCAATGGTCAGTGCCACACGCTCGTCGAAAGCACCGCACATCAGAGCCATCTTACCAGCGTAAGAGCAACCCGTCACACCAATATGCTTCATATCGATCTTCGTCTTTGCCTCACCAAGAATCTCCAGTCCGTCAAGCAGTCGGCTCAAGCCCCAAGCCCACTCGCTGTAGGCACCATTCTCGGAAAGATTAGGATAGAGGCGGTCGAAGTTATGCTCTCCACGCTCATGGTGGCGACCAAACTGTCCGTAGTCGTTCACCTGCCTCTCATGGAAGGTCATGGTAGCAATATTCCTGCTGTCGAACAACTGTCGGGGCAGCGAGATATTACTGGTACCGATCATCAACGGATAAGGAGCCTGTCCGCCCTTCGGGTATCTGATGGTAGAAGACAGATGTAAGGTCTCACCATTAACGGTAACATCTACAAACACGGTGTCACCATTCATCCATGCCTTTACCTGACTCCTGTCAACGGTAGGCTTCACACCAATACCATAGTGCTGGATTTCGGCAGCAATCTCGTTGCGGCGGCGTTCCCACTGCTTGAACTTCTTCACCTTGCCCTTACCGTTCGACCACTCGAAAGGATTCGTCAGCGTGCGGCACTCACGAAGGTCGTTGTAACCAGGCATAGCCGGAGCCTTGAAATTCTTTCCTGTGTTCTCTTCTCCATACACCAGAGGGATGTTCTTCTGCGCATAAACCGCCATCATGGTCATACTTGCCACTGCGATTCCAATTGTTCTTTTCAACATAACAATATCGATTTTTTAGTAAATAGTTAACTAATAAGATAGATTCGACCGCTAAATTACGAAATAATCCTGACATATGGGTATTATTATCCCCAAAAATGAAAAGAATAACAAAAAAAAATGATTTTGAGACAGAATTTTCGTACCTTTGACTCCGTCGAAGGTACTCTCGCTCGACTATAAAAATAAATAAATTTATTTTGTATTGTGCTCACTTATTCGTACCTTTGCACCCCGAAAAGATTAAAGACAAAAAAAGGTATTATGGCAAAGAAAGCGTTATTGATGATTCTCGATGGATGGGGAATCGGACAACATGGTAAGGGAGACGTAATCTACAACACCCCAACCCCGTATTTGGATTACCTGACAGCAGTGAGCGCTCACTCACAGCTGATGGCCAGTGGTGAAGACGTGGGTCTGCCCGACGGTCAGATGGGAAACTCTGAAGTAGGTCACCTCAATATCGGTGCCGGTCGCATCGTATATCAGGACCTGGTAAAGATTAACCGTGCCTGCAAAGACGGCTCCATCGTGGAGAACCCGCAGGTAAAGGCTGCCTATACCTACGCCAAGGAGAACAACAAGAAACTGCACCTGATGGGTCTTACCTCTGATGGTGGTGTTCACTCCAGCCTCGATCATCTTTTCAAGCTCATCGAGATTGGTAAGGCATATGGCTTGAAGAACCAGCTGTTCGTACACTGCTACATGGACGGCCGTGATACCGACCCCCACTCTGGTAAGGGTTTCATTGAGCAGGTAAGTAAGGTTTGTGCCGACAATGATGCAGCCATTGCTTCTATCGTGGGTCGTTTCTACGCCATGGACCGCGACAAGCGCTGGGAGCGTGTGAAGGAAGGTTACGACCTGATTGTAAATGGTACTGGTAAGCAGGCCACCGATATGGTTCAGGCCATGCAGGAGAGCTATGATGACGGCGTTACCGATGAGTTCATCAAGCCTATCCACAATGCCAGTGTGAACGGTTGCATTGAAGAGGGCGATGTAGTGATCTTCATCAACTTCCGTAACGACCGTGCCAAGGAGATGACTATCGCGCTGACACAGGAGGATATGCCTGAGCAGGGAATGCACACAATCCCCGGTCTGCAGTACTACTGCATGACTCCCTATGATGCCAACTTCAAGGGTGTTCATATCCTCTTCCCCAAGGAGAACGTGGAGAACACACTGGGTGAATACCTCTCCAAGCAGGGTAAGAAACAGCTGCACACTGCCGAGACAGAGAAATACGCACATGTAACCTTCTTCTTCAACGGCGGTCGTGAAGCTCCGTTTGAGGGTGAGGACCGAATCCTCGTTCCCTCTCCGAAGGTGGCCACCTACGACCTGAAGCCTGAGATGAGTGCCTATGAGGTGAAGGATAAGCTAGTAGGTGCTATCAATACACAGGAATACGACTTCATCGTGGTGAACTTCGCCAATGGTGATATGGTAGGTCATACAGGTGTCTATAACGCCATTGCAAAGGCTGTATGGGCCGTTGACCACTGTGTAAAGGAAGTGATTGAGGCTGCTAAGGCCAACGACTATGAGGCTATCATCATTGCCGACCATGGTAATGCCGATAATGCCATCAACCCCGATGGTACTCCCAATACCGCCCACTCACTGAACCCTGTTCCGTTCATCTATGTGACCAACAACAATTCGGCCACCGTGAAAGACGGTCGTCTGGCTGACGTCGCTCCTTCCATCCTTCATATCCTCGGACTGGAGCAGCCTGCCGACATGACAGGTGAGTGTCTGATTACAGATTAAACATGCACAATATAGCTCTTTAGTAATAATCCCGGGTACGATTCGTACTCGGGATTATTCGTCTCACGTTCGGAAATTGATGCAAGTCTTTTCGTAAATTTGGCTTCGCCGAAGATACTCACGTTCGGAAAAACTCAAATATATTTGGTTTTTCGCTCACTAAATCGTATCTTTGTAGGCAGAACCAAAAACGATAGATATGTACGACAAGGAACACGGGCTTTACATCGCCCACTGCTCTTCGGGAGCATTGAGTATTCAAGGGAAGATGGCTAACCGCCACGGTTTGATTGCGGGAGCCACAGGTACTGGTAAGACCGTTACCCTGCAGGTAATGGCCGAATCGTTCTGTCAGGCAGGTGTGCCCTGTTTCATGGCAGATATGAAAGGCGACCTGTCAGGCATCTCTCAAGCGGGTAAGATGAGCGGATTCATCGAGAAACGACTGCCCGAATTCGGTATTGAAGACCCAGTGTTCCAAGGCTGTCCTGTACGTTTCTTCGATGTGTTCGGCGAGCAGGGCCATCCCATGCGTGCCACCATCTCACAGATGGGTCCGCAGCTTCTGTCACGCCTTTTGCAGCTGAACGAGACACAGGATGGTGTATTGAACATCGTGTTCCGCATAGCCGATGAGCGCGGACTGCTGATTCTCGATCTGAAGGATCTGCGTCAGATGCTCGACTATGTCTCGAAAAATGCCAAAGACTACACCACGAAATATGGTAATATCTCTGCTGCTTCTGTGGGAGCTATCCAGCGAGCCCTGCTGCAGTTGGAAGCACAAGGTGCAGACAAATTCTTCGGCGAGCCTTCGTTCGAAATCCGCGACCTGATGCAGGTTGAAGGCGGAAAGGGTGTGATGAATGTGCTGGCTGCTGATAAGCTGATGATGCAGCCCAAGCTCTACTCCACCTATCTGTTGTGGCTGTTGAGCGAGCTCTATTCCACGCTGCCTGAAGTAGGCGATCTACCATTGCCGAAACTCGTGTTCTTCTTCGACGAGGCCCACATGCTGTTCGAAGATACCTCGAAAGCCTTGCTCGACAAGATTGAGCAGGTGATTCGTCTGATCCGTTCAAAGGGTGTGGGAATCTATTTCATCACCCAGAGTCCTACCGATATTCCAGAGGTTATCCTCGGTCAGTTGGGAAACCGTGTGCAGCATGCCCTGCGTGCCTATACACCGAAAGACCAGAAGGCCGTAAAGACCGCAGCAGACACCTTCCGTGCTAACCCGGCGTTCAAGACCGACGAGGCCATCATGAACCTCGAGACCGGTGAAGCGTTAGTAAGCTTCCTCGACGAGAAGGGTGCGCCCAACATCGTGGAACGTGCTAAGATTCTCTTCCCCTTGTCACAGATCGGAGCCATCACCGAAGGTCAGCGCATCGACATCATTAAGCAAAGTTATATCTACGGTAAGTACGACACACCAGTAGATCGTGAGAGCGCCTATGAGATCCTGATGAAGGAAGCTGAGGAGCAGGCCCTTGCTGTGGAAGAAGAGGCTAAGGAGATTGAGAAAGAGGTTAAGGGTGCCAAGACAGAGAAGAAGAAAGCCGGTATGATGGGAAAGGTGTGGAAGGCCGTGATGACTGCCGTAACCTCTACCCTGGCCACCATTCTGGGAACCTACGTAAGTAATAAGGTGTCGGGCAAGCAGACCAAGAGTAAGACCTCTGCCAAGGAGAAGGTGGTGAAGAATGCCACTTCGGCAGCTACCCGTACCATTACGAGAGAGCTTTCCCGCGATATCCTCGGTAATCTGATAAAGTAACATGGATGTACAGATAGAGGAATCGTGGAAGCGGCATCTGCATGAGGAGTTTGAGAAGCCGTATTTCACGCAGTTGACCCAGTGGGTAAGACAGGAGTACAATACCACCACCTGTTACCCACCGGGCCGATTGATCTTCAATGCCTTCAATCTCTGTCCGTTCGACAAGGTGAAGGTGGTGATTATCGGACAGGATCCGTATCATGAGCCAGGACAGGCTCACGGCTTGAGTTTCTCGGTGAACGACGGGGTGATGTTTCCACCTTCGCTGCAGAACATCTTCAAGGAGATACAAGACGACCTTGGAACACCGATTCCACTGAGTGGGAATCTGACACGTTGGGCTGAACAAGGCGTACTGCTGCTCAACGCCACCCTGACCGTTAGAGCACATCAGGCCAACAGTCATGCACGCTTAGGTTGGCAGACCTTCACCGATGCGGCCATCAAGGCGCTGGCATCAGAGCGTGAGCACCTCGTCTATCTGCTCTGGGGCGGTTATGCCCGAGGGAAAGCCTATATGATTGACAAGCAGAAGAACCTCGTACTCGAATCCGTTCATCCCTCGCCCCTCTCAGCCAACCGTGGCGGATGGTTCGGCAATCACCACTTCTCCCAGTGCAATGCCTATCTCGAACAAAACGGCATAGAACCGATAAAGTGGTAGAGAAAGGTCTAAGGGATTTGGTCTAAGGTCTAAGGGATTCGGTCTGAGGTCTAAAGGATTCAGTCAAAAGGATTCGTCTAATTCGTCTAATTCGTAGAGTAAAAAAAGGTTTAAGTGAACGAAATATCGCCTATTATACAAATCGGTGACGTATTGTTGTCGAGTGACATCATTACCGAGTATTTCTGCTGCGACCTTGACGATTGTCATGGTGCCTGTTGCGTGGAAGGTGATGCAGGTGCCCCTGTAACCTTGGATGAGGTAATGGAGATTGAAGGAATGTTGGATGAGGTGTGGAACGACCTTTCCGCTTCGGCACAAGCCGTAATCGACAAACAGGGTGTGGCCTATACCGATCAGGAAGGAGACTTGGTGACGAGTATTGTAGGAGGGAAAGAATGTGTATTTGCAAGCCTCACCCCCTTCCCCTCTTCAAAGGGCGAGGGGAGTACAAACCCCTGTTGGCTTTGTATGTTGGAAAAAGCAGCCAGGAACAAAGCCAATTCTCCATTCTCCATTCTCCATTCTCAATTTGTGAAGCCCATCAGCTGCGCCTTATATCCCATCCGTGTCAAACAGTTCAGTAACGGACTGGTAGGATTGAACTACAACCGCTGGACCATCTGCGAAGGAGCCCGAAAAAAAGGACGGGAGCTGAAACTTCCCGTCTATCGCTTCCTTCGCGAGCCTCTTATCCGAAGGTTCGGCGAAGAATGGTATCAAGAACTTTGTGACTTCGCAGAAAGCACGTTGTTAAGTAACAAGTAATAAGTAATCACTTTTTACGATATTCGCTCGGCGACATCCCCACATGTTCCTTGAAATACTTCCCGAGGAACGATTGGTTGGGGAAATTCAGATGCTGGGCAATCTCCTTGATGCTCATGGAAGAGTTCTTCAGCAGCACCCGCACCTCGAGCGTCACGAAGTTATCTATCCACTCATTGGGTGTCCGTCGGCTCACCTGCTTCACCGTCTCCGAGAGATACTTGGGGGTGATGCACAACTGCTCCCCATACCAACTCACCCTCCGTTCCTGTCGGAAGTTCTCCTCCACCAGTTTGATGAACGAAGCAAAGATAGCCTCAGCCCTGGTCTGCCGCTTGTCATTGATCTGCTGCAGTCGGTAGATGGCATTACTGATATCATAGATCATTGTCATCATAATCGACCGCACCACATCGGTTCTGAAATGATGATCCTTCTCGTTCACCTTATATTTAAGTGCCCTGAAATAGAAATCAATGTTCTTCACCTCAGTATTGTTCAAGGTGAACACAGGGTGTGTACGCGAGAAGAGGAACAAGGCCGACAGCTCGTGAATGCCCTGAATAATCTCATGGAAGAAATCGTACGACATCAGAATACCGATACCACTGAAATCAGGACTCAGCATATAGTTATCGAGCACCAGTCCTTCATTGATCAGAATCACATCATTGGGCATCACGGTATGGTCGATCGTATCCACGGAATACTGCGCCTTACCCTTCAGGCACAATCCCAGAATGATGCACCGTGTTCGTCTGGGTGTATTAGGAAACGGGATCTTGGCCAGTTCATCAACAAGCACCAGATCGTCGTTGAGGTAGCATCCCTTATAGGCCGCCTTCAGACTGCCGATGGTCAGCTCAGTAATATTACTATACATCTTCTTCTACTTAAAACGTATCACCTTTTTATTCTTTCCTTTGATCTTTAGTAGTTGTTCACCACCGTTGCAGACCAGTGTTACCTTACGCTGTTTACCTGTCTGATTCCAGATAGTAGCCTCTACCACACGACCCTCCTTCCAGGTCATATCCACCACAAAACCGCCACGGGCACAGATGCCCTTCACCTTACCAGACGACCATGCCGACGGGACTGCAGGAAGCAGTTCAATACGGTTGGAAGAGCTCTGCAACAGCATCTCGCACACCCCAGCCGCACCGCCGAAGTTCCCATCAATCTGGAAAGGCGGATGCGCATCGAAGAGATTCGGATAGGTACCTCCTCCATGACTGTAGTTCGGCGTCCTGTCCTTTTCGGGAGCCACGGCAGTTAGCAGCTTACGGTATATCTGGTACGCCTTCTCCCCCTTCTTCAGTCGGGCCCACAGGTTGATGCGCCATCCTGTGCTCCAGCCCGTTGTCTCATCCCCTTTCAGTTCCAGGGTACGCTGGCAAGCCTGCATATAGTCATCCATGTCCAGTTCGTTGGGGTTAGAAGACTTCAGTTCATCAAGTTTCAAGTAGTGAAGACCAGGGTAAAGCCCAATCAGATGACTTTGATGGCGGTGCTTGAAATCCCTGTCATCCCAGTCGTAATACCACTCGTTTAGGTCGCCCATATGACCGATGGTATAGGGATGGAGATGTTCCACAGTTTGTTTATAGACAGTGGTCATATCACCGCTTACCGAACTGGCGGCTTGCGTGTTCAGCAGCAGCTCGCGGATAATGGCCAGATCAGCCGTTCCCCCATAGCAGGTCACCCCATGGTAGCCATTGTCCGTGATATACTCATTCTCTGGCGAGGTACTCGGTGCCGTAATCAGCTCTGCGGGATTCTTGGGATTCTCCATGAGCCAGTCGGTGCAGAACTCCGCAGCCCCCTTCATCAGCGGATAGGCGATGTTCCTCAAGTAACTCTCATCCTGTGTAAACAAATACCTGTCCCACAGCGTGTTCACCAGCCAAGCCCCGCCCATGTTCCAGTTCGCCCACATCGGACTCTCGTTCTTCTCTCCCACAGGATTCGTCATGGCCCAGAGATCCGAGTTATGACTGCTGCACCAGCCTTGGCTTATCCCATAGTAGTTCTTGGCCGTATATCGTCCGTTCTCCGAGAGCGCCTTGATGAAATCATCCAGCGGAGCAGCCATCTCAGCAAGATTCGTGTTGAAGGCCGGCCAGTAGTTCTCCTCGAGGTTGATATTAACCGTATAGTTACCCCGCCAAGGCGACCATTTATGTGGTGTCCATAATCCCTGCAGGTTCGCAGGAACGCCAGGCGTACGAGAGCAGCTGATGAGCAGGTAGCGCCCATATTGGAAATAGAGCGTCTCCAGATACGTGTTCTTCTCCCCCCTGTCGGTATAGTCCTTCAGCTGCTGCGCGGTGGTACGTTTACCATCATACACCGCCCCATCCAGCGTCAGTTCCAAGCGAGAAAAGAACCGTCGGTAGTCATTGATGTGTCGTTCCTTGATTTCCTGCCACGTGCAGTTCACCAAGTGCCACGCCTCATCAGTAGCATTGTTGAGATAGTCGGCCCCCTCTTTCACGGGATGTTTGTCGAAACCGTTGAAGCTCGTCTCGTTCACCAGATAGATCGTAGCCTCATCCACGTTGTTCAACACAAGCGTTGAATCAGAATAAGTCACCGTTCCCCCTTGATGATCAACACGCAGGATAGAGCAGAAATGAATACTGTTCTTTTCATCACCGATGGCGTGTCCTAACATCGTGAGCTGCTTGCCACTTGCCTTCACCCGATGCGGCACCTGTGAGGTAAGGGAAACGCTGCAGTTCAGTGCCTTCGTTTGATTCGCCGTAAGATGCACGGCAATCACCTTATCGGGGTTGGAAGCCAGATATTCCCGGGTATATTGCACCCCGTTGCGCAAATAAGAAACTGTTGAAAGCGCACTGTCAAGACTCAATGTCCTGCGGTAGTTACTCACCGTTCCCGGGTTCAGATCCTTGATATAGACCATACCCAACGGCTGGTAGAACTGCGAATTATGACCCTGTACAAAGTGTTGCAGCGAGTCGGCCTTGGCATAATCCTCCTCGAAGAGTGCTTTCCTGATCTCAGGAATCCACTTTGAAGCCCCCGCATCCTCGTTGCGGTCAACCGGCTGCCCCGTCCAAAGAGTGATATCATTCAGGTAGAGCGAATCAATATCTGCCCCACCATAGAGCAGTGCCCCGATCTTTCCATTACCAATAGGTAACGACTCCTCGAAGAAACGTGCCGGCTGGTCATACCACAGCTGCATCACGCACTGCTCCTGTGCGTAAGCAGCGAAAGGCAAGAAGCAAAAAAGAAGCATTCCTGCCTGAACTACGAATCGTGATATAACAGCCTTCATCTTGCCTCTTGCTTCTTGCCTCTTGCTTCTAAATACTTGCTTCTTGCCTCTTGCCTCTTGCTTCTTGCTTCTTGCTTCTAAAAAAACCGCAGATGCTTTGTGCACTGCGGTTTTTTTATTTAAGCATCGATATTCGCGTAAGTAGCGTTCTTCTCGATGAACTCACGTCGCGGTTCCACATCATCGCCCATGAGCATGGAGAAGATCTCATCCGCCTCGGCAGCATTCTCGATAGACACCTGCTTGAGCAGTCGTGTATTCGGGTCCATGGTTGTTTCCCAAAGCTGTTCCGGATTCATCTCACCCAAACCTTTGTAGCGCTGAGTATGCAACTGGTTACTGTTCTCATCGCCTGCCACATACTTATCGATGAACGCCTGTCGCTGCTGTTCGGTATAGCAGTACTCGCTCACCTTCTTATACGTACACTTGTAAAGCGGTGGTGTAGCGATATACAGATGTCCCTCCTGAATCACCTTCGGCATGAAGCGGTAGAAGAGTGTCATGATCAGTGTGTCGATGTGAGAACCATCGACGTCGGCATCGGTCATGATAATGATCTTGTCGTAGCGCAGCTTGTCGATGTTCGCCTCACGGTCGCCTTCACCATCCACACCAAAGCGAACGCCGATACTCTGGATGATGTTCATCACCGATTCAGCCTCGAACACGCGGTGCCACTGTACCTTCTCCACGTTGAGGATCTTACCACGCAACGGCAGGATGGCCTGTGTATAGCGGTCACGTCCCTGCTTGGCCGATCCACCTGCAGAGTCACCCTCCACGAGGAAGATCTCGCACTCTTTCGGATCCTTGTTCGAGCAGTCGGCCAGCTTACCCGGCAGACCGCCACCGCTCATCGGGTTCTTACGCTGCACGCTTTCACGAGCCTTACGGGCTGCGATACGTGCTGTGGCAGCCAGGATCACCTTGTCGCAGATCTGCTTTGCCTCTTTCGGATGCTCCTCCAGATAGTTGGCCAAAGCCTCACCTACAGCCTGCTGAACGGCACCAGCCACCTCGCTGTTACCCAGCTTCGTCTTGGTCTGACCTTCAAACTGCGGCTCTGCCACCTTGATGGAGATCACGGCTGTAAGACCCTCGCGGAAGTCCTCACCGGCAATCTCAATCTTTGCCTTCTCAATCTGCTTCGAGATCACGGGATCAGCATCAGCATAACTCTTCAGCGTACGTGTGAGAGCCATACGGAAACCTGTAAGGTGCGTACCACCCTCAATGGTGTTGATATTGTTCACATACGAGTGGATATTCTCGCTGTAGTCGGTGTTATACATCACAGCCACCTCGATAGGAATACCCTGTTTCTCGGTCTTCAGGTAGATCACATCATCAAAGAGATGTGTACGGTGGCGATCCACATAGCGCACAAACTCCTTCAGTCCTTCCTGCGCATGGAACACCTCCTTCTTGGTCTTCCCGTCCTCATCGGGGCGCAAATCAACCAAGGTTATGGTAATACCGGCATTCAGGAACGCCAGCTCGCGCATACGACGGGCAATGATATCCCACTGATACACGGTGGTGGTGAAAATCGTGGCATCCGGCCAGAACTGCTGACGAGTTCCCCTGAGCTCCGTCTCGCCTACCACCTTCACAGGATACAGCGGCTTACCCTTCTCGTATTCCTGCTGGTAGATCTTTCCGTCGCGGAACACCTGCGACATCATGTGTGATGAAAGGGCATTCACACAGCTCACACCCACACCGTGCAGACCGCCTGACACCTTGTAGGAGCCCTTGTCGAACTTACCACCGGCGTGAAGCACCGTCATTACCACCTCCAGGGCCGACTTATGCATCTTCTCGTGTTCATCCACAGGGATACCACGTCCGTTATCTTGTACCGTGATGGAGTTATCTTCGTTGATGGTCACCTCAATATGGGTACAGAAGCCAGCCATCGCCTCATCGATGGAGTTGTCAACTGTTTCGTTCACCAGATGGTGCAGACCTTTCTCACTGATGTCACCGATGTACATGGCAGGACGCTTACGTACTGCCTCCAGACCTTCCAAGACCTGAATGTTACTCGCAGAATAATTACCGTTGTTCTGAATTTCTTCCATTTTTTAGTCTAATGCTTTTATAGTATGCAAAGGTACGAAAAAAATCCTAAATACTAAAGTATTTAGATGATAAAAAACAATAAAATTACGAGGAAGGACGAAGGACGAAGGAGGAAGGAGATAACTTTGGGGGTGCGAGGGCATAAAAAAGGGACCATCATCCGAAGATGTGGCCCCATATCATTCCTTGGATCTAAATAGTATTATCCTAATTTGTTGATGTGCTTGCAAAGACTTGACTTCAGGTTTGCAGCCTTGTTCTTGTGGATAACATTGGTCTTAGCCAGCTTATCCAGCATCTTCTGTACGCTGGGGTACAACTTTACTGCCTCTTCCTTGTCGGTCATTGCACGCAGTTTACGCACAGCATTACGCATAGTCTTAGCATAATAGCGGTTGTGCAACGTTCTCGTCTTAGTCTGACGAATTCTCTTAATTGATGATTTGTGATTTGCCATCTCTTTTAATCTTTAATTTTTAATCTTTAATTTTACAAGCTGGGTCTTACACAATCTCTGCCGCCCTTGCGGATTCTTGCGAATCCTCCGCCACCTTGTCACGACAGCACCTCATGGGAATCTCTCGTTAGCGCATCTCTGCGCGATGACGGATTGGTAGTCCCTAGGAGAGTCGAACTCCTCTTTAGAGAATGAAAATCTCTCGTCCTAACCGATAGACGAAGGGACCGTTCGCTTTAAAAGCGGGTGCAAAGGTACGCTAATTATTTGTATCCTGCAAATTTTCTCACAGATTTTTTCTCTTATCGCCTGATTTTTACTACTTTTGCAAAGATCTTTCGAAGATATGATAACAAAAACGAGGGCCATTGTGCTCAGGGTTTTGAAATATGGTGAGCAGAAGATGATTATCGATCTGTTTACTGAGAGTGACGGCAGGGTATCTATCGTCACCCATATCCCTAAGACACCCAAGGGGAAGCTGAAGAAGCAGTATTTTCAGCCCTTGAACCTCCTCGAGGTGGAGCTGGATATCCGTCCGAAGACGCAGCTGCAGCATCTTCGTGACGCAAGGATTGCCGAGCCTTACGCTTCCATCCCCTTCGACCCCTATAAGCTCAGCATCGCCCTGTTCCTGGCTGAATTCCTTTATTACAGCACGCGCGGTGAACAGCAGAACGAAGCGCTCTTTGCCTATCTGCAGCACAGCATCCTGTGGCTGGATGGCTGCAAGGAGTCGTTTGCCAACTTCCACCTGGTCTTTATGATGCGTATGAGCAGGTTCATCGGTTTCTTCCCCTACATCGAGGATTACCAGCAGGGCGACTATTTCGATATGCGGGCTGCCTCGTTCACGGCTCATGCCCCATTACATGCCGATTTCCTCGACCAAGAAGACTCCAGTCGTATCAACACCTTGATGCGCATGAACTACGAGTCGATGCATCTGTTCAAGATGAGTCACGACGACCGCAACCGCATCGTTGATGTCCTCATCACCTATTACCGTCTGCACGTCCCCGATTTCCCGGAACTGAAATCGTTGGGGGTCATGAAAGATCTGTGGAAAGAGCCCATCAATTTATCGTAATCAGAATTTGACTTTCCGCCCGTTTTGTATGTAAATCTGCCCCTTTACGGGATGACTTACAAGCTGGCCGTGCAGGTTGTACAGCGGCAATGAACTGTCAATGGTCAATTCTCCATTGTCAATGGCCTCAAGGCCGGTGGAGATTCCCTCGTCGGGCAATGGTAGAATTTCCTTGAAATCCTTCCACACGTCTGCCGTTTTATATAATCCTATCGAGGAGGCGGGTACGTGCAGGGTGACTCGGGGGGCATAGGATGTATAATTAGAACTATATTCGAACACATCAGATCCTAACGATGGTGGAATCTTGGCATAACAATAGACATCTTTTACTTTAAAAACAGAATAACTCGTCACGACGAAGTTTTTAGCACCAATAAAAGACACGTTTTTACCAATTGTTAAGGTGGTAAGATTATTACTATTCGCGAAAGCCTCTTTTCCAATGATTGTAACCTGATTGGGAATGACAAGATCCTCTGCTACATTATTAAATGATGCCTCGCCAATGATACTTACATCCTCTGGAATCACTGTATACTTACATCCTGTGATAAGTTTGTTCTTGGCCGTCTCAATGATGGCATTGCAGTTTCCTCTGGAGTCATAATACGGATTGCCGCTTTCCACTTGGATGGATACGAGGTTGTAACATCCTAAGAATGGGTTTATGCCTATTTCCTTTACACTACGAGGTATTGAAACAGAAGTAATTGCACTGTAAAAGAAGGCCCAGGTGCCAATTAACTCCACCCCTTCATTGAGCGTTACGTTGGTTAAGGATGTGCACGAGTAAAAAGCAAAGTCACCAATCTTCTTCACAGAACCAGGGATGTTAACAGTTTTCAACCCTGTATTATTTGAAAAAGCATAATATCCAATTGATTTTACACTACCTGGAATCTCCAACGCAATAAGACCAGTGCTATTGAAAGCATCTCTTTCTATCTTCTCTATACCATTACCCAACACCACTGATTTCAGGGTAGTACAGCAATAGAAGGCCTCTTCGCCAATGGTCTTGACCGTTCCGGGAATTACTATAGACTTGATCTTTCCTGCACTTGTATATACCCAGTCCCATTGTTCTCTGTCAAAGTATCCACTTTGGAACGCCCTGTCGGCAATAGACGTAACAGTATAGGGAGTCTCTAACGGCAAATGGGAGAGAATCACGACATCCTCATCCATCTCCTCCTCGTTGAAGCCTGTCACCGAGGCGGTGCCGTCGTAGTTCAGGAAATAGCGGATGCCCTTGTACCAGAAATGCTCACCCGTGAGCGCAATGGTACTGCTAAAACTGCTCCATGGGGCGGTGCTGCTATAAGCAGGTACCGATGAGGGAGGCACCTCAAGCGTGGCGTTACTGATGTTCTCCCAGTCGTTCAACGAGGAAGGGGGCGTCTCGGCGGTGATGCGGACTTTCTGCAGACTGGTGCAACCCTTGAAGGGGTTGCTGCCGATATTCTTGATAGCCTTGTCCATGAACACCTCCACGAGGTTCTGACACCCCTGGAAAGCATAGCTGCCGATATAGCTGATGTCGGTGGGGAGGTCGAGCGTGCTCAGCTCACAGTTCTGCAAGGCGAAGTCAGCGATGCTGGTCACGCGATACTCGAAGCCGTTGTAGGCGATGAAGTCGGGAATATGGACATTGGGAGGCAGTGTGGTGGCATCAAAGTTGACGACGGTAGCAGAGCCCGTGCTGTTCAGGTCGTAACGCACACTACCGAACTGCTTCAGGTCAACCGTCTCGGGAATGGCTTCAATCGACCCGAAGTTCTTCCAGTAGCTGTGCTCCTTGTAGGCTGACACGGAAGAAGAAGGTACATAGAGCTTCACTTTCGACAAGTCAACGCCATAGAAAGAAGGTCTTCCTGACGCTACTGAAGGAGGTTTTGTGGCGGCACAGCTCACACGTTTCAGCTTTGTACAGCCGGCAAAGCAATATGATTCAAGGTTTGTTACCGAGCTGGGAAGGATCAGCTCCTCCATCTCACTGCCCCTGAATGCGGCAAGGCCGATCTCAGTGATGCCGCTGACAACCAGAACCGTATGGTACTTGTTCTTGATGAAGGTATTGCTGCGGATGGTCCTGTTGGTACCGCTGTAGGATGCCCTCAGCATCATGGGCTGGTACCACAACCGCTTCAGGTTGTCATACACATAGAGGCGCGCACCATTGAAAAGCGGGTTGCTGGAGTTGATGGTTCCATCGTTGTTGTTTAAAAAACTAATACCTCCGAACTTGTCCATGTCGTGGCCATAGACAATCTGGATGCCCGTGCAATTGTTGAAGGCTGATTTGCCCACGGTGGTGAGCGCTGAATAGATGTGGAACTCCGTCAGCTTGGAACAACCCGAGAAGGCGTACTGCCCGATGCTGGTCACATTGGTATAGCCGGAGACTTCCTCTAAGGCCGAGCAGCCGTTAAAGGCATACTCACCGATGGAGGTGATCTGGCTCGTCATGGTCACCTTCGTCAGCAGTGTACTGTTCTGAAAGGCTTTTGCACCGATGGCAATGACACGCACCGTGCCGTCGAAGTTGATGGTCGCGGGGATGTTCACCTCACCTACGTACTTACCGCCGGTGGGGTTAGCCACCACAGAGGCGGTCTTTGTGGAAATGTCTATATCGTACCAGATACTACCCACCTGGTTCACATCACCTGCTTTGGCTGTCAATACAGCCACGAGCGCGATTATTATTGCAAAGTATCTTTTCATCTTGTTGTAGTTTTACGGGTTTTTAGTTCGTCTTTATATATCTCGGCACAAAGTTACGAATTATTTTTCATACCACCAAATTTGAGGGGTCACAGCGTGTGAAAATCCTTTAACAACGAGGATTTAACTGTTAAAAAACACTGAACGCCGTAGACGCTACCAGCGTTTGACGTTCCCGCTCCCAGAGAATGACGTTCCCGCTATCAGCGTTTGAGGCACTTTCTACAAGAAACTGCCATAGTTTTTGACGCAAAGTGCCATAGTTTGCAAAACGAGGGTTTTGGAACGAACAAACGAACGAACAGTTCGAACAGTTTGAAAAACTATCAACCTGATCAGGGAAAGATTACACAAATTGTACTTTGTGACTTTTGACTTTGTGACATTAAGGAGGTTCGATATAGAGGAAGGATAATTAGATTATAAATAATAAGTAATAATAATTTATATAAATATATAATATATATTATATATTAATATAACTATTCTACTCCGATTATTGGAGGTGCTTATTGTCACAAATTCACATGTCACAAATGCACATTTTGTGTCAACTAATTCAGTACGAAGTCAACTTTCTCAGGAAAAGGAGCACTGTCTTACCCTGAAAAACGTTGCATGTTGCATGTTGCATGTTGCATTAAGGTCCTTCCACATATGTGGAGAATGGAAGCTTATATTAATATATAATATATATATTATATATTAATATAAATATATAATACTTATAATATATAACCATTTTCTTCATCTCTACTTATTCGAACCACCTTAATGCAACATGCAACATGCAACGTGCAACAAAATTACTGTTCGTTCGTTTGTTCGCGCCAATGATAACATGAACACGGAATAAGGGCAAGCCGTTCCGTATTAAATAGTATTTCTGGGATAATTATGATAATTATGATAATTTCTTTCTGAACTAAAAGATCAATAATCCTCCATGATCTCCTTCATCTTCTTCGCCCGTTTCTTGTGCTTCCTCCCCTTGAAGTCGATGAGGTCGAAGAAATCAAAGGAAACGGATGCACCACTGCCCGAAGGTGTGTAGTTTTCCGCAGCATATTTGCGTATATCCTCCGTTGAAATCGCCATTTTTGGTGCATGGCCAATCACCACGACCTCGGCCAGTTGCTGACCCGAAGGCAACAAAAAGATGGTGTCGGGAACCCCCTCCTTTTGATCGATTACGCGCTTGAGATAGCTGGGATGCGTAAGTGTCATGGTTTGGAAACTGTCGTTTTTCAATACAAAACGCCCTCCCCACTCGGTCTGCACCTTTTCCGTACGACGGTCTAACTGAATAGTAACATTCTTCAGCGGCTTCCTGGATTCAATGTCAGCCACCCAGATGACACGATGTTTGGGCTTTTGTGTAAGCGAATCGGTTGTTTCACCCTTCTCCTGTGCCTGCAGAAGGGTGGAAAAAACAAGAAGAAAAAGCACCAGAAACGGTCTGATGCTCTTTCCTCTTATCCCTATGGTTACAACCTTTTTACGCATATTTGCAGATTTTCGCTGCAAATATAAACGATTTCATCAATATTTACTAATCCTTTGACGTTGATTAACGAAGAATAGGATTTGGTGATGCATGTATAATCTTGTTTCTTTTCGTAAAAAACTGCTACATTTTTATCTTCACTTCACAACCACTCGTTTACCGTTCATGATATAAACACCCTTCCTGCTGGGCTTGTTGCTCAGACGACGGCCATCGAGCGTGTACCATACAGTACGTTCATCAGCAGGCGAATCCTCAACACCAATGTTGCCTGTTGCGATACCCTCTGGTATGATCAAGGTTACGGGTATGTAGCTGTTTTCAACATTATCTTCATATTTACCATCGGGGAACCACCACATGGTTTTCAATCTCAATGATGAAGTATAGATTCCTGGTTCTGCCGCATTCAAGTCAGTGCTGGATACATAGACATAGAGGGTCTTGGGACTACCAGCGGAGGTCCAGTCAAACATCCTGTTTGTACCCACTTGACTTGCATTGACAGATGTACTCAATTTGTATTGAATCTTCTTGGTGTTGTCAGCCTGATTCACCAAATAAGGTTCATTGGTAGTAAAGAAGGCCACACGTAGCCTATTGGGCGTTTTCCCATAAGGCCGCGGATGGAATTCCAACTCCGTAACATCTACTGGCACGGTGGTCCATTCCGACTTCCTGTTGATAATTACCTCTTCTGGCACAGAGTAAACATAACGGCTCTCCTTAGGTTCTTTAATAACGAACGAGAATTCAGACAACTGGAAAATCGTTTCACTTTGTATGGCTGATATTTCCAGACGGAAGTATTTGTATTCATTTTCATTGGGGTTCTCCACATCGTAAGTACACAATCTATAGTTAGCGGCAGGAAGTCTTGTATCATTTTCCACAACAGCTAACGTCGTCCAATCATCATTGCTGTTTGCCTTGGCTTTGACAACCCAGCTCTTGGGATTACGACCGGGGTTATCCTTGGTGTCGTTTCCTGTTATCATCGTATAGCCTCCAGGGATGATTGGATCAGCTGTTTCAAACTCAATAAAAGTGGGGTTCCCTAATTGGGTAACACACCATTTAGTAGCTATGGATCCGTCAACCAGTTTGGCAAAACCCTCCTCGTCTTTTGCACCAGCCGTTCCGTCTGTAGCTGTATAGATGGAACTAGTAGTAGGAGGCATATAGGTATAGGGACTCGTAGAGATGGCACCCGCCACCCCACCGATTGTTACAGTACCGCAGGTTCCATTGTCTCCTGCTCCGATACTATAGGTTGCTCCTGCTCCTTTCTTGGCTGTTACAAGTGCTACTCCATCAGTAATGGTAATCGTACCACATTTGGCACCACAACCTCCACCAATGCCTGCTGCATTGTATCCATCGCAAGCAGAATCCACAATACCACCCTCAATAACGATATTACCGCCATCGACATAATGGCCACCACCTATACCCGGAGCATAGCCATTACTCCTGGCTGTCAGGGCTCCATTGCCCTTGAGGGTCAATGTCTTATTGAAAGGCACATGGATGCCCGGATAATGACTATAGAAGCCTTTCAGATAATTATAGTTTTCGAGGATAACAGTGGCATTACCCTTACAGTTAAGGCCAGCCCACTGATAAACCATATTGTCAACACCGCTGATTTCCACATCCTTGAGTGTAATGGTAGCTCCGTCGGCAATGCTGATATATTCAATAGCAGAAAGTTTGCCCGTTACCGTCGCACCGTCTTGTAGCTCCCCGCCATAAACCAGCTTGGAGAGGTCAACAGTACCACTTAATTCCTGCTTAGGGAAATAATAATGTTTTTCACTGATGGGTCCCACTACACCGCCAATAGTCACAGTACCACATGTCCCATCGACACCAGCACCGATGCTGTTGTTTATGTCGAAACATGTCGAAGCAAAAACGATGTCCACACCCGAGGTGATGGTCACATTACCGCAGACTCCTTTGTGGCCTCCACCGATAGCTGCAGCCCACTCACCTCCCACGGCACGAATCTTTCCTCCAGTAATGGTAATGTTACCACAATCGTTCGGCCAACTACCTCCGATTCCTGCTGATCCAGAAGAGCCCTCAGCATCAATGGTTCCACCCTCAATAACGATGTTACCACACGAACAACTAGGACCGCCACCGATGCCCGCTGCAAAACCATTGTTTCTGGCAATCAATGAGCCTGTTCCTTTGATGGTCAGTGTCTTTCCTACTGGAGCGTAGATAGCAGAATAGCGCTTACTGAATCCCCTTAAGGTGTTCGAGCCTTTAAGGATAATGGTGGCATCACCCAGACAGTTGAGGGCTGACCACATGCAATCATCGCTGTCAATACCATTGATTGTCACATTGTCAAGCGTTACGGTGGCACCATCAACAAGTGTAAGCTGGTAGGCATCGCCAAGCGTTCCTGTCAGCGTTGAACCATCCAAAATCTCACCACCGGCTGTCAGCGTAGAGAGATCTATGATACCGTTATAAATAGGCATCGGATAAGTATAGAGTCTTGATGGTGTGCCTGCTACCTGTACACCACCAATCGTCACAGTACCGCTAGTTGCTTCAAGACCGGCTCCAATGCTATAGGGTGCGCTGTCACCTTTTGTTGCGCGGACAATACAATTGTTAATAGTGATATCTCCACAATTTGCCTTGTAGCTACCACCGATACCCGCAGACCCATAACCGCCCTTAGCGGTGACATTACCTCCGATGATGGTGATGTTACCACAAGTGGCATCAGCACCACAGCCGATACCAGCGCCTTCACTGGTATTCGTGGCTATAATAGTACCGCTTTCGATGACAATGTTACCACTGTCTATATACCAACCACCACCTATGCCGGCACCAAGCATATGAGTAGTGGCTTCAAGTGATCCTTCCCCTTTGATGGTGAGCGTTTTATTCTGTGGAACGTATATACCTGGATAACTGCGTTCAAATCCCCTTATATAACTTGAACCTGTCAGGATGATCGTAGCATCTCCCAGACAAGTTAGGCCTGCCCATTTGTAACTTTCGTTATCCGCACCATCGATGTTCGCGTCAAAGAGTGTTACAGTAGCTCCATCGGCAATGCTAACCTTCACGTTTGCGTTGAGGATGCCGGTAAGCATTTCACCTGTCTGAGCTGTATAATCTTCTGTGAGCGTTGCCAAATCTACTGGATTGCCATCGCCTACAGTGAAGGTTACTGTCTGGATTCCGCTATATGGTTCCTTACCAGTCAGGGTCAAGGTGTAGGTGCCTTTTTCTTTCACCGTACTTACCGCATTTCCATTACAGGTATATGATGCTGTGAAGTCGGTCGATTCACTTAGTGTATTACTGAAAATATCTTTGACGGTATAGTTTATGGCGATATTGCTTCCCGTGTACTTATAATACGGATGTATTCCACTGATGGATGTTTTGTTAAAATCCGTTATGTCGGCACTTGTTATGAAAGCGAATTCCGCCAATTGGGCATAACTACCATCAATACTGCCTTTTATTTGAAATTGGAAGTATTTATATGCGGTGGTAACATCTTCAATATGAAAAGAAACGTCTGTTTTGTTGAGAGGTGGCAAACTATAATTATTCGTTTCAGAAGCAATCGTTGTCCATTCTGTATCATTCTTGTTTACCTTTGCATAAATGATCCATTTTGTTGGATTGTATCCCGTCTTTGTTTTGGTGTCATAACCTGTAGTCAACACATAACCCAGAGGAATGATAGGTTCAGAAGCCTCAAACTCTATAATAGGGTTCTGGCTGGGAACGCAACACCACTGGGTATTCTTATTGCCATCGATCAGATTACGATACTCCATGCCAACGACAGTAGTTGAAGCATATTGACGTATAGCTGTGTAAGTTATCCCGTCTGCCCATGCCGTCTGATGAACAGTAAACATCACAAAAGCCAACAGCAATAAACGTGATTTCAGGGAATGAACGGTTTTGTTAGTAGTCATAATCGTTGAAGTAAATTAGATTAGTAGTATTCCTAGTAAAAAAGAAGAAGGGGTGCACAAAGCACGCCCTTCTATTCATGTTAGATGATTTACTCGCTCACCATCGTCTTGATATTTCCTTCCTCATCATACTCGAGCGGCATGACTTTCAGGGAACGCAGATGGGTGATGTCGTTAGAGGGCACACAGTCGTGATGGAACAGATACCACTTGCCTTTGTACTCCACGATGCAGTGATGGGTTGTCCAGCCTACCACAGGCTCCAGAATCACGCCCTGATAGGTGAAAGGACCGTAAGGATTATCACCAATGGCATAGCACAGCAAATGACTGTCGCCTGTTGAGTAGCTGAAATAGTACTTACCGTTATACTTATGCATCCACGAAGCCTCGAAGAATCGATGCGGGTCGCCTGCCTTCAGCGGCTCACCATTCTCGTCGATGATAAGCACCTGACGTGGAGCCTCAGCAAACTGCAGAAAGTCGTCGCTCATGCGAGCCATCAAGCTGGGCAAAGCCGGCATATCGGGAGCTGTGTAGAGCTGTGTCTTACGGTCGGGAGCAGGACCCAAATCAATGCCTTCCTTCAGCACCTTCTGAGGAGCTACGTTCCACTGCAGCTGACCGCCCCAGAGACCACCGTAGTAGCAGTACACCTGACCGTCATCATCCTTGAACATACAAGGGTCGATACTGTAAGCACCGCGAATGGGGTGTTCCTGCGGGATGAACGGACCCTCGGGACGCTCGGCAATGGCCACACCGAGATGGAACACACCGTTGTAATCCTTGGCTGAGTAGATAAGATAGTACTTACCGTCTTTCTCAACCACGTCGCTGTCCCACATCTGCTTCTCTGCCCAAGGCACATCCTTCACATCGAGGATCACACCATGATCAGTAACCTCACCTTCCATCACATCGTCCATGGAAAGAACGTGGTAGTCTTTCATCTGGAAATGACCACCGTCGTCGTCGAAGGCTGCGCCAGCCTCCCAGTCGTGACTGGGATAAACGTAAACGCGTCCGTTAAACACGTGGGCTGCAGGATCAGCCATATAATCACTCGGGAATAAATATCTTGCTTTCATTGTTCTTTTATTTTTAAGTTAATATTTCTACTTTGCTCTTGCCTCAATCTCGCGGCTCATCTCATCCAGTCTTTCATCTGTAAGCGGATACTTATAAATAAGGTAACCAACGATAACCAGAAGGATGGCTGGAATGATGGTGGTGAAGATCAGGATGGCATTCTGTGCGATGGCTGAGTAGTTAGCCAGCTTGGGATAGTAAGCATTTACAGGAGCGCTGATGAATGAAGCCAGGAACACCACAACGAAGATACCCAGCACCAGCTGCAGACACTTGTTTGCCTTGAACTCCTGCCACATCTCGCCGAAGGAAACGGGTTTCTCGGGAGTGGTGGTGATATTCTCCTTGCTTCCCTTGAAGCAGAGCATCAAGAGGAAGAAGCCAACGATGGCAAACACACATGTCACTGTGAACCATGCCATAGGATCGGTAGCCAGAGCCGACTCCTCGCTGGCGAAGTTGAAGCCAATCCAACCCATTACCAACGGAGTGATCCAACCAGCGATGGAGAAACCAGCCTTGAAGGCCACACCAGCCAGTGCGTTTACCGTAGCTGCCGGGCGGTTTCCTGTACGGTATTCAGCTTCAGTGATTACCTCAGGAACAAGTGCCCACATCAGTGAACCCACGAGCAGACCCACACCCGTCATCACCTTAGCGGTCTGAACAAGCGTATTCAGACTTGTCACATCGAAGAACTTACCGATGATGAACAAGATGGCAAAGCCTATCAAGCCGATGGCGAGAAGGGTGTAATACAAGCCCTTCTTACCCAACCACTTCTTCAATGCAGGCAGAGAAGGCAGGATGATGAAGGCAGGAATGGTACCGATGGCCATGAACGTAGCCTGATTCCAGTCGATGGCTGAATGAACACACATGGCAAGACCGATGGGGAAACCAGCCTGAACGATGATCTGACCCAAGTTGGCGCATACCATACGAGTAGAAGTAAGGATAAGCACCTCGTCGTTGTCGCGGGTCATACTGGCCATGATAGAGCCGTAAGGTATGTTCACCACTGAATAGATCATACTGAGAATCGTATAACTAAGCGCAGCATAGATCATCTTCATCGGCATTGACCATGTGGCAGCCTGGGGAAGCATGAGCAGACAGGCGGCCACCGTGAGGGGAATACCACCGTAGAGAAGATAAGCACGATACTTACCCAACTTAGGATTACGATTATCGATATAACGCCCCACTACAGGACTCCAGAAGCAGTCGATGAGACGAACCGTAAGGATCAGACCGCTGACAAAGGCCGCATTGATCTTCAGTACTGTAGTAAGGTAAATCATCAGGTAGGTTGCTACCGTCTGGAAAATAAGGTTCTGCGCCAAATCACCAGATCCGAATCCGATGCGCTGTAACCAAGATAGTTTGTAGAAGCCTTTCGCTTCCTGCGTATTAGAAAATGATTCCATAAAAATAGTTATTAATTAATTGTTTCATGTTTGTCTTAATATCAAAGTATCCTTTCTCCTATTTAATCATCGTTGCGGCATACTTACCCATGGCCTCATAGCCAGCAGGATTCAGGTGGAGCCAGTCTTCCGAATATTCCTTCTTGAGTTTATCCGGCTCGTTCTCATCCCTGACGAGTTGGTCAAAATCGATGATTCCATCGACTCTTTTGCAATTTCTGATCCAGTCGTTGATATACTGACGACCTGCTTCGTGGTAGTAGGAATGGTAGCCATTGCCCTTGAAAGGAGTGATGGTGGCCAGATAGACCTTCATGCCCTTATCCTTGGCCTCTTTGATGAATCGCTCGTAGGCATTGACGAGTCGCGCGGTGGTCTGCTCCACATGACGACTGTTACCGATATCATTCACACCCTCGAAGATGATCAGGGCGCTCAAACCACTCTGGTCGAGGATATCACGGTCGAAACGTTTCACGGCGGGCTCGCTCAAACCACCTTCAACCACGCTGTTTCCGCCAATACCTAAGTTCAGCACGCCTACCTGACCTTGCAAGGCTTCAGCAAGGAAGTCGGGCCAACGGTTCTGCTTGTTGGTGGTACTGCCACGACCGTCGGTAATCGAGTTACCCAACACAGCCACACAAGGCATTGCTCCCTTTACGTCGAGGGCTGCAATATTGTACCAGTGGTCAACCTTCTCGCCTTCGGCAAAGCTGCTCTTGGGTTTAGAAACGCCCGGGATGATATACGAAGTGGTGCGTGAACCGCGATGAGAAGTGGCATTCACGGGAACACCCTGACCGTAGTTGATGGTGATGGACAACCGCTGCAACGGTTTCAGGGAATACTTGATGACATCCGAGTAAATGGCCTTACCTGGCTCAATGGTCACATTCTTCTTACCGCCGAAGGTAAGATACTTTGCCGTCTTGGTCTGAATCTCCCACCCTTCCAGCGCATCAGCAATGTAAAGGGAAAGGATCTCGACGGGTTCCTTACTGAACTCGTTCGACAATTTCAGGCGCAACTCACTGCCTCCAAGGGATACATGGATAATCTCGCGAAGGGAACGGTTTGCCAAACTGCTGGCCGGCATATCGCCAGGACCCGTGAACTCTGCGGCAGCTGCCCAGGTACCTGTCCACTGGGCATGAACCTGCATGGATACTGCCATGAAAATCGCTATAATGATCTTTTTCATAAATTTTATCAACAGGGTTAGTCTTTTACACCTGCAAATTTACACACTCCTTTTCAAAATTACTATCGATTTCGTAACTATTATATTTCAAAATGTATCATTGAGACATATTTTATTGTAGAATTTTGAAATATGACGGGTTTTTTCTACTTTTGCAGAAGAATTAAAGACCAAGATATGAGACTACCAAAACAAATCGGATTTCTGATTCTATTCCTGATGACCGTCGTCCATGGGTGGGCTGACACGGGAAAGCTATACACTTCCGGCAAGCTCTCCAGTAGTCTCATTGAATGTATCTGTCAGGACAAATATGGCTACCTCTGGATAGGAACGGAATATGGTCTGAACAAATTTGACGGCTACCGGTTCTCCACTTATATCTACGAAAAAGACGATACCACATCGATTGTTGACAACGAGGTGGTGAAGTTGCTGTGCGACCAGGATGGAAGGTTGTGGGTGGGATGCAGTAAAGGTCTGGCCCGCTACGACTATGAGAACGGTAATTTCGTGAGATATGCTTTCCCCGACAGCGTGCAGCCCAGGGTGAGTGCCCTGGTGCAATACAGCAATGGGGATATCCTGATTGGTACGGCGGGCTACGGACTATACAGTATCCGCAAGGGAGACGACCATATCACCACGGAAAAGGCTTTCCGCAAGCAGAAGGCCGACGATTTCTTCAGTAGGATATTCGAAGACGACCAGCACTGCATATGGCGAAGCAACCACCTCACCACCTTCTCGAGATTCAGGGTGAATAACCGTAAACCGGTGGAAGTGAAGAACTACGAATCGCCTTGCGGAGCGCCAAGAGACTATATCAGATGCAGCGACGGAGGATTCCTGATTATCTGCGTGTATGGTATTCTGAGATACGACTATGCCACGGGGGAGGTGAGTGATGCGGGCTTCGATCTGTCGGCACTGGACAGACGACTGCCGATGCGGGAGGCTACGCTGAGCAGAAACGGGGATATCTTCATTGCCACAGCAGGACAAGGACTGATGGTGATTCCCCACGATTCGAAGGTGCTGCGCCCTGTGGATTCACGGAACAGGGGGTTCAACCTGGCCAACGCGAATGTGAGTGATGTCCTGGAGGACAAGGACAACAATATCTGGATTGGCTGCTACCAGAAAGGTCTCTACCAGCTGAACCAGGAGCAGGATGCGTTCAAGAACTGGAGCTTTGCTGAACAGAACTATGCGGTGGGCACCAGTGTTTCGTCGCTGGCCTTGGATGCCAACGGTCAGGTGCTTTGTACGATTCAGAACACCGGAGCCTATCGTTTCGACCAGCAGGGAAGAATCGTCGGGCAACTGAAAACGCCCGTAAGACCACATACCATATACTCCGATAAAACCGGGCATTTTTGGCTTTGCACGGAAAGAATCCTATATAGCTATAACCCTGAGACGGGAGCAAGCGTTCCCAAACTGTCGGGCAGTGGATGGGGACTGAACTGTGTGACCGACGACGGGAAGGGAACGATGTATATCTGCGACTATGGTAAAGGACTGATTGTCTATAACTCCAATACAGGGGAAAGCACCGTTTACAGCATGGATCAGGATGGAGGAAAGCTGGGCAGTCTGCCGAACGACTGGATAAGGGCTTTGTTCATCGACCGGTACGGTCTGCTGTGGATCGGAAGCGCCGATGGAATCGCGTGTATGAACCCCGAAACACGCAGCTTCAAACAGTATGGATGGAACAAACGACTGGCTGGTATGCAGTGTAATGCTTTCTGTGAGCAACGACAGGGGAATATCCTGATCGGTACGAATGCAGGACTCTTTATCTTCGACAGGATCAAGAACGAGATTAACCGCTTCCCACATTCTGATACGCTGAACAACAAACTCATCTACGGCATTGTTACCGACCGTGAAGATGATATCTGGGTGAGCACGTCGATGGGTATCTGGCAATACAGCTGTCAAGCACAGAAATGGATAGGACATATCAATGGTAACGGACTGAACAATAAGGAATATGTGCTGGGTACTGTGTTCCAAACCCCCGATGGAATGATTGGTTTTGGCACAAACGATGGTGTTACGACCTTCTACCCCAGCGATGTGAAGAACAGTGATGTGAAGATGGGGGATGTGTTCCTGACGAACCTGATTGTTGACGGGAAGAGCCGTAGTACCATGAAAGACGATTTCACCGTGGCCTACGATGAGAATTCGTTCACGATGGAGTTCTCGCTGCTTACCTTCAAGAACACGGATAACATCACGTTCCAGTATCGTATCAACGGGAATGACGACTGGCTCTCGTTCAACGAAGGAACGAATGCCATCTCGTTCAACAAGATGAAACCGGGGAAATATGTCATCGAGGTAAGGGCGCTCTGCAATGGTGTCTACTCGGAAAAGACCAAGACCATTACGGTGAGGGTGAAAGAGCCATGGTACGCTTCTCCACTGGCTTATCTGATCTATCTCCTGCTGATCATGGTGGCTGCCGCCCTCACCTTCATGATGGTAGAGCGCAGGAACAAGGAGATGCTGGAGGAATCGAAGATGCGGTTCCTGATCAATGCCACACACGATATCCGTTCTCCGCTGACACTCATCATGGGTCCGCTGAAGAAACTGAAGGCGCGCATTACCGACCAGGAGAGTCTGGAGGATATTGACACCATCGACCGCAATGCGCAACGCTTGCTGCTGCTGGTAAACCAGATTCTCGACGAAAGGAAGATCGACAAGAACCAGATGAAGCTGCACTGCAAGGAGACTGATCTGGTGCCGTTCCTCAATGGTATCCTCACCTTATTTAATTATAATGCGCAGCAGCGCAACATCAGCTTTAACTTCATCCATGAAGACGAGCAGCTGATGGTGTGGATAGACCGTATCAACTTCGACAAGGTGATCAGTAACCTGCTCAGTAATGCGTTCAAATACACCTTCGACAACGGACAGATTGACGTGGTACTCACACACGACAGTAAAACGTTCACCGTGAGAGTCATTGACAACGGTATCGGATTGAAGGAGGATAAGCCCGAACGACTCTTCGAGCGGTTCTACCAAGGCAGTAATGCCCGCGATCTGCATCTTGACGGCACCGGTATCGGACTGAACCTGAGTAAGGCGATAGTGAACATGCATAGCGGTACTATCACAGCCGCCAACAGGGAGGATGGTATGCGAGGAACGGTGATTACCGTGCAGATGCCGCTCGGAAAAGATCATCTGAAACCTGAGGAGATCGAGGAGGAAGAGGAAGTCACAACCACCCATCCGCAGGGTCGGCAGGCTTGTAAGAACTTCAATATCCTCATTGCCGACGATGATGTGGAGATTGCGAACTATATACGCAATGAGCTGGGACGATGGTATCGTTTCGATGCTGCCACGAACGGAAAGGAAGCGCTGAAAGCTTTGCTCACCAGCGACTACGACTTGGTGATTTCAGACATCATGATGCCAGAAATGGATGGTATCGCCTTGCTGAAGAGCATCAAGGGGAATGTGAATATCAGTGATATTCCTGTTATCCTACTGACATCTCGCTCTGAGGTGAGCGACCGTCTTGAAGGATTGAAGCGTGGTGCTGATGCTTTCATTGCCAAGCCGTTCAACATGGAAGAACTGCACATCCTCATCGACAACCTTATTGATAATGTGCGCCGTCTGCGCGGTAAGTTCTCTGGTGCCCAGACACAAGAGGAGAAAGTGGAGAAGGTAGAGGTGAAAGGCAACAACGATGTGCTGATGGATCGTATCATGAAATGTATCAACGAGAACATCCAAGATCCTGATTTCAACGTGGAGAAGCTCACCGAGAAGGTGGGTATCAGTCGTGCCCAGCTGCACCGCAAGATGAAGGAGATTACGGGTATCTCTACCGGCGACTTCATCCGTAACCTCCGACTGGAGCAGGCGGCCCGTCTCATCCGCGAGAAGAAGATCAATGTAACACAGGTGGCCTACGCTGTGGGATTCAATAACCAGACCCATTTCTCCACCGTGTTCAAGAAACATTATGGAATGACTCCCACGGAGTATATTGAAAGAGGGGGAAAAGGCGAGGAGTAGATTTTCGTGGAATGTGGAATGTGGAGTGTGGAGTGAGAATAGTACTGAGATAAAGTTTTCGTATATCAAGCCACTTGTACTTGAAAGCATATCTCATTCCACATTCCACACTCCACAAGAATTTCACAGTTCTATACTATGAAAGACATTATTTAACAGCAATGATACATAATGAAATGAGACATTTGCGCTTTTTCCGTACTTTTGCAGCGACAAATCTTTTTTTATTATTATATCTAACTGTATGAAAGTAAACCTTAGAAAAAAAATGCTTTGTATGGGATTGTGTACAGTCATCGGACTGACCCTTTCCACACAGGCCACAGCAGCCCCGGAGGGGAACTCCGTGAATGCTGTTCAACAAGCAAAGAGAGTGACTGGTACGGTGAGCGATTCCCAGGGACCGCTGATTGGTGCCACTATTCTCGAAAAAGGAACCACCAATGGTGTAGTAACCGATTTTGATGGCAACTTTGAGATTTCAGTGAAGCCAGGGGCAACCTTGGTTGTATCTTATGTGGGTTATATCTCACAGGAAATCAAGGTAGGCAGCGAGTCGAACATCCCTGTTATCTTGAAAGAAGAAGGACACAGCCTGAACGAGGTGGTGGTAATCGGTTACGGTACCCAGCGTCGTGAGGCTGTTACTGGTTCTGTGGCCAATGTAGGTGGTGAGAAACTGAACCAGATTGCAGCTACCAATGCTGCACAGGCCCTACAGGGTCGTGTTGCTGGTGTGCTGATGACACAGACCTCTACCAAGCCGGGTGAGGAAATGCAGATCCGTATCCGTGGTCAGCGCTCTCTGAGTGCTTCTAACGACCCGCTGATCGTGCTCGACGGAATCCCCTTCATGGGAAAACTTTCTGATATCAACCCCACCGATATCAAGTCGATGGACATCCTGAAAGATGCTTCCGCCACTGCTATCTACGGTTCTCGTGGTGCCAACGGTGTGATCATCATCACTACAGCCAAGGGTTATCAGGGCGCACCCGCCAAGGTTACCTATAATGGCTATGTGAACTTCAAGACTGTGTTCCACAAGTATCCTATGATGGACGGACCAACCTTCAACCAGTTCCGTAAGTATGCCGGTCTGTACCAGAACTCATTGGACGAGAGCGAGAATACCAATACCGACTGGCAGGATCTGTACTACCAGACAGGTATCAGTCATAACCACGACTTCAGCGTTGCTGGTGGTACCAATGGCGGTAGCTACAGCTTCGGTGCCGGTTACTACCACGATGAGTCGGTTGTTCCTACCGAGGGTTACGACCGTATCTCTATCCGCGGTAACTTCGACCAGATGGTGGGCAAGTGGTTCCGCTTCGGTTTGAGTACCAACAACAGCTATCGTAAGAACCAGGGTGTGAACGATATGTATGGTGTATTGAGCAAGAGTCCGCTGGCCAGTCCGTACGATGAGAACGGAAACCTGAAGCGCTATGTATCCCTGCCCGCCGACGACCAGAGCGTGGTGACCAAGGAGACCGTGAAGCGCGACAAGGATGTATGGCTGAACGAGAACAAGGGTATCGGTTCTTACAACACCCTCTTCGGTGAGGTGAAGTGCCCTTGGATTGAAGGACTGAGCTATCGCATCAACATCGGTTTGAACTTCAGAAGCTCAAAAGGTGGCGGTTTCACCGGTACTGGCGTGAACAACAAGGATGCCAATGCAGTGAACAGCGGTAACATCTCTGAGAACCAGACCTACAACTGGGCTGTGGAGAACCTTGTTACTTTCGAGCGCACCTTCGCTGAGAAACACAACCTGAACGTAGTAGGTATGTACTCTGCCGAGCAGACCACCTACGAGTCAACAGGTGCCAACGCACAGGATATTCCTGCCGACTACTTCCAGTACTATGCACTCGACAAGGCCGTTGGTCAGGCTAACCTCGCCGGTTACAACTACTGGCAGAGCGGTCTGCTCTCTTGGATGGGTCGTGTGATGTACTCTTATGATAATAAGTATATGCTTTCTGCTGCCCTCCGTTCCGACGCTTCTTCTCGTCTGGCTAAGGGTCATCAGTGGCACACCTATCCCGCTGTCAGCGCTGGTTGGAACATCGCCCGCGAGGCCTTCATGGAAGGCACCAAGTCATGGCTTGACAACCTGAAGCTGCGCATTGGTTATGGTGAGACCTCTAACCAGAGTATCAACCCCTACTCTACGCTTGGTGGACTGGCCGTACGTAACTATAACTTCGGTGACGTATATAAGGCTGGTTACTATGTAAACGCACTGCCTAACACCGAGCTGGGTTGGGAGTATTCAAAGACTTGGAACTTCGGTCTTGACTTCTCACTGTTCAGCGGACGTCTGTCTGGATCTCTCGAATACTACATCCAGAAGACCAATGATATCCTGCTCGACGTATCTCTGCCTTCTACCTCTGGTGTAAGCAGCTATACGGGTAACATCGGTAATACCGAGAACAAGGGTTGGGAGCTCACATTGAACGGTATCATCATCGACAACAAGAACGGCTGGAACTGGGAGGCTGGTATCAACCTCTACCAGAACCGCAACAAGCTGACCAAGCTGACCGGTGCTGTTGACGAGAATGGTAAGCCTGTACCTGATGAGGGTAACCGCTGGTTCCCCGGACATCCTATCGATGTGATCTACGACTATAAGTATATCGGTCTGTGGCAGCAGGGAGAAGAGGCAGCTATGAACGTCCTCGAGCCCGGTGGTAATGTGGGTATGATCAAGGTGGCTCACGACAAGGCTCTCGACGCTAATGGTAATCCTACCCGTCAGATTGGTGCTGAAGACCGTGAGATCATGAGCATGGAGCCCGATCTCATCGGTGGTTTCAACTCAACTGTAAGCTACAAGGGCTTCGACCTGACCGTGATCGGTGCCTTCCAGGTTGGTGGTAAGCTGATTTCTGCCATCCACTCTGCCAACGGTTACCTGAACATGCTGACTGGTCGTCGTGGACAGCTTGATGTTGACTACTGGACAGAAAACAACACTGGTGCCAAATACCCGAAACCAGGTGGTATCCAGAGCGGTGATAACCCCAAGTATGGTTCTACCCTCGGCTACTTCAATGCTGGCTACCTGAAGGTACGTGCCATCACACTGGGTTACAACTTCGACAACCTGAAGGCTGTGAAGGACTTCGGAATCAGTCGTCTGCGCCTCTATGCAACGGTTCAGAACCCATTTGTGCTCTTCTCACCGTTCACCAACGAGTGCGGACTGGATCCCGAAACCAACTCGTATGCTAACCAGAACACAGCTGTGGGTATCGATGGTTACACCGGTAAGCACAGAATGCCTATCGTGGGTTACAACACTCCTTCTACCCGTAACTTCCTGTTCGGTATTAACGTTACATTCTAAAGAATCAATTAAGAATCAAGAGATATGAAAACAAAAAGTATCAAATATATCCTCGCTGCGAGTCTTGTCTGCTGTGGTCTTTCCACAACGCTGACATCCTGCAATGATGTGCTCGACGAGCAGCCTCGCAGTCAGTTCGACCCGACATTCTTCACCACGAAGGCGGGTATCGAGGGAGGTCTTACCTCTCTCTACGCTCACTTGCGTTATTTCTATGGTAACGGTTACTACCTGAACAGTCTGGAAACCGGTACTGATGAATATACCTACGCACAGAGTGCCGATGGTAACTTCAAGGATGCCGACCTCTCTGGCGTTGGCTCCATGACACCTAACAATAGTATTGCCGGCGGTTGCTGGGGAGCGGCTTTTGCCAATATCAATACCGCCAGCGGTATCATCGAGAACGGTGCAGAAGCTGGTATGGATGCAGCACTGTTGGCAGAGGCTTATTTCTTCCGTGCCTTCGACTACTTCATCCTGGTGCAGACCTACGGTGGTGTGCCTCTGGATCTGGGTGCAGGAGAACTGAAGTTCAACACCTCTACCGTTCGTACCTCTGTACGTAATACAGTGCCTGAGGTGTATGCTGCTATCTTCAAAGACCTTGAGAAGGCTGTGGCCGACCTGCCCGAGAATCCGCGTCTCACCGGTACGGCTACCAAGAACCTTGCTCGTTTGTATCTCTCCAAGGCTTACCTTACCTACGCTTGGTGGCTGGAGAACCCGAACAACATTCCTACCTATCCTGAGTGCACTCGTAACGCTGGCGAGGCTAACAGCTACTTCCAGAAGGCTTACGACATGGCTATGCAGGCTATCAACAATCCTGGTCCGTATGCCCTGCAGCCTACTTTCTATGATGTGAACGTGGCTACCAACGACCGTAACTCTGAGATCATGCTCTATGCTGATCACGACGAGGACGAGAAGTTCGGTAACGGCGGTGCTGGCTATGGCTGGGGTAGCGGTGGTTCTCCTGAGAACTTCGCTTACTGGATGGAGACATGGAACTACACTGAGATGACTGCCAAGGCAGCTTCCGGTGCAACCATCAATCCTATCCAGCGTGAGGCTGTTCAGGCCCTCGGTCGTCCTTGGACCCGTATGGCTCCTATCGCCGACAACTTCATGGAAGGTGGTGTTTGGGAAGATGCTGTAAAGGCTATCGACTCACGCTATGATGCTACCTTCACCCTGCGCTACCACACCAACTGGCAGAAGTCTGGCGGTACTGAGCCTTATGTGTTCGGTGCTAACGGTATGCAGGTTGGTCCTAACGAGGTTTACTTCAGCTGGGTTCCCGAGAGCGAGGACAGCAAGATCAACTACACAGGTGCCGACGGTAAGCTCGGCTTCGGTGAGATGGAAGGTCGTCCCGACTTCGTCGTGGCCGTGAACCACATCAGTCGTAAGAAGTACCCCATCAACTGGAAGATCGGTATCTACCGTACTGACAACAACGGTGGCTTAGGCTCAAAGGTGAACGGTGGCTCGCCCCGTCCTTGGAACATTGCCAAGTTCTCTGAGTTCTACCTCATCGGTGCAGAGGCTGCTGTGAAGTTAGGTAAGAACGCTGAGGCCAAGACCTTGGTGAACGTGCTCCGCGCCCGTGCCGGTAAGCAGACATTCTCTCAGAACGACAACGTGGCCGTTACGGTTGACAATACCGAGGCTATGCTGGCTGCTACTCCCGATGTCATCACCATCGACTACATCCTCGATGAGCGTAGTCGTGAGTTCTGGGGCGAGGGTTACCGTTGGTTCGACCTCGTTCGTACGCAGAAGTGGGCTGAGCGTGCAAGCACCTACCGCATCGCCGGTAGTGGTTACACAGATAAGGATCTGCAGACCTTCACACGCGACATTCCCGCAGGCTATTACATCCGTCCTATTCCGCAGGGTCAGCTCGACGGTCTGATCATGTCGAAGGAGGAGAAGGCAGCCTACCAGAATCCTGCCTACAGACAATAGTCCATAAACCTCTTGTTAGTATATCAACTGTAGCAAGTTAGACTTGCTACAGTTGTTGTGGAATGAGGAGTGTGGAATGAGGAATGAGAATAGTACAGAGATACAGTATTCATATACAAAGTCACTTGTACTCAAAGCATATCTCATTCCACATTCCTCATTCCACATTCCACAAAAAGTTTGCATGTTCTCATGCAAACTTTATTTTTTATTTTGTTTTGCGCCCGATTTACATTATCTTTGCAACATAAAACCTGAATTTATCAAAATATGGGATTCATTGAACAACATCTTACAAATAATGAGCAGATTGTCCATAAGGGACATCTCCATTGGTTTGCCTATGCCGGAGGCTTATCCTTGATAGCCATTCTCTGGGCTGTGGCAATGGTTATTATTGCTTTTAACCTACCTGAAGTGTGGGCATTTGTAGCGGTTACTTTATTGGCCTTGCTGATAGGCTATATCTATGTATGGCTGGTGTCCAAGAATACGGAATACTACATCACCAGTAAGCGGCTCATCGTGAAGAAGGGTATTGTGCAACGGAACACCTCTGAGCTGCGACTCGTGAAATGCGAGGGTGTGATGGTGGAACAGAGTATGCTCGGCCGTTTGTTCAACTACGGCACCATCAAGATTACCACGGGTGAGGTGGTCAACACCTATCAGTTCATCGCCAGTCCTATCCGTTTCCGCACGAAACTGAATGAAACACTCGACCAACTGGATATCTCCAAGAACTTGGAAAATAATCTGTAAGGCGAAGAATACTGAAGATGAAACCACGTGCTAAGGTAGTCTATACCTTCCTCGCAACGCTGTGTTGCGCCACGATGCTTGCCATTCCCGCCAAACGCGGACAATGGAAGACCATCACCCTGTCGGACGGACGACAGGTGAGGGTGGAACTGCGTGGGGATGAAAGGGCACATTGGTGGGAGGATTCCCTTCATCAGAGATACGTTCTTTGTGGAATGAGGAATGTGGAATGTGGAATGAGAAATGATACTGAGACTCGAGAAGAGACTCGTGGAGTGTGGAGTGAGGAGGGTGGAATGAGAAATGATACTGAGATATGGGAAATGGTAGAGGATAGTGACTGGAGCAGAAAGCACAGTACTCGGAGGTATTCTCATTCCACATTCCACATTCCACATTCCACAAAGTTCGTTCCTCCTTCCTCGAAAATTACCTCGAACACCCTTCCTTCCACCAGCAACAAACGCGGCCTCATCATCCTCGTGGAATTCCAGAACAAGCAGTTCAGAGAGGAGAACGACAGGGTGATGTTCGACAGGATAGCGAACGAGAAAGGGTTCAGCGAACGTGGGTTCAAGGGTTGCGTGAGCGACTATTTCCGCGACCAGAGTAACGGAATGCTCGACCTGACGTTCGACGTGATAGGACCGGTAACCATCAACAACGACTTTGAGTATTACGGTAAGAACGTAGGACCGGACAACTATGACGCGCACCCCGACGAGATGATTATGGAGGCGTGTCTGCTGGTGGATGACGAGGTGAACTTCGCTGAATACGACTGGAATGGTGACGGATACGTGGAACAGGTGGTGGTGATCTATGCCGGACAAGGCGAGGCAAACGGAGGTGGCAATAATACGATATGGCCGCACGAGTGGTCCTTGACAGAGGCGGATTACGGTAAGCCGCTGAGCTTGGACAAGGTGCGTATCGACACCTATGCATGCTCACCAGAGCTCAGTACCCGTACACGTATCGACGGCATCGGCACACTCTGTCATGAGTTCAGTCATTGTCTGGGATTACCCGACATGTACGATGAGGACCGTAAGAACTACGGAATGGGCAACTGGGATCTGATGGATCAGGGTTCGTATAACGGTAACGGTTTCTGTCCTGCGGGGTACACCGCCTACGAGAAGATGTACTGCGGCTGGCAGCAGCCCATCGTGCTGACTACTGATACCGTTGTCAACGACATGAAGCCCATTAGCGATGGGGGCGACACCTATATTATATATAATGATGCGCACCCCTATGAGTTTTACATGCTCGAGAACCGGCAGAGGATTGGCTGGGACAAGAATCTCACGGGTACCGGACTGCTCATTACCCACATCGACTACGACCCGGATGTGTGGTATTGGAATACGGTTAATTCGTTCAGCACCTACTACGACAAGTATTACAATGAATTCGTGAACGACCACGAGCGGTGTACCATCTTCCATGCCGACGAAGATCAATCGAGCACGATCTCGGGAATCATCGGCGATGCCTACCCTTTCCTGTTCAACGACAGTCTAACCGTTAATTCCCGTCCGGCCACCACGCTTCACAACAAAAACAGCGCGGGCGAGAAATATATGCAGGTGGCCATCAAGAATATCAAGAAGAATGAAGACAAGACCATTTCGTTCCAGTTTTTCCAAAGAGGTGTTGCCTCGGGAATAAATCATGTAAGAGAACAGGATCGTCAGGATGGTGCCATTTATAGTATGGAAGGTATTTACTTGGGTACCGACAGGAAACGTCTTCCTAAAGGAATCTATATTATCGGAGGGAAAAAGACCGTAATTCCTTAACATTATCACTAATTTGTGGTTATTATGTGAATTTTAATAAGAAAAATTTGTGAAATAATAAAATATTTCTTAATTTTGCATTTTGTAACTAATTGGTTTTTGAATTTACACATTATATTATTTAACAAACGAGAGGATTTTTATGGAAAAAAGACTGATGACCTTGTTGGCCTGTCTGTTCCTTGTGTTTGGAACGGCATTGGCCCAGACAAAAGTCTCTGGCACCGTGATATCCGCGGATGATGGCGAGCCGGTTATCGGCGCAAGCGTCATGATCAAGGGTACTAAGACAGGTGCTATCACAGACGTAAATGGTAAGTTCTCCCTGAACTCTCCGCAGAGTAACCCGCAGATTGTGGTTACTTACGTGGGTATGGTTTCCCAGACGCTGAGAGGTGGACAGGACATGAGAATCGTGTTGGAGTCAGATGCTACAACCATCGATGAAGTGGTGGTAACGGGTATGCAGAAGATGGACAAACGACTCTTTACGGGAGCTACCAGTAAAGTAGATGCCGAAAAGGCGAAACTGGATGGTGTGGCAGATATCTCCCGTTCATTGGAGGGTCGTGTGGCCGGTGTATCCGTGCAGAACGTATCTGGTACGTTCGGTACCGCTCCGAAGATCCGTGTACGTGGTGCTACTTCTATCTACGGTTCATCTCGCCCGTTGTGGGTCGTGGATGGCGTGATCATGGAAGACGTGACAGAGGTGGATGCCGACAAACTGTCTTCGGGTGACGCTGAGACACTGATCTCATCTGCTATCGCAGGTTTGAACTCGGATGACATTGAGAGCTTCCAGATTCTGAAAGACGGTTCAGCTACTTCTATCTATGGTGCCCGCGCTATGGCTGGTGTGATTGTTGTTACCACCAAAAAGGGACGTGCCGGACAGGCTCGTATCAACTACACCGGTGAGTACACCATGCGCCTGAAGCCTTCTTACAGTCAGTTCAATATCATGAACTCACAGGAGCAGATGGGTGTTTACAAGGAAATGGCTAACAGCGGTCTGATCTCTTTCGGTCGTACCTATCGCGCTCAGAGCAGCGGTGTGTATGGAAAGATGTACCAGCTGATGAACCAGTATAACGAGACCACTGGTCGTTACGGACTGGCCAACACACCTGAGGCACAGGCTGCCTACCTGCGTGAGGCTGAGATGAGGAACACCGATTGGTTCGATGAACTGTTCTCTACAGCTATCCAGCACAACCACTCCGTATCCTTGTCAACAGGTACCGATAAGGCACAGTACTATACCTCTTTCTCTATCATGGACGATCCGGGATGGACAGAACAGAGCAAGGTACAGCGCTATACGGCAAATGTGAACGCACTGTATAACCTGTCGAAGAAGGTTAGCGTAAACTTCCTGAGCAATGCTGCCTATCGTAAGCAGCGTGCACCAGGTGCTCTGAGTCAGAGTATCAACGCCGTAACCGGTGAGGTGAGCCGCGACTTCGACATCAACCCGTATTCGTATGCCATCAACACTTCACGTGCTTTGGATCCGAACGAATACTATACACGTAACTTCTCTCCGTTCAATATCCACAAAGAGTTGGCTAACAACTATATGGATCTTGACGTTGTGGACCTGAAATTCCAGGCAGAGCTGAAATACAAGCCCATCACACAGGTGGAACTGTCGGCTATTGCTGCCTATAAGTATTCAACAACCACTCAGGCTCATAACATCACCGAGGATTCGAACATGGCAATGGCTTTCCGCGCCATGGACGATGCCACGATGCGTGATGCCAACCCGCGGCTCTATACCGACCCGGATGATGCCAACTCACTGCCCATCTCAATCCTGCCTACCGGTGGTTTCTACCGCGAGCGCAAGTACAAGATGAACAGCTGGGACTTCCGTGCTACTGCACAGTATAACGATGTGTATGGAGGCGACAAGCATATTGTCAACCTCTTCGGTGGTATGGAAGTAAGCAATACCGACCGTAACCGTACCTACTTCAACGGTGTGGGTATGCAGTATAACATGGGTTACCTCGGTGCATACGACTATCGTTACTTCAAGAAAGCCAGCGAGAACAATGAGATGTACTATACGCTGACCAACAGCTATAACCGCAAGGCTGCTTTCTTCGGCACAGCCACCTATTCATACAAGGGACGTTACACCATTAACGGTACACTCCGTTATGAAGGTTCAAACCGCTTGGGTAAGGCTACATCTGCCCGTTGGTTGCCCACATGGAACATCTCTGGTGCATGGAACGCTCATGAGGAGAACTGGTTCGAAGATGTCTTCGGTTCTGCTTTGACACATGCAACCCTGAAGGCTTCTTACTCACTGACAGCCGACGACCCATCTACGAACAATGCTGCTGTGATTATCCAGAGCTTCAACCCGTGGCGACTGTTCGCATCCGACAAGGAGTCGGGTCTTGAGATCTACGACTTTGCTAATCCTGACCTTACCTACGAGAAGAAGCACGAGCTGAACCTCGGTGTCGACCTCGGTTTCCTGAATAACCGCATCAATGTGCAGTTCGACTGGTTCCGCCGCGACAACTACGACCTGATTGGTCCGCGCCAGACAAACGGTACGAAGGGTACGATTACTGAATATGCAAACGTAGCATCCATGCGTTCTCATGGTGAGGAGCTTTCTATCTCTACCAAGAATATCATGACCAAGGATTTCCAGTGGAATACCGACTTCATCTTCTCACACGTGAAGACAAAGGTAACCGAGCTTGAAAACCGCAAGCAAATCATCGATATGGTAACAGGTTCTGGTTTCACCATGGAAGGTTATCCCTACCGCTCACTCTTCTCTATCGATTTCCAGGGACTGAATGAGCAGGGTATCCCGCAGTTCATCAATGAAGAGGGTAACAAGGTAACCAGCGACATCTATTTCCAGTCGCGCGTGGTTGATTATCTGATCTATGAAGGTCCTACCGACCCGACCATCACTGGATCTCTGGGTAACACCTTCTCATACAAGGGATGGCACCTGAATCTCTTTGCCACCTATTCGTTCGGCAACAAGGTGCGCCTTGATCCTGCATTCCATGCCAGCTATTCTGATCTTGATGCTATGCCGAAGGAATTCAAGAACCGCTGGACCATGGCCGGTGACGAGAACTACACAGATATTCCTGTGATTGCCGACCTCCGTCAGCGTCAGCAGGATACCTATCTGAGCTATGCTTACAATGCTTTCAACCGTTCAACAGCTCGTGTGGCTAAGGGTGACTTCATCCGCATGAAGGAGATCTCACTGTCGTACGACTTCCCGAAAGCATGGATCAGTCATCTCTCACTCAACACCTTGAGTGCTAAGCTGCAGGCCACCAACCTCTTCCTGATCTATTCAGACAAGAAGTTGAACGGACAGGATCCGGAATTCTTCAACAATGGTGGTGTGGCCGTGCCGATGTCTCGTCAGTTTACCTTCACACTCCGTATCGGACTCTGATGAATAACAAAATGAAATTAAAAAGAACAAGAATATGAAAAAATATATTGGATTTGCAATCATCGCGATCGCCATGGGATTGTCATCTTGTAATGACTTCCTGGACAAATTGCCTGACGACCGCGCCGAGGTGAACTCCGTAGAGAAGGTATCACAGTTCTTGGTATCGGCTTATCCTAACCATCTCCCGAACTTCATCTTCGAGATCAGTTCCGACAATGTGATGGATAACGGCACTGTTTACACCGCACAGCCCAACCAGGACAAGATTTACCGCTGGGAGAACGTTGAGACAGAAGGCAATGACGACCCCCGTTCCTTGTGGAACAATGGTTATGAGAGTGCTGCCGTTGCCAACGAAGCACTGAAAGCCATCGATGAAATGGGCGGTGACGAACTTCGTGGACTTAAGGCCGAAGCACTGCTCTGTCGTGCTTATGCCATGTTCCAGACAGCCAACATCTTCTGCATGGCTTACGATCCGTCAAAGGCCGACGAGTATATGGGTGTTCCCTATCCGAAGGTAGCTGGCGAAAGCGTCGATGAACGTGGTACACTGCGTGAGACCTACGAGAATATCAATGCGGATATTGAGGAAGCTCTGCCCTTGCTCGATGACAATCATCTGAAGGTTTCGAAGTATCACTTTAACTCGAAGGCAGCCTATGCCTTTGCTGCTCGCTTCAACCTCTATTACCACAACTACGACAAGGCTATCGAATATGCCACACGTGCTTTGGGTAATAATGTACCAGGTGTGCTCCGTAACATTGCTGCTTACGACCAACTGGCCGGTGCCGCCGATATCGGTAATGAGTTTATCCGCTCTTCCGAGGTTTCCAACCTGATGTTCCTTACAGGTTACTCTATCGCTGGTCGTGCAGCTTATGACTCCAGATTCCGTCGCTATGCACAAGCTCGTCCTATCATCCTGTATGAAACAGTTTGGGCTAACATGCCTTGGGGATCAGGATCCAGTGCCAATACCCTGTGGTACAGTCATATGCTCTATGGTACTAACTATGGTATCTATTTCCCGAAGCAGATGGAACAGTTCGAGATTACCGACCAGGTGAACCAGACAGGTTATGCACATATCATCGACTGTACCTTCACCACCGACGAGACCTTGCTCGTAAGAGCAGAAGCATATGCCCTGAAGAAGGACTATGCCAACGCCCTTGCCGACATGAACCTCTGGGCAGGCAACCATTGCGAGGCCAGTCGTACCGCTACTGTCAGCGGTCAGGTACGCACCGCTTACCGTCCGAACTTCACTGAAGCGAACGTGAACGAGTTCGTAAACGCTGTGGCTGCCATGCCTGTTGTTCCGGAGTCTGATTTGCAGCGCTCTTGGAAGAAGGCTATTCATCCGCAGGGATTCACTGTAGAGAGCGGTACACAGGAGAACCTCATCCAGTTAATCCTTCACATGCGCCGTTTGGAAACCATCCACCAGGGCTTGCGCTGGCTCGACATCAAACGCTACGGTATTGAGTTCAGTCACAACATCGACGGTGCGGATGCCTTGATCTTCAAAGCAGGTGACAAACGCGGTGCTATCCAGCTGCCGACGGACGTTATCGATGCCGGACTTCCAGCTAACCCGAGAGACTAATCTGTGGGTGTAAACAATAGAGACAAATAATTAAAGGATATTTTGATTATGAAATTCAAGAAGATTATCACACTGTTCTTCGTAGGTGCACTTCTTACCGGCTGCGCCGACGATGACCTGAGTTCGGAGAGTATCTTCGACACTGCAGCACCAGCTCGCAACGAGTTCGACCAGTGGCTGAAGACCAACTTCACCGATCAATATAACATCGATTTCATTTATCGCTACAACGATAAGGAAACCGATAACACCTATAATGTGATTCCTGCAGACATAGATAAGTCGAAGGCGCTGGCCGTGATGGTGAAAGATATCTGGCTTGATGCCTACGCAGAGGCTGTTGGCAAAGACTTCATCAAGAAATACAGTCCACGTGTCTATCAGCTCATCGGTTCAGCAGAGTACCGTACCAGTGGAGAAATCGTGCTGGGTACTGCAGAGGGCGGTTTGAAGATTACCCTCTTCCGCGTGAATGCGATTGATCTCGACAACCTCTACATCAATCAGGACATTCCGTTCCGTGATCATTACGAGATGCCGCTCGACATGAACTACTGGTTCTTCCATACCATGCACCATGAGTTCTGCCACATCCTCACACAGTTGAAGAACTACCCGACCGACTTCCAGGAGGTTTCAGCAGGTAAGTACCACACTGGCGACTGGATCAACGTGGATGATGCCGATGCTCCGCTCGAAGGTTTTGTTTCTGGTTACGCAAGTAGTGAGTACAACGAGGACTTCGCCGAGATCTATGCCACCTACATCACTTCTTCCGACAAGAGCTGGCAGGAGCGTCTGGATGCAGGAAAGGTACTGCTCAGTGAGGACTTTGCCGTTGATGCTGATGGCAACTACATCTATAAGAAAGACGCCGACGGCAACCTGATTCCTAAGCTGGATAAAGATGGTAACCCTGTATATGTTCGCGATGAAAATGGCGACATCGTCTATGAGAAGGATGAGGATGGAAACTTTATCCTGGCAACCGACGAGGAAGGAAACCCCATCGTGATGCGTGATGCTGATGGACAGCCGGTGAAGAAGCTTGACGACTTCGGCAACCCTGTCTATGACGTGGACTTCGAAACTGGTCAGGTGTACTATGTATATGAGTACGAGAAAGTGCCGATGATCGAATACGAACGCGAGTCGGAGAAGACATACGACACTTCTGGTAGCGATGCCATTGAGCAGAAGCTTGAGATCATTAAGACCTATTTCAAGGAGAATTGGGACATCGATCTGGAGAAACTCCGCGAGATCGTGCTGAAACGTTCCCAGAAGGTTACAAATGGTATTGATATTGTCAACTATAAAATCAAGGATTGATTATGAGAAAGTTTTTCAGTTTGCTGCTCGCTGCCATAGCGACAGCCGGAATATATACATCCTGTACACCTGAGGTTGACGATGTATTTGACAAATCATCAGCCGAGCGCATCAGCGATGCACTCGCTGCCGACAAGCAGATACTCGTTTCCGCAGCCAATGGATGGAGAATGGAAATCTACGGTAACACCGATTTCGGTGGCTATAACCTGTTCTTGAAGTTCGCCAACGACAACACAGTGGAAGTGGCCAGCGAAACAACCTACGACCCAGCTACTGGCGAAGGTGCTGATGTGAGAAAAACCTCACACTACAAGCTTGAGCAGAGTGCCGGTGCTGTTCTCTCTTTCGACGAGTACAATGAGCTGTTCCATTTCTTCTCTGATCCTGCGAACCCTGCAGGAATGGGAACCAATGGCAAGGGCTTTGAAGCCGATCTTGAGTTCCGTATCTTGTCGGCCTCTCCCGACAGTGTGGTGATGAAGGGTAAGAAACACAACAAGAAGATTGTTCTTCTGCCGTTAGAAAACAGCGATGTGACCAAGACCATCAAGGATATTGCCAACGTCAAAGCCGAGATGGAGAGTGGTAACTACACCGTTACCGTGGGCGACAAGACTTATCCTGCCATGTTGTCATACAGAAACCTGACCATCGTCACCACGAACGAAGATGGTGAGCGCCTGGATGTTCGCGCACCGTTCTGCGTCACAACCGAAGGATACAAGCTCTATGAGCCTGTAACCATCGATGGTCATACCCTCACGGGCTTCCAGTATGTTCCCAACTCATTGGAGTATCCCGATTACAAAGACAGCAGCGTGAAGCTCACCGCTATCGTTCCACCGCTTAACCAGCAGTTCGTCAACAGCGTCTGGTACCCGACATTCAGCGAACTGGGTAGCTTCGGTCAGATGTACTGGGGTTATATGCAGGAGAACGTGCTGCCTGTCATCAATGGTGCTGGCTATCCTGGAGGATTGGATTACTTCTACTTCGGTTTCGAAGATGGTCAGTTCGGTGCTTGGTATAAGATCATCGGCTACTGGGGTCTTAACTGTTTCGACTATCAGCTGATCGGTGACGACGAGATTACCTTAGTCTATAATAAGGTTGACGCTTATAACGGTACTACCTTCATCGGTTCAGGATTCCTCAATGTTGCTGCCTATCTGGTTGCTCCGTTCGGATGCGAAGCTGATGCTACCCCGACGGCAAGAACATTCAAGCTGACAACCGACAACATCAAGAATCCGTCGTGGATACTCCTTACTGATAAGGATGACCCCAACAACACGATTAAGATGTATGCTTCTGAGATCTATCAACCTTACAATTATTAAGGTATTATAGAAAATTTTTAAGTTACATATCTAATCATTACCGTCTGACATTTTTTAAGATGTCAGACGGTTTTTGTTAAAAATGCGAAGATTTGTTGCATTTTTATTGCAATTTGTTTTGAAAATAACAAAAATATATTTACTTTTGTACTTCGTAACATTAACGTACGGAAAAATAATTAACAATTTTACATAAAGCATATAAATAAAAGAGAGTATATTTTTATTATTTATTAACGAGAGAGTATTTATGGAAAAAAGACTAATGATGGTTTTGGCAAGTCTCTTCCTATGTATTGGAGGACTCTTTGCCCAGACGAGAGTTACGGGAACCGTAATTTCTCAGGATGACGGAGAACCGGTCATCGGTGCCACCATCCGCGTTTCCGGAACAAATGTGGGTACTGTGACCGACTCCAACGGATCGTTCACCATTACTTGCCCGGAAGGTAACAAAGTGCTCACCATCTCCTACGTCGGTATGGAACCGGTGGAAGTGGTGGCCAAGCCGAACATGCGCATCATCCTGCGCAGCGGCGATACCAACCTGGACGAGATCGTGGTGACGGCTATGGGTATCTCGCGTCAGCAGAAGACGCTGGGTTACTCGGCCACACAACTTGAAGGCGAAGAACTGACAACCGGTAAAATGACCGATGTCACCTCTGCCCTTGCTGGTAAAGTAGCAGGTGTGCAGATCAGTGCCAGCTCTGCCGACCCAGGTACCGCCAACTCGGTGATTATCCGTGGTTTCAGTTCTATCAACGGAAACAACCAACCGCTGTACATCGTCGATGGTGTACCCCTCCAGCAGACATCACTGCTGTCACAGGGACATCAGGAGGCCATGGGTGGTATCTCCAGCATCAACCCGAACGATATCGAGTCGATGACGGTGCTGAAGGGTGCTGCCGCTACCGCTATCTATGGTAGCCGCGCTGCCAACGGTGTAATCGTGATCACCACCAAGGGTGGTAAGAAAGACGGTGGCCGTAACTTCTCCATCACCTACGACGGAAGTGCACAGTGGCGCCAGGTTGCCACACTTCCCAAGTTCCAGAACCAGTTCGGACAGGGATGGAACGGTAAGCAGACCTATATCGAGAACGGTTCATGGGGTCCTGAGTTCGACGGCTCACAACAGGTATATGGTCCCATCTGGAACCACCAGCAGCTCATCCATGCGTATAGCGCTGCCGAGAACAACGTCAAGGACTTCTTCGAGACAGGCTTCACCACCAGTCACAGTGTGGCTCTGAGTGGTATCAGCGACGATGCGAAGATGACCTACTACCTGAGCTACGGTTATTCTGGTGACGATGGCGTGATTCCGAGTGATAAGGACTCTTACACACGTAACACCATTGCCATGCGTGGCAGTTACGAGCCGGTGAAGTGGCTGAAGATCTCCTCGAACGTCAACATCGCCAAGACAAAGGCCGACATCGTAGGTTCTTTCCAGGGAACATCGTTCATCAACGGTATTCTGGAGTTCCCCCGCGACCTCAGTCTTGTTGACCGCAAAGACCTCAGTTCTCCTTTCAACACCCCGGAGGCTTGGTACACCCCTTATGGTATCACCAACCCCTACTGGGCTATCGAGAACAACTACAACCATAACGATTCAAAGCAGGTTTACGGTAAGATCCAGGCCGACATCAAGCCGATCCGCCAGCTGACGCTGACCTATCGCTACGGCTTCGACTACACCGATTTCGACCTGAAGATGGGTTACCCGCAGATCGCCCTCGACGATGCCCTCATCAACGAGGACTACGGTTATGCACCCTCTAACATGAACCAGGACGGTTGGGTTTACAGCCGCTACTACCGCAAGTACGAGCTGAACCACGACTTCTTGGCTAACTGGACAGACAAGTACCTTGACAACCGTCTCGACGTAAGCATCAATGCCGGTGTGAACATGAACGAGCGTTTCAACACAGGTATGATTGGTGAGACCGACGGTCTGACCTTCTACACAGGCTTCTGGGATCTGAGCAACGGTGCCACCAAGGCCGAGCTCTCCGAGAGTCAGTCAAAGCGCCGCCTGGTTGGTCTGTTCGGCGATGTCACCATCGGTTGGGACGACATGCTGTTCTTGGGCCTCACCGCCCGTAACGACTGGTCGTCAACCCTGCCTATCAATGCCAACAGCTACTTCTATCCCGGTGCAACACTCAGCTGGATCTTCAGTCGTCTGCTCCCGAAGAACAATATTCTTGACTTCGGTAAGCTGCGCCTTGCCTATGGTAAGACTGGTAACGATGCCGATCCTTACTACACAGCAGCACGATTCATTCAGGCTACTTCACGTGCCTACTACGGTGCCGACGTAGCTAAGTTCCCGATGGACGGTGTCAACGCCTTCCAGGCATCAGCCACCATTGGTAGCTCTTCCCTGAAGCCAGAGATGACCACCGAGTATGAGATTGGTTTGAACTTGGCATTCTTCGACAACCGCATCAACATCGATGCCGCCTACTATAACCGCGAAACCAAGGATCAGATCTTCACCCTGCCGGTGGATCCTGCTTCCGGATATGCCTACATGGTGACCAACTTCGGTAATGTGCGCAACCGCGGTATCGAGCTGTTGGTGAACACCACGCCGATCAAGACAAGGGACTTCCGATGGGATTTAGGCTTTAACTTCTCAAAGAACAAGAACAAGGTGCTCTCCATGCCTGCCAGCGTGGAAGGTGGTAAAACCGATATCTACAGCTTCTCAGCTGGTAACGATGCCGTTTACTTCTATGCCGAGGAAGGTAACCCCATGGGTGAGTACTATACCTATATGCCGCAATACACCAGCGATGGTAAGCTCATCGTGGGTAGCGACGGACAGCCCGTGCTCACCACCGACCTCAAGGACACAGGCAAGAACATGAACCCCGACTGGATTGGCGGTGTCACCACAGCATTCTCCTACAAGGGAATCACCCTGAGCGCAGCCCTCGATATCCGCAAGGGCGGTTACATGTTCTCACGCTCTAAGAACTTGATGCAGTTCACTGGTAACGGCGATATCACCACCTACAACCAGCGTCGTCCGTTCGTCATCCCCAACTCTGTGGTCAGCGACGGAAACGGTGGCTACGTGGAGAACACCACACCCATCATGCTGGGTGGTGCCGACTATGGAGTAGGTGACTACCAGACCTACTACAACGACTTCGGATGGGGTCAGGGAGGCGAGGCTTACCTGCTCGACAAGTCGTTCGTCAAACTGCGTAACATCACACTGGCCTACCAGCTGCCGAAGGCATGGGTGAGCCAACTCTACCTGAGCGATATCACACTGTCGCTGTTCTGCAACAACGTGTTCACCTGGACGCACAAGAGCAACACCTTCATCGATCCCGAGGGAAGTACACGTGGTAACGACCTCGAAGGACAGTTCGGTGAGCTCTACGTCAACCCCAGCTGTCGCTCGTTCGGTTTCAACGTAGGTATTAAATTCTAAATGAAGGAGGACAAACGTATGAAGAAATTAGCAATCATATCGACTATCATCCTGGGACTGGCCACGACATCCTGCGACAGCTATCTGGACATCAACCAGGATCCCAACTCTCCCACTGAGGAGAATATGAACACCAGCATCCTGCTGCCTGCTGCCGAGATGGGTATCGCCGCCACATACGGCAACCTGCTCCGCATTCCTGCAGGATACTTCGCACAGCACTATTCCCACATGTTCGGTACATCCAACTACGTGGACTACTCACAGTTCGAGATGTCACCCGTACGCTCAGGATCTGCCTACTCACAGATCAACCGCGTGGGCCTGAAGAACCTGCAGACCATTCGCAACCTCGCTCAGGAGAACGAGGAATGGGGCACCTATCTGGCTGCTACCACCCTGCGCTGCTTCGCCCTTCAGGTACTCGTTGACTGCTACGGCAGCATCCCGTATTCAGAGGCGCTCGACATCAGCAACCCATCACCCAAATATGATGATGGTGCCGAGGTGTACGCCGGTCTGATTCAGGAACTCGATGAGGCACTGAGCAAGGCTTCACCCACCGATCCTGTGGCCACCAACTTCCTGTATCAGGGAGACCGCGCCAGCAGCTGGATCAAGTTCGCCAATGCCCTCAAGCTGAGAATCCTCAGCCGTGAGAGCGGTGCCGTGAATGTTGACCAGCAGATCGGTGCACTTATCGCACAGAACAACTTCCCCGCAGCCGATGTGGCTTACACAGACTGCTGGAGCAACGAGACAGGACAGATGAACCCCTACTACTCTGAGGAGTTCTCTACCGCCTTCGGTTCCACACAGATCAACGTAACAGCTAACATGGCCATCATCAGCACCATGCTGCAGAAGAACTCCAGTGGCGAGGTTACCTACCAGGATCCACGTTTGGAAGCCTTCTTCGATGCCAACAGCAGCGGTGAGTATGTGGGTGGTGTCTCAGGTACTAACTTCAGCACCTCTGGTAACTACAAGGCAGCCTACTGGTGCCGTCCGGCCATGGCCTACAACTCTCCTGTCTATCTCATCCAGGTGGCAGAAACCGAGTTCTTCATCGCCGAGTACTATGCACGCCAGAACAACGCCGCACAGGCCGAGGCTCACTACAACGCAGCCATCGAGGCTTCCTGCGCATCAGCTGGTGTAAGTGGAGCAGACGAAGTAATCGCACAGTTCCCCTACAATCAGGCCAACTACAAGGAGGTCATCGGTATCTCGAAGTGGATCGCTCTTGCAGGCACCAACAACTTCGAGTCATGGTGCGAGATGCGCCGTCTGAAGTATCCGGCATTTGGCAGCCAAACGGGAGCAACACTGTATAACAGTACGGAAGACAAGCTCAAGCCCGAGCTCTACACACCGGGTACCCTCTACACTCCAATCGCAGTCTTCGACAAGGTTGGTAGCAACATGGTAATCCAGCGCTGGCCCTATCCGCAGGCTTCTACGTCAAGTAACTCGAACGCTCCTAAGTTCGATGACTCTGAATACAAGGTTCCGCCGTTCTGGGGTAAGTAATTGATAATTGAAATTTGATAATAGGAAATTATGAAAAAGAACATATTTTTCGCAATGATGCTCGCTTTGGTCAGCTTCGCTCTGACCAGCTGCGGCGACAAGGAGACGGAAGGACTGAGTCGCTTCACCTACTACCCCGTGCTTGAACTTGAGGGTGATGGCTATATGGTGGTTGGCAAGGGAACAACCTTCCAGGATCCTGGCTTCTCTGCTACCCTCAATGGTGAGGATGTAAGCAGTCAGGTAACCGTAAGCAGCAATGTCAATACCAACAAGAGCGGTGTCTATACCGTGGTTTATTCCATCAAGAACGAAGACGGTATCACCGCCAACGCCAAGCGCACCGTGGTGGTTCTCGACCTGAACAGTGCCGTGGAGGGATTCTACCAGATCACCCCCGACAGCTACCGTCTGCGCGAAGGCGCACAGGTGGCCTACGGAAGCCCCTTCGAGATGCTTGTCATCGACAATGGTGACGGCACCTACGATGTGGACGACCTCCTGGGCGGCTGGTACTGCCAGCGTGCAGGCTACGGCACCAACTATGCCATGGCTGGTGTCATCGCCATTGAAGACGATGGTTCAGTAATCTGTCTGGCTAACGGCGTTCCTGGATGGGGCAACGAAGCCGATGCCTTCGAGGGTACGTTTGACGCAGCCACCGGAACATTCAACCTGAAGGTGACCTATGCAGCAATGGACTTTGTACAAACTTGGGTAAAAGAATAAACGATTATGAAGAAAATATTATATTTTGCAGCACTGCTCTTCTGCGCCGGGCTTACCTCGTGCGAGAAGGATGAGATTGGTGGAACAGCCACCGAGGCTACTGCAGGTAACTGGTACGTTACTGTTGATGCAGCTGATGAAAGCGGCAATGTGGTACCAGGTTTGGAAGATCCCTTCGGTTTAGGGCGTATTCACATGATCACCAACAACACAGCAGCCAATCTCCCCACAGAGATGGTGGTCAGCGACCTGGGTGCTTTCTGGGATTTCAAGGTGAAGGTGAACTGCGACCAGAACGCGCTGACATTCCAGACCAATACCAGCGAGAAAAACAACCTCGTGCCTGGTTACGAGGACATCAACGTGACCATTTCCGGTGGAAAGATCCTCCCGAAGGCTGGTCGTCAGAACAACGGCTCTCCTGCCGACTCCATCGTGTTCTATGTATCCTTCAGCGACGATGGCAATCCCGCTAAAAACGGTTACAAGAACTACAGGGTGAGCGGCATCCGCTACTCAGGACTGGAAGAGAATGATTAAGAGTTGATTCAACAACTCATCATGATAATCGAATGCAAAAGCAGCTGACCGTTTGGTCGGCTGCTTTTTCTTTGTTCACACATCTTCTTATTCCCTATTGCACCACCTTCTTTCCGTTCTGGATATAGATGCCTTTTGGTAAGGGATGTTCCACACGTCTGCCATCGATGGAATAGATGGGGGATTCATCGTGATTTATTAAGGGTGAGCTGAGATTGGTGGTAATACCTCCAATACGTCTGATTTCTACTTCATCAAGGAAGAAACGACGCTGGTTACTGTAGAACAACAGTATTACCCAGCCATGTCCTGTAAGGGTTGTATGATGCGCATTCCATTGCTGGCACTGCATCACATCGAACACATGATTGCTTAATGTGGCCGTACCGCTTTCCACATCGAGCCAAATGAAGTTCTCTTCGTTATTCCACGGGGCTGCTAGAAAAGATAGTTCATAGTTACCGTTCAGGTAGATAGGGGGAGTGAAAGCCAAACCATAAGAAGATGTTGTTCCGAACTTCGCACACTTGTTGGCACCATAGCTTTTCGCACTCTCCCACCCTTCATGATCTGGCAGGAATTGCGCCAAGGCGATGCTACCGCCCCACTTCCCATCGTTCCCTCCTTTTCCGCTGTTCTTATTAAAACTTTCATAGAACACAATGCCGTCAGGATGCGCTGGATCTACTGTCCCCTGGTTAACAGGACGGAAACGGAAAGACACTGTTCCATCATCCTGTTCAAGAATATGCGTGATGGCCACGGGCATATGATCATCGCTTTCAACGCTATGATGGTAGAGGGTGGCAGCAGGAATGGAAGTTGTCGTCAGACTATCATTTTCGCCATACGGATAGGGATCGCCTTGTAGATCACAGATTGTTGTTCCACTGTTGTTGTCAGCATGGAAGATGGTACAGTGTTGATGAGTAGGATCTGCATTCACCCTGTTCTCATACCACACTTCCTCATCCTCATCCACATGCAGTATCAGCAAGCCGCTGCCAGGCAAGGCCTTGTCCCACCCTACCTGCTGACGGTTCTCTAAGAGGTAGTATTCCTGAGGAGCTTTCGTATTATAAATAAGGTACGCAAGACCGTTCTTCGAAAGAGGTTGCATGTCTGTCACTTCACAAGGTGAGGTCAGCACCACAGGTCGTAACCACCCACAGAGCATCCGTTCATAACTCGTATAGCCACAAGGAATGAAACCGTTGTCATTGTAACAACCATGGTCCATCAAGTCCCACTGTGACATACCGAAACAGCCATTGTCTTCCGTATCGTACATATCAGGAATGCCCAGACAATGAGAGAACTCGTGACAAAGCGTACCAATGCCATCTATCGTTTCACCAAGTCCCAACTCCGAACAACAGGCGTACGTAGATATCGTAACATTGTCAAGACGTAATGTACGACCATAATCGCTTTCTTCCAACTGATACTCATGAGGCCAGATGGTGGCTGCATCTTCACAGCAGTGTTCACCTTGTCCGGCAAAGAGCACCACTACTTGCTCTACCTCTCCATCACCATCCCAATCATAATCGGCATAATCAACCTCCTTTGCAGCAAGCTTACAGGCCTCTGCTATCATTTCCCCAGCACGAAGGTCCTGACCATCAGCACCATTCTCGCCATAGTAGGCATAATCGAGCGACAATGGGACAGGACCAACTACATCGAAATCCAATAGGAACTGTCCGTCACTCTGGTCCTTGAAGTAGTCATGAACACTTCCTTTAAAGCCCAGTTCATGCTTAAATCCTTCTTCATTGGCTATCCGCTCATAAAGTTCTTTCGTGTGCTCCTTCTTAAAAGAACGGTCGGCGAATGATGCAAGAATGATGAGACCACGGCGAGGAGAGGGAGCCACCCCTGACCCCTCCATAGGGAGGGGAATTGTGGAGTGTGGAATGTGGAGTGTGGAGTGAGAATGCCTTCGGGTATTGCGCCGTTTGCTCCAATCCTTTTCCTCTATCTTCTCCCATATCTCAGTATCATATCTCCTTCCTCCCTCCTCCTTCGTCCTTCCTCGAGAAAGATTCGTCCTTCCTCGAGAAAAATACCGGTTCCCGATAGAATCCTCCCACCAATGACTATTCTCATCGCCTCGCAGTTCCACCCTTACCATGGAACCATCAGTCAAATGAATCACCCGCCATAATCCGCGTTGCGCTGGTACAGCCCATGCAGTCATGACTAACACTATACACAAAACAATGAATGCTTGCTTTTTCATAATACAGATTTTTAATATGGTGCAAAGGTACGAATAAGCGAGCAAAATGCAAAAGGAAAGTTTACTTTTCTTTTCATTTTCGAGCGGGAGTACCTTCGGCAAAGTCAAAGGTACGAAAAATCTGAGTAAGTGAGAAGGAAACAAATATATTTGTTTGCTCGAACGCGAAGATTTTATGCAATAAGCGAGCAAAATGCAAAAGGAAAGTTTACTTTTCCTCAGGTGAAACGGTCACGGTCACAGCTGTGACCATGTGACCAATTTGCTCTTTTATTATTCGTACATTAGCTATAAGTAACTAATAATCAAAATCTTACTGTTATTTATTATCTGTATGCTAACCCCTGCGGTCACATGGTCACAGCTGTGACCATGTGACCATTTGCTGTCAACTTTCTGTATAAGACATATGTTTTGGAGGGTCTTATCATAGGACTTACGGGGCGAAACCATAAGGATTAAGGGAGAAAACTGCCGTTTTTCCATCGATTGCCTATACGCAAACGATCATGCGCCTATACCCAAACGATCGTTCTCCTATACCCAAATTGAAACGCATAGAAGGAGTTATTTAATCTGATACCCCTTAATCTTCTCTTGCAAATACTTTATGAACTCGGGGGAACCGAGTACTTCGATGTCCTCAAAGAGACCGAGGACGAAACGGCCGATGCCGGCATAGCTGCAGACATCAAGGGTGAGGATCCAGTGCTTATCGTCTTCCTGCGTGAAGTGGTTGGAGGAGAGGGGGTATTCCTCGAGCATGAGGTTGTGGGCTAAGGTGCCCATGCGCAGCTGGACGGGCAGACGTTCCTCGCCACTGAACATGAAGAGATCGGTGAACATCCTGCGGTGGTCGGCTTCGTGCTGCCAGTTCTCACTGAGCAGCTCCACTTGCTGGATGCGGGCAATCTTAAAGGTTTTGTTCATGCCGGAGGCGGGTTCGTAGCAACGCACCTCGTTATTACCGTTCATCAGGAGGAATGGCTCTACGAGTCGGTCGCGCTGGGTGCGCCCGTGGGGTGAGGAATAGCCTTTGAGCACGGCCATCTGCTTGTATTTAATAGCCTCGTGCAGCTGACTGATGATGAAGGCTTGCTGGTCGTTGGTGGTGCTGGAGTTGAGGATCTGGTAATCCATGGCTGCGCCTAACTTCTCCCTGAGCTTCTCCACCACGGCGTTCTGACCATCGACCTTGTCCACCAGCCGACGGAGGATGATGAGCTCGGCCTCGGTGAACGAGACACGCTCAATGAGTCGTTTGAAGAAGGGTGACTCGCGGTCGATGCTGTACCTACCACTTGTTTTGTTGACGATGAAGCCGCAGTCGCGGAAGAACTCCATATAGTAATAGAAATTGCGGCGGGAGATATCGAGTCGTTCGCAGATATCTTCCACCCGCATGCCTCGGCTCCCTGCCAGGAGGAGCATGAGGTCGAGCTGACGTTCGAGTTTATCGTGGCGCATATTCTTCGTGGAGTGAGGAGTGTGGAGTGTGGAGTGTTTTTTGTGGAATGTGGAGTGTGGAGTGTGGAGTGAGAATAGTACTGAGATAAAGTATTCATATACAAAGTCACTTGTACTTGAAAGCATATCTCATTCCACACTCCACACTCCTCACTCCTCAAAATTAAGTGTTAACTGCGTATCCCCAAGGAGGTTGAAGGACTTGCGGTGATAGGGGGTGATGCCGTGGAGTTTGATGGCCTCACGGTGCTTCTTGGTGGGATAGCCCTTGTTGCGCTGCCAGTCGTACTGCGGGTACTCCTCGGCCAGCTTGTCCATATAGTCGTCACGGTAGGTCTTGGCCAGGATGCTGGCGGCGGCAATGGAGAGGTACTTGGCATCGCCTTTGACAATGGTGGTGTGTGGAACGGGGGCGCGGGGAGGTAATTGCTCTCCCCCTTGAGGGGGAGCAGGGAGGGGGTCTTTGTAGGGCTTAAAGCGGTTCCCATCGACGATGATGGCCTCGGGGCGCACCTTGAGCTGATCCAGGGCGCGGTGCATGGCGAGGATGGAGGCATTGAGGATATTGATCTTGTCAATCTCCTCGGGGGTGACAATGCCTACTGCCCAGGCAAGGGCGTCACGCTGAATGACCTCCCGCAGCTCGTGTCGCCGTTTGTCGGTGAGCTGCTTCGAGTCGTTCAACGCCTCATTCTGATAGTCGGCAGGGAAGATTACGGCTGCAGCATAGACACTGCCTGCCAGACAGCCACGACCTGCCTCGTCGCAGCCTGCCTCGATCTTGCCCTTATGATAATAACTCTTTAACACTTTGAACTTTGAACTTTAAGGTGAAATGGTGAAATTGTCAAATTGTGAAATGATTAAAGATTTTTATAGAAAAACGGGGAATTTGTGAACTTATTGTGCACAAAGGGGTGGTAATTTTGCAGCGAAGACAAAAGAACAGGTTTTTAGACATAATAACATAAGAACATATAATTAAGAAGCAAGAAGCAAGAAGCAAGAAGCAAGAGAATAGAACTGAGATACTGCATCTCTATATCATTTCTCCTTAACTTCGTTGACTTTTTCCTCCTTCCTCGAAAAAATTTAATGTTTAATGTTAGAAAGACCAAGGAACCAAGGAATTTAATGTGCAATTCGTCTAATTCGTCTAATTCGTAGAGTAATAATAAAGTTCAAAGTTATGAATAAGGATATGGTGTTGAGCTGCTCACGAGGTGGGCGCTTCGTAGCAGAGATGATGAGTAAGGTTGTTGTGAGCGTGAACCGTCCAGTGAACCTTTTACGTACGTATTACGCCCAGGTGCTGGAGCGCGATTTGAACATGCACCAGACATGGGCGTTGATTGAGGCGCAGGTGGCATTCTTCTTAGGAGTGATGCCCGTGGGTTACGCCTTTACACTGCGTGCCGTGGCACTGCTGTGGCTGGTGGTGACTGTGAAGAAATGTCGCAGACTCTTGGCCTAAATTCTTTCAGAACATCTTCCTGATGCGCTCAATACCGGCTACCAGAGCGTCCACCTCTTCCTTCGTGTTATACAAGGCGAAGGAGGCGCGGACGGTTCCGGAGATGCCGAGACGGTCCATCAGGGGCTGCGCACAGTGATGACCCGTGCGGACGGCGATGCCGAGGCGGTCGAGCAGGGTGCCGACGTCAAGGTGGTGGATTTGACCAACATTGAAACTTACGACGGCATCACGAGGAGTTGACAGTTCTTCGCGTAGCGAAGCGGCAGAGTCGAGCGGACATTTCTCACTCCTCACTCCACACTCCTCACTCCACAATTCCTTCTCCGAAGGAATGGGTCCATAGATATGGACATCGGGGATGGTGAGGAGCTGTTGCATGCAGTAGCGGGTGAGCTCCTGCTCGTGTTGCTGGATAGCGTTGAAACCGATGGATTGGATGTAGTCGATGGCGGTGGCCAGACCGTGGGTAGCCACGAAGTCGGGCGTTCCTGCCTCGAACTTAAACGGCAGGCGTTCAAAGGTGGTCTTCTCCCATGTCACCTTATCAATCATCTCTCCCCCACCCTGATACGGCGGCAGCTTCTCGAGCCATTCCTCCTTGCCATAGAGGACGCCGATGCCTGTAGGACCGTACATCTTATGACCGCTAAAGGCGAAGAAATCACAATCCATGGCCTGCATATCCACCGCGAAATGGGGTGCGCTCTGGGCACCATCCACCAGCACAGGAATGCCATGCTCGTGGACTATGCGGATGATCTCCTCCACGGGGTTCACCGTGCCGAGGACGTTACTGACATGAGCGATGCTGACGAACTTTGTTCGAGATGAGAGATGAGAGATGAGAGATGAGAGATCGAGCTGTCCATCGTCGGTGATGGGGAGGTGTTTGACGATGATGCCACGTTTCATGGCCTGCAGCTGCCATGGCACGATATTAGAGTGGTGCTCCATCTCGGTAACTAGCACCTCATCGCCTGCCTGCATCTGCGATTCACAGAACGAGCTGGCCACGAGGTTGATAGCCTCGGTGGTGCCACGTGTAAAGATAATCTCTTCGTTCTTACGGGCATGGATAAACTGGCGCACCTTCTCGCGCGCCGCCTCATGGAGGTCGGTGGCCTGCTGACTGAGGTAGTGCACACCACGGTGCACATTCGCATTCACGTTGAGATACTCATCGCGCATAGCGTCGAGCACGCAGAGCGGTTTCTGCGTGGTGGCCGCATTATCCAGATATACCAGCGGCTTACCGTACACCTCCCGTGAGAGAATGGGGAAGTCTTTACGCTTGTTTATCATTGAACTTTGAACTTTGAACTTTGAATTTTTTCTCTACGAATTAGACGAATTAGGCGAATCACTTTATCCTTTGACCGAGTCGCGACAAAAGTCAACGAAGTTAAGGAGAATAGAACTGAGATACTGCATCTCTATATCATTTCTCTTGCTTCTTGCCTCTCACCTCTTGCTTCTTTAAATATTCTTTGGTGCAAAAGTACTACTTTTCTGCGACTTGGGCAACCGATATACGAAAAAAAGTCCCACCGATATGTTGGGCAGGACTTTTCTATTATGTAAGAACCGTTTAAGCTCGTTCATAAGATGGTGAAGCATCATCCGTCAGCTACCTTGTGAAGAACGAACTCATAGCCAAAGAGTGTGAAGGTGAGGTATTCGACACCCTTCTTTTTCTCCAACTTAAATGGAACAGTGTAATCTTTACAGTCTACCGTGATTTCTTCTCCCGAGGGTAGCAAGATCTTAACTGATTCTGCTCTGTTCTGAGTCGTATCATAAGCGTAGGAAACTCTGAATCGAACGGCATTCTCGTATTGATTGACAGATATACGGAGCATCAGGAATAATCGTGAACTGCATCTGTAATATCCCCAACTGCTACCCAAATCGAATTCAGCCGACTCATTGGCAGTCCTCCATACACCCTCGATACTAACCTCATTGTGAAACACAAACTCATTACTACCGATGTTGATGGAAATACCGTCTTCGGGTTTGTAGTAACTGCCCAAAATCATGTCACCTTCCTTCCAGTTTTCGTTGGCAAAGATGGTGCTTTCGCCGTTTTTGAGGGTTTTCTTGAAGCTGATGATGGTAAGACCCAAATCATTGTTTTCGCTGGCCGTGTAGTATGCCCGGAATATGGTTTCGGTTGTATTATTCCCCAAATACTGGGTTATCTCCAAGTAATGTCCCTCGCTATAATCTGTGAAGTACACCTGATACTCGGAGTTGTAATATCTGGTGTATCCCTGGTTCTCATCATGGAACACCACCTGATCTTCAACATTCACTTCCTTCAGACTGAACGCCTTGAATTTCACATCACCTGCAGTAGATGAGCCAAGAGAGACGGTTTGATATCCCTCGACGTATGGAATAGCAACGATATCACCCACGTTCTTGGGATTGCGTAACAGGTCGCATTTCTCATCCAGCACACTTACCTGCACAAAGATATAACTGGGATCAACCGAGCATCTGCCACCCCACATCAGTTCCCCATCGGCATCATAGTAATGGAACGTGTATGTCTTGTTCTCGGCGGAGGTGATATGGAAATACGACTTGTCCTTGCTTTCATAGTCCTTATCCAGGAATCCGGGGCTCCAGTCTATTTTGAGAATGTCTCGCATGCGATCCACATAGAAGGCCACATCGCTCTGAGTGAGACTGCTATTGCCTGCCATGGTGATGGCATCGTTGATTTCCTGATTCAGCTGTTTCACCTGCTCTGCTGTGGCATCTGCCAACATCTCAGCGAGGTCGCCCCCGTCGGGGATAATTTCTTTAAGTCCTTTTGTAAGCAGTTTCAGGTTATTGTTACAGGCATCGATGAAGGTTTCGGCAGTAAGATTTCCTTCCACCAATTCAAATACCACCTCACCGTTAGTCGTGACAAAGTCGTATGCCAGCTTGGACGTTTCAATCAAGTCACCGCCAAATGCGAAGACGATATTGGCACCAGCCTCAATGAGTTGTGGAGCAACGGAAAGCGTCAAGTCAATATGCCGCAAGCCATTGACAGCCATCTCTGTGGCCAGTCGTTCAGTAGCTGTAGATTTTGACGTGACATTATGGTCCATGATAGCTTTGTAGATGGGGATAGCATAATAGTCGAGCTCGCCCATGGAGAAGGCTTTCCAGAACTGATCGGAAGAGGTGCGGTACTCATTAGGCAGCACATCAGCATCCATGATATCCCGCCAGATGCGCTGACGGTCGGACTTGCTCTTCACGCCGAATTTCGACATCGCCCCGATCACTGTGCAACGGTGAAGCTTATTCGCATCGTTCATCACCAGACCGAAGTCGACTATTGCTTTGGCTTTCGACCAAACACCGCGGGTTTCGGTGGCTTGCTGCTTACTGAGTGTTGTGAGCAGATAGTCGATGCGCTCCGCATCGTTGACCTTGCTTTGGGGGTTATAGGCAAGCGCAAGCATTCTTGCCACCAAATCACCCATAAGGTTACTGAGTTCATCCTCAGACATGGGTGTTATCTTCTCTGACTTCAGGAAGCGCATGCCGGAAATCATGCTCTTGTAAGTATCATTACCCGCATGATGCTTGAAGGTAACCTCCCCGCTTTTGAAGTCGATACTCTGCAGATCAGAAGTGTTGTAGTATTTCACTTCGCCGTTAGTCAGACTAAGGATTACTTGGTTTTGGTTTCCGTCCCTTTTCACTGCATTGGCACCAGTTTGAGCCGAAGCACAAACAGACACGATGAGCAGCAACGCTGAAATATACAGATGTTTCATCATCGTTCCCTCCTTCTTATTTGACAACTACCTTCTTCTTATCAATGATATAGACTCCCGCTTTGAGTGAGGCTGCACTATTGCCCAGCAGCTTACCGCTGAGGTCGTATACTGGCTTGCCCTCCAAACCATTCTGCTCAGAAAGCTTGATACGGTCGTCTATACCCGTAGCATTTGTGAAGTCGAGTGTAACCACCGACATGTCGAGTGTCTTTGTTGATGTTCCATCATTGAATGTAATGATCACATCATCGCCCTTGAAAGTAATCTTGGAAACCTTCGAAGCATCAATCTTCTGTTCACCATCGGCCATCATCGATGCAGCCGAGAAGAAGAACATGGTAATCAGTAGAAATTTCTTCATATCGCAAATTGTTAGGTTAATAATATGTTGCAAATATAGAGAAATATCTCGGAATACTGATTCTCAAAATCACAAAATCTATTGTCAAAATCACAATTTGAACGTTACTTGCACAACTTGCACCCTTCGCACTTGCTGAGTTCTCCTCGGAACCGTTTTTCGACAAGGTAGTGCAGGCGGTCGCGGAGGGGTTCGAGTTTCATCTTGTCAACCACCTCGTTGATGAATGCGTTCTGCAACAGCAGACGGGCTTCCTCGAGGGGAATGCCGCGCTGACGCATATAGAACAGGGCCGCATCGTTGAGCTGTCCCACCGTAGAGCCGTGGGCGCACTTCACATCATCGGCATAGATCTCGAGCATGGGCTGCGTGTACATCCGTGCCTCCTTCGTGGCCGTGAGGTTCTGGTTGGTCATCTGCGAGCTGGTCTTCTGCGCCCCCTGCTCCACCAGTACCCTACCGGCAAAGGCGCCGGTTGACTGCTCGTCGAGCACATACTTATACAGTTCGTTTGAGGTACAGTGCGGCACCTTGTGCGTGATGAGCGTGTTGTTATCCACATGCTGATGCTTATCGGCAATGACACATCCATAGCAGTCGCATTCCGCCCCCTCGCCCGAGAAGGTGAGGTCGAGTTTGTTTCGGGTGATGCCGTTGTGCAGGGTGATGACGTTGTGGTTAACCCGACTGTTGGCCTGCTGGTCGATATATACATTACTCACGCGCACGTTCTTGGCGTGCGTCTCCTCCATGCAGTAGAGATCCAACGATGCGTTCTCACCCACATAAGCCTCGATGACCTGCGTAGCCAGGAAGTGGCAGTCGTCGGCGGTATGATCGCAGAAGAGCATCTTCAGCTCAGCCCCCTCCTCCAAGACGATCAGTACACGACGGTTTACCATGAAGTGTGGAGTGTGGAGTGTGGAGTGTGGAGTGAGATTAGCGGGGGACTTCAGGATGTTGATGACCTGTATGGCCCTATCAACCACTACCCCTTTGGGGACATAAACATACAGTCCGTCCTGTGCCAGCATGGTATTCAGATTCGTCACCGCATCATGATCCTTGGAAGCCAGCTGATGGTAATGCGTGGTGGTGGCAAAGTCCTTCAAGGAGCCGATGATAACTCCTTCGGGCAGATGACTCTTGGGCAGGGCCTTGGTATAGAAAGCATCGTTCACCACGAAATATAACAAGGTACTCAGGTTGGGTACATCGCAACGGAACGCCTGATAGGGATCGACAGGAATGTCGAACCGATTGAGGTTCAGTCCGTAATCGGGTGCGAAGAGCTCGTTGATGTCGGTATATTTATAGCGCTCCACCTTTCGGGTAGGGAAGCCGCTGGCAGAGAACTCCCGGAAAGCCTCCTCGCGCACGGCATTCATCACGGCACTGCTGTGCCCGCAAATCAGCTCGCGCGACTGCTCATAGAGGTCTATGTACTGACGACCCACCCCCTCCCCCTCCCTCTGAGGGAGGGGAGTAGATACCGTTGCTGTTTTCTTCTCCGTCATATTTCTCGTTACTTTATCTGTTAGGTAATTACTCCCCTCCATTGAGGGAGGGGTTGGAGGAGGGTCTTTCTGAGGTGGGTCCCTTTTTTATCCAATCATACCCATGCTCCTGTATCTCCTTAGCCAGTTCAGGACCGCCGGTCTTGACAATCTTACCCTGATACAGCACATGAACATACTGCGGACGAATCATCTCCAACAAACGGTCGTAATGGGTGATGACGATGCAGGAAGTATCCGGTGTCTGAAGCTTGTTCACACCCTCGGCCACGATGCGCATGGCATCCACGTCAAGACCCGAATCGGTCTCGTCGAGAATACTCAGCTTGGGTTCGAGCATGGCCATCTGGAAGATCTCGTTGCGTTTCTTCTCACCACCACTGAAACCCTCGTTCACGCTGCGGTTACTGAGCTTGGAATCGAGCTCCACCACCTTCCGCTTCTCGCGCATCAGCTTCAGGAACTCAGCCGCATTCATCGGCTCCAAGCCCTGGTACTTACGTTTCTCGTTGATGGCGGCACGCATGAAATTGGTCATCGACACACCGGGAATCTCCACGGGGTACTGGAAACTCAGGAAGAGTCCTTCGTGCGCCCTGTCCTCGGGTTTCATCTCCAGCAGGTTCTTCCCGTTGAAGAAAGCCTCACCTTCGGTCACCTCATAGAGCGGATTACCCACGAGGACGGCACTGAGGGTTGACTTCCCCGAGCCGTTCGGACCCATAATGGCATGAATCTCACCATCGTTGATGGTAAGACTGATACCTTTCAATATTTCTTTATCGCCGATCTTGGCGTGCAAGTTTTTTACTTCTAACATATTTTTTTTTATCTTTTACCCCACCGTTCCTTCTAATGATACACTCAACAGTTTCTGGGCCTCAACGGCGAACTCCATGGGTAGCTTGTTCAGCACCTCCTTGGCATAGCCGTTGACGATAAGTCCGACGGCCTGCTCGGTGGGAATGCCGCGCTGGTTACAGTAGAACAGCTGGTCTTCGGAGATCTTCGAGGTGGTGGCCTCGTGTTCGAAGATGGCCGTTGGGTTCTTCACATCCATATAGGGGAAGGTGTGAGCACCACACTGGGAGCCCAGCAGCAGGGAGTCGCACGAGGAGTAGTTACGGGCATTGTCGGCAGTTGATGCAGCACGCACCAGACCACGGTATGAGTTCTGTGAATGACCTGCGGAGATACCCTTCGAGATGATGGTACTCTTGGTGTTCTTACCGATATGAATCATCTTGGTTCCCGTATCGGCCTCCTGGTAGTTGTTCGTTACCGCCACACTGTAGAACTCAGCCACCGAGTTGTCGCCTCGTAAAATACACGAAGGATATTTCCACGTGATGGCCGAGCCCGTCTCCACCTGCGTCCACGACAGCTTCGAGTCGTTTCCGCGCAGATCGCCACGTTTGGTCACGAGGTTCAGCACACCGCCCTTACCATGCTCATCTCCCGGATACCAGTTCTGCACGGTGGAATATTTCACCTCGGCACGTTCGTTCACGATGATCTCCACGATGGCCGCATGCAACTGGTTCTCGTCGCGCATCGGAGCCGTACAGCCCTCGAGGTAGCTCACGTACGAATCATCGTCGGCAATGATCAGGGTGCGCTCAAACTGTCCTGTGTTTCTTGCATTGATACGGAAATAGCTGCTCAGCTCCATGGGGCAGCGCACACCCTTGGGGATATACACAAACGAGCCGTCGCTAAACACCGCACTGTTCAGGGCTGCATAGAAGTTATCCCGATAAGGAACCACCGTACCGAGATACTGCCGCACCAGGTCGCCATGTTCCTTGATGGCCTCGCCAATGGAGCAGAAGATGATACCCTTCTCGCGCAGCTTCTCCTTGAAGGTGGTCTTCACGGAAACGGAATCCATGATAGCATCTACGGCCGTATTACCGCTCAGGGCCAGTCGCTCCTCAAGGGGAATGCCCAGCTTGTCGAAGGTCTTCTCCAGTTCAGGGTCTATCTTACCCGACGATTCCTCGGAGACTTTCTTGGCAGTGGGATCAGCATAATAGCTAATCTCCTGGTAGTCGATGGGCGGCACATGTACATGTCCCCATGTAGGCTCATTCTGCTCCTTCCAGTAGCGGAACGCCTTCAGGCGGAACTCGAGCATCCACTCAGGCTCCCCCTTCTTAGCTGAGATGAGCCGAACGATATCCTCGTTCAGCCCCTTCTCTATGATTTCCGTATGTACGTCGGTGGTAAAGCCAAACTCATATTTCTGTTCGGCCACCTGGCGCACAAACGCGTTCTTGTCGTCACTCATTAACAATCAACTTTCAACTGTCAATTATCAACTGTCAACTGTCTACAGTTTCTGTTCCACCTCGATCTCGGTGAAGGTCTCGATGATGTCGCCCACCTCGATGTCGTTGAAGTTCACCAGACTGATACCGCATTCCAGACCAGTGGCCACTTCCTTGGCATCATCCTTGTAGCGCTTCAGGGCATCGATAGGAGCTGTATGGATGACAATACCATCGCGAATGACGCGGGCCTTGTCCTTGTTGTGTACCTTTCCGTCGATAACCAGACCGCCGGCCACGGTACCCACCTTCGAGATCTTGAATACCTGCTTCACCTCGATCTCGCCGGATACAACCTCCTTCTTCACCTTATCGAGCATACCCTGCATCGTTGACTTCACCTCGTCGATGGCGTCGTAGATGATAGAGTATGTATTGATCTCCACGCCTTCGTGCTCAGCCAGCTTACGGGCATCGGCACTGGGTCGTACCTGGAAGCCCACGATGATGGCATCAGAGGCACTGGCCAGCATGACATCGTTCTCGGAAATCTGTCCTACCGCCTTGTTGATGACGTTCACCTGTACCTTCTCGGTAGAGAGCTTGATGAACGAATCGCTCAACGCCTCGATAGAACCGTCGGTATCACCCTTCACGATGATGTTCAGCTCATGGAACTCACCCAGGGCAATACGGTGGGAGATATCGTCAAGACCCAAGGTCTTGGTGGTACGGATCGACTGCTCGCGCTGCAGCTGCACACGCTTGTTGGTGATGTCGCGTGCCTCCTGCTCGGTCTCCATGATATGGAAGGAGTCACCGGCAGTGGGAGCACCGTTCAAACCAAGGATGATAGCAGGATCGGCAGGTCCTGCCTCGGTGATGCGCTGGTTACGCTCGTTGAACATCGCCTTGATACGACCGTAGCTGGTACCTGCCACCACGATATCACCCACATGGAGCGTACCGTTTGACACAAGTACCGTAGAGACATAGCCACGACCCTTGTCGAGCGAGCTCTCGATGATACTACCCGTAGCCTTACGGTTGGGGTTCGCCTTCAGGTCGAGCATCTCGGCCTCCAGCAGCACCTTCTCCAACAGCTCATCCACGCCAATACCTTTCTTGGCACTGATCTCCTGGCACTGGTACTTACCACCCCACTCCTCTACGAGCAGGTTCATGTTAGCCAGGTCCTCGCGAATCTTATCCGGATTAGCACCCGGCTTATCAATCTTGTTGATGGCAAACACCATCGGTACGTTAGCCGCCTGAGCATGGGCAATAGCCTCCTTCGTGGTAGGCATCACCGAGTCGTCGGCAGCAATGATGATGATGGCGATATCCGTTACCTGTGCACCACGGGCACGCATGGCGGTGAACGCCTCATGTCCCGGTGTATCGAGGAAGGTGATCTGACGACCGTCTTTCAGCTCCACGTTGTAAGCACCGATATGCTGGGTAATACCACCAGCCTCACCGGCAATCACGTTCGTGTTACGGATATGGTCGAGCAGCGAAGTCTTACCATGGTCAACATGTCCCATCACCGTTACAATCGGAGCGCGCGGAACGAGATCGTTCTCATCGTCCTCCTCCTCGGTAATGGCGTTCTGCACCTCGGCACTCACATACTCGGTCTTGAAACCGAACTCATCGGCCACGATATTGATGGTCTCAGCGTCCAGGCGCTGGTTGATACTCACCATGATACCGATAGACATACAGGTACCGATTACCTGGTTCACACCCACGTTCATCATGGTAGCCAGCTCGCTAACCGTTACGAATTCGGTGAGCTTGAGCACCTTGCTCTCAGCGGCCTGTGAAGCCATCTCCTCGTTGAGCTTCTCCTGAACGGCGTCACGCTTCTCCTTACGGTACTTGGCGCCCTTCTTGTTCTGGTTCTGCTTGTTGGTGAGACGAGCCAAGGTCTCCTTTACCTGGCGTGCCACATCCTCCTCGTTCACCTCCAGCGGTTTCTGAACACGCTTCTTCTTGTTCTTCTTACCGCCGCCGTTGTTGTTATTGTTGTTATTATTGTTGTTCTTACCGCCACCCTGCTGCATCTTACCCACAGCCTCGATGTCGATCTTCTCCTTACCGATGCGCTGGCGCTTCTTCTTCTCACCATTGCCGCCTGCAATACGGGCTTTCTCCTCACGCTCGCGGCGCTTCTCCTCCTTGGTCTTCTTCTTCGGACGAGTGCTCTGGTTGATGGAGTCAAGGTCGATCTTACCCAGCACGTTCACCTTCGGAGCCAGCTTCTGCTCACTCTTCAGCGTGAACACCTCCGACTCCTTCTTCTGCGAATCATCCTCGGCAGGTTCCTCCGAGATGGGCTCCTGCGGCTCGGTAACCTCAGGCTCAACCACCTCAGGTTTCGGCTGCTCCACAACAGGTTGTTCAACCTGTTCGGGCTGTACGGGCTCGGCTTTCTCAACAGTCTTTGTCTCGGGCTTCGGGCTCTCGGCAGCAGCCTTCGGCTCTGGTTCGGCAGCAGGGGCAGGAGTCTCAGCCTTCACAGGCTCGGGTTTCTTACCCAGACTGCTCAAATCGATCTTCCCCAGCGGCTTGAACTGCTGCTTCTGCTCCACAACAGTCTCCACCTTGGGTTCCGGGCGTTGTTTCTTCTCCTTCTGCTTCTTGGGGTACAGCTTCTCGGCAAGACCCTTCTGTTCCTTGTCCTTCTTGAACTGATCAACGAGCGCACCATACTGCTCGTCACTCAGTTTGAAGTTCAAGTCGCCTCTCACTTCCCCTAAGTCACTTCTCTTCTCCAGGAATTCAACTGCCGTTTGAAGTCCTATGTTCAGCTCTCTTATTGCTTTATTTAATCTAATGCTCATTCTTCCTTATTGTTCAAACTCTGCTCTTAATACATTCAACATATGATCAACGGTCTCCTCTTCCAGGTCGGCTTTCTCCACCAGCATCTCGCGCGGTGCGTTCAGTACAGCCTTGGCGGTATCCAGACCAATAGCCTTCACGGCATCGATCACCCACTGATCAATCTCATCAGAGAACTCATCCAGGTAGATATCCTCGTCAGCTTCGTTTTCATCCACCTCGCGGAATACGTCAATGGTATATTCAGTCAGCATACTGGCCAGCTTGATGTTCAGACCGCCACGGCCAATGGCCAGACTCACCTCCTCGGGACGCAGGTACACCTCTGCCTTGCGGTTCTCCTCATCCACCACGATGCTCGACACCTTGGCCGGACTCAATGCACGCTGGATGAACAGCTTGGTGTTGGCGGTGTAGTTGATCACGTCCAGGTTCTCGTTACACAGCTCGCGCACGATACCATGAACACGACTACCCTTCACACCCACGCAGGCGCCTACGGGATCAATACGGTCGTCGTAGCTCTCCACGGCTATCTTTGCACGCTCTCCCGGCATACGGGCCACACGACGAATGGTAATCAGGCCGTCGTTGATCTCAGGAACCTCAGCCTCGAGAAGACGCTTCAGGAACTCAGGACTTGTACGACTCAGGATGATCTTCGGGTTGTTGTTCTCGTTGTTCACCTGGTGAATCACGGCACGAATGGTCTCACCCTTGCGATACTGGTCGGCAGGGATCTGCTCCGACTTCGGCAGGATCAGCTCGTTGTTCTCATCATCAACGAGCAGCACCTCACGCTTCCATACCTGATAGACCTCACCGCTCACGACCTGTCCTACACGATCCTTGTACTTGTTGTACAAGCTGTCGTGTTCCAGTTCGAGAATCTTTGAAGCCAAGGTCTGACGGAGGTTCAGGATGGCACGACGTCCGAACTTCGCGAAATCCACGCGTTCAGACACTTCCTCGCCCACCTCATAGTCATCCTCAATCTTCTGGGCATCCGAAAGACAAATTTCCTTGTTCTCATCCTCCACCTCACCGTCGGCAACCACCACACGGTTACGGTAAATCTCGAAGTCACCCTTGTCGGGGTTCACGATGACATCGAAGTTCTCATCGCTACCGAAAATCTTCGCAATCACATTGCGGAAACTGTCCTCGAGCACACTCACCAAGGTGGTGCGGTCGATCTTTTTCTGATCGGTAAACTCTCTGAAGGTATCGACCATACTGGGGGTCTCTACATTTTTTGTTGCTGCCATAGCTTATTTGAAACTTATTAAGTATTTAGTATATTTCACTTTGTCCATCTGGAAAGTCTTATCCACATCCTTCAGTTCCGGACGTTTCTTTCCTTCCTCCTTCACCTTCTCCTTGACGGTCACCACGAAGTCGTTACCATCCACGCTCTTCAGGATTCCCTTCATCTTCTTTCCGTCGCCGTCGAGCACTTCCACTTCCTTGCCCACGAAGTTGATATACTGCTGGGGCACCTTGAACGGCTGTCCGAGTCCGGCTGATCCTACTTCCAGTTCATAATCCTCCTCATCACGGTTCAGCCGATCCTCGATATAACGGCTCAGCTCAACACAATCCTCAATCCACACGCCATCGGCATGGTCAATCTCGACAACAATCTTGTTGTCCTTACTAATCTCCACATCTACGAGGAAATACTCCTTATCATCGAGCCACTCCTCAACTAAACTTTTTACAATGCTTTTATCAATCATAAACCTTGAATATAAATGAAAATGAGAGACTCTCGGAGAGTCCCTCATTCCACTGAACGGGTGCAAAATTACGAATAATTCCGCACACTACCAAATTTTTTCCACATTATTTAATAGATTTCGGCTCCAACAGCTGTTTATACCTGCTCAGATCGTTGAGTAGGTCACGGGCTGCAGCCATCTGTTTATCGTGTTTCAGATTATATTCCACCGTTCCCCGCTGGTAGTAATAAGCGGCCACGATATCCGACGAGATCATCCGTTTCAAGGTCTCCTTATGCAGGTCGAGATCGTGCGACAGATCATGCTGCAGTTTCTTCTCCAAAGCCTCGAACTCAGGTTTTGCCTCCTCGTAGTAACCCTCAAACTCCATGATCTTCTTCAGCGCCTTCATGGCACGGTCGCTTTCGGGGTCATAGGTAAAGCCGTTGGCAATGGCCCGCTGCTTGAAGTTCTCATAGTCGGCATCAGTAATCTCGAACGAGGAAACAGGACCGATGTTGGGATGACTGGCCAGGTAGTCCACCTCGTACTCGAACATCGTTTCCGTGGAATCCCTTCCGCTCACGCCCAGGTAATAGGCAATGTTCGGCAGGGAGTCCGGCTTCACCACCAAGTCGGGAGTGATTCCACCACCATCGCGCACCTCTCGTCCGTTGGCCGTATGGAACACCTTGGTCAGCGAATCGGGGATATGCTCCTGATACACCCCCTCGCCCTGCTTGTAGTTAATGGCCTGGATGCATCGTCCGCTGGGGATGTAATACCTGCTGGTGGTCACCTTCAGCTGCGCATTATGAGGAAGGTCAACAGGCAACTGCACCAATCCCTTGCCATAGGTTCTTGTACCCACGATGACCGCCCGGTCGAGATCCTGCAAGGCACCACTGGTAATCTCGCTTGCCGAAGCCGATTCCTCATTCACCAGCACCACCAATGGAATCACCGTATCGATAGGCTCCACCGTTGTCTGGTAGTCGTGATTAGCTCTGCGCAGCTTACCGCGGTTGGAGGCCACCGTAATACCTCTTGGCACGAAGATATTCACCAGTTGGGCAGCCTCCAGCTCACTACCGCCACCGTTGTTGCGGAGGTCGAGCACCAACTTCTGCATGCCCTGTTTCTTCAAATCCAGAAAGGCGCGGCGCACCTCTTGGGCACATCCCTCGGTAAACTGTGTCAAGCAGATATAGCCTATGCCGTCGCCTTGCATGCCGTAATAAGGAATCGTTGGTGTGGCGCTCAGCGAACGACGGGTAATCTTCATCTGCATCACCTTGTTCGTGCTAGGGCGCCGAATCTTCAGTGCAAAGGTCGTTCCGGGCTCACCTCTCAGATGCTCCCGCACGTACTCAATACCCTTGCCCACCATGGTCGTATCATCAATGCTCAGGATGATGTCACCCTTGCGCAAGCCAGCTTCCTGGGCAGGTGTATCCCCCATCGGCTCATCAATCACCGTGGTCTTCTCCTTCATGTGATAACGAATTAGCGCACCGATACCCCCGTACTTACCTGTGAGGAACGATTTCAGTTCACTGGCTTTGGGATAATACACCGTATAGGGGTCCAAACGCTGCAGCATGGCTTTGATGCCCGCTCCCACCATCTTATCCGCATCCAGCGTATCCACATACAGCATATCCAAGTTGCGATAGAGGGCGTTGAAGATCTCCAGATTCTTCACCACCTCGAAGTTATGATCCTGCTCGTTCTGAGCCTTTATCGGCATTCCCACCATCAGCAGGAACGCCATCCACACTATATTTCTCTTCATAGATTGATGCAACTAAAATAATTCATGCACAATAATCGGGTACAAAAATACATGATTCTCTCGGGATAACGCGCAAAAACCCACAAAAAATATCGTAATTTTGACGTTTCTTTTATTTTTTCTCAAAAAAGTTTGGTGATTTCAGAAAAACAATATACCTTTGCACCCGCAATTAAGCAAAACCTGCTTCAGTAGCTCAGTTGGTTAGAGCACCTGACTGTTAATCAGGGGGTCGTTGGTTCAAGCCCATCCTGAAGCGCATAAGTCCCAATCGAAAGGTTGGGACTTTTTGGTTCTCATCATAAACAATTATTGTCCTCACTATTACTATTAAGATATGAAAAAGGCTTATATCATTGTACTGAGCATGATGCTCACGGCAGTAGGATTAACAGGTTGCAAGTATGTCAAGCCCCTCGATGGACCAGGAATGGAACGCGAAGTATCCGACTCATTAGTCGATCGTGATGCTATGGGTGACAGTCTGAATGTTGTGGTCGACGATGCTCAAAAGCAGGATATGGAAGCCGCAAAAGCATTCGTGGATCAGTTCTATAAAGGATGGGGCATGGATAATGTTCTGGACTACGACTATCCGAAAAAGCATATTACCCCCAAACTCCTGCAGTTCCTCGCTGATTCGTACGAATTTGAGTGCGATGGTGAGTGTCTGGCCACATGGAAGTTTTTCTATGAGGGCGGTGGTGATGTTGGTGAGTTCAAGTCACGCCAGATTACTGCCCGCGACGGCAACCATGTCCTTGTTGAGAACAAGTACGTGAACTATGAATACGACGTGCTTCTCACTTTAACAAAGGATGGCGATACGTTCAAGATCGACAGTCTGCAACAACAGAAATCAGCGTTTATCGAAGGGAATTAAGAACTTGTCTTCGCAACAACTCTTACAAGCCTAGTTGGACCTACTTACAAGCCTGGTTAGACCTACTTATCAGCCTAGTTGAAGGGCGTTAGAAGGCTTGTAAGTTTTCGAAGGTAAATAGACGTTGTAAAGGTGTGAAGGATGTAATAAAAGAATGCTCCGCTAATATGCCTAATTGATTTATGATCAGCAGGTTGTTGGCGGAGCAATTCACGCCCTCCATCGTCTTTCTCGAATACTTGCCCGATTCACGGATAATCTCGGCTTCACTCATAAACTCCTAAAATTCCTCCGCCCCGATTCTTTTGGTAATCATGTAATTACACTTATTGGCGGAGAAAAAAAAGAAGGGGACTTCACTGTCCCCTTGTGTGGTCCTGAAACAGTCTTGACGAATTTTGACGAATTATTTTTGTAACATAATGTTATAGAGAAAGTTATAAAGTTATTTTTTCTAAAATGACGAATTTTGACGAACTAATTACCGTCATCCATTTTTGAAGGATTCTTCTATATTATTCAACATTGTGCCATTCGACATTGAGAATTATGACACAAGGGTAACACAAGGGGACTGTGAGGACATAAACACATGAAAACGTCAAAATGTTGCACGTCACACGTCACATTAAGCACCTTGCAAGGATGTGGAATAGATGTATTATTATAATAAGATAATAATACTATTAATCTATTATTATTATCTTTTATGATAACTCAATCTTATTGAAAGACCTTAATGTGACATGTGACGATTTGACCTTTTTGACCATGTGTACTACCCTAGGAAAAGACAAGCTTACACCACCAGCGTTTGTCTCGATCACTGGTAGAAAGTGCCACACTCTCTAACACAAAGTGCCATACTTTCTGGGAGAAACTGCCATACTTTATATTTATTAACAGAATTACGGCAGTTCCTTAACAGATTTTTGCACGCTACGAGGGTCGGAATTTGGAGGCTGGCGGTTTTTGTTGTATCTTTGCACTATCAATTTCAATCGCAAAACGAAGTATGAACAAGAAAGCCATTATAACGATTTTGCTCGCCCTCGTTGCAATGACAGGACTGGCACAGAAGACTGTCGTATGGGAGAAACCGTCGGCCTTTATGGAAGCAGGAAATACTACTCTTGATATCACGAAAGTGGAACTGAAGCAGACGGAAACAGTGCTCCACCTCATTGTCAACTTCAGACCCGGTCTTTGGATCCGTTTTGCCAAGGAGTCGTTCTTGCAGACACCCGATGGTAAGAAGTATTCCATCACGGGTGGAGCCAAGACCAACGAGAAGGAGTCTGATTTGCAACCCGACTCACTCTTCTGGATACCCGAAAGTGGGATGGCCCATCTGGCCCTTCACTTCAAGCCCGTACCGCTCGACACCAAAGAGATGGACTTCTTGGAGGGCTATAATGATGGAGACTTCAAGTTCTGGAACATCTGCGACTCAAAGAACAAAAAAGAAGTAGCGATTCCTGACGAATGGAAGAATGTACAGTATGCCAAGGACGAGACGTTGCCTGTTGCCAAGATCAATAAAGGTGTAGCCACCATCAAGGTGAAGATGTTAGGTTATAAGCCGGGCATGAACATGGATTTCTATGTGGGTGGTTTCAGACCGTTAGGCTCAAAGGATGATTTTAGTAAGGAATTCCCGTTTGCCGATGATGGTACCCTAAAAGTAGAAGTCCCCCTCTGGTTGGCGCGTGAGGTGACAGTCGGCGTAGAGGGAATGTCATTCCCAAAAATCGTTATTGCCCCAGGACAGGAGACCTCCATCCTGATGAAGGTCACCTCTGATCATCGTCCGTTCGTGGCTTTCAAGGGCTACCTCGCCAAGACCAACATGGACTTGGTGAATGCCTATGACACCTTTGAACCCAACAGCGATGATGATAAGACCTATCTCAAAGTTAGAGAGTGTAAGACGTCGGAAGAGCGCCTGCAATGTTTGAAGGACATTTTCAACCAACGCGTAGCCGATGCCAAGGCAGCAAAGTACACCACAGCCGCGCAGGATTTGATCAATATGGACGCAGAAAGAAAGTTTGGGAGATGGTCACGTGACTTTGCCGTCGTATATAGCCAGTATGGGGTATCGGAAAACGGAACTGTATATAGGGGCAATGAGCACTATTTGGATGATGTCGAGAAGAATAAGGACTTGCTCATCCTTTCTGAGGAAGATATCTTATATACTTGGAAGTATCTGGATGAGCCGGCATCTCCATGTAGTGCAGCGTTCTGGGAAGAAAGCATATTATCCCCTGGCCTGAACCCTTTCGAGAAGAATTCCTACAACGCAGACCTTCTTGCCATACCAAGTGCTTTGGAAGATGAAAACCTGATCAAAGCATATCTCGAGTTCATGACCCATGAGGACTGCAAGAACGTCATCCGTGAATATCTGGCCGAGAAGCAACGCATCGGTCAGCAGTTGGCCACTCAGGATCATATCTTCTATCAAAAATACGACGAGGTGGCCCCAGAGAACATCCTCCAAACCATCCTCGACAAGTATAAGGGCAAGGCCGTGCTCATCGACATCTGGGCCACATGGTGCGGTCCCTGTCGTGCTGGACACAAGGCAATGGCGCCCATGAAGGAGGAGATGAAAGGGCAGAACGTGCAGTTCGTCTATCTTACTTCCCCCACGTCGCCCTTGAAAACTTGGCAGGAGATGCTCAATGATATTGACGGCGACCACTACTATCTGACCGAAGAGCAGTACCACTATATTCTTGATAAGTACGAGTCGGAAGGCATCCCCACCTATGCCATCTACAACACCAAGGGCGAGCAAACCTACAAAAATATTGGCTTCCCTGGCAACGATGTCATCCGCAAAGAGTTGGAGGCTGCGAGCAAGTAAAGGGCTCCAATTGTTAAATATTGCTATAATTGTAGTAATATTTGCGTTATAATTTGGTTTATATTATAAACTTATTTATCTTTGCATCACAATCCGGATGAATTGTGCCTTGTCCGACCTTTCTGCAGGAGGGAGGACGGGGTGCAGGAAAGAGTTAAGCAACATTATTCGCGAGCTCAACAACTCGTCTAATCATCAAAATGCAAAGAAAATGGAAGAAAACAACAACATGACTGCCGAGCGCAGTCTGGAGATTATCACAGAACAGATTGAGCGCAATCGCAAAGAAGTGACTAAGGACACGGGATTGACGCTTTATGTATCTGGTCTTTGTGTCATGGGGGTGGCACTCTTTATTGGTATTTGTGCCTATTTCACTAACAACCCGCTATTCTATTTGCTTTACGCGGCGGTACCCATCATTATCTACTTTGCCGACCGCTATGCCAAGAGGAATCAGCCCAAAGTTCCAGCCAGTTTTGTGAGCAGAATGGTAGATAAGACATGGACAACCTTCGGCATCTTCGCCGTCGCGTTCTTCTTGTTTTCCTTCTTATACGACTTCTACATGGTTCGAATGGAAACACTCGATGTTTATGCACGTCTGAGAATTGAACCCTTTCGTATTATACTTCTGCTCATGGGTATGGCCATCACCATCAATGGTTATATATTGAAGAGCCGTTGGCTGATTTGGTGTGGCATTATTGGTGGCATAGGAGGCTTCGCGTGGGAAACGCTCAATGTGTTCGGTATAACTGTGGGACGGTTCTGTTCTCCCTATACCATCACAAGAGTATCTCATTTATTCTCCGGCATCATCATCGCGCTCTTCGCCTTCATCGGTATGGCACTTCCTGGTATGATGCTTAAAAAGAAGAGCCTATGATGTTCCCCACATTAGACCCACTTCTGCACGCTGAGTTGCGACTGGCCGTCATGTCGTTGCTCATCAGTACCGACGAGGCCGAGTTCCCGTATATCAAGGAACAGACAGGAGCTACGGCGGGCAACCTGAGCGTGCAGGTCGACAAACTATCGGCAGCAGGCTATATCGAGGTCGAAAAGACCTTCAAGGGCAAGCGCCCTTGCACCATCTGCCGCATCACCGACAAAGGACGGCAAGCGTTCAAGACATACATCGAGGCGTTGAAATCGTATCTGGAGGTAAGTAAATCGTGAAACGCCATAAAGAATAAAGGAGTTACGGGCAATCGCAACTCCTTTTTCCATCTCACTGACCACTGGCCTCGGCTTTCATCTTCCTCACGTACTGCATGAACCTGTCGATAAGTCCTATTCCCACCATGTTTGGCGTTTCTATGAGCGAAGCACCGTTGTTGAACTGCATCACGGTCTTCTTCCCCTCCTCATACACAGGCCATTCAGGCAGTCCTGGTCCATTGGGATTCAATGTCTTGGCGAAGTTCACCCAGTACTGCTGCATGATTTCCGAAACGGCTGCTTCCTGGGGATATCTCTCAGCCTCTTTCAGGAACGAACCGTTCAGGTACATAATATCATCCGCATGCGCAGCCCCGCGACGGTTACCCTTGGCATAGACGGTTCGATCCGACTTCTGCGCGAGGTAGGCCGAATACACCGCACTCTTACCCGTCTTCTTCTGCAGCGTTGCCCAGGCATAGGCGGGCCACCCGAAATTCAAGTCGCGCACCACGTCGCGCACACTGTAATACGCCTGCTCGTCGGTATCGGCGGGATAGATGGCCAGTACGCTGTCCACATAGTTCTGGGGCAGACCGTTCATCTGCGCCTTATACTGCTCAGCCGTTTCAATCTCCACCACAGCACCCTCGTCGCTGTTGTACATCAGCATCACGGGAACATCAGTATATTGACCAAGCTCATAGAGGTTATATACCTCATCCGTCAGCACCTTCCCGTCGATGATGGGCGTACAGCCCATGAAGTTCACACCAGTACCCGTGAGCGACTTCGCATCCATCGCACGCAGTTCGGCAATAGAGTTTTTCTGAAGCTGCTGCACGAACATACTGCCCAGCATCTCTGCCTGCTGCTGCGTTACCATACTCATCGTCGACATAAAGGCGCCGCTCTGACTGATACAGGCGCGGAAAAGACCTTTAGCCATGGGCGAGGCACAAAGAATGTTACAGTTCATGGCACCGGCCGACTCGCCGAAGATAGTCACTTTCGAGGGATCACCACCGAAGTTCTTGATGTTCCGCTGAATCCACTGCAAGGCGAAGATCTGATCCAGAAGACCGTAGTTGCCTGAAGTGCCGTCAGCCGATTCCTTACTCAGCTCAGGATGTGCCAGGAATCCCAAGGCACCCGCACGATACTCAATGCTCACCGTTACCACGCCCCTACGCGCCAAACTCTGCCACAGCTCGCCACCATAATGCTCTGTCTTCCAACTGCCGCCATGGATATACACCATCACGGGCAGTGCATCGGTAACCGACTTAGCAGGAGTAACCACACTCAGGTACAAGCAGTCCTCGCTCATCATATCATACGTCACGTCATCACGTTCCGGTTGCGGAGGCCACTTGGCACACTCCTCTGCCTTCAGCACCCCTTCCCACGGTTTCGCCGGCTGTGGAGCCTTCCATCTGAGTTCACCCACTGGCGGAGCCGCAAAGGGTATCGCCTTATATACAGCCAGGTCTGTTCCATCGAGAACACCCTCCACATCCCCCGTTTCCACATGCGTTTTCAATAACGGCTGAGCCTGTGCAGCCACCACAACAAGCAGTCCGCAGACCGCCATGAATAGTATTTTCTTCATTTAAGTAATCGTATTTGGAATTATCTTCTGTGCATTAGATGCACTTTCTTGCCAAAAAGTTTCAGGAAAAGGAGAGAAAAATCAAATTTTCTAACGCAGAGGTCCTCGGTGTTTGCGCTCAGGTAGAAGGTGCCGTGCTTCATCATGTGGCGGCAGAGGTCACTGGTGTTCATCGTGTCCTGGTGCACCAACCGACCGTAGGTCTTGCCGTAGCCGTTGTTCTTACTGTTGTTGTTCTTGTACTTCTTAATTGTCAGTCTTGCCATAATAATTAGATTTAAAGTTAATAAATAGGGTTAACGATTTGTGCGATGGTATCCGATTCTCCAGGTTTGCGCACCTCAATAAATTGGAGTATGAGTTGGGGATTGTAACTGTTTTGCGGCATGGAATGGGCGTTTATGACGTAAAATAGCGGTATAGACAATATTTCAAGCAGTAACAATTAGCAAAACGCTAAAATTTTCGGGTTGAAAAATCGGCAAAAAAGTGACGCTCCATGGGGCGTACCGTTTTTATTCTTAAAAGTTTACAAAAATTCAACACCGGTTTCAAATCGTAACTACTTTATGTTTCCGAAGGGGAATCGTAGAGAAAATCATGAACACAGATGACATGAATCAAACTGATTCTCATAGTGATAGGCGCAAAAGAATTATTTATAACGGAAGAAACTGAAATAAAACAGAAAAACGGAAAAGATGTCTGTGATTTGACTATTGTTTTCCTCCATCGCGACTCAGCCATTCAAGCATGCTTGATGGCATTCGCTGCTCTGTTGGTTCTGTGTGAGATAAAAAGTAAGAATAGTATTTCTGGGATAATTATGGTAATTATGATAATTTCTTTCAGAACGAAAACGGATTACGGATGAAAGGGATACATACAAAGAAGAGGGAGCCACCCCTGACCCCTCCATGAGGAGGGGAACCGGGGATTCTGCTGCAAAGATAGGTTTTTATTAGAGACCAAAGGTTGGACAGAAGAACGGAAAAGGCCAAAGCACAGATAGCACGGAATTCTATTTCCGTTATTCCGTTTATTTGACTTTCGTCTTCCTCCTTCACGACTCGGCAAAACTCAAGCCAGCTTGGTTCTGCTCTCGCTGCTCTGTCGTTTCCGGTTATTCCGTTATAAAAATCCTTGCGCCAATCACCATTTACGACACTTTCAGGCATGCTGCAGATGATTTGTCGTAATATGATGGCTGTGTCGCAAGAACTGCTCACGAAAAACGGGGGATTTCTTTCATTGCTTTAGGAACTGCCCTATCTTTGCAGTGTCGGAAACAAAGAAACCCGACACTCATCATAACAATCCATAAAAGTCAAGCAGCAATGAAAACAACTATAATGAACATCAAGGACAGGGCAAGTGAAATGATTCGCGCAACCGTGCATCGGTTTCTGAATGAGTTAATGCCATACGACTACATGAGAAGGTGCTAACACCTTGACTTCAGGTAGCGGATGACTCCCTGGCGAATGCTCTTCAAACCGAACCGTTCGGGTTGGATCGCGTGGAGCGGCAGCCACTGACAGGAGGCGGCATCATCGGCAGCATGGAGCACGGAGATGTCTTCCACCTGGCACTCAAAGAAGAAATCGAGCGTGGGGATATCCATCCCACTGTATAAATAATGATTAGGATAGGAGAAGAGATAGGTAGTAGCCGTTACGGTGAGCCCTGTCTCTTCTTTGATTTCCCTGATGACACTCTCCTCGACGGTCTCATCGATATCGGTGAAACCACCGGGGAGGTCGAGCGTACCCTTGGCTGGCTCGCAATCACGCTCCACCACCAGCAGTTCGCCACGACCGTTACGGATAAAGGCAACGACGGCGGCTGAGGGGTTGATGAACAGCTCGTAGCCGCAATGGCGGCACTGCTTACTCTTGACCGAGCTGACGAGGAAGTCGGCACTGCCGCAGACAGGACAGTAGCAATAATGCTGCAAGGGGTGTTGCTTTGTGTTCATATCTTACCAGTTATCTGTGCGGAAGGGGAACAAGGGCAGTCCTGCTGCGTTCTTCAGGTTACCGATCTGGAAGTTCTTGAAGCAGTAGCGTATGGCCACGGGGTTCTTTACCTCGGGTGAGCTGATACGGATGGTTTCATCCCAATAGCCGCCACCCGGCTGCCAGAAATGCACGGCCTTGGCAGGATGGAACACACGGTCGGCACCGGCTATCTCGAAGCCCTGGATATCCTCAAAACGACTGATGGCACCCAGATCGTTGTTCAGGTGGATATCCACATGGTCGTCGGTGATCTTCATATCCTTGAACGAAGCACTCATGCACCCGAGTGCCTTCATGCCGTAGGTCTTGTTAAGGGCGAGGAACGCTAACCGCTGACCAACGGGTTTCTTCTGTGCAGGATGGATCTGCGTGAACTCATACGGATAGACAAGGTCGTTGGTGCATACCAGTCCGCTATTGGGAATCATCTGCGAGGCCTTGTACTGCTGCTCGCGCAACCGTGCGCCGTTGTCAGCATTCACATCATCATAGTGATAAGGCGCGATTTCAACGAAGTAGAACGGTATCTCACCCAGGTCGAACTGCTTACGCCACTGCTCCACGAGGATCTTCATGCGCTGGGAGTACTGGTCGCCCGGATCGCCCACATTCGAGCAGCCCTGATAGTACAGGATTCCCTTCACGGTGTAGTTCAGAATGGGGTTGAACGTACCGTTGCCCCAGAGCAGTGAACGATGGTAATCCCATTCGGGCCAACGCTTCACGATCTCCAAGGAGTCGGTGGGGTCGTCGGTATATTTCTCGATGTTCTCCTTGGTGAACCAGCTCTCCACGCGCGTTCCTCCCTTGTTCGCCATAATGAGTCCTACGGGAATTTTGAGGGCCTTGTTCACGGTCTGGGCGAAGAAATAGCCTGTGGCAGAAGCCTCGCCCACCGTTTGCGGACTCACCACTTCCCAATGGCACTGGGCATCGTTGAGGGGCTTGGTGCTCATCACACTGGGAATCTTCACGAAATGCACGCCCTGGTAGTCGTTTGCCTGGATGATCTCTTGGTTATAGCCTTCCACCGGACAGTTACCGAAGCCCTTGACGGGCATCTCCATATTACTCTGTCCGGCACATACCCACACCTCGCCTGCAAGGATGTTGTTCAGGGTGAGGGACTCACCATCGCTGAAGGTAATGGACAGGGGCTGGTAGCTGGCAGCAGGGGTTTTCACCTTGACCAGCCAACGACCGTCGTTGGCGGCTTTCACGGTATAGACCGCAGTGCTCCACGAGGTAGTAACCGTAACGGTCTTACCCGGTTCAGCCCATCCCCACAGACGTGCTTCGGTGTTCTGCTGGAGAATCATGTTGTCGCCAAGAATCTGCGGCAATCGTACCTTAGCCTGCAAGCCACAAACGACTGCAGCCAAGGCTGAAATCATTAAAATCTTCTTCATCATGTTATGTTTCGTTTCTAAATTGACTGCAATATTACGAAAAATTATTATCTTTGCAAAGAAATTCGCCAAATTTGTGAAATTGTAAAATCGTAAAATTGTCAAATTGTGAAATCGTGAAATTGTCAAATTGTCAAATATGAATGTGAAAGTGAATAAATGGATACTGACAGGCTTGGCCATGTTTGCCGCGCTAATGACCTTTGCACAGAAGCCGGCCGACTTTGCCTTGTGGCCCGAGGGTGCGCCACACCAGAGTAACGACGCTGACGACCAGGCTATGATACGGGTGTATCTGCCCGACAAGAAAGTGGCAACAGGACGGGCTGTGGTGATTTGTCCGGGTGGTGGCTATGAGGGTCTCGCCATGGATCATGAGGGGAACGACTGGGCTTCGTTCTTCAACCAGGAAGGAATCGCGGTCTTCGTGTTGAAATACCGTATGCCGCACGGTAACCGGTTCGTCCCCATCGAGGATGCTGAGGAGGCGATGCGCTGGGTGCGCCGCAATGCCGAGAACTTCAACGTGAAACCTGATCAGGTGGGCATCATGGGTTCTTCGGCTGGAGGACACTTGGCTTCCACCATCGCTACCCATGCGCCGAAAGAGGCCATGCCCGACTTCCAGATTCTGTTCTATCCGGTGATTACCATGATGCCGGATATCACCCACAAGGGCTCGCACGACAATTTCTTAGGGGGCGGCGCAAGGAAGAAGGAAGAGCGCGACTATAGTAATGACACACAGGTGACACGTGTAACACCCAGGGCATGGATAGCACTGAGCGATGACGATCATGTGGTGCTGCCTGCCAACGGACTGAACTACTACACGGAGCTGTACCGCCACGATGTGCCTGCCTCGCTGCATATCTACCCGTCGGGCGGACATGGCTGGGGGTTCCGCAGCGATTTCCAGTTCCACCTGGAGATGCTGCTCGAGCTGAAAGCCTGGCTGAAGAGTTTCTAACGCATGGGAACACCGTTCCTGATGTAGATGGGAAGGGTTTCGTAGGACACGCTGTCGGCAGTAACGGTTACTTTCACCATGCAGGCCTTGCTATTGATGGGTTTCTGCTGGTCGAAGATAAAGTTACCGATACTGTAGTAGATGGGCTTCCCATGGTATTCCTCTATACTTTGTAAGGTATGTGTGTGGTGGCAGATCAAGGCATCTGCCCCCGCATCAATGTATTCGTGCGCCTGCTGCCGCTGCATGGGTATGGGATGGAGTGTGTGCTCGCCTCCCCAATGCAGGGAGAGGAGGATGAGACAATGGGGATCGTCGGCGCGGAGCCTACGGATGCGCTGCAGGAGGGAGTCGTTGCTCTCCTGACTCACGCAAGGCTTATCGGGCAGATAGGCATAGTTCTCCAAGGCCATGCGGAGCGAGGTGAGCAGGTAAACGCGGCGCGGAGCATCGGCAAGGACAACGGGCTCGGCAGCCTCCTGCATGTTCTTTCCTGCCCCCACGGGAATCATCCCTGCCTCCTCGATGTTTTTCTTCGTATCTAACAACCCTTCCCTACCCTGGTCGATGCTGTGGTTATTGGCAAGGTTGAGATGGGTGATGCCGTGGGCCTTCAATGCAGACAGCCATTCGGGCTCGCCACGGAAGATATACTGCTTGTACATGGGCTGCACGATCTTCGTGACAGGACATTCCAGGTTGGCCACGACGAGGTTGCTCGACTGGAACACGGAATCGACATAGGGGGAGAAGAGGCGATCTACTCCCCGGTGGTCGATCACCTCACGGATACCACGGTCGAGCAGCAGATCGCCAGTAAAGGTGATGGTCAGTGAATCACCGACCATCATCATGGCTATGAGCAACGAGGTCAGCATCCAGTACTGTAGAAGATATACTCGTTGTCGATCTTCTTACCGTTGATGGGCACAATGATATCCAACATCCACTCGGGGATACCCTTGTCGGGATGCGTCTTGAGATTCTCCTGCCACTCCTCATCGGTCATGCGCGGCGCATTCAGGTCTTCCTGGAACTCACGATAGGAGAACACAGCACCGCGGGTGAGGTAGAGGTAACCCTCAATCTCTACCACGACATAGATCTCGTGGACGGGTCCTACGGCCTCGTAGAGAACCGATTTATCCGGGTTGTTCCCTGCATTGGCGGTATAGACATCGGCCACCACAGAGATGGACTTATCGGCTCCCTGCACATCACCCCAGCCCATGAGCTCCTGATCGGGCTCCTGGATGAGGAAGAGCGTGGAGTACTCGAAGGCTGAACCGATGTTCTCGATCTGTGCATATTCCTCGTCGCTGAGACGCTTTCCTTCCAGTTCCTTCTTACTGCAGTTCAGCAGGAATTCAGCCTTGTCGCGCAAATCATTGGTGGCAACCTTCGCCTTCTCGGTCTCGAGGTTGAAACGCTTCAACACATTCACCGTAGCATCAATCAGCGAAATGGCCTTGGTCCAGTAAGTAACGTTCGGCTCTACATAACCTCTTACCACTGGAGCAGGAGGACCGCCTCCGCCGCACTCGGCACCCATGGGCTGCTTACCATAGAGAATGGCGTCGTGCTTCAGTTCAGCCCAAGAGGCCAAGGCACTGTTCAGGTTCTTCTTCTCCCACTGCGGGGTGGTCATGAACTGCGGATACTTCGCATCCTTCGCATTCACCGCCTTGGTAGAGGCAATCCACTGGTTAGCCACCGTGGCGTCCCAGTCGATCTCACCCATGCGTACTTTCATCTTCTGGAGATTCTGCGTATATTTGTCCCACCTGCCTTGTTCGTTGAGGTCTTGCAGCAGGACCCGCTCAGCCGCAGGAATACCAATGGCCGCCAGCACATCCAGTCCTTTGGGCGTACCGCGCTGCGTTGCTTCACTCTCATAGTCAACCATCTCGAGCAGCACCTCACTGTCGGGCATATAGCGCTGGGGCATCATACAGATCTTATATTCGCTCGAAGCCACGAACTTCGGTTTGATGCGTACCTGCTTTTGAGCTAAAGTCTCGATGGATTCGCGTATTTTTGTCATTCTCTTCTTGTCCTTGAAGAGCTGGTTCAGTTTCATTCCACTCTTCTGGATCTCCTCATACACCTGCATGATGCTCACATCGTCGGGCGTTCCCATGAGATAGGTAATAGGCTCGGTGATGAAACGGTAGGATTCCGTCAGTTTCTCATTACTGCCAATGACCTGCGCCATGAGAAGGGCAGCCTGCAGCTTGTCTTCCATATCGGTGCCGAAGGGCGCATTCTGCAGCCACATCATGGCACGGAAGTAGCGTTTCAGCGTTTCGTTACGGGTGTAATGACCGCGGGGACGGTAGGTGTTGTAGATGAACATCGGCATCTTCCTTTCCGGCACGTAGCCGAGGAAGGTGGAATAGGTGGTCTCGGCATCATTCACATGGTTTATCTCCTCCTTCACCAATGCAGTGTAGTTGGGGGCCACAGGTAGGTTGTTCTCGCCTGTGAGCAGGGCATGAGCAATGGCGAAAAAGGCAGCATTGTATTGTGCTGCAGCCTTCACGTTCGGATCGGTGGCAAACGAAGCCTGTGTGCTCATGGCATCATAGAGCTGCTTGACAAAGTTGGTGAGCAACGGCACGAACTTCTCCTGCTCCACCTCTTTCAGCAGACAGTCGAAATACATGTGGAACACCTGCAGGAAGAGGTCGGTAGTGACGAAATTGGGGAACTGATGGTAGTCGTTGCGTTCATATACATGGAACAGCTGCTGCTCATCACCAGGTACGATGGCAAAGGCGTTCTTAGCCAGGGCCTGACGGAGTTTCGGGTCGAACGAAGCTAACTGGAAGGGGTTGATGAGGTTGTCCATATTCACCATCATCCCGTTGGGAGCTACGAAGTTTTGCTGTTTCAGCGCCTCCTCACGGTCTTTGAGCTTCTGCATGAAGGCTTTCTCGGCATCGGTATAGGTAAGGGGCTTGGCCTTGCCGTCTTCCTCTTCCCAGAAACGGTCGTTCATCTTCTCACCATACCACGAGGTGGCCTCGAAGATGGAACGGAGGTCGCCACTCATGAAACAGTAGCCCTGACGGGCGGCAAAAGCGTTGCGCAAGACTCGTGCCTCGCTGATGGAAAGCTTCGACACATCCATGTTAAGGGGAATCTGCTTGTTCAGTTTCTCTACGTCGATCTTCGCGTTACCAGGAAGTATGACACTTCGCTGCTGTGCGCTTGCGCTCAACACCATGGCAAGCATCACCGTAATAAACACTGTTCTTTTCATAGACTATCGTTCTTGTTGTAGTTAGAGTTTTCAAAAATATCCAAGGCCGTTTGCTTCGTTGCGTTCTTGACAAGGAAACGCTCGAACCCCATACCAAAATGAGCCCAGCGGTATTCGGCCACAACATACTGCCCGTCGGTGGTTCGCTCCAGACTCCTGATCTTCCCATCAATAAAGCGGAAATCATCCAATATCCCGCCGAGCTTGGAGCCCATCCACAAAGGACGGATCAGACCGTGGTAGTTCTTGAAGATAAAGATGCGGTGACCTTCTTCCGGGAAGTAACGGGTGGTCTTGACCACACCCACCAGGGCATCTTCGCTGCCGTCACCATCTACATCACCTGTGCAGAACCGATATACGGGATAGGGTATCTGCCACTTATCGGCGGTGGAATCGGTGGTTAGGGTGAGGGTGAAAAGCGTATCGTTCTGCTGCTGGATGGAGTAAGCACTCGTTTGGTTGTTCATCACCGTTGGTGAAGAAACAGCTTCCTGCCCCCAAGCATGAGTCGTTGGCATCAGCCACAAGAGAAATTGACACTCTATTATCCTCATTTTACTAGTTGTTCTAGTTATACTAGAGATACTAGTTTTACTAGATATTCGCGCCTCAGCGCCACCGAAGAGGTCTTATAGCAAGCTCTGGATCTCCTTGTCCAGATCCTTGATCTGAATATCGCGCTTATAGAGCGAATTGGTCTTGTCGATCAGGAAGAAAGTGGGCAGGTCCTGGATGTTGTAGTGCACCAGTTCCTCGGCCTCCAAGCCATCAGCCAGACGCACGCTGATCCAAGGAAGAGCGGCTGTCTGCTGTTTCCAGAAATGCTCATCGGAATCCAACGACACCTGATAGATCTCCAAGCCTTGTGCATGGTATTTGTTATAGACGTCGCGCAGTTTCATGATACGTGCTGCCGATTCCTTTGTGGCAAACACGTGGAAGTCGAGTATCACCACCTTACCTTTCAGGTCGCTCAGACGACGGATGGCTCCCTTATTGTCTGGCTGCTCAATATCGATGATGGAGGTGGTGGCAATCTGACTCAGTTCGATGGACTGCTGACGCCTTCCTTCCAGGATGCGCACATTCTTCATGCCCTCAATGGCAATGTTATGCAGGTTCTGACCGCGAAGGGCGTGGGGGTAATAGGTGTCCCAGCTGGTGGCTACAGCGGCAAAGGCCTTGATGTCTTCCTTGCTCTCGCGCGGATTGAAAATCAGCATGTTACCTAATGTCTGGAACAGGGCGAAATACGAGGAGGCCATCATCGGCTCCTTGTAGATGTAGTTACGCTTCACATCGTCCTTGAAGATCTCCACCAGTCGCATAATACTGTCGTTGGCGGCCTCAAGACTCATATTATTGTCGCGCTGCAAGGCAATGGCACGGTTCTGCAGGTCGATCTGCTTCTGTGCGAGCTCCTTGATTCTGTAGCAGTTCTCCGACCCCTTCACCTCGTAGTTGAAGCCCATGGAAGGATAGGCGGCCTTGATTTCAACGGTTTCGGTGGAATCGATGCTGAGGTTGATGATCTGATTGGCAATACGCAGACGATAGAATTCTGGAGCCTCAACAGCATCGCCGGAGAAGCTGAAACTGCCCGTTTCATCGAGTTTGACAGAGTCCATCACCACGGCTCCGTCAAGACTCATGTTCTCGAAATACAGTGTAGAGTCCTTGGCCTCGGAAATGGCTCCGTTGATGTGGAACTGTCCTTTGGAACAGGCTCCGAGGGTAAGTGCGACCACTGCAAAGGTCAGCGTCTTCAATATAGTCCTTTTCATATCTTTTCCTTCCTGTTTTTTGTTCTTAGTTCTGATAATATGCGGACAAAGGTACATCTTTTTTTTGACATACCGCACAAATGAGCGAAAAAACAAACTATTTCTTTGTCTTCTGACTCTCATCCATGAACAGGAAAGACGACTGATAGCCTCCGCAGTCGATGATGACTTTCTCGAAGACAATGGCCGGATCCTTGGGATGAATCGTTACGGTGTGCCAGCCGTCGCTGGGGTTACCCAACGGCAGTTGTACCGTATTGGATACTACGCGAAGGGCCACGGTGGGGTAATAGACGCTGTAGATATTCTCAGGCTTCTCGTTCAGCTTCTCGTTGAAATTGACGGTCTGAGGTGCCTGTCCGTCGATGGATACGGTATATTCCATTCCGCCCTTGTCCATATAGTCGAGCGTTGACTTCACCACAACGATGACCTTCACCTCCTGCAGTTGTTTCTTCGACTCAGATAAGGTGAAACGGTACGAGAGAGAGGCGTCGTCGGTACCTGCTGTATAAGGCATCAATGACAAGCCGCTCAGCGTTCTGCCCATGAAAGGAATAACGGTCCACTGTGCCTGTTTCGCATCTTTCTTCTCCCAGAAATGCTCTGCTTCCATGGCCACATAACCATTCTTCTCTGTGAAGCTGAAACCACCGGTTTCATCGGACTCTTTGAAACGGGAGATGCGTGGAAGACGGTCTTTGGGGAAGTTATCATTCCAGCTCATATAGCCAATGTGCTTCTGGGTCATCATACCGTTCCATTTGCCGTTGGCAATCTCGTGGTTATACTGGGCACACAGCACCGAGTCACGATGGAAAGCTGCTTCCACCTTGTCGGCCCACAGGTTGGCATCAGGATTACCCTCCTTATAGAGCTTCTGGTTCATGGCCTGGGCATAATACATCTGATAGATATTACTCATGGCCTGCACGGGGAAGAGGATGATCTGACGGTAGCTGTCGCGCTGGTCTTCACGCAAGGTGAGGAACTGCTGCAGGGCTGCATTCTCCAGTTCGAGGTATTCGTTCACCGCACGTTGCCAGTCGCCTGTCTCCACGTTATAGGTATTGGCAGTAAGCATCTCTGCCGTCACCCTACCGTTGTACTTACAGCAAAGGTTCAGGATACGGGCGGCCTCATCAGCCTGCTCATCACCCCACAGCTGACGACAGAAATCGGTGGTATGACTGTCGGATACATTGACGCTGACAGAATTCGGGTTCCACGCCATGTCCATGAACAAGGTGATGGGATATTCCATGGGCTTGATATCACCTACATTCAGTACCCACAAACGGTCGATACCATACTGATAGGCCAGTTGCAGCTGCTCCCACATATTCTGCGAAGGAGTGACATTGAGCCACTTGGAGTTTCGGGGTGCTCCCACATAGTCCACATGGTAGTAAAGGCCCCAGCCGCCGGGATGATTGCGTTCCTGTGCCTTCGGTACGCGGCGCACATTGCCCCAGTTATCATCGCACAAAAGAATGAGCACATCATCAGGCACCGTCATACCCTTGTCGTAATATTCCAGCACCTCCTTATACAAAGCCCATACCTGCGGTGTCTCCTTGGCCGGACGCTTGGTTACTTCCTGAATAATGCGCCGTTGGTTCTTCACAATATCCTCCAGGAGCTTGGTGTCGGCCTCAGCACTCATCGCCTCGTCACCATCACCACGCATACCAATGGTAATCAGGTCTTCTGTTCCCTTTGCCCGCTCAATACCCTCACGGAAGAACTTATCGAGTGTCTCCTTGTTTTTCTGGTAATCCCACGCACCAAATTCCTCGCGGTGGCGAGCCCATTCCTGATGGTTACGAGCCATGGGCTCATGGTGGGATGTACCGATAACAACGCCCATTTCATCGGCCAGTTTACCGTTCTGGGGGTCATCAGCATAGAAAGCCCAGCCCCACATGGCCGGCCACAGGAAATTACCCTTCAGACGGAGAATCAGCTCAAACACTTTCTCGTAGAAATCATGACCGCCGTAATCGGTGCCGAAGGTGTTCTTCACCCAAGACGTCAGACAAGGAGCCTCGTCGTTGATGAAGATTCCACGGTATCTAACCACGGGCTCTCCATCGGTGAAAACGCCGTTTTTGACAAAAATCTTATCATGATGAACAACGGGAACGTCAGCCCAATAATACCAGGGAGACACACCCAGTTGCTGAGACAGTTCATAGATGCCGAAGATGGTGCCTCGGCGGTCGCTGCCTGCAATGACGAGTTGCTGACCGATGGTTGTGATGATGTATTTCTCGAGCTTACCCTTCAGCGCCTTGCCATCGATTTTCTTGGCTTTCACCAGCTGGTCGACAGCTGCTGAATGACCGATGGTTCCGACAATAATGCTAGCATCAGCAGCCGAAGAGAAGGTGATCTGTCCGCCGCACACCTTCTGCAAGTCGGTTTGCAGGTTTCGTGCAGCAATGCTCACGCCTTTCAAGTCGTTACTGTCATAATGGATTTTTACTGAATTGTTGTTATTCAGCAGAATGTCGCCATTACTGAAACTCACAAATGGTTCTGCAGCCATGATGTGACTCGTTGCAAACAATGCAACAACCAAGCAGAAGGCACGTAGGATTGGATAATAAGTTCTCATATTGTACTGTTATGGATTTGTATGGATGCAAAGATAAGTTTTTTCTTCTTATTTGTCAAATCTCAACGAAAAGAAAGATGCTTATGATACATTTTCAAAAACATTTGCAACGGTTTCAACAGAATATTGTTCCTTTTCACCGATAAAAAAAGGACCTCTTTCTTCATTTCCGTACAATCTTTCCCCAACTGTTCATGCGCAAATACCACCTCAATTCATAATAAAAGATAAATAATAAGGTGTTCATGGTGGTGTTTCGGTTTATTTTCCGTATCTTTGCACGGATTTTTGCGCAACGAAGTGTCTTTGCGCATTTGATGTAAGTTAAAACAATAAGTATTTTTAGATGAACGTAATTACGAAAACCCTTCAATTGGCTGATGGAAGAACCATCACCATTGAAACCGGGAAAGTGGCAAAACAGACCGATGGAAGCGTTGTTCTGCGTATGAACAATACCGTTTTGCTCGCCACCGTCTGTGCTGCAAAGGATGCAGTTCCCGGAACAGATTTTATGCCTTTGCAGGTTGACTACAGAGAACAGTACTCCGCTGCCGGACGATTCCCCGGCGGATTTACGAAGCGCGAAGGCAAGGCCAGCGACAACGAGATTCTTACCTCACGTCTGGTTGACCGTGTGCTTCGTCCCCTTTTCCCCTCAAACTATCACGCTGAGGTGTTTGTAAACGTTATGCTGCTCTCAGCCGACGGAGTAGATCAACCCGATGCTTTGGCCGGATTCGCTGCTTCAGCCGCTTTGGCTTGCTCAGATATTCCTTTCGAATGCCCCATTTCTGAGGTTCGCGTGGCTCGTATCAATGGCGAGTACGTCATCAACCCCACCTTCGAGCAGATGAAGGAAGCCGACATGGACATCATGGTTGGTGCTTCTGCCGAGAACATCATGATGGTGGAAGGTGAGATGAAAGAGGTGAGCGAGCAGGATATGATCGGTGCCTTGAAGGCTGCCATGGCTGCTATCAAGCCGATGTGCGAGCTGCAGACCGAACTGAGCAAGGAGCTCGGCAAGGATGTGAAGCGTGAGTATGACCATGAGATCAACGACGAGGCGCTGCGTGAGCGAATGAACAAGGAACTCTACCAGCCGGCCTACGATATCACCAAGCAGGCTTTGGAGAAGCAGGCTCGTGCCGAGGCCTTCGAGAAGCTGCTGGCCGACTTCAAGGAGAAGTTCCTGGAAGAGCTTCCTGAGGATTCTGAGATCTCGAAGGAAGACTACGAGGCTATGATGGAGCGTTACTACCACGATGTGCAGCGCGATGCTATGCGTCGTTGCATCCTCGACGAGGGTATCCGTCTTGATGGTCGTAAGTGCGATGAGATCCGTCCTATCTGGTGCGAGGTGTCTCCACTGCCCATGCCTCACGGAAGTGCTATCTTCACCCGTGGTGAGACACAGAGTCTTTCTACCTGTACACTGGGTACAAAGCTCGATGAGAAACTGGTTGACGATGTTCTGGAGCGCGGTTACATGCGTTTCCTGCTTCATTATAACTTCCCACCGTTCTGTACTGGTGAGGCCAAGGCACAGCGCGGCGTAGGTCGCCGTGAGATTGGTCATGGGCATCTGGCATGGCGCGGTCTGAAGGGTCAGATTCCTGAGGAGTTCCCCTACACCGTACGTCTGGTGTCTCAGATCCTGGAATCGAACGGTTCTTCTTCCATGGCTACAGTATGTGCAGGAACCTTGGCATTGATGGATGCAGGTGTTCCCATGAAGAAGCCCGTCAGCGGTATTGCCATGGGTCTGATCAAGAATCCTGGAGAGGACAAGTATGCCGTGCTGAGCGATATTCTGGGTGATGAGGACCACCTGGGTGATATGGACTTCAAGACCACCGGTACGAAGGACGGTCTGACCGCTACTCAGATGGATATCAAGTGCGACGGTCTGTCGTTCGACATTCTGGAGAAGGCCCTCATGCAGGCTAAGGCCGGTCGTGAGTATATCCTCAGTAAGATTACAGAGACCATTGCTGAGCCGCGTGCTGAGCTGAAGCCGCATGTTCCTCGTATCGAGGCCTTCGAGATTCCGAAGGAGTTCATCGGTGCTGTGATTGGTCCTGGCGGAAAGATTATCCAGCAGATGCAGGAAGAGACAGGTGCTACCATCGTTATCGATGAGGCAGACGGTGTTGGTAAGGTACAGGTAAGTGCTCCGAACAAGGAGGCTATCGATGCTGCCATCCGCAAGATCCGTGCCATCGTGGCTGTTCCTGAGGTGGGTGAGATCTATGAGGGAACGGTTCGTTCCATCATGCCTTATGGCTGCTTCGTAGAGATCCTGCCCGGAAAGGATGGCTTGCTGCACATCAGCGAGATCGACTGGAAGCGTCTGGAGACTGTTGAGGAAGCTGGTCTGAAGGAAGGTGACAAGATTACCGTGAAACTCCTTGAGATTGATCCGAAGACCGGTAAGTACAAGCTCAGTCACCGCGTGCTGATCCCGAAACCAGAGGGATATGTAGAGCGTGAGCGCCGTCCTCGTCCTGAGCGTCCCGACCGTCGTGGTGGTCGCAACAGAGATGAGCGCCGCGGTGGTGGCCGTCACGAGAAAGGTGAGCGTAGCCACGAGCCGAAGCAGGAGTCTTTCAACGAGTATCATGATCCCGCTGATCATGAGCCGAAGGATTTCAACGACTCTCTTGACCACATGGATTTCTAATTCTTTGTGGGAAGAAATAACTGAAAGGTGTGTCGATCGACACACCTTTTTTTGTATCTTGCAACAAGTCAATGACCATCAAAGTATTAAAATAACTAAAAAATCATATATATAATAAGGTATATGCAAAGTTTTTATCTACTTTTGCATCCCAAAATCAAATTAATATCATTATGCAGAAGAATCTGGTCATTGTAGAGAGCCCGGCAAAGGCTAAGACAATTGAGAAATTCTTAGGAGAGGATTTCAAGGTGATGTCGAGCTATGGGCATATCCGCGACTTGAAGAAAAAAGAAATCAGTATAGAGATGGAATCTCTGGAACCTGACTACGAGATTCCTGATGAAAAGAAGAAACTGGTCAGCGAACTGAAGTCGAACGCGAAGAAGGCAGAGAACATCTGGCTGGCTTCCGATGAAGACCGCGAAGGAGAAGCCATCTCATGGCACCTTTGCGAAGTGCTCGGACTGGATGAAGAGAAAACCAACCGTATCGTTTTCCACGAGATTACCAAGCCTGCCATTCTGGCTGCTATCGAGAACCCTCGTCATCTGAACATGAACCTGGTGAACGCACAGCAGGCCCGTCGTGTACTCGACCGCCTTGTTGGCTTCAAGCTCTCTCCCGTGCTTTGGCGAAAGGTGAAACCCGCCTTGTCGGCTGGTCGTGTACAGAGTGTTGCCGTTCGACTCATCGTTGAGCGTGAACGCGAGATCCAGAACTTCAAGAGTGAGCCCTACTACCGTGTCAGCGCCATCTTCGGATTGACGAATGCCGATGGTTCGCAGAGTGAGGTGAAGGCTGAGCTCGACACCCGCTTCAAGACACACGACGAAGTGCTGGCTTTCCTGGAGATCTGCAAGGAGAGCGAGTTTGTGGTAAAGGATATTCAGAAGAAACCTCAGAAACGCAACCCCGCGCCTCCCTTCACCACCAGTACCCTTCAGCAGGAAGCTGCCCGCAAACTGGGCTTCACGGTGAGTCAGACCATGATGGTGGCTCAGCATCTCTATGAGAACGGACATATCACCTACATGCGTACCGACTCTGTGAACCTCTCCTCTCTCTGCTTAGGCACAAGCAAGGAAGAAATTACGAACCTGTGGGGCAAGGAATACAGTCAACCGCGGCAGTTCCATACGCACTCGAAAGGTGCTCAGGAAGCACACGAGGCCATTCGTCCTACTTATATGAACAAGTCGTCTATTGAAGGTACTGCTCAGGAACGTCGTCTGTATGACCTGATCTGGAAGCGCACCATTGCCTCGCAGATGGCAGATGCACAGATTGAGAAGACCACCGTTGAGATCAGTATCAACAACGGTAACAACGCACAACCCTATACCTTCATCGCTCAAGGTGAAGTGGTAAAGTTCGACGGTTTCCTGAAGGTTTATCGCGAATCCAACGATGAGGACGAGAATCAGGATGACTTCTCTCATGTTCTTCCTCCAATGAAGAAGGGGGATATCCTACAACGCAGGGAGATCAGTGCTACGGAACGTTTCACCCAAGGTCCGCTCAGATATACGGAAGCCTCCCTTGTGCATAAGCTGGAGGAACTGGGCATTGGCCGTCCTTCCACTTACGCTCCCACCATCTCTACCATTCAGCAGCGTGAGTACGTGCAGAAAGGTGACAAGAAAGGTGAGGAGCGCAAGTACACCATTGATATCCTTCAGGGCATCAAGGTTACAACCAGAAGTCGTAAGGAAATGGCCGGAAGCGACAAAGGAAAGCTGCTCCCCACAGATATCGGTATGGTGGTGAACGATTTCCTGATGAAATATTTCCCGCAGATTCTGGACTACAATTTCACTGCCAAGGTGGAGAAGGAGTTCGATGATATTGCCGAGGGCAGGAAGCAGTGGACCAATATGATCAAGAAGTTCTACAAGGACTTCGAGCCCACTGTTGAGAAGACCATGAATGCCCGCGAGGAGCATAAGGCTGGTGAACGCGAACTGGGTACAGATCCCAATACCGGCAAACCTGTGTTTGTCAAAATTGGTAGGTTCGGACCTGTCATTCAGATTGGTACTGCTGAAGATAAGGAGAAGCCGCGCTTCGCTCAGCTGCCTGCTGGAAAGAGTATGGAAACCATTACGCTCGACGAGGCGCTGGATCTGTTCAGTCTTCCCCGTACCGTAGGTACCTACGAGAATAGTGATGTAGTGATCGGTACAGGTCGTTTCGGTCCTTATGTGTTACATGACAAGAAGTATGTTTCCCTTCCGAAGGAAGCCGACCCCATGACCATCAGCATTGAAGAATGCATCAAACTGATTGAAGATAAACGCAAGCAGGAGACGCAGCGTCACCTGAAAGCCTTCGAAGAGGACCCTAAGCTGGAGGTGCTCAACGGAAGATATGGTCCTTATCTTGCTTATGACGGTAAGAACTACCGACTGCCAAAGGCCATGCACGCTAAAGCAGCCGAACTGACCCACGAAGAGTGCATGCACGTGATTGAGTCGCAGAACGCGAAGAAGAAATGAGGCGGATCATTATCATAGGCTACATGGGTGCCGGCAAGACAACGGTAGGAAAGGCGCTTTCAAAGGAGCTGAATATCCCTTTCTACGATCTTGACTGGTATATTGAGAGTAGGATGCGCAAAACCGTTCCGCAGATCTTTGCCGAACGCGGTGAAGAAGGGTTCCGCAAGATCGAGCATAACTTGCTGCACGAAGTGGCGGAGTTCGAAAATGTCATCATCAGCTGCGGCGGCGGCACCCCTTGTTTCTATGATAACATGGAATACATGAACGCTCAGGGCGATACCGTTTACCTGAAGGCCTCACCCGAGGTCCTGTACGGTCATCTGAAAATCGGCAAGACCGAACGACCGCTGCTGAAGAACAAAACGCCCGAAGAGATGCAGGAGTATATCCGTGAGCAGCTCGACAAGCGTGAAGAGTATTATCTACAGGCCAAGCATGTGCTTGACGTGAACCTGATGGACAACTACGAGAAGATCAAAATCAGCGTAGCCAAACTGCGCGAACTATTAAACCTATAAGACAACATGCCCCATGAAGAAATGGACGATTGAGGATTCCAAGGAACTGTACAACATCAATGGATGGGGTACTTCCTATTTCGGAATCAATGAAGAAGGTAACGTGTTTGTAACTCCCTGTAAGAACGAGGTGCAGATCGACCTCCGGGAAGTGATGGACGAACTGTCGCTGCGCGATGTTCAGTCACCTGTCTTACTGCGTTTCCCCGATATCCTCGACAATCGTATCGAGAAAACATGGAGCTGCTTCAAGAAGGCCTCCAAGGAGTATGACTACAAAGGCGAGAACTATGTGGTCTATCCCATCAAGGTGAACCAGATGCAGCCAGTGGTAGAGGAGATCATCTCTCATGGACGGAAGTTCAACCTCGGACTGGAAGCTGGATCAAAGCCTGAGCTGCATGCGGTGATAGCCATGCAGTGCCAGAGCGACTCCATCATTATCTGTAACGGTTACAAGGATCAGAGCTACATCGAGCTGGCCCTGCTGGCCCAGAAGATGGGTAAGCAGATCTTCATCGTTGTGGAAAAGATGAACGAGCTGGAACTCATCGCCAAGGTGGCCAAGAAACTTGATGTACGACCCAATATCGGTATCCGTATCAAGCTGGCCAGCAGCGGTAGCGGAAAATGGGAGGAAAGCGGCGGCGACGCCTCGAAGTTCGGTCTGACCAGTGCCCAGCTGCTGGAAGCTCTGGAGCTGCTCGACAAGAAGAATATGCGCGACTGCCTGCGACTTATCCATTTCCACATCGGTTCGCAAATCACCAAGATACGTCGTATTCAGACGGCCCTTCGTGAGGCTTCGCAGTTCTATATCCAGCTGCATAAGATGGGATATAATGTGGATTTCGTGGACTGTGGTGGCGGACTCGGTGTTGACTATGACGGAACACGTTCTCCTTCGAGTGAGAGCTCGGTCAACTATTCTATCCAGGAATACGTCAACGACTGCATCTATACCTTCGTGGAGGCCGCCAACAAGAATGAACTCCCCCACCCCAATATCATCACTGAAAGCGGTCGTTCACTTGCTGCCCACCACTCGGTGCTGGTCATCGATGTGCTGGAAACCGCTTCTCTGCCCGAGATGCCTGAGGAATTCGAGCCGGATGAGAACTCTCATCAGCTGGTGAAGGATCTCTATGAGATCTGGGATAACCTCTCACCCCGTAATGTGCTTGAAGACTGGCATGATGCCGAGCAGATCAGGGAAGAGGTGCTCGACTTGTTCGCTCATGGTATTGTGGACCTGAAGACGCGTGCAGAGATCGAAGCCATGTACTGGAGCGTTTGTCATGAGATCAATGCGCTGGCCAAGAACCTGAAGCATATCCCTGAGGAGTTGATGAATATCGACAAGCTGCTGGCAGATAAGTATTTCTGCAACTTCTCGCTGTTCCAGAGTCTGAGCGACTCGTGGGCCATCGACCAGCTCTTCCCTATTCTTCCTCTTCAGCGACTCAATGAGCGTCCTACACGCAATGCCACCTTGCAGGATATCACCTGCGACTCCGACGGCAAGATTGCGAACTTCGTGACCAACCGTCATAACTCCCACTCCCTACCCGTTCATGCCTTGAAAAAGAACGAGCCTTACTACTTGGGTGTATTCCTTGTGGGAGCCTATCAGGAAATCCTGGGCGACATGCATAACCTGTTCGGCGATACCACGGCAGTGCATATCTCTGTGAAAGACGGTCATTACCACATCGACCAGATTATTGATGGTGAGACCGTGGCCGAGGTATTGGAATACGTGCAGTACGCACCAAAGAAACTGGTACGTCAACTGGAAATATGGGTGGCCAAAAGTGTCAAGCAGGGCAAGATCTCTTTGGAAGAAGGTAAGGAGTTCCTCTCTAACTACCGCTCTGGTCTCTACGGATATACCTATCTTGAATAATATATGAAAGAGAAACTAACCATCGTAAAAGTAGGCGGAGCGGTCGTGGAAGACGAGGCTCAGCTGAACCAGTTGCTGAAAGACTTCTCTGCCATCCCCGGTAAGAAAGTACTGGTACATGGCGGTGGCCGCCGTGCCACGCAAGTAGCCTCCCAGCTCGGCTTAGAGAACCAGATGGTTAACGGTCGTCGTATCACCGATAAGAATATGCTACAGGTGGTGACGATGGTGTATGGCGGTCTGGTGAACAAGAACCTTGTTGCCCGTCTGCAGGCTCATGGTGTGAACGCCTTGGGCTTAACAGGTGCTGACATGAATGTGATTCGTTCCCACAAGCGTCCGCCCGTAAGCATCAAGAAAGAGGGAACAAACGAACCGTGCATGGTTGATTTCGGCTTTGTGGGCGATGTTGACAGTGCCGACGGTAAGATGCTGTCCACCCTTATTGATGAAGGTATCACCCCCGTTATGGCTCCCCTTACCCACGATGGTCAGGGACATATTCTCAACACCAATGCCGACACCATTGCCGGTGAGGTTGCCAAAGCCCTGTCGTCTTACTATGAGGTAACCCTCATCTTCTCCTTCGAGAAGAAAGGGGTACTGAGCAATCCGGATGATGACAATAGCGTGATTCCTGTCATTACCAGGAACGATTTCAAGAACTATGTGGAAAAGGGTGTCATCTCCGGTGGAATGATTCCCAAACTCGACAATGCCTTCAATGCCATCAACGGAGGCGTTGAAAAGGTGATTATCACCCTGGCCACCGCCATTGACGGTCAGCAGGGCACGGTAATCATGGCCTGACAGAAGGAAGCGTTTCCTTTCAACGCTTCCTTAAACAACGTTAAAACAAGGAAAAGGTTGTAACTTCCAGCGGTCACAATCGTCATTTAAGTATAGAATAGATGAAGAATATCAGCTTTCGAAACGATATATTGCCGTTGAAAAACGCGTTATATCGTCTCGCTTTACGTATCACCCTCAGGCATGAAGATGCCGAGGATGTCGTACAAGATACGCTGATAAAGGTATGGAATAAGAGAGACAGCTGGCAAGAGATTGAAGACATTGAAGCCTTTGCGCTGACTATCTGCAGAAATGTGGCACTGGACAAGATTAAGAAAGCAAGCAACAACGAGACAACACTTGACGACCACACTGCCTTTCTCACCGACCGCTCTTCGAGCCCCTTCGAACACGTTCTTCAACAAGACCGTGTCGCACTGGTAAGAAAACTTGTTGACAGTCTTCCCGAAAAGCAGCGTAGCTGCATGCAACTGCGAGACTTTGAAGGAAAGAGTTACAAGGAGATCGTTCAAATTCTCGGCATCAGCGAGGAACAGGTGAAAGTAAACATCTTCCGAGCCCGCCAAACCATTAAACAGAAATTTCAAGAAGTTGAAAAATATGGATTATAAGTACATCGAACAACTGCTGGAGCGTTACTGGGAATGCACCACTTCTCTTGAAGAGGAGAACATCCTGCGTACATTCTTCCGTCAGAAAGACGTTCCCGCATCCTTGCTTCAGTACAAGGCTTTGTTCACCTACGAGCAGACGCAGAAGGAAGAAGAGGTCTTGGGTGAGGAGTTTGATCGTAAGATGATGGAGATGATTAACGAGCCGACAACTGTCAAGGCCCGCACCATCCGTCTCACCCAACGTCTCATGCCGCTCTTCAAGGCAGCGGCCGTTGTGGCCATCATCCTTACCTTGGGAAATGCCGCTCAGGTGGCCTTCAACCAGGAAGATCCGTACGATATGAACATGGCAGAGGTTCAGCAGCCCAGCGAGGGTCCTTCCGTTGCTGCGGTGAGCGATTCCCTGAAGGTTGACACGCTGAAAAAGGCGGAGTTACCTGTTCCTGCCATCATTAAGTAGAATATATTTCTATGCTTTCTCTATAAAACATGTTTAGTAAAACACATTTTTAAAGATTTAATGAAACTGTGAAGTTTCAATTCTCTCAAATTTTTCATAACATACTAACGTAAGAAGAAGAGCGCGGTCATTGATTGATCGCGCTTCTTCATGTTATAGGGATGATGGGTGTTATCGTTTCAGTCGAATATTTAACTGATACAGGGCAGGAATAAGGATCATGATAGAGAAGCCAATGGCCATCCATTCAGCCCGTGCACTGCCGCCAAGAATATCCCGAAGGGTAATGTCGGGAGCCGGATAGGCTGCGGTCATCAGGTAAGCTATGGTGTTATTGGCACAATGCAGCACCACACAGGGTATCAAACTGCGTGAGCGTTCGTACAGCCATCCTATCAGCAGTCCCAGCAGGAAGGCATGGGGCATCTGTGCAGGGTTCATGTGGGCAAGTGCAAACAGCAGCGCAGAGATGGTAATGGCGGTCCACCGTTTGTTTCCTTCCCAATGCTCAAGCATCGTACGGAGCACTGCCCCGCGGAAGATCACCTCTTCTGCCAAAGGTGCTAAGATGCACACCACCAGATAGCCCCAGCGGTGCCGTATGAAGTCGAGCAGTTCTTCACCCGCCAGATCGGGCAGGAAATCCAAAGCCGACTGCAGCCACATCGATGGTGCGATGGTACCTATGGAAGCGATGATACACCAGATGATGACCGAAAACGGTCGGGTGTTCCAATAGTTCATCGACACAGGAGTCCAACGTAAGCCTAAGAACAATGCCACACAAATCACGGAAAAGATTCCTTGCATAAGGAGCAACTGCGGTGTTCCCATCGTAGCATCTTTTCCGTTGATGAGGATGTTACCCACATATACCAGCGCTAAAGCCACATATTGGACAACGATGAACAGGATCACATACCATACAACCTTCTTGACCATAACCCTTTATTTTTGTTGAAAATACGTTCTTACCTGCTGCGCATCACTCATCAGCTGTTCGCGCAGTTTCTCTGTACTCACAAACCGGTGCTCTTCGCGCAACCGTTGCAGGAACGCCACCGTAAGCATCCTACCGTAGAGGTTACCTGAGTAGTCAAGTACATGAACCTCGAGCGACAGACTGTTCTCGCCGAAGGTAGGACGGGTGCCGATATTCATCATTCCCGGCAAAGCCCTTTCCTCGTCTTCCATATGCACTTCCACCACATAAGCACCAGGAGCTGGAAGCAGTTTTTCCTTACATGTCACATCGATGTTTGCCGTAGGGAATCCCATCTTCCTGCCTTCGTGTTCACCATTAACCACCTTTCCGGTAAGGAAATACGGATAGCCTAACAGCTTACTCGCCTGATCCACGTTTCCTTGCTGCAAAGCCTTTCTGATGGAAGAAGAGCTTACTGATTGCTGTTCCGCCTCTTCGTCAGTAGATGGTGGAAGGACAAACGCGTCGTTCTGCAACACTTCCATTCCCATCTCTTCACCATAGCGTACATAATCTCCAAAACCCTCGCTGCGGTTATGTCCGAAACGGTGGTCATACCCTATATAAAGCCTCTTCACACCGATTCTCTCCTGCAGGATGTCCTTCATGAAATCCTTGGCGGAAAGTGCGGCCATCTCTGGCGAGAACGGTAAGATGACGCATCTGTCGATTCCTGTTTTTGAAAGCAGTTCTATCCTTTCTTCGAAGGTAGTAAGCAGACGGGGACAATAGTCGGCTTGCAGCACCTGACGAGGATGACGGTCGAAGGTGATGACACACGACTGCAGACCGGCTTGGCGGGCCTCATCCACCAGACGCCTCAGCAGATACTGATGCCCTTGGTGCACCCCGTCGAAGAAGCCGATAGTGGCAGCACACAACTGCCCAGCCTTCATCCCTTTGTCCAAATAGCTTACTTCCATCCTATCCTACTTGTTCCAGCCACTCGTCGCCATGCGAAACATGGAGCGTACGGATGCCCAAGGCCTCCGCCGCACGGCAATTGGCCTTGGAGTCATCAATGAACAATGTCTCCTTGGCATCAATACCCGATTCCTCCAACATCTTCTCGAAGATATCGCTGTCGGGCTTCACCATGTGCATCTCGTACGACAGGAACACCTTTTCGAAGCAGTCATCCAACAGTTCCTTGCAAGGTAACCAATGCACGGGATTCGTATTACTCAGCAGGAACAGACGGTACTTCCCCTTCAGTTCCTTCAGTTTTTCCACTCGTCGTTCAGGAATCCCTGTCAGCAACTGGTTCCATGCCCAGCATATCTTCTCGTTCGTAGCGGTGCAGTCAGGCGATTTCCTCCTCACCTCATCGCAGAACACATCTATATCAATACGTCCTGTTTCGAAGTCATGAAACAAATCCTCCTGTCTGCACTCATCCACATAAGTGGATATAGCCTGTGCGCCAATACTGTTGAAAGCATCTACGCAACGGTACTTATCCAGATCCACGAGTACACACCCGAAGTCGAAGACGATATTCTTGATTTCCATCGATCCGTTCATTTGGGTGCAAAATTACGCAAAAATCTGTTCAATCCACCATAAAACAACGGTAAATCACGAATTATTTGACGAGGGGTTGAAATCAATGGTGGTCCATTCCGACTGCACATTCGCTTTCACCCCTACGGATTTCCCAAAGAACTCTCCACGATAGCGTGTAATGGCATTCTGTCGCATGGGCACATCCTTCAGCTCCTTGCCGCCCACCTCTGTTCCGTTTTCATCATACGCTTTCATTGTAACATTGATGGTTATCTCATCCTCCTGCGGGAAGATAAAGAAAGAGAAGGTTTGCGACTGCCCATACATATCGTCGGTAATCTCTATCTCCTTCGTTATCGTTGCCTTGGTCATACCATACCCCGTCTGTATATCGAGTGTTCCTGTTGCCTGTCCATATTTCAGTGCCACCTTCCTGACGTTCGATGGGAGGTTATCCAGACAAGTCAGTTCCATCTTTGCCACCACACGTTTCAGGGAAAGCACGATGTCTTTCGTGGATTCCGTAAAAACTACTTCACCATAATACCAGAAAGTGTCTGTTACATCACTCGCCCGGTCGAACGTTACACCCCCGGTGGATTTCACCGTGCAGTTCTTTTCTCCGTTGTGACCAATGACTAACAGATGGTAGCTACCGAAAGGCACATTCATCGACGCACTGCCAAAGGTCGCATCCGTCGCCTCCTGATTCACTGTCACTGCCTTTTCACCCTTGTCATCAAAAAGCACGAACGACATCTTCGTACAATAGTCACCCAGTCCTCCACCAGCTCTGGATTCCGCGAAGCCGACTTGTTCCAAGTTCTCCACGCGCACCTTGAGCACGGCTTTTTCCTGTTCTTCACTCTCAGGCAGCAATGCCTGTTCACAACTCATGCATGCAGCCATGGCTGTCAAGCACAACATCAAATGTTTCTTTTTCATTGTAATAAAATAAATAATCATGCACCGTTTTTCATAGTCACGGTGTTTTCATAATAATGATTGCAAGGGCAAAGGTACGAATAAACGAGTGAAAAACAAAACGAAAACCCAAAAAATTTGGTGTTCTCACTTTTTTAGCGTACCTTTGCAGCCAGAATATTCACCATGTTTATATTCTGGACTTGTAGCTCAGTTGGTTAGAGCAACAGACTCATAATCTGGAGGTCCCAGGTTCAAGCCCTGGCTGGTCCACACTGAAAATCAAGCACTTACAAAGATTTTGTAGGTGCTTTTTCTTTTCTTGGTGAACATGAGGTGAACATAGAACGCTCAAAGTGACCTCGGGGTGACTTTCTGAAATATAAGAGCATTTTATGAGAATTCATGAATTGTTTTCCATATATTTAGAGATGTGAAAAGTTGGAATAAGAGGGAGTGGCAATCTGAAATATCCGATTGAGAACGTGAGTGTGATGATGGTAGAAAGTTCTTTGGGTGGTAGAATTGTTTGCACGATAACAGCTCTTCCATCCATCTTAGTCCATGTTTGAAGGTTCTTACTCTTTTATAAATGAAAACGAGTACCTTTGCAGCCAGTAAAATGTTTAACTCTAATAAAAAGTTTCAAACAATGAAGAAATTCAGCATTTTAGCACTGGTTGCAGGAGCATTCATTTTCACTTCCTGCGGTGCATTGAAAAGTTATGTGGCTAATTATTCCGTTGGTCTGGCCACAATAAGACCTCTTAAAATAGTTCTCCGAAATTTTGGTCAGTTATACGAAAAAGTGTACCTTTGCAGCCAATTTTACGAAAATCCATAAAAATAGCAACAATGCAGAGACAGAAATTTAACACATTAGTAGGACTGAACATTCAGAGCACATGGTGCCTTGAATGCGATTCCTATATGCATACGTCAAGCATTGCTGCACCACGCTATTCAGATAGGAAGACTTTAAATAACTTGCTCACGCTCGCCAAAGCTCAAACAAGTTTGTTTTGGTCTCGCTTATTCGCAACTTTCCATATTGCACGAGGAGGGAGTGGATTACTCCTGACATAATTGTACGTGCAAACACGAGATTAACGAAGTGGTTGGAAAGTCAGCAATGCTTTCCAACCATTTTTCGTTTGTGCCTATCACAACCATGAACACTGTCGACTTACCACCGACAAGACTTCTCCTCATCGGCCTGGCCTATGGCACAACATGTAGTCAATCAATTATTAATCGCGCAGCGATGCGCAAAAACAAGAAGGAACAAAGAAATGTTAGAATTCAAAAAGTACAGCTCCATCGAGAATTCCTTCAACAGAGAGTTCATGGAGCGCATCGTGGCAGAGATGCCAACCGATTTGGAATATGTGGTACAGGAAAAGGTACATGGTGCCAACACCAGTTTCCTCTGCGACGGAGAAAACGTAAAGTTTGCAAAGCGTACCTCCATACTGGAAACTGAGGAGATGTTCTATGACTATCCCGAACTGCTTGAAAGGTACAAAGACAAAGTCGTGACCCTTTTCAAGGATGTCCTCTGCAGATATGAGGACGTGAAGAGTGTCAATGTCTTCGGTGAGATGTTCGGCGGAACCTACCCTCACAAGGATGTGCAGCCCAACCGCAAGTTGTCTCTCATCCAGAAGGGCGTATGCTACACTCCTGAGCATGAGTTCTATGGTTTTGACATCTATGTCATCAACGATGATGGTGGTAGGTATCTTCCAGTAGATGAAGTAAACGAGCTTTTCGACAGGCACGGATTCTTCTATGCTAGGACTCTGTTCAAGGGCACTCTCGGTGAATGCCTCAAATACCCCAATGCTTTTCAAAGCAAGATTGCTGAATGGCTTGGCTTCCCAGCCATCGAAGACAACATCTGCGAGGGTATCGTGATAAGACCTGTCGTTCCCATGTACCTGAGGAATGGAAGCAGGGTGCTCATCAAGAGCAAGAACGAGCGCTTTGCCGAGAAGAAGAGTGTGAAGAAGCGCAACAAGCTCTTTGCCGAGCCTGTTCCCTACAGCGAGGCTTTGAAGGCACTCATTCCAGAAGTGGAGGCATACGTCACCGAACAGCGCCTGGCAAATGTGGTAAGCCACATCGGTGAGGTACATGTGCCTAAAGACTTCGGAAAAATCATGGGGCTGTTCTCCAAGGACGTGCTCGAAGATTTCCTGAAGGAACATGGTGGTGAGTATGGCTGTCTCGAAAAGAGCGAACAGAAATTGCTCAACAAGGAGTTGAACAAGCTTTCCACCGAGTTGGTGAAGAAGGTCTATATGAGCCAGGCATACATACTCAGTTAACAAACTCTCTCCGTGCTCCAGATGGAGCATGGAGAGAATAACACAAAGAAGAAAATGAATTTCAAGTTTAATGCAGAACATACGTTCTTTACATCAGATACGCACTTCAATCATGCGAACATTATCAAGTTTTGTAATCGTCCGTTCAAAGACGTAGAGCAGATGAACGAGGTGATGATAGCAAATTGGAACAGCGTGATAGGTAAAGATGATACGGTTTTCCACTTGGGCGATTTCTGCCTGGGCGGCGCAGCTGAATGGACAAAGATACTCGACCGTCTGAATGGCAAGATATATCTGATCATGGGTAACCACGATTTGAAGAACATTCGACAAGGATTCATCAGCCGCTTTGAGCATGTGGCTATGCAGATGCACATCGAAGTCGGCAAGCAGAGAATATACCTCTGTCACTATCCTTTCCTTTGTTTTGAAGGCAGCTACAAGGATGTCTGGCAGTTGTTCGGTCACGTCCATTCACGAAAGAACAACACAGGAATAGATGCCGGAAGGTTGCAGTATCTCTATCCAACACAATACGATGTAGGAGTGGACAACAATAATTATGCTCCAATATCATTCGAGCTAGTTAAAAGAATTATAAATAAGCAAACTGAACAAACAAGAGTAGTAAAACAATGAAAAATATACCTGTATTGAGGTACAATGATCTCAGAGATCTGATGTACCTAACACATGAACACCACTTGAACGGTGTGGTTATAGACGATGCGGCACTTGAAGTGATGCTCCGTATTGAGAAGACCATGCAGCGACTGGAGGAAATGGGTGATGATGAGCAACGGTGGCTTTGGATAGAAATCAAGGCACCTGGCAAGCGTAATCGCATGGAAACGGCTGATGTTAACGGGAATTACTGGTATCAGGTGTTTACGGCTAACTATAAGGGTTTCCACTACATGATAATCAGAAACCGCCAGTGGAGATATATTGACCTTAGGAGTGCAAGTTACATTGGAGGAGAACGAAGACCTGATGTCTGGCATGGGAATGTGTCGAAGTCTCTTTTGAAGCTTGAGAAGTATATCACTGCTATGGTAGACAACATCTGTGAGAATGCTGACGAATACAATGCCTATGTCGAAAGGAACCTACCTTACTCGAAACGGGATGGAATCATCAAGCGTGCTGACCTGAATCGCATCTGTCCTGTATACAGGACGTTCGATAATCCTGCACGAGTGGTGGATATCGTAAAGAAGAGTGATAGCTTGCCCCTGTGGTCAGCAGATAAAATGACGCTAAGAACCTACATGCACGTCTGGCGTATTCTTTATGAAGTATATAGGACACATGACAGCTATCGTCCTGAACCAAAGTCTGATTTTGCCAACAAGTCTGACGAAGAAGTATTTGTAAGGTATAATAGCAAGGGAGATGAGATAAAAGGGCTGAACCTCGACAGCGAGCAGGACTATCAGAAGTGGTATGATGATAATAGTTCCTATCACTGTATGGATGTTGCCTACGCAAGAATCCACCTCCATGCACGTAAGAAGACGAACCGCTGGGGCAATGAGAATGTTCCTGTAGCCGACGGGCAATGGTATTTCTCCTTGGGATTTTGCGTCTATGGCTATTCAAATGATGTAGTCAACATGCTCGAAGCGTTGTGCGATGAGGGAATAGGTGTCGTATGTGACGAGACCGCAAGGCTCCTCCGAATTGCAGAAGAGACTGACTATGTCGGCATAACTCCCGGTGCCAACAAGTACTCGTATGACGAGAAGGTGGGAAACGAGATAACACTTCCTTGTGTGGATGAAGATATTACGGCTCAGCAAGTGGCCGATGTGATAGCAGCCACGGAATGGGAACCTATTAGAAAAGTAAAACCAATTAATGAACAAAGACAATGAGAATACAATACATGAGTGACCTGCATATGGAGTTCGCAGAGAACAGCAGGTACATCAAACATAACGAGTTTCCAGTGACAGGAGACGTGCTTGTGTTGGCAGGTGATACGTTTTATCTGAACAATACGGTTGCTCCGCTCAGTAAGTTTTGGAAGTGGGCATCGGCCAACTACCGTCAGGTGCTGATAGTCCCAGGCAACCATGAGTATTACCAGTTTTGCGATGTGATGGAGCGTGGATTGCAATGGAAATGGATGTTCAAAGACAATGTGGGTATCTATCAGAACCAGGTAGTTCGGATTGACAACACCGACTTCATCCTGAGTACATTGTGGTCAAACATTCCTGCACAGGATGAGTATTTCGTTTGGAAAGGATTGAATGATTTCCATCAGACTAAATACAAAGGAAAGCTCATCCAGGTGAATGAGTATAACCAGCTGCATCAGTTCTGCGTGGATTTCATCAAGAAAAGCGTGGCAGAAAGTACGGCGGAGAAGATTGTTGTGGTTACCCATCACTTGCCTACACGACAGGTGGTGGCACCACAGCATCTGGATTCGCTCATCAATAGTGCCTTCGCTACAGAGTTGGGCGATTTAATAGTCAACAGCCGTATTGATGTATGGATATATGGCCACTCCCACACCAATATAGATGCTACCATTGGCAAAACCAAAGTCATCAGCAACCAAATGGGGTATGTCTTCTATGACGAGCATCTTTCGAACGGATTTGATGCAGGGAAGTACGTTGAACTATAAAAAGTTAAGAACATGAAACAAAAAGATAACAACCCGATATTGTTAATAATACCAGACATACACGGGCGTTTGTTCTGGATATCGGCCACAAGGAAGTATCCTGACTTGCCAGTGATTTTCCTTGGAGACTATCTGGACCCATATACACATTATGAGGGCATCCTTCCAAGTGAGGCTCTTGCGAATTTCAAGGAAATCCTTGACTTCAAGAAAGCCAACATGGAAAGGGTTACTCTGCTTTTGGGTAATCACGACATCCACTACTTTGACAAGGATATGAATAGCAGCCGTAAAGACAAAGAACACTATGATGAGATTCATCAAATCTTCAGTGAAAATCTGTCTTTGTTCAAACTGGCGATGACGGTAAGGACAGAAGAGAAGGATTTCCTCTTCACTCATGCCGGTGTAGATATCGATTGGCTAAGGTATAGAATGCCCGATGTCAACCCTAAAGATGTGAATGACATCTGCAAATCTTTCAATGACAAATTGATAACAGAAGAGAGTCTTTATGAATTTGTTTTCAATGGCTTGATGGATGTTTCCGCTTCACGTTGGGGCTATGCTCGATATCCCTCACCAGTATGGACAGATGAAACGGACCACCAATACATGAGAGAACGATTGCCCAATGTCTATCAAGTCTTTGGGCATACCCAACAGGAATCGGAACCTGTCATCACAGAGCAATATGCATGCTTAGATTGTCGCAGGGCCTTCCTGCTAACAAGCAAGGACAATATTATAGAAGCATGAAGCTTTAGGCTTGTTCCTACAAAAGAAATATACTGAAGAATATCATTACTCGCGTAAAAATCTTTGCGCGAGTTTTTGAATTCTTGAAGCAACTGTTTAAGCCTCAATACAAGAGGCCAAAGTATAAAAAACACCTTATCAATAAAAATATTTCTATATAATAGCTTATTATTAAACTATTATTTGTATCTTTGCAGCACAAAGGTTTATTATAGAACTATTATGGATGATATATATATGCTAGCAGATGCCATAATCCTTAATCGGATAGGCAGTCACTTGAAAGCTGTCCGGCTGAGACAGAATATCACCCAGCAGAGTCTTGCAGATGCTGCTGGGGTGTCTCTTTCTTCTCTGAAGAAAATAGAGAAGGGGGAAATCGGTTCGTTTGATTCTCTATTAAGAGTACTGCGTACCTTGGGAAAACTTGACGTGCTTCAGCCTTTGGTGGATGAAGAGCAGCTGAGCCCGAGCGAATACTACAATCTCGTTCAATCTAATACAGCCAAGCACCAACGCCAGCGAGCAGTTGGACGACTTAATAATACAAATAAGGAGGAATCAGAATGGTAGATGTTGCGAAAGTCAGTATGTTTGGCATTCCCGTCGGCATCTTTAATTGGGATGACAGGTATGGAGTTGCCAGATTTGAATATGACCAAAGTTTTATTGGCCGTGGTTTGGAACCATCACCGTTGATGATGCCTGTTCGGGAAGGACGAGTCTATTCCTTTGCCAATTTGGGAAGGGACACTTTTCAGGGGCTGCCTGGTATGTTGGCGGATTCTCTGCCTGACACTTATGGACGTGCGCTGTTCGACAGATGGCTGTCTCTGACGGGTCGCACAAGTGGCAACCCCATTGAATCGCTCTGTTTCTTAGGAAAACGATGCATGGGGGCGTTGGAATTTGAACCGGCTATTGAAGTTTCCCATAACCAAGAAGCTAAGTTTGAAATTGATAAATTGGTTGAGGTTGCAAAAGAAGCGCTTTCGGAGAAATCATCTTTTGCTACAAATCTGGAAGATGACAAGAAAGCTGCAATTGCAGAGATCCTGCGCCTTGGTACCTCTGCTGGTGGCCAACGGGCTAAAGCCATCATTGCTTATAATAGTGAAACAGGTGAAGTACGTTCTGGCCAAGTGGAAGCTCCCTCTGGCTTCGACTACTATCTCATCAAACTTGATGGAGTCTCTGCCAAGGCTGGTTTCAGAGAAACAGAGAACTACGGACGACTGGAGTTTTCTTTCTACAAGTTAGCCAAGGCTTGCGGCATAGAGATGTCAGAATGTTCTCTCATTGAGGAAAACGGACGTGCCCATTTTCTCACGAAACGCTTTGACAGAAAGGAGGGAAAGAAAGTGCACATGCAGACCTTGTGTGGAATTGCCCATTTTGACTATCGCCTCCATCGAGCCTATTCATACGAACAAGCCTTCAATGTCATGCGGGCATTGCGATTGTCCTACTCGGAAGCCAAACAAATGTTTCGTCGGATGGTGCTCAATGTCGTGATTCGCAATCAGGACGACCACACCAAGAACATCTCTTTCTTGATGGGAGAAGACGGGAAGTGGCATCTCTCGCCAGCTTACGATATGGGCTATGCCTACAATCCAAATGGTGGTTGGACCGCCACACATCAGATGTCCATCAATGAAAAGTTTGACAATATAACCCGAGACGACTTGCTGGAATTTGCTGCCAAGAACAACATCAAAGATGCAGCATCTGTTATCGATGATGTTTGTGAAGCAGCCTCTCATTGGGAGGGTATAGCGAAAGAATGCGGTGTTCCATCGTCTATGATAGATGCTATTATTCCCAATATGATTCTCGGCTGATAAAAGATTTGTTATTTGATAGGCCACAATATAGAATTGTTGCGTAAACAAGAAAAGAATAGTCGGAAGCCTTCTGAAGACCTTACCATGTATTGTCAGAAGGCTTTGCCGTGTTTTGCCGAAAAAATCAAAAACGTCATCGGAATAGAAATGACGGATTCTCTATTTGGTTGATAAACAGAATGTTCAAAAGGTATTTCTGCGTAAACAATGCGTAAACATTTTATTTCAGTTAGGGGTATTTTCTGATATGGCATTTCTTGCAATTCCTTCATGCTATTTAAATAAATAGCTATATCTTTGTACCCGAATTTTGCAATTAAACAAGGAAAAATGAAAAAAGTTGGTGTTTCCGTAAAAAAACGATGGGTCTGAAGTGTCTTATATATAGAAGTGCCTCAAAAACGGGGTGCAAATATGAATAGACTGTTATGTTTGAACAGAGAATACTTGAAAAGTGCGATTCAGCGAGTGCCAACCAAGCTCGCTTGAAGTTGGCCGAGCGTAAGCAATTTATCGAACAGCTTTTCCGCCGGAACTACAGCGAGATGATTCATCTGGCCTGTGTCTTGCTTGGTGACGACGAAGATGCTGAGGACGTGGTGCAGGACATTTTCTTGCGCGTGGCTGATAGCAACATTCCACCAAAGAATGACAGCTATCTGCTGACAGCCGTGCGCAACGCCTGTCTGAACAGAATCCGGCAGATGCAACTTCATGACAAAGTGAAGGGTTTGATGCCCATTGACGATGAAGCCGACCTGCAACCCATTGACAAGCGGTTGGAACGGCTCGATGACATTGCCGCCTATGTAGACGAACAACTGGAGGAGCCTCACCTCAGCATTTTCCACCTCCGTTTCGACGATGATCTGACCATCAGCGAAATTGCCAGTCGACTAGGTCTGAACCCGAATACCACCTACAAGTATCTCATGCAGATCATTCAGCAAATCAGACATCACTTCGGTAAAAATTAAACGACAACAACAATGGAAACGACGAAAGAGAGAGAGCAGAACCAAGCTGGCTTGAGTTCTGCCGAGCGAGAAGGAGTTCGACAAAGTCAAACGACCAGCGAAAACATCCGTCAACTGTTGGAAATGCTCGACACCCCCAATGCATACACCGAGCAGGAAATCCAAGACATCATTAACCGTGATGAAGAGACTCGCGAAGCCTACCGTCTTATGGTAGAAGCCAAGCGTAGCAGCCGCCATCGTCAGTACCAAAAGCCTGTCGATTTGGATGCCGCATGGCAACGCTTTAACCAGAAACTTCAGCCTAAGCAACAAGGCTTTGGTTGGATGAAGATAGCTGCATCTTTCATTGGTGTGCTACTTGTTTCTGGCATTGCCTTTGCTGCCATCCACTTTGTGCGGCAGTATCAGAAAGCGGAGGTTCCACAGTCTGAAATTACCGAAAACATAACAAATCCCTTCACAATACTCCCTGCCGATACGCTTACCAAAGATACCATCACCGTGCAGCCTATCACCTACGACAACATCCCACTGGAGAAGATGCTACCCCAGATAGCCGCGCACTACGATGTCAAGGTGATATTTGCTAATGATGAAGCCCGACAACTCCGTTTCCGCTTTGTATGGAATCCGCAGCAGGGCATCGATCAGGTCATCAGCGACCTCAATCAGTTCGAGCGTCTGACCGTCACACGAAAGGATAACCAAATCACTGTAGAATAGTCAGACGCCATGAACAGAAATATTGTACTCATCTTGCTTGCCCTGCTGCTGACTGTCAGCACACGGGCACAGAAGCACATCTCACGTGAATATAATAATGTGTCCATCTCTGATGTCCTCAATGGGCTCGCAGAGCAGCAGACCGACTATGCTATTATGTTCCTCTACAACGAACTGGAGGACTTCCGCATCACCACTACCATTAGACGAAAAACGCTGCCCGAAGCCATCCAGCAGATGATTGGCTTCTATCCTATCCGCATGACTGTTGATACAAGCGACCCTGAGGGAATGAAGATTTTCGTGGAGTGTACCCACAAAACCGACCGCCACCTGACAGGCACCATCATCGACGAACAAGGCCAGCCTGTAGCATACGCTAACGTTGCCATTCTCAATCCTGTCGACTCAACGCTTCTTGGCGGTGGAGTTTCGAATGAGAGCGGTTATTTTGTGGTTCCGACGGAGGCCCATCGTGTCATCTTAAAGTGCAGTTTTGTCGGCTATCGCACCTACTACCGCAGTTGCGAAGTCGGCAATATAGGTACCATTCAGATGAAACCTGCTGAATACACTATAAACGGTGTTACTGTGGAAGGCACACGTATTATGAACTACGTTGATAAATCCGTCCACACCTTCTCCGCTGAGCAGATTAGTCAGGCCCGCAATATCCGTGACCTGCTAGAACACGTAGAAGACCTGAAAATTGACCCCGTGACCAATAAAATAAAGCGCATGGATGGCGGCAGCGTGAAGATACTGATCAATGGTATAGCATCCTCAGACATTGACCTGAAGGGCATTCCCGCTAATAAAATCACGAAGGTGGAATACTATAATATTCCTCCTGCCCGCTATGCTGATGCAGGCACGCTCATCAACGTGATTACAAAGCGGATGGACACGGGTATCAATGCTGGCATCGAGGCAAGGACTGCCATAACAACGGGCTTCACGGATGACGAGGCTTACCTGAACCTGACTTCTGGTAACCATCAGCTTTCACTCTCCTATTCGTTCAGCCTACGCGACTATACAAAGCGCTATGGCGAACAGACTTACGATTATACATTGCAAAGCTATCTTCCCGACGAAACATCATCATCTTCCCCTGTTCATTACAACTATCAAGAAAAGACACACGACAAATTCGGCTATACTTGGAATGATCCTGTCATCAAGTACACCTATAACAAGCCAGACAACATAGCCGTGCAGATAGTAGCAACCCCCCACTTCAACAATAGGCATAGTGATGGGAAAAAGGATATCCAAAACATCTCCACCCTTAATACTTCCAAAATAGGGGAAGGGGAGTTTGGTAGCCGTATGAGCACTTTTGGACCTAACTTGAACGTGTATGTCCAGAAAACGTTGCCCAAGAATCAGGAACTGTCGATAGACCTCGTAGGTACTTATTATCACAACAGCAGTAAGAACTGGGATGAGGAGAGATCCGTGAGTAACGGTGAGACATGGCTGTCAGATAACCAGGAACAGCAGAACAACAAATACTCCTTCATCGGCGAACTGGCTTATACGAAAAAGTGGGAAAAGAACAGTCTAAGCCTAGGCTATCGCGGTACGTTCGGGCGTTCTAACGCCACCATCAGCAATGTACTCTCCGACTATAAGGACTATGATTATTCATCAGCCAGCTATCAGCATTATATGTATGCCGAGTACAGCGGAAACATTGACAAACTGATGTACCGTATCGGTGCCGGAGTTACACAGGTGACTCAGGATAATACCGATGCCCACGACTCTCATTGGCTCTTCACGCCAAAGCTCATTCTGAGTACAAACCTTTCGAAGAAGATGAGTCTGCAGTGGGTCACCTCGTCACAATCAAATACACCACCTATCTCACAACTCAGCAACAATGCCAGTCTCGTCATACCTGGAGTGCTAAGCATTGGCAACCCCTATCTTAAGAGTTATAACACTTACCAGTCAGAACTTATCCACAAGTGGAACCTTGGCTGGCTACAGACCCAACTCGGACTGTATTATGCATATACCGATTCTCCTATTAACCGCTATTATACACAGCAAGAGATTAACGGCCAGCAATATATCGTGGGCACGAACGAAAATGCCAACTATAGCAGTGAGTTGGGAGGATCATACCTGCTGGTCATTAGTCCCTTTAAGAGCCAAATCCTGACATTGACTTTGCAAGGATATGTGGCTCGTCAGAACGTCAGCAGTCCTATTATCGGGCACTACCATCACACGTGGGCACCTATCTATTTTGCCCTGCAGTTCCGTAAGGGTAACTGGGGAGCCTCCTATGTAGGGAACATCGTGTCAAAACGCCTAAACGGACCCACACTGGATGCAGGGGAAAACAGTTCACACCTGCAGGTCTATTGGCAAAAGAAGAACTGGCGCATCTTTGCCGCTGACTATTGGCTATTCACTCGCTCCCGCTATTCAGGCTACAGTATGCCAACAAGTATTCTGCAAAGCACTTATAAGACATGGATCGATGACAATAAGTCGATGTTTATCCTCGGCTTCAGTTACGACTTCTCTACAGGAAAGAATTTAAAGATTAATCGTAAGCTCCAGAACAAGGACTCTGATACAGGTAGTTTTTAGTTACTTTTTTTATTTGTTCTTGATTGCATTAACTACCAGCACATCGGCGGGTAGCCATTTGACGCTGTTTAGTTCATCCATTGATAACCACCTGGCAGCCTCGTGCTCATTCAGGTGCAGGGCTTCAGATAAAAGTGAGCATAGGTAGCAATGCATGGTTAGATGGAACTTAGGATAATCGTATTCCACGGTACAGAGGAACGCATCCACGCTGATCTCGGTAGACAGTTCTTCATGAATCTCCCGCTTCAGCGCCTCCTCTGGCGTTTCCCCAGGTTCCATCTTTCCACCGGGAAACTCCCACCAGTCTTTCCATTCGCCGTAGCCTCGCTGCGTGGCGAAGATCTTATCCTCTTTGCGTATGACCGCTGCTACTACTTCTATCTTGCGTTTCATGTCGGCGCAAAGATACGAAGAAACGAAAAACGAACCAAATATAAAACAAAGAAAAACTTGTTTTCCTTTGGTTTTGTGCTCACTTAATCGTAACTTTGGTTTCACCGAAGGTACTCACGTTCGGAAAAACCCAAATATATTTGGTTTTTCGCTCACTTAATCGTAACTTTGCAATCACTATGGTATTGAATTATATTTGGATTGCATTTTTCCTCATCGCGTTCGTTGTTGCGCTGGTGAAGTTAGTCTTTTTCGGAGACGCCACGGTATTTCCCGCTATGATGGATTCCACGTTCTCCTCGTCGAAGACCGCCTTTGAGATCTCGTTAGGTCTGACGGGTGTATTGGCCTTGTGGTTAGGAATCATGAAGATTGGCGAGAAGGGCGGTGTAATCAATGTCTTCGCCCGCATCTTGAGTCCGGTATTCACCAAGCTGTTCCCCGAGATACCCAAAGGTCATCCTGTTACGGGCAGTATCTTCATGAACATCGCCGCCAACATGTTAGGTTTGGATAATGCCGCAACACCCCTCGGACTGAAAGCCATGAAGCAGCTGCAGGAGCTGAACGTGGCCAGGAACGAGAATGTGGAGGCCGATGAAGAAAAGCGGAAAAAAAGAAACGTATCAGCCAGTAATTCGATGATCATGTTCCTGGTGCTGAACACCTCTGGTCTGACACTCATTCCCGTGAGTATTCTGGTATATAGAGCCCAGTTAGGAGCCGCACAGCCCACCGATGTTTTCATCCCCATTCTGCTGGCCACCTTTTTCTCTACCTTGGCCGGTGTCGTCATTACCAGTCTGTACCAGCGCATTAACCTGCTGAACCGCACCATGCTTCTCACCTTAGGAGGTATGTGTGCCATTGTGGCCGCCATTATCTGGGGATTCTCGCAGATGGACAAGGAGCAGATGAACGTGGTAAGCACGAGTATTGCCAATATCCTGCTGATGACCATTATCGTGGGTTTCATTGCCGCCGGTATGCGGAAGAAGGTAAATGTTTATGATGCTTTTATTGAAGGAGCCAAGGACGGGTTCGACACAGCCGTGAGAATCATTCCCTACCTGGTGGCCATTCTCGTTGCCATCGGTGTTTTCCGTGCGTCGGGAGCGATGGATATGCTCATCGACGGAATCTCCTGGACGGTAAGTGCCTGTGGTCTCAACAGCGATTTTGTCGGTGCCTTACCCACAGCCTTGATGAAACCCTTGAGTGGCAGTGGAGCTCGCGGAATGATGGTTGATGCCATGACACAATACGGCGCCGACTCTTTCATCGGTCGTCTGAGCTGCATCTTCCAAGGCAGCACCGATACCACCTTCTACATCCTGGCCGTCTATTTCGGTAGCGTAGGCATCCGATTCATGCGCCATGCTGTAGTCTGCGGTCTGCTGGCCGACCTTGCCGGAATCATTTCAGCCATCGCCATCTGTTACATGTTCTTCGGATAATCAGGAAGTCATATGGCAAACATGAAATCCCTGGCCAAGGATACGGCCATCTACGGACTGTCGAGTATTGTGGGTAGGTTTCTGAACTACCTGCTCGTACCGCTCTACACCCATTATATGCCTAAGGATTCAGGCGACTACGGCATCAGTACGAATATGTATGCCTACACCGCCTTGATTCTGGTATTGCTCACCTTCGGCATGGAAACCACCCTGTTCCGCTTTGCGAACGATGAGGCTCCTTCCGATGCACAACAGGGAAAGAGATGGCCCGATACCGTATTCACCACCTCGTTTGCCATGGTTGCTACACTTACTGCTATCTTCCTGATACTACTCTTTAGTTTCATCACACCCATCAGCAATGCCCTTGGCTATCAGAAGCATCCCGACTATCTGCTGATGATGGGCGTGGTGGTGGCTTTGGATGCGGTGCAGGCCATCCCCTTCAGCTATCTGCGCTTCCAGAAACGCCCCATCCGCTTTGCTTCGCTGAAACTGCTGTTTATCTTCCTGAACATCGCCCTGAACCTGATATTCTTCGTGTGGTTGGGTAAGACATCCGTATTCTACGTCTTCTTCCTCAACCTGTTGTGTACAGGATTTATCACCTTCTTCTTCATCCCCGACCTCTTACGCATTCAATGGCATTTCGATGGGAAACTGCTGCGCAGGATGTTCAGCTACTCATGGCCCATTCTGGTGCTTGGTGTTGCAGGTATCCTAAACCAAGTGGCTGATAAGATTCTCTTCCCGCTGATCTATCCCGACAGAGTTGAAGCCGACATACAATTAGGTATCTATGGTTCCTGCGTGAAGATTGCCATGATCATGGCGATGATTACCCAAGCGTTCCGCTATGCCTATGAACCTATTGTGTTTGCCAAGAGCAAGGATGCAGACAAAGGTGAATACTATGCCTCCGCAATGAAATATTTCCTGATCTTCACCCTGCTGGCCTTTATCTGCGTGATTGGTTGGATGCCGGTGCTAAAGTATATCATCGGTTCTGGTTACCGCGAAGGATTAGGTGTTGTTCCGATTGTCATGGCTGCAGAAATCATGATGGGTATCTATTTCAACCTGTCGTTCTGGTATAAGCTTATCGACAAGACCATCTACGGAGCCTGGTTCTCGTTGGCGGGCTGTCTTGTACTGTTAGCCGTGAACATCCTTTTAATACCTAAATACAGCTATTGGGCTTGTGCCTGGGGAGGTGTGGCCGGCTATGGAACATCCATGCTGCTGAGCTACTTCGTAGGACAGAAGAAGAACCCCATCCCCTACCCGATGAAAGAGATAGGATGCTATGTGCTGCTGGCTGCTTTCATCTCGTTCATGATCCTGTTCTTCAAGGATCGCCTTGCCTGGTGGCTTACCCTGATCATCAATACCGCTTGGATCTTTGTCTTCGTGGCGTATATCATCAAGCACGACCTGCCATTAGCAAATATCCCCGTTATTGGAAAATACTTTAAGAAACAAAATAAATAATACAAAACGATGAAAAAGCTTTTATTATCATTGATGTGTCTCTGCTCACTCACGGTCAGTGCCGATGAGGGCATGTGGACGCTTTACAACTTGCCTCAGGCTGTGTATGAGCAGATGAAGGCAGAAGGTTTTACCATGCCGTATGCCGACTTGTACGAGAGTCCTAACGCCATCAAGAACTGTGTAGTGAACTTCTCGGGCTACTGCTCTGGTGTGGTGGTGTCACCCAACGGACTGGTTTTCACGAACCACCACTGCGGCTTCGAGTCTATTCGCAGTCATTCCACCGTGGAGCACGACTACATGCTGAACGGTTTCATCGCCAAGAGCTATGAGGAGGAGTTGCCGAACCAGGGTATGTTCGTGAGTTTTATGCGCGAACAGAAAGATATCACCGACCAGCTTGAGGCGCTGGCAGCCAAGAATCCTTTGTATAAGGACGACTGGACCGCACTGATCGACTCATTGCAGCAGGCCATGACCGATAGTATCAGGAAGATCGACAAGACGTTGTCTTTGGAGATTGAGCCCTTCTATGAAGGAAATGCCTACTATGCCACTACCTATCAGACCTTCCGCGACCTCCGCCTGGTGTTCGCCATTCCTAAGTCGATGGGTAAGTTCGGCGGTGAGACCGATAACTGGATGTGGCCTCGTCAGACCTGCGATTTCTCCGTTTTCAGAATCTATGCCGACCCCGAGACGAACGGTCCGGCAGCCTATTCAGAGAAGAACGTGCCCTACCACCCCGCTTCTTGGGCTCCTGTCAGCATGCAGGGCTACAAAGATGGTGATTTCTCCATGACCATCGGCTATCCGGGTAGCACCAGTCGTTATCTCTCCTCGTACGGAATCAAGGAGATGCGCGATGCTGAGAACACAGCCCGTGTGCAGGTCCGCGGCATCAAGCAGGCCATCATGAAGCGCCACATGAATGCCTCGGAGGCCGTTCGTATCAAGTACGACAGCAAGTATGCACAGAGTTCCAACTACTGGAAGAACTCCATCGGTATGAACAAATGTATCGATTCCATCGGCATTATCCGTCAGAAGCAGGAGCATGAGGCCCGCATCCGTGCCTTCCAGGAAGAGACCGGCTATTTGAAGGGCAAGCTCGACTTCGACCTGATGAGCAAGCTCTACGGTCAGCGCTTTGAGTCGGCTCGTGCCTTCATGTTCTGGGTAGAGACTTTCAACCGCACCAACGAACTTGTAACCCGCGGTCTGCGCGCCAATAGTGGCGGTTACCAGTTGAAGGGTCCCGAGGACAAACCCAAGAAGCAGTACTTCGAGATCAAGGACAACAGTGAGGAATGGGACGAGGCACTCGACAAAGAGGTGTTTGCCGCCTTACTGAAGAACTACAAGGAGCAGGTGGATGCGAAGTATCTGCCCGCCTTCTACCAGACCATCGCCAGCAAGTATAACAACAACTATACCAAGTATGTGAACGATCTCTACAAGAAATCGATCCTGATGAAGGGTAAGAAAATCTATCCTGCCAAGAAAAGCTACCTGAAAGACCCGGCCGTGAAGATCGGACTCGACCTGATTGAATCATTGGGTGTTATCCGTGAGGAAATGGGCGGTATGAACGACGAGATCGAACAGCAGGAGAAATACCTCTGTGCCGCCAAGCTGCGTATGGAGGCTGATATGCCCCACTACTCGGATGCGAACTTCACCATGCGCCTCAGCTATGGTCAGGTGGGTGAATACCTGCTCGACGGCAAACCCTCTGGCTACTATACCACCGCAGAGAGCATTGTAGAGAAGATGAAGAGAGCCGACCAGATTGAAGAGTATTTCGCTGAGCCAGAGATGCACGAACTGCTCTCATCGAAGAACTTCGACCCCTACACCGACAAGACCACAGGTAAGATGCAGCTGTGCTTCCTCACCAATAACGATATTACTGGCGGTAATAGCGGTTCACCTATGTTCAATGGTAAGGGTGAGCTCATCGGACTGGCTTTCGATGGCAACTGGGACTCTTTGGCCAGCGACATCAACTTCGACAAGGTTCTGGCTCGCTGCATTGGTGTTGACATCCGCTTCGTATTGTTCATGATGGACAGATGGGGACATGCCGACCGTCTGCTGAAGGAGATTAATGCGAGATGAAGGTTAGGGGATTCGTGTTAGTTGGGGTCTTGCTGGCGCATCTGATGATGTTTGCGCAGCAAAACGGATCATACGTACAGTCGGGCTATCGTGAGAAGATCGACCTGAGTGGGAAATGGCTGTTCCAGTTAGACCCCGACTCCACCCTGAAACCTACCAGTAAGTTCAACGATGTAATCTATCTTCCCGGTACTACCGATACGAACAGAAAGGGAAATGCTGCTACGAAGAAAGATGAGACCACCCACCTGACACGCAAATACAGCTATGTGGGTAAGGCGTGGTATCAGGTTCCCGTGCGGATTCCCAAATCGTGGAAAGGTCAGCAGATTGTCCTCTACATGGAGCGCACCAAGCCCACCACGGTGTATGTTGACGGGAAGCCGGTGGGAAGCAACAACGATATCTCCACACCGCAGGAATATATCTTATCGAAGCAGCTCAAGCCAGGAGTCCATTACATCACCGTGATGGTGGACAACAGTGAGAAAACTGTTCCGCCACAGATCATCAGTAATTCGCATGCCTATACCGAGGATACCCAGACCAACTGGAACGGAATCATCGGCAGGATCTACTTGGAAAAGCGGGCGCCTACGCACATCGACAACCTGATCATCACTACCGATAGTGAAAGGAAAGAGGTACAGGTAACGGTAAATATCGACGGTCAGCTCAAGGCTGATACGAAGATGAAGTTCATCCTCATCCCGTGGGGAGGCGACTATGGTTATGTCATTGGCGAGAAGATGGTTCCCAAGACGCAGAATCCATTCACCCACGCCCGGGTTATCTACCGCGATGACAGTCTGAAGCTGTGGAGCGAGCATCATCCTTCTCTCTATCGCATTCACGTTACACTCGACGGATACGACGAGATGGAGAAGACCTTCGGCGTAAGGAGTTTCACCACACAGGGCACTCAGTTCGCCATTAACGGTATCACCACCTTCCTCCGAGGAAAGCATGATGCCTGCGTGTTCCCCCTGACGGGTCATGTACCCATGACCATGGAGGAATGGCGGCGTTACTTCCAGATTTGCAAGGGCTATGGCATCAACCATGTGCGTTTCCACTCATGGTGCCCACCAGAGGCTTGTTTCCTGGCAGCCGACATCGAAGGAATATACCTGCAGCCCGAACTGCCGTTCTGGGGTGACTTCAACAAAGACGACCGTAGGTTAATGGACTTCCTCATGAAGGAAGGAACACGAATCATAACCACCTATGGTCACCACCCCTCGTTTGTGATGATGGCCTTAGGAAATGAGCTGTGGGGCGACATCCCTACCATGCAGCTTTTCACGAAGGCTTTCAAAAAGATGGATCCTACCAAGCTCTTTACGTTCGGTTCCAACTATTACTTAGGCTACCAGGGATGGAAAGAGGGGATGGATTTCTTCGTCACCTGTCGTAACGGCGGGGAGGAATGGGGGAAGTTCAATACCCATACCCGCGGCTCGTTCTCGTTTGCCGATGCTGCCGGTGGCGGAATGATCAACAGCATATATCCGAATTCCATCATGAATTTCGCAGAGGGTATCAAAGACTGTCAGGTTCCCATCATCGGTCATGAAACGGCGCAGTTCCAAACCTATCCCGACTATAACGAAATCAGCAAATACTCCGGAGTGCTCTATCCATATAACATGGAGGTGTTCCGCAGCAGGTTAGAGAAGGCAGGTATGCTCGATCAGGCAGCCGATTTCCACAAAGCTTCGGGTCTGTGGAGTGTGGAGCTCTATAAGCAGGAGATTGAAATGGCGCTGCGGACACCTGGTATGGGTGGATTCCAGCTGCTCGACCTGCAAGACTACCCCGGACAGGGCTCTGCGTATGTGGGTATCCTCGATGCGTTCATGGAACCTAAAGGCATCACCACTCCCCAAGAATGGCACCAATGGTGCTCTCCCATCGTTCCGCTATTCCTTACAGAGAAATTCTGCTGGACCACCGATGAAACCGTCAAGGGGAAGATTCAGCTGGCCAACTACAGCGAGTCCATCGACGAGTATAAGTGGAATCAGGGTGTGATGACCTGGCAGCTGATGGATAGGGAAGGAATGACGCTTAAACGAGGGAAAGTCAGCATCCCTGAGAATAGTCATGGTCTGACCGACTTAGGGGATATCAACATCGATGTCAGCGACCTTCAACCGCAGAAATACACACTCGTCCTGAAATCCTATTATAATAAGGAGAGTGGGAAATGCTTTGAGAACTATTATTATATCTGGGTGTTCCCAAGCATGAAGAACCCGTTGTCGGTACCTAAGGATATCCTTGTGGCGCATCGGTATGATGCAGAAACAGCCAGAATACTGAGTGGTGGCGGAACGGTTCTGCTGATGCCCGACAGTACGCAGATGAAGGGCCTTACCGTGGGCGGACTCTTCCAGACCGACTATTGGAACTACCGCATGTTCAAAACCATCTGCGAGAATAATAAAAAGTCGGTTTCACCGGGCACCTTGGGCATTCTTACGAATCCTGAGCATCCCATCTTCAACAGCTTCCCCACGGAGATGCACACCAACTGGCAGTGGTTCCCCATCATCAAGGCCTCACGACCGTTTATGCTCGACAATACCGCAGCGGCCTACCGTCCCATCGTACAGGTTATCGACAATGTGGAACGGAACCATAAGCTCGGTCTGATCTTCGAATTCGCTGTGAATAAAGGAAAGCTACTGGTTTGTATGTCACCGCTCGACCAGCTCCAGCAATACCCGGAAGCACGACAGCTCTATTATAGCATTCTGCGGTATATGCAGTCGGCCGACTTCTCCCCTCAAACACAAATCAACTACGGGGATCTACAACAACTGTTCTCCACACCCGTTGTGGAAGGGAAGATTGGTGAGCTGAACAATATCTCACCTTATTAACCAAACAAAGGATAAAATGAAAGGATTACTGATTACTGCATGCATGCTCCTGGGAGGACTCTTCTCTTCAAATGCCCATGCGGCACCACCAACCCTTCAGGAGTTACTCACCAAAGCCCATACGAGATATGAGCTATCGGGCACCTACGACCTCTCAGGAGGAAGTGTGCGGGTTCCTGAAGACTGCGTACTGGCTTTTACGGAAGGAACGAAGATCACCAACGGTACACTTGTCCTGAATAAAACGATGTTTGAGGGAGCCAAGCACTGCATTGCTGTCAAGGTGAGCGGTCTTCAGGAGGAACTGGATGCCGATTTCTTCGACTTGACGAAAGACAACAAGACATTAATCATGCATTCGATCGTGAACACCGCCAGTAAGGTGCAACTACACGGTCGTTATGAGGATGTATTCGACAATATCGAGCTAGGTAAGAAAGAAGTATCGTTGATCGGCAACGGCGCCACCATCGTGAAAACGCTTCATCCCAACACCGCGGCCATCAACATCCTCTCCGATACCTTTGTCAGGATTGTAGATTTGGATTTCGAGATCGGTGCTGGTTATGGCATTCAGAAAAAGGCGAAGCCTACTGGTCAAACCCGTTTGTCGTATATGATCGACCGCTGTCGGTTCAAAGCCTCATCCAGCAATGTCAAAGCGCTGATACAGCTAGTAAGCAGCAGGGAGGGGAATATCTCTAATTGCTTCTTTGAGGGTACTGGCGAGAGCATCGGCATCGACCGTACCAATGCCGTGAACACGAACGTGATCAGCTGTATGTTCAGTAACTTGAGCTATGGCATCAAGGCAGTGGGCGTACCTACGGATGACGACAAAGACGACCTCTATTCCAGCTATGCCTGCGGACTGAATGTGCAGTCGGCCGTGATGTTAGGCTGTACATATGGCATCTTCATCGAGGGTAACGACTCCTTCTTCCTGAACAATTCCATGATTGACTATTGCGTCAACCCGCTCGTCATCATCTCTCAGGATGGAGCCAACATCTCGAACAACTATTTCGCCACCTCTACCAAACATGTTGACTATTCTGCCGTCATCACCATCCGTAACAATCCTTCCAAGACGGCAGACAACGAGAACAAGCGCATCATCATCTCCAACAACTCCATTTATGGTCATCGCACCACCAACTGCTATGGCATTGACATGGATGTGGAGAGCATCGACTGTACCATTCAGGGGAACACCTTCGACTATTTCACCGACTATGGTATCAACCTGAGACACACCAATACAGGGAAGGGGTGGTCGACAGAGAAGCTGGTCATCGACAACAACCGCTTCCATTTCGGACGTTTTGCCACCAAAGGGAATTATGTGAACATGTACGGTATCAACGGAGCTGGCTACACTGGAGGTCATTCGGCCATTATCACGAACAACTATGCCATCGAGGAACAGTATGATGATGGCAAGGATATCCATATATCCACCAAGATGATCAAGGCCGACGATTCTTACGCTGGCAACTTCCTTTCCTTCGGCAACCACGACTATCTGAAGGAACCACCGGCAGGAGATGTGAACGGACAGGCTTTCAATGCCTCGCGTATGAACCACGGCAGGATGAAGATCAGTGTAACCATACCCGCCTCCAAGACCACATGGGAGGTCAAGTCGCCGATGCCGGGTGAGTCACGTCTCGTGGTAAGCGTGGCCAATAACCCTTGTCCTATCAATGTGGTGAGCATAGCCAATGGGGTCATCACCTTCTCAAAGGCAGTGACCAACAAGGATGTAACGTTTATTGCGATTATAGAGCGAGAATACAATCTATAATGCGCCACCGTAGGAAACAGTTTCCTATTTCTTGCCCTTCTTGGGTTTCCTACGTGCCCAGCCCTCTTCGGAGAAGTCGGGCTCTTCACCGACTAACTCAATCGGACCACCTTGGAAGAACTGGCGCCAGTCGTCTTTACGACCACTTTCCATGCGGGCTGCACCGCGCTGTCCGCGTTTGCTCTCGGTCTTCTTCTTTTTCTCAAAACGACCAAATCCCTCGTTTTCATCGAATTTTGAGCGTTTCCAGGATCCCTTTGATCTTTGACCGTCTTCGTTCCTCCTTCCTCGTTCCTCCTTCCTCGAAGAGTCCCTTTGACCTTTGACTGAGTCCCGAGTCCCTTTGACCTTTGACCTTTGACCGTCTCCCGAGTCACCATCATTACACCGTACCTCACGACCCTTATATTTGGCTCCTGTGAGGTACTTCATCACGCGCTCGGCATCATCCTCAGCCACATCAAAGAAAGAGATGGTGTTCTGGAGGTCGATATGACCTACCTCCACATGACCCTTCACGTTCTTGTTCAGGAACTGCATCAATTCACCAGGGAAGAAACCGTCTTTCTTGCCCAGGTTAATGAACAAACGACGGAAACCTTCCTCAGCTCTTCTTTGTCCTCTACCTCTCGACTTTTGACCATCACCCTTTGACCTTTGACCGTCTCCCTTTGACCTTTGAGCGGGTTTCTCAATCTCAGGAGCGTTGGCATAATAAGAGAGGAACTTACCGAACTCGATGCTGACAATCTTCTTGATGATATCCTCCTTGTCGATGAACTCGAAGAAACGACTGATATCACCCATGAACGGATCGATCTGCTCCTCCAGTACATCGGTCTTCACAATCTGGTCCATCACCTTATAGAGTTGCTTCTTACAGATTTCCTGTGCCGAGGGCATCTCGCCCTCAACGAACTCCTTACCGATGACCTTCTCGATGCTGCGTATCTTGTGCTTCTCACGACTGTGGACGATGGAGATGGAAGTACCCTTCTTACCGGCACGACCCGTACGACCGCTGCGGTGGGTGTAGTTCTCTATATCGTCGGGCAAGCCGTAGTTGATGACATGCGTCAAATCATCCACATCTAAGCCACGGGCAGCCACATCGGTAGCCACCAGCAGCTGCGTAAGGTGCTGACGGAACTTCTGCATGGTGAGGTCGCGCTGCGCCTGACTGAGGTCGCCGTGCAGACTCTCGGCATTATAGCCGTCCTTGATTAGCTTGTCGGCAATCTCCTGCGTCTCAATCTTCGTCCTGCAGAAGATAATGGCAAAGATGCGCGGATAGAAGTCAACAATGCGCTTCAAAGCCAGATACTTATCCCTGGCGTGCACCATGTAATACACATGGTTCACATTCTCGGCACCCTCGTTCCTACTGCCCACCACAATCTCCTTATGGTCGTGCAGGTAGTTCAGTGCGATCTTCTCGATTTCTTTGCTCATGGTAGCCGAGAAGAGCAAGGTATTACGCTCTGCCGGCACATGCTCAAATATCTCGTTGATGCTGTCAGAGAAGCCCATGTTCAGCATCTCGTCAGCCTCATCAAGTACCACGCTCTTGATATGCTCTATCTGGGCCTTACCGCGGTGCATAAGGTCGATCAATCTACCGGGTGTGGCCACAATGATCTGTGCCCCATGCTTCAGGGCACGAATCTGCTGTTCAATGCTCGCGCCACCATAAACAGGCACCACGTGCACCCCTTTCATGTATTTGGAGAAATCCCGCAGATCATCAGCAATCTGCAGACACAGTTCTCGTGTCGGACTCAAAATCAGTGCTTGTGTTTCCTCGTTCTCCACATCAATCTTCTGCAACAGCGGAATACCGAATGCCGCTGTCTTTCCCGTACCCGTCTGGGCAAGGGCAATCACATCGTTTCCTTCCCCTAACAGATAGGGAATCACTTCTTCCTGGACGGGCATTGGCGAAACAAAGCCCATCTCCGTAATGGCCTGCAGTATCTCACTGCTCACGCCTAATTCTTCAAATGTCTTCAATGCTAATACTTATTATTACGGTGCAAAGGTACGATTAAGTGAGGGAAAAACCAAATTATTATTTGAGTTTTTCCGAACCGATGGAGCAGCGAGAGCCATCATGCTTGCATGTTTGGCCGAGTGACAGAGGAAAACAAAGTTAACGTGAGTATCTTCGGCTCATCCTTTTCTTTGGCAAAGAAACAAACTCTTACCCTCTTTTTCTTTGGCGCAAAGAAAAGAGGCAAAAGAAACATCCACCTACCCCCATCCCCTCCCTATATGGAGGGGCTCAACTGAAAATTGCGGATACCGCCAATTTTCAGACTTCATTAAAGTAAAATCGGGCATCAAAGCCCGATTTTGTTTCTTTTTCGGCTTACGCCAGGTCGTTGGTGCCAATCACCACAGCCCATCATGCCCATCAAGCCCATTAAGTGGTTTCATCTCTTTGCTACACCTCACAAAGATAACCATTATTTCCCAAAGTAATGAATCTTTTATACCTATAAATGAGAAATGAATACTTATGCATTCCGAAACAGGCTATTTAGAAAGTATGGCAGTTGGAGGGAGAGAATGACGTTCTCTCTCCTAGTGTTTGACGTTTTCTCTCCCAGCGTTTAAGACACTTGGAATAATCATACAAATAAGAGTATGAATATACAATCCTATAACTTAACGCAAATCATACTTGTCACTTATTACTTATCACTTATTGTCATTTTGTGCCAACATCTAACCCAATATGCCTGAAATGCCCTACCACAATGGGTTTGACAAGGGTTAGATGTTGCTTGAACATCTAACCTACATCTAACCTTCATATCCCTTCGAGCTTCCCTTCTCCAAATTGAAGAGAGGGTATCTGGGTTAGATGTATGGGATATGTGGGTTAGATGTTTGAGTAACATCTAACCCGCCTCAAACCCTCTATACATCGATGTTTCAAGAGATTTGGGTTAGATGTTGGGGTGTTGAAGGAAAAACTGATATATACAGTAGACTTAAGTGAAAGAATGTTAAATATTTTCTTTTTGAAGCAAGATTTTCAATGTCTCTTTATTATATAAAGAAAAAGGAGTAATTTTGCACACTAACCTTTGGATGTTAGTAAAAAAGAATTATAGCGAGAAAATATAAAGACGTGAAAAAGTATTGTTTTGTATTTGCCTTTCTGATGATGGTCGTACAATATGTTGGAGCCCAGGGTTATTTCCCCTCTGCTTCCGATTTTGCCCGATTGTATATTGGAGAGGTTGAACCACAGTATCTGTTATCGGCTTGGCGCGACATCCCCTATTACAAAGGCACTACAGATTTGTATGAGGGGCGCATCTGTTACCACGGTGTGGTTTACGATCATGTGAAACTGCGTTTTGACCAACTGGAACAGCGGGTGGTGATTCTTTCTCCCGTAGGAAATGTGTTTTGTATTCCTGAGCAGAAACACATTAACTGGTTTGAGATGGATGGGCGTAGATATGTGCACGACCCGGAGGATGGCTCCCGATATGCAGCCTTGCTTTCGGATGGAAGCACGAATGGCACCCAGCTGTATCATATTGCGTGGAAGGTTCGCAGTGGTGAGAACGCTTTCGAAGGAAGGAAATACCAGAAGGTGCTCAACACCAAGGAGCATTATACGCTGGTTACTCCTGATGGAGAAATGTATCATGTGAACCGCGCTGCAGATGTGGCAAAACTCTTTCCTGAACAGAAAAAGCAGATCAAGCAGTTCGCAAAGAAGAACCGTCTTTCCTTCTCAAAGAACAAACGCCAGAGCAGTCTGGTGAAGGTGGTGGAAAGTCTCAATCCTTCTCCTCTTTCGACGAAGGACAAGCCTTCTCCGAGGAGTGAGGAGGGTGGAGTGTGGAGTGAGAATAGTACTGAGATACAGGATTCATCTACAAAACCACTTGTTCTTGAAAGCATTTCTCACTCCACACTCCACACTCCACATTCCACAAACAAAGACGAGGGTCTTCTATCAGGCATCCCCGTCCTTGACAATGACTCGGTGGCCATGGCTGTGGCTCCCACCAAAACCAGGACGTATATCGTGCCAGGCGTGAAGAAGGCGAAGGCGAGTCTTTCGGATGACCAGGAGCTGGACGAGATTGTGGTGGTGGGCGGCCGACCCTCGGCGGTGAATAATATGATGATGGGGTCGGAGAAGTTCAAGCCCGTACTACTGAAGAACATCCCATCGGCCTTTGGCGAGTCGGACATCATGAAGATCGTACTCACGCTACCTGGTGTGACCAGCGTGGGCGAGGCTTCCAGCGGATATAATGTGCGAGGGGGTGCCACCGATCAGAACCTGATTCTCTTCAATGGCGGAACGGTATATAACCCGTCGCATCTGTTCGGCTTGTTCACCTCGTTCAACTCGGACGCGGTGGATGATGTGGAGCTGTTCAAATCGAGCATCCCCGTGGAGTATGGCGGTAGAATCAGTAGCGTACTGAAGGTTACCTCGAAGGAGGCGAACATGGAGAAGCTTACCGGTTCGGCCAGTATCGGAGCGCTTACCAGTAAGGTGAATATCGAGATTCCGATTGTAAAGGATCATGTGTCGCTGCTGCTGAACGGCAGAACCACCTATAGCGACTGGATGCTGAAGAAGCTGCCTGAGAGCAGCGGCTACAAGAACGGTACGGCTAACTTCTACGACCTTGGGGGCGCGCTGACGTGGAAACTGAACAGCTTCCACCGATTGAAGGTGTATGGCTATTGGAGTAAGGATAAGTTCTCGTTCAGCTCGGAGGATAACTATGGCTACCAGAATCGCAATTTCTCTGCTGAGTGGCGCACGATTCTGAATGAGCAGATGACCGTTACGGGCTCGGCAGGTCTTGACCATTACGACTATTTTAACGAGGATAAGGCGACGCCTTCCATGGCTGCCAGACTGAGTTTCGGCATCGACCAGCTGTGGGGTAAGCTGCATCTCCGTCAGCGCATGTCGGAAACAGATGTACTTAACTACGGTCTTTCGGTGCAGCATTACCATGTGCAGGGCGGCAGGTATGAGCCGTTAGGCGAGGCATCGCGCATCAAGATCGATCAGCTACAGAAGGAAAAGGCCTTGGAGAGTGCTGTCTATATCGACTATGAGCGAGCACTCACCGAAAAGCTGTCGGTTACGGGCGGATTGCGCTATACGATGTTCAATGCCCTGGGTCCGCGCGACGTGAACCATTATCATGAAGGGGAGCTGCCTTCGGAGGCAACACTGTTGGAAACACGTAGTGAAACAGGAATCATCAAGACCTACCATGCGCCAGAGCTGCGCGTATCGACTCGCTATGCCTTACTGGAGAACCTTTCGCTGAAGGCAGGATTCAACACCATGCATCAGTATATCCACAAGGTGTCGAACACTTCGATCATGTCGCCTACGGATATCTGGAAGCTGTCCGACTATAACATCAAGCCGCAGAATGGCTGGCAGGTGGCTGCAGGTATCTATCATGAGACGTATGACAAGAAGTATGAGTTCTCGGTAGAAGCTTACTACAAGCATATCAACGACTACCTTAACTACCGCAGTTCGGCTGTCCTGCTGATGAACCATCACCTGGAGACAGATGTGATCTCTACCAAGGGAAAAGCCTATGGCATAGAGCTGCAAGCGAAGAAGCCGACAGGAAGGCTGAATGGATGGATTAACTATACCTACTCGCGCTCGTTGCTCCGCCAGGACGACAAGCGGGTGGCCATGCCGCTGAACAATGGTGAGTGGTATCCGGCTGAATACGACCGACCGCATGAGGTGAAGGCGGTGCTGAACCTGAAGTTTACCGAAAGGTATAGTTTATCGAGTAACTTCAACTATGCCACGGGAAGGCCGACAACAGTACCTGCGGGGCAACATTACGATTCGTACCATAAAAGATACATGCCCTACTACACCGACCGCAACAACTATCGTATTCCCGACTATATGCGACTGGACCTTGCGTTCAATATAGAACCGACGCACAAGCTGACCAGTTTCCTGCATACATCGTTCTCTTTTGGAGTGTATAATGCGCTGGCCCGCAAGAATGCGTATAATATCTATTATGTTACTGAGGGAACGGATATACAAGGCTATAAACTCTCTGTGTTCGGCACTGCCATTCCTTACGTCTCCATTAATATAAAATTTAACTAAGATTGAAGATATGATGAAACTGAAACAATCAATATATGATGTGCTTTACCTCCTGATGGGCGCGTGGATCCTTTCGGGCTGCGTGGAGGAATTCGAGGCAGATATACCATCCTCGGATACTAACCTGCTTGTTGTTGAAGGCACGATATGTTCTTCGCAAGAGAATAAGTTCATCTTGTCGCGCACACAGTCGGTTAAAGGTTTCCATGAACTGCCAATGGTATTGGATGCCCAGGTTTATGTGCGTGGAACCGATGGCTCTATATATCAGGCATATCTGGCAGGTAACTATTACTCCTGCAAGGTAGGTGAACTGAATCCTGATGTGGAATACTACCTGCATATCGAGACGGGTGGTGAGGTGTATGAATCGGAGCCGCAGAAACCGCTTCGCACCGAGGGTATAGCCGAGGTGAAGGGAGTGCAGAACACGCCCGACAGCAATATCGATGTGCTCGTTACTCCCGAGGCTCCATTTGAGTCTGATCAGACAACCTATTATTCCTGGACATGTGATGAAACATGGGAAGTGCATTCAGACTACAAAACCAACATGTATTTCGACACAGAAACCAAGACGCGTTTATACCAGGCTCATCTGTTCCCTGAATGTGGATGGAAGGATGACGTAGGCTCGACTATCATGGTAGGTGCCAGCACCAATTACGAAGGACAGCATATCCAAAGTCTTAAGCTGTACGACATAGACTGTAGCAATGAGCGTGTATATTATATGTATAGCGGACTGATGCATCAACGTGCCATCTCAAAAGCCGAGTACGAATATGAATTGGCGTGTCGTCAGGCAGGTTCAGAGATGGGTGGCCTGTTTACGCCGCAACCGTCAGCCCTGCCAACCAATATCCGTTGTCTCACGTCCCGCAAGCACGTGATAGGATATGTAGGGTGCTCATTGAATATAAGCGATTACAGGTTCTTCCTCGATGCAGAAAACTTCTCCATCCACTATCCAAGAGGAGAAGATAACCGCGTGTGGATTGACCCATGTAACGAGGAGATATGCTGCGCAATGGTAGAAAAGGGGATGTTCTTGTGTGAATGGGAAGACAACAGGATTTCGATGCGCACATTGAAAACGGCATGGGCAACGAAGAACCAGCTGGATGTGAGATATAAAGGTGCATATATTGAACGCCCTGAATATTGGCCAAAATAAGAAAATGATGAAGATGAATAGTAGAATAGGATTACTGATAGCTGCGATGGTGCTTTCCTTGAGTACCTTTGCTGCAAGTGTTTCTACCGACCGCACTTGGTATCTTGCCGGTGAGGCGATGCAGGTGAGCATCACCGTCGACGATGCCCTGATTGCATACGCTGAACTGTGTGATACATACAGCTTGGCTGCCAGCACGGTGGTGAGCTTGAACGACGGAAAGGGGACGGGCATCATCGAACTGCCCTCCGACCTGCATAGCGGGTATTATGTGCTGTCGGTATATACGCGTCATCAAGCCCAAGTGGCGCATCAGCTCGTTGCGGTTGTGAATGCACTTCACAAGAGTGAGGATGATGATATCGAATGGGTTAATATTACTCATCCTGATTCGTTGAGCTATCCTTCCTTCGGTAGAGGAAATGGGTTCTCTTCGGCCGACTTGGTGGATGTAAAGCCGGTGGATGTGCGCGAGACAGAGGGCCACATCATCAAGGCTCGTGTGAAGAATGTGGATGGTGAGCAAATCTTACGGGGCAGTCTGATTCGTCCTTCACTGAGTATCGTAGGTAAGCAGATTCATTATTTTGAGGGGAAGATGGTGAACGACTCGCTGGCTGTGTTCTACACCTATGGCTTACACGGTAAGCAACCGCTGGTGCTCTCAGCTGCTTCGTACACAGGCGCGAGTCTGCCCATCGAGATGATTTCTCCGTTTGCTACCTTGCTCCCCAAACATCTCCCTCATCTTGTTTTCCACTACAAGCGCAACGAGGTGGAAGAACGCTCTTTGGACATGCAGCGCCATCAGATGGCCATTGCTCCTGCCAAGCGTGAGCTGCAGTTAGGTGACTATGCTGATGATACAGCAGAGGATGGGGTGCCCTTAGACTATGATGACGTGTTGTTCGGTAACAAACCTAATCCTACGTATAATCTCGACGAATACCGCCAGTTCCTTACCATCAGGGAGGTACTGCTGGAATATGTGAACTGCGTAAGGAAAACGAAGATCAATGGGGTGTCGCAGTTGGTGGTACGCCGACCGGAGGATGCTTATGTGAGTGTTTGGCCTGCCATGGTTCTCATAGACGGAATGCCTGTGATTGATATTGAACGACTGCTTGACTATGATGCCCGACGCATTCATTATATCAATGTGTATGGCGGACAATATACCTTTGGCAATGGGGTGTATAACGGCATCCTGTCGTTTGTGACACGTTCCGGGAAGCTTACCAACTATCCCATTGAGCCAAACATGCAGTATCTGGTGTATGAGTTTCCTCAATAAAAAGACTCCGATTGGAAAATAAAGAATAAAGGAATGAAAGTTTGTGTGTTTTGTTCAGCGAACCACGATTTAGACCGTGATTTCTTCGCGAAGACATGGGAATTGGGTGAATGGCTTGCCAAGGAAGGTCATACCTTGGTGTTTGGCGGCACAGATCTCGGATTGATGGAGTGTATCGCCAAATCGGTGCATGAGGCAGGGGGACAGATCATTGGTGTTGTTCCTTCGAAGGTGGAAGAGAACGGACATGTGAGTGAATACCTCGACGTACATATTCCTTGCGATAACCTGAACGACCGTAAGGCGCTGATGATGGCACAAAGCGATGTGTTCATTGCCCTGCCAGGAGGTATCGGTACGCTGGATGAGATATTCTCGGTGGCCTCATCGGCTACCATCGGCTACCACCAGAAGACCGTTATTCTCTATAACATGAAAGGGTTCTGGGATTCCCTCATCGTCTGTCTGCACGATCTGGAAGCCAAGGGAGTTACCCGCAAGCATTGGGATAACTATATCAAAGTGGCCAACTCCCTTGGAGAATTGGCCACCTTATTATAACTCAAAACTTTAATTTTTCAAACCTTCAATTCTTCAATTTTTCCGCCATTGCCTTACCCAAGGCCTCGCACTGAGCGAACGTTTCGGGGGTAAGACTTTGTTTGATTTCCACTGGTGTGCCTACTGCCTCGAAGTGTAAACGCTCGTCGTTCCACTTCTGGATCTCTGCCACAGCCTTGGAAGCCCAGCCGAAGGAACCGAACCAACCCATCAGGTGGTTCTTGATGTCCTTACCTGCCAGCTCGGAAAGCAGTACATCCATCTCGTGGTAAAGACCGGTATTATAGGTAGGAGCACCCACAATCAGTCCTTTATAACGGAACACATCGCGGATGATATACGAATGATGTGTCTTCGAGACATTATACATCACGATGTTCTTCAGTCCTGCCTGTGAGGCAGCACGGGCAATCACCTCTGCAGCACGCTCCGTATTACCGTACATCGTACCGTAACAGATCACCAAACCCGGTTCGGTCTCATAACGACTCATCTTGTCGTACATGTCAACCACCTTACTGATATACTCGTGCCATACCGGACCGTGGGTGGCGCAGATATAATCGAGCTTGATGCCTGCGAGTTTCTTCAGGGCGTTCTGCACCGGGGTGCCATACTTACCCACGATATTCGAGTAGTAACGCACCATTTCGAGCCAGAATGTATCGCAGTTGATCTCACTGTCGATGATACCACCGTTCAAGGCGCCGAAGCAGCCGAAGGCGTCGCCAGAGAACAATACGTTACAAGAGGTGTCGAGGGTTACCATTGTCTCGGGCCAGTGTACCATCGGCGTCAGCACAAAGTTCAGCGTGTGCTTGCCCAGTTCGATGGAATCGCCGTTTTTGACCTCCAGTGTACCTTCGCCTATGCCATAGAAACCCTCCATCATCTGGAACGTTTTCTTGTTTCCGATGATCTGGATCTCCGGATAATACTTCTTGATCAAGGCAATGCTTCCACTATGGTCAGGCTCCATGTGATTGATCACCAGATAGTCGATGGGGCGTTCGCCTATCACCTCCTGGATATTCTTCAGGTAGGGCACGAAGAAATCAACCTCCACCGTATCAATCAGACACACCTTCTCGTCATCAATCAGATACGAGTTATAGCTCACCCCATTGGGCAACGGCCACAAACCCTCGAAAAGGTTCTTGTTACGGTCGTTCACGCCCACGTAGTAAATCTTGTTTGTAATCTCAATCATATAACTTTGAACTTTGATCTTTAACTATGGTTGACTTTTGTCACGACTCGGCCAAATTGATGCAAGCATCTTTGGCGCTCGCTGCTCCAAAAGTTGAACTTTATGATCACCTTTGGGTCCTTGGTCTTTAACCTTAGTCCATTGGTTCTTTGGTCTTTAATTCTTTGGCCATTTTTGTCCCGAAATCCACGCTCACCGAGTTATGGATGCTCTGGCAGCAGTTGGCCGAGAATTCCTGTGCGCACTGGATAATCTGGTCCCATTGCTCTTCCGTCAGTCCCTGCTCGATGGTATCACGGGTAATATCGTATTTCATCATTCCATACACCAGTCCTGCATTGAAGTTATCGCCTGCTCCGATGGTGCTGACCGTTTCGGTAGTCTCAACGGGATACTCTTTCTTTACCGTCTTTGTACGCAGCACCACAGGATCAGCCCCCTGGGTATAGACGAGGTTCTTGCAGTAGAAAGAAACCTCTGCGTTAAACACCTTATCGGGATCATCCTTCTTGAACAGCACCTGGAAGTCCTCCTTCGAGCCACGCACGATATCGGCCAGCTCGAGGTTCTCCAGGAAATTCGGCTTCAGCTTCATCACCTCATGCTGATGCGAAGGACGGAGGTTCACATCGTAATAGAGGATAGCCCCATGCTGACGGGCATAGTTGAGGAAGCCGTAAACCTGCGAACGGATGACCGGGTTCACCGCATAGAACGAACTGAACATCACGATATCATCAGGCTGCACATCAGGGTAGGTAAAGTCAAGCTGATCGTGCGGATGATCCTTGTAGAACAGATACTGCGCATCGTTGTTCTCATCAAGAAACGCCAGTGAAATGGGCGATTTTGACTCAGGGAACACATTGATGTTATCCGCGTTCACCCCATTCTCGCGGGCAAAGCGGATGATGCTCTCGCCTACCCTGTCGTTACCTGTCTCACTGATGAACGAGCATTCCACGCCCGACCGTCCTAAGGAGATGACCCCATTGAAAGCGCCCCCTCCTGGCACAGCACCAATGGGCTGATTGTCCTTAAAGATAATATCGAGTATTGTCTCCCCTATTCCTATTACTTTCCGCATACTAATTCCAAATTATTCCGCGCAAAGATACAAAATAAGTGAGAGATATGGAAAGAAATAATAAATTTTATTTCCAAAACTTTACGTCACTCCCCTTGCGTTCTCTCCAAGTAGAGGCGTTCAACAGCCTCCCAGCAATTGTCCTTACTGCTGAGAGCATCGTTCCAAGAGGATGTGACGAGCACATCAGGTACCAGTTCCTTTTCGTTTAGCCTATCGCGATCGGGACGAAAGCAAGTACGATGACTCACCATACCACTGATGCCTGTGTTGGGCAGTTGCCACGTCAAAGCAGAACTATAGTTACTGGTAAGGTAACATCCTTTCGGTCCTATAACCTTACCAATGCCATTGTCTTTTGCCATGATGATGATATCCGCAGCAGCACTATAGGTTTTCTCATCTTGTAGGAACAAGACATTACCTTTGAAGATTTTTCGGCGACTTAGGTTGTATAACTCGCTGTTATCATCCACTCCGCTGAATCCTTCAGGAATGATGCTCTTCTCAGAATAAGCTTTATCCGTATCTGAGTCATAGAGGATATTGGGAGAGAACGTCCCTTGGTTTGCCGCTTTCACACGTTCTATATCATCCTTGGCCTCAGCAGCATAGAACTGTTCGTATAGTGGTGAATACCGTATGGCTTCTGTAACACATTTCAGTTCACGGATGGGATACAGCCAACTGAGCAGTTCGTAGCTGATGAGCGAACATCCACCACTATTGCCACGCAAATCTATTACCAGCGTTTTGATTTCCTGTTCTTGTAGATCAGCAAAGAACTCCTTCAGGTATTCATGGAAGTTCGGCTTGCCCTTGAACGAGTTGACCAGTTCGTCTGTGATTTCCACACCTCGCATCCCCATAATCAGCAATGTGGTATATGGATCAAAGCAGGTGTTCAGTTGGAGGTAGCCAATACGTCGTTCAGCATCAATAGAAGAAGTGAATGCCTCGGAAGTATCCACACGAGGAGACATCCCCGACCCTCTTCCACTTCGCCGTTTAGCCATTCGTAATGACATCCATCCTTGGGTGGGTTTCACAACTGCCGTCATACCATCTTGGAAAGATATCATCAGCGTGGAATCCGTTCGGAAAAACGGTTTGTTCTTCCAGAAACGCATGTTGCGAAAAACATTGTCACGCAGACGTTCTTCACGGTCGGTTTCGTTCTCATAACTGAAATCATGACGGAATGCATCCACCACCTCAGCCACAGGCACTCCATTGATGCTTTTTATCTCCCGTCCCAAGTAAATGGCCGTTCGCTCGGTACCGCCCCACAGATAATAACGATTGCCTTCGCGGTAATAACGGATGGGATAAGTGGCGCTGTTGTCATACGACATGGATGTGATAAGTGTATGACCGTCGTGAAGTTGGGAAAAGATTCGCTGCAGGTAAGCCATCAGTTCATCCGCATCCTTCATCTCTTTGGTATCCTCATACCCTTTTTTAACGATTTCATCGATGTTGAACGGTTGCTCCATCCCCTCTGCAAATGCCGGGTGACTCTCCTTCAACAACTGCATGGCCAATAGGAAATCCTTCTGAAAGGCATTACCTTTCTGATAGTCGGCACTGCTCTCTACTATCTGATGATGATAGGTAACGCCGCCAGACAGGACATCCTGAGATAGCAACTGAGAAGGGAACAGAATGAACAGGAAACCTATCGCGACACTATTCAATCTTCTTTTAGTGAACATACGAACCTCCTGTTCCCACGGATCCGGAATTCCTCAGCTTTTCGAGGTCATATACTGTTCCCCATTCTGGGAAACTTTGTTCTGTTTCCAGGTCAGGCACATAACGCAGTCGTATATCCATACCATCTTCTTGAATAAAAACCAACCCCTCACCAAGATTGTAGTTCTTGTTCGAGGTTGCTACATATCTATGATTATTCCAATAATAGATTGTCTTACCCGTAGCCAGCTTGATATAGGTAGAGAACACCTCTCCCTGATACTCTTTCGATTGATTATTTGTAAAATAAGAGAACACCAATGTTGATTTTTCCGACCTGTCGATATTTTTTACATAAGGAGAGAGGTCTTTCCTAAAAGAACATATCACCTGATCAATATGAGGATGCCAGTAATCACCTGGAGTATATGTTCCACATACAACCCCAAAATCTAAAACACTTTCATGACTTAAGTTTGCCATACTTAAGTCCAGTCTAACCTTATATTTGTAGTTATAGAACTTAGTATTGACATCATACGGATAAACTCCTGCAGGAAAAGAACCTTTCTGGGTTTGCAAAAGTTTAACTCCCTGTCCACCACCTGTCTTTGCCACGGTACACAAAGGTTTCGATGAACGGAATGGCTTTCGGCGATAAAGAAGCCACCATGATGGTTCTCCTGGTGTTTTAGAAGTCATGTGTAATCTTGTTTCTGCCCAATAGCTCTCCCCCTCTTTCATTTTCTTTTCAGGGAAGTAATTACTTGAAAATCCTTCATTCATCGCTTTGTAATCCAACTTTCCATTGGCCTTTCCAGTATTCAACTTCATAGTAATGATTGGAGTAGTACTATTCTCTGATTCATATATATATAGCCATGGAGTAAAGTCCCAGAACAAAACCCAGCTTGCGACGCCCCTTCCATACTCAATCATTGACTCTAATGATTGTACTTCTGTTTCTTCATTATAACCAGTTGTTATAATATTAAGATTCTGTAGAGAAGGAAATAAGTGCACATTAAGAGCGCCCAGATGCACATTTGCCAAAGACTTTGTATCTACAGTGAAAGCACCACTTGATGTTGATTTAGAAAAATCAACTTTAAAGTCGATAGGATGTCTTTCACTATCAACATAATCTACACTTAACACCTTGGAACCATCAACAATTGTTGATTTCGAATCAAAATCACTCTCTTTACCAGTAACATCTACATCAAGTTCAGCATAGGCACTTGCCGTGACTCCAAACTTTCCTGTAACACCACAGTCTATCTCTCCTCCAAACGATATGTCGAATCCTGCCATAATGTCTTGATGCAAATCTGGACTTAACAAATTACAGAAAAAAGCTGACTCATTTGATCCTGACCTTGAATAACGATCTGGCCTACATTCACTGAATCTCCATCCGTGGTTGGCAGTCTTCTCCCAAATGAAATTTGTACTTATACCGCAGTCAAATCCCACTTCTCCCTTGAATTTCATTTGTGGTTGCACAAAAAAAGCCAAGTCAAAACCTAATAAGGCTTTAATAACAACCAAGCTGGCACCTATCTTTGCTGGCACTGGTATAGAAATAGGTATTTTTTTCCCCAATCCTATTTCGTAGGTTGCCTTACCACCAGCACCTACTATAAGACTAAGTGTATTTCTCTTTATTTGCTGTGTCTTACTGCCATAAACACGGAATACTATTCCAGCATAAACATCGAGATTTCCATCAACTGATGCCGTAACTCCAGGAAATTCCAGTTCTTTCTTTCCATTAATAAGTGAAATAGAAATCAAATCTTCTGCTCCGTATTTAGTATCTTCATCCTCCCATTCACCTCCTGCACGAGATTCAAAAGGTGTTTGCTCATATTGTTTGAGTGGACTGCTTCCTGCCTCATTTTCCAAACCTTGAAAGAAATCATACGCAGCCTGTTGACCACTGCCTGATACAACCATATTTTCATAGGGATGGAAAACACCTTCATATTCTAGCTCATCAAAAGCCTCAAAAATATCATCAAGCGAGGAACAAACACACCTGTATTCATTTCCTTGCTTTTCTCTTTTTAGAACCTTATGACCAAATCCATCAGGGAACATTTCTGTCTCACCGCACACCAACATCTCACCTTCCCTTGGAAGGAACTCCTCTGGTGTGTTTACACTGAAATAGACAATACTATCATTTTCAACCTTTGTAACGAAACTTTCAACATTTTCATCAATACCTATCGTATTCTTAGCATACTTATAAGTAATATTGAAGTCCTCGGTTTCTATCTTTTCAGTGGTTGAATAACCATCACCCTCTCTCCTTGGAATACCATCCTCGTCCATATATAGTGTACACGAAACCAAGAGGAAGGAAAGAGCAAGAGTGTACAGCAGCGTTCCCTTCCTTGTGTAAAGGCCATATACTATCCTTTTCATCATAACATCTTCTATTCTTATTATTTACTTATTCAATGGTAAAATGCAAGAGGTTGGATAAAGATCCGTATGTCTCGTCATCAAAGATAAAGCTTGTTTCCAAATCATAGATTTTAGCATTGGCGGCATCGTAGCACTTTAATGTTACCCACTTACCATAATGCTCTTCACTGAAAATACGCAAAACGATGTATTTGATACCATTTGATTCTTTCTGCTGACTGACACCGCTGAGTTTTCCGTCAATATAGGCAAGAAGTGTCATTTTATCATCCATAGGTCGGCCTTTAATGGTTATATCTCCATAAAGCACCATATCGTATGGGAGATGGAAAACGGAAAGGTTCCATTGTGGATACACGTTAACCGTGCATATTGCCTTATACTGACCTGAGACTGAAATGGCTGTGACAATCGCCTTTCCTTCTCCAACTGCAACAAGTGTGTTATCTTCGAAATCTACGATATCATGATTATTTGAAAACCAGTACACTTCCTTGTTCGAAAGGATTTCTGGAAAGAATGAGACAGGAATCTCATAGCGATCGCCTACTATCAGGTCAACACTTTCCCTACCCAAGACCATCTCTCCAGCAGGAATTGCTTCTGTCTGGTCATATTCAAAGAAATCACCACACGACGTAAGCAAAGGCAAAAGGGTAAGAAGATAAAGAGGTACAAGCATCTTTATCTGTCTTATCAAACATATCTTCTCTTTTTTCATACTCGACTTCTTTTGGGGTTCCTTGCTGTCACTTTTCTGGAGCAGACACACTTATGATGTTCGATCGCTGGGAGTCACGCCCATCTTCATAGTGAATCTGTACATAATATTCAGCCGTCTCACCTGCCTTCAATAGGAAATCATTGCGTGAGAACTGATCTGGTTGCGCCGAGATCAGAAACTCGAACTTCGTATCTTCCGGTCCCTTTCTGTAGATACAGAAATAATAACCTTCATCTTCTGGTTTTTTTGTCAGTTCCCATGCTATTCTGGTTTCACCCGTTGCCTTATTATAGGAACCTTCCAGTTTTATAGGTGCATCCACAGCATTCGGACCCTCGAAATAGAAAGGATAAAGCTTGCTTAAACCTGAACTACAACCAGAAAGATTGTAAGTTTCCATGGCATAGAGATACCGTTTGCCACTGCGGTCATACGCAGGCTTGTCATCATAGAGTATAGTATCACCTGCCGCTGTTACTGAGTCGGCATCAAATATCGCTAACAACGTCCAGTTTTCCTCTCCTTCCAATTTGCGGAACAACCGGTGATAATCCAAATCAGCCTCATTACTGGCCGCCCATACCATGTGTATGCGCTCTTCGTCCACATCATTGCTGATCAACTTACAGACCATAGGCGGGATGTAGTGCGGGCGCAGCACTTGAAGCACCTCCGAGAACTCACCCATATTGGTGGAGAAGTCTGTTGCGCGTACCTTATAATATATATAGCGCTGATTGACTTCCTGCGACAAGGAGTCGATGAAAATGGTGTCGTTATATACATTCTGTCTCAAACTGTACTCATGTGTGGAGTCATTGGCGAACCACACATCATAGTAGTCAACATCCTCATCTTCAGACGGTGTCCATACCAGCACTATCGTTCCATCAGGAGCAGTATGTGCACGCAGGTTGGTAGGTGGGGCCGGTGCCTTGCGGTCGTCGATACGAATGGTCTGCGGCAGAGAGTAATTCACATTGTATAGCGTGTCGTATGCCGCAATCGTGATCATTCCCGACTCCAGTCCGGTTACATCTACTGTCACCACGGTATCCCGAGGTGACACCAAATCCTTGGTCAGAGGAATCCACTGTCCTTCGGCGATGCGCTCATTGTAATAGAAGGGCATGTAACCGATGAGGTCTTCCTCCAACGTGTCTTTGGTAAAATAGAGAGTAGCCTGTTTCACGACGCCCGTCGTGTCGGTACGATGGATAAAGATGCGCTGAAGGATAGGAGCAGATGGTGGTATGCGATCAGAGAAATCCACCGTCAGTTCATCACAGGGTAGTGTAACGTCGCCGAAGGCATCATAAGCACTGATACGGTAATGATAGATACCTGGAGCACCAGGATAGTCGGCAAACACGATGGGTGCATCATCGGGTTGGTCCTGACTAGTGAACGGAACAAAAGGCTTCTCGTTTACACGTTTCCACTGGGTTTCATTACCTTTCCTGCGCTCTATAATGAAACTGGAATACTTCGTTGACGGCCATTGTAAGTTCAACTGGATGTCGGAAACAGGTTGTCCTATCACTTCCACATCAAACGACTCTGGCTTGAATTTCTCGTTAAGCACAGCCTCTACGAATCCAGGGTTGATGATATTGAACGAGTCAAGATGGGCAGGCTGAACTACGTATTGGTAGATTCTACCCTCTTTGACGTTACGATCCACAAGGCCAAGTGCCATATCGCGCGCTATGTCGCGCCGCCATTCGGCCAAAAGCATGGCATAGCCTACAATGCTCTGCTGCTCATCATGTACCTCAACAAGAGAGCCGATGGTTCCTGGAGCACTTAAGGTTTGGTCAAGCGTCAAACGACCACGTCCGTACATCAGTTGCATACCCAGATAGGCTAGTGTATCTCTTTCATCAGGGTGTTTTACTCTCATTTGGTCAAGGGTCAAGGGTTTTAGTCCTAAAGCCAGTGTATCTATTTCCAGTTCGGCATCGTGCATAGTAAGACGGAACACATTATAACCATAATAGTTGAGCTGCCGCCATGTACTGTAGTCATCTACACCCCATCGCAAAACTATGCTGTCGCCATAGGCACGTGCCATCATTTTGATGGTATGCGTATTGAATCCCACAAAATTGCTGTCTTGTGAGATCGACAGATTAACGCTGGCAATGGAGTCTGCCTTTTCCTGCTCATCATCTATTTCTCCAGCCACTTGTGCATGGACGGACAAAGCCATCACCCACCAAGCTGCAAGCACCCAAAGTTTACTATATATCTTCATGGTCGTACATTTTCGTTAACGGTCCAACTGTATGGTCTTCTGTTTGCTACTTTCAGGATATATCTCATTTCCAGAATAGTTATAAACCTCATAAGCGCCTTTTTTGAAATTGAAAGTGTTGACACGGTGACGTTCCACTTTGAATCCTTTCACATATTTGATGTTGCTAAAATCAAATTTCTCATAGTTACTGTCTGCCATACGGTTCCAGATAGTTTTTGCCTCATCACGGTTACGGCGCGGATGAGAACCACTCATTCCAACAAGAACCTCCTCCAATTTCGTACGTTTGCTGTCCTTATTCTCGCCTTTGAATTGTGAAGCGTACATCAGCGGTATCTGCTGGAATGGCATCTGGTACAAATATTGGTCATCATACATGCTGGATCTTCCCCGCAGATAAGCTACCCAAAGCTTATCCCAGTCAGGGTTCCATTTTGCATAGACTGTATTATATACACCTTGCATTCCATGGTGGAAACTGTCGTATTTTAATATTAGCATCAACAAATTATTATGCAATTGCTCCAAATCCACTTGTGGATTCTTGTATTTATTAAGGCGTTCTTTCCAGTCTTTTTCTTTGCTATTATACCTGAAAGACCACATTCCATTATTCAAGGTCTTGGTACTATAGATCTTGTCCACATCCTTCCAGAATTTCTCCAAGTCTGACCAAACCTCTTCATAATGGTATCCTCTATAAAAGAACTCTTTTATGAAGGATTCCACTTGCTGGAATAAGTATGGATGTTCTATTAACTGATTTTGACAGAAGGCAAACATAGAATCGTTGTATTCTTTCAGCATAGACATGTGCTCATAACCTTCGAAAGCAGCACCTTTCCATTCACTTTCATTTGTGAAGAACCAACAATTGGATTGATTTATATAGCAACCACGGTAGATTTCATTAAACAATCCGCGTTCATCTTCAAAGAAGTCTTCAAAATAGCGTGTGGCACGGTGAAGTGCATCTATGAAGGATGACAACTCCGAATATGGACGTTTTAAGTCTTCAAGGAATTGGGAATTCACATGATGAGCCATGAAACCAGTATAGCGTACAGGTGATACCCATGAGAATCCCTCGTCAGTGAGCCAAGTGCAATTGGGGAAATTGCTCTTGCTTGGAATGGAGGATGTGGGCAATCCCCCAACATAAGCTGCAATTGACCCTACTCCTTGTGTCTCTCTCCTTTTCTCAAGTACATTGGTGTAGTTCCTGTAATTCCTTGCATTATTCGCCAACACGAATGAAGCAATAGGATCTTCGGCAAGCGTAGGAGTCACCGTGTGATACTTGGATGTAAACACAAGTCCCTGTGTAGAGAGATTGGGGTAGTCATCGTATTTATAACGCCTAGCCTCCCAGCCGGAAACGTTGGCATAACCACCAAGGTAGTTGTAGTAGAAATATGGGTCGATGAGGCGTATCGACTTTCTACCCTCTCCTTCAATGCTCACCATGGCAGAACTCTTGTCAAACGCCAAATCATAGTCTGAAGGAAGCACACTAATATTATATTTATAATCCACTCCATAATTATTATCCCCCATGAAAGGATAACTATAAGAGAGTATAGCATCTTGTATTACCTCTTCGGTTACAGGGTTGATAACTTTCGAAGGTTGTACTCTGATTCCAAACAACAGCACATGCTTATTCTCTTGATCAGTGGGTTCAGGCCATGCCCATGGCTCCGGTTGAGACGAAGAAGAACTACTGCCACTGCTACTTCCTCCGCTACTGCTGCCACCGCTTCCATGGCCAGCTATTGCAATCTCTTCACGAATCTCCATCTCAGCCTTAATTTCATTTACTATATCAGGTCTGACGCGGTCAATGCCTTTATTCTTTACATAATCTTGGATTGCCTCAATTGTCCATCGTCCATCAATTCCTTTGGATGGTCTGCCATTGGGGAAGAACTCTGCAATTATCTCCTCTTTCGTAGTTGGTATATGATGCGAAGAGGGCTTGTTGGAAAACACAGGTGTCGTCTCTATCTTATTCACCTTGTCCTCAACACCCTTTGCTTCTACCTTGGTTACAGGATTCTTGAAAGACACGTTGTCTACAGTTGGTCGCGTTATACTGGAAGATGACACCACTTTGGAACCTGAAGTAGAAGTCACTCTTCCTGGAATGACCACTGAAGAAACATTCTTGCCAACTGTCTGCTGAATATTTGCAGAGGCATTACCATTGTTGGGCGTCAGCACTTTATTTATATTGGTAGAGAATTCCTGAGCTGCCTTTTCCACATTCGTCGTGGGTGAAATGGAAGGTTGCTGGTTAACCATTCTGGTGCCACCATTACCCACCTTTCCGGTCTTGTTCATATCACCAACCATTCGGGTATTCACATTCCCCCTTACAGGATTCTGCATCATAGGAGGAAGATACTTTGTTGTAGCTCTTCGAGCGCGAGAAGATTTCACTGCATTGGAACTACTCGAATTATTCGAAGAACTGGAAGATGCTGCTCTCTTGAAGGAAGAATTACCAGAAGAGGTTGTTCTCTTTATCGATGTCGAACCGGAAGAACTACTACCAGATGTTGATGCCGCCTTCAGTGCATCGGCCAACTGCTTCTTCTTCCTCAATTGTGATTCGTATGTAGTCTTATGTACACTCCCTTCTTCATAAACGACTCCTCCATGAACGAAGTAGTGTGGGCCAGAACTGCTACTACTATTCTGGCGACTTCCACTCGATTGACTGCTGCCGGATACGTTAGAAGACTCTGCTTCGGCCTTTGCCTCTTCCTCAGCCGCCTTGGCATCTGCCTCGGCTTTCTTCTCAGCAGCTGTCTTCGGTCGTACATACTCCAGTTTGATGACATAAACATGCGTCGGATCAAGATTGCTTTCCTCGATCAGCTTCTTGTCAGGCAGCCAGTTCAGGTTTTCATTGACATATGAACTCTTGTAGTTTGATATATTCTCGCTGACATACTTCTTGGCTGTTTCATCATATAGTGCCCATTTCAGTCTGTTATTATCGAACTTCGAACTGATGTCGCCCTTGAAAGCAATATTCGGCCTACTAATATCTACCTGATAGGCAGTGTAGATTCTTGGTTCGCTATTCAGTGTATCGATGACCATGTGGCCGTCGGGCGATGGGAATGCCAAAGCCACATCGTTTTGGATGCCAACCTCAGGATTAGAAGTGAACTTATCAAAGTTACCAGTACGGAAGTAATATACCTTCATGGTACTCCACGGATAGTTTCCATACGTGCCGTTAAGAGTATCCATGCTGTAAGGATCCACTTCCAAACCGTTTCGTATTTCCTTAGCATTGCCGTAGAGATATAACTTGTAATAACGGTTTGGCTTTAAGGTGGAGTTTGCAAATACTATTCGGTGATGGTTACCGTCAGAAAGCACAGAAATATAATCCCTGCCATAGTTTATACTATCGCGCGCATTTATATCAGGACTTGAGAACTCTGTCAATTGGATACCGGAAACATACTCTCTTGTATATTCCGGTTCTTTGTTCAAACTTATTCCTGGAACACGTTTCCTATAAACCGTAGCGAAATTGAACGTATAAGAACGATTGGAGTATTCCTTATAGTCATCATTGCTCCCACCTCGATTGAAGGCTAATTCCTGTGCGAAATTCTCATCATACAGATTCAGACGGGTAGCCAAATCAGTACTTGTCTCTACAACAATTTGGTTTGCATAGGTTATTGGTTCCGCATCTTCCCATCCTTCCTGTCTGCTTTCACCACCCACCGAGCAGTTGGTGAAGAGTTCGAAGTTATCCAACGGACTACCGAGATATGGCAGACAGACAGATCCGCACTCAAACTTGAATGAGCGATTCAGTTTGATCAAGCCACCTAAGAGTTTCAGCTTAACACGTGCCTGACCCACCATCCAGAACGGATTGGGTAATCCAGCCTTCAGCATAGCACCAATCTGGGCATGCAGGATATCAAAGTCGTTGTTATAGAATCCGAGTCGGATACGGATTCCCATTTTAGCCTCCAACATGGCATAAGCCTGCCCTGTAGCATACCATCCCTTGATACCCATCTGTTTTCCATTACAGAAACTATTAATCTTAACAAGGGACACATCGATACCTGCCACGGCACCTAAGTATGCATATAGCAGTCCTAAATCAACATCAATATAACCATATGCCTTGTACCCGAACATGACACCGCCACTGTTCTCGGCATTCTTCAAGAACTTTTCCATGGCTGCTTCACGAGAGCGGTTTACAGTAGCTGCATCGGCCTGCTCCACGCCAGAACCCATGGAACCTCCATTAAGGAAGTTTCGGATATCTGCAGGAATAGGAGGCAGCACACCATTATTAGGTAATTCATTACCCACACAGAGATAGGCGTTTGCACCAATCTTCACCGTAACCACCTTGGCTTTCAGGTCGATGATCTTGATACCGCAGCGCTTCTCTTCCTCGCTGGCCTCTGTACCGTCGCCTGGCTCACCAAGATAGACGTGCCATTTAGGCTTCTTATGCTCATTATAGTTCTCGTATTTCGTTATCTTGAAGTTCAGGGCAATATGTCCACCAGCGCTTGCCTTTGCCTCTTTGGACTTTTGATTCTTTCCACTGCCTTTCTCTGAACTCGCCGGTGCCTTTTCACCATCATTGAACGTATTGTTTTCACTATCAGTTCCCATCGTCTCATTCAACCCTGTTTTGGCAAGACTAACCCATTGACTAGCAGAATCTTTTACTTTACCAGTAACTGCGCTGATATTCCCTTCCAACTCATTCATCAAAGGAACATACTGATCAATCGTTGTGGTGACAGCTTTCGCCAGATTCTCAGGAGTAACCTTTACATCACACGACAAGTCTAATGAGAAATACTGATCCTTGGTGCGGACAGAACCTCCAGGACCACTATTATCTTTGAGACATTGGTAAGCGATCGTAGCCTTAGCAGAGATGATACCGTCGTTACCACCAGTAGAAAGTGCATTCAGTGTTCCGTTCATTAAGAAGGTGGAAAGACATTTATACTTTGTGTCGTAAACCACAGTCATGTCGAACTTACCATTCAACAGATTATCACCTCCCTCAACAGCCAAGCCAAGTCCAAATACACCACCTATCAGACCTTTTCGTGGGGTAGGGTCACCGTTCTGATCCTTTTTCGCTGTACAGTTGAAATAGAAGCCACCTTTTACCTCATTGATAACAACGGGCGGGATATGCAATCCTTTTCCTCCTACCTTTGCGATGAAATAACCATATTTGAAATTCTGATCGTTCTCATTCTTTACTTCAGTACTTGTACTGCTATAAGAATAGTAACCGCCTTCGCCGTCAATCTCCACAATGTTACCAGGCATCTTAAAATGTAAGGTACCCGTGTAACCACTAATCGTGGAATTCCCCTTCTGTTCTTTCTTTGCTACCAGACTACCACTCAGATCCACACCGGCCCAGCTCACGCCAAATGCCGCCTTGTTGAAATCAGTATTGCTATAAGAAGCCGAGAAATTGTTCAGATTCACTTTGCCCCAGATCGTGAGATCGGTTTCTGCACTAATCATGTTATCCATGACATTGATAGCGCCGGCAAGGTTCAATCCCAACTTATTGCTTTCCTGCTTCAGACCATACTTTTTCAGTGTGAAGCCAAACGGACCGATATTCTTCTGAAGAGAAGAAAGACTCCATGATCCAGGACCAAAATAGATAGTAGATGAATTGCTACCACTGCTGGTAAAGGTGTATTCTTCCTTAAAGCCTGCAGCCTTGTTGATATCCAGTAAGGTCCAACCCTGGTCGGTCTTGATATTCTTGGCCAACTTCGAATCTTTCAATGGGAAGTTGCCCACTCGCATCTTGGCAAACTTGATCTTCGGCATCAATAGATTGAATACCAAATCGCTGTCATCGGCTTTTGTTCCTTTTATCGTAACATATCCGCCAGCACAAAGTTCCACGTGGGTATCCTTGCCAGTTCCTCCGCTAAGCTCAAAGAATGTCCAGTTTTTCTTGAAATCAGCCTGTCCCAAGAAGAAGTCGAGTTTTAGACCATCTATCTGCTTGGTTGTGAAGGTGAAGTCATATCCCTTTGTCTGTCCTTCACTATCAAGGCCCTGACTAGTAAGATCACACTTATAACCAATGGTACCATCCAACAACGGAACATCGAATTTCCCATCGAAGAAGCAATCCTTGAACTTACTCTGCAAGATGTTCAGCTGGAGGTTGTCGATAGAGAATGCCCATCCTCCTAACTTGGTTGTCTTGGCATCGAGAAGAGAAGCGAGTTTCAAGGATAAGGTCAATCCAGAGAAGTCATATATAACCTTTTCTGCTGCAATCTTCAAACGACCGTCTTCTGTATTCTTAGCATTACCAAACTGCAAGGTCTTCGGGAAGAGTATCTCCATATCATTTATGTAGATGCCCTTCCAAAGACCCGGATTCTGCTTGAATTCAGTCTCTGTGTATTCGAATCCTTTCCAACTATAACCCTTGGGGATATCCAGATCTCCACCATTACGGTACATGGAATAGTCGAATACGATTTCTCCCGGCTTGAACAACCAACCATTCAGACCATCAACTTCAAAGTTGTCCATGGTGACATTTGCCACCAAGTCATCCCAAGAGGCAATGCTTTCTTTGATATTCAGTATGGGTCTCTCATTCGTAGCATCTCCATTAGCATCAACTTTTTTCAGCTTAGGTATCTGCATGTCGAAATCAAGGAGGATCAGTTCGAGTTCATCCGCCTTCCAACTGATATAGCAACCATCAGTGGGATTAACAACATTCTGTGGAGCATTGAACGTCATCTCGAACTTAGTGGAAGGATCTACCACCGTGAAATCAGAGAGCAGACTGATGGATCCGCCTTCGGGCAAGACACGGTCTGGACTCATACAAATACGCGGGGCTCCGAGTACCAAGATCTCATTCCTTGTGTAATTACTCTTTGGTAATACCAGTTCGCCTACGATGTTCATGCTAGCATTTGTCGGAGTGAACTTCATGCTGGCAATCTGAATGTCAACAGGTGTCTTGTTGACCGACTTAGGCAGTTTCAACGGGAGATGAAGATCACTAATATCACCGTTCAGGAAATTGTCGTACCAGTTCTTACCTGTACGCACCCATTCATAGTATTTGCTGACATCATACTTCTTAGCGATATCCTTCAGGGCACCCACACCTCCTTCAGTAATCAGGTTAGCATAAGGTATGCCTGTATCTGAAATAATCTGATCAACACCAGTATCCGAGAGGATCTTGTCAACCACCTCGGCATCAGTAGCTTTCTTTTTCGGATCAGGATCAGGGTAGGTAACTGCCTCTCCTTGATAAACAACATTATCAGAGTTGATATACAGTTCATCGAACTTAACGGCTACCATAACAGTATATCCCCTGGGGTTCCATTCGATGTGTCCCTTGCCCTTGAAAGCATTCTTACCAGACACCTTAGATATATCATCGATGGTGAGCTCGTATTGACCAAATCCCACAACCTTACCTTTCAAATCCTGTGCAGACCTGTTCGTTGGTGTAGTATTGGTGATAGTCACCATATCAGAACACTGGAAATACTGCTTGGAGAGCAACTGTGATAAGGCAAAATCTTTCACATTCACTTTGTCGTTGACAAATGTTACTTGCTCTGTTGTGGTACTTGGAACAACATGAAGAACCAAGTAGTCGTTAACCTTTACCTTGTCCTTGATATCTTTCCACAATATGGTATGCTCTGTCTCTTGGGTATTGAAGGTGTAAACAGGCTCACCACTAAATATTGTTTCGAAATCCTGACCGCATTCACCTTTATAGAGTCCGAGTTGATAATCAAACTTAACAAGGTCAGGTCGTTCTCCTTCACCACCAAGGAACCAAGCCTTCTTCCATGACACCTTAATGTCGTCTTCTACAAACACCTTACGGGCAGAACCTTCAAAGAAAAGAGGATCTATTAATTCAGGATTACGGAAGGTGTATTGAGATTGGTCATCAACCACCTCATCCACACCATAGTAAAGAGTAAGTCCATAATCCTTATCTTTATCATCTTCTGAGGCGTTGTCGGTATTGGGTTTCAAACTTCTTGTGGAGATACCACCACCTCCTATAGGATTTATATTGCTATAAGGAATACTACCGGTATTACCTATGGCATTATTACCAAGACCACCTGATGGTATGGGTGTTCCTGATGTTAGACTATATGGAACGCCACCTGTAGATAATGTTGTTGCTATATTACCAAAACGGAACATACGGTAAGTACTCTTACCGTTGTTCTCCAACAAGACATAATCCAACGGATTCTTTCCTACAGCTTTAGCAGTTACCTGAGCCACATAAACCTTGGTCTTATCTAACTTGTTGATGACCGTCGGGGGAATCACACACATCGGCACCAGCAAGTCGAGTGACTGATAAACAACAGGATTCCTGTCCATGGCCACATCAGGCTGCTGACCAGGCATCATTTCCTTCACCACAAAATCATAGCGGAACAGCTGGGCACGGGGGTTACACATGATGGTAGACTCCGTCCATGTGAATTGAGTATTGCTTTCTGACACGGTGGCTACTGCCAATAACTCTGATCCCATCAGGGTAGGAGTAATGAACTGCGGAGCTTGTGCCTTATAGCAGATGGTGAAGTTACATGTACCACTGATTGGATTACTAACAACCACAGGGGTTGCCAAAGTGGGATCCCATTTATAAGCGGTAAGATGGGCGGTATAGTCGCCTTCAGGCAATAAACCGAACGAACCGTTCGCATAGTCATCAAACAATCCCGGTGTAGTGGAGATCTCGTTCGAAGGAATATGATTGAACAACTGCTTAATCTCTACGAGTGTCAACTGTCTGGTTGAACCCGGGGCAATCACAATAGGCTGACGAGGCTGGCGCGTGGCTGGTGTAGAAATAGACAGACCACTTTCAGGAAACACCTGACTGAGTTGCATTCCCATGTAAACATTCTGCGTTACCTGCGTATTGTTGGTCAGGGAGACATTGAAATATTTACCAGGATTCGACACATACAACATGGCCTGTGGCGGTAGAATACGCTGTACAGGCGTTACAGTAATTGTCACATCCTGAGCCCAAAGAGACAACATGCTCAGGAATAGTGCCAGTGTCGATATGATTGACCTATATGATTTCATACTTATCTGTAGTTATTCGGTTTCCATGATCATTGTTCTCTACTTTTCTCCTTACCTTTCCGCTTGAGTTCGAAGAGCGAGAATGTATAGGCATAGCTGAAGCTGGCTGTTATATCCGTGGCATCCAACGAAGATCGTTTCTTCGTGATATTCACATCGCCATACTTATTCATACCTGCTGCAAGAGAGAAAGCATGCACTTCTTTTAACGTATAGCCTAACGAGATATCAGCTCCTATGGAGAGATTCTTTGATTGGTATTCTATTTCATTATAGCAAAGCGATACCGTAGCTGATGCTGACAGGTTCTTCTCTTTCAAGAAAGAACGTCCTGTGGTGAATGATGCCACATCGCTGATATATTTCGTTTCATATCCCTTTGAGGTTTGATGACTTAAACTGACAGTGAAGTCGGTTTCCCAGTCTTTTACCCCCAGATTGTACGATGCACCCACAGCAAGCGACTTTACGTCACTCTGTCCTGTGGAGAATTTGTTCAGGTCTTTGTTTTCAGTATAGGATGTAGAGAGCGATATCGCATGACTGAAGTTCTCAGTATCTGTCATATACGATGGTACAAAGCTGATGCTATGCATGGCACGTTTCACCCTTGTGGTATCGTTCACTATGGCTGTACCGTCTCCCTGTGACTGTAGATAACCATTGTAACCTATGCTGAGGTTTATATGGTTCCCTACACGTGTACCAGCATTAGCACCAAACACAAATCCGCGAGTAGTATATAACTGTTTATTGGTAAGGTTATCTTCTTGAGCAGAGAAGTTTCCCGACAAGGATACTTTTTTGAACAAATAAGTGCTCATATTAACACCAAGACTATGGTAGTTGTTCGACATATAATATGTGCCAAGCGAAGTGTAATCGGGCTGCACCAAACGGTAATAGACAGAGGTGTTGAAATTCGGTAGCATCAGATTGGCACTAACATCACCTGCGAAGCGCACCAATGAACTATAACGTGCTTGGAAGACATCCTCGAACTTCGTGGCAGTACCACTTACGATCTTTTCTGCCGTCTTGTCGGTAGTAAGCATTGTGGAAGCGACATTCGCTGTAAATGAGAGCCAGTCTTTCAATGTAAGACAACCCTTTATTCCCACCACAAGGTTTTCTTGCGGACTAATCCGTTCTCTCCACCCCTCATTGATTGAACCAATCTGGTCATACGCTCGAAGCAAATATAGATCAATGTAGTTACGTGGTGACCCATAACCCACTTTGAATCCCCAGCCAATTCTACGATATTGGGGGGCACGTGCTCCTGGATTGTATGGATCATCGTTCACGGCAGAACGTAGTTTGCCGTAAAAGGCACCAGCTCGGAAACTCTTGTCGTTATACTCCAGACCCACACCGTTGAAGGCTATACTCATCACATACTGACTAAAGCCCATGCTTCCCTGACCAATGTAGCCTGTCCAGTTCTTGTATCTTGGAGTAAGATTAAATGAGATATGCGGATAATTGAAATCTAAGTTATCGTTGGAATAATAAAGAGAGAAAGGCATACTGAACCCATAGAGGCTGATGTTCAGGTTGGCATAAACCATATTACTGAGCGGTGAAGCATAGCCGTCGCCTATGGATGAATGATAATAGGTGTTGCTCGTACCCACTGCACCCGTAATGATTAACGGATCGCTCTTGGCAATCTGTGAGATATCCTGGGCATGGACAACCTTTGGCCATAGCATCAACAGTGCGATGGCTAACGTTGCTTTTATGTCAGTTCTGCTCATACCTTCTCTTTATATATATAATAAGGTATAAGGAGTTGGGGTGTCAGTACTCCCAACTCCTGTACTTACTTCTTACTTCACGATCTTCTTGCTGAAACGAGCGGTTCCGTTATTGACGGTAATGATATACATACCGCTGGGAAGTCCTTCGAGTGAGAACGACGTACCAACGGTTGTACGTACCACAGTACCGGCCGCATTGGTAATCGTGATGACGCCTTCGCTATCACCAATAGAGATATTACGGATAGCCGTTGTCCTGCCAAGGAGTTCCACAGGATTCTTCAGCGAACCAGCCTTACTTCCATATGTAACTGTATTGTCCAAGTCGGAGTAGGTTCCTTCCATCTTATTGTAGAGCTTGAAGGTAACGGTCTCGCCAGCAGTACCGGCTACATTGATGAACATATACTTACCTCCTGCTACGTTTCCTTCACCGCGGCACTCATCACCCACGAAGGCACCTACGCTGTAGTTTTCAGGATCGTCAATACCCGACAATACGGCCACGATCGGCATGTTATCGGCATAGGCTCTGTTGTCGTACTGCCATTCCTTAACACCATTCGATTTTGCATAGAAGGTGACATCAAAAGCCTTAGCTGCAGATGGATTAGGTGTACCCCAGTCGATGGTCTTTCCACCATTACCCATAGTATAGTACATATAACCCTTACCGGCCTTGAAGGTGAAGCCATCGGCTGCCACCCACTCACCATTACTGAACTCAGCGAAGTTATCCTTACCGATAATCATATCACCCTCTTCTGCCGTACTTGCCAAGGCAGAAGCCAAAGCTGTAAGAGGTTGGTCGATCTGATGCGGATAGCCCAACCAAGTATAGCCTTTCACGGTTTGCGGAAGATTGGCTGAACTGATACCGCTCACGTTGGAACCGAGTTGGAACACCACGCTACCCTCTGTCTTGATCTTATACATACCGTCACCGGGTTTCAGTTCTGTGATGTCGCCGAAGAAGCCGTAGTTAGGATCGTTATAGAGCAGTGCCTGCTGCGAGCGGATCTCTATCACCTTGTTCTTACCGTTTTGCATCTCAGGTATCCAATTGCTGTTACTATAAAGAACGATGGAATTACTACCCGCTGGCAGTGCATTCACTGTTATCCAATCCCAACCTGATTCCAGCGCAATCTCCTGTGAAACAGTAAGTGTTCCTGTTTCTGTCTGCTTGATGGAATACTGGTTCACTCCGTCGTAGCTTACATAGAAGGTAAAGGTTCCTGCCGTGGAAGCTTTGATGGTCCATTCCAAACCCGTTTCATCAGGCGTTGCAGTAACAGAAACCGCTGTTGAGTTACTTGAGAAGGTTACCTTTACCTTAGCGGGATCAATAGTACCACCAACTGTTTGTGTCAGGGTGAGGGTAACTGCTTGTCCTACGGTTGCTTCCAATTCCGGGTCGAATGTCAAAGCTACAGGTTCCTCTACGACAACATTGAAGGTAATGGTTGCTTGTGGATTGTCCTCTGAGGTCACCACCACTTTCCATGTACCGGCTTTGGTGACGACACCATTCTCAAATGCAGCTGCAGAGTTCTTATCAGGTGTCAATGTTATATTCTGATTGGTAGCATCCGATGGGTTTACGGTAACCATCTGTCGTATTAAACCAAACACATCATCACCCAATTCGGCATTGATCGTGGTGGTCTCGGCCGTGAGTGAGGTCACACCCTGTTTGATGGTCAGACTGATTGTCTTAGTCAGCGGAGCACCTGTAACATCCATACCCTTTGTAGTGATCTTCACGTTAATCGGGTTCTTTGTTACTTTTGTTGCCACATAATCAGCATCGTAATAAGCGGTATTGGAGCTTGTTGACAGCGTATATTCCTTATTTATATATGCTGCAGCCTGTTTGTCATTATCCCACTCAGTGGAACCAATAGTGATTACCGCATCGATCGCATCCTTCACATTGTCGCCCACATTTACGGTCAGCTCATCCGGACCGTTGATATAGTCGGGTAATGCCATTACAGTTACATGGACTGTTTTGGTAGAAGCTATCTGTGTTTCGCCATTTACGGCATATACATGCACATCACACTCACCAGGTTTGATGGCAGTACCCTTGCTCACATTGGCAGTCTCCTCCACGGTGAAGTCCTTATAAGCCTCATCAGCATCCGTTGGTGTATAGGTAACTTGATTCTTCAGGGCTTCCTTCACATCATTACCTACATACACGGTGATGGCCTTGCCACCCAGTTCTATGGCGGTTACAGGTTTTTCGGGCTCTTTAACAATCAGCGTAACAGTTGCTGTTGGAATATGTGTGGCAGGATGATTTGCCGCAGTTACCGTCACCGTTGTGGTTCCTGCTTTCACAGCCTTACCTGTTTGTTGGTTATATAAGGAGGCATCATCGGGAGTGAACACCAATTCCTCATCAACAAAGTCACCACTTGGTGTCCAGGAAATTACTTGTTTAATCGCATCAATAGCATTCTGGCCTACTTCTACAGTTGCCGTTGGTTCTACTGCAGTGATTTCATTGATATAATCCAAAATCGTCACATTTATCTGAACGGGACCTACTTCATTAGAAGCAGGACTGTTAGCCTCAACCGTGACGGTTGTCTTACCGCTCTTTATTGCCATATAGTTACCATCCATCATACTGTTAGGTTCGTAGATGATAAAGCTCTTGTCATCAGCATCTTCGGGCTTAACAGTAATATGAGGAGTGATGGCAGATAGGATATTATCACCTACATAGACAGTCAGTTCATTGACATCGCTGGAAATACTGGTTACGGGAACCTTTGCCTTTATGATGCGCACGCCGAAGCTCCTGGATCCTATTGGTGTATAGTTTGTTTCCTTGTAACCCATATTCGTCCTTACCTTCAAATCTCTCACCATTACATCCATACCTAACCTCGCATCTTTCTCTCCTGTTTCGGCCACGGCGGTGATAACACCGTTCTCATCTATCGTGTAATAGGCAGCGTAATTGCCTGCATCCCATTGCAGGAAAACCTCTGTTTCATCGGTATCTATTGATGATCCTGTGATTTCAGAAGCAGGCTTGTTTTCGGCGCCAAACGCCAAAGATACCATACTGCCCAGATCTTTTGTTCCGGGTAGTGATACCTCCACCAGTTTCATCACCTCATCAGGGATGATAACGCCTGAGAGTGCGTCAAGGGTGAGTTCAATCGGCACAGGCTGGATGGTTTCACCATTCCATTTTGCCGTTTCGGTGAACTTATACACTACGCCTTGATAATAAGCCTTGAAGGTGATGGTTTTCCCTGCATCATTCTGAGGATCACCCTTGACATTCAGTAAGAATACGTCATTGGGTAAGTTACCTTGCTGTGCCGGTTCATAAAAGTCAGTTGCTGCAGCCCTACATTCCGGTCCACTTTCTGTATCCATAAAAGCAGCCACTTCAAGTCTGTCGTTAGGTGAAACCTCATTACCATTCAAGGTGATTCTGAGATACACCGGACTCTCACCGCTGTAGCTGTTGTTGCTCACGGGATTCCATCTCTGTGCCCATGTCACCAATGCGGCGACCATCAACATCATTGTAAACAGAATTCTTTTCATACGTCTATATGTCATTAAGTTTTTGTTCTAATATCAAGCACATTTTCACGTTACAAAATTACCAAAAATATCGTTTGGCGAATAGGACTTTTCGCGCAAAAACTAGGACTTTTCGCGCATTTTTTAGGAAAAATCGCTATTTGGAAGTCCAATTGGATTCCAATTGCCTATTTATTCGTACCTTTGCCGCATGAAACAAACATTATTATCACCCAGTAGCTACAACACTTGCAGACTGTCAAACGGACTGCGTATCATTCATTTGCCGAGCGCTTCACCGGTGGTTTACTGCGGCTATCAGATAGCGGCAGGCACCCGTGATGAGGAGCCTGGTGATGAAGGACTGGCACATTTCTGCGAGCATGTTACGTTCAAGGGGACTGTCAAGCGGACCTCCTTGCAGATCGTGAACAGCATCGAGCAGGTGGGTGGTGAACTGAATGCGTTTACCAACAAGGAAGATACGGTGTTCTATGCCGCTGTGTTGAAGGATCACTTAGCAAGAGCTGTGGATGTGCTGACAGATATCGTGTTCCATAGCACCTATCCGCAACACGAAATCAATAAGGAAATCGAGGTGATCTGCGATGAAATAGAGAGTTATAACGATTCACCTGCTGAGCTGATCTTTGATGACTTCGAGAATATCCTCTTCGAAGGACACCCCCTAGGTCATAACATCCTTGGTAATGCCGAACGCCTCCGTCAATACACCACCGCCGATGCCCTTCGTTTCACCAGTAAGTATTACCGTCCCGACAATAGCATCTTCTTTGTTTATGGGGATGTGGAGTTTAGGAAGGTGGTGAGAATGTTTAGAAGATTGTGGAATGTGGAGTGTGGAGTGTGGAGTGAGAATAGTACTAAGATACTGGATTCATCTAAAAAACCACTTGTTCTCGAAAGCATATCTCATTCCACATTCCACACTCCACACTCCACAAATCCAATCATCCTCCACAAATCCACCCACCAGGCGCATGTGATGTTGGGCAACAGGGCTTATGATATCCATGACAAACGACGGATACCGCTTTATCTGTTGAACAATATTCTGGGTGGACCAGGGATGAATGCCCGACTGAACCTTGCCTTACGGGAACGGAACGGATTGGTATATACCGTTGACAGCAGTATGGTGAGCTATGGTGACACCGGAATGTGGTGCGCCTATTTCGGTTGTGATACGCAGGATGTGAAGAGATGCTTGCGGTTGGTAAGACGGGAACTGGACAAACTGATGAAAACGCCCATTTCATCGGCACAATTGCGTAAGGCCAAGCAACAGATTAAAGGACAGATAGGTGTGGCCTGCGATAACCGTGAGAGTTTCGCCCTCGACTTCGGAAAGAGCTTCCTGCACTACGGATGGGAGAAAGATATCAGACACTTGTTTGCTGATATCGATGCCGTTACCGCTGAGCAACTGCAAGCAGTAGCCCAGGACATCTTCGACCCCACGAAAATCACCACATTGATTTATCAGTAAATCCTTAGGGGAGTTAAGGAGTTATGTCTTAACTCCATAACTCCTATTTACTCAGTTTCTGTACATATTTCACAGGCTCACCCTCACCCTTCAGCACATCGGCAAACGACTGTGGTTTAATGGTAACAGGACCGCGCATGAACTCCGGAATATTGTAGCTCTTCATGAACTGGCGATGGAAGTCGGGATCGGCACAAGGCAGTTCAAAAGGCTTCGTTCCCTTTCCGTTCTCATCGACATGAGCAATAAACGGACGGGTATAAACGCCATCGTCCCTACGACTGCTGAACACCACCCATTTGCCATTGCTCGACCAAGAGTGATAGCTCTCCGTATCAGGAGAGTTGATTTCATCAACCGGTCGGGGATTACGAATTCCCTCCGACGAACTCAAAGGAGCTTGCAAGTCGATCATCCATAGGTCGGCATCATGATGCCAGATATGGAACACCCCATATTCCGCCAAGGCGAACATCAGGTAACGACCGTCGGGAGAGATGCGCGGCAACGTGGCACTCTTGCCCAGTGAGTCGGCAGCAAACACCAGTTCACGCGGTCCGAATGTCATGGTAGTTGGGTCGAAACTCTTGCGATAGATATTATAATACACCCTATTGGAATGACTCAGTAAGTACATATCTTTGTTCGTCACCGAATCAGGATACTCAAAATGCGCACTGCAGTAGTAGAGCATCTTTCCGTCGGGCGCCCAGAAGGGGAACACCTCAAACTCATTGGGATCGTTCTCGATGTTCGTCACCTCGTTCTTAACCACATCATAGGCAATCATATCACTCGCATTATCATACACCTCAATCTTGTTGGGGTCGTTGATATGGAAATTCTGGCGCGTCAAATTGGTGGAATACACAATAAGCGGCAATTCAGGATGCCAAGTAGGATATACACCGGCAGAAAGGATAGAGTCGTTACCCATATTGATCTTACGGATTTTTCCATCGTAGGCGACAACTGTACCGCCATGGTTCTGACGGGCATGGAACTGCATCCTGTTGGGATCATACTGCTGATAGTTATGACAGTTGATGCACTGTCCTTTTGAACCCTCGGTACAGAGCATATTGTCGTAGATCACATTCTCGTCATAGTTCTCCAAACAACGCTGATTGATGGTCAGTTCCTCATAGCTCACATACGAAGGAAATATAAGACGATAACTGATGTAAGCATCGATGGAATCGGGCGAAACATGAATATTGAACGGCTTGAAGTTTGTCCACTGACCATCCTTGCAAGCGTATGTCTCCACCTTGATGGCCTTTCCCTTGGCAGCATCCGTAAGTTGTTTCCAATCGTCAATACCCGGTTGTGATTTCTTCCCCCTGCAGATGATCTCCTCTTCGCCAAAGGAATAGCGTACAGCCATCTCCTCCGACTCGTCGTCCATTTCAAACGTCAGCGGTGCGATGTTAACAGGAACGGTTACCTCTACATAATCAGGGTAGATCTTCGGCAGCTGGTCGGATTTCGCAAACTCCGTCGGCAGTTGCTGACTACAAGCGGTCAGGAGCATACATACAAACGCCCCAACCACCATCTTCATATATCTATTTCTATTCATAATCCTTAAATCATTTATTCTTCATTCTCAGCTCCCATCTCAGTAGCCCCTCCTCATGGAGGGGTTGGGGGTGGCCTTAATTTGGACGTTGTCCATAGTAGTACTCATAGAAATAAGTATTCCCATAAATGGGACGCAAGGCAGCCCTACCCACCTTTGCGGGTTGGTCATTATATTTCACGGCCTCGTTCATGAAAGCATTATAGGTTTGTATCACACTCTTGTCGAACGGGAACCTCTCTAAGTTAGGCGTGTTCTCAATCATTCCGAACAAATAGGCTGCCTCCTGGAAGAGATGAGGCATGGGCCCGCTTGTATGCAGACGAGCATAATGATTAAAACGAGGGAAGAACGTCTTGGAATCCTTCATCCAAAGTGTGGCAAGAAGAGCCTGTTCCTGGAAATAGGGATCGTCGGCATCTTGCTGCGAGAGCTGTCCCATGATATATTTCTCCACTTTTCCACCATCACTTCCCAATGCGTTATGATAGTGAAGCATGTGAGTAATCGGTCCTGTCTCAGCGTTTTCAGTCATCTGCTTAGGATGATCCAGCAGTTGCAGCATGTCTTCTGCCCACTTACCATGGAACAAGGTGTGGCGGAGCAGGTTCAGACTTTTCCGTGCGGCCTGCTTTTCGCCAGTAAGCATTGAGCAGCGAGCCAGGTATTTCTGAGTCTCCACATGCCAGCCATATTCCACCCCTTCCTCCATGCAGATACGATGGCAGTCGTTCAACATGCCATACTGATAGTAAGTCATACGACCAAAGACGTGGTACACCATATCTACAGGAATAGGAGTATTACTATCTTTGGAGGCAGCAGGGAAACTATTCATTTCTCCCAGTTGTCTACCTAACCGCCAGAGGGCAATATTACGCATGATGACAATGGGACGGGTAGGTTCCTCCACCAGCTTCGCCTCATCGATAACACCCTCCCAATCGGTCTGTTCAATGCAGTGCTGCATGACCAGTTCATGGTGGAAGTTCTTATCCTTGTACCAATAGTGATAAACCAAGACAATGAGGGCTACTGCCAATACTCCTTGCAAACCCCACATGATTAAGGGCTTCTTCTTTGCTATCTTGGGTTGTTTCTTAGATTCCTCTCCCCTCTTCATGGAGGTATCGGGGGTGGCCTTAATCACCATCCACAGGAAGAACGCCAATAATATATAATAAGGTATATAATAGCGGGGGAAGTGCTCTACAACGGTAAAATCAGGCAAGCCCGCTGTCCATACCTCATGGATATTTGTCTGGTAATACACATAACGGTAGCAAAGCAGCGGAACGGCCACCATGCAAAGAAGAGCCACCACCGTGAGAATCGCATTCTGTTTACGGTTATTGGAAAGTCGCCAAGTCCAGATGGCCATGAGAAAAACAGCTGCTAAGGCATAAATGCCGAACAACGGATAACCCACCACTGCTGCTACGATGATCAAGGCGATGCGTATCCATAGGTTCCATTTACTATTGGAAAGTTCAGGTGATGAAACTTTTCGGAACGCCCACAACATGGCAACAGCAACGGTTGTTCCAATGGTAGCCACAAAGAAGTAACCTCGCAGTCGCATAAAGTAGTGCCAATAGCCCAAATCCATATTGGCAATGAGCAGCAAGACCGCCGGAATCAATGCCACAACAGTCCACTGATTGGCCATATGGAACACATGCTTAACAAGCCATGTCAGTAACAACCACCAGGCACAGAGCAGTAGTACACCCAGCCAAGGATAGTAGAAGAACTGTGTGAAGAAACAGCTGACATACGAAAGAAAACCGCCGGGCACCACCATCTGTTCACGGAAGAAGTGAGAGGTGTTGAGGAACAGATTATAGTGCTGCACCTTCCAGAGCAAATCAGACTCGAAGAAGATGAGTGCAAAGGCGATGAGCAGCAATGCTCCCAGCCATGATAAGTAAGGTACGAATCTTTTCATCGGATGTAATATTGATAATGCAAAGGTACGATTAAGTGAGCGAAATACCAAATTTATTTGGGTTTTTCCGAACGAGAGCACTTTCGGCGAAGCCAAAGGTACGATTAAGTGAGCACAAAACCAAAGAAAAACAAGAAAAACCTGATATTACTTGCATCGTAATGAAAAAAAGGTTACCTTTGCAAAACTATTTCGCTGCAGCCCGCACAGACGGCAGGGCAGTAATGTATGATCAGTACGTTCAATAAAGTATCGTGATTTTATTATTTGTTTCAATAATCCCTATAAAATGTATCTAAAAGTGTGTAATTAACCCTTTAAAACATTTTTTAACCAAAAAGAAAAGTCGGTTTGAAAAAAATGCCTTAACTTTACATCGATTTTGTAAAATAGAGGAGATATACTTATCTTATAATAACATTATTCAATTAACAAACCAATTAAGTTTTAGCTTATGAAAAAGTTTTTTACTCTTGTTGCAATGGCTTTGATGGCCGTTGGTGCAAACGCTCAGGAATTGATCGCTGAGGTTGACTTTACAACAGCTACTGAGTTCACAGGTTGGAATCAGTTCGGTGACGGTCAGGAAGGTTCTGTTGAACTGAAGGCTGGCGAAGGTCTTGCAATCACCGTAGGTTCTCAGACAGGTCAGCTCTGGCAGCCCCAGACAATGGTTATTCCTGATGGAACTTTCAATGTTGAGGAAGATGGCAACTACAAAGTTGTTGTTGAGGCTAAGTTCCCGACCGCAGGTGAACTGCAGATCAACATGGGTACATGGGCAAGCAACGACCAGACTACTGCTCAGGTTCCCGCTTCTGACGATTTCCAGACTGTAGAGATCGAGTTCCCGGCATTTGCTTACACACTCGAGGGTTGCCACCTGCTCTTCCAGAACGGTGACTTCCTTGGAACAACTCTCGTGAAGTCTGTTAAGGTATTCAACCTCGACGCTGGTGGTCAGGGTGGTGAATCAGAAGGTACTGTTCTTTATGAGAACGACTTCACTGGTATTACCGAATTCACTGGTTGGAACCAGTTCGGTGACGGTCAGGAAGGTTCTGTAGCTGTTGATCCCGATGGTGTTGCTATCACCGTTGGTTCTCAGACAGGTCAGCTCTGGCAGCCCCAGACTATGATTGTTCCTGATGGATCATTCAATGTTGAGGAAGATGGCAACTACAAAGTTGTTGTTGTTGCTAAATTCCCGACCGCTGGTACACTGCAGATCAACATGGGTACATGGGCAAGCAACGACCAGACTACTGTTGACGTACCTGCTTCTGACGACTTCCAGACTGTAGAGATTGAGTTCCCTGGCTTCGCTTACACACTTGAAGGCTGCCACCTGCTCTTCCAGAACGGTGACTTCCTTGGAACTACTATCGTGAAGTCTGTTAAGGTTATCGACCTGAGTACCACTGGTATCGAGGCTGTTAAGGCTAACCAGCATGTAAACGGCGCTATCTTCAACCTCGCTGGTCAGAAGGTTAACGCTAACTACAAGGGCGTTGTTATCCAGAACGGTAAGAAGTTCATCCAGAAGTAAGAGAAGAACCAAGCTTACAACCATAAAGGGATTTGCCGAAAGGCAGATCCCTTTTTCTTTGCTATATAAGCTAGGGTTCCTAGATATACTAGTGCTCCTATATACACTAGGATTTCTATATCTACTAGTATTCCTAGGTTATCTAGCATTCCTAGGTTATCTAGCATTCCTAGGTTATCTAGTATTTCTAGGTTATCTAGCATTTCTAGCAATCTAGCGCTCCTAGAGCTTCTAGAGCGCTTATACAGTGCCAAGGCCAGAAACTGCCAGTGCCAACGCCAGAAACTACCAGTGCCAAGGCAAGAAACGCTATGCCCATAATGGCAACTTCCTAAACCATAGGTTTTAGGCTGCAAAAGCATAGGTCTCAGTGGGCAAAACCATAGGTATTAGAATGTAAAACCGCAGGTACATATTATAAGCCACAAAAAATGCCCTGCACCGATTGGTGCAGGGCATTGATGTTATTGATGAGTACAGTTAACTGTACTTCTCGATTCCGTTGATTACCAACCCGGATTCTGGTGCAGAGCGGGGTTGTTATCCAAGATAGTCTGCGGATACGGGAAGAGACGATGCTTCTCCTGCCATCCTACCTCGTAACCTTGATCCTGTGCTGGATGAGTGTGGAAGAGGAAGAAGCGACTGTTAGCCTCTGTGCCATTTTCCCAAACAACGTCATTCAGATCAACACCATCGATATCTGACGGCTTCTCTGAAAGCTTGTCGCAGAGGTTAGGAACAGCTGTACCCTGCTTCTTCAAGTGCTCGAGACCTTCCTGTGTGAACTGGTCAGTGTCACCCTGTCTTGTCCAGCGCATCAGATCCTGATAGCGGCATCCCTCGAACCAGAGCTCCCATGCTTTCTCCTTCTTCACAGTCTCCAGAGTAACATTGTCGCTGATGGTCTTAGAACCAGCACGCTCCTGGATCATGTTGACATACTTCTTTGCCTCATCCATCTTACCGTTACGAGCGCAGCACTCAGCATAGTTGAGGAGCACCTCAGCATAACGCATCACGATGATATTGTTCAGACGGTGAACAGAACTGTATGTATTTGCGCCACCTGCTTCCTCAGCATCACCAACGCGGATGACATGCTTCAGAGGAATCCAGAATGACTGGCCATAGTGACCCTTACGTCCTGCCTTGATACCAATGGCATTGTTCTTTACCTTATCAGCATGCGACATGGAGGCCAACTTGGTGTAATAGCGGTCGATGTCAGCAATACCGGTTTCACCATAAATCATATCATCAATATGAACCAATGTAGCCTTGAAACGGTCTGACTGATATTCGCCATCCGGACCTAAAGGTTTGATTTGTCCATTGTCGTTCATAGCAAAGGCATTACCATACCACTCAGGAACGCCGATAGAACCCCAACCTACAACAGAACCGGTATAATACTGCAGACAAACCTTCTTGAACTTATCAGAACGGATCTGGAAGGAATTGGGCTCCATCCATGTACTGTGACTGTTCCAACCCTGGTTGATACCATTAACGATAGGACCATACTCAGAAGCAGCAGGATTATATCTTACGTTCACCTCAAAGACCTTCTCCGGGCAACCATCACCTTGGATATGGAAGAGATCAGCAAACTGACTACCGGGAACCAACTCATACTTGCCAGAGTCGATAACCTTCTTCAAAGCAGCCTCAGCCTTTGCGTAATCGCCAGCGAACATATAAGCCTTACCAGCCATAGCATTAGCAAAGCCCTTCGTTACACGGAATGTACCTTCCTTGTCGGCTGTTGATGAACGCTCAATCAGGTCGGGAACGGCCTTCTCACATTCCTCAGCAACCCACTGGAAATACGCCTGCTGAGTTTTCGGTGCATTCTCAGGTGCCCCCTCAGCATCACTGTTGGTAGGAGTCTCATCAGCACCAAACACATGATCTACGAAAGGAGGAGTTCCCCAGTAGCAAGCAAGCAGGAAGAAGTTGTATGCACGGAGCACTCTTGCCTCAGCAGCAGCCTGCTTCATGAAATCAGTAGCATCCTCTTTCTCGCCGAAATACTGCAGTACGAGGTTGTCCTGATAAATAGAAAGGTAGAGAGCCTTGTAAAGGTACTCGTAAGCCTCAGTGGTGTGGAGGAAGCGGAACTCATTGATGGCTCCACCCCACTCATGGTCACCATAGAACTCACCACCGTAGTTCACATCATCACCGGGGTGGTTAGCCAAAACTCTTGCAGGAGTGTAGATACCAGGACCCATAGCACGGCCCAAGGTATTACACTGGAAGTTCTCGTAAGCAGAAGCCAGAGCCTGCTGGCAATCCTTATCAGTCTGATAGAAGGTTTCAGTGGTCAGCGTGGCCTTCTGCGGGATGTCGAGCTTATCCTCACAAGCTGTGAAGCCGAAAGCGACACCAAGCAAAGCAATTATATATAACTTTTTCATAATTCTTCTATTATCTATATTAATTATTAGAATGCAACATTTACACCAAAGACAATCTTTCTGGATGAAGGATAGTTACCGTTATCCCAACCACGAGAAGCACCGCTGTCGAAAGATGCAGTCTCAGGATCAGCACCAGGATAGTTGGTGATGGTGAAGAAGTCGTCGAGAGAAACAAAGAGACGGAGCTGACTGATCAGGGCCTTCTTGGTCAGAGCTGCAGGGAAGGTGTAACCCAGCTGGATCTGCTTGAACTTGAAGTATGAGCCACTGAATACGTTAGCTGTAGAGCTGAAGAAGATCCAGTCTTTAGATACCAGACGCATATCAGGATACTTACCCATCTGCAGATCTGAAGAGATAATCTTACCATCGGCATCCTTAGTATCAATCCATCTTGAAGAATCCTTCCACCATACATTCAGACCGTTTACACGGGGACGGTCGGCAGAAACCATCAAGTTGTAGATCTTGTTACCAGAAGCACCTGTACCGAATACGGTGAAGTCGAAGCCCTTGTACTCAAGGTTAAGGGTAAGACCGTAGGTGAACTTAGGAATACCAGAACCAAGGTCAACCTTATCCTCCTCAACAGGAGCTTCTGTAAGGCTACCATCCTGTGCACGATACTGTGCAGCACCAGTCTCCGGGTTCACACCCTCGTACTTATATCCGCGGAAGTACCAAATAGTATGACCTTTCTCGAAGGTTGACGACACTTTCTGGTTGAAACCGCTGATACCACCCTGTGAATAACGAGGCAGCATATCGTTCACGGCCTGCACCTCATTCTTCAACGGGTTGAAGTTAGCAACGATGCTATACTTGAAGTCGCCAATATTGTCGCGCCAGCCGAGGTCGATATCGAAACCGGTATTCAGCACCTTACCAGAGTTAACGGTTGCAGAGCTGAAACCGAGCTCAGGCAGCGGAGAGATGTTTACAAGCAAGTCCTTAGTAACCTTACGATACCAGTCAACGTCCAAAGACAGACGGTTGTTCAGGAAGCGTGCGTTCAAACCAAGGTCAATCTGCTCAGAGGTTTCCCAAGTAAGGTTGGGGTTAGCCATACCTGAAGGCTGTGCACCTTCGATAGCAGCATCACCTGCTGCACCTTCACCTGTAAAGTAGTAGTAGCCACCGAGAGTGATGGTCGGGTTATACCTATAACCACTCAGGATGTTCACGTTACCGTTGCGACCCCAAGAAGCGCGTACCTTCAAGAAGGAAACAGCGTCGGTGCTGACAGCGTTCTTGAAGAACGGCTCGTTGCTGATGGTCCAAGCTGCAGAGAATGAGGGGAAGTAACCCCAGCGGTTATCCTTGCTCAACTTTGAAGAGTCGAAAGCATCAGCACGGAAGTTAGCCTGGAGATAGTAACGGTCAGCGTATGAATAAGACAGACGGCCGAAGTAAGAGAGCTCAGTGGCATCACCCGGGGTGTTACCTGCCTTAAGGTGAGCAATACCGTTGTCGTTCAAACAGTCGATGTAACGGAAGTTAGGAGCATGGTCACCTTTCAGAATCAAGTTTGTATCTGAAGAAGATGCACTGGTGTTGTCCCAGTGGTTCTTGGTAAATGACATACCAGCCATTGCGCCAACATTGTGCAGACCGAACTGCTTGTTGAAGTTGGCGAAGTTCTCCCACTGGTAGTAGATACCTGCATTGGTGTTTGCAGAGATTGAATAGGTCTCAGCCTTAGCCATAGAAGACAGGAAGTAAGGCTCGCTGTAGTTATGACTGTTGCTCTGAGTGATTCGGTAGCCAAGACGAGAGGTAATGGTCAGGAAGTCGAACGGCATCAAGTTAGCGGCCAAAGAACCACGAACGTTCACGCCCTCGCTTGTTCCCATTGCACGGTCACGCTGAGCGAGTGGGTTACCTGTAGCTTCCTCAACATATTTAGAAGTACCGTACCAAACGGGGTTAGCTTCTGTGTAAGCAGCAGGCAGTGGAACAAATCCGTGATTGGCAGAATTCCAAGCATCCTGTACGTTCTGGCCGAAGTCAGCCTGATCGTAGATGTAAGCAGGAGTCAGCGGGTCGATAGAAACCACAGCGTTCAGGAATGAACCGTAACCATTGCCCAGTGACTTTCTCTTCCACTTCTCGATAGAGGTGTTGCTTGAAACGCTCAACCACTTGTAGAACTTGTAATCAGCATTGAGCTGACCAGTGAAGCGCTTGTAAGTATCCTTGTTGCCCTTTACGATACCATCGTTGTCGAAAATACCGATACCAGCCAACATGTGACCCTTGTCGTTACCACCTTCAACGGTGATGTTGTGCTGGAGGCTCCAGCTGTTCCCAAATACCTCATCGTACCAGTCGGTATCGAAACGTTCTGTTCCTGCTACACCAACCAGCTTACCTTCAATCTCCTGGGTCTGTGCATAGTAACCATTGTTAACAAGCTCAGTTTCGGTCATGTCACCCAGGTACTTGTGATACTCGATATAATCCTTAGCACGGAAGAGTTCAGACTTCTTACCGAGGCTCTGGCTTGCAGCCTTGAAGGTATAAGAAACTCTTGCCTGGCTCTTAGAACCGTTCTTGGTGGTGATCAATACAACACCATTACCAGCCTGAGCACCATAGATAGCTGCAGAAGCACCGTCCTTCAACACCTCGATAGACTCGATGAGTGAGGGATCCAGATACTGGATGTTGTCAACCTTCAGACCATCAACGATGAGCAGAGGACCAGTGTTACCACTGTTAGAAGAATAACCACGAACGCGGATCTCAGCGCCACCACCAGGTGAACCGCTGTTGATGATCTGCACACCTGATACCTTACCCTGGAGAGCAGCACCTGCATCCGGAGTACTCAGGTTCTTGATGTCGTCACCCTTTACAGATGCAACGGCACCAGAGAGGTCACTCTTCTTCTGTACACCGTAACCGATCACAACCACGTCGTTCAACGTTGTGTTGTCTTCCTGCAGTGTGATGGTGATGTTGCTTCTACCACCAACGTTCACTGTCTGGGTTACGTAGCCCACATAAGAAACTGCTAACTGAGCGTTGGAAGCTGCATTAACCGAGAACTTACCATCCATATCGGTGATAGCACCCGTGTTTGTTCCAACTACTTTCACTGTTGCACCGATAATCGGTTCACCAGCTTCATCATTTACTATTCCCTTAACTACGCTCTGAGCCCATGCTCCCATTGGAAGCAAACAGAGCAAGAATAGTAATACTAACGGCTTTTGTAACGATTTAAAGTTCATCATGTGAAATTTAAAGATTAATTAGTATTATTATTATTTGCTAAGTGTTCATGATTCGTCTGCAAAATTACATCATTAATTATTAATGAGTGTTTCAGTTTGTAACGAAAACTTTATCAAATATTTCATTTATGATACAAATGTAGAAATAAGCGCATTATTCTGTATCAAAAATGCTATCATACCTTCGATTTCATCGCGATTATAGATAAAGAATACTTTCGTTTCCCATGTTGAAAAGCAGGTCGAGAATGCTCAAATTGGGTTGAAATCCCCACTTCTTTTGATACACCTGATAATAGGTTTGGGGGGTGAATGTCTCATCGGGGATGGGGTTTTTGGGGCGGATGGATGCGCGGAAATCTGGGATGTTGCTGGATGGGGTTAATGGGCAGGATGGGCTTAATGGGCTAGCTACCCTAGAAACACTAGAAACACTAGAAACACTAGAAACACTAGAAACACTAGAAACACTAGAAACACTAGAAACACTAGAAACACTAGAAACACTAGAAGAACTAGTTGCAACATATTTCTCGGTGAACTGGATATTGGGGTGGATATCCAGCAGTTCGCACATCTTATAGGTGATGGCCATGTTGAAATCAAAGAGGTTCTCCCAGCGATTCTCAAAGAACGGCTTCAGGTCGTCCACGTAGTAATCAAAGAAGGGGCTGTCGCCATAGGCACTCATCAGGGCGTTCCAGTGCAGATGCCGCCAGTTGCCATGGTTACTGATGCGGATATCCGTAATCAGTCGTGAGCTATCCTCCCCTTTCTCCTGCGTATGCTCCACGGGAATACTCAGTGTCTGCAGTCCGTTGGTGGTGGCTATCACGCATCGGTTGCGGTAGGTTTGCTTGACGAAGCTCTCACACCTTTCTATATATATAGTATCGAACCTGTTCAGTTTCTGATACCACTGAACAGGTCCGAAATAGGTTGTTGAGAGAAGTGCGGAAATCATTTGATCTTATCCACCCACTTAAACAGTCGGTTCCATCGAACACCGCCGAACCCGCTGCGGTCGGGATCGCTGCTCCACCACACAAAGATGGGCTTACCCACGATATGGTCCTCGGGCACGAATCCCCAATAACGCGAGTCGGCTGAGTTATGACGGTTATCACCCATCATCCAGTAGTAGTCGAGCTTGAACGTGTATTCATCCGTTTCCTTACCGTTGATGAATATCTTACCGTTCTCCACCTTCAGCTCATTACCCTCGTAAGCACGGATGGGGCGCTCATATACAGCAATGTTCTGCATGTTCAGCTTGATGCTCTTGCCCTTGGCAGGAATCCAAACCGGACCGTAGTTATCTCTTGTCCAACCTGTATTCCCATTTCTTGGATAAACCTCACCAGCAGGTGCATCGGTATTCAGTCGGATGCTCTCCACGATATCCGTCCTACTTTCCAAGCCCTTCTTGGCAGCGGCTGTCAGCGGCATGGTACCAAACTGATTCAAGTCGCGCAGCTGCTCCGTACTGATACCATATTCCTGCATCACCTCTTCAGGAATCGACTGCTTCAGCTTCACATAATAAGAATACTGCACGTTATCCGGTTCCTTATTGGCCTTTCCATCGAGATATACGATATGATCCTTGATCTGAAGTGTTTGTCCGGGCAGACCCACGCAGCGCTTCACATAGTTCTCGCGGCGGTCGGTAGGACGGGTGGAAATGGTTCCCATCTTCAAGCCCTGTCCGTTTTCGCGCAGATAAGCACTACCCATGGCGTAAACTTTCTGATACAAATCGTAAATCAGCGTATCCGACATGGCAGAGAAATCCGGATTACCATATTTCTCGGTATAGAGCATCTGTCCGTAGTCGTATGCCAAGCGGTAATACTCGGTCTGATAAGGCTGTTCCGTACAGATGGTATCACCGGCGGGATAGTTGAACACCACGATATCGTTCAGCTTCACGTTACCCAAGCCCTTCACTCTTCTATATTCCCAGTGGGGCCATTCGATATAGCTCTTACACTCTATCACCGGCAGCGTGTGCTGTGTAAGGGGCATGGTAAGCGGAGTCTGAGGGATGCGCGGACCATACGACACCTTCGACACGAAGAGGTAATCGCCTGTGAGCAATGATTTCTCCAATGAAGAAGAAGGTATTACGTAGTTCTGGAAGAAGAACTGATTGATGAAATACACGGCCACAAGGGCGAACACCAATGCATCCACCCACGACATGATGAACTTCACCGGTCCTTCACTCTCTTTCCACCACTGCCATTTGATTTTCTTGGTGACGTATATATCAAAGATGAACGGCACGGCCAGCAGTCCCCACCAGCTCTTCACCCAGTAGAGGAACAGCAGATACAGCACCAGCACGGCAATGAACTTTGCCCATTGCACCTTCGGATTCAGCTTCTTCTTTGTCTTGTCTATCATTGTTTATTTATTTTTAGAGGAGAGAAGTGAGAAGCAAGAAGCAAGAGATTAGCATTATTCGCTTGTACTATTCTCATTCCATATTTCTCACTCCACAATCCACAAATTATTTAGAACGGAAACATATCTGATATGGTAAGCAGTCCCTGATGGTTCTGCGTATATTCAGCTGCTAACACAGCACCGAGGGCAAAGCCACGGCGTGAATGCGCATCATGGGTGATGGTAATCAAATCCTCCTCGCTGTTGTAGCTGATGGAATGAATGCCCGGCACCTCCCCTTCGCGAATGCTGGTAATAGGAAGCTGGTTGGCCTCTGCTTTACAGCAACTTCTTACAGAACCATCAGGATTTACCACCTTATCCACACACCAATCGTTCTTGCGGTCAAGATTCTCGATAATCTGCTCAGCCAGTGTGATGGCTGTTCCGCTGGGATGATCCAGCTTGTGTACATGGTGCACCTCTTCCATCTTCACATCATACTGCGGGAACTGGTTCATGATCTTGGCCAGATAGCGGTTCACGGCCGAGAAGATGGCCACGCCCACCGAGAAGTTCGAGGCCCAGAACAGCGTATTACCCTCTTCCGTACACATCCGCTTCACGTCATCACCATGTTCCTTCATCCAACCCGTAGAGCCTGATACCACCTTCACACCCTTGGCAAAAGCCTTCAGGTAGTTACCGTATGCAGCCTGCGGAGCTGTGAACTCAATGGCCACATCAGCAGAAGCGAAGGCCTCGCTCTCAAAGTCCTCCTGGTTGTCGATATCAATAATACTCACAATTTCATGGCCACGGCTTTTGGCGATCTCCTCGATCATCTTTCCCATCTTTCCGTAGCCGATTAATGCTATTTTCATGTCCTTTTTCTGATTATGTTTTGCAAAAGTAGTGTAATTCAAGCACATGACAAAATAATACATTGTTTTTTAACAATTTTAGAGGGAGGAAGGTATCAATTTGTAGCAAAAAAGGATGGGTTTTGTAGAACTGCTTAAAATCAAGCCCTTTAGCTATTGCAGGAACAAAATAAAGTTATATATTTGCATACAGAAATACAATGAAGTATAAAGTTTACTCCCGTGAGGGAAGAAAATATAATATTAACCAAGTTTAGTTGGGATATTTGTTAGTAATTACAAATGTGTGTTATGCAAATATTTGGTTAATGAACAACTATTCAATGTGTAAATAATGGTATATGATTATAAGGGATTTGTCGTGAGACAGGTCCTTTATTTTTTGCTTTTTCGAAAGACCTAACATCGGTAATAGTTAATTGCTTTATTTAGAGCAACTTAGAGACAATAAAGGTGCCTAAAGACCTAACATAAACCTAACATAAGACCTAACATAAGACCTAACATGTAGTTCGCTTTAAAGATGATTTGTAGTGTAGTTCGCTGATTTAGGTTGTCAGTTGAATGTTAGGTGTGATGTTACCTTTATGTTAGGTCTATGTTAGGTCTTATGTTAGGTCTGAAAATCGTGAAACGCCTTTGTGTAGGGGATTTATGCCGTGAAACTGTTAGGTCTTGGGGAAATCGAATATTTTATTACCCCACCCCAGCTGCGCTCACCCCTCCCCTACGATGGGAGGGGAGTGCGGCTCCCCACCCCTCTAAGGGGCGGGGTACTGGCAAGGGGGGCGGGGTAAAGATAACAGGCATAAAACTATTTATTCCCAACGTGGGAATAAAATGTTCCCAACGTGGGAATAAATGCAAAGTAGACTACCATAAAACAGTGAAGGGGGCCGTAGCCCCCTCCTATCTGTCTCTCAAATCTTTCGAATTTGTTTATTAATCTTCGTCACCCCAGAGGTTGTTGGAGTCGACGCCCCAAGTGTCTCCGAACTGATCTTCATCCATATCGAAGAAATCATTGTTCTCCTTGGCACCGATATCATCATATGCGATGTTTCCGTTAGAGTCCGTAATCATCATACATTCAACCCTTGTATTATAAACCTCCAATTCTGGTTTCAAATATATCTTTTTCATTTCTGTTATCCCTTATATCTTATTTGAAAACAACCTTCTTTCCATTCACAATATAGATACCCTTGGTATTGGGTGCAGATACCTTCACGCCCTGAATCGTATAGATACCCTCAGCAACATTCTCCTGCTGAATAGTGCTTATACCTGTAGTAATACCCATATTGTCGTCAATAACACTTGCCAACGGCCAGATCATACCATACTTCTCCACGTCATAGTCGAAGATAAATGCTGGTTTTGCCCCATTGGACCCATTAGATGTAACAGTTGGATCATAATTATACAGGTAGTCACCTGCTACTGTATTATATGGATTTGGTCCTTGTGTAGCATCTTCATTTGGATTATCAAACATCTCTTTCGTCAAACTCAAGAAAGCCTTATTATCAGGCATAATATAATGCTTTAGTCTCACGAACCGATGAGTAGATTTGCTCAAAGCAAAGTTTCGATGAGTGAATGGATGAGCATTCACATTAACCACACCAGTTGTTGATTTTGGTGCATCACTAACAGGCCCTACTTCTCTATCATGCACTGCAGGTGCAAGATAATTAGAGGTGGCATCACCTTCTCTTCCCATAACGTAGGGATATGGTTGGGGCGTACCCTCAGGATCTCCAAAATAGAACGTAGATTGAACTTCTTCTGCCCTATTCTTATCAACCTTCAGAAGATATTGATCTGTTGATATCAGCAGCATACCCGTTTGTGTTGGCACCTGATCAATCATTTTCAATACCAAAGTACCATTTATCATTTTTCCGCTATTTGGATCTATATCAGGATTTTTATAATCCGTCACTCTGAATGCTACAATACCTTTGGGCAGACTGTATGGCTTATCTGTACTATAAGTCATATATACATTACCCGTGATATAGATCTCACGTTCAGAATCGGTCTTTGCAAACTGCTGCCAGCCGTTGGCAGGAGCATATTTTTTGTTTCCACCATCAGGATCATGATAATAACCATCGATCTTATTATAATGATCTATTGCAGAAAATCCATATTCTTGACTCCAGAAACTTGGATTCATTGTGTCAGGGTTATAATATAAAGTCACTTCACCACTTTCATCTTTTATTTCAATACCATCTTTGAACGCATTCAGTTCGCTCTGAGTGAAAGCCATTCCCTTTTTCCACTCTCCTGCATAATAATTAAAATTATTAGGATGTGAATTATTATCCTCTGGGAAATGGAGTATTGTCATATGACTTTCCTCCTGTGTCTGGCCTACCAAGCCTTCGAAAGAGAATGCGTTGTATTCACATATAATAAGGTGTTCATCAGAATTAACATTCACCCATACATTATCAATATTATTACAACCCTGAAAAGCCCGATTCCTAATCGCATGTAAGCTCGTTCCCTCATTGATAATGACCTCCTGCAAATTAATACAGTTATCAAAAGCTTGGGTTTTAATCTCTTGAATGCTATTAGGTACCGTTAGCGATGTAATTCCTGAGTAGGCGAAGACATCTTTTTCAAAGGTTGTCAACTGACATGTTCCTTCAAATGTAACATTCAACTCATTAAAGGCTGTATTCGAGCTTCCGTCCACAGAACCTGCCTTACAGAAAGCTCCACTGCCCAGGCTCGTTGTACGGGCAGGAATAGTCAAACCGCCCTGCATGGCATAACATTCATTAAAGCAGTTTGTTCCGATAACCAACGGTTCTGTTCCACCTGTTTCGAAGTTTACAGTGCTAACAGTATGCTTTCCCGAAAAAAGTGCATCGCCAAGTTCTGTTACATCTTTTTTTATGTTAACTGTAGTCAACGAAGTAACATTGTTACCTAAACCAGGAAACTTTCCAGAATTCAATGTCAATGTTGTAAGATTCGTACAACCATCACATAGTTGATCACTTGCAGAATCTTCTGGTCCTGCATTTTTAGAAGTAATGGCAGTTTTTACATTTGAACCCCAATACTTGAAAGTCATTGACTCGTAGTCATTAACATTAAGTGCATACCACTCATTCTGGTGGGTTTCGGGATTATTAGCGTACTTAAAGATTGTTGGCTCTCCGCCGACATTGGCCAAAGTACAGGCGTTCCATTGACCGTTTACCAGTTCCATCATCCTTTCTTTGGACACAAAGCATGGATCTGTTGTAGCTTCCCATTTTCTTGTGGAACTATTATATTTATAGAATTCATTTAAATGAACAGCTATATCACCATTTTGAAGCTCAATACCTGCTTCTTCAGCTAATCCATTCAAACGTTTATTCACATCATTTCCACCTCCATGTGCCTTATTCCAATTGATTTTATAGGCACCCATAGAATCTCGAAGATCAATATGCTTCTTAAAAGTCGTTTCAGCCATGTTGACTGTTTCTTGGACACAACAATTTTTCGAGTTCAAAATCTCCAAATCAGAGCCTGAAAACTCACCATCAAATATAATTTGAGAACCAGGTCCATTTGCACCCTGAATAGCAGAGATGATGTTCTGTTTTGTCGTTTCATCACCGAAACTAAACAATGCCCATAAAGCACTTGATTGATCACTGTGAATGGTTACAGTTTTTCCGTCATCACTAGTAGTGACCATTAAGTTGTCTGCATTATAAACAGCTGCCAACACCCCTTGCGGCAGCACCATTCCGATCATACATACGGCGATTAAAATAAATAGCCTTTTCATGATTCTTTAATGTTTTATGTTATTATAAGTTTATTGATATTCTAATTATTAACTCTCTTTGTGCAAGTTCACTTTCGTGTAACTTTTCTCGATATGGCCTTTTGGCTTAACGAATAGAATGGATCTTACTCCGTCTTTTCTTTTCAACTTGGATTTCTTTACTTGAGGCTCCCTAATATTAAATAATGTGGAAGTCGATACTTGAGAAGTCCGTTTGCGTACACAACGCTGTTTTCAGTTCGTGCGAAAATCGGCGCAAAAGTACAACAAGTTTTCTAAATCACCAAATAAATTTCGGTAAAATCTGACCAAAAATCACATTTTATTCAAATAAGCACCCTTTTTACAACAATTCATTACCACAACGCCACTGTTACATCGGCATAAACTTAGCTCGGTTTTCATACATCCACCGTGAGGATTTTCTTAAGAATCAGCGAGATGGTTAAGATCTGTGGGGGGCATATGGTCCACAGAACACGCTGGTATAGTTTTTCTATAACAGAAGAAACAGAAAAAGAAACGGAATAACGGAAATGATATCACACAAGAAAAAGAATGGTATTCACGCAGAAAAAGATACATGGCTATGTCAGATGGGAGAACTTTGTAGTAGCCCTTGGAATCATGCGAGTCCTTGAAGATCAATGTGGATGATCATTTTCGTGATCTCACGAAAATGATACCTAATGAACACAGAAAAGTAAATCATTATTCCTGATTTCACAGATTCCTTAAAACTACATGGACGAGACGGCAGAACCCGTTTCGTCCTTTTTTATCCGTGAGATCCGCGCTATCCGTGTTCAGAAAATTATTTCTGGAGTAATTATTCTAATTATAATAATTTCTTTCTACTCAACGAATATACTTTCTACCGGAAAGTGCCATAGTTTGAGGCAGAAAGTGCCATAGTCCATAAGACAGTACAGAACAGCTACCCTATCCTATACTGATGTAGGTTGCGTTTTGAACAAGACAAAGGGACAAAGGGCCAAATTTACTAACTTGGATTCATCGATTGTTAACAAAGCGATACACGCCCGATACTCCCCATTTCTAAGGTCAAAGGGATACCCATTGCCTTGAAAATCCGGACCATACTGGCAAGTGAAATACTTCGGCCACGCTCTAAACGTGATATCTGGGATTTTTGTACTCCTACCTTCTCACCTAACTGCTCTTGTGTGAGATTTTGAGATAACCGGGCTTGTTTAATAGCCTCGCCTAATCTATAAGCGTGAACCGATTCGTCCACACTGTGCTCAAACGCATCACGAGCCTGAGTACCCTCTTTTCCGTACTCTTCTTCCAAATAATCCTCGAAGTCATAAAACTTCATATCTCCTATCTGTTTCATACTTGTGCCTTTTTGTTCTCGAAATACTTTTTCCTAATCTCTTCTGCCTTAGCTATTTCTTTAGCAGGCGTTTTTTGTGTCTTCTTAATAATGCCATGAGTGGCAATTACTAGAGTCTCTTCTTCTGTGTCCCAAAAGGAGAACAGCCTGTATGATGTTTTGTGATAGAGCGTTCGAAACTCCCAAATCTCAGAGCCATCTAACTTTTTGAATAACTCAACGTTACGTTCCCCTTTCTGAATTCTACGTATATTGTGCCCTATTTTCCATCTGACTTCTTTAGCCAGAGATTTAATAAAGTCGTGTGCTTCTGCTGATAATACCAGTTTAAAAACTACTTTTTCCATGTTTAATGAATTCTGGCGCAAAGATATGAAAAGTTTCCAAAACACGCAACTAAATCAGAAGAAAAATGTTGCATAGCTTGAATTTTTTCTTATCTTTGTTGACAAAGCTAAGAGTGCTTGCGAGAACGCTTGAATGGCGATTGATGACCATTTTGTTGACGTCAGCAAAATGGTTACCTTGGGTTCGGGTGCCAAATAAAGTGGTTCTGCGGGAAATAGTAAATCTGTGAGATGGTTAAGATCTGTGTGCGGTCTTATCCGTTGAATCCGCGTTATCCGTGTTCAGAAATAAATAATAACTTTCTGGAGTAATTATTCTAATTATAGTTATTTCTTTTTAACAACAAAAAAACGGAGCCTGTCATCCCGACAGACCCCGACTCACAATTAACTCAAGTATTGAAAAGCTATTTACTTCTATTAATTTTCAGTCTATTACATAAAACATAACTAACAAAAACATTTTCTTTAAGACTAATTCTATTCGCAATATATAAATTTGAGTTATCCTTTACCAATCACCCCAGAGGTCGAACTCCTTGGCTGTTACTACGATATCCTCATTAGGATCATCAATGTAACCGTTGAAATTGGGGTCACCGTTATTCTTGTTAGGATCCTCGGTTCCAAACTTACTGGCATTGCCGCCAACGAGACCTTGCGGATCTACTTTGCTTGCACCGCAAATCACCTCGACCGTCTCAGCATCATAGATCTCTGAAACCGGTCTTACATATATCTTTTTCATTTCTTTTATTCTCTCAATTATCGTACTACAATCTTTTTACCATTCACAACATACACGCCTTTCGACAAACCTTCCAGCGAAGCATTGTTCTCACGAACAGCCTGTCCGCTCAGGTTGTAAACCACGCCATTGTTCTTGCTGCTCTCGTTTACGGCAGCATTCTCAACAGCTGTGGTAATGCCGAAGTCATCTTCAATGATATCTGTAAAGCCCAAATCCATCGACTTTGCATAAGAATTAGAGCTTTCATTTGTCTTTCTCACGACAGATGTGAAGGCCGTCCACTTATCCTTCAGTTCTACTCTAGTAATATAGAAACCGAGTGTAGAAACATCACCTTTCTTGATACCCAAGAAGAATGTATTGGCAGGAATATCTGTTTGCTTGTAAGTTCCCTTGAAGGTATAAGCCTTCTTTTCAATGGGTTTAGGTTCCGGACCTCTGAGATTACCATTCACCAGGTCACCCTCCACAGTTTCCAAGTTCGCTCCACTTGCTATCTCACCATTGGCAGCACTTACATCCACGCCTGCAATGGTACGATAGACTGGCTCATTCGAAGCAGACCTGGTTGAAGGATTAACGGGTACGCTACGAACTCCCGGATGAATCATATAAGGTCGGCCTGTCTTTACATACACATCTTTCTTCTTGTCCTTAACCTCAGGCTCCTTCAGGAAGGTCACTGTACGGATTATCTGGCCATCGGCACTTTCATGCTGATTCACATAGGAGAACTCACGCACATCTGTGCCTACACCATAAGTTGTGATTACCTGATTATAAGTCATGTCGAAGGGGAACACAGCTGAGTACCAGCGGCTCTCTATCAAACGACCTTCGTTCCAAATCTTCTTCTCAAGATCAGCTGCGGCGAGCATGAAATTGCGCCAACCAGCATAATCACCGCAGGCTCCATATTCAGGTTTGCCGCTATTACCATAACCAGGGGCAAACTTACCATTACCATTACGGAAATACCTACATCCATCAGCCATCTTTACATACTTCACATCACCATTGACTGGTTTGAAGAATTCCATCTGGTTAGGGTCAACACCTTCATACTCTCTTAAAATATTCTGAATCGTACCATAGTTTGAGTTAAAAGCACTTTCACTATTCAACCATTCATCTTTTATTCTGGGATCGTTGAGTGCTCTCAGATAAGGATTCATATATCGCTTCTTCGCATCATCATTATTAGGAATGTGCAGTTGGAGAGGAGATGGTGTCGCATTGTTAATATGTGATGTAGTTTTCCAATCTTTGGGGACTACCGTTCCTGTTTTATTACAATTGAAGTTGTAAGTTTCTTCCTCATTGAATGCACCATTCTGGATTTTAACATCATTACCAAGCACATACACATCAGTCATGCTTTTATTGTACTGGAATGCACTTTTACCGATAAAAGAAACACTTGCAGGAATGGTTACCGAAGTTAATGAAGGGTTATAGGCAAATGCATTCTCCTCTATTCTCTCCAATGTGTTAGGAAAGTGTATGGCTTCGAAAGAGGGAGCCTTATCATTGGTATCACCAGCAAACGCACTCACACCGATTCTTTTAACACCTTCAGGTATTCTCACGGTAGTAAGATTCTTTGCGTTCATGAAAGTCTTATCAGGTATCTCTGTATAATTAGAAAGACCTGTCTCGTCCTTCTCAAGCATGTAAACAGTCTTGATATGTGTGTTATCCATGAACATTCCCTTATCGTTATCAAGGCGGGGTATTTTATCTATGTTCCTTGGAAACACATATGTTTCGAGCTTTTTCAGTTTATCGAGTGCCATAAACGCCAGACTGCTATAGTTATTCAATTGAGCATCTGACATATCCAACGTCTTTAGCTGTGTGAAAACCGGTGAATTAGAACGATCTCCGATGATTTTATACACATCTGAATCGCTTAATTTGGAGGTGCCTTCAGTAACAATCGTCACAGATGCAGCTGTCTTAACTTCATTTGGCAGCGAGCTCCAGCTGTAGGTAGCATCAGAAGAATTGCTAAAAGTCAGAATGTAAGATCCTGAAGCAACCTCCTTAACCTTGATTCCTGCTTGTGCCTCAATCATCCCGACAAGACACATCAACAATAGTAGTAAATACTTTTGCATTTCAGTTGATAATAAGTTTTAGTACTCAATCAAATGAGTAAATAGTTGATAATAAGTTTTGCTCTATATTATAGAAATGAGCGAATAGTTGATAATATGTTAACGCACACACCCATAAGGGCGCAGACTGTTAGAAAAATCGGGTGCAAAAGTAGAATTTGTTTTTGAAACCTGCAAATAAACAGCGCAAAAAATGCCTACAAAAACCCTACATTCTACAAATGAATACCCTATTTTCTACAAATGAGGCACATCACACGTAAATTTTAAGGGTATATTTTGTTGTTTCCGTACACAATTTTCATAACGGAAAATGCAGAAAAAGATTGGAAAAACGGGAAAAACGCGAGCAAAAACAACCTTGATTTCCCGCAGATAATGATTTTTTTGTCCCGCAGAAATCGCAGAAATCGCAGAAATTTTAATTAGCCTATATAATGTCAAGTTGACTATCTGCAAGGCAGGCGTAGTTATTTCTGCGATTTCTGCGATTTCTGCGGGACAATTAAAAAAAGTGTGTGGTATAACATATCTGCGGGAAATAATAAATCTGTGAGATGGTAAAGATCTGTGTGAGGTTCTTGGACTCAATCTGCCACATTAATCCTTTTCTTCAGATGTGGATGCATGTTCGAACTCACTCGGATAGCAACCATACTCCTCCTTGAAATACTTGGAGAAGATCTTAGGACTGTTGAAGCCCACCTCGTAGGCCACCTGCGACACCAGCTTCGCTGGATCAGCCGACAGGATCTGACGCGCACGGCGCAGACGCAGCGTGCGTATGAAGACCAGCGGTGTCTGACCCGTGATAGCCTGCAGCTTGCGGTTTAAGCCCGTTCTATGCATACCTAACTCGTTGGCGAGCTGATCCACGTTGAAATCGGGGTTTTCCATATTATTGCTCACCGCCTCGATAGCCTTTTGCAACAACTGCTCATCAACGGTGGTGATGGTAATCTCCGATGGCTCTATTTCCGGGTTCAGACGGAACTTCTTCCGTTTCTCCACACCTTGCTCCAGCTGCTGACGGATTCTCAAGCGCAGCACCTCGAAGTTAAACGGCTTCGTGATATAGTCGCTGGCACCCAGCTGCAAGCCCACCAGCTCATCCTCGGCCAACGCCTTGGCCGAGAGAAGGATGATTGGCACATGACTGATGTCCACATCGCTCTTGATGGTACGCGTGAGCTGTAAGCCATCCATGCCTTCCATCATCACATCACTCACCACCACGTCGATATCCGTGTTATGGAGAATCTCCAACGCCTGTCGGCCCTCAGTAGCCTGGAAGACGGTATAGTCGGCCGACAACACACTGGTCATATACGACAGCATATCGGCATTATCCTCCACGATCAGCAAATTCTTCTTTTCATCAGTCGTCTGCTCCTGAGGCTTTTCTTCAGGCTCCGCAACGGCAGACTTCTGCGTCTCTGGAAGCAAAATGGTAAACACAGCACCGCTCGGCTCATTATCACCAGCCTTTACCGTTCCACCATGCAGCTCCACATAATGCTTCACGATATTCAGTCCTAAGCCGCTGCTGCCCGTATTCGTAGCACCCCTCTTCGACATATAATAACGTTCGAATATCCGGTCGCGATTCTCCTTGGGAATACCTTGGCCTGTATCACTTACACGGATTTGTATCATTCCATCGCCGCCTCTGTCGATAGACACCTTGATATCTCCTCCGTCGGGTGTGAACTTGAACGAGTTCGAAAGCAGATTGTTGATCACCTTACGCATCTTGTCTGCATCCATCACCATCGGCAGTTCGCCAACAGAACTGTTCACCGTAAACTGCATCTTTCGTTGCTGGGCCATCAGCTGGTACGACTCACACTCGTTCTTGATAAGAGCCACCAGGTCGGTGGTATCCAACGACAGCACATCATTCGAGCTACCCAGTCGCTGGAAGTCGAGAATCTGGTTCACCAGCGAGAACAATTGATGTGCGTTTCTGTTCACCACCTCGAGCACCTTCTTCGTAGGCTCCGGCTGCTCTTGGTTCAGCAGTTCCTCCACAGGCGTCATAATCAAGGTGAGCGGCGTACGCAGGTCGTGACTCACATTCGTAAAGAACCGCACCTTCATGTCGTTCATCTCCTGTTCGCGCTGCGCCTCCATCTTCATGTCGCGCAGCTTCTTCTGATATCTTTGACGGCGTCGGTAGAAATTCAGGAAGGTGATAAGCGAACCAACGACGAGCGACACATAGCACAGCCATGCCCACCAAGTGTTCCAGAACGGCTGTCTAACATGTATGGAGAGCATTTCGTATTCCTCCCACTCATCCTCTTGATACACCTGTCGGCGCACTTTCAGCTTATATCTTCCCGGCAGGAGGTTCGACAAACGAACGATATAGTTATCCATGGGTAGCCACTGGTCGGACTGTCCTTCAAGCTGGTAGTAATATAAGCTGCTCACCACCTGCTGGAACCCACGTGGTCGGCACTCGAGCATAACATTGTTCTCGTTGAAATCGAGCTCAAGATCGTTTACGTATATAATATCGCTCTGTAAAGAAAGGGTACGAGTAGTATCTGCGGGTGACACCTCCTGGTCATTGATTCTCAGAGAAGTAATCAGTGGTCTCTCTTTATTGCCTATCTGCTTCAACATGTCGGGCAATCGGTTGGTGTCTATTAAGAAATAGCCCTCGTTGGCACCCGACAGTAGGCGACCGTCCTTCAGTTTGATCAGTGCCTTGGCATTATAATAAGGAATCTTCCCATAGTAGCCTCCACGATAGCAATACAACTGGAACGAAGGTGTTGTTTCGTTTTCCACTATCACACGCACCATTCCCAAATCGGTAGTACACCACACATCTCCACTGTCGTCTTCGGCAATACCGCTGATGCCATACCGTGCCAGCTGGTCAACACGATAAGCTTTCTTTTTATTTATATCGTAGATATGCACCTCCGAGTGGTTCCTATGGCTCACCATCCACAACCAGCCGCGATGATCGATAGTCAGCGTCTTCGCTCCCGCAGCGATACTCGGGTTCTCTCCGAAGATTGTCATGGGCACTTGCGACACCTTCAGCGTATGGGTATCAACAGCCATCAGGTACTCTCCCGATATGCCATACACCATACCTTTATAATAGGCAAGCTGCATCATCCAGAGTGTTCCCTCGAACACCGCTTCGGTTCTGCCCGTTTCTGGATCCATCATCCACAAGCCTTGGCCTAACAGCGAGACAAACAGACAACCTCGGTCATCCTCTACCATGGAAAAGGGCGACGTGCCTTTAAAGAACACCCTTCCATCGCTGGCATACAGGCCCTTGCCATACAGACCGGCCCACACCCTACCCTTCGAGTCCTGAAACACCATCGTGGCAGCACTTCCCGGATAGCGGTTTTCCAAAACAGCATGCGACTCATCAGCACGCACACGGTAGATACCATTGTCTTCGGTACCAACCCAGAAACTATTGTCGCCACCATCGGCCAACGCTATCACATCTTCATACATGTAATGAGCTGTTGGCACAGTGATCTGGTGCATCTGGAATTTGTTCTCCTGATGACTATACAGCGACATGCCCCGCTTATGGTAAGTGATGATCACCAGGTCTTTCTTCTTGTCGAGATAGATATGCTGTATATGACTGTTATGCAAGTCGTCTTGCTTACCGGTTGTGGCATTCAGGTGCTTAATCAGCTCACCGTTCTTCTCATACTCGTAGATACCGTCGTTCGATGTCCCCACCAGCACATGTCCATTAGGCATCGCGGTGATATCAACAATCACCGGCTTCACCACATCAAGAATATCCCATTGCCGCCTGCTCAAGTCGTAACGGTAGCAATGCAGACTATTGGAGAAGAACACGTTGCCAGCGCCATCGCGACTTATAAACGTACTATTATAATAGGTGGGTTCGGGAGTAGAAGCAATCTTCCTCACCTTTTTTTGACCCAAAGGTATCGAGTAGATATACTTGGTGGTCACCACCAATGCCTCATGCTCGTTCGTCGCAATCTCCATAATATCCCCTGCCGACTTCGGTAATATATATAATAAGGTGTGACCTTCCTTGAAGTCGCGCATATACACCTTATTATTATTGCCAATCCACACACAACCTTTTCCGTCAGTCTTGTGTGCAATAAAACCGTTAACATAAATGCCGAACTTTTTCAGGTAATCGTTGGTGGAAGTAATCAGCTCGTTCGTACGGGGTGAATAGATCATTACTTCCATCGACTGCGTCTCCAGCCAAAGCCGTCCTAAGTTATCCTGGTCGATTTCCCGGACGATATCACCCAGCAGCGGATGCCGCTCATAGCTGAACGGTATGCGCCCTTCAAGCTGAGCATAGGTAATCAAACCGTTGGATGTTCCCAGCCATACGATGTTATCGGTATCACGGAATACACAAAACACCCCATATCCCTTGGTGTCGATGTAGTCGAAGTGTAAGGCCTCCTCTGCAGCATGTACAGGAGATGCAATACCCCAAAAGAGAAAAAACAATATAATAGTAAGCCCTTTTCTCATCTGTTAATAGTTATCAAGTGTCGTTATGCAATGTCAAAGGTAACGCTTTTTTACGATTCCAACAAATTTTCACGTATTTTTTTGTACAATTCGTCTATTTTTCGTAGCTTTGCATGGTTGTTAACGAACACCGTAGTATTATGGAAATCTTACTTCACTATTGCTGGAAACATAAAATGCTCCCGCTGAGGGAATTAACCACCACCGACGGATATGCGGTGGAGGTGATAGATCCTGGTCTGCATAACCGACATGCAGGTCCTGACTTTTTCAATGCCAAGGTGCGTATCAATGGTACGCTCTGGGTGGGTAATGTGGAAATACATGAGAAATCAACCGACTGGTATGCTCATGGCCATCATCACGACAAGGCATATAACAATGTAATTCTTCATGTGGCAGAGGTCATCGATACTGATGTACGCACATCCGAAGGGGAATACATTCCCCAGATGCAGATGACTGTTCCTCCACAAGTGAAAGAGCATTATGAAGAACTGCTGTCAGAAGATAAATACCCGCCTTGCCACCGCATTATTCCGGAACTTACCCGACTGACTGTTCACTCATGGATGTGTGCCTTACAGACGGAACGACTGGAACAGAAAACGGAGGCAATCCGGGAACGGGTCAGACAATGTGAAGGGTCGTGGGAGAAAGGATATTTCATGACATTGGCTCGTAATTTCGGATTCGGTGTAAACGGCGATGCTTTTGAACTGTGGGCAAAGGTCATTCCCTTAGAGGCTGTGGCGCATCACCGCGATGATTTGTTCCAGATCGAGGCAATATTCATGGGACAAGCAGGACTGCTGGAGCCAGATTTGATTCCAGAGTATTACCGAGAGGAAGCTCTTCAGGAGGGGTATTTCACAAAACTGCGTAAGGAGTATCTCTACCTGCAGCATAAGTTCAACCTCACACCGATGGATGGAACACTATGGAGATTCCTACGACTCAGACCGCAGAACTTCCCGCATATACGTATCGCACAGCTGGCTACTTTGTATTATGAACGACGGGCAGGACTCAGTCAGCTTATCGCTTGCGAGACCATAGAGCAGCTTAGCAGTTGTCTGACCTCTTATGTCACGCCTTACTGGGAGACACACTATACCTTTGGCAGTACCAGTTGCTATACAGAGAAGCACCTGTCGCCAACGTCCCTGAACTTGCTGATGATCAATACCGCTATACCCATGCTCTTTGCCTACGGCAGACACCTTTCGAAAGAAACACTATGCGACCGTGCCTTCAATCTGTTGGAACAGCTCAAGGCAGAAAACAACTATATCACACGGATGTGGAAAGAGTGTGGTTTGAATGTGGAAAACGCAGGTGATAGTCAGGCACTGATACAACTGAAAAAAGAGTATTGTGACAAAAAAGACTGTCTGCGCTGCCGCATCGGGTATGCCTTGATCGCTAAGAGTGTAAACGTCACTCATCGGGAGTAAATGCCGTGCTCAATGTTATTTAACAATATCACAATAGTTATTTAAAGGATTTTTGCATGCTACAAGGGTCGAAATTTGGTATCTGCTGTTTTTTTTGTACCTTTGCAAACACATTATGAAGGATATGGACTTTATATTTGAGACAAAGATGATGGTTCGCGACTATGAATGCGACATCGAAGGCATTGTGAACAATGCCAACTACCTGCATTACATTGAACATACACGTCACCTCTTCCTAAAGGAACGCGGACTGAGCTTCGCGGAGATGCATAACAAAGGTGTTGATGCAGTGGTGGCCAGAGTCAATATGCAGTTCAAGGTGCCCTTGCGCTGCGACGATGAGTTCTACTCACGACTGGCGCTGAAGAAAGAGGGCATCAAATACATCTTCTACCAGCAAATCAACCGCGCATCAGACAATAAACTGTGCTTCCGCGCAAATGTGGAACTGGTGTGCCTGGTGAATGGAAAGCTGGGGGAGAGCGAGGAATACGACAAGGCGCTGTTATCAGTTGATAGTTGACAGTTGATAGTTGACAGCTGATGAACGAACAGGAGACGATATACACGATGGCGCTGACGCGCATGAACTACTTCAACCTGGCAGGACTGCTGCAGCTGTATAGGGAGTTGGGAAGTGCCACAGCCATCATAGAGAACCGGGAACACCTTAAGGAGATGATTCCTGAGGTTTCACCGCGACTGCTAAGCGGACTGAAGGACCTCGGAGAGGCGATGAAACGGGCGGAAACGGAATGGGAGTATGACCAGCGATATGGCATACAGGTCATCACCATGAACGACAGTCGTTACCCGCAACGGTTGAAGGAATGTGAAGATGCTCCGTTGGTGCTGTTCTACATGGGTACAGCCGACCTGAACCAGCAAAGGGTGATCAATATCGTGGGAACACGCCATTGCACGGCCTACGGACAGGATCTCATCCGACGGTTTGTACAGGAGCTGAGACAATATTGCCCACAGGTGCTCATCGTGAGCGGAATGGCCTACGGCGTGGATATCCACGCGCACCGCGAGGCGTTGCAGAATGGGTATGAGACAGTGGCAGTACTGGCGCATGGTCTCGACTACCTCTACCCGCAACAGCACAAGGCTACGGCTAAGGAAATGCTGACACAGGGCGGACTGCTGACGGAGCATTTCACGCAGACGAATGCGGAGAAGATGAACTTCGTAAGAAGAAACCGCATCGTGGCGGGAATGAGCGATGCTTGCATCCTCGTGGAGAGTGCTGCCAGAGGCGGTGGACTGATAACCTGTCGACTGTCGCGCGAATATAACCGTGACGTGTTCGCTTTCCCGGGCAGAACGAACGATCGTTACTCGGAGGGGTGTAACAACCTGATACGCGACAATGGGGCAGCCTTGATTAATAGTGCGGAGGATTTCATCCACGCCATGGGATGGGAGGAGGATGCCGCACTGGTAAAGGCCCAGCAGCAAGGAATAGAACGCAGTCTGTTTCCCGAACTGTCACCCGATGAAACCGCGGTTTTTGAAGCACTGAAGAAACAAAATGATCAGCTGGTGAACCGACTGGCTGTGAACACGAATATCCCCGTGGGGCGTCTTACCTCTCTCCTCTTCGAAATGGAGATGAAGGGTATGGTAAGGACGTTGGCGGGAGGAGGATATCATTTGATGTAAATGAACATTGGTAATATACAATTTGGAGACAGACCGCTGTTCCTCGCACCGATGGAGGATGTGACGGATATCGGATTCCGGCAGCTATGCAAACGCTTCGGCGCGGCTATGGTATATACGGAGTTCGTGAGCGCCGAGGCATTGGTGCGCTCAGTGAAGAGCACCATTAGTAAGCTGACCATCGATGATGCGGAACGACCTGTGGGCATACAAATCTATGGACGTGATGTACCACAGATGGTGGAGGCGGCACAGATCGTAGAGGAACAGGCGCACCCCGACGTGATCGACCTGAACTTCGGATGCCCGGTGAAAAAGGTGGCGGGCAAGGGCGCTGGGGCTGGCATGCTGCAGAACATTCCGCTGCTGCTGGACATCACGCGCGAGGTGGTGAAAGCGGTGAAGACACCGGTGACGGTAAAGACACGACTGGGGTGGAACAAGGAGCAACTGGTGATTACCACACTGGCTGAACAGCTGCAGGACTGCGGTATACAGGCACTGACGATTCATGGTAGAACGCGTTCGCAGATGTACACAGGCGAGGCCGACTGGTCATTGATTGGTGAGGTGAAAGCGAACCCGCGCATCCATATCCCGATTATCGGCAATGGTGATATCACCACCCCCGAGCAGGCCAAACAGGCGTTTGAACGCTATGGGGTGGATGCGGTGATGATTGGTCGTGCCACCTTTGGAAGACCGTGGATATTCCAGGAAATTAGGGATTATCTGGAGGAAGGACTTCCTTCAGAAGGGAGAAAGGACGAAGGACTTCATCAACCGCTGACAAACTCTGAGAAGCTGGATATCCTGATTGAGCAGCTGCATATCAACATCGAACGCATCCATGCTATCAAGGGTAAGGATATCAGCGAGAACGAGTATCGGGGCATCCTGCATACCCGTCGACACCTGGCTGCCACCCCGATTTTCAAAGGCATTCCCGACTTCCGACAGACGCGCATCGCGATGCTGCGGGCAAACACGCTGGAGGAACTCCTACGCATTCTGGAAGAATGCAGGAGGAGGTTAGGTTAGGGGTGCCCGCAAGCGGGCAGAAATCCAACAAAATTTGAAACAAAATTAAACAGAATTAAAAGAGATTTTGTAAGATTTTGAATTAGATTTTGTATAATTTCTCGCCGAAGGCGATCAAAGAAAGAATAAAAAAGAATCGAAATCAATGATAAACCTATTAGCAACAAGTGCATTTCACTCGGAAGTGATTCCCGCATGGGGATGGGTGCTTTTCTATGTATTGGTCATCCTGATGCTGGTGGCCGACCTGAAGATGTTCGGGCGGAAAGGACAGCATGAGGTGAACGTGGGCGAGGCACTGAAGATGACGGCGGTATGGATAATCGTTTCACTTATCTTCTGCGCTGGCATCTATCTGTTCTACCCCGTGGACAGTCATGAGAAAGCCATGGAGTTCCTGTCGGCCTACCTCATCGAGAAGTCGCTATCGATGGATAACCTCTTCGTGTTTCTGATGCTGTTCTCGTTCTTCGGCATTGAACGCAAATACCAGCACGAGGTGCTCTTCTGGGGAATCTTCGGGGCCTTGGTACTGCGCAGCATCTTCATCTTTGCGGGCGTGGCCGTGGTGCAACGCTTTGAATGGGTGCTGGGCATCTTCGGTCTCTTCCTGCTCTATACGGGAGCGAAGATGTTCACCCATCAGGAGGAGCAGACCGATGACCTGTCGAAGAACGTGATTGTGAGATGGTGCAACCGACTGTTTCCCGTGACCATGCAACTGCATGGCGACCGCTTTACGGTACGTGAGAACGGAAAGCTGATGGTGACACCGCTGCTGATTGCCTTGATCACCATTGAGACCTCGGATGTGGCCTTTGCCGTGGATTCCATCCCTGCAGTGTTCAGCGTGTCGCGCGATCCGTTTATCTTGCTCACCAGTAATATCTTCGCCATTCTCGGCTTACGGGCGCTCTACTTCGCCTTAGCTGCCATCGCCAAGTATTTCCAGTACCTGAAATATGGATTGGGCATCATCCTGATCTTCGTGGGGGTGAAGATGCTATTGGCGATGAACGAATATGTGAATGCGGTGCTGGCATGGCTGGGAATCCCTGTTACCATGCCGCATGTGGAGATCTCAACGGGTCTTTCCTTATGCATCATCTTTGGCACATTACTGCTCTCCATGGGCATCTCAACCATTGCGACGAGGAAATTAAGCCACCCCTAGCCCCTCCATAGGGAGGGGGAGTTCTCACCTCTCACTTCTCACCTCTCACCTCTAAAATATGAAACAGTTTTTACGCATACTTGGGAGTTTGCTGGGCATTCATGTGCTGGGCTTACTGTTCCTCTCCTTCTACCGCTGCATAGAGTTCTTCGTGCTGCGGGGCATGATTACTGACCAAACCACCGCGGTGACGCCTGCCTTTATCAAGGGATTGTGGTTCGATAATGTGATGGGCTGCTATGTGATGATTGTTCCGCTGGCACTGGTGTTATTGGCTGCCAGTTTCGGCTACTGCCGACGGTGGATGCTGCGGACTGTGGCTGTGTGGTTCTGTGTACTGTATGCACTGCTGATGATGGCCTCAGCCGCAAATATCCCTTACTTCGCTTATTTCTTCAAGAACATCAACTCATCGATATTCGAGTGGTTCGGCTATACAGGAACAACAGCGGGGATGGTGTTCCAGGAGAAGACATGGTGGGTGTATATTGCCTTGTACTTCGTGCTGACGGCGGTGTTCTGCTGGTTGGTGTGGAAGATCATGGAAAGAACCACCCTTACGACAACGAGCAGGAAACACTGGCTGCCCTCGCTACTGATAACAGCGGCCTTGATAGCACTCTGTCTGTTTGGTATCCGCGGCAGAACGGGTTATAACCCCATCAAGATTAGTCAGGCGTACTACTGCAACGACCCGTTCCTGAATCAGCTGGGCATCAATCCGGCCTTTAACCTGCTTACCAGTGCGTTGGATGATATGCGGAAGGAGAATGCGGAGCTGATGCTGATGCCGTATGACGAGGCTATTACCTATGTGCGCAATTCGTTGAATATCACAGGTCCTGCTGACTCTACCAAAATCCTGTTCCGACAGATGAGGAACAGTGATCGGGAGGAGGAGAAGATATTGACCGTCGCGAAGCCGAACATCGTGATCATCCTCATGGAATCGATGTCGTCGGCACTCTTAGGAAAGGGTTATACCCCCGTACTCGACAGTCTGAAAACACAATCGCTCTACTTCAGTAACTTCTACTCGGCAGGTATTCATACCAACCATGGCATGACCGCCACGCTGTATTCGTTCCCAGCCCTGATGAAAAGGAACCTGATGAAGGGTACCGTAACACCTAAACGCGACGGACTTCCCACGGTGCTGAAACAAAACGGCTGGCATAACCTGTTCTTCATGACACATGAGGCGCAGTATGATAACATGAACGCGTTCTTCCGTACCAACGGCTACGACGAGATCTATGCTCAGGAGGACTATCCGAAGGAGGAGATCGTGAACAGCTTCGGGGTGTCGGATCATTTCCTCTTTGACTTTGCCTTAGGGAAACTGAACAACACAGCAAAACAGCAGCAGCCCTTCATGGCCACCCTGCTCACCATCAGTAACCATCCACCGTATATCATACCCGATTGGTTCAAGTCTTCGTCGAAGGAACCAGAAACACAGATCGTGGAGTATGCCGACTGGTGTATCGGGGATTTCCTGAAGAAGGCAAAGAAGGAGAGTTGGTACGACAATACGGTGTTTGTTGTGCTGGCTGATCATGGTAAGCTGGTGGGAACGGCCGACTCCGAATTACCGCAGTCGTATAACCATATCCCCCTGATGATCTTCGGCGCAGGCATTCCATCGCAGGAATATGCCCAGTTAGGTATGCAGGTAGATGTGATGCCTACCTTATTAAATATGTTAGGCCTCGACTACGACTACAACGGCTTTGGTATGGATCTGCTACACCAGCAGCGACAGATGGTGTTCTATTCGGCCGATAACCAGATTGTGGCAAGGGATTCCACCCGCTGTTTCCTCTATCATCCACAGATGAAAAAGAGTTTCTGCTACGATATCGGTCATAACGGACAGCTTATCCAGACGCACAACGAAGAGTCTTTTGCTTCGCTGCGCCGTTATGTGTTAGCCATGGAACAGACGGCAGAGTTTCTTTTTAGAAAATTGAAAATTGAAAATTGAGAATTGAGAATTGAGAAGATAAAATTAGGTTCTCATTGTTTGAAGAATTCTTCCGACCGCTTCTTTGAGATAGCAGCCTTGGGCCATGCGTGAACTCACGATAGCCACCCGCTGGCGCATCTCGGATAACTGCTGGGGTGTGATGGAAGGAAGAAGGGTGTTCAGCTCTTCTATCGAATCAATGCAGAAACCTATTCCTTCCTGCTGCACAATGGAGGCAACAGCCGACTGCCGCCACACAATCATGGGTAATCCGGCACGTATATAGAATGATACCTTATGGGGCGTATTCCAACGCAGATATTCCCCAAAATGACCGCTGCAGGTGTCGAGGGAATCACCATCCCACACCAAACCGAAGTCACCTTCCACCTCACGAATGAAGGTATCGGCAGAGAGGAAGGGGTTCACCTTTACATGACCGCGGGTCTGAAGGCGCGGCAAGCCCTTGTGCTTTCCATAGATCACCAGTTCGTAATTACCCACCTGCTTGGCCATATCCATCAGGAAGGCATTCTTGCGCAGGGCAAGTGTTCCTGCATAGACAACCTTTAAGGGCGAGTGCTGAACAGGCGGTCGTGAAACAGAATCCGAGAGGTAGTCGTGCAATCCTAAGTAATCCAGTGTCTTCGTATATCCTTTCTCCTTGAGCCATTGCATCATGACCGCATTGGTGGCTATCACACCATCCGCATGCATCAGTCGGCTGATCTCCTCCTGCTCAGTAAGTTTCTTCCTGCGCATACAACCTAAATCATGGATGAGCGCAATGGTTTTCGCCCCACGACGATGGGCAATGCGGCAAATCAGACTGAAGTATTTCTTGACGGGATACTGGAGGACGATGATATCACCCTTCTGCACCTTGGAGGACATATGGATGATGCCCATGAGGTTACGCACGAACGAAACCACCTGACTGGTGGAGAACGTGGTCTCTAATCCGAGATTCGTTGCCCCCAAATCGCGCAGGATCTGTTCGTAATCGGTCTTTGCCTTATTACCCGCACTACTCGTGCCACGGTAGTTTCTTGAAATAAAACATAATCGGTTCATCATCGTTCAATATAAATCATCGTTACAGTTCCAGATCAAACATCACCTCGTGCCTTTTCCGGTATCTTGTCCAAAAGCGTTCCCTGGCAGACAGGGCAATGCGTATAGCCTCCTCCTCGTTGAAATGGCGATTTTTGGCATAGGCACGTATCAGCTCACAGAAGAACTCCTTCGGTCCCCAGAGACGAGCGAAGTTCTCACACCCCTGCTGCATGTCCACCTCACCGAAATACATACGGTTGATATCCACCACTGAGAACTGATAAGTACCATCTATCACATCCCACAGCACATTCCCTGGAGAGAAATCGCGGTGCATGAGATTTTGCTCATGGATCTTAGCTGCAAAGGCAGCAAGGGGCTCCACCATCGGTAACCATTGCTCTTTCGGGGCATTACCGAACTCATACAAGGTGCGTTGCAGCTTACTTTGCACGGTAATGAGATAAGAATAGGTGATGAGTCCGCCTTTCCTATCCTCTATATAGGCAATAGGCTCTGGTGTCTCAATCCCCTTTTCCAATAAGACCCGCGGATACTGATAGCCCCGCAGACCCTTCGCCTTGCGGATGCCGAGGGAATAGACAAGTCGGTTGATGCCCACAGGTATGCGATAGCGCTTTACATTCATCTGCAAGTCGTTAGGTCCATCGAACACCTTGATGAGGTTCCGCCCCTTGTAGATGGTGCGTCCCTCTTGTTCAAACCGTCTGGGAATCTGTGCCACAAACTCCTTGAGGTCCTTATATTTCTCTCTAAGAATCAGTTTTCTGCTCATTCTGTTCTTATCACATGCTAATTATCGGTGGAACGGTGGCGCGGTGGCGCGGTGGCGCGAGACTACCACTAAGATGCAATATCATAGTTCTATTCTCGTACCCCCTACTCCCGTACCCCCGTACCTTCGTGCTCATTTCTTCGTAAATATTCTTCATGCGTCCGCTTCCATCGGTTATGCGTCCAGAGGTAGTATTGCGGTGCCTTACGGATCGTCTCCTCGAGCATCTGGAAGAACTGTCGCGTCAGTGCATATTCCTCCAGTTGTCCTGGCGCATCAGTCATCCGTTTGAACGTACAGATATACTTCCCCCGTTCAGGACGCTCCATTTCAACATAGAACACCGCATTGTTCATTTTCCTCACGATTCTCTCTGCGCCGGTAAACACAGGAGTATCATGATTCAGGAACGGCAGCCACAAATGGATATTTTCCCACTTCGGATTCTGATCAGCGATATAGCCGAACAGCGACATCCGCTGCTCTTTTCTGTATTTAGCCAGATAGCGAAGAATCGCCTTTTTGGGGATGCAAGTACCCTGTTTCTTCTGTCGTAGCTGGATGAACAATCGGTCGAACGCCTTGTTCCTGAGCGGATGGTAAATCAGTCCCATTACAGCCGACTGCCGTTCATTCGTGGTTTCTTTCCAGCGCGGCATGGCCAACGCTGTTGTGGATAGCAGTTCCCAATTGCAGTAATGCCCCAGGAAAGCCGCGCACGACTGTCCTTTGTCGAAGCACTGCTCTATCTCTTCAGCATTGCGGAACTCGATGTGCTTCAGCAGCGTCTCATCCGATACACTCAGCAGTTTCAACGTCTCAACGAAGTAGTCGCACAACCAGTGATAGAAAGCCTTCTCAATCTTCTTCAGTTCCTGCCTATCCTTCTCGGGGAACGAAGAAGACAGGTTCTTTCTGACCACTTTTTTACGATAGCCCACAAGGTGATACACCAGCAGGTAGAAGAAATCGGAGACCACATACAAGATGCTATACGGCAACAACGATACCGCATAGGCACAAACATATAGCAACTTATATCCTATCCCCCCTTTCATTTCCTATGATTGCATCTCATGGAGTTTCTTGTAATAGCCGTCGCTGTTGAGCAACTGCTCATGCGAGCCCCGTTCAACGATTCGTCCCTCATGGAGCACGCAGATCTCATCCGAGTTCTTGATAGTACTCAAACGGTGCGCAATGGCCACAGTGGTACGCGTCTTCATCAGTCGTTCGAGCGCATCCTGCACCAGTCGTTCACTTTCCGTATCCAGTGCTGATGTAGCCTCATCGAGAATCAAGATAGGCGGGTTCTTCAGAATGGCCCGGGCAATGCTTACACGTTGGCGCTGACCGCCACTGAGGCGGTCGCCACGATCACCGATATTCGTATCATACCCCTGTTCGGCAGCCATAATGAACTGGTGGGCATTGGCAATCTTTGCCGCATGTTCCACCTCTTCGCGTGTAGCATTTTCCACGCCGAAGGAGATATTATTGAAGAAGGTGTCGTTGAAGAGGATGGCCTCCTGATTCACATTACCAATCAGCTTGCGCAGGTCGTGAATACCCAAGTCCTTCACGTTGATGCCATCTATCAGCACCTCACCTTCCTGCACATCGTAATAGCGCGGAATCAGATCCACCAAAGTAGATTTTCCGCCGCCGCTTTGTCCCACCAAGGCGATGGTCTTACCTTTCTCAATAACCAGATTGATGTCGCGCAGCACCCATTGGTCGGCATATTTGAACGACACATTACGGAACTCTATCTGATGTTCGAAGCTATCGATATGCTTGGGGTTCTCGGGCTCCTTGATATTGTTCTCGGCCAGCAGAATCTTATCCACACGCTCCATCGAAGCCAATCCCTTGGGGATATTATAGCTGGCCTTGGAGAACTCTTTCAGCGGATTGATGATGCTGTAGAGAATGACGAGGTAGTAGATAAAGGTAGGTCCGCTGATGGAAGCATTGTTCAATACCTGGATACCACCGAACCAGAGCACGATAACAATCATTACCGTTCCCAAGAACTCACTCATGGGGTGCGCCATCTGCTGACGGATATTCACGCGCATGATATCGTTACGATACGAAGAGTTCACATGGTCGAACCTGCGGTTCATCTTCTCCTCGGCATTGAAAGCCTTGATGATACGCAAACCACCTAAGGTTTCCTCCACCTGACTCATCGTATCGCTCCATAACGACTGTGCCCTGATGCTCTTTGCCTTCAGTTTCCTGCCCACAAAGCCCATGAACCAGCCGAAAAGCGGGGCGAAGATAATGGTGAAGAGGGTGAGTTTCCATGAAACGATGAGCAATGTGGTGAAATAGGCGATGATCAGGATGGGGTTCTTGAACAACATATCAAGACTCGCCATGATGGATGTTTCTATTTCCTGTACATCACCACTCATTCGTGCAATGATGTCACCCTTGCGTTCCTCGCTGAAGAAACCTAAAGGCAGCGAAGTGATTTTCTGGTACAGCTGGTTACGGATATCGCGCACCACACCTGTTCTAATGGGGATGATGGTAGCCGACGACAAGAAGTAAGCACCGGTCTTCAGGAAGGTCATGAACGCCAGGAAGAGTCCGATAACCAGCAACGACGTGGTAGCACCTAAGTTCAGCACCATATCCTGTACCAGACAGTTCGCGTTGTTGCTTACCACCTCGGTACAGTTCTTCAGGTTCATCTCGCCCCACTCTATCCATTCCGTCTGGCGCATACCCGATTCCGTCTGGAAGAGGATGTTCAGCAAGGGGATGATGGTCATGAATGAGAAGATATTCAATATCGCACTGAGGATATTGAAGAGCACCGTTAGGAACAAATACTTCCTGTAGGGTGGTATGAAGCGTTTTAGTATTTTTATGAATTCTCGCATGATATATTCTTAATTGTGGAGTGTGGAGTGAGGAGTGTGGAGTGAGATATGTTTCAAGTTCAAGTGACTTTGTATATGAATACTGTATCTCTGTACTATTCTCACTCCACCCTCCTCACTCCTCACTCTTCGATGATTATTCCTTTCAGCGTGGCGCTGGAACTCTCTATGATTTTTACACGAACCGTTTCACCGATATGATGCCCGTCTTTGTTGAACACCACGGCCTTGTTCTGCTCGTTGCGTCCCATCAGCTGTTCACGAGAGCGCTTACTGAATCCTTCCACCAGCACGTCGAACACCTTTCCCACATCCAGTTTGTTACGGTCGGCTGAGATCTGCGTCTGCAGCGTAATCAGCTCGTTCAGTCGGCGAATCTTCTCCTCCTCAGGCACATTATCCGCCAAGTGCTTGGCAGCATAGGTACCCGGTCGTTCCGAGTATTTGAACATAAATGCCGAATCGAACTGCACCTCACGCACCAACGAGAGTGTCTGCTGGAAGTCCTCTTCCGTTTCATCGCAGTAGCCCACGAAGATATCTGTTGAAAGACCGCAATCAGGGATAATCCTTCTGATGGCCTCCACCTTGTTCAGATAATCCTCACGGGTATATTTGCGGTTCATCAGTTTCAGGGTATGGTTACTTCCGCTTTGCGCCGGGAAATGGATATGCCGACACAGATTCGGTTCCTCGGCAATGGCGTGGAGGATGTCCTCGCTCATATCCTCGGGATTGGATGTGGTAAAACGTACGCGCATTTCGGGAACAGCCTTTGCCACCTTTCTCAGCAGTTCAGCAAAGCTCGTTCCGTCGGGTAGTGGTTTCCCGCTGGGAGATAATCCATAGCTGTTCACATTCTGTCCCAACAGAGTAACCTCTTTGAACCCCCGCTGCTGCAGGTCTTGAACCTCGCGCAGAATACTCTCCACATCTCTTGAGCGTTCCCTTCCTCGGGTATAAGGCACGATGCAGTAATGACAGAAGTTATTACAGCCGCGCATAATACTCACGAAGCCGCCCACCTTGGCTGTATGCAATCGTTGGGGAAGAATATCACGGTAGGTTTCGGTATTGGAGAGTTCGATATTGATAGCCTTCTGCCCCAGTTCGCACTGCGCAATCAAGTCGGGCAAAGAAAGATAGGCATCCGGTCCTGCCACCAGATCCACATGGTGGTTGGTAATCAAGTCATCCTTTACCCGCTCGGCCATACAGCCAAGAACACCTATGATTAACCGAGGAGTGTGGGGTGTGGAGTGTGGAGTGCCGTTTGAATCATTGACGCGCTTATTGCGCATCGCATTCAGCTCTTCTAGGCGGTGGTAGATCTTCTGTTCGGCATTGTCTCTTACCGAACAGGTGTTCAAGAATACCGCATCTGCATCCTGAATATCTGTGGTGACCTCATAGTCGGCCATCTGCATCACAGAGGCAACAACCTCTGAGTCGGCCACGTTCATCTGGCACCCATATGTTTCTATATAGAGTTTCTTCACTATTTTGTTATTTGGTGACAAAGGTACGTATAATTATTGTAACCACCAAATATCGACCCCCTACAGCGCGTGAAAATCCTTTAACAAACAAGATTCTAACGTTAAAAAACACTGAACGCCGTAGACGCTACCAGCGTTTGACGTTCCCGCTCCCAGAGAATGACGTTCCCGCTATCAGTGAATGACGTTCCCGCTATCAGCGTTTGAGGCACTTTCAATTGGAAACTGCCATAGTTTTGGGCACAAACTGCCATAGTTTATAGCGCAAAGTGCCATAGTTTCCCTTTTTGTTGTTACGGGATTGCGTTGTCCCGTTATAACGACACCTCGACATCCCGATACAAATTGTGACATTTGTGACATGTGACATTTGTGACATTAAGGATTTTCGATGTTGAGAAACGATGATTTTCGATGTTGAGAAATGAACATTAGATTATATATTATAAGTAATTATATTTTATATTATATATATAATATAACCCTTCAAATCCACATGTAAAAAAGCTTATTGTCACAAATGTCACATGTCACAAATGTCACAATTACCACAATTACCACAAATCGAGCCATTCGTCATCGCCAGTAGGGTCTTCCTCGATGTCGATAATGTTGTCGTCGTTCGCTTCATTATTGTCGATGGCATAGCCCGGCTTAGATCGCGCAATGATTGTGACGATCTCATATGGGGTCGTCTCCATCTTGGGGGCTATGTATTTCTTTTTCATCTTAATAAGCTCTTATATGGTTGCTATTTCACAAGGAATTTCTTTCCCTTCACGATATACATTCCTTTGGGCAAAGAAGTCTCCAGTGTACCCACCTTTCGACCAGTTAGGTCATAGACGGCCTCATCGTTGTCAAGTATTTGTATGCGTGGTAATTCTGCTCCAGTAGCAATCGAAACAGGCACCTCGTCAAACATTCCATAGATTTCCATTGATAATTCTTTTGCCTCCGAACCTAATTCACTATTCAGTTCCATCCAACCCCTGAAACCTTTGATGCGCGTATCCTTATTTAAATGGAAGATGGTGGTTTTGTTGGTGGTGGTGCTGACGCTCACGGCGTAAGAACCCTTGGGGGCATAGATGCCCATGGCTCCACTTACAGCGAAACTGTTGAAGCCTGGTGTCTGGATATAGTTAACTGTTGCCGTTATGCTGTTGCTTCCATCATACGACTTTGACACAATTTGGCTGCCTTTGTAATCTGATGTTGACAAATGAGTGTGGTTATAAGTGTCGGGGTTTGCATCCTCTTCTCTTACTGAGAAGTATTTTCGGCCCAGTTCATAATATTCTACATCTTTCCCTCGTGGGTCGACACCCGTAAAAGGAAGTTTTGTCGGTTTCAGCAAATAGAAATGCCCTGGCTCCACTGCATAATCTATTAGATCCGGGTCCTCTTCAGAGCTATTTCCAAACAGAGTTTTGGTTTGGAAATCTATGACATTTGAATGTCGTGAAAATTCACCAACGCTGTGTATCTCAGCCAGCTTAGCATCTTCTCCGAAAGCATTGCGTATCTGTTCACCTGTCAATGGCATTGGGAAGCTGAACGTGTTCCACTCGTTGGTCTTCAGCGAGCGCTCAATACAAATAGCACCAGCATATTGTCCTGTAGGAGAAGCACCCCGGTACTGCTTGTTTACACTTAGATCAGGTTTCAAATAGTTAAGGTCTTCCTCATCTTCATAGAAGAACGCTGGGCGAAGTCCTAGGTATGACATGCGGAAGTCATCAACGCATACCCAGTCGGTGTCATAATAGTAGTTTTTTTCACCATTTTTTGTCGCTTTGCTTTGAGTTGCCTCATCCTTGCCAACACCTATCTGTAACTTTTTAAGCGGATTGACAGGATCTTTGAACTGTTCTTCGGTCACACATATCCAAACGGCATTCTTGTATTTCTCACCATTATGTGTAAGTTCTTTGCCCACAACGAGACATTTGTCCTTGTTATCTTTACCCGTATATGTTCCTGCAGGCACTGTTTTGAGGTTGATTTTCGCCTCTCCTCCAGTTGGCGAAGTTTCATTGCTTCCCACTACTCTAGCAAAGAGATAAGCATCGTGATTATTTTCGCTCTGCACAAACCCATAGCATTGAACAAGATACCATCCAGGTCTTGGCACTTCCACCTCAGTGTATGTACGTCCTACACCTTCGAAAGTAAGGAATCCATATTTGGCATTCTTCCATCCGTAATTAACTTTTACACCTGGGTTATTATCATCATAATTTACAGTGCCACTACCATTAAAGATATGTTTCACTCTTATTGGTTCGTTCCATGGCTTATCATCATTGAACTTTGTTTGTTGGTTTACTGTATTATCTATTGAGCCAAAAGTATATCCTAAACGGTGAACAGTACCATCAGGATTACCCTCCACCAACCATGATTGACTGAACTCCTGTGAATTACGCACAAAATCTCTGTCCGTAATAAATACGGAAACGCTGGGATTCAGTCCGATTTCCTCATTGTCAAGCATGCTTCTGAATTCATTCTCATCCACCAAACGCCACTGGTAAAGTTCGTCAATGGTAATCATTTGACCGTTAACATCTTTCTTGGTTGTGTTACCAACGGGGCTCACCGATTCAGAATCATTCTGGTTATAAGATGTCCATACGCATCGGTCTGCATCCATTGACACATACTGTCCTTCACCTTTCCAAGCGGAAGCATTACATTCACCATATGCCGCACCGAGATAATATTTTATACCGTCTTTTTCCTCGTACAAATAATAGGTATGTGTATCCGGGTCAGCATCCTCTACTATTTGAAAATTCCACCCTTGAAACTTATTGTTAACTTTGCGTAGAGCTCTGTCAGCATCCATCATAATGGTGAAACTATAATTCCCCCAATTATCCCAGTTCTTTGAATGGAACACACCTGGGACGTTACAGCCGAATATAAATTTCTGATTTTTATTTTCTTCCTTAATGCCACTTATAATGAATCCATCAGAGAACAAATATAAAGGGCGTCCAAAAGTCTCATGAAAGAGTCTGCCCTCCATTCCAAAGTTACCACCTTCAATAACAAATCTTCCTGTACCTACGTTATACAGAAAGAATTTCTTTCCTTTATCAAAAGGATACTTATTAATACGAGGGTCGTAGTTCTCACCAGGAAGGGGATCGTATTTGCTATTCCCTATCACTGTATCAACATCAATACCTTTCCACTTCAGACTTGAGGTATGGGCTTGTGTATCTTCTGTCTGTTCTTGTGCAGCCAATTTACATAGCGGTAAAATGCTCAGGAATAGAGCAATAAAGAATATACTATAATACTTCTTCTTATTCATAGGGACACCAATTTCTTGAATTAATTATATTTGATAGAACGCACAAATATACAATTTATTCGCATGCGTTGTATCAAAAAAACCAAGAAATTAAGATTTATTAACCCTATATCACCATTTGTAGGTACAAAATCTGCTCAAAACGCCATATAATAAGGCTCCTGTAAGCAATCCGGCAATGGCATCAATGGCATAGTGTGCCTGGATATAAACCGTGGCAAAAAACATCAGGATGAAGAAGGGTAAAAGGATGAAGAACAGACGTTTACTCTTGCTGTGCCAAGCGAGGAACATGAGTACGGTAGTGATGCCCACATGACTGCTGGGAAAGGCTGCCGTTGGGCGTTCGCCTGCATTATGTGCATCTTCCACCATCTGGTAGAAAATTCCTTTGGCATATCCAGGACTCGTCATTCGCTCCATCGAGAAGTTGAAATAGTCGTGTATGTTGGGGAAAACGCCTTGCGCCACCTGATCCATTCCAATGGCTCCATAGTAATATTGCGGACCTGTTACTGGTAGGAAGATGAAGATGACATAGTAGATGAAGAAGGCGCCTAAAATGATGAATACGGTGCGATGAAACTCTTCGTAACGGAAGAAGAAATAGAAGATGACCACCGTGACTATCATGGGGAAATACGACACATAACCTAAATCCATCAGTTCACTGAACCACGGCCAAGGCATCAGCTGCGAGAAATGGAATGCTGGCTGACAGCTGAAAAGCTGCTGTTCCCATTGGGCAAAAAGATGATCGAGATTGGGAAAGACGCGGTTGATTTCATAGGTATCGGGATACCACCAGGAAAGTAATGCCAGCTGAAGGGTGGCACGCGCCAAACGGGTGAAACGACAAGGAATCAGTCGATAGACCAGAATCATGGCTGCCGTTGTAACAACCACTCGCACTCGTCCCCAAATCATTGCCTGCGCATTCGGCATCTTGGTATAGCAAAAGAAAATGACAATCAGGGTGAGCAACAGATAAGCTGCCACCACCCACTCATACGCAAACAACCCCTTATAGGATTTCTTCTCTATCGCAAACAGATTTCTCATTTTTAACTTCGTTGACTTTCGTCACGACTCGGCCAATCATGCAAGCATGGTGGCACTCGCTGCTCCAAAAGTTCTTGCCTCTTGCCTCTTGCCTCTATTATATCCAATGATGCTCCTTATACCACGCAACCGTTTCTTTTACCCCACGCTCCAGCTGGTATTCCGGCTGATAGCCCAGTTCATCGATTGCTGGCTGAATATCGCAACGCCAGTTGCGCTGCTTCAGGATATGATACTTATCGTTGTTCAGCGCGGATATCTTTCCCGTTATCCTACCCACCTGCTCGCCAAAGAAGGTAACAATGCGCAGTACCCAGATGGGGGCTTTGATGCGCAAACACCAGGGATTGCCGAGTTCACGGATAAGCAGATCACTGAACGTAGCCGACTGATACACCTGTCCGTCGCTCAGGAAATAGCACCTACCGCTCTTTCCGCGCTCCATGGCCAAAAATATAGCCTGCACCACATCTTTGACATAAACAAAGGTGATGTCCTGACGTTTGAAGCCCACGGAGAAATCCGAATGCGACTGGATACTCTTTACCATCAGGAAATAGTCTTTCTCGCGAGGGCCATAGACACCTGTGGGGCGCAAGATGACGTAAGGGAGAGTCGCCTCCAACCCCTCCTTACTGCAACCCTTGAGGATTGCTTCTGCGGCTAACTTACTCTTACCATATTCCGTGTTAGGCTGCGGTGTATCGGTTTCACGGATGGCCTCATAAGGCTGTTGTTCACGAATGGCTCCGAAGATACTCAGACTGCTCAGGTAGATGAACTTCTTCAAGGGCATCTGCAAAGCAAGCAAGGCATTCACCAGGTGTTTCGTTCCCTCGGTGTTCACCGTATAGAACTGCTCTTTACGAAGACATTTCGTGACACCAGCGGCATGAACCACATAGTCGAAGACATGATCTTGAAGCTGTTTCTTCAGCTCATCCTCAGAGGAAAGATTCAGTTCAATGAAATGGATACGTTCATCCTGCAGCCATTCGCGAGAACTGCTTCTCCTGACGGCTGCCCATACTTCCATGTTGCGCTTCAATGCCTCTTCCACGATAAAGCTACCGATGAATCCTGAGGCGCCTGTAATCAGTATCTTGTCCATTTTGACTGCAAAAGTACATATTTTTAGGCAAAAAAGCACTCCTTTCATGGAAATTATGTATATTTGCATCACGATTCTATTAAACATAACGACTATGGCAAAAGGTAAGAACAAAGGCAAACGCCTCACCAAGAATAAGCTGAGCGAAATGCTGCAGACCTTATTCCAGCAGAACCCTAACGAAACATACACCATCAAGCAGATCTTCAAGACCCTGCATCTTGACAACCATCCCTCGAAGATGCTTGCCATGGATATCCTCGAGGATATGAGCTGGGACGATTTCTTGAGTAAGCCCTCTGAGCATAGCTACCGACTGAACCTGCGGGGACAGGTGGCCGAAGGTGTTTTCATCCGTAAGGCTAACGGAAAGAACTCGTTCCTTGCCGATGGAAGTGACAAGCCTGTGTTTATTGCAGAGCGAAACTCGATGTTCGCACTCAATGGCGACCGTGTAAAGGTTACGATGATGGCACGACGCGAGAAGCATATCAAGGAGGCAATGGTCACGGAGATTATTCGCAGGGCTCACGACCAGGTGGTGGGAAGACTGCAGGTGGAGCGTGATTTTGCCTTCCTGATTCCCGATGGAAACTTGTTCGTTCACGATATCTTCATCCCCAAGAAGAAACTGAAGGGGGGTAAGACGGATGATAAGGCGGTGGTAAAGATTACACAATGGCCTTCGAAGGAATCGAAGAACATTGTGGGCGAAGTGATTGACGTATTGGGAAAGATTGGCGAGAACAATGCTGAGATGCATGCTATTCTTGCTCAATACGGACTGCCGTATAAGTACCCGAAGAACGTGGAGGAGGCGGCCAATAGAATCGATCCGGGCATCACTGAACAGGAGATTGCCCGAAGAGAGGATTTCCGCGATGTCACCACCTTTACCATCGACCCGAAGGATGCCAAGGACTTTGATGATGCACTATCTATACGAGAGTATGAAGGTAATCTCGCGCCATCGAACCACCGTACCTCCGCGCCCTCGAAACTATGGGAGGTAGGTGTTCATATCGCAGATGTCTCCCACTATGTCAAGGAAGGCTCCGTTATCGACAAAGAGGCACAGAAGAGGGCTACCAGTGTTTATCTCGTTGACCGCACCATTCCGATGTTGCCCGAACGTCTGTGTAACTTTATCTGTTCCTTGCGCCCTGATGAGGAGAAGTTGTGCTATAGCGTGATCTTCGTTCTCGACGGCGAGGCGAACATCAAGGATTGGCACTTGGCTCATACGGTTATCAAGAGTAACCGCCGCTTTGCTTACGAGGAGGTACAGGAGATCTTGGAGAAGAACGGCGTGAAGGATGGAACGGGCGAACCCGCACCTGCCCGGAAGAGCTATGAGGGTGAATACGCGAAGGAACTGATTACCTTGGATGCGCTTGCCAAAGAGCTGCGAAAGAAACGTTTCAAGAACGGATCGGTGAAGTTCGACCGTGAGGAGCTGCACTTCGATGTAGATGAGAACGGTAAGCCCACACGCGCTTATTTCAAGAAGTCGAAAGATGCCAACAAGCTCATCGAGGAGTTCATGCTCTTGGCTAACCGTCAGGTGGCAGAGTCGATAGGGAAGGTGAAGAAAGGCGAGAAAGCCAAGACGTTACCCTACCGAATACACGACCAGCCGGATCCCACCAAGCTGGAGCGATTGCGTGAATTCATCACCCATTTCGGCTATAAGGTAAAGACAACGGGTTCTAAAGAGGAGATCTCGAAGAGTCTGAACAAGCTGATGGATGATGTGAACGGCAAACGGGAACAGAATGTGATTGAGAGTGTGGCGCTGAGGGCAATGATGAAGGCAAAGTACAGCGTGTTCAATATCGGGCACTACGGACTGGCCTTTGACTACTATACGCATTTCACTTCTCCTATTCGTCGTTATCCTGACACGATGGTCCACCGTCTGCTTACCCGCTATCAAGAAGGAGGTCGAAGTGCTAACCGCGACCATTATGAGGAACTCTGCGAGCACAGTAGTGACATGGAGCAGATTGCACAAAATGCAGAACGCGACTCCATTAAATATAAGATGGTGGAGTTTATGTCGGAATATATCGGGGAAGAGTTCGATGCGCATATCAGCGGCATAACCGCCTTCGGCATCTATGCGGAAATCGACGAGAACCATTGCGAGGGTATGATACCTTTGCACGACCTCGATGATGACTACTACGACTTTGATGAGCGGAACTACCAATTAGTGGGACGGAGGCGCCATAACAAATATATGTTAGGCGACCCCATCCGTATTAAGGTAGCCAAAGCGAATATCGAAAAGCGACAGCTTGATTTTACGATTGTTGATTAAACATTCAGTTTCCACGTCACCCCATCCTTGGTGTCCTTCACCTCGAATCCCGCGGCTGCAAGGGCATCACGGATCTGGTCGCTGGTGGCCCAATCTTTGGCTGCCTTAGCCTTGGCACGCAGGTCGAGAACCATATCCACCACTTTACCATAGGCTTCCTCACGGGCATCGTTGTTGGAACCCTTGTCGTTGCGAAGTCCTAAGAGGTCGATGGCGAACAGATGCATGGTGTCGGAGAGTTCCTTCAGGCAATCGGCGCAGATCTGTGCCTTATGGTCGAGCAAGGTGTTCACCACACGACAGGCCTCGAAGAGATGACTGATCACGATCTGTGTCAGGAAATCATCGTTCATTGCATCATAGCACTTCTGACGCAATGACTTCACGAACTGCTCTGTTTCAGGATCACACTTATCAGATACAGGAACACGCTGCAGGTCGTTGATGCCGTTCATCAAGCGCTCCAATCCTTTCTCACTGGCCTTCAAAGCCTCATCCGAGAAATCTACCGTGCTACGATAGTGGGCAGAGAGGATGAAGAAACGGATGGTCATGGGTGAATATGGCTGACTCAACAGCTCATGACTACCTGTGAAGAACTGCTCCAAGGTAATGAAGTTGCCCAACGATTTACCCATCTTCTGTCCGTTGATGGTAATCATGTTATTGTGCATCCAGTACTTCACCATGTCGTCGCCCTGTGAAGCTGTGGCTTGTGCAATCTCGCACTCATGGTGCGGGAATACCAGATCCATACCTCCACCGTGAATGTCGAAATGATTACCTAAGTATTTTCGTCCCATGGCCGTACATTCACAGTGCCAGCCGGGGAAGCCATCACTCCAATGACTCGGCCAACGCATGATATGCTCTGGTGAAGCCTTCTTCCACAAGGCGAAGTCGGCTTGGTTGCGCTTCTCGCCTATGCCATCAAGGGCACGACTCTCGTTGATGACGTTCTCCAATGAACGACCAGACAGCTTACCGTAATGGTATTTCTTGTTATATGCCTCAATATCGAAATACACACTGCCATTACTGATATAGGCAAAGCCATTGTCGAGAATCTCCTGCACCAGTTGCTGCTGCTCGATGATATGTCCTGTGGCATGTGGCTCAATGCTTGGTGGCAACACATTCAGTGCCTCCATGGCCTGATGGTAGCGGTTGGTGTAGTATTGCGCAATCTCCATCGGCTCCAGCTGCTCCAATCGTGCCTTCTTGGCAATCTTATCCTCACCCTCGTCAGCATCATGCTCCAGATGACCCACATCGGTGATGTTACGCACATAGCGCACCTTATATCCCAGATGCTTCAGGTAACGGAAGAGGATATCGAAGGTGATGGCCGGACGGGCATGTCCCAAATGGGGATCACCATACACGGTAGGGCCACATACATACATGCCCACATTGGGGGCATGAAGAGGTTCGAAACGCTCCTTCTGACGATGAAGGGTGTTGTATATCAATAATGTCTGTTCCATAATCCTTTACATTTTGGGTGCAAAGTTACGAAAAAACGAGAGTAGAACAAAACAAATAATTTGTTTTTTATGCCGAGACGAAGAAACTTCAACAAGTTATAGATAAAAAAGCCTTCGGAATGAATCCGAAGGCCTCATGAATCAAACAATAGAACGAGAGGTATTTTATAATGCTACACCAAAAGTAAGTGAGCGGAACTTCACGCCATCTTTCAATACGTTATTCGGACTGTACTTCAGGTACAGATCAATCTCGGGTGTCTCCAGAATACCCATAATATCGAAGGTAACCTTCCGCTGGTTGATATGCTTATCCACATCCTTGTATTTTCCACCATCGATTCTATAGCGGGTCTTCAGACTGGCATAAGTATTGAAGTTGATAACCGGTCCGATGGAGAATCCCCATTTTTTGTTACTGTAGGAGTAGAGAAGCGCACCAGAAAAGCTGAATACCTTGACACGCGAGAACTTGGGCTTAGATTCTTCTGGATAGGGCGCTAACTCCACGTTTCCATGTTCGTTTTTCACAAAGCGTGTATCACCCGTCATACGATAGTTTCTCCAGTTGAAGAAGGTCTGAACAGCAATGGCGTTCCTTCGACTCTTATCGAAAAAGGCTGTGGCCTCAATGAACGGCAGGGCAAACTCCCAAGAACGGAACGTACTGAAGTCTGTGCCTGAATCGGTATGAGTGGGCGCAGAGAAACCAATCATAAGGGGTCCACCGAGTATCACTTCTGCACCACCTTTCTGCTCATTATTGCCAGTTACGCTGACAGAAGGAAAGATGTCCTTCAGGAACCAACTGTCCTTGTTAATTTCCTCTTTACTCACATAATTACTGTCCACCAACTGGATCGTACTGCTATACTCGTAGTTATCATCACCCTCCTTACCTTTCACAATGACCTTTTGGATAGAATCACCTGTGACGATGGTTACCCTTTTCGGCTTGTTAATCACTACGGTATTGTTGTTCGACTGGGCAAAAGCCGATGTTTGCAGTAATGCTGCTGCCATCAAAATAATAAACCTTTCCATATTATTGATCTTTTTGTTATTACGGTATTAAGTGTTTCGCTTTATTTTAGTATCTCTTTCATTTTCTCCAATGATGAGAGGGTACCTTCCATGTAGATGACCACCATCTCTACCCTCTTCGAGTTCTTCTTGTTCATTTTCGCACAGAGATAACGGTTCTGTTTCCCTTGCGGTTCCAAGCGGATCATACGAGTTTCTGTGGTATTGGTACTCATCACGCTCTTCTCCTGATTGGATTCTTTGTGTGGGTCACCCATGTCAACAAGGGTCATGATGAGATGTGCCTCGCGGGGGGTGGCAAAGAACCTCACACTATGGAAGTACGACAGTTGGTATTTGGCAACCATCTTCCCACGTACCTTTGTCTCCATCATCCGTTCCTGAGGAATCACCTGTCCTTGAAACAGCTTATCTATCGGCAATCCTTGCTGCGCATGTACCAATAGCGCAGCATGTAATATGACAAGTATGATACCTATTCTTTTCATGTTATACTTAGTTTATATTGAACATATCGTTTAACTGATTCTCTATATCGTTCTGACCTTCGGTCATGGTTCCGATGCTTCGTTCCAGTTCCTGCATGATCAAATCACGATCGGTTACTCTTTCACCATAGACATACGCCACACATTCGTTCTGCTGTTGCTGCCAGAGGAAGCTTCCGCCAAGGAGGAAGAGCACGAGAACAGATGCAGCAATCATCACCCATTTACGCCAGTCACCCATCTTTTTCTTTGGAGTGATGGAGGGAGTTTCTAACTGTATCTCTTCCAGACCAACGAACAGCGGTCGTAAAGACAGCAGGTCGTCAGGGACTTCCTCACTGCGGTAGAACGCATACAGCTCGCGCTCTTCTTCCAGTGTCGTCTCTCCTTCCAGGAAACGATCGGTCAATGTCCGTATCCTCAATATATTACTCATATCTCAATCTCCTTATTTCTAATCCTCTAACTAATAATCTAAACCTTTAACTTTCATCGCCAGGGCCTTACGTGACCTGCTCAAAGCTTTCCGCACTGCCACCTCAGTGGAACCTGTTAGCTGTGCTATTTCACTCATCTGCATTCCCTCCATATGGCGGAGCCGGATAATGGTCTGCTGCATATCAGGCAATGTTTCCACCATGCTCATGGTGCGTTCCAACAGATCATGATCAACATCTTCCTCATAAACATCCACCAGCTGTTCCATCCGTACCACCGATTTCTGTCGTCTTAACTTGTCGATACAGCGGTTTCGCACCAGGATTCCTGCCAGCGAATCAAAAGGAATACGCAAGGTATCGATCATCTGCCAAAGCTGCAGCAGCACATCCTGAATGATGTCTTCCGCCTCGTCGGCATCATGGAGATACCGCTGGGCGGTAGTCACCAGATGGGATCTGATCCGTTTCACTTCCTGTTTGAATTCCTCTTGCGTCATCATGACTTGTTTACCCTTATTACGTAAGATAACGGAATTTGTGACATGATATTCTAAAAAAACATATAGAAATTTTGTAATCCCGCTGATTTGAAGTACCTTTGCACCAAATAATCAATATACAATTTTATTATCAGATCATGGCTTATACACGTATGACCGCTGCCGAAGCTGCAGCACTGATTAAAAATGGTGACCATATCGCCATGAGTGGCTTCACACCTGCTGGTGTTGCCAAAGCCACTACAAAGGAGTTAGCAAAAAAAGCTGTTGCCGAACATGAGGCTGGAAGGGAATTCAAAGTAGCTATCTTTACCGGAGCCTCAACAGGACAGAGCACTGATGGCGACCTGGCCAATGCCCAGGCTATCCTTTATCGTGCTCCCTACACCACCAATCCTGATTTCCGCAAGCATGTCAACTTGGGTGAAATCCCCTATAACGACCTGCACCTGAGTCATATGGCACAGGAGCTTCGCTATGGCTTCTATGGAGATGTTGACTGGGCTATCCTTGAGGTGTGCGACATTGAAGAGGTGGGTAACGACTATCATGTCTTCCTGACCGCTGCAGGTGGTATCTCTCCTACTGCTGCCCGTCTGGCCAAGCATGTGATTCTGGAGCTGAACTCGTTCCACAATCCGAACGCAAAGCACATCCATGATGTGTATGAACCGCTCGATCCGCCTTACCGCAAGGCCATTCCCATTGAGCATGTAAGCGATCGTATTGGTGTACCTTACGTTTCCATTCCCAAAGAGAAGGTGGTATGCGTGGTAGAATGCAATATCCCCGATGAGGCTCGCGCTTTCAAGGATTCTGATCCTGTTACTGATAAGATTGGTTATCTTACTGCTGAGTTCCTCGTGGAGGAGATGCACAAGGGTCGTATCCCCAAGGAGTTCCTGCCGCTGCAGAGTGGTGTGGGCTCTACAGCTAATGCTATCCTCGGTGCACTTGGACAGGATAAGCATGTGCCCGACTTCAATATCTACACCGAAGTGTTACAAGACAGCGTGGTGGCCATGATGCTTAGCGGACGAGTAAAGGATGCTTCTGCTTGCTCTCTGACAGTAAGCAACGAGTGCCTGATGCAGGTATACGACAATATGGACTACTTCAAGAACCACCTCACACTGCGTCAGAGCGAGATTTCCAACAGTCCTGAGATTATTCGCCGATTAGGTGTTATTGCCATTAACACGGCTATCGAGGCCGACCTCTACGGTAATGTGAACTCCACCCATATCAGTGGAACGAAGATGATGAACGGTATTGGCGGTTCAGGCGACTTCATCCGCAATGCTTATCTGTCTATCTTCACTTGTCCGTCAGTGGCCAAGGGTGGTGTCATCTCTTCCATCGTTCCTTTCGTCTCTCATCAGGACAGCTCAGAGCATGATGTGAACATTATCGTAACCGAGCAGGGTGTGGCCGACCTTCGTGGCAAGGGTCCCATCCAGCGCGCAGAAACGATCATCGAGAATTGTGCTCATCCTGACTATAAGCAGCTGTTGTGGGATTACCTGAAGATTGCGAAGATGGGACAGACTCGTCATAACCTGCCTGCCGCTTTCGCTATGCACGACACATTGGCTCGCAAGGGTGACATGAAGCTGACCGACTTTGCAGAGTATGTGAAGTAAGTTGGCAGGACAAAACAAATAAGATGCCGCCACCAGGTGGCGTCCTTACTGAATAGTTCTCGAGAGAATTGATGAGAAACTATGGCACTTTCCATGAGAAAGTATGCCACTTTCTCCTGAATTCTCTCGAGGTTTTTTTATTCCATATGCCCGTTATCGGGCTTTTCCGGTTGGAAATGATTCACAGGATAACATTTTTATTACGATTAACAAAATAACTATAGCAAGTTTTTTATATCTTTGCAACGTCAAATGTACTTACTAACATTATCATTAAAACAACAAAATGAAAATTTCTACCTTACTACACTCTCGAAAACAGAGAACTCTTTGTTACGTAACCATGTTGGCTTGCCTTTCCCCGATGAAAGTCAATGCCCAGTTGTCATCTAACCCCGACAAGTTCCTTGGAAACATCACCACAAGGTACCAGATGGATGCTGGAGGCGGAGTAGATCCGTATTACAAGCTCTGGAACCAAGTAACCCCTGAGAACGAATCAAAATGGGGATCGGTTGAAGGAACAAGAGGTAGTTTCAACTGGGGATGCGACACTCCCTTTAACTATGCTAAGAAATATGGGTTCACCTATAAGTTCCATGCTTTCGTCTGGGGAGCACAATACCCCAACTGGTTCACAAGCAGCTTGTCCATCAGCGAGCGCTATAAAGCCATTGTCACATGGTTTGATGCCGTGAAGAAAAAGTATCCTGAACTGCCCATGATTGATGTGGTGAACGAAGCTGTTGGTATGCATCAGCAGGGTAACCCCTTGATGAAGGAGTCGTTGGGCGGTGGTGGCAAAACCGGTTACGACTGGCTTATCAGGGCCTTTGAAATGGCTTATGAGCGCTATCCCGATGCTATCTTGATCTACAACGACTACAACACCTTCCAGCATGACACCAATAGCTATCTGGAACTTGTCAGAACGCTGCGCGATTTCGGAGCCCCCATCGATGCCTATGGTAACCAGTCGCATGATGTGGATGATATCAGCGTGGAGAAACTGACAAGCTCGATGAAAACGCTGAATGACGGATTGAAGATGCCGATGTATATCACGGAGTTGGATATCAACGTCGCTGATGACAATAAACAAAAGAAGCAATATGAGAGTATCTTCCCTATTATGTGGGAAGCTGAACAGTGTGCCGGTGTTACCATCTGGGGATATATTCATGGTGCCACCTGGGTGGATAACTCGGGTATCATCAAGAACGGTAAGGACCGTCCTGCCATGACCTGGCTGCGTGAGTATATGCAAAGTGATGCAGCTAAGAATGCCAAGAGTCCGTTCCCAGGAATGAAGAAAGAGGCTTCTGTTTATATCCGACCAGCAGATATGAATGTGGCTAAAGGCGACAAGTTGCCTATCAAGCTTCGTGCAAGCATGGCCACCAAGACCATCGAGAAGATCGACCTCTATGTGGGTGAAGAGCTGATTGCCACCTTGACAGAGGCTCCTTATCTCACAGAATATGCTGTTCCCGCAGATGCAGAAGCAGGATGGAAGGAGCTGAAGGCTGTGATTACAGCTACTGATGGCACCACCTACGAGCGTTACTCACGCTTCAAAGTACTCAATTCAACCGAGCTGAGAGAGCCTTTCAATGGAACTCCGGTTGAACTGCCAGGTACTATTAATGTGACAGAGTTCGATAAAGGTGCTCAGACTGTTTCTTACAACAAAGCATCACGCACTGCCACATCATCCATGCAATCTGACGGCTGGATGGAATATACGGTTGACGTGAAGGAAGATGGCATCTATTCGTTCGATGCTGAGGTTGCCTCAACAAGCTCATCTGGTGTCTTCCACCTGGCAGAGTATTCTCTCGACGGACTGAAGTATCTTTCTGATTTCATTGCAGTGCCAAATACAGGTAGTACAACTGACTTCCAGGTGATGCATGGAGAATTGAAGATGCCGTTGACCGCTGGTCAACATAGAATCTGTCTGAATATCGACAAGGGTGGTTTCTATATCAAGAGTATAGCGTTCCAGAAAGAAGAACAGGATGAGAATATCAGTGTTAGCTTTGTTGATTCACCTGTTGAAATTCTTGGAGGCGAGAAAGCCACTATCACAGTAGATGCTTCTTCAAATACAAGTACCATCAATAACGTGAAGGTATATATCAAAAACCTGCTGGTTGCCACGCTGACGGAGGCTCCTTACACCGTTGAATATGAACCTACAGGAAATGGTAAAGTTACCGTTATGGCTATCGCTACAGATGCTGAGGGCCGCTCTAATTCAGCAACCTATACACTGAACGTTAATCCTAAGCGTGAACCGTTTACTGCCGGTAAGCCAACAGCAATTCCTGGAACCATTCAAGCAGAGTATTACGACAAGGGTGGTGAAGGTGCTGCATATCATGATAACGATTCTCAGAACCAAGGTGATGCCAACTACCGCTCCAGCGAAGGCGTGGATATCGTAAACGGTAATGGCGGCAGGGCCCTCGGTTATACAAGTACTGGCGAATGGGTGGAATACACCATCGATGTACAGGAAGCAGGAAACTATTCCTTCAAGGCCACCGTCTCTTCTGGTGTCAACAACTCTGGCTTCTCTATTAACCTGAATAAGAATGGTAAGATTACGAAGCTGGCTGACATCAGGGTTCCTCAGACTGGTAATAACAACTGGGACACCTACACTACTGTAGAGGGAACGCTAAGCGAACCCTTGGAGGCAGGCGAGCAGATTCTTCGTATCGTTATTACGGGTTCTAACTGTAATATCGACAAGATCAAGTTCAGCAATACAGCCACTGGTATCATTGATATCAATAACGATGCTGCCTCACAGCAGGGCAGCTACGACCTCTTCGGACGTAAGGTGAACGACAGCTATAAGGGCATTATCATCCAGAACGGTAAGAAAATCATCAATAAATAAATGAAAAAGACTATAACATTGATCGCTGTGCTGCTGGCATTCGTACTGAATGCCAGCGCACAGAATCAGGTGGGTGCTGACGCTCCTCAACTGGAGTTTGTCATGCAACTGAAAGTTACTTTGGGAGAAACCTACTCCTGCGGTGAGACACAACACGGCCGTCGTACCGTAATCCCCATTACGGGTGGCACCTTTGAGGGTCCTAACATCAAAGGAACCATCCTGAATGGTGGAGCCGACTATCAGTTGGCAAATGGAGGACGTACGGAGATTGAGGCTATCTACAGCATCAAGACTGATGATGGCATCTATATCCATATCCGTAACAGAGGTATCATCGCCTCTGGTCAAGCAGAAGAAGGCAGACCGTCTTTCTATTTCAGATGCGCTCCTCAGTTTGAGGCACCCTCAGATAGTAAGTATGCGTGGCTGAACAACTCTCTCTTCCTTTGCGCTCCCTCGTTCTCACAGGGCTTCCAAGGTATCGTACTGAATGTATGGAGAGTAAAGTAATGGAGAAGATTCTGCGTGTTGGCATTATCGGAACAGGATGGATTGCTGAGAAGGCAGCCATCACGCTGAACGGACTCGCTGAATGTGAATGTTATGCCGTTGCTTCACGTACTTTGGAGAAGGCTGAGGCCTTTGCCAAGCAATGGAAGGTGAAGAAGGCGTATGGTTCCTATAGCGAACTGATTGCGGATGAGGCGGTCGACCTCGTATATGTGGGCACGCCTCATTCGCATCACTTTGATGTGACCAAAGAGGCATTGCTGAATGATAAACCTTGTCTGGTGGAGAAGGCTTTCATGGCTAACTACCGACAGTCGGCAGAGATTATCCAATTGGCTCATGAACGGAAGGTGTTCCTGGCTGAGGCCATCTGGACACGTTATCAGCCAGTGGTTAAGATAGTACGCGACCTGATCAGCAGCGGACGGATTGGAACACCACGACTCGTTACAGCCACCTTAGGCTATTCCATGGGCGATAAGCCTCGTATCATGCGGGCCGACCTCTGTGGCGGTGCCTTGTTGGATTTAGGTGTTTATGCCCTGAATTTCGTGCGTATGTTCTTCCCTGCAAAGATTATTCAGATAGAGAGTCAGTGCGTGAAGTGCAAAACGGGCATGGATCTCACGAATGCCATCAGTCTGGTACTCGAGGATGGCTTACTTTGTAACCTGCAGTCGAGTGCTGCTTGTGTAGGCGATAACATCGGTGTGATTGCAGGTACCGACGGCAATCTGATTATCGACAATATCAATAATCCGCAGAAGATTACCGTGAACACCCATGATCGTGAGTTCGTAGAGGACATCCATGTGCCACAGCAGATTACAGGATATGAATATCAGTTCCTGGCTTGTCGTGAAGCATTGATGGAAGGACTTCTGGAACCTCGAGAGATGCCGCATGAGGAAACGCTCTATATCATGCAGCTGATGGATGACTTCCGGAAGAAATGGGGCGTACACTACCCCATGGACGATGAGTCCTGATACCTCTCATCATTCAGGATGTACGAACTGAATCAGCGTTCCATCCTGCCCTACCTTTAGATTCACCTTACAACCTTCCACCATCGGATAGTTCTTACCGCTATGATGCCCCACTGGGAAATCATAGCAGACAGGGATTTGGTAGTGCTGTAAGTACTCGTGAAGCATCTCGTACATATCAGCAAAACCGTTCTCGGGAGATTTGTACTTGGAGAAATGTCCTACGATGATGCCATTGAGTTTAGAAAGTACACCGCGTATCTCTAACTGATGTAGCATCCTGTCAACCTTTGTCATCGACTCATCGGTGTCTTCGATGAAGAGTATCAGGCCCTCATCCGCCCGATTCAGGAAATCATATTCCGAACCAGCCAAACCGCAGAAGACAGAGAAGTTACCCCCAACAAGTATTCCTGTGGCCTCACCTTGTTGGTTCAAGGGATGCGCAGGTGCCTGATAAGTAGGAAGATCACCTTGTAACAACTTACGAAGAATCATATTCACCAAGTCGCGTTCCCCTCTCATGGCGATGCCGTCACACATCGAACAATGGACACTCATCACGCCCGCTGCAACCTCAGCACTATGTAAAGCCGTTACATCGCTGAACCCCATGATCCACTTTGGATGATTACGGAACTCCTTTAAGGGAATGCGCTGTAATACTTGTACGGCACCATCGCCGCCTCGACTGCAGATGATGGCTTTGATGGAAGGATTCCTCAAGGCCCAGAGTAAATCTGTCGCCCGTTCATCAGCCGTTCCAGCAAAGCCATGATAACTGCTTAGGGCATGTGCTCCCACCACGGGTACATAACCCCATGAGCGAAGCGTGGCGCAACCTTTTGCCACTGTAGCAGAATCAGGAACACTCGATGGAGAGATTACAGCAATGGTATCACCAGTCTTCAATGGCTTAGGCATCACCGATCTTTGTTGAGCCTCAACACATAGAGTGACTGATGTCAACAATGCCGAAAAGAGAAGTCTGGTTACCTGTTTCCTCATTTCTTCTCGATCCTCACATCATTCTTCTTGATGAACAGATAGTCATGTCCTGTCCTCAGTTCATAGTAGTCACCATGTTCATCATATTGGTCGGCTATGACCGTTCCTTTAGGAACAGTAGTGAACACAGGATAGTCGCCTTCACCCACATAGTTCTCCCCATAGATAGGCATATTCTCGCGGTTAGCAATCAAGACCGTCTTTCCACTGCCGTCATACCAGTTCTGAGATCCCAGGTATTTGTTATAAACCCAGCCCGTAACACGTTCCACACTGATCTTACTCCATGTGTTTCCCTTCTCCAGTAACACGCCAGAGCCAAGACCATGCATCTGACCATATAGCTTTGTCAAGATCTTCGACTTGGTTGAAGCCCCTGCCCTGACATTCAGGAAGCCGTCATCAGATGTAGCATAGACCACTGTGAACACCTTCGGTTTCTGCACGCCACTGCTTTTCGCTGCGGTTTGTCCTTTGCTGATGTTATAAGTATAGAGATGGTTATTGTAATCAACAACATAGAGCATCTCCCTACCGTTCACCTCCTGCAGTTCCATATACTCCACCTTATACACCATGGGAAGCTTACTATATACCTTACCCGTCAGCTTGTCGAGCATGAACAGGAACTTCTTCTCAGAGGTAAAACCATACGAGCAGAACACATACTTATCGTTGAGGATGAAGATATCATTGCTCACCAGATAATCTGTTTCCCATACAATACGCTTGTCGGCTATGCTATAGCAATAAAGCTTACTACCTTTTCCGTTGATCATCTCGGAGTAGCTCGGACAAGCCATATTGAACAGCAGGTTATGGTTATCGGCATCCCATCGCACATCCTGCACCTCACAATAGCGGTTATTGGCAATATCACACAGGTTCAGCACATGTATCGGCTTCAGGTCGTTATTATAGATCACCACCACGAAGTTATAGTTATCGTCACTTGTCGGTAGTCTGTAGAACCCCAGCCATCCGATATCTATCGGTTCCGAGATATACAACTCCAGTCCTTCGGTCTCTGGCACCCGAGGCAGATCGGTACGCTGCACGTCCTGACGAAGTCGGAACATGTTACCATTAGGCTTATTCTTGTTTGACACGCTTTCCGTCTTCCAGACATCGCCGTAACGACCAGCAAGAACCAGTTTCTGTGCCATGGCGGTGCTAAGCATCACCATCATTGCCATCAGGCAGTATATACGTTTCCTCATACCTTTTATAATATATAATGATGTTATAGTCCTCTTGCCCTTAACAGACTGGAAGCATCAGGACTCTTCATTCCTGTGAAATCGGTGAACATCTGCATCAGGTCGCCTGTATTTCCCCGACTTAGGATCTTATCGCGGAAGTCCTGTCCTGTTTCAGGAAGCAGCGCACCACGTTTAGCAAAGACATCAGCAATATTGTCAGCCAGCACCTCTGTCCACAGATAGCTGTAGTAACCCGCTGCGTAACCACCACCCCACACATGGTTGAAGTAACTGGTAAAATAACGAGGAGGAATCTGTGCATCAAGGAGACCAACCTGCTTCAAAGCCTCCGTCTCAAAGGCGCCAGCCTGCTCTGCTGTAGGAATCTTGTCAGAGGGAAGCATATGCCATGCCAAATCAACACAAGTAGCCGCCAGGTTCTCACCTAATGAATAGGCAGTCTGGAACGTGATGGATTGCAGCATGCGCTCCTTCAGACCGGCAGGCATTGGCTCTCCTGTTTTGTAATGACGGGCGTAATGGTCGAACACCTCCGGTATGGCTGCAAACGACTCGTTGAACTGCGAGGGCATCTCTACGAAGTCACGAGCCACAGACGTACCGCTCAGCTTGTTGTACTGACAGTCTGAAAGTATTCCATGCAGCGCATGTCCGAATTCATGGAACATCGTTGTCACCTCATCCCATGTAAGCAGAGAGGGTTGACCTTCGGGAGCCTTGGCATTGTTGCACACATTGAAGATAATGGGCAGCTGCTGGCGCTGACAACTCTGCTTGGCAAAGCCGTCCATCCATGCACCACCCCGTTTGGTGGGACGACGGAAGTAGTCGCAATAGAACAAGGCTTTTGATTTCCCATCCTTATCGAACACCTCAAAGGCCCTCATGTCGGGATGGTATGTTGGAATATCAGTACGCTCCTTGAACGTCAGTCCATAGACCCGATTGGCAGCATAGAACACACCATTGATGAGCACGCTATCAACGTTGAAGTAAGGCTTCACCTCTTCATCGGAAATAGCCAGCTGCTCCTTCTTCATCTTGGCAGAATAATAGAAGCGGTCGTAGGGCTGTAACTGGAAGTTAGCACCCTCCGTCTTACGGGCATACTCCTCGATGTCCTTCGTCTCGGCTTGTGCCTTTGGCGTATATTCGCGAATCAGGTTCTTGAGGAACGCATAGACATTATCGGGAGTCTTCGCCATCGTCTTCTCAAGAGAATACGAAGCATAGTTAGGATAACCCATGATTTCAGCCTGTTCTGCCCGCAGCTTGGCAATCTCAACAACTATCGGATAGGTGTTATACTTCCCTGTTCCATCAGCACGATGGATAGAAGCCTCATAGACCATCTTGCGCAGTTCACGATTGTCGAGACTGGCCAAAGGAGCCTGCTGTGTGGTGTTGACGATGACAATGGCATACGGTGCTTTCTTTCCTCGGCTTTCCGCATCCTTGGCACACTGGGCGATATCAGCCTCACTAAGTCCGGCCAGCTGCTCTTTACTGTCAACCCACACCACCGCATCATTGGTAGCATCGGGTAACATCTCACCCCACTGCTGCTGCAGATCAGATATACGCATGTTGATCTCTTTCATACGTGCCATCTTGTCTTCCGGCAATAGTGCGCCCTTTCTCACAAATTCCTTGTATGTCTCTTCCAGCAGTTTCTTGTCTTCACCCTGAAGAGAATCATGTTCCCGTTCATATACTTGTCGGATGCGTTCAAACAGCGCTTTGTTGAACGAGATCTCGTTCTCGAGGTCTGTCAGCATGGGCGTCACCTTCTTCTCCGTCTCACCAATCTCAGGCGTCTTGTCAGCCTCTACCAAAGCAAAGAAAGTGCGTGTCACGCGGTCAAGCGTTTTTCCACTCTCCTCATAGGCAAGGATGGTATTTGTAAAAGTAGCCGAATCCTTGTTCTCAGTAATCTGCGCAATCTCCTCCTTGGTCTGCTGAATAGCTATCTCAAAGGCCGGTAGGTAGTCAGACGGCTTGATCTTACTGAAGTCGGGAGCGCCAAAAGGCAGTGTGCTCTCTTGCAACAATGGGTTTTCATGCTGGCTTTCCTGACAGGCGGTAAGCTGCATCATGGAGGTTGACAGCACTGCTGCCGAGATTCCTAAAGTCATCAGTTTCTTCTTCATATGATTGTTTTTGGGGGTTTTTAGTTTGATATTATGATGGTTCTTTTTGCACAATGCCTATCAGGGTACCGCATCTGTCAGGATGATACCGCCATTAGACTGTATCGTAGCCTTTGCCTGACCCGTCTTGTCGAACTTCAGCTGACGCAGTTGCGGACCATTCTGAGCATCATCTACATAGTAGTTAACGGTCTTGCCTTTCCATTCCGGCATCTTTATTGTCAGAGTTTTGGCCTGCGACTCAGCATTCAGTCCAGCCACATACCAGTTGTCGCCATGCTGACGAGCCAGAGCCACGTACTTTCCAGGATAGCCATCAAGGAAACGCGTATCGTTCCACGTTGTAGGAACCTTCTTCAGGAAGTCGAGTTCAAACTGCGGCAGTTCTTTCAGGTTATTGGGTTGGATGGCAATACACTGAATGGGAGTCTGTGTAACGATGGCCACAGCCATCTCAAAGATATCAGTAGTGTACCGACGATGCCTGCTCTTATTATCTCTCGACAGATATTTGTTCATGATGGTGCCGCCCCAATCCATCGGTCCTGCGGCATTACGGATAAAGGGATGCAGACAAAGTTCAAACGCCTCGCTCTTGGCATGACCCTCAGAGAAGAATACATTCTCTGAAGCAAGCACAGCTTCGGAGGCCACGTAGTTGGGGTACATCAGTTCCCAGCCACGAGGCATGGTACAGCCGTGGAAGATGACCTGCAGACCATACCGGTTAGCATCATACAGGATGTCCTCATAGAGCTGCATGGTAGGCTGCTTGTCACCACCGAAGAAATCCACCTTGATGCCCTTCACGCCAATCTTCTTCAGCCAAGCCATCTCCTTGTCGCGGGCAATGGCCGTTGACATACAGTCGCGGGGTGTCTGCGGGGCATCGTTCTCATAACCATTGGAGTTGTACCACATCATCAGTGAAACACCTTTCGACTGTGCATATTTCGACAATTCCTCTATTCTGTCACGACCGATGCGCTGATCCCACCAGTTATCCACCAGACAGTATTCAATGTTCATGGCAGCAGCGAGATCGATGAACTGTACCTGATCGTCGTAGTTGATGGATTCATCCTGCCATACGAGCCATGACCAAGTGTATCGACCCGGTTTGTATTCCTGTGAGGGTTTATACTTCGGCGACACCAGTCCTATACCTGTCATATCCTCCACAATCGGTTTCAGCGAGGCACCAACAACGATGGTACGCCACGGAGTGGTATAAGGAAGAGGAATGCCCGCAAACGGTGTTCCATTTCCATTGTTTTCACCGGCCTGCGGGAAGGCAATGGTATAACCCGTTTCGGGTTGATAATCGCTCAAGTGAGAGCCCACATAGCTGCCATCTACACCTACCTCGCTCACCAGCACCCAGGCATTGAAAGTGTCGACTGCCTTCCCTTTCTTTCCACCTTTACCATCAAAAGTCACCGGCACACGGAACAGACAAGGGAAAGTATATCCCTGTCCGAAACGCGAACGATCGGTCATCGGCGCATCCGCCTTATAGTCCTCTTCGTAACTGGGCTTTGTGCGCTCCCAGCCAGTCATAGGACCAATCTGCGGACAAAGGAAGGTGCTGGTGCCTTCGGGGAAGTTGAATGAAGAAACCTCGCGACGGATGACGGCACATTTAGGATTCTCGCCTGGTCGAGGAATCTCATAACAGTAAGCCACACTGTTGTCGGTCATCTGGAACACCACCTTCATCAGCTGTTTCCTGGCGTTCGTGAACGTCACCGTTAAGCGTTCTGCATTCTTTTTGATCTCCGACTTCTTCAGCTTTGGCTGTTTCGCATAAAAGGTGACATCCCTGAACTCCACCTTTGAATCGCCCATCTTCAGGTCTTTTGTGAAATCCCCGAAATCGGCCTCAAAGCCCAACCGCGACGGAGGCATTACCTGTACACCATCATATTCTACGCTGTAGGTGGCTATTCCACCATCATCACTAACTGTCAATGCCAGTCGTCCGTTCGACGAAGGCCAGGTTCTTGTCTCTGCCATCAGCGAGATGGACGTCAGCAAAGCTGCTGCAATAACGAATGGTCTCTTCATGGTTTTTTGGTTTTAAATGATGGGACAAAGATACAACTTTTATGACAAATATCGTCTGTCAAGACAAAGAAAAAACACATGGATCATACTAACAAGTCGAAAACGGTCTGATAGAACGCTGCCTTCTTCTCTATACTCATCGGATAAGCGCGTGATGAACTCGGCATACGATACAGTCGCAAGGCTCGACCTTCAAAGTTTATAGACACATAAGTACCCACCTTGGGCTCCACCACGCCCATCTGCTGAGCACAAAGTGAAGTAGCCAGCTGACCCGCCGTGACGATGGTTGTGCATTTCGGCAAGCGTCTCAGCATACTTTTGATATCGGTCTGCTGCACCACCTGCAGATCCTTGTCGCTGGCTGTGTTCTTTGTCCGGATGATTTGCGTGCATGTATCATACAGGGCAATGCCATGGGAAGTGAGAAACTCCTTGAGTTCCTCCAACCGATAGTGCCTCCCGTCTTCTTCCACAAAATGTAGTTTATCGCCGAAGAAACAATATCCCACAATGCGCCACATGTCGTTGGTGAAGTTCGGGTAAAAGAAAGGCATCGACCATCGCTTCTCTGCTGGAGGAAAAGTGCCCAGCATCAGCAGTCGCGCTCCTTCAGGCAAGAAGGGTTCAAAGGGGTGGCTTTCCACCTTGTCGACTTGGTTCATTACTGTTTCTCCTTTTTCTATTCGATATAAATGATGATTCTGCGATATGATACCAAATGGAAAGGTCCGTTGTCGTGTACTTCACAAACGAGATGAACAATATCACCGGTAGCATGAGGAACCTGTATCGATACTTTGGGACTATCAGAAGGACTGATGTCTACTTTCGTCTTCCCGATTTCCAGTTGTTGCCACCAATGGAAAGAAAGGGCATCTCCGTCGGGATCCTTCGATTTAGACGCATTAAGACGAATGGTTGAGCCCGCTTTGGCATGAATGACAAGAGGCTGAAGTCCTTTACTGTTATTGACGATTACCTGTGGATTCCTATTCCCCTTGCCTTCGTCGGCCCACTGCATGCGAGCCATAAAATCGGCGATTTCATCGGGGTAGAAGCGTTTTTTGTAGGCAACGGAAGTACTGAAAACAGGCTCTTGCCAACTGGTCCAAGCTGTTGTGAGCGAATCGGCACAAAGTCCGCGTTCATGATAACCCGCCCAACCAGCCTGTCTTGGATCCTCGGGATCATTGAGTCCGTTAGGTAATACATAGAGGAAACTGGGTGTATCGCCTTCCACTCCCCATTTGTAATCGGGGTACTCCTTTCCCAAGGCACCTTTTCCCTGAATATGATTCTTATGCAGCGGCCAGTTTTGCTTACCCAACTCGCATTGTTCCTGCCACGTTCCCTCATCCCAGACAAACTGAAGGTCGTCGGGAAAGACTTGCCTCAGCCATTGATGAGAGCTATAGGCACGATTCAAACGCATATTATACTGCATATCCTGGTCGGTAATGGTATAGATACGGAACTTCTGCACGAACCGTTTCAGCTCCTCTGGCGAACGAGTCTGCTTCACCCGCCAGATAGCCTGAGCCAAGGTATTCGCTCCACCCCATGCTGCCACATAGATGGGTCGTGGGTCGTCTTCATCGGCCAAACGAATGAGTAGGTCGCTGCCTTGCGAATCATTACCCTCACCTATCACCTTGATCCCGCCATGCACACTACCCATCACGGCACGACTCTTGAGATAGTCGGCACTAGGCCAATAGCCGATGTGTTGCATTCCATGTTCTTTCTCTGGTGATAGGAAGACGCGCTGTCCTGAGCGTTTCATCAGCTTTGGCACATCCTTTCGGTAGGCTTCAATCACACGCTGAAGATACTGCGCCCATTCAACAGGATAGGGATCGCAGTTCCAGCCCACCGTTGTGATAAGGGCTTCGATCTCGAACTGGTCGGCATAAGACATCAGTCTGACCATCGACTCCATGTCGTCTGGCTCAACATCTGCTGGGGCAATATCTGTACATACCACAAGTCTTGGCTTCCAGTCGGTCTTTTTGGCAAGACTCTTGTCCATCTTTGCTGTCACGGCATGAGGTTCATCCAAGTGAATCACCAAGGTGGTAATACTTTGAGAAGGCATATCAACGAAGAGATGACTCCCGTTGAGCGCAACACTGTTTACTGCATCTGCAAGATTCTCGTTTTCAGAAGTACGATAGGCGCTGATGCTACTTATATAATTGGGGAAAAAGGAAAGATCGATATCATGGGTGTTCGCCTTCCCTTGATTGAGAACGACCACCACCAGCGTGTCGCGATGGGCGCTGAGGGCTGCCAACGACTGCCTACAATCGGAGGTGATGATGGTATAACCTGGTTTGATGAAACGTGAGCATTGCTGTCGTACATAGTAGTTCTTCACCTTAGCGTATGTCTGATGGGCAAAACTACCACGGATGGTGCACCATTGATCGTTGGCTTCTTCCATATATTGCCAGTCTATCCAGGCCTCGGGCTGAATGTAACGCATGTCATCGAAGAGGCGTTGTGTCAGACTGAGGTTGCCGGCTATTCCATTGCCACCTGCTCCTGTTTCACTCATCCAAAGGTGTTTACCGGTCTTACGGGCCAGTTCACCATAGCGAATCCTCTCTTCGTTGTTTCCTCCATAGGTATGGGTGTTCCACTGACCGATGTATTGATCGATGCCTGCTGAGACATAACGGTTCAGTCCTGCAATGGCCTGACCCACATTGGTCTCGTCGGCGGCAGAGATAACGGTATTCAAACCCGACTTCCGCAGAATGGGTTCAAGTACTTGGATGAACTTGATTTGCGACTCATAGTCGAAATGACAGCCTTCTTGCGAGCCATTGGCGTGCCAGTAGTTGGCAGCCGACTCGTTGAAAGGTGCTAATGTCTTGAACTCAATACCGTATGTATCTTTGTAATGTTTGCATACATCCACCAGATAGTGGGCAAACGCCTCATAATACTCCGGGCGGAGGTTATCCTTATTCCCATCGGAATGACCGCTTACACAGCCGCTATAGGTCATGTAATAAGGACATGAGTTACTGAAAGCCTCGAATACGGCATCTGGCCGCTTCTCCTTAATCTTCAGCATTATCTTACGTTGGGCGGCATCTCTGTCCCAATGGTAAACATCATCGAGGGAATCCTTGAATCCTTCCATCTCGGCCCGCAACCCTTTTCCACGCCCCATGTGGTGGGGAGTGCAATGGCGGTTGAAGGGATCATCACCTCCACCGATATTATAGCGGAAATGATTATAGTTAAGACCTTCAGGACTGACGAGCCAGGTGACGATCTCATCGATCTTCTCATCATCCCACTTGCCGCATTGTCCTGCCCACCAGCACAACGAGACACCCCAGCCATCGAAGTGCTGTCGCACCAACAATGGGTTGACCTCATAGCGCAGCGTGTCTTGTAACACATTTGACTGGGCCCACACAGCGCTGTTCAACAAACAGTAAACAACTGCCAGAAACCAACGTCTTTTCTGTTTCATCATATCTTTCTTTACGTGTTTCTATTTATTCCCAACATGGGAACATTTTATTCCCAACATGGGAACATTTTATTCCCAACATGGGAACATTTTATTCCCAACATGGGAACATTTTATTCCCAGCATGGGAATAATGATTACGTTTGCAAATATACGAAAAAAGAATGATATATCATTCATCTGAGCAAAGCATTATCCTTCTTTCTTCTTCCATACCCTTTGCGTTTGAAGAAGAACGCTGAGGAGAATCAGGATAATGCCGATGTAGAAGGAGAAGTTGATTTCACGACCTTCGCCAAAGATGAGGAATGCTAAGATGATGGTATAACAAGGTTCGAGGTTATAGGTCAGGTTGACGGTAAAGGCCGAAAGGCGCTTCAGGGCTTGGATCTGCAAGAGATACATGCAAACGGTACAGAACAATGAATGACAGAGCATGAACCAAAGGTTCGCTCCTTCTGGAACAACCATAACAGGTTGCTCTGAAGGGAAGAAAAAGAGATAGACGGGAATGATAGCTGATACTGCTATAAGACCTCCTGACATCTGATACATCAGTACGGTACGACTCCGAATTCCTTTACTTACCTTCTTATTACAGATGGCATATAGGGCGCAAACAGCCGAAGAAACAATGCCGATGGCAATTCCATAACGATAGCGGGCATCGAGTGAGAAGATACAAAGCACACCTGCTACGGTAATCAACGAGAAAAGCAGCTCAAGCCACGAAAAGCGTTTCTTGAACAACAACGGTTCAAATACTGCTGTAAAGAATCCGATGAGCGAGAAACAAATCACACCGATGGAGACATTCGAGGCCTTGATACTTCCATAAAACAGAATCCAATGGATTCCCAATAGGGCTCCGCAACCGCAAAGTTGCAAGAATTTGCGTAAGCCCACCTTGGGCAGTCCTGTGAACACCAAGAGTATCATACTGGTAAACAGCATACGATACCATACGATATCTACTTCGTTAAGCGTAATCAGTCGTCCGAACAAGCCCGTAAAGCCTGCCAAAAGCACACTCAGGTGCAACTGTACAAATCCTTTTCTTGTCTCGCTCATGAATCTATTTCTGTTGTTTACTCACCACTGAAGAAGAACATGCTAACACCAATCACAGAGATGAAAGCACCCAAAACGGCTTTCCATGTTATCTTCTCGTGGAAGAGCCAATACGAAGGAAGGAGGATAATAATCGGCGTCATGGCCATGAGCGTAGAGGCAATGCCTGCAGCGGTGTATTGGACAGCCATCAAAGAGAAGCCTACTCCCACGAAAGGACCGAAGATGGTGGTGGCTATAGCAACTGAAAGACCCTTCCGGTCGTGCATGGCCTCACGTAAATGACCGATTCCATCGCGGAAATAGAGCAATATTGTGAAGCCGATGATGCCCGCAATACAACGGTAGAAATTGGCGCTGAAAGGTATTAGCCACTCAGATACACCTGCCTTTGCCATGGCCGCCACGTCATAATGATCCATGCCGATCTTACTCAACACCAAGCCAATGCCCTGACACATGGCTGCACCAATGGCGAAGAGTACGCCATTTAGGGGTAGCTTCAAGGATACCATATGGTGATTACCTCGTCCCAATACGGAGATACCTATACCGAAGAGGGTAACCAGCATCGCCAAGATACTCATGGGTTTCATCTGTTGCCCCAGCGTTATCCATGCCATCAAGGCGGCAGAAAGAGGAGCAAGGGTCATAAAGAGCTGACCGAAACGCGAACCGATGAGGATATAGCACTGAAAAAGACAGTAATCGCCGATGACATAGCCCACTAATCCCGACAAGAGCATCCAGCCACAGGCCTCAGCGGGCACACCAGCAGGTAAGGGATTCCCTGTAACCGCACCGAAAAGCACCAGCGAAAACAAAAGCGCCAATCCCATTCGCAGCACATTCAGCGTCAGGTTACCCAGTCGTTTGGAGCCAAACTCACTGAGCAACGCCGTAGCTGTCCACGAGAACGCCACACCTATTGATATCAGTTCACCTATATATGCCATGGATGGTTTATCGGGTATAAAAGCAATTACACTGCATGTTAACTCTATTTCAGGCGGCAAAATTACAAAATCTTCTCGAAGAAAAGAATAATGTAATGAAAAATTTGTATCTTTGTGGCGATGTCAATGGATTTAGAAACAAGAATTACCGAACAACCTTCACACTACGACCATCTGGAGCAAATGCCGGTAGCCGAGTTGTTACAGCACATCAATGAAGAGGATGCGCTGGTGGCGAAGGCTGTGAAACGGGTTCTTCCACAGATAACACGACTGGTAGAGGCCATAGAGCCAAGGATGAAGCGAGGGGGCAGACTGTTCTATGTCGGGGCAGGCACCAGCGGTCGACTGGGTGTACTGGATGCAAGCGAGCTGCCGCCTACGTTTGGTGTGCCTGACAATTGGGTTGTAGGTGTTATCGCAGGGGGAGACAAGGCTTTGCGACATGCTGTTGAGAAGGCGGAAGACATTGCAGAGCAGGGTTGGCAAGACTTGCTGACCTACCTGCCCTCGGAAGATGATTCCGTTATTGGCATTGCCGCTTCGGGCACTACACCCTATGTTGTTGGTGCTATCCGGGAAGCTAAACAGCACGGATTACTAACAGGTTGCATCACCAGTAATCCCCATACGCCATTGGCTGAAGCATCCGATTACCCCATTGAAACCATTGTCGGACCGGAATTCGTGACGGGTTCGAGTCGTATGAAAAGTGGAACAGCACAGAAAATGGTACTGAACATGATTTCAACTTCGCTGATGATTCGTATGGGTCGTGTGGAAGGAAACCGTATGGTGAAGATGCAGCTGACCAACGCTAAGCTCATTGATCGCGGAACACGAATGATTCAGGAATCGTTAGGTCTGGATTACGAAGAAGCCCGCCAACGCCTCCTGACAACAGGTAGCGTGGATAAGGCACTGAAAAATAAATGATAGGAAAACAAAATAGGTGAGCCCGATTAGGCTCACCTATTTATATAAAGGTCTTACGACGATTAATCAGCAAGCTTTGCCTTGATGAACTCGCGGTTCAGGCGAGCGATGTTGGCAATGGTCTCGTTCTTCGGACAAACAGCCTCACAGGCACGAGTATTGGTACAGTTACCAAATCCTGCTTCTTCCATAGCCATAACCATAGCTTTTGCACGCTTGGCTGCCTCAACACGACCCTGAGGAAGCAGGGCGAGCTGAGAAACCTTAGACGATACGAAGAGCATGGCTGAACCATTCTTACAAGCTGCCACGCAAGCGCCACAACCAATGCAAGAAGCGCAGTCCATAGCCTCATCGGCATCTTCCTTCGGAATCAGGATAGCATTAGCATCCTGAGCCTGTCCTGTACGGATGGTGGTATAACCACCAGCCTGGATAATCTTATCGAAGGCATTGCGGTCAACCATACAGTCCTTAATCACTGGGAAGGCAGCTGAACGCCAAGGCTCAACGGTGATGACATCACCATCGTTGAAACGACGCATGTAGAGCTGACAGGTGGTAGCACCGCGCTCAGTGAGTCCATGAGGTGTACCATTGATGTAGAGTGAGCACATACCGCAAATACCCTCGCGGCAGTCATGGTCGAACACGAAGGGCTCCTTGCCCTCGTTGATGAGTTCCTCGTTCAAAATGTCAAGCATTTCAAGGAACGAGGTATCATCGGGGATGTCCTTCATTTCATGGGTATCGAAGTGTCCCTGGTCCTTGGGGCCGTTCTGGCGCCAGAACTTTATTGTAAAGCTTATATTCTTAGCCATAATTCCTTAGTTTTTATAGTTACGTGTCTGTACCTTGATTGCCTCGTACTCCAGCGGCTCCTTGATGAGCTCGGGCTCATTGCCCTTGCCTTTGTACTCCCAGCAGCCTACATAGAAGTAGTTCTCATCATCGCGCTTAGCCTCGCCTTCCTCAGTCTGATACTCCTCGCGGAAGTGACCGCCGCAGGACTCATTACGAGAAAGAGCATCGAAAGCAACGAGCTGACCCATGGTGAAGAAGTCACGCAGGTGGATAGCCTTGTCGAGCTCGATGTTCAAGCCTTCCTTGGTTCCAGGAACGAAGAGGTTCTTATCGAATTCTTCCTCCAGTTCGTGCATCTTCTTCAAACCGGTCTTCAAGCCTTCTGCTGTACGACCCATACCAACATACTCCCACATGATGTGACCGAGTTCCTTATGGATAGAGTCAACAGAACGCTTACCCTTGATGTTCAACAGACGATCCTGCTCGGCGTCAACCTTCTTCTCAGCCTCTTCGAACTCGGGCAGATCGGTAGAAACCTTCGGCCAAACAGCCTGATCGGCCAAGTAGTTCTGGATGGTGTAAGGCAGAACGAAGTAACCATCGGCCAGACCCTGCATCAGCGCAGAAGCACCCAGACGGTTAGCACCGTGGTCAGAGAAGTTACACTCACCGATAGCAAACAGACCAGGAATAGAGGTCTGCAGCTCATAGTCAACCCAGATACCACCCATGGTGTAGTGGATAGCGGGATAGATCATCATCGGCTTGTAGTATTTCACGCCATTAATCTCATTGGCTACGTCGCCAGGGAATACGTCGGTAATCTCCTCATACATCTCGAACAGGTTACCATAACGCTGCATGATTACATCCAGACCCAAACGGTTGATAGACTCTGAGAAGTCGAGGAACACAGCCAAACCCGTGTTGTTCACGCCGAAGCCCTTGTCGCAACGCTCCTTAGCGGCACGAGAGGCCACGTCACGAGGAACGAGGTTACCGAAGGCAGGATAGCGGCGCTCCAGATAGTAGTCGCGATCTTCCTCGGGAATCTCCCAACCCTGCTTGGTTCCTGCCTGAAGTGCCTTAGCGTCTTCAATCTTCTTGGGAACCCAGATACGACCGTCGTTACGCAGTGACTCAGACATCAGCGTCAGCTTAGACTGCTTGTCGCCATGAACGGGGATACAGGTGGGGTGAATCTGAACGTAAGAGGGGTTAGCAAAGTAAGCACCCTTACGATAACACTGAACGGCTGCTGTACAGTTACAACCCATAGCGTTAGTAGAGAGGAAATAAGTATTTCCATAACCACCGGTTGCAATAACCACTGCATTGGCAGAGAATCTTTCAAGTTTACCAGTAACAAGGTTCTTGGCGATAATACCACGTGCACGACCGTCAACGATTACAACATCCTCCATTTCATAACGGGTATAGAGCTTTACCTTACCAGCCTTTACCTGACAGCTAAGTGAACTGTAGGCACCGAGCAGCAACTGCTGACCGGTCTGACCCTTAGCGTAGAAGGTACGACTTACCTGAGCACCACCGAATGAACGGTTGGCCAGCATACCGCCATACTCACGAGCAAAGGGAACACCTTGAGCTACGCACTGGTCGATAATATTGTTGGAAACCTCTGCCAGACGATAAACGTTGGCTTCACGGGCACGGTAGTCACCACCCTTCACTGTGTCGTAGAACAGACGATAAACAGAGTCACCATCATTCTGATAGCACTTGGCGGCATTGATACCACCCTGAGCAGCAATAGAGTGAGCACGACGAGGAGAATCCTGGATACACAGGTTGATAACATTGAAGCCCATCTCACCAAGTGAAGCAGCTGCAGAAGCACCAGCCAGACCAGTACCAACAACAATCACATCCAGCTTCAGCTTATTCTTGGGGTTTACCAAACGCTGATGAGCCTTATATTCCTTCCATTTCTCAGGTACTGGACCTGCGGGAATCTTAGAATCAATTACTTTTGCCATAATTTCTTTAATGCTTAATTCTTAATACATAATGCGTAATTAGCAGCAGCTGGCAACTTCAGCACAGCAACTTGCACCATCGCAGCAGAGAGGTGCAATACCGAAAGCGAAGGCCAGAACAACTACCAAGAAACAGAGCATCAGCAAGGTCACGTAGATGTAACCGATGCACTTCCAGCGCTTGAACCAGATCTTACCACTCCATCCAAGGGTCTGAAGAGCAGACCAGAAGCCATGGGTAAGGTGGAACCAGATGGCAACAAGCCAAATTACGTAGAGCACAACAAACACAGGATTAGAGAAAGACTCCTTAATCCATGCAATGCCGTCGGTCGGACTGTAGGCAGTTGTAGCACCAACAAGCTCTGCAAACATCATGTTGTACCAGAAGTTCCAGAGATGGAGCAACAAGCCCAACAGGATAATGATACCCAGTACGAGCATGTTCTTTGAAGCCCACTCCACCTTTCCTGAATTCACAGTTGTTGATACCTCATAGCGGTTGTTTCCACGAGCGGTACGGTTCTGTGCAGTCAGGATGAATGCATAGACAATGTGAATCACTGCCAAGGCAGCCAAACCAAGAGTAGCCACTACAGCATACCAGTTGGCGCCCAGGAATTCGCAAATCATGTTGTAACCCTTTGCCGAGAATAACGCAACCACGTTCATACAACCATGGAAGGTCAGGAACAAGATTAGCGCAATACCCGTAACGGACATTACAACTTTCCTACCAATTGATGAATTGATTAACCACATAAATGATTGATTTTAAATTATTTAATTGTTAGACTATCGTTTCAGAAGCCCCTGTTTAGTGGGTAAGAATCAACGGTTAATGGTTGACTCTTCCACGTCTGCTATTGCACGAACAATACCTTTTAATAGGTATATTTCCTCCCTATTGGTTTGCAAATATAACATATTTTAATGAGAGTACAAAGTATTTTTAATAAAAATCGCTTTTTAATCAGCAAAAAAACCTTTTTAGTTCTTCCTGTTTTATCAAAAGATTTTGTATTTTTGCATCGCATATTCACATGATTTGATATGATTCTAAAATATGATGTCATCGTCATTGGCGGTGGACATGCAGGTTGTGAGGCTGCATGTGCCAGTGCGAACATGGGCGCCAGAACGCTTTTGGTGACCATGGACATGAACAAGATAGCACAGATGTCGTGCAATCCTGCCGTCGGCGGTATTGCCAAAGGACAGATTGTGCGAGAGATTGATGCTCTGGGCGGCAGGATGGGAATCGTAACCGACCAGACCGCTATTCAATTTCGTATGCTGAACCGCTCTAAAGGACCCGCCATGTGGAGCCCGAGAGCTCAATGCGACCGTGAGAAATTCATCTGGGCATGGCGTCACCAACTGGATACCACAGAAGGATTAGATATCTGGCAAGACCAAGCCGATGAACTGTTGGTAGAGAATGGTGAGGCTGTTGGAGTCAAAACCATCTGGGGCGCTGAGATTCGTGCCAAGGCGGTGGTGATTACTGCAGGTACTTTTCTCAATGGACTGCTGCATATCGGACGGAAAATGATTCCCGGAGGTAGGATTGCAGAACCTGCTGTGGCTCATTTTACAGAGAGTATCACCCGTCATGGTATCCATTCTGAGCGCATGAAAACGGGTACACCAGTCCGCATCGACCGTCGTAGTGTGCATTTCGAAGATAGTGAGATACAACCTGGAGAGAACTCACATACGGGATTCTCTTATTTGAATATTCCACATACAAGTAGGCAACTGCCCTGCTGGACCTTCAACACCAATGCGGAAGTGCATGAAATCTTGCGTTCAGGACTGGCTGATTCTCCTTTGTACAATGGACAGATCCAGAGTATCGGTCCGCGTTACTGCCCTTCCATCGAAACCAAACTCATGACCTTCCCCGACAGGGATTCCCATCCCTTGTTCTTGGAACCAGAAGGTGAGAACACCAACGAGATGTATCTCAATGGCTTCTCATCAAGTATGCCCATGGAGGTTCAGATAGAAGCGCTGAAAAAGATTCCTGCCCTGCGAGACATTAAGGTGTATCGTCCCGGTTATGCCATAGAATATGACTTCTTCGATCCTACCCAGTTGAACCATTCGTTGGAATCAAAGGTGGTGAAAGGTCTGTTCTTTGCAGGACAAGTAAACGGAACGACAGGCTATGAAGAGGCAGCAGGACAAGGATTGGTAGCTGGCGTCAACGCGGCAATATTTGCAGGACAAGACAAACAGAGTCCGTCGAACACGGAGCCGTTTGTGATGCACCGCGATGAGAGTTATATAGGAGTATTGATTGATGATTTGGTGACTAAAGGAGTGGACGAGCCCTACAGGATGTTTACCTCAAGAGCCGAATACCGCATCCTACTGCGCCAAGACGATGCAGATGCACGTCTGACGGAAAAGGCATACGCTTTAGGAGTAGCCAAACGCGACCGATACGATTGGTGGTTGGAAAAGAAAGAAGCAATCAACAAGATTATTGAATGCTGTCAGCAAGCTCCCGTCAAACCCAAATTCATCAACGGTGAGTTAGAAGCTCTGGGCACTACCCCACTCCGCGCAGGATGCAAAGCCATCGATCTCATCAGCAGACCCCAGATCTCTCTGCCCATCCTCAGTCAGTTAATACCCGAACTATCTAACGTCCTCAATTCTCTTCCCAACAGGAAAGAAGAAATCATCGAGGCTGCAGAGGTGAAAATGAAATATGCTGGCTACATTGAACGCGAACGAGTGATTGCCGACAAGATGCACCGACTGGAGAATATCAAGATCAAAGGAAGGTTTGATTACGATTCGTTGCAGTCGCTATCAACTGAATGTCGACAGAAACTCAACCGCATAAACCCTGACACATTAGCACAGGCAAGTAGGATTCCTGGGGTTTCACCCAGTGATATCAATGTGTTATTGGTGCTGTTAGGGAGGTGATGTTTCACGTGAAACAAGATAAATACAACAAACAAATATCGTATGAACAACAAGATTCTATTACAAAACCTGAGATGCATCAAGGACTTCCCCGTAAAGGGAATCAACTTCAGAGATGTAACAACGTTATTTAAGAGTCATGAGTGCTTAGAGATCATGCTCGATGAACTCTACGAAATCTACAAAGACAAAGGTATTACCAAAATCGTTGGAATCGAGAGTAGAGGGTTTGTTATGGCTTCTGCCTTGGCTGTTAAGTTAGGTGCAGGTGTGGTTCTGTGCCGCAAGCCAGGCAAACTGCCCGCTGAAACCGTGCAGGAGAGCTATAGCAAGGAGTATGGTACCGACACTATTGAGATCCACAAAGATGCCATTGATGAGAATGATGTCGTTTTACTCCACGACGATCTCCTCGCCACCGGTGGAACCATGAAGGCCGCTTACAACCTTGTCAAGAAATTCAACCCGAAGAACATCTACGTGAACTTCATCATTGAGATTACCGATGAAGGATTACATGGCCGTGACATCTTTGACAAAGATACTGAAATAACGACGTTGATCACTGAATAGAAGAAATTACTTGAAGTCAGTAATTGTGGGGAAACAGGAGAAAAGGGCGTTTGTTTCACGTGAAACATCTCTCTCTTAACTGCAATTATAATAGGGATTTGCAAGGATGACCAAGGAAGAAAACGAGAAGAGGTTAGAGAAACTTCATGGTATTGTTAGTAGCTTACCAGAGAAACCGGGAAGCTACCAATACTATGACGAGCAAGGTGTCATCATCTATGTTGGCAAAGCAAAGAACCTCAAGAGTCGTGTTTCTTCCTATTTCCATAAAGAGGTTGACCGCTTCAAGACAAAAGTACTCGTCAGTAAGATTTACGACATCACCTACACAGTTGTCAACACGGAGGAGGATGCATTGTTACTGGAGAACAGTCTGATCAAGAAGTATAAGCCAAAATATAATATCCTTTTAAAAGATGGTAAGACATATCCGAGTATCTGCGTAACGAAAGAATGCTTTCCAAGAATCTTCAAGACTCGAAACATCAACAAGAAAACAGACATCTACTATGGCCCATACAGTCATATAGGAAGTATGTACGCAGTTTTAGACCTGATCAACAAATTGTATAAACCCAGGAGATGTCGATTACCACTTACGAAAGAAGGAATAGCTGAAGGGCGATTTAAGCCATGTCTGGAGTATCATATCCATAATTGTGATGCGCCATGCATTGGCAAACAGTCGTATGAAGATTATATAAATAACATCGGTCAGGCACAGGAAATATTAAAAGGTCGGTCAAGAGCAGTTCAGAAAATCCTCTACCAGGAGATGCAGAAGGCCGCAGAAGAACTTCGTTTCGAAGATGCAGAAGTATTGAAGAACCGCTATTTGGCGCTCGAAAACTATGCCGGAAAGAGCGAAGTAGTAAGCCATACCATAGATGATGTAGATGTATTCTCTATCACCAACGACGAAAAAATAGCCTATATCAACTATATGCACGTCACCAACGGCAGTATCAATGCGGCATTTACTTACGAATTCAAGAAGAAACTGAACGAATCAGAAGAAGAGATCTTGAGTTTGGGTATCGTTCAGATACGTGAACAGGTGAAGAGCAAATCCAAGGAGATTATCGTTCCTTTTGCTTTGGAAACGGGAATCAAAGATACTGTTCTTACCATTCCGCAAAGAGGAGATAAGAAAACCCTACTGGATCTGTCGGTTATGAACGGCAAACAATACCGTTTCGACCGCCTTAAACAGGCTGAGAAGCTGAATCCAGAGCAGAAACAGACCCGGTTGATGAAAGAGTTGCAGAATGCTTTGAAACTCGAGAAACTACCTTATCAGATAGAGTGTTTCGACAATTCTAATATATCTGGTACTGATGCTGTGGCTGGATGCGTCGTGTTTAAGGGGATGAAACCGTCTAAAAACGACTACCGTAAATACATTATCAAGACGGTTGAAGGACCGGACGATTATGCTTCCATGCAGGAGGTGGTGCGAAGGAGATACAGCAGGATGATGGAAGAAGGATCTCCCCTACCCGACCTCATCATTACAGATGGTGGTAAAGGACAAATGGAAGTGGTTCGCCAAGTGGTGGAAGACGAGTTGAAACTAACGATCCCCATTGCAGGACTGGCAAAAGACAACCGTCACCGCACCAATGAACTGCTTTTTGGATTTCCACCCGTGGTCATTGGAATGAAAACAGACTCAGAACTCTTTCATTTCCTTACCAAGATACAGGATGAAGTACATCGGTACGCTATCAAATTCCACCGTGACAAGCGTTCTAAGCGCGCTTTACACTCTGAGCTGGATGAGATAAAGGGGATTGGGGAAAAGTCGAAGGAAACACTTCTAAAACACTTCAAAACAGTAAAGAAGGTAAAGGAAGCAGACCTTTCCACACTCGCTACTGTAGTAGGAAAAGCGAAAGCAGACATTATTTTCCGTCATTTCCACTAAGCAAAAAAACAGCAATATATTTTGTACTTCGCTCACTAATCCGTATCTTTGCAGAATGAGAGTAGTAATACAAAGAGTTAGTCGCGCAAGCGTTACCATAGAAGGTATCACCAAATCATCTATCCAGAACGGATTCCTTATCCTGTTAGGCATCTGTGACGAAGATACCATGGAGGATGTGAATTGGCTGGTACATAAGATTGCAGGATTACGGGTGTTTGACGATGAGTACCATGTCATGAACCGCTCCATACTTGATATCGATGGAGAGATTCTGGTGATTTCGCAGTTCACGCTATATGCAAGCTACAAGAAAGGCAATCGCCCCTCATGGTTCAGAGCAGGTTCTCATGAGCATTCCATCCCACTCTACGAAGCTTTCTGCTCAAGTCTTTCAGAGTCTATTGGAAAGTCTGTTGGCACAGGCGAATTCGGTGCAGACATGAAGGTTGAACTGCTGAATGACGGTCCGGTAACCATCTGCATGGACACCAAAAACAAAGAGTGATAGTAACCAATTCAGTTGAAATATGACCATTAAGGAGGCGCAAGACGCGGTTGACCGCTGGATTAAGGAATATGGTGTTCGCTATTTTTCAGAACTGACCAACATGGCTGTGTTGACAGAAGAAGTAGGCGAATTGGCACGAGTGATGGCACGCAAATATGGTGACCAAAGCTTCAAGCCAGGAGAGAAAGACAACCTCGGAGAGGAGATGGCCGATGTGCTCTGGGTGCTCATCTGCTTGGCCAATCAGACAGGGGTAGATCTGACTGAAGAATTAAAGAAATCTATCCAGAAAAAGACCTTCCGTGACAAAACCCGCCACTTGGAGAATCCAAAGCTAAAGGCGTGATATACAGATAATTACATTACTAACTAAAGAATAACAATTATGGCAGACCATCAGCACGAGCATCATTTTGAGATGCCACAAAAGAGCAAATACGAAGAGGCTCTGAGTAAGTATAACCTCGACATCAACGATGAAGAGGTGAAAGCAGCCGTGAAGAAGATCATTGCTGAGAGAGTACATGAAAACGATACGATGGAAGTGAAGAAATTCCTTTTTGGAAGCATTGAGCTAACATCGTTAAAGACCACCGATTCTGATGAAAGCATTATGGCTTTCACAGAAAGGGTGAACCAGTTCGATGAACAATATGCAAACCTTCCTCACGTGGCCACCATCTGTGTCTATCCTTGCTTTGCCAAGACTGTATCCGAGACGTTGGAGGTTGACGGCGTAGAAATAGCCTGTGTTTCAGGTAGTTTCCCTTCTTCACAAGCATTGATTGAAGTAAAAGTTGCGGAAACCATGCTGGCAGTAAAGGACGGTGCCACTGAGATTGACATCGTGATGCCTGTAGGAAAATTCCTTAGTGGCGACTATGAGTCATTGTGCGATGATATCAGTGAAATGAAACATGCTTGCGGTGGTGCTGCTATGAAGGTAATCCTCGAGACGGGTTGTCTTGTAACAGCCTCTAACATCAAGAAAGCATCCATTCTGTCAATGTACGCCGGTGCCGACTATATCAAGACCAGTACTGGAAAGGAGAAGATTTCTGCTACTCCAGAAGCAGCCTACGTGATGTGTCAAGCCATTAAGGAATACTATGATGAAACGGGTATTCAAATCGGTTTCAAGCCTGCTGGCGGCATTAATAGCGTGATGGATGCGATGATCTATTACACCATTGTCAAGGAAGTATTGGGTGAGAAATGGCTTACCAACAAATGGTTCCGCCTTGGTACATCGAGACTTGCCAACCTGTTACTTTCAGAGATTGAAGGCACAGAAGTGAAGTTCTTCTAAAACCAAGATAAGAATAAATGTGTGAACTAAGTTTCACGATAGATCGAGAAACTTAGTTCTTACGCTGAATAACATATTCAAGATAGGCCGTAAAGGCGTCTTGCAACTCTGGCTTGACGCTTTTATGGATAAACTCAAGACCTTCTGCGGCGAGTTCATCCATCTTTTGCATTGCGTAATCAATGCCTCCATGTGCTTTAGTAAAGGATACTAAACTGGCAATTTCATCGGGAGTTACGGTTCCATTCTTAACCTTCTTGGCCAAGGATTGCATAGTGGCATCTTCTGTATGGTTCAAGGCATAGAGTACAGGAAGAGTAAGCTTACCTTCAGCCATATCATTACCCGTGGGCTTACCAATCTCTTTGGAGTCGTAATAATCAAAGATATCATCACGGATCTGGAAGATGGTACCAATAATACTGCCAAATCGTCTAACCTCCTGAATATCATTCATGGTAAGACTAGCGGAAAGTGCACCGATGATACAGCACGACTCGAACAAAGCACCTGTTTTCTTCTCAATCACTTGGAAGTATTTCTCTTCGGAAAGACCGTTTTCATCGGTGTTTGTAAGCTGAAGAATTTCACCGTTAGCAAGCGCCCTACCCAACTCAGCTATCTGACGGAAGATGGCTTCCTGGTGCGTCATGCTGATATGATAAAGTGCGGTAGAAAGAACATAATCGCCAACCAGCACGGCCACTTTATTATCATAACAAGCGTTCACAGACTGCTGACCGCGTCGTTCTTGCGCTTCATCCACCACATCATCATGCACCAAACTTGCAGTATGTAGCAACTCAAGTCCTACAGCTGAATGAAGGGTGGCTTTATTAACCTCGCCGAAATTTTTGGCCATCAGCAAAAGCAATATGGGACGCATACGCTTCCCTCCCCTATTCCTAATATGCGACAAAGCCTGACCCAGTAATCCATCAGGATGTGTCAAGGCTTGATTGAACATCGCGATGAAGTCGTTCAATTCCCTTTGAATAGGTGCTGTTATGACCAATTGATTATCCATGTCACAGAAATTTCATGCAAAATTAAGTAATTTCTTCGGATTAATGAAAAAGAATTTGTAATTTTGAGCGAAAATTAGAATATTTATGGATAAATTGTTTCTTTTAGACGCTTACGCACTCATTTACCGTGCCTATTACGCTTTCATGAAGAATCCGCGCATCAATTCCAAAGGACTGAACACATCGGCCATTATGGGATTCTGCAACACGCTTCATGAAGTACTTGAAAAGGAGAAGCCAACGCATCTAGGTGTGGCTTTCGATCCCCACGGTCCTACCTTCCGTACAGAAGCTTTTCCTGCTTACAAGGCCCAGCGCGAAGAAACTCCAGAAGATATTCGTGCCTCTGTACCTATCATCAAAGAGATTCTTGGTGCCATGCGAATACCTGTACTACAGGTAGATGGCTTTGAGGCAGACGATGTAATCGGTACGTTAGCCACCAAAAGCGGTGAAATCGGCGTTTCTACCTATATGCTTACACCTGATAAGGACTATGGACAACTCGTGAAAAAGAATGTCTTCATCTACCGTCCTCGTCATGGTGGCGGTTATGAAACGCTCGATGAAATGGGGGTTTGTAATAAATATGGTATCCCCACCCCACTTCATGTCATCGATTTATTGGCCTTGATGGGCGACTCAGCCGATAACTTCCCTGGCTGTCCTGGCGTAGGAGAGAAAACTGCTGTGAAACTGATCAACGAGTTTGGAACAGTTGAAAACTTATTGAGCAACACCGATCAGGTGAAAGGTAAGCTTCGTGAGAAGATTGAAGCAGCGGTGGATGACATCAAGATGTCGAAGTTCCTCGCCACGATCCGAACCGATGTTCCCATCGTACTGAACATGGATGACTTGAAGGTGATGGAACCAGACGAGAAGGCATTGCGTTCTATTTTCACCGAACTGGAATTTAGAACACTTGCCGACAAGTTTCTCAACAAACCACAAAAAGCACCCGCAAAGGTGGATTCGCAACCCGATCTGTTCGGCTTTTTCGCTCCCACCAGTACGGAAAGTCCTGAAAACCCCCAGTTTTTTTCATTAAAAGATGTTAACCACAATTACAAATTGGTTGAGAATGAGAAAGATGCGGAAGAATTATATGACTTTTTACGGACAAATGAAATTCTCGTTTTAGATACGGAAACCACTTCAACCAACCCTATTGATGCCGAATTGGTGGGATTGAGCTTCGCTGTGAAGGAAAACGAGGCGTTTTATGTCGCCATTCCATCTGATCGTCAAGAAGCCAAAAAATATGTTAACATCTTTAAACCGCTGTATGAAAACCCCGAGATCTTAAAAATAGGACAGAACATCAAATACGATCTTGAAGTACTTCGCAACTATGGAGTCGAGCTGAAGGGAGCGTTATGGGATACGATGATTGCCCACTATCTCATCCAACCCGAACTCAGACACAACATGGATTACATGGCCGAGACACTGCTCAACTACAAGACCATTCATATTGATGAGCTGATCGGTCCCAAGGGAAAGAACCAGAAGTCCATGCGCGACCTCCCTCCTACCCTTGTCTATGAATATGCATGCGAGGATGCAGATGTGACATTGAAGCTGAAAAACGTTTTGGAACCGAAACTAAAAGAGTCGGGTGTGGAACATCTGTTCAACGACATCGAGATGCCTTTGGTACCAGTTTTGGCGGAAATGGAAATGAACGGGGTATGTATTGACACCGATTCATTGAATGAAACCTCAAAAATTTTCACCAATAGGATGCAGGAACTGGAGCAAAGAATCTATGAGTTGGCTGGTGAACAATTCAATATCGCCTCGCCCAAACAAGTGGGTGACATCCTGTTTGGGAAGATGAAGATTATTGACAAGCCCAAGAAAACCAAGACAGGACAGTTTGTCACCAGTGAGGAAGTGCTCATGCAGTTGAAACACAAGAATGAGATTGTGGAAGACATCCTCAACCACAGAGGGTTAAAGAAACTACTCGGCACCTATATTGATGCCTTACCCAAACTAATCAATCCTCGAACAGGACATATACATACTTCGTTTAACCAGACTATCACAGCCACTGGACGACTCTCTTCGAGTGATCCCAACCTGCAGAATATCCCGATACGTGGTGAAGATGGTAAGGAGATTCGTAAGGCCTTCATACCCGAACCAGGCTGTCTGTTTTTTTCAGCAGACTACAGTCAGATAGAATTGCGTGTGATGGCGCATCTTTCCCAAGACGAAAACATGATGAACGTGTTCCGCGAAGGCAAGGATCTACATGCTGCCACCGCTGCCACCATCTATAAGAAGGATATTAACGACGTGAGTCGCGATGAGCGAACCAAATCGAAACGCGCCAATTTCGGTATTATATATGGTATAACCGTCTTCGGACTCGCTGAGCGTCTGGATATTGCTCGCGATGAAGCAAAGCAACTCATCGATGGTTTCTTCCAGACCTTCCCGCAAGTACATCAATACATGGAAGCGTCAAAGCAGAAAGCCCGGGAGAAAGGCTATGCCGAGACCGTGTTCCACCGTCGTCGTTACCTCCCCGATATCAACTCCCACAACGCCACTGTCCGCAACTTCGCTGAGCGCAACGCCATCAATGCCCCCATCCAAGGTAGCGCAGCAGATATCATCAAGGTGGCCATGATCCGCATCTTCAACCGTTTCAAAGCCGAGGGCATTCGCTCGAAGATGATTCTCCAGGTACACGACGAACTCAACTTCAGCGTCTATCCCGAGGAGAAAGAGATCGTGGAACGCATCGTCATCGAAGAGATGCAGAACGCCTTCCCCCTCAGCGTACCCCTCGTAGCCGATTCAGGCTTCGGTCAGAACTGGCTCGAGGCCCATTAATCATGCATCATTAAACAACAGTCAATAACCGAATCATTATGAATATTGGAGACAAGGCGCCCGAGATATTGGGCAAGGATGAGCAAGGACGTGAAATCCGTCTGAGTGACTACAAGGGTCGTAAGCTGGTACTTTACTTCTACCCCAAGGACAACACCAGCGGCTGTACCGCCGAAGCCTGCAGTCTGCGCGACCATTATGGTGAACTGCAAGGAGCCGGTTACGAAGTGGTGGGTGTGAGCAAGGATTCTGCAGCCTCGCATGTCAAGTTCAAGGAGAAGCACGAACTACCCTTCCCGCTGATTGCCGATGTAGATAAAACACTGATGGAGGCAATGGGTGCGTGGGGTGAAAAGACCATGTACGGTAAGAAGACGATGGGTACTATCCGTACCACTTTCATCATTAACGAGGAAGGCATCATCGAGCAGATCTTCGCTGGTAAACAAGTGAAGACCAAGGAGCACGCCGAACAGATCTTAGCGAAGTAAGATTCCTGTGAATACACGACCCGAATTGATGCCCAGACGACGGGCAGAGAAATAGGTCTTGTACTGTTGGAAAGTGCAATCATCAGAGACGGCAATCTGACTGGCAGGAACGCCCGAAGAAATCAGCTGCTGACGGTTGCAAGCGGGTAAGTCGATGTGCCATTTAGAAGGTAAAGGTGAATGGTGAACAGTGAATGATTTGCTATCGTTTATCGGATACCTTTTAGAGATAAGCTCCATATTGAAGCCTTCTTTTTCAAAGGCCTCATATACCTCGTCACCCACCTCGAAACTGTCCAGATGAATGCCCGGTCCTATCTGGGCCACGATGTCTGTAGGATGCGAGTCATAAACGGCCATCATCTCCCCTACCGCCTTTTCCACAATGCGTTTTACCGTTCCTCTCCACCCGGCATGAATGGCGCAAGCGCAATGGTGCACCTTATCATATAATAGCACGGGAATACAATCTGCGGTAGAGACACCGATGCATATCCCCTTCACATCCGTCATCAGCGCATCAACACCCTCAAGGCGTTCCTTCTGCTCTTCAAAAGAAAGTCCCAGGAAGTCTTGGTCGATAGTCACCATTTCCGTCTGATGCACCTGATGCGGCATCATCAAGTGGCAGTCATCTATCCCCAACAGTCGGCACAGTAATTCGCGGTTCTTACTAATCGCTTCCTCACTGTCACCACAATAATGATTGATGTTGAACGCACCATAGTTACCTTCGCTGTAACCGCCATGTCTTGTCGTACTGAAGGCCGTTACATGCTCATCAAGAGGATAGAAATGCAGTTCCGGTTGTACCATATTCTGATTTTTACTTGCAAAAGTACTAAAAATCAATGAAAATGTGTACCTTTGCACACAAATATAAACGTTTATAAAAGAACATGGCATTAAAATGTGGTATTGTAGGATTGCCCAATGTGGGTAAATCCACTTTGTTCAACTGTCTGAGCAGTGCCAAGGCACAGGCAGCCAATTTCCCTTTCTGTACAATCGAACCCAATGTGGGTGTCATTACCGTTCCCGATGAACGACTCACCAAACTGGCAGAGCTGGTTCATCCGGGACGCATCGTTCCCGCCACCTGCGAGATTGTAGATATAGCGGGTCTGGTAAAAGGTGCTTCCAAGGGCGAAGGACTGGGAAACAAGTTCCTGGGAAACATCCGTGAGACAGATGCGATTATCCATGTGCTGCGCTGTTTCGAGGATGATAATATCACCCATGTGGATGGTACTATCGATCCCATCCGCGACAAGGAAATCATTGATACAGAGTTACAGTTGAAAGACCTCGAGACCATTGAGAGCCGTCTGGCCAAGACCGAGAAGGCTGCCGCTGCAGGTAATAAGGAGGCCAAGATAGAAGCAACGGTATTGAAGGCATACAAAGACGTGCTGGAACAGGGAAAGAATGCCCGTATCGTGGAGTTCGACACCAAGGATGAGCAAGACTGCGCCAAGAACCTCTTCCTGCTCACTGCCAAGCCTGTGCTGTATGTCTGCAATGTCAGCGAGGCAGAGGCCAAGAGTGGTAATGACTTCACCAAGAAGGTGGAGGCTTTAGCCAAGGAAGAAGGTGCCGAAGCCATGATTATTGCTGCCAAGACCGAAGAGGATATAGCTGAGCTCGAGAGCTATGAGGACAAGCAGATGTTCCTCGAAGAGCTTGGTTTGGAGGAGAGTGGTGTGAACCGTTTGATCAAGAAGGCCTATGCCCTGCTCAACCTCGAAACCTTCATCACTGCCGGCGAGATGGAAGTAAAGGCCTGGACCTACAAGAAAGGTTGGAAGGCTCCGCAGTGTGCCGGTGTGATTCATACCGATTTCGAGAAAGGTTTTATCCGCGCAGAGGTAATCAAGTACGACGACTATATCCAGTATGGCTCAGAAGCCGCAGTCCGCGAGGCCGGTAAGATGGGCATTGAAGGTAAGGACTATGTCGTTCAGGATGGTGATATTATGCATTTCCGCTTTAACGTATGATAAATCTATTTAATTATATTGTCTGGAGACCCGATCTGGAGGCTTTTCATTTGGGTCCAATCACTGTTCGTTGGTACGGACTGATGTGGCTTATTGGCTTAGTATTAGCCTGCTTCATCGTGCGCCATTTGTTCTATGAGCAGGGTATAGCCGAACGCACCATCAAGAAGAATGGCAAGAAAGAAGTGGAAAACATTTTTGATCCGCTTATCTACTATTGCTTCTTTGGTATTTTAATTGGTGCCCGACTGGGACACTGTCTGTTCTATCAACCCGACTATTTCCTCACCTCCGGCAAGCACCTCGTGGAGATGTTCCTGCCCATTCATTTCATGGCCGATGGTGGTTGGAAGTATACGGGCTATGAAGGACTGGCCTCTCACGGCGGAACACTCGGTCTGATCATCGCCCTTTGGCTTTATGTTCGCTATAGCAAGATTAGCATCTGGACCGTTCTTGACAATATCGCCATTGCCACGGGCACTACCGCCTGTTTCATCCGCTTGGGCAACCTGATGAACTCTGAGATCATCGGTAAGGTAACCGATGTGCCCTGGGCATTTATCTTTGAGCGTGTAGACATGTTTCCAAGGCACCCCGGACAGCTCTACGAGGCCATCGCCTACGCCATCCTTTTCTTCATCATGTGGGCTATCTACAAACGAAGTAAGAAGACCGGTAAGCCACAGGTGGGAACAGGTTGGTATTTCGGATTCTGTCTTACCTATATCTTCACCTTCCGCTTCTTCATTGAATATACCAAGGACGTGCAGGAAGCTTTCGAGGAAGGGATGATGTTCAATATGGGACAACTGCTTTCCATCCCCTTCATCATCATCGGTATCTGGTGCATGATCAGGTCAGGAAAGAAAGAGTTTTAATATTAGAAACAAAGTGTTCCCATGCTGGGAACAAAATATTCCCACGTTGGGAACAAAACATTCCCAAGGTGGGAATTATTTTCCACTAACAATCTTCTTGATCTCGTTGAGTTTGTTCAAGGCCTCAACGGGAGTAAGGTTATTGATGTCGAGACCTAAGATCTCATCACGAACCTGACAGAGTACCGGGTCGTCGAGCTGGAAGAAGGAGAGCTGCATACCGTCACGACTCTTGTTCAAGGCCTCGGCCGAGGGTTTTCCAACGCTCCCTACCCCACTGTTATCATTCTCCAGCTGACTCAGAATGACGTTTGCCCGTTTCACAATACTCTTGGGCATTCCCGCAATCTGCGCCACATGGATACCGAACGAGTGTTCAGAGCCGCCGCGCATCAGCTTTCGCAGGAAAATCACCTGGTTGTCCACCTCCTTCACACTCACATTATAGTTCTTGATACGCGAGAAGTTCTTCTCCATTTCGTTCAGCTCATGGTAGTGCGTGGCAAACAATGTACGGGCCTGTGCTTTGGGATGTTCATGCAGATACTCCACAATGGCCCAGGCAATACTGATACCATCGTAAGTGGAAGTGCCTCTTCCCAGCTCGTCAAAGAGCACCAACGACTTCGGTGTAACGTTGTTCAAGATGTTCGAAGCCTCGGTCATCTCCACCATAAACGTAGATTCTCCCAACGAAATGTTATCCGAAGCCCCTACCCTTGTGAATATCTTGTCAACCAGACCGATTCTCGCGCTTTCTGCCGGCACGAAGCAACCAATCTGGGCCAACAGCACAATCAAGGCTGTTTGACGCAACAGCGCCGATTTACCAGCCATATTCGGACCGGTAATAATCATGATCTGTTGCTTCTGTGTATCAAGGTAGATATCATTAGGCACATACCGCTCACCCAAGGGCAGCTCAGTTTCAATCACAGGGTGCCTACCCTGCTTGATGTCTATCACATCCGTATCATCAATCACCGGACGGATATATCCGTTCTCTTCAGCCACTTTGGCATAGCTCAGCAGACAGTCGAGTTGGGCAATCAGACTCGCGTTTACCTGGATGGCAGGTATAAATTCCTGCATGGCCATAACCAGTTCGTTGAACAAACGTGTTTCCAACGAAAGGATCTTATCTTCGGCTCCCAGAATCTTCTCTTCGTATTCCTTCAGTTCCTGCGTGATATAACGCTCCGCCTGAGCTAAGGTCTGCTTACGAATCCAATCAGCCGGCACCTTGTCCTTATAGGTGTTTCGCACCTCCAGATAATAGCCGAACACATTGTTATAGCCAATCTTCAGCGAAGCAATACCCGTGAGCTCGGTCTCACGCTCCTGTATCTTCAGCAGGTAGTCCTTTCCGCTATAGGCAATACGGCGCAGCTCATCCAGCTCATCACTCACACCATCCTTGATCACCCCACCCTTGTTCACCAGTTGCGGAGGGTCGTTCTGTACCTCATGGTCAATCCTATTCACCAAAGCGTCGCAAAGATTCAGCTGCTCGCCAAACCTGTTCAGCTCCTGATTATCCGCCATGCTACAAGCCTCTTTCACAGGCTGCAAAGCCTGTAAGGCCACTTTCAGCGCCACCACTTCACGCGGTGAGACCCTTCCTACTGCCGCCTTAGAGATGATTCTCTCCAGGTCGCCAATACGATGGAACTGCTCATCCACCAGCTCTTTGAATTCCGGATGACGGAAGAAATACTCCACCACATCCAGACGCTTATTGATTCGGCCCACCTCTTTCAAGGGGAACACCATCCATCGTTTCAGCATTCGGGCACCCATGGGCGACACCGTCTTGTCGATCACATCCAGCAGCGACTTCCCGTCCTCCTGCATCGGATACACCAGCTCAAGAGAACGGACTGTGAACTTATCCAGTCGGACATACCGTTCCTCCTCGATACGAGAGAGTGTGGTGATATGACCGATGCTCGTATGCAGCGTCACCTCCAGGTACTGAAGGATAGCCCCGCTGGCAATAATACCATTATGCAGATGATCAACACCGAATCCCTTCAGGTTCTTCACCTGGAAATGCTTCAGCAGTTTCTGTTTGGCCGTCTGGTCGGTAAACACCCAGTCGTCCAACTCAAAGGTAAAGAACTTCGTTCCGAAATAGCGTTCGAAGTCGTGCCTACGCGTTCTGTCAAACAGAATCTCCTTAGGTTGGAAGTTCCCCAACAGTTTTTCCACATAGTCGTAAGTGCCCTCACCTGTGAGGAACTCACCAGTGGAAATGTCCAGGAAAGCCACTCCGCAAGCCGACTTCCCGAAGTGAACAGCTGCCAAGAAGTTATTCTCCTTGTAGTTCAGTACGTTATCGCTCATGGCCACACCCGGAGTAACCAGTTCGGTGATACCCCTCTTCACCAGTTTCTTGGTGAGTTTAGGATCTTCCAGCTGGTCACATATCGCCACTCGCTTACCTGCTCTGATCAGTTTCGGCAGATAGGTGTCGAGGGCATGATGAGGGAAACCGGCCATCTCATCCCCTTTGGCACCCGCTCCATTGTTACGGTGTGTCAAGGTGATACCCAAGATGCCTGCTGCGATAACGGCATCATCGCAGTAGGTTTCGTAGAAGTCACCGCAACGAAACAGCAGCAAAGCATCAGGATGCTTCGCCTTCAAGTCGAAGAACTGTTTCATCATCGGAGTGAGTTCCTTGTTCCCTTTATTGGCCATGTTTTGTCTTTCTGTTATTTGACTGACAAAAATACGAAGATTTTCCGAACTGACAAAATGATTGTGCTTTTTTCCGAAAAAAACACTCCCTGCGGACTGTCGAATCCGCAGGGAGCATAATGGTTTTTTAGTAGGGTAGAGTAGGGGTTACTTTACCACAAATTTTCTACCGTTCTGGATATAGATACCCTTTGTAGCCTTCTCTACTTGCTGACCGGCAAGGTTGTAGATAGCACCGTTTGCCTTGCTGATCTTCACGTTCTGGATGCCGGTAGCCTTATTCAAAGCAACCAGATAGTTCTGCTTAGAAGCGAACTCAGGAGTATTACCATTGTAGTTGATGATCTTACCACAAACGATTACCTCATCGCCTACTGCAATCTGATTGTCGCCTTCCTGCCACTTCTTGTTGTCAAGGTAATAGCTGCTATATACCGTGAACTCTGTTCCTTCAGAACCATCCTCGGAAATGTTATAGGTAGCTGTACCATACTCAGCACTATATTCGTACTTAATGCTGCAGATCTTACCCTTTACATAGAAATCACCAGTTGAGGCTTTGGTTCCAACAACCTCGGCAGCAGCAATAGCTTCAGCAACAGTCAGAGGAGTATCTGCTGTACCATGATTCAAAGCAGCCTCCGGGTCTTCACTTGTTCCTGATGATGTCTTACCATTCAGAGAAATCAGATAGTTCTGCTTGGAAGCAAACTCAGGAGTATTACCATTGTAGTTGATGATCTTACCGCAAACGATTACCTCATCGCCCACTTTAATCTGAGTGTCACCTTCCTGCCAGCTCTTATTGTCGAAATAATAGCTGCTGTATACCATGAACTCTGTTCCTTCTGAACCATCCTCAGAAATGTTATAGGTAGCTGTACCATACTGAGCACTATACTCGTACTTAATGCTGCAGATCTTACCCTTAACGTAGTAATCTTCCTTTGAAGCTGTATCACCATTAGCAATAGCAGCAGCAATAGCCTCAGCAACAGTCAGAGGAGCCTCAGCTGTACCATAGTTCGTATCGCCACCACCTTGTCCACCAGACTCACCGTCCAAGGTTACAGTAATGTCTGTAATCTGTGAATTACCGGCAATCTTGATCACAATCTTTGAGGACGAACCTTCCCAAATGGTTGTTTGGTCGGTAGAAGAAGTAAATTCACCAACATCGGGCTTACTGTCTTCTTGCCACTTGCCTTTACTGTAATTGATAACCACTTTCGTAATAGTGCGTTCAGGGGCATCAATGGTCAGCCAGCCACTATACATACGAAGAACGGCAGATTTGTTCCAGATACGGTTGGCGTTCTTTGCTCCCTCTTCAGCTGCAGACACTGTGATGGAAACACCATCCTTGGTAGCTGTTGCATCTTGCGTAAAGTCACCGTCATGAGACTCAGCAATTCCATTCGCTTCATCGGCATTGCATGATACACCAGGCAGACCGAACAAGGCTGCATCACCATTGTCGAAGTCGAACTTCACGTCTGTATGTGGTGTTGTATCATGACCATCACCGGGAACCAGACTAACAATCTCGCATCCTGCATCATACTCAGGAGTATTACCCTTGTAGTTCTTCAACTTACCCTTGATGATTACTTCATCACCAACGAGGACATAATCCTCGGTCTCTGCCTTGCAACGGAAAACAGCAAGATTGATGGTGCCACCATCGTTAGAGATGTTGAAGCTTACATTCTTATACTGAGAACTCCAAGCGGTTGTAATAGCGGTTACAACACCCTTTGTATATACATCCTCAGAAGTAGAAGCATCTGCTTCCAGAGCTGTTGCAATAGTCAAAGCCTCAGCAACAGTCAGAGGAGCCTCGGCTGTACCATAGTTCGTATCGCCACTACCTTGGCCACCAGACTCACCGTCCAGGGTTACAGTAATGTCTTTCATCTGTGAATTACCGGCAATCTTGATCACAACCTTTGAGGATGAACCTGCCCAGATGGTCGTTTGGTCGGTAGAAGAGATAAATGCACCAACATCGGGCTTACTGTCTGCTTGCCACTTGTCTTTACTGTAATTAATCACCAACTTGGTAATCTTGTGTCCCGGAGCTTCGATGGTCAGCGAACCACTGTACATACGAAGAACAGCCGATTTGTTCCAGATACGGTTGGCATTCTTTGCTCCTTCTTCAGCTGCTGATACCGTAATGGAAACACCATCCTTGGTAGCTGTCGCATCTTGGGTGAAGTCACCGTCATGAGACTCAGCAATTCCATTCGCCTCATCAGCATTGCATGATACTCCAGGCAGTCCGAATAAGGCTGCATCACCGTTGTCGAAGTCGAACTTCACTTCTGTCTGTGCGAATGTCGTTCCCCAAAGAATGGACAAAACACACATCAATGAATAGCGTAAAAATTGTTTCATAAGCGTAAATGTTTTAGTTTATATGATACTTTCGATTGCAAAGATAGTGTTTTTTTCTGATATGACAATCTGGAAAAGAGAGAAATCTGAGGTGTGTTTATAAAATTTGCATCGACCGTTGTTTGTTCCAAGTTTATTTCGTACCTTTAACTGCGTTGAAGCGTACTTCCGCTCGGAAAAACCCAAAATCATTTGGTATTTCGCTCACTTATGCGTACCTTTGCACACAAAATTAAAAGAAGTAAAGTATTATAAAGCAATGGAATACAATTTCAGGGACATCGAAAAGAAATGGCAACAGCGATGGGTTGAACAGCAGACCTATCGTGTTGTTGAGGATAAGAACAAGAAGAAATACTATGTTCTCAACATGTTTCCGTACCCCAGTGGTGCAGGTTTGCATGTAGGTCATCCACTGGGATATATCGCCAGTGATATCTATGCCCGCTATAAGCGTCAGCAGGGATTCAATGTTCTGAACCCCATGGGCTATGACGCCTACGGTCTGCCGGCAGAACAATATGCCATTCAAACCGGTCAGCACCCAGAGAAGACTACCTTTGAGAACATCGACAGATACCGCAGTCAGCTTGATAAGATCGGCTTCTGTTTCGATTGGAACCGCGAAGTTCGCACTTGTGATCCTATCTACTACAAGTGGACACAGTGGGCCTTCCAGAAGATGTTCCAAAGTTTCTATAGCCTCACCCCCCTGACCCCCTCTCCAAAGGGCGAGGGGGAGAAAAGCTCCGGAAAGGCAAGACCCATTAGCGAGCTGATTGCCTATTTTGAACAGCGTGGTACTGAAGGACTTGATTCCTTTGGCGTAGCACAGAGCGAAGAGCTTTCTTTCACTGCTGATGAATGGAACAGCTGGGACGAGAAGAAGCAACAGGAGGTATTGATGAACTACCGTATTGCCTACTTGGCTTATACGATGGTGAACTGGTGCCCCAAACTCGGAACAGTATTGGCCAACGACGAGGTGGTTGAGGGCGTTTCTGTTCGTGGCGGCTATCCTGTGGAACAGAAGAAGATGCGCCAATGGTGTCTTCGTGTTTCCGCTTATGCACAGCGATTGCTCGACGGTCTGGAGAAGATTGATTGGACCGACTCGCTGAAAGAAACGCAGCGCAACTGGATTGGTCGCTCAGAAGGTACTGAGGTGGAATTCAAGGTAGCTGATTCCGACAAGCATTTCACCATCTTTACCACTCGTGCCGATACGATGTTCGGTGTTACCTTCATGGTACTGGCTCCTGAATCAGAGCTGGTGGCTGAACTGACGACACCCGAGCAGAAAGCTGAGGTTGACCAGTATCTCGACTATGTGAAGAAACGTACCGAACGTGATCGTCAGATGGACCATAAGGTAACCGGTGTGTTCTCTGGTTCCTATGCCATCAATCCTTTCACTGATGAGAAGATTCCTATCTGGATTGCTGAATATGTATTGGCTGGTTACGGAACAGGTGCCATCATGGCTGTGCCTGCTCATGATTCCCGCGACTATGCCTTTGCCAAGCATTTCAACCTGCCCATCATTCCGCTGATTGAGGGTGCTGATGTGTCTGAAGAGAGCTATGACGCCAAGGAAGGTATCATGTGCAACTCAGCAAGTGCGAAGTTCAGTCTGAATGGTCTTACGGTAAAGGAAGCTATCGCAGCCACAAAGAAGTTCGTTACCGAACAGGGTTTGGGTCGTGTCAAGGTGAACTACCGTTTGCGCGATGCTATCTTCTCTCGTCAGCGCTACTGGGGAGAGCCGTTCCCTGTTTATTACAAGGACGAGATGCCTTATATGATTCCTCAGGAGTGCCTTCCTTTGGAACTGCCTGAGATTGATGAGTACAAGCCCACGGAAACTGGTGAACCCCCATTGGGACGCGCCAAGGTTTGGGCTTGGGATACAAAGAACAATACAGTAGTATCAAAAGAGCTCATCGACAACAAGACCATCTTCCCCTTGGAGTTGAACACCATGCCTGGTTTTGCTGGATCCAGTGCCTACTATCTGCGCTATATGGATCCTAAGAACGAGAATGCCTTGGTTGACAAGGACGTTGATGAATACTGGCGCAATGTGGATCTCTATGTGGGTGGTACAGAACATGCAACTGGTCACTTGATCTATTCCCGTTTCTGGAACAAGTTCCTGTATGATGGTGGTTACTCTTGCGAGGACGAGCCTTTCAAGAAACTGGTGAACCAGGGTATGATTCAGGGTCGCTCTAATTTTGTTTACAGGATAAACACTAGTGATACTAGTAGTACTAGTGCTTCTAGTAATCCTGTATTCGTGAGTTTCGGCTTGAAAGACCAATATGATGTTACTCCTATCCATGTGGATGTGAACATTGTTTCTGCAGATATTCTCGACATTGAGGCCTTCAAGGCTTGGCGCCCTGAATATAACAACGCTGAGTTCATCCTTGAAAACGGACAGTACAAGTGTGGCTGGGCCATTGAGAAGATGTCTAAGTCGATGTTCAATGTGGTGAACCCAGATATGATCGTTGAGAAATACGGTGCCGATACCCTGCGTCTCTACGAGATGTTCTTGGGTCCTGTGGAGCAGTCGAAACCTTGGGACACCAATGGTATTGATGGCTGCCACCGCTTCCTGAAGAAGTTCTGGAATCTCTGCTCTGCTGGCTGTGATGATACGCAAACAGCAACCCCAGAGGAACTGAAGAGTGTACACAAGCTCATCAAGAAGGTTTCTCAGGATATTGAGCATTTCAGCTACAACACTTCCATCTCTGCCTTCATGATCTGCGTGAATGAGCTCTCACAGCTCAAGAGCAAGAACAAGGAGCTGATGAAGACACTCGTGGTACTGATTGCCCCGTTTGCTCCGCATATCGCTGAGGAATTGTGGGAGCAGCTTGGCGGACAAGGCTCTGTATGCGACGCAGCATGGCCCACCTGGAACGAAGAGTATCTGGTGGAGAACACGGTGAAGTTGGGTGTGGCCTTCAATGGTAAGACCCGCTTCGAGATGGAGTTTGCCGCTGATGCCGACAACCAGACCATCCAAGAGGCTGTGCTTGCGGATGAGAAAGCGGCCAAGTACCTCGAAGGAAAACAAATCATCAAGGTTATCATCGTCCCTAAACGTATGGTGAATGTAGTAATCAAATAATGAATGACTATTGATCATCAAATCATCTGGAATGAGGCTAAGGATTATATCTTTATAACCCTTGGCCTTATTTTGTATGCATTCGGATTCACTTTCTTCCTGATGCCGTATGAAATCGTTACAGGAGGTGTATCGGGTATTGGTGCCATTATCTACTATGCTACCAACTTCCCCATCTCCTATACTTATTTCCTGGTGAACGCAGCCTTGCTGGTTGTAGGATTAAAGATACTGGGGTGGAAATTCCTGATGAAGACCATCTATGCCATCCTGATGCTTACCTTCCTACTATGGCTCATGAAGCAGATTGCACCGGTTGACGAACAAGGGAACATGGTGAAGATTCTGGGTGAAGGACAGAATTTCATGTCACTCATCATTGGATGTATGATGACCGGTTCTGCCTTGGCTATCGTATTCCTGAACAATGGTTCCACGGGTGGTAGCGATATCGTGGCAGCATCGGTAAATAAGTATTATAATTTCTCGTTAGGTACCGTGTTGCTCTTCATCGATTTCATCATTATCGGCTCCTGTATGTTCATCCCGCAGTTCGGAACAATGCTTGAACGTGCTTACATGGTGGTGTTCGGCTTCTGTACGATGGTCATCGAGAACTTCATGCTCGACTATATCTACAACCGTCAGCGGCAGTCGGTACAGTTCATGATCTTCTCCCAGAAATGGCAGGAGATTGCCAATGCCATCGGTACGCAGATGGATCATGGCGTAACCATTCTTGATGCCCACGGCTGGTACACGGGTCAGGAGCGCAAGGTACTCTGTATTCTTGCCAAGAAGAATGAGAGTGTGAACATTTTCCGTATCATCAAAATGATCGACCCCCATGCCTTCGTCTCACAGAGTGCCGTTATCGGTGTCTTTGGCGAAGGGTTTGATGCGATCAAGGTAAAATAAGGAGCCCATCCCAACCCTCCCAAAGGGAGGGAGAAGGAAAACAATGGTAATCATAAAGTTCAACTTTTGGAGCAGCGAGCGCCAAAGATGCTTGCATCAATTTGGCCGAGTCGTGACAAAAGTCAACCATAGTTAAAGTTCAAAGTTTAAAGTGAAAATCGTTTTTGCAACAAATAATAAGAACAAGCTCAAAGAGATCAGAGAGATCCTGGGCGATAGGGTAGAGGTGCTGTCTTTGAAGGATATCGGCTGTGATGTAGATATCCCTGAAACGGGTGCTACCCTTGAAGAGAATGCTTTGCAGAAAGCACAGTATATCTACAACCACTACCACATGAATGTCTTTGCCGATGATACGGGTTTGGAAGTGGAAGCTTTGAATGGGGCACCTGGCATCTATTCCGCCAGATATGCCAGTATGGAAACTGTAGAAACTAGTAATCCTAGTAACACTAGTAATCCTAGTTCTGCTAGCAATCCCCGCCCTGCCAGTCATGATAGCGAGGCCAACATGGCTCGCCTGTTAAGAGAACTGGAGAATGAGAGCAACCGCAAGGCGCGTTTCCGCACTGTGATAGCTTTAATCATGGAAGAAGAAGGAAAACCCAAGACTGTTCTCTTTGAGGGAATCGTTGAAGGTGAGATTATCCGTGAACGTAGGGGAGGGGAGGGCTTCGGTTACGATCCCATCTTCCAGCCCATAGGCTACGACAAGACTTTTGCCGAACTGGGCTTATCTATCAAGAATACGATATCCCATAGGGCACGAGCCGTTAACAAGCTAACCCACTATCTGCTGAATACATGATACAAGCATTGTCTGTGTTGATTCCCACTTATCACTGCAGATGTAAGGAACTCGTCTATTCTTTACATCAGCAGCTCATGGAACAACCTGTCACCTTCGAAATCATCGTGGTAGATGATGGAAGTCATGACACAGCTTGTATCCAAGAGAACCAGGTAATCACAGCATTGCCACACTGCAAATACCATATAGAGGAACAGAACAGGGGTAGGGCAGGGGTGAGAAACTATTTGGCTCAGCTGGCTCAATACGACTATCTGTTGTTCATCGATGGGGATATGAGCGTAAGAAACGATACTTTCATTGCCCAATATCTCCAGAATGAAGCTGATGTATGCTATGGCGGTTATGTCATACCCATGGAAGAAAATGCCCCACAAGCCAATTTACGCTATCGCTACGAGCTTCATAACGCAGTACAGAGGAATGCCTCGGAACGCAACAAACAACCGTTCATGGACTTCCATACGTCGAATTTCAGGGTGAAAAGAAGTATTATGCTTTCCTTACCGCTTGATGAGCGCTTCACATCCTATGGCTACGAGGATGTTTTATGGGGGAAAACACTAAAGGAAAACGGCTATACCATCACCCATATCGATAATCCTGTGAGCTTTGAAGATTTCGAAGACAACGAGCATTTTGTTAGTAAAACCGAGGAATCCTTACATACACTCCACCAATTCCAGTCGGAGTTGCAAGGTTATTCACGCTTATTAAGTCTTCCAGGCGCCTATCGGAAGTTAGTCGGACTATTCTACCCCTTACTGGGTAAAAGTCTAAGAAAACGCCTTATACACAATAAAATGCCTGTTTTTTTGTTTAATATATACAAGTTGATGTATTTTGCACAAATAAAACAATAAGTATATGAACAGAATAGCAGTCATCATATTATCCATTCTTTCTCCTCTCTTTCTTCAAGCAGCTACGATAGGAGAATGGAATGTTTACCCTGCTTATGCAGATATTACCGACATTCAACCGGCTGGAAACACCGTTTATGTTCTATCGTCTAAGAACCTGTTTTCCTATCATCTGAGCGATAATAGCGTGAAGACCTACGGAAAAGGGCATGGTTTAAGTGATGCGGGTATTACACATATATCCTGGTGTGAGCAAGCTAAGAAACTTGTTGTGATTTTTGATAACTATAATATAGACTTCATCGATCAGGATGATAACTATAACAACTTGTCTGATTATTATCAGAAATCCACTTCACTCAACAAGACCATTAACAAGGTGAAAGTCGTGAATCAGTATGCCTATCTGTGTACAGGATTCGGTATTCTGAAAATTGACGTTAAGAAAGAAGAAATTGCCGATGTTTATCAGTTGAATGATAATATTGCCGACATGACGATTGTTGATCAAGTGATGTATGCCATCAACAGTAATGGAAAGAAAATCTATCAGGCAAACACCAAGGATAACTTGTTAGATCCTAATAATTGGACTTTATTTGATGGAAATAAATCTGACATTTTCAAAGAAGACAAAAACACCATCAAACTCTCTACTGCCAATGTAGTGGTGTTTGATAAAAAGAACAACTGCTATTGGTCGGACGATAAAAACGGAAATCTGCAATCGTTTGTTTTAGACGATAACAAAGAACCTGTCATGAAGCTTGAAGGTATTCATCCCGACGGTCCGCAATCCAATTATTTCTACTTCATGAAAGTGTTCAATAACAAGCTATATACCGTTCCTGGAGGATGGTCGTGGGTAGATAATTTCCTGCGTCCTGGAATGATACAGATTTTGGACGAAGATAAAAACTGGACCATCTATGGAAAGGATGTAAAACCTGATTTCGGAAGGAATTTTCAGGATGTGTCAAGTATTGCCGTTGATCCAAGAGATCCTACCCATTTCTTTGTAGGAACAGGTGGTACAGGTATCTATGAGTTTAAAGATGGAGAGAAAGTAAATAACTTTACACATGGTAATAGCGACGATGCTATCTATTCTACCTTGAGAACCATCAATATCAATCATAATTATGTGCGTGCCGATGGTGTTATCTATGATGCTGATGGCGTACTTTGGTTGGTTAATGGTAACTCTCCGAATCCTGTGATTTCTTTTACTCCTGATAGAAAATGGGTTACTTACCATCCGGAAGAACTGATGGGTAATAATGGTAATGGATATAGTAATCTTACTCGTACTTGTCTTGATAAGAAAGGCCGCTATTGGATGGTTAATGACTATGGTAACTTTCCTGCCTTATTCTGTTTTGATACAGTGAATAAAACAGGAAAAAGGTTCGTAAATTTCAAAAACCAAGATGGTGTTAAGTTTACCATTTATCGCGTTCCTAATGTCAGTGAGGATCTTCAAGGAAATATCTGGCTTTGTACAGAAATAGGTCCGCTTATGCTGACTGAAGAACAAATCAATGATCCTTCGTTAGGTTTCATACAAGTTAAAGTACCCAGAAACGATGGAACCAATTATGCTGACTACCTGCTCAATGGTGTATTCGTTACTTGTATGACTATTGATGGCGCTGGTAGAAAATGGTTTGGTACTGACAGTAAAGGAGTCTATCTGATCAGTGAAGACAACAATACCCAAATTGAACATTTTACTGAAACAAACAGTAATCTATTGTCGAATACTATTGAGAGTATTGAGGTTAATAACAAGACTGGTGAAGTATTCTTTGGAACCAGTAAAGGATTATGTTCGTATATGAGTGATGCCAGTGAAACAGCTGAGGAAATGATCAAGGATCAGGTATATGCTTATCCAAATCCTGTTCGTCCTGATTATACTGGTTATATCACCATTACTGGTCTTACCTACAATGCTGATGTGAAAATCCTTACCGTTAATGGTACTTTAGTAAAGGAAGGACGTAGTAATGGCGGTTCCTTTGTTTGGGATGGAAACGACCAAAACGGCAAACGTGTAGCAAGCGGTATCTACATGGTAAACACTGCTACACAAGATGGTAAGAAAGGTACGGTTTGTAAGATAGCTATTATTAACTAACTCAAAGCCAGCATCTTCTCAATCGGCTTTACAGCCTCTTTAGCTATCTCTGGATCTACTTCCACTGATGGCCAGTCATACTTTAATGCGTTGTAGATTTTCAACAACGTATTCATCTTCATATACTGACATTCATTACAACTGCATCCTAAGCCTCCCTCGCTGATTTCTGGTGGTACAGGTATAAATTCCTTGTCAGGACAAGTTCGTTGCATCTCATGAAGAATACCGGCTTCTGTGGCTACAATAAACTGTTTCTTTTCACTCTGTTGAGCATAATTCAACATCGTGGCTGTACTGCCCTTTACATCGGCTAAAGCCAATACCGGACCCTTACATTCCAAATGAGCCATCACTACAGCTTCCGGATATTCCTTCTTCAAGGCAATAATACTATCAATAGAGAAACGTTCATGTACATGACAACCGCCATTCCATAATAACATCTTCCTACCAGTAACCTCATTGATATAGTTTCCTAAGTTATAGTCAGGACCGAATATCAACTTGGCATCTTTAGGTAATTGATCAATTACTTTCTTCGCATTACCGCTGGTTACTACAACATCAGTCAATGCTTTTACAGCAGCTGTAGTATTCACATAACTCACCACCTGATAACCTAGATGTTCGTCTTTATATTTCTTCAAATCCTCAGCCTTACAACTGTCAGCTAATGAACAGCCAGCATTCAGATCAGGACATAATACAACCTTATCAGGAGATAGCAGCTTACAGGTTTCAGCCATGAAGTGAACACCACACATCACCATTACCTTAGCATCAGTCTCTGCGGCCTTTCTGGCTAATGCCAAGGAATCACCAACAAAGTCGGCTATATCTTGAATATCTCCTATCGTGTAATAATGAGCCAGGATAATAGCTCCTTTCTCATCACACAATCTTCTAATCTCTTTCTTCAAGTCTGTTCCTTCAGCAACCGGTTCATCAATATACCCTTGCTTTATCCACACTTTTTTCAGTTTCATATAATTATTATCTTTAGTTTTTATTTTTCTTAATTCCTATTAGTAGAATGATGATTAGCTGTTGATATGTGAAAAACTTTTCTTCAAATAGTTTGCATATGAAGATATCAACGTTTGAGAACGATTTTTCCACACACTATACTCATTGTTTCTTCTTTACGATAAACAAGTTATGTACTTTATCCACATTCTGCTATTCTGGTGCAAAAATACTAAGTTTATATCTTTTTTCCAATAGAAAACGTGGAAAACTTTAGAAAAACATAAAAACAAGTTTTGAGATATCCACATAACAAAGAAAAAAAATTTTTTTGTGGATTTTCTATATATAATATACCTATTTATCCACACGTACATGTGCATAACTTGCAGAGAATAAAAAATTTAGGGGTCGATTAAACTATTCTTCAAACCCTGCGTCAAATAACCAGAAAACAGAAACAAAATTATTAATCACAAGTAAGGATGAAAGCTATTTATGACAAACAGTGGCAGTCCTGAAATAAAAAAGTAAAGGAGAAAAAAAATGAAAAGGATCGTATTATTCGTAGTGGCAATCATGACAATGACATGTGGTTTCGCAAAGTCAGACAACAATGAAGGTACAAAGCAGATGGAGCGTCGCATGATGCATGTAAGAAACGCAGCAGACTATGATATGTCTTTCGACGTTCGCAGATTGGCTGAGAAGCTGGATCTCACCTTCGACCAGATGGATGCAGTTCAGATCATCCAGGACATCTTTAACGATGAGATGCAGTCAGCAGCAAATACTCATGGTTTCCACCGCTCAGCAAAGGTTCGTCAGGCTGTGAAGAACGATGTGGATAAGATGCGTACAGTATTGAACAGCAAGCAGTTTGACACCTACATGATGTTACTGGGTACTACTCTTCGTAACAAGTACCTCTAAACATCTCGAAGATATAACCGCAAGACTTTTGTAACGATAACGAGCCGCAGCATTTGGTTATACAATACTAAATGTTGCGGCTCGAACTATATATACATCTGTTTATCATAGATAAACACGGTGTTTATTAGCCATAAACACTGTGTTTATGACTTACAAACACTGTGTTCGTAATATACAAACACTTCCCGAACACTTTTTCTTCGATTTTATATATGTTTTGAATGATATGTCGGAAAAGTTTTGTACCTTCGCGTTTCAATAATCAACTATTTGAAGGTATATGACAAAAGATGAAGTTTTCAAGAAACAGGCAGAGAAAGGATTGATTTGTTTGAACGATAATTGTGAAAAACGAGAGCATTGTCTGCGTTGGCAACTACGGGAGTATGTAGCTAAAAACCGTATGACGTTGACGTGTATAAATCCCAGACATAAGGATGTGGCAAAGGGAAAATGTCCATTGTATCTGGATGATAAGAAGATACGAATGGCAAAAGGAATGATGCAGTTCTACGATGAAATGCCGCGTAAGATGGAGGTACTCATCAAAGGACAGCTCATTGCTGCCTACGGACGTACCATATATTACGAGTATCGTAACGGCAAACGACTCATATCGCCCCAGAAACAGGCATTTATCCGTGAGGTGTGCCAAAAGTGCGGATGGATGAAAGAACCGCAATACGATGGTTTTGTTGAAGATTATCTATGGGGGTAGTTCAATAGAAACTACCATACATAAACCACCATCAAATGAGGATAAACAAATAGAGGAGAGTGTGAAACTCTCCTCAAATTTATTTCAGAATAACCTTGCGTCCTTACCTAACAATGATCTTCTTTCCGTTGCGGATATAGATACCCTTTTCAGTAGGACGACTATCGAGTTTCACGCCTTCAAGAGTGAACCAGTCGCCATTGTTAACTCTATCAAGATTTTGAGCTTCGCTGATACTCGTAGTGATTGGCTCAATGATGAATATCTCTTCCATCACCATACTATATGCTCCCTTGGAGTCGCATACTGCAAGATGGAGGGTATGCTCTGTGTAGTAGCTGAGGCCTGACACATCTATATCCATAAGACCGCTGGCTGCAGGTAGCTTGCTGTTGACAGCATTTGCGGAATTATCGTCAAACCAATAGCAGTAGCTTGTCATCGTTGTGGTAGGTGTTTCACTCATGATAACAAAGAACTGCGTTACAGGACTGCTCCATATCCCTTTATCATCCTTCACGCGAACGGTAATTGAATGAACTCCATCTGAATAAGCGGATAGATCAATCATAGCTATCGCATCAGGTAATGAAACCCGACCATTGACATTCCCATCAATCCAATACTCCCGCTGTACAACAGACGTGGCCGATGTAACAGTAGGCGTTATCACAAAGTATTGAGTTACAGGACAACTCCACACACCCAGATCATCCTTCGACCATGCGGTGATAGCATGTACGCCATAGGAATAATTCGCAAGATCTATCTCAGCAGGTGATGCTGTTAGGGTATGCCGACTACCAATCTGATGGTCAATCCAATACTCCCGCTGAACAATAGACGTGGCCGATGTTACAGTTGGCGTTATCAGAAAGAATTGGGTTACAGGACAACTCCACACACCTTTCTCGTCTTTCGAGCTTGCGGTGATAGCATGCACGCCATAGGAATAATCCGACAGGTCGATCTCAGCAGGCGATACCGTCAAGGTCTGCCAGTTTCCTATCTGGTGGTCTATCCAGTATTTCGTTTCTGTTATACTGTTGTCCTGTGCTTTTGTCGCGAAACAGAAAGCCACAGCACAGGTCAGCAATAAAAACCTTTTCCTGTTCATAAGCTTTGGTGTGTTAGGGTTCAGATTCCGGGTCTGGATTTGTTGTAGGAACTGGGCGTACATTTGTCTCGTAGTTCACCTTGATTTTCTTTCCTTCAGGTGTTACCGTCATGTTCCTGATGACAGGTGTGGAAGGTACCTTACTGAAGCCCATTCCACCATGAATGCCAATCTCGGTACCATCATTACCAATCCACTCATCTGGATTCGATAGAGTAAAAGTTCTGTTAGCGGCATAAGTTGTAGGAGCCCAATCTCCATCAGTAAAGACTGTGGCATTATGTAAATCAATCACATTAATTGGGTTGTTGCAACTGTAATACCAAGAAACGATACAATACTGTAATGATCCCAGAATATTAATAGGATCTCCTTTTTTACCGAAAATACAATTGGTATACACGAATGAATTCACATATGTATACTTAGTATTATCTAATTTACAAAGAAAAAGACAATGATCTATTAAGAGTAAAGAAGTCGGATCAAAGTAACAGACACCTCCTCCTAATATACAGTTTTTTACAATAAGATTCTCCGCTTTCGTATCGCCACAGTCGTATTTACCTTGAATACCGCTATTAATAACACATTGCTGAATCTTTATATCACTAATTGATGTATCGCGAAAATATGCATAATCAAAATAGCATTTAGAGATGACCATGTTACTAACGGGAATATCACATTCAAAATTACTCAACCTTAACCCTTCAAAATGTAAGTTGGATAAAGACTCTACTCCTTTTATTAATATAGAACTATTTAGGGTAGTTACAGCTGTTCCAGAAGTAGCATCTTCTTCATATCCTGCACCATAGACAGAGAGTTCTTTTTGGAATGTTTCTGGTGAGTCAAACTTACCTGACGACAAGGTGATGGCATCTCCGTTAACTGCATCAGCGTATGCTTTCTTAAAGGCTTCCTTACCAATATATACCTTGACGGTCTCTGTGCCGTTCTCAACATGTTGAAGAATGGCAGTAACAGACTGATTATTCTGCGCCCATGCTACCATTGTGCAGCAGAGTGCAAAAACTGAAAAAATAAATCTTTTTGTTTTCATTGTCATTATGGTTTTTAGTTTATTATAATCGAACTCTTTATCTATTTTAGAATTACTTTGCGGCCGTTGCGGATATAGATACCCTTTTCAGTAGGACGACTATCAAGTTTCTTTCCATCAAGAGAGTACCAATCGTCAGTTACTTGTGATTTGTCACTGACTTGATTCGCCTCATTGATGTTTGTAGCAATCAAAGATACCACCTCGAACTCCTCTGTAAGCACCACGCTCCAGGCACCTTTCGAGTCGCACACCGCCCACGAAATGGTGTGGTTGCTATACGACAGTGACTTCACGTTGATCTCCACCAAATCGGTAAGTGCCTCGGTGGGAACCGTTGTGATATGCTCCATATCGCCGTCAATCCAGTAGCCGTAGCGGGCAATGGTGGTTGCCACAACCGTTTTCGGCTTCACGAAGAACTTCGTGACGGGAGTACTCCACACATTGTTATTGTCCTTCACACGTACTGTCACGGAATGCAGTCCTGCCGACAGAGAAGGGAACTCCACCTCCGCCACCGATTCTGATAAGGATTGTCGTTCCCCAACAAGACCGTCAAACCAATACTCTCTGGCCGTGATGGTGGTGGCCTTACTGGTTGGTGGAGTGATCACGAAGTACTTCGTGACGGGCACACTCCACAGGTTGTTATTGTCCTTCACACGCACCGTCACGGAATGTAAGCCCATAGACAGTTGCGAGACATCCACCTCGGCAGGGCTCTCCGCCAAGGTCTGCTTCTCAGCAATCTGCTGGTTTATCCAGTATTCCCGTTCGGTAATACCGTCCTGCCCCATCATGGCGAGGCCGCTCATGAAGAAGCAGCATACTAAGATCCATCTGTTCATCTTCAAAACCATTAAGTGTTTAACCTTCAACAGATGCTTAGCGCACCTCAGCCTCATAGCTGATCTTCAATATGCTGCCCTCCACGGTGGGCGACAGGTTCTTCACCACGGGGGTAGAAGGAACCCTACTGAATCCTTCGCCGCCTAAGAGTCCGATCTGGCCATCGTCGGTACCGGGAAACCCGGTTGGATTGAGCAACTCAAACGTACGACCTTCTACATATCTTGCATCAGCATAATCACCAAATGAAACAACCATCTGGAGATAATCTTCCTCATAATTATTCTCATGGATTCCTGCTACTCCACTCAAACCATATCTTAAGCTTGAGCAAAGACAATTCTGGACAGTAGCGCCGATGCCCACTACATAACTGTATTCACTGGCTTTCATCCCAAAAATGCAATTGGTCCAAGTAAAAGCGGAATTATTCAATGGTTCCGTACTACCATTATTACCATGATAGAAGCCCCCCATAAGGATGCAATGGTCAACCAAGACACGACTTCCAGCAGCAAACGTATGTACGTTATCATTAATATGGCAGTTCGTCACCGTCAGGTTAGTAGCCAAGTAATCTTTCCCACCTGTTACGCTACCCGTGATCACACACTGCGAGATAGCCACATCCGTGATCGAGTTTTTAGCTTGGATATGACCTGCCACATAGCATTTGGTAATATTGATGCCTTGGACAGGATTCTTCTGGTCGTACCCTCCTCTTCCAGCTGCAAGGTATAATATACTTTCCACACGAAGGCCTTCAAGATTCACATTCTGAAGCGTTTCATCAGCCTTTCCTATAGACAGGCAATAGTAGCCATTTTTGATGATGGAGGTAACGCCTGTGCCAGTGGTGGCATCTGCTTCATAACCAGCACCGATAACCGACACGGATTTCGTAATGTCTGTCTCGTAGAACTGTCCTGCGGAGAGTGTGATCACATCCCCGTCGGCAGCAGCCTCCACAGCCTGCACCAAAGCATTAATACCCGTAAAGACTGTGGTATTCTCACCTGATTGAAGAATAGCCGTAGCCACATCATTATTCTGCGCCCATGCTACCATTGTGAAGACGAAGGCGATTACTGAAATAAAAAATCTCTTTGTTTTCATAAACTGGAATTGATTAGTTATATATAAGTGCAAATATACCTTATTTATATATAACTATCTTTCTCAAAACAGATAAAAGAATTCTCAATATCACAAAATGTTCGCCTTTCGTGGTGTTTTTCCTGTTACAATTTTATAATTGCGGTAGAAAGTGCCGAGATGGGTGTAACCCGACTGGGTGGCTATTGTTTCGATGTTGTATTCGGGATGGTTCTTCTGTAGTTCAATGGCATGCTCTATCCGTTTGCGATTGATGTACTTGGTGAAGCTCTCGCCAGAGAGTTCCATAATGGAGCGTTGGATGTATGTGCGGTTGGAACCTAACAGTAAGGCCACATCACTGATTTTCAAGTCGTGTCGGAGATACAGCTGCTGCTTGTTCATGAGTTGCTCCAAGCTAACAGTGAAGGAGGAGACGGTTTGCTCGTTGTCGTTCCCGGACATGTTTGGCGAGGTGGGTGTAAACTCTTTGTCGTTGACATTACTGATGGAGAACATCGTACGACTTCCTATATACCCAATCATAAAGAGAAGGATGGAGAAGAAGAGCGACGGGATAGCTAATAAGAGTGCATTGTCCATGAAACGCCAACGACCGATGATATTGCTTACAAAGGCAAGAAATACGCCAACGATGAACAAGATCAAGATGATTTGTACCTTTTCCAGTCTTTTATTCTCCGTATCAGCATAGGTGTTATCAATGAATCTCTTGTATTGCCGAAGATTGCGGAATCCAAGAATGAAGATGATAATCACTTGTATGGCAAAGCATAGCTTGGCTATTTGGTGCACCACAGCCTGAAGGAATGTCGTTCCATGGAGACCAGAGAACTCGTTATGATAGAGGTAAGTCTCGATGAAATCGCTTCTTTCTGCCGATGACATCATGAGATAAAGAATGCCAACGATGAAAGATATGACCAACGCCGGTAGGAACAGGATGCACCGGTCGTGCCACAGTTGCCTACGGTTGTCCAGATAATGAGGCACCGACAGTCCTTTGATATACACATGGTAGAGTGGAAACACCAAGAGGTTGCAGGCACAATACAAGGTATTGGTGAAAGGCACGATAGTGGTATAGTGATTGAAGAAGACAGCATGTCCCACATAGAGCAACATGGCTACTACCATGAATTGCCACAGCCAAAGGCGCAGCTTATCGTGTGCAGCGAACCAGTCGAGTATCAGTACGATCGACCAGAACGCGCACACCATCATGGGTAATATGGACAGAACTGTTGTCATTGTTTACTTCTCATCTCTCATCTCTTCATCTCTCATCTTTTCATACTCATCCAGTTTCTTCAGGAAATAGGTCTTGAAGTCGTTCCAATGGTAATAGGGAGCCATATCGGTGGCAATGGGTAATGTAGCTTCGTTCTCGTTGAGGAGCACCTTGAAGATGACATCGCCGCCAAAGGATTTGCGGTAGAAGATGAACTGGATATTCGCACCCATGGGGAAGATGCGGTAGTTATACCACCCGTTAGCTACCAACTGCTCCAAATCGTCGGTTTGCTCACCATAGCCATTGAGGTTCAACAGACAGGTAAGGGGCAGTACCATGGTTTCATGACCGAAGCGGAGGGTGGCACCAGGACGTTCCAGCTGAATACAGCTGTCGGCCTGATGGATGATATTCCGCAGCAGGTTACGCTGTGAGAAAGGTTGCGTTCCACCATTGTACTTACAGTTGGCGTATGTGAGATACCACCAGGTATTGTTCTTTTCCCAGTTCTTGTAGATCTCCTCGGGAGTGAAGAGGTCGTAAAGGGTAATCTCCTTGCGCAGTTCCGAGCTCTGCAGGTTACTGGCCAGCTTGAACAGGTTATCGCTCAACTTAACACCATCTACATCATAATGGATGTAATCGGGATCATTGAACAACGTGCTGAGGAGTCGCTCATGCGTTGGGCGTCTGTCGCAGAACTCCTGGAACAGCACCTTGGAGCGCTGAGGCAGTTTCTTGTTATATAAAGGTTTGTCCTGCTGATTCATGAAATACATATCGTGCTCGCTGGCATCATGGGTGATGCGCAGCTTGGGGTTCTTCAGCAGGAACTGGTGCAACTCGTTCTCCATGGAGAGGATGCATCGAATCACAATGGTGCTCTTTGCATCAATGCACACATCGCCCTTGAACACCTCAGGGAAACGTTCGTACATGCGTGCCGCAATCTGCTGGTGCTGCTCGGCACCTAACTGAGTAAGCTCACCATCGCGTTTCTCTGCCTCATCGCGAATCATGATCAACCGGCGCAGCACATCCTTACCGAAGGAAGTCAGCTTTCCCTTCTCGTCGGCTTCCGTCAGGATATCCACAGGGTTGTAATAATCGTCAGTACCGATGAGATAGCGAGAGCCATGCCGTCCGTAATGACTGATGTAGAACGGCTTGTACCCCTTGGGTGCTTTGGTCAGTTCCTTGGTAGGTCCCGGATATGCAAGGTAGTTACTGGCAGAGAAGCAAGGGTTCTGCGCAATCTCTTCCCGTGCTGTCTGTGCATTCATGACGAGGGCGAAGGTCGCCATCATCAGGATAATCATTTGTTTCTTCATATTCTTTTTCTCTACGAATTTGACAAATTAGACGAATTACAACTCTTCAATTCTTCAATTCTTAACTTCGTTGACTTTCGTCACGACTCGACCAATCAATCAATCAAGCTTGTTGGTGCTCGATGCTCCGAAAGTTCAACTCTTCTTCATCCACACGGCAAGTGTTTTGGCCCTGAGGTAGTTCTCGCTGAGATACATCCAGCCACCGAAGGGGTTCTCTGTGCCCCATGAGTTCTTGCAGATGAAGTAGCGAGTGCCTTTTTCCGTGCGAGCCAGTCCGATTATCTCCATACAATGGTCATCGGTAGTCTGCCGTTGCTCAAAGGCCTTCTGCCGCATTTCCTGCGTCACCCGCTGTTGCTCGTTCTCCATCTTTGCAATACCCTTGGCAAATGAGAACTTCGGCTCACTGATGTCACCCTCCCAGCATACTGCATGACCGCTTTTCAGTGATTTCTCTATCCTGTTCATCAAAGTGTCGAGTGGCACATTCAGGAAGATATCATGAAAGTGGTTGTCGGGTGTTTCCAGCACGAACCTGCTTCCGAAGGGGTGGTGAGTGAAACTAGTCAGTGCCTCGTAGTCATCCTCATGACAGAGGCTATGGGCAAACTCGAGTGTTGTATATTCGGCTCCCAGCATGAACACATAGCGCGGTGAGCCGTGAAGACTTTCATCGAGCATGCCTCCTATATCCTTGCGGAAAGCTGTAAGACCCTTCCGTTCTGCCATACTCACCTGTGCCATCTGCTCTATCTTGCGCGTCAGAACGCGGAAATCTACATCATCGCGGTGGAAGGCATCATAATGCGTCATTCCGTAACGACTGAGCAGGTGCAGAAGCATCGACGACATACCCCTTAGACTGATCTTCTCCTTTCCGCCCGACAGGTAGAAACGGTCGGCCTGTTCCTCCAGGTATTTCCGTGCGATGAACTGCGGAGACAGGTTCACGGAGTCACCCTCCATCAGTCGGTCGCTCTCGATGGTAGCCAACATGGCATAGATCCAACAGAGCTCGCTCGCCCCCTGGTCCTTCACGGGGGTGGTCTTGACCAAGCATTCCGTCTGCGGCTTCTGCAGTATCTGCTGCACCTGTCGTTCGCGGTGGCAGGACGTTAATGACAAAACCAGTGTCAACAGGATGACAAGTTTTTTCATAACCTTTTTATGACGTTATCTCGTATCTTCGTAATACCGTAATCACGATGATATCTCTAATTACCCCTCGCCCCTTGGAGAGGGGGTAGGGGGTGAGGCTTCTCATCTCCCAAGGTTCTTCCTGAGCTGTTCCACGCTGCTGGCTCCCACGATGACAGAGGTGACACCTTGCTGTTCCAGAATCCAGTTGAGCGCCATCTGAGCCAGCGTCTTGTTATCAGCCTTAGCTTCTTCGTTCCAGGTACGTAGCTGTTGCAGCAGATCAGGTGTGAGCATGGCCGATTTCAGGAAAAGCTCCTTGGCCATCCTACTGTCTTGAGGAATACCATTCAGGTAACGGTCGGTAAGGAGTCCTTGTGCCAACGGAGAGAAAGCGATGAAGCCGATACCGTGCGTATGACAGTAGTCCAGAATCCCATTCTCCAGCGGTTCCCTGTTGAGCATGTTCAGCTTTCCTTGGTAAATCAGCAAAGGAACATCCCGTGAGCGGAGATACTCATCGGCGAACTTCACTGCTTCCAAAGGCCAGTTGGAGATGCCCACATACAACGCCTTTCCAGCCCTGACGATATCAACAAGCGCCTGAAGCGTTTCGTCCATGGGCGTATTCGGGTCGAAGCGATGACTGTAGAACAAATCAACATAATCGAGATGCATGCGCTTGAGCGACTGGTCTAAACTGGCCATGAGGTATTTCCGTGAACCCCATTCGCCATACGGACCGGGCCACATGTCGTAGCCCGCCTTGGTGGAAATGAATAACTCGTCGCGGTAAGGACCGAAGGTATCGTCCATCAAGCGTCCCATCGTCTCCTCGGCGCTGCCATATACAGGACCGTAGTTATTGGCCAGATCGAAATGGGTAATACCGTGGTCGAAGGCAAAACGGGTAATCTCCCTGCTGCGTTCATAGGGATCCACACTTCCGAAATTATGCCAGAAGCCCAGACTGATCTCAGGCAGTAAGACACCACTTTGTCCGCAGCGTACATACTGCATGTTGTCGTAACGGTCGCTGGCGGCTACATACACATCAGGTTTCATATCACTTGTCACTTATTACTTATCACTTTCAATCAGCTCCAACAGCTTCTCCACGGCCTCTTCCTCAGGAATATTCTTCATGATACATTCCTTACCCTTATAGAGCGAAATCTTGCCACGGGCAGCACCTACATAGCCATAGTCGGCATCAGCCATCTCACCCGGACCGTTTACGATACATCCCATGATGCCAATCTTCAGTCCGACGAGATGCTTCGTCGCCGCCTTGATACGCGCAATCGTTTCTTGCAGGTTGTATAAGGTACGTCCGCAGCCCGGACAAGAGATATACTCTGTCTTGGTGAATTTGATGCGTGCAGCCTGAAGAATACTGTCGGCCAGTTCCACAAGTTTCTCATCGAGATGGGGAATACCCTGAACAGGCACACTGTTATGGATGACGAGCTGATGCGCTTTCTGGTCGATGAAGAGCGCACCTACCGCCATGGCCGCCTTCAGCTGCAGCGACTCCCAATCGGTTTCCTGCAGGTTAAGGGTAACGGTATCATTGACAATAGACTGTTCTGCCTGTTCCCTGAGCAAGGCGCATGCTTCAATGGAGTCAACCAGTTTTCGTGCCACGGGAATCTCATATTCTGGCTCTTCCGACAATGAAACACGGATGGTGTCACCGATACCTTCCGTGAGAAGGGCACCGATGCCCACAGCACTCTTGATACGACCGTCTTCTCCTTCCCCGGCTTCAGTCACGCCGAGATGAAGCGGGTAGTGCATGTTCTCCTTGTCCATGGTCGTTACCAGCAGTCGGACGGTGCGCACCATCACCACGGTATTGCTGGCCTTGATGGAGATGACTACATTGTCGAACTGTTCCTTCTGACAGATGCGGAGGAACTCCATACAGCTCTCCACGATGCCCTCAGGAGTATCACCATAACGACTCATGATGCGGTCGGAAAGTGAACCGTGGTTCACACCGATACGTACGGCGGTATGATGTTCCTTACATATTTGCAGGAAGGGTACGAACTGTCGTTCTATCTTCTTCAATTCCTCAGCATATTCCTCATCCGTATATTCGAGATGCTTGAAGGTACGACCGGGATCCACATAGTTTCCTGGGTTCACACGCACCTTCTCGCAATAGAGCGCTGCCACGTCGGCCACCTTGGCGTTGAAATGTACGTCGGCCACCAAGGGTGTCTGATAACCACGTTTCCGCAACTCCTCATGGATATGCTGCATGTTTTTGGCTTCCCGGGTGCCTTGAGTGGTGAGTCTGACAAGCTCACCACCTGCCTCGATGATACGGATGGCCTGTTCCACACACGCCTCGGTATCCATCGTATTCGTGGTCGTCATCGACTGGATACGGATGGGGTTATCGCCACCCATGGGAACATTGCCCACAACGGTCACTGAAGAAACTCTCCTCTGATACGTATTACTCATCGTCAGGAATCAATCTTGTATTCGTATTTCACTTCAGATAAAGCCTGGTTGGCCTTCTCGATCTTGGCCCCGAGTCCGTTCTTGTAGGCTGCCATCTTACCAGCCAGTTCGGTATCGCTCAAGGAGATGATCTGACAAGCCAGGATGGCTGCGTTCATGGCCCCGTTGATGGCTACCGTGGCAACAGGAATGCCCGGCGGCATCTGTAGGATGCTGTATAGAGCGTCCACGCCATCGAGCACACTTCCCTTGATGGGAACTCCGATAACGGGTAGGTTAGTGCTGGCGGCAATGACACCCGGTAAGGCGGCAGCCATACCAGCGCCGGCAATGATTACCTTGATGCCTCTTTGCTGGGCCGACTTGGCGAACTGTTCCACGGCATCGGGTGTGCGGTGGGCAGATAATGCGTTTACTTCGAACGGCACATGCATATCGTTCAGGAACTGCATGGCTTTTTCCATGACGGGCAGATCGCTTGTGCTGCCCATGATGATGCTAACTATTGGAGTCATATATCTATTTACTAATGATTATGCTTGATTAAAATCTCAATATAACGATGAAAGAGAGAACGAATCCCAACAGGAATCCTGCCACCACTTGCGACAGGGAATGCTGTCTGAGAATCATTCTGCTCGTTCCTAATAAACCAGCCACGATGATGATGATGCAAAGCCACCAAACGGGGTTATACGAGAAAATGCCAGAGAAGGCAATCAGTGCTCCTGCCACACCCCCAATGGCCGCTGTGTGGGTACTGATTTTCCAGAAGAGGTTCACAAAGGCGCACACCACCTGAATGGCCAGTGCTGCCACGATGATGCTGCTCATGAAATGCGGGATGTGCAGCAGGTTCATGATATAGTAGCACAGGAGATAGCATACGATGGCGATGACATAAGGTATGGCACGTCTTTCCCTTGATCCGAGTTCGATAAGCGACCATCCCTGATATTTCCTGTAAATCCTGATGAGCCATGCCGGGAGGAGAACGGTGCAGAGATAGACAAAGCCGAGTACCGACAGCTTGTAGTACATCGGCAGCACACTCATATAACTGAAAATAAACAGGAATATGAGTCCTACGGTAGCCAGATAAAACGGGTGGAAAATAGCGCTGATCACCCTGGCTGCGAAAATAATGTCTCTTTCTCTCAATTTCCTAAACAATTAAACATTTTTCATTCTTCACTCCACACTCCACATTCCACACTCCACATTTATATATGTGATGTTTATTTCCTTAATCGTGCCACGGGAATACCCAGTTGTTCCCTGTATTTTGCCACTGTTCTACGAGCAATGGCGAAGCCCCGGCGTTTCATCTCCTCCGCCAACAGATCATCGTTCATGGGCTTTTGCGGATCCTCTTCCTTAATCAACTCCTGCAGGACCGCCTTCAGCTGTCTGGCCGACAGCTCTTTACCATCTTCGGTCTTGATGCCTTCGCTGAAGAAATGGCGTAAGCGGAAGGTGCCCCATCGTGTTTGGGCGTATTTGGAATTACAGACTCGTGATACCGTACTGATATCCAGTCCTGTTTTCTGTGCAATATCTTTGAGCACCATTGGGTGAAGATCGTTCTCATCGCCTTCAAGGAAGAAATCCCGCTGAAGCTCGATGATGGTCTTCATGGTAACATACAACGTATGGCGGCGCTGTTTAACTGCCTCGATGAACCCTTTGGCGCGGTCCACCTTCTCACGGGCATAGAGCAGCGCCTGCTTGTCCTGTCTGCTCATGCTCTGCTTGTTCTCCTGATAGCCTTTGAGCAGATCGGTAAACGAAGGTGACACATACAAATCAGGCACCCGTCCTTTGTTGATATAGAAAGAGATGGTGCCATCGTCGGCAGTATCTACTACGAAGTCGGGCGTGATCTGTTGCAGGTTCCTTCCTTCTGTCTCCCCCATCGAAGCACCCGGCTTAGGGTTCAGCTTCTGAATCTCCGTCTGCAACTGCCTGAAAGTCTCTTCGTCGAGGTTGAGTTGCTGAGCTATCTTGTCCCAATGCTTGTTCATGAAATCGTTGAAGTGTTCAGCAATCAACGTTTTCATCAGCTGTCTGATGGGTGATGGCTTGCGGCGTTCAATCTGCAGCAACAGACATTCTTGCAACGAGCGGGCTCCGATGCCTGCAGGATCAAAGCCTTGCAGCAGGTGCAGCACCTCCTCTATCTGTTTCTCAGTGACGTTGATGGCATGGTAGATAGCCAACTCGTCAGCCACGTCTTCAAGCGGTTTCCTTAGCAATCCGTCGTTATCCAGTGAGCCTATCAGGTATTCCATCACATCCTGCTGCTCAGGCGAGAGCTCCAGTTCCCGCATCTGCTCCTTCAGCTGGTCATAGAACGAGCGCTGGTCGCCATAGGTAATCTCTTCGTATTCCGCTCCCCCAGAGGCAAAAGCTTTATACGAAGGCTCAGGCATCTCATCATCGCTTCCCATGTTCTGCAACGCAGTATCGAGCGCATCGGCCCGCTCCTCGCGTTCCAATGATTCCTCGTACGATTCGCTTGAATCTGTCGATTCCTCGTTTGTGCTGAAGCTATCATCCTCAGGGGGTGTGGTTTCGAGGGCGGGATTGTCATCAATCTCCATCTGCACGTTCTGCTCCAGTTCAGCCAAAGGCATCTCCAGTAGTCTTACCTGCAGCATCTGTTGCTGGGTAAGTCGCTGCTGCTGAATCAGCTTCTGTTCCTGAGTCTGTATTAGTTCACTTCTCACCTCTAAAATACTCCTTCAATTGTGCAGCCAAGGCAGCCAAAGCCTCCGGCCGACCATTTCCGAACCTGTTCCAGATAGTCTGACAAGGCGCCATCAGAGGTGTCAGGATGATTTCCATGCGGTTCAGATAGGGATCGCAGATCTGGAAGATCTCCATGATCTTCACAATCTCTTCTGCCTTCATCTTCAGTAGTCGTGCCAGATCCTGTATCTCAGGTGTTTCCACAACCATCGTGTTGGGTGTCAGACGGAAATAGAGGTCGAGGATGATGATGAGTGTGATGGGCATGATGCGCTCATCCTCGGGCAGCGGTTTGTAGTCCAGCTCCCACGATTCCACTGTTTCCACACCCTCATAGAAGGCATCGGCACTGCTAAAGCCCTTCATCTGTCGCAGCATGCGCACCCCCTTAGCCAGTCGTTTGGGGTTCTGTCCATACCGCTCCCATAGCTTCTCCATACGCGGGGTGTCCAACTGTCGTAGGTTGAACATCTGCTCATAGAGAAACTCTGGAGGAATATGCAGCTCCAATGCCAGTTTTACCATCGCCTTTGAATACAAAGGTTTCACCCCTTCGGGTTTCTTCAGGTAGAGTTGCATCAACAGCAGCCAGTATTCATCCTGCCATAACGCGTGCCTGTTCATGAGTTATGCTTCTGAGAACTCATCTTTTCCTACTCCACAGATGGGGCACACCCAATCGTCTGGAAGATCCTCGAAGGCTGTTCCAGGTTCAATACCGTTATCAGGGTCTCCTACCTCAGGGTCATATTCATAACCACAGACGTCACAAATGTACTTTTTCATCTTCTTGTTTATTTATGGGTAAATAATAATCTTTAATTCTTAACTTTTCTCGAAATGACTCCAACCACCTTTTTCACGATCTGATCTGGTGCGATGTTCTGCAAACAGGCATAATCGTTGCGCATACAGATTTTATCGCCATATACGCTGCAAGGTCTACAGGGGAGGTCGATCTGTACCGTGTCCTCCATGCGTTGTCCCCATCCTAGGAATCCGGCATAGGGATGCGTTGCGCCCCATACACTCACCACTGGAGTGCCTACAACGGAAGCCATGTGCATGTTTCCGCTATCCATGGAAAGCATCACGTCGAGATGACTCATCAGGATGAGTTCCTGTCCGATACCCTTCAGTTCCTTCGAGGCCTGCTGGCACTGCGGGTAACGCATACACCAGTCGTCGAACACGTCCAGCTCCTTCTGTCCGCCGCCAAAGAGGAAGAGTCGGCTCTTGGGGTAACGTTCTGCCAGCTGACTGATCACTTGTTCCATCAGTTTCAGCGGGTAGATCTTCCCTTCGTGGGCTGCAAAGGGCGCAATACCGATCCATGTCTCCTCCGCTTCTTTCACCTGGAAGGTTTCCGGCAGTTGTGACAGATCACCACCTTCAGGCGGGAAGATAGAACGGAACTTGACGGTTACGGGGTAGCCTAACCGTTCCAGTACTTCAGCATAGTTTTGGAACGAAGTGGGCTGCTGCTTGAGAATCTTCTTGTTCGAGGATGTCAGACGGCGTTTCCCCTTACGGTGCTTGTTCACATGTGCCACATGGTAGCGACCCAGATTGAACCGCATTCGCAGATAGCTGGAACGCAGTACGTTATGCAGGTCGGCAATGGCCGTGAACTTCTTGGCGGTCAGTCGGCGATAGAGCGTATTCAGTCCTTTCACCCCATGGTACTCATGCTTGATGTCTGCCGCCATGAAGCCCACATTGGGTGCCAGGTTCTCAAAGAACGGACGGGCGAACTCTCTGCTGAGCACTGTGATACGGATATGCGGGTACTGCTGAGCCAGTGAATAGACTACAGGTACCGCCATGGCCACATCGCCTAAGGCAGAGAATCGGATAATCAGGATATGCTCGTGCTTCATTATTTCTTACCGTATAGCACTGGATTTGTCGATGGGTCGTTGTACATCTTCATCTGCCGGTACACCTTCATGTATTTGCGTCCTGCAGAGATATCATCCAGTAATTGATCAATGGCCGTACTAAGGTCAACCTGTTGTTCCAACAGTACGTTCAGCTTTGCCTTGCATCTCTCGCGATGCTCTGCGGAAGCATCCTGGCGCTCGGCCTGTTCACGCATGTGGTAGATCTTCAGGGCGAGGATGCTCAGACGGTCAACCGCCCACGCAGGACTCTCTGTATTGATGCGCGCATCGGGCAGCACCTTCACATTAGAGTACTGCTGACGGAAATAGCTGTCAATCTGTTCCACCAGATCGGTACGGTCCTGATTCGAGCGGTCGATGCGGCGTTTCAGCTGCAGGGCCTCAATCGGATCGATATGCGGGTCGCGGATGATGTCCTCGAAATGCCATTGTACGGTATCTATCCAGCATTTCAGATAGAGTCGGTTCTCTATGGTGTCATACCCATAAGGGTTTTTGATGGGCGTTTCAATATCGTCTTTGATATGGTAGTCCCTGATAGCTTGATTAAAAATCTGGTTGCACTGTTCTGTAAATGTCATAATCTATATGTGTATTATTCTGCAAATATAGAGATTAATTTTCAAATAGCAAACGATTTATTCTTTTTTCTACTATCTTTTTTCCTCTATAATCCATGCTGAATCTGCTAAGGGCGGTTACAAAACAAATTTATAGCCCAATGTAATCAGGAATACGCTGTTCTTTGTTCCTTTCAGCGCCAGATGTGTGATGACATTGTCGTTCTTGTAAACATCTGTCAAGCCGATGTTGTAGCGGGCATCCAGCACGATGTTCTGATATTCATAGGAAATGCCTACAGGAATGGAGAAATCGATGGTTTCTGTATAGTCGGAGACATCCGACAGATCGTAGTTGCCGTCAATAAAGGATGTCTTCAAGCTGAGGTCTGAACCAACGTTAACTCCCAGCTGTACACCTGCTTTCAATGCCAATCCTTCAGCTACATACACATTGGCCAGCAATGGAATGTCCAGGTAATCCACCTTCGCACTCACAGTGCCTAACTTCAAACCTGCAATGTTGAACTTCACCTTGGCACCTTGCATGGCATACAGGAAACCACCAGAGATTCCCAGGAACGGTGTTGCCTGATACTCACCTTCCAAGCCAACGGCAAAGCCGGCTTTCATTTTCGTGTCTACTTCGCAGCCCGTGAAGTTAGCTAATGTAAGACCTACCGTTGGCTTCAGGGCAAACGAACCTGTTGCATGTTGCGCACTGGCCGAGAGCGATATCATCGCAGCAACAGCCACCATTAAAAGTTTTTTCATAAGCATTTGTTTTTTTGATTTCGCTACAAAGATAGTGAAATTTAGTGAAATGTTCATCGTTTTCTTCCATTTTTATTACCTTTGGCTTCGCCGAAGGTACTTTCGCTCGATAATACAAAAGAAAAGAACTCTTTCCTTTTGCATTTTGCTCGCTTATTTGTACCTTTGCACAAAGAAAGGGGGAAACCCCGTTAACAGATTAAACAACAAGCCCATGAAGATTCTGATTCTGAACGGTCCCAACCTGAACCTGCTCGGCGTTCGCGAGCCGGGTATCTACGGCAATAGCTCGTTTGATGAATACCTGCCGCAGCTGCGTGCCAAGTATCCCGATGTGGAGATAGAGTACTATCAAAGCAACATCGAGGGAGAGATGATTAACAAGATGCAGGAAGTGGGGTTCACCTACGACGGTATTATATTGAATGCTGGTGCCTATACACATACCAGCGTGGCCTTGCACGACTGTATACGCTCATTGAAGAGTCCGGTCATCGAGGTGCATATCTCTAATGTGCATCAGCGTGAACCTTTCCGCCACCACTCGCTCATTAGCAGTGCCTGCAAGGGGGTGATCTGCGGATTCGGGTTGGATAGTTACCGACTGGCCTTAGAAGCAATTATTCAATAATTATTGAGAGGTGAGAAGCAAGAGGTGAGAAGCAAGAGAATAGTACTATAAAATAAGCTTTGGATATAGTCACTTGTATCTTGTTTCATTTCTCTAATCCTCTAATTTTCTTGCTTCTTGCTTCTAAAAGACATGCGGATGACGATTGAGGAGTATATTCTTGAGCATATAGATCCGGAAGGTGATTATCTCTACCGGCTCTATCGCGATACGAACGTACATCTGTTGCGCGGACGGATGGCCAGCGGTCATCTGCAAGGACGATTGCTGAAGATGCTCGTTCACATGATCCGTCCGAAGAATATTCTTGAGGTGGGTACCTTCAGCGGTTATAGCGCTATTTGCATGGCTGAAGGACTGGAAGACGACGGAAGGGTTTATACTTTTGAAATCAACGATGAAATGGAGGATTTTACGCGTCCGTGGATTGAAGGATCGGCCGTGGCGGATAAAATCACGTTTATCATCGGAGATGCTGTGACGGAGGCTCCAAAGTTAGGCATTGTGTTCGACATGGCGTTTATTGATGGGGATAAGCGCACATACCTCCAGACTTACGAAATGGCGCTCAGCGTGCTACGTCCAGGGGGCTTCATTCTTGCTGACAATACCTTGTGGGACGGTCATGTGCTGGAAGTTCCAAGCGCAGCCGACCGCCAGACTCAGGGCATTGAGAACTTTAATGATTTCGTGGCAAAAGACGAACGCGTTGAACGTGTCATCCTTCCCCTTCGCGATGGATTAACGTTGATTCGCAAAAAATAGGGCAACATCTAACCCAAATTGCTTGAAACATCGATGTGTAAAGGATTTGAGGAGGGTTAGATGATGGCCAAACATCTAACCCACATCTAACCCAGATATACCTTATGCAACCTTTTGATGCGTAATTTTGTAATACGAGATGTTTTTACGTAATACATGCTCAAACCCCATTTCCCACATGTTTACCCATCATTCTTTGTATCTGCAAAGATATAAAAAATAAGCGAAACCACCAAAAACCGACCCCTCATAGCGTGCAAAAATCCGTTAACAAAACCACCTGTTTCTGTTAAAAAACACTGAACGCCGTAGACGCTATGAGTGAATGACGTTCCCGCTATCAGCGTTTGACGTTCCCACTATTGGCGTTTGAGGCACTTTCCACCAGAAACTGCCATAGTTTCTAACGCAAACTGCCATAGTTTTCTTCATCCCACAAGGGATGGAATTTAAGAAGCAAGAGGCAAGAAGCAAGAGGCAAGAAGTAAGAGGCAAGAAGCAAGTGATTACCGCTAAAATACAGTTCGTGGTAATTTGGTTATGAGAGAAGTTGGTTGAACGGGAAATGAACGGGATATGTGGGTTAGATGATGGTTAGATGTTCAGCCATCATCTAACCCGCCTCAAACCCTTTGCAGCAGGGCTTTTCAGACACATTGGGTTAGATGTTGCCTCTGTTTTCGTCACTACAAGCCTAGTTGGTGCTCCTAACCAGCCTAGTTAAGCCATGTTATCAGCCTTCTAACCTATCGTAACCAGCCTGGTTGAAGGGCGTTATAAGGCTTGTAGGAAATTGAAGGTAAATAAACGTTGTGAAGGTGTGAGGGATGAGAATAAAAGAATGCTCCGCTAATACGCCTAATTGGCTTATGATCAACAGGTTGATGGCGGAGGAATATCCATTAAAATCCTCCGCCACAAATCTTCTGGTAATCATGTGATTACACAGATATGGCGGAGAAATATGAATGGGTTACTTTCGACTGACACTAATTCAAGTATCTGATGTCATGAACCTATCTCTTGGCTTCCCGCTTCCAGTATTATCTCCCAAAAGCCCCCTTTGTCGGGACCTACTCGACAAACGATACCTTGTTCTTGTAGCTTTTTGATGTTTCTTGCGATGTTTCTACGGTCAACACCTACTATTTCTGCCATTTTAGAGGTAGAAATATATGGATCTTCCTTTATCAAGTCAATAATTTTCTGTGACGTTTTCTGTGACGTTTTCTGTGACGTTTTCTGTGACGTTTTCTGTGACGTTTCTATGATGTTTCTGTTTTCTGTGACATTCTCGGTCATCTTTGGCACTGTAATCTTCAAAATGAACTCGTCTGTTCTGAAGGATGGGACATTTGCACCATTAGCCTCCTGTTCACGACAGATACGGTCAAAGCCCTCGCCAAACTCCTTGACAAAGTGATATGCTTTGAGGAAGGCTGCTATTTTCGGGTTACGAGAGAAGTGGGTATGCCGGATATTGTTAGGCTTTACTTGTCCTGGGAGTTTGCCCGGAGACTCGAACACCAATCGATCATCAAACATTTTGATTTGTATCTCCGTTCCCTTGATGTTGTAGGCCCGATGGCAGCAAGCATTGACCGTCATCTCTTGAATGACGAATTCAGGATAGTCACGTTTCGTCACAAACTGGGCATGCTGCCCCAGGAACGTATGCTCACGAACCTGAGTCTCGATAAACTCAATCGTCTTCTTGACCTGATTCAAGATGGTTCCCTCAAAAGTGACATCCTTGATGACGTTCATCTCAGCACCCACCTTCTCATCAACACCTTCATATCTGATGAAGCGAGTACGAGCTCGAGGAAAGAACTTCTGGGGATACTTTCCAAAGAGAAGAACACAAGCGGTGCTCACATCCTCTTCACCATTGACCTCCGGTCGAGCCTGCTCACGCTCGGCAGAGCTGATGCGAGCATCGCTCTGCTCTCGTTTAATCGCAGCCTTCTTGTTGGGCCTCACAAAACCATTGTTCTCTCGTAAGTATTGCAAGGGACTTTTCCCATAGCCGACCATTTTGGCATAGTCGGCAACAGCATCCATGTCAATGTCATCGATGGTTGCCCCATACACTGCAGTATCTTCGTAGTAACGCTCCCCTTTGTCGTACATCAGTTGCACCCGCTCATCGAAGGTCAGTTTCCGGCTCTTATCGCCCACACGCATAAAGGCTTCATCTGCTTGGTTGGTATACAGACTCGAGCTGGCAGGAATCTCCATCAACAAGATACGGTTCTCGTTCCCTCCTTATCCGTGCAAGGAAGGTATGAGCATGTCACTGGAACCGATAGATTGCAGAAATCAAACGGCACACGCAGCAGTTCGTTTAACTTCTCCGTATGCTGGTCAACTCCTTCAATCTTCCGAGTCTTATCCGATACCCCAATGGCAATCACACCACCATCAGCATTGGCAAATGCCACAATAGGCACAGCCAAAGCCTTCGGCTCTATTTGAATGCTCTTGCAGTCAAACGTTTGGTCTTCTTTCCTGGTTGCTATTTCTTGTATGGTCATCATAAGAATTAATAAACTATTGGGAATTCTTGAACTATTTTTCCATTTATAAGTTTGCCATTTTTTCTTTTATTACGTTTAATTCCATCACATCCCCATGTCCCCCATTGTTTAAAAAAGAATGGTATGTTTAGTTGATGAGCTTGGTTCATTATGTTTACGACCCATTTTTCATTCATGGGCCTAGCAGAAACACCACTTTCACCACCAGCAATAATCCAATTTATTCCATCTAGTTCCAACTCCCCTAAATCTTCAAGAAGGGGCTCACATGATAGAAATTTCACTTTCGCATCAAGATGTCTAATTGAATCAATCCGTTCAATAGCCTTCTTATTTTCTACCGTAACACCGATCCATGCGTTAGGTGGAATAATTCTGCCTTCAAAATACTCCGCCATCCGCTTCGCTCTTTTCGTTAGTATTTGATATGTATGTTGAGGAGTATCTTTAATAACGTTAAACACCTTGTCAATGAAATTAAAAGAAATTTTCTCATTGAACAAATCGCTCATAGAGCAGACAAAAACAGTTGATTGCCTTCTCCAGTTGTATGGTTCCAACAAATCTTCCGGATGTTCTGTGGGTATGAAGTTGTTCGCATACTTTGGATTACCCATAGCAAACAAACGCCTTGTCATCATCTCTGCATAACAATGACGACATCCTTCAGAAATCTTATTACACCCTGTGACTGGATTCCAGGTTCGTTCTGTCCATTCTATTTTGGTTGTTCTCATTTCAGTTCTATTTTATATATATTTGCCTTATGAATATTTGTTGCCTGTTTGTTGTAAGTGCCCAAAATCTTAACTCTATTCTCTTTTATCATAGAATCCATTACTTCAACAAACAATTTGGGCTCACAGCCGCATTCTAAGGCATAATCCAATCCTGTAATATTGTCTTTGATGGTAGAATTAAGTATTTTTTCTTTGATTTCCTTAATTATACGTGTCTTCTTATTTGTATATTGTGGGTCGTAAAACAGTGTACCAGGTTCAAAATCATTATAAAGATTACAATTTGACTCTCCTGCTTGTCTATCTTCCTTCCAACAAACCTTGACAAACTTTTCCATTCCTAGCGAATGAGCAGAACCAAAGATTAGCCCATAGTAATTGCTTCCTTTTTGAATTGTAAAAGAATGTAGATAATACTTTTTATCTGCAGGAATCAAACTCCTAAAATAATCCGTTATAACCTTATGACATTCCTTTGGTTGTGTTTCATCAAATGAAATTTTATTTTTTTTGAAATAGGCTGTAACAGCAGGTAAATCCTTAAATCGTTTAATAAAAGAAGATGCTATGAAGAAGATAAAGTCTGTTGTCGGTGAATTAACCAATTTAAGAAAAACATCATCATTAATTTGCTTAAAACCATATTGATCAAGCAAAATAAATTTTGCATATTTTGCATTGGACAATATCTGATTTAATCTTCTGTTGTTAATCAATGAGGAGAAATCTTGTGATTCAAAAAAGAATGCATTTTGAAAAGGACATACCTTTTCTATACATTGTGATTTGCATAGAGTAAATTCTGCCGACACATTAGATTCCAGTTCTGTCCTCTTAACTTCATCTAATTCATTATAACCAAATGTAATGAATGGGATTCCTCTCTTTAACAATGATTTGCAATGTTGCCGTTTATCACCTCGCGCTTCTTGGAAAAGTATGATTGGAGATCCTGGGTGTTGGGCGATATCTTTACCACTTCCAGCAAACATATCATATACAAATATGTGCGAGATGAATTTGTTGTGAACAAACACAGGGTACCATTCACGGAAACATTGCCGAAATATTTCTAATTTCAGCATTGTTTCTTCAGTAAATACATCTTTATTTATATCCTTTTTAGCCATATAGCCTAATCCACTCAATCTAATTATTCTAATTGCTTTCTATACACAGAATCCAATGTCTGCCCATCTTTGTCTTTCCAGACGAGCCATCCGTTATTGCTACTGCCAATACAGAAATCGGCAGCTGTGCTTGGGCTTGGGAAAGTTTTGTCTGATTCCAATTCCAACTTGTCACCATTGCTGACGGTATAATCTTTAAGAAGTCTCTCACGTTTCTCTTTCCATGTAAACGATGGAACAGACGACTTGGCAATAATACTACCTTTCAATACGGTAAAGCCATTAGCATCATAGAAGCCTTTGGCATTACAACCACGCCCCTTCGTATAGAACAGATGTTCTTCCTTCGGCTTTGCCACATCAAAGATATTGCAACCAATAAAGGAAGTGAGGAACTTCACATCTTCAAAGAATCCCTCCATATCATCTTTTCTATACTCAGGTAGATTTGGTGCCTTTGGCGTTTGCTTATTCTCATTTAGCACAAAAGTATTTGAAGCCTTTGCTTCTGCGATTGCCCTATGCTCCAAGTATTGCACATCAGCCTTTGTCATCGCAGCATCTTTCGAGATAAACAGCAATGCCTTTTGCCAAAACGCCTTTTTGCTATCGTGGTCTTTAACGCGTTCACGAAAGTTCTCCGTTTCACCAATGTAAGCCTTTGGCTTGGTTGCCTCATCCTCACCCAATAAGATATAAAATGCAGGTGTCTGCAACTCCTGTCGCTCATTCAGAATAGAAAGATTAGAACGAGGAATTACATACATCTGGCAAATCTTATTGCTGATGAATACATACTGTGTCCCTTTCGGATCGCCATCTATCAAATATGTTGTTACTGTTTTGCCCATGAATTTCTGTATTAATTTACCGTTCAGCCTATAGTCGCTTGTCTGTAAAGAAAGTTAATTAATTATTTCTGGCTATATGCTTTTTAAGAGAAAGAGTCAAAGGTCTAAACATTGTATACGTTCGCCCCAATACCGTGTCTTCTATTTACAACAGATTCCATTTTTCTCAACAATTCCATAGTACATTCTATTTCTTTAGGTGAGTTTGTTGGGATTTCATCTCTACCATGCGACAATTGGTGAAGTACAACTTTCTGATAAATCCGCATATCTCTAATTATCGGAGTCAGGTGAATCAATTCATTACTTTTTTCATATTTTCTAAATTTGCATGATAAACACTGCCGAAGGTATTTATCTGGAATATTCGGGTTTTTAATTACATTAATAAGATCATTAAGCAAATCATAAGAATTAAGCACACGATCTCCGTCTTTTACTAAAAAGACATTACTATTGTTTTTATCTATAAGACTCGAAATTATCATTTTGCTTTCCTCAAAATCTCCAATTTGCATAAACCTTGCAATTTCGTATAATAAGACTTCGAATCTTTGTCTCAATCTATTACCGATTGGCTCAAAAGAAGGTGATGTCTTCTTTTTTTCATTTTCATAGTCTTCCTTTATTTTATTCAGATCATCACTACCTTCATATATGTATATCTTATGTTCATTTCTAAATTCATATAATGTCTGATAAGTCCAATCTCCTGCTTGCTTAGAAGCATTCTCAATATAATATTTTGTAAGATTGAAAAAACTCTGATTATGAGTTAATACCATTTTTTGATAACAATCTCCAAATTTCTCAATAAAATATTTGATTATTAAAATTCTGTTGGTTGCATCTAAGCTAGTAATAAAATCATCTACTACTATGATCCGATTTTTTCCATCATTCTTTTTGCATGCATCAATAAAAGAAAACAGAAGTAATAAATTTATAAGATCTAATTTGGCCTCATTAAAAAAAGTCCGAAGGCTATTGTTTTCACGTAAGTCACGTTCTTCATCTATGAGCCTACATTCACCTTGCTCTGATTGTACTAGTTCTAGCTGAATTGACTCATAAAAATTATCTTTTAAAGCTTTGTTTACATCATCAACAATCAATTGAAACAACTCGGTATCAGTACAAATGCAATTTATCTCTTCATTGTTAAAGTATACACTATTAAACAGATCCGACAAAACAATTTTATCGTTCCTACGTATATCATCACCCGAGATTAAATAGACTAAATAATTATTTTTATCAAAAGTCTCGATTGGAGATTCATTTAGTAATAAAGAAAAATCTGTTGTTTTATATCTTCTATGATTGTAATTCTGCTTGAATTGAAGGATATCTGCTTCACGTTCGCTACCAACTGATGTACTTGCAATATTTTCAGATATGAGTCTGTCATAATAAAACCAATACTTAATCGCTTCGAATATGGTTGATTTACCTGACCCATTTTCGCCTCCAATTAATATGTTCTTTTTGTCTTTGAAGTCAATAATAAGCCTATTGTGAAAAGCCTTGAAATTTTCAAGTTTTATTTTTTGTATCATAATTATGGTTTATTTACCAGTAAAAAAAGCATTAAGTGATTCTCGCAATTCATCTTCCCTCTTTTTAAATTTGTCATAGCTGACAGAAGATGCTACTCCAACAAGTTCCTTTGGTTCTGAAAATTTATTCTGACTATAGTATTTAAACTTATCCTTAAGTGACACATTTTTGTGCGCAATATCAAGTACAACGCAATTTCCTAAAGACTTTATTGCGTCCTCAAAGCATTCTTTTGTCCAATCATTGGAAAGAGAGCTAAAATCAGATGCTTTCAAAAGCATATCCATATCATAATAAGTACTAATCTCATTTGGATGTCTAAGTGTATGCACAAGAAGAGCAAGCCCTTTCTTTAATCTACCTGGCTTAGAGACCATTTCCATTGGCATTTCTGTTTGATAGAAATTATCAATAGTTATATTGTTGCATATTTTCCCAATGATAATGTATATGGTAAACTTAACGGTTGTAGTTGATCCCATAAAATAACAGTATCTTACTAACGCTTTTACCACATTACAGAAATCATTTGTATCATATGAGTCTATACCATTTGTAAAGAGATACGAGACAATGGCATATTTAGGATAAAGATTAGAGTATAGATTAATAATTCTTAACCATACAGATATTTCAATATATTCATATTGCAGATTGTCTAATTTTCTAAGGATAGATAAAATTTTAAGCAAATCAGTAACAACATCTTCGAAGTTATCTTTGTTTAGGGGGGAATAAAACTCATTGATAAAGAAATCTCTTAACTTCTTCTCTTTATTTACTATATTATTTTTCCCTCTTATTATGTGAGAATAATAACGAAACAGCTCATCTAAGGTTATATTTAATGAGTTACATTCATAAACGATTTGAGTCCAACTATCAATAAAAGACTCATTTTTGGCAACTGCTATAGACTTGTCATATAATTTTGCCTTAAAAATATCAGCATCCTCCAAATTTAGCCCTCGATTATTCAGCGTCTCAAATATGGTCAACGCTTTATCTACAGCCTCATTTAAATCTTTACCTTTTAGTTCTATTGGTAAGAGAAATACTTTATTCAAGAAAAAACCAAGATACTCCTTTTGTTTTTGAATGTCAATAGAGGAAAAAAATTGAGATAAATAGTCAAATATACAGATAAAGTTAGCTTCCACATGAGTATTACATATGGATTCATTAATTTTACCAGATTTGTTTTTGGTAAACTGCACTTGACGTTCTGTTGTCTCTTTGTTCCACCTAAGAACATTATAAAAAGCGCTTTGATCATCATTGGGGGGAACTAATGAGTTTATCTTGGGGGTCGCATTGTCTCCTTCCCATGATTCAACTTGTAACATCCGATTAAGTATTTTCATTTCAGGAAGGAGTAATGACAATGCTTTAATAAACAGCCACAATGTTATTATACGTTGTTGACCATCTATTATATTTGGATTACTTTCATCATTATTTGCACGCGCAAATACCAAATTTCCTACAAAATAATCTTGATCATCTATGTATGCATCTGCTATATCATTATATAATTGTATACACTGTTCATTTGTCCATGAATATGGACGTTGATATACAGGAACTACATAAACATCGTCATTAACAAACAGATTTTTAATACTTTTCTGTTCAGCGGTAAGTGATAATGCCATATTACAAAATTCTTTAATATTCTGTTTATTTAAATTCATCTTTTCCTAAAATGCAAAGAACTTGTCTTGCATTTTGTTTTTGAGATTAAATTTCTTGGTAGTGTCGAGAGCACGCTCAATACAGATGAACTTGATATCTGTATGCTGCATGAAGTATTCTACGGTCTCATCATAGAGGTTAGAGTCAACGGTGATGTAAGCTGTCTTAATACCATCAGTGGCTTTGAACACCCTATTCTTGGCAAACTGTGGCTGCAACTCTAACTTATAAGTGAGCATGAAGCCCTGCTTAATCAGAATCTCTGTTATCAGTTCGTCTTCATTGAAAGCAAGGGTAAGCTGCTGTTCTTTTTGAGCGACATACTCCTGGAACAATGCAAGATTCTCTTCTTCGTTCTTATCTGGGTCAGGAGCAAAATCCACACGGGGGAAGCTGGATTTACTCAGCGTGAATACCTTGAAACCAAGTTGGTCTAACTGTTGTTGGTCTTCTGGAGTAATGAGTTTCCCTTCATAAGAAGCTTTTATCTTATCATATACAGCCTTGTTACGAGCGATAGTTTGATCACTTATCTTCTTATATCCATGTTTGGCTGCAGTATGTTTTGCAGAGATTGCTTCAGGAAACTGTACAAGGATGAACTTTCGTTTTCCTCCGACATCTTGTAGATTGCAGTTGACCACAGCGTGTCCAGTTGTTCCTGAACCTGCAAAAAAATCAAGAATTATACAATCATCACAATTGTTCATCCGAATTAGATACTCTATGAGTTTGGTCGGTTTTGGATAATCAAAACCATATATACCCAAAGCACTTAATTCGCTAGTAGCACTTTGTGTGCCACCAAAATTCTGAAGAAGAGAGATAACATGGCTTTTAAACCCTCTATCCTTGACACATTCTATTGTTCCAGATTCTAGAAGAACAAATGTGGTGTCTTGTCCCTTAGTGTCTTTTACTGGTTTCCAATTGTTCTCTTCATTCATAAATGCATCAAATTGTCCACGTGCTGCCCAACCACTTTCTATCTCAACATCGTTTACAACCTTATAATTATCGACAACAATGTCTTCGCTAAAATGTGGCCATTGATTCTGTCTTGCAGGAATTACACCACTCTTAAATTCACATGGGAAACCTGCTTTCAATATAACCTTCTGAACTGGATTTTTAGGCCCATTCTTAACGATTGTATTTCTAATCTGTGCATTATTGAGTTTACTCTTGTCCGTAATATTGGGATCGACTAGATGTGGAAAATCAAACTCTGATGCGTTTTTGGCATAGAGCAAAATATACTCGTGACAAATCTTTATCTTTGCTTGATTATCGAAATTACCATCAGTTCCCCAAACAAATTGGGCAATAAAGTTGCTTGGAAAGAATACCTCATCACAGATTTTCTTCAAATGCGTGACTTCTTTATCATTGATGGAAATAAAAATAATACCATCCGATGTTAGCAAAGAACGGGCTTGGAGCAAACGTGCATATATATCGCTCATCCAAACGCTATGTATACGTCCTTCTGGCACAGTTTCTGTATCTACCACCACACCATTTTCAGTTATTCCGCTCTCTTCCCAATACTGTTTTTTGTCTTGGGCAAAATTGTCATTATAAGCTGTCAGGGCATCGGCATTGTATGGAGGATCAATATATATACACTTTATTCTTCCACGATAACTGGAAGAAAGTATTTTGAGAACTTCGAGGTTTTCACCTTCAATGATGATGTTGTCAGTCGTGCCAGCATTAACGCTACGCTCTGCATCGTAATGTAACGTTGCGCGTGTAGGCGTAAAAGCATTACGCTTAGCCGCAGACTTGCCAAACCAACGGAACTCATATCGTTCAGTCTCTTCAACACTATCTGGATTTACAGCTTTCTTGACTTCGTTGATATCAAGATGGCCTTCCTGTGTGAACCAGTCAGGGAACAGTTCGCGGAGGGTGTTCAGACGTTCCTCATTCATGTCGGGAGTCAACGTTATGTGGTCTTTATATGTTTCCATTTACTTGATTATTTATTGTTTGTTCGGCTTGCGCCATAAATGTTGAAAATTCACGTATTGGAGCTTTATAAACAGCTTCGATGCCGAGAGAGCAAAAATGCTTTTTGGCAAATTCCATACGAGCTATTTCATGGGGAGTAAGAGCTTTCTTGTCGTTAATATCATTGGTGCCTTTAATCTCAACAACAAAATAATATTCTTGTTGATCTTGATTATTCCGTAAGGAAACACGCTTCAACACGACACCAAAGTCTGGCTCGTAGTTACCGATAGGTGTTGGAATCTTGTACCATGATGGAAATTTCAAGAAACACACTACCTTTTGATTTTCATTTTTGTCTGCATCAACAGCAAAGTCGCGTTCAAGTCCACTGTCATAGAGCGTTTTATCCCAAACACCATGATTAGGAGTTGAGACGTAATTGTCACAAGCATCCTTGGTGAAATCTGCAAAGACGAAAGGATACACCTCATCAGTTGGATTATATTTCACGCATCTGACTAATTCGTCAAGCTGCACCTGTTTGATTTTGAACGCTGCTGTTTCTAGAAAAACTGGAGGATTCTTCAGATACTCCTTTTGGGTCTCAATATCCCGAACGATACGCATTATGGAATTATAACATAGTCCAGTCTTTTCGCTAAGGTCTTCTACCAAATCCTGTGGAGAATAGTGTCCTTTTAGGTTGCGATCTTCCGAACCTATGTATTCCCGTTGCGACAAATCTTCAATGTCACCAACACGATAGCTGGATACTTCAGCTTTGTATTCAGCAATAGAGATCGTATTCAACTCCTCTATGCTACGACGTATGATAGCATCCTCATCGAAGCTGACGCGATAGGTTGTCTTCTTGGCAATTGTATTCCAGAATCTGCGGAACACACTCTGAATGTTTTCGTCTTTATTTAATTTGAACGTTACGCGGTTCTGATGCTTGCCTTTATGAGTATGTTTAAGCTTGGCGCCAGCACCAGACTTGCCAAATGCCTTCTCGTTTTCGTTCTGATAACTGCGTGCAAAAGTCTCGTAGGTCTCATTTGGAACTACTGTGAGTTGATTAATGACTTCATCATCTGGAGTTCCCTCTGCATCATAAACACGTTCGCCTTGCTGGTTTACACAGATACGAAGACCTCGGCCAATTTCCTGGCGTTTCTTATTCTCAGAATAACTTTCGTTGAGAGTGGCAATACCGAACACATTTGGATTGTCCCATCCTACACCAAGCGCAGAATGAGAGAACACGAATTCTATTGTACTACTAAATGATAGGAGCTTCTGCTTGTTATGCAAAATTTCGTCGTATATTTCCTTGTTGCTCTGATTACTCTTCTCATTATCTGTATATTCACCATTTGTAGTTTTGGCAAAATAGTACCCCTGAACAGCTGTCACTTGTTCTTCCGAAGGAGTCTGTCCATTGTGAAACTCAGCATATACAGTTTTGTACTGCTGTTCGAAAATTTTCTTGATGACTGGGTTGTCAGGGCTCATATAGTTAGCGACCTTGTCAATGAAGATGAGTGAAAGATTCTTGATGCCTTTAGGTTTTAAACGTTCTTGGTTCTGGAAGTGACGGCGAATGAGCCATTCCAACTGCAATGCCCAAACCTGTTCCTTGTTTGCCGACGATGCTCCCTCTTCGATGCTGGTGCCATTGGTGAACTCTACAACCCATTTACGAGTACTCAATTTCTTGTAAATGCGACTGATCGTAAAGTCAGAATAGGTGTCGTTACCAGATTTCTCGGCAAGGTTATCGCCTTTCTTTAAAAGGTTGGAATCTTTGAAGACAAAGTTCTCTTTGGATTTATTGTATTTCCAGAACTTCAACTTCACCTTTGGCTCTGTCTTGGTTTCCTGCACTTCGCTGATTTCAATTTTCAGAGTTGCTTCATCGTTTTTCTCAGTCACAGTAAGCACCTCAATTTTCTTGACCAGCCCCAAACGATAGCTCTCACTTGGGGTCAGTTGATAGAGCATATTAACCTTCACAGCATGCGTGGCAGAATATCGGAACTTGAACAACGGCGAAAGCTTTGAAAGCCAAAGTTGTGAATTTTCCGTGTCCATACCCTCTTGCGGCTCGTCCATAAAAACGATGGGATGAGTGCGGGCGATAGCCTCAATGAAGGGCTTGTTGTTGAACAGGTCTTCACGCACTTCTTGATTCAGAATCTTGTCTTCAGAGTTGAACGAGGCCATCGTCATTATCATGATCTGTGGTGTCTCAGCAGTAATGAAGTCACGAAGGTCGCTCAACTTGGAACTATCATAGACAAAAGCATTAGGCGTAAAACCGTATTTGTCTTCCAGCTGCCCTTTGAAATTCTCAAACGTATCTATGGCTCCCTGACGGATGGGAATTGACGGAACAAGAACGATGAACTTTGTTAGCCCATATTCTTTGTACAGCTCGTATGCTGTCTGGAGATAGGTCAAGGTCTTGCCTGTACCCGTCTCCATTTCTATACATGCATTCCTAGTTTCTTGAAGATTGGATTGTAAAGGATCCACTCCGTTTTCCGCTGCAATCTTGTTTATGTTTACCATCAATGCCTCTAAGGATAGCGAGCAGTAGTTTGACCGAATGTCCTCGTCCGTTGCATTGTCGTATGTATTCTTTTCCATCCCACGAAAGACCTCCACCACACTGTGTATGGCTGTTCTTTGGTGTTCTGGGGTTTCTAATTTAAATATCATATAAAAAGTCTTTGCTTTTATCTATTCTAAAAACGACTCAACACTATCCATTAATCAAGAAATAGACAGCTAAGTTCACCTTCAAAGCAGAAACAGCAACTTTGCATTTGCATAGATGTTATTGTATATTTTTTAGTTTACTTCTTTTTATTCTTTAACATTTTCTTCTGCTCGCTTACCAAACGGCGTTCTACCTTTTTGACATCCTCTGCAGGAGGAAGATTTTCTGGGATAATACCTCGCTCTGTGAGCATCTTACGTACTGCGGCATTATTGTCAACATGTTCCCGCGTGATAGATACTTCGCCTTGAAGGTCTTTGGCTTGCACATTGACACTTGTCATCTCCGCAGCGAAGTCTTTTGCCTTGATGCTTATAGTGGGAAGGAAATCGGCAAGAGGACGGCCTTGTGGCATCCCCAACTTGCGCTTCATCATGTTTGTGTTCAAACGGAAGAGAGCCTGGTCACCCTTGGAACGAATGACGGCAAAAGTCTGATCATTTACTCCACGTTCATACAAGATGCCTGAAAGTTTTCGTTCTGTCTCTTGCAATTTGGCTCGTGCTTTAACTCGCTCAACTTCCAAAAGTCGTTGCTCTATCTGTTCTGCACGACGAGTCTGAACAGCAAAATAAGTCTGTGCAAAAGCAATCTGCGGCTTTCTTGGGTCGCCATTCTGTGCGACCAGATAGCAAGCATAGCGGGTGAGCATGACGTCGTCTATCTCTCGAAACGCACCACTACCCACCTCAACCTTTTTATTGACGTCAATAAAATGGTCTATTACATCCTGTCCTACATTGGTACATGCCTCTTTTGCCTTCGCAATAACATTTGTGAAGTTTTGCCAAAGACTATATCCGAATAACTTTTGCAAATCCCTTGCACTCCAGCATTCAGTTTCGTCAATCATGCAAACCGCATCTTCGTAAATCTTAAATAGAGCCAATATTTCTTCTTTCTTCATAAGCAATAATAGTTCTTGGTTATAGAATCTTTCCCTCAGTATCGAAGTCAACCTCCAACAATTCTTTGATATCAACCTGAAGTAGGCGGGCAATCTCTACGAATTGCGCCATCGATGGTTGTATCTTATTGGTTTTCCAGCGGGAAACAGTCATATCAGTGACACCCATCTGTTCGGCAAGCCATCGATTCGTAATCTGCTTGTCGGCCAATACTACTCGAATTCTGTTTTGACAATCTTTCTTCGTCATCTATTTTGATTTTAGCTATTTACATGTGCAAAGATAAACATAATTTGTTAAACCGCCTAATTTGATGTTGAATATTATCTCGTTTTTAGCTCTTTTTGTGTTTCTGACTTCTTGTTTTGCTTCCAATCCTATCCATATTTCACTTTATCTTTTCGCATTTAGTCCGCACCCTTGCTATATATGCGCAATGTGGACTAAACTTATTCTTCTTTCGCCAGAACAACAACGATTGCTGGCGAAAGGAAAATTCATCTTCTCTTTTCGCTAGTAAATGAATCAATGCTATATGTTAAGTGCTGGCAGGCTGTTGATGGCATCCTCTTTCAGCTTATCAACGGCACGGGTATATTTCTCGGTGTGCTTCAAACCGCTATGGCCGAGAAGGCTGGCGACGTTTTTTGATATATGCATTGGAAATGGGTCAGAACCGTCTTAGATCCTCGCCTTGACACCTCTCAAATATTTTCTTTCCTATAGCCTGTTTTGTTGCAAAGAGAATAGCGAACTGGTTATAATTTGTAACCGTTTCATTTCCTTCCTGAATGAGCCTGTTGCATTATTTAAGAATCAAAACCTGTTTAGTTATTGATAAAGGAGGCACCCAACAGTCATAGTCAACTGGTGGTAGTGCTATGTGCTACATGATCAATGCATTCGTATGCAATCGTGCTGAGCTTGCTCCGTGAAATCTCTTCAGAGACAAATGCCAGCTCCGAGCATTCAGTTACATTCCAATAAAGGCTTTTTGTCAGTTCGCCCTACGAATGTGGATGCCTCCAAATGGTTTAGATGAGTTCTGTTTGGAAATTAAGCGTTTGAATGGCAATGTCAAGTTTGCGCAATTTTGCTGAATACTCATCGATTTGATTGCTTAGTTGCTTGACATCTACAATTGTAACCATCTTAATCTCTGAGCGAGAATAGCGTTCTTGTTGCGATGATGCTCTTTCGAAAGTATTGCGCAAGGTGGATATGCGCAACGTCAATACATCTTTCTCAGCCATTAGTTGCGTCAGGGTCTTACCCGTTTCATCAAAGGTTTTTACGTTAGTCAAGTTGATGTGCCATATCAGGTCTTCCAACTTATTCAGACACCCGTCCAGCTCCTTCATCAGTTCATCAGGATTCTCAGACGGCTCATCACCCTCTTGAACCTTTACGTTGTCCTCTAAACGCTTTCCAATTTGTTGAATGCGTTTCTGCAAATCCTTACGGATACTTAATGCTTCTGCGAGTTTCATAACTATCAATTTATTTGTTCTATTTCATTGCTATTTGATACATATAATCTTTGCCGGTTTCATGATTACTATTTTTATTCTTTCTTCGATATGAGTGATACAAGGCAATGCGCAGTGCTTCTTCAATCGTAATCATACTTCGTTTGTGGTGTGGCACCTATGTAATGATTTATTTGTCTTTATCTGTATTCTCTGGCAACAGATAGTCGCTAGCCTTGTCCTTGGAGATTACTGATCGACCCAACTTGCTTTCCAGTTGATTGGGCAGCTTTCAATTTCAACTGGTGACAATTTGTAACCGTTTCATTTCCTTCCTGAATGAGTCTGAGTTTCAGAACTTTCTAAGAGATAACCTTCGGGAATACCTTTATATAAAGTATACAACCGGATGTTCGCCTACTGAATATCACGGTTCCCTGTTCACTCTCATTCTACTCTGTTAGATTCGTATTTGCTGATTGCGAGCAACGTTTTCTGGCGGCCAATGGCAATCAGTTTTTCCGATTTGTCGAAATCAAAGGTGCCATACCGGTTCATCTGGATATCCACGATCATGTCCGGTTTCATCAGTTTTGTCATGAGGATGGAATTTTGGCGAATCATCAGCGAACTGGCACGCGAAAGTACCGTGTAATAATTGAATTCAATGTTTTCAGGTATGAGTTTGTCTAGAATTTTTGATTTTAGAGACGTGTCATTCTTTTGAATTCTCGACAGCCTGTGCGTTTCTTCCCACTGAGATTTATAATCATGTCCGCTAACATCAACCCCAATCAGAATGTCGTTCTTTTGTCTCTTGACACGGTTCAGCGGAATGGGGTTAAGCACACCGCCGTCTATCAGTACCATTCCGTCACGTTGAACTGGCTTATAGAACGAAGGCAGGGAAATGCTGGCACGGATAGCCTCGAACAGACTGCCTTTGTTGAATACAACTTCCTGGCCTGCTTTCATATCAGTAGCTACGGCACAATAGGGGATAGGCAAATCTTCAATGGCGATGTCTGGCACAAATTCCATGATAGCCTCGATAATACGGTCGCCTTTCACCAGATGATTGATAGAAAAGGAAAAGTCTATCAGTTCCAGCATCTTTTTTCTGTCGATGCCTTTCATCCACTCACGGAATTCTTCCAGCTTGCCTGCAGCATAGACTCCGCCGATGAGAGCCCCCATCGAGCATCCGGCAATGGAAGTGATACGATAGCCGTGCGAAAGCAACTCTTCTATGGCACCTATATGGGCTAATCCTCTGGCACCGCCACTCGACAGCACCAGAGCTACGTCTTTTGAAGGAATCATGGGAATGGTTCTTTGATTCATGCTTGCATGCAAAAGTACAAAATATTTCTATAACCTCCAAATCTTTTAAATATAAATAATGACAGAACCGTTCCTGTTCACAAGTTTTGAATGTAAAAAAAGGAGGCTTCAGCAAAAGCTAAAACCTCCGATTTTGTGTAAGGAAATGCATCGGGCAATTTCTCCCAGTCAGGAATCATCTCATCCTCACCTACCGGGATGAACTTGAACCGGGTGTTGTATTCATTCGCCCCCTGCTCATCCAACAGAACGAAGTAGCCTCTGAACTGCGGGATGTAGGTGGCGATTATCAATTCTCGCCATAGACGATCTCCATAAACATCCGAAAGTTCAATGAATCACATTTCCTTAATATGTGGTTCAATGATAGCAAGTGCCTTCTCGTGCTTAGCTACCTGTTTCATATGTCCTCCAGCTCGTCCACGATTCAGGTTGTGACACAAATCGTTGTGTTTCACATGTATAGCTACGTCATTGCCTGATGCTACAATGCGTTTTACATACTCTTCGTAGGTCATATCCTTCGAATGTGTAAGTAGGCGCAATGTATCGACAATGTTCTCGTCAACCCCTCGTTGCAGAAGGTCATCAAATGTGAAATCTGTATCCTCTACGACATCATGAAGCAGACCAGCAATCTGTTCCTGACGGTTTCTTCCTGCCAAGGCAACCGCCATAGGGTGTAGGATAACAGGATTTCCATCTAAATCCTTCTGTCCTGCTGTAAAGTACTTAGAACAAAGATTGTTTTGCTTTAATCAATCACACACTTTCGCACGATTAATAACCCTTGTTTCTTCTACGGGCGCGCCCATCGTCCAAGCATTCGGATCATGGCGGTTATCCAATTCCCGCTCCAACCTTACAAGGGTTCCAACCTTCAGACCTTCCCATACTTCGTCAGCATCGTGATACATTCTGCCAACCAAGTGGCAGTCCATAAAATACAGTTTCTTTGTTTCCATAATCTTAATCATTAAACTAGACAATGGCAAATATAAGGTAAGGGGTGTCCCAAAAGTTGAGACACCCCTTTGTGAATTAGGATAATTTAAGAAAATTTGCCGTTCCCGGCTTAATAGCCGAACCCGATGAGCTGTCCGTTATCGTTGAACTTCAGGTAGAGATTGTTAGATAGCTCCAACAAATAGCTATCGCTGCCCTTGTCAATCTTGGTGATGACAGCATCTGCGTAGTTGGATTGTACGTAGTGCTTGATGGTGGCAGGGATGAATTGTTCGGGCACCTCCTTGCTGTTACAATCCACTTTGTCCCAGTTGCCATCGACGTCTAAGTTCAGATCCACTCCGCTTTTCAGATGCACCCCGTAAGTGGTTCTTGTGATTCCCGGTTCAACCATGGCATAGTCGATGTCCTCTCCGGGGAAAGAATTCTGTACGAATGCCTTTACTGCCATTGGAAGTCGCTCCACATAAATGGTATTGTTGTACGTGAAGATAAACAGGGTAAGCATCATCATACTCACGATAGCTGCAAATAATAATACTAATTCCATCTTTGTATTCTTTAAATCGTTATTCTTATTTTTTTTTATTTGTTGTCGTTGGATTGTTTTTTCCTTTCGACACTGCAAAAGTATAACCGTATTTCTTGCCTTGAAACAATTTTCGAGTTTTTCTGCTCCGTTTGTTGCGACAAGGGCATTTATTTGCGACAAAAGGAGAAAGCACCCGTTAAAGTTGTCGCATAAACGAAAAAACTCAAATAAATTTGGTTATTTGCTCGCTTATTCGTACCTTTGTAGCAACCTTATATAGCAAAAGAAATAGGAGGTATTACCATGAGCAAGATAACACAGGAAAACTTCGAGGAAATGTATATCGATCCCATCGAGATCAGGCAGATCGATAAGTTTGTGTGTCAGGAAATGGGACGCCAGATGCACCGATATATAAAAGGTATGAGCGGATCCAAGCGAATCATGGAAAAATTCGAGGAAGCCCTCTCAACCCTTACCATCCCCCAGAAAGAGGAAGCCATTGCCCGCTATATCGACCTGAACAGGAAGTCGATTAGCGGTCTTGATTTCAAGATTGTGCTGGCCAGAGCCATTGCCAACTATTGCGATACGTTCGACTATATGCTGGAAATGGTGAACAACCGACAGAAGGTGGAGTTCTACCTGAAACGAATCAAGAGTAAGTATATCCAGTATCATGAGGTTTTCGAACAGAATGGGAAGTTCGGCATCAAAGACTGTAAAGGCAATGTCCTTGTATCACCTCAATATGATTTCCTTCGCACCTGCTATACCTATGTGGATGATCTCATCACCATGCCTATTATCGCACAGAAGGACGGAAAGATGGGTTTGATTCTGCCAGATCAACATGATACTGTCGTGGCCGACTTCATCTACGATGATATCTACCTAAAGGATGAGCCGCCGTATTTCGAAGGCATCATCAACAAGAAGAAGGTGAAGATCAACCGAATTGACGGTTGAGGCCACTAACCCCTCCACGAGGAGGGCAATAGAAACCGCTTTACATATATATAATAAAGAAGAACGTTAGGGTGAACAATACCACAACGATCTGAGTAAACCTATCGCGCAGCATGATTTTTGTGGGGTCACCACTGCGCTTGTCAACCACTGTAAGCTGAATATACCGCAACAAGCCCACCAGAACGAAACAGGTGGTGAGATACAGGTATTCTGTATTCGCCCTTGCTGCCACCTCAGGACTTACCGTATACATAATATAGCAAACCATCGTTACCGAGGCAGTAATGGTGATGGCCTGATTGATGAATGGCAGACTGTAGCGAATGGTGTTCTTTCTGGGTGCCTCGCCTGTTTCCTCCATCCTTATCACATCATCTCGACGTTTGGCAAACGACATGAACAGGGTGATGAGGAAGGTCATCAGCACAATCCATTTGCTCAATACAACTCCAGAGGCCTCGCCTCCGGCAATCAGCCGTAACACGAACCCGAAGGCAATGACACATACATCCACGATAGCATGCTGCTTCAGCCAAACGCAATAAGCAAGGTTCAGCACGAAATAGAAAAGCAGAATGCCGCCCACCAACAGCATGTTTTCTTTCAGTAGCAGGATGGTAGCTGCGGAGAGGATGAACATCAGTATCATCAAGCCGTATGCCTGTTTCAGACTGACTGCCCCGCTGGCTATGGGACGATGACACTTCACAGGGTGCCGACGGTCGTATTCCACATCCACCATATCGTTGAAACAATATACCGCCGAGGCGATCCAGCAAAAAGCCAGGAAGGTAATCACGGATGCGTAGATGGCACCACGGTCTAACAAACTACCTCCGAAAAACATCGGCATGAGCACGAAGACGTTCTTCAACCACTGCTGGGGACGAATGAGTTTTAGTACACTTTTAATCATTGAACTTTCTCTACGAATTAGACGAATTAGACGAATCTCTTATGACCTTTAACTACGTTGACTTTTGTCACGACTCGGCCAAATTGATGCAAGCATCTTTGGCACTCGCTGCTCCAAAAGTTGACCTTCTAGCACCGAAGTAAGTTTCGATAGAAGCCAGGCGAGAGGGATGCTGATGGCAATCATCAACACGACCGTCAGACAGTAACCCAAATGGTATTCGTTCACGTATTTCAGTACGAACTGTACGTGGATGAGGTAGAGCTCCAGACTGATTCCTCCGATGAATGTGAGGAAGGAAAGGAGCCACTTGGGTGCATAGCGGAAGGCTTGACAGAGCAGGATCATAGCCGTAATGCAGCAAGGGATATATACCATGCGTTCGAGGAACAACGGGAACTTTCCGCGCCAGTGGTTCTCAAACTCGATGCACATCATGAACGAGAGGATGAACAGCAGTAATACACCCCAGAGGGCGGCACCTTCCATGGTGCGCTTCTCCTTTACCCACTGTCCGCAGTTGATACCTAACAGGAAAATGGGAATCCTGCTCCAGAAGATCTCCACATGACCCACGGAACGATGCACAGGCGGATAGTACTGCACCATGACGGCCCAAACAATGGCCACTGCCACCAGTAGCCAGCGGTAGGAGGGATACTTCCTGATGAGTTCCATATAGAAAGGTGCCACCGTGTAGAGCATCATGATAGAGGGGATGAACCAGAAGGTGAGATCGTCAATGCGCCAGAAACTCCAGTTGAACAGGATGTTCGCCACCAGATGACCGATATTAGGACTATATCCGCCACCCGCCACATTCAGGTAGTTGGGGATATAGAACAGCAGCGCCATGATGAGCCAGGCGGGGTAGATACGCAGGTAACGGCGTTTGAAGAAATGTTTCAGTGAGGGTTGCTTGGTCCATGAATACCACAATCCAATACCGCTGAGGAAGAGGAACATGTCCACGCCGATATTACCGCAACGTACTACGCCATACATCATGTAGCTCTTCGGCATAGTTACATGGAAGAACATCACAAACAGCATGGCAGCGCCCATCAGCGCACTGCGGTACTTACTGAAATCACTCCACTCAATCTTCTTCATTTCTTCTTCTCTACGAATATGGTGAATCTCTTTGTTTCTCTACGAATTTAACGAATTAGACTAATCTCACTCCACACTCCACACTCCACAATTTTCAATTCTCAATTCTCAGCGCTTGCGCTGAATAAAGTATTGCAGGAGCATGGAAAGGGCGACTGCCGAGAGCAGGTAGATCATGATGCCCCAATAGATGTCAACCCTACGGTAATGCGAGATAACCAGTTCACGCATCACGGGATGCATCACAAACAAGGCTGCCGAGATGCCTCCAAACCATGCACAGGGTTTCATCAGCCACTGTGGCAGCAGCTTTACCGTTGCCACGGCACCTGTGGTAATGAACAAAGGTACCCACAGCCAAGTATGCACACTCATGCTACCTGCCACCACGCCCACTGCCGAGAACAGGACTATCAGCAGGTATCGTACTGAACTCAATGTTCTCTTCATATAGCGAGCATAGGCTATTCCCATGCAGAAGGGCAGTATTCCACCAATGCAATTATACCTGAGATAGTTCAACAGGTTGAAATCGCAGGGATTGCTCAGGGCAGCCCACCATTGCAAGAGCCAGCATACCACGATGGTTCCTAACAGGATACCATAGCCTCGCCAGCGGTAGAATACCAACCGGTAGAGGATATACAGCTGAATCATCAGTCCGAAGAACCAATAGGGTCCTGGTAAGATCACCTTGTCAGGGGTCCAATAGAGGAAGTTGACCGTCATGGTGAGATGGGCAGCGATGCGGTCAAGGGAGAACACCTCTGCTCCATTCGTATGGCGCAGGAAGTAGATGGCCATGAACAGCAGATAGCCCCAGATCATCAAACGGAACAGCTTACGGAAATGCTTCCATATCCATTGCGCTGTTCCCTCGTTCCCTCCGTCCTTCGTTTCTTCGTATTTCTTCACCAGACCGTAGCCACTGATGAACAGGAACACAGGCACGCCATAATGACCGAAGAACGAGAAGAAATGGATGAACAAGTCCTTGTCCAATGCCATCACCTTCTCCAACATCTGCATAGGTTTCTCGGCAGTGAACGTGTATTCGTTCTCCTTCACGGCAAAACCTAAGAAATGACAGTAGTTGTGCAGCACAATGCCCAAGATGGCTATGCCGCGCAACGCCTGTGATTCCACTCTGCTCAATATATCATCTCTCATCTTTAATCTCTCATCTCTCATCTTTAATCTTATCATAGTCGGTCGTGTTCTTGAGGATACGTGGTCGCATCTCGTTGTACTGCGGACTCAGAATATCCAGTTCCTCACGATAGTCGGGTGTATGAATCCCTGCCAGATGCATTAGCAGGAACGGTATCGCATCAGTCATATACCTACGGTTCTTGGCTCTCACGATAGCTTCAAAGAGTTCAGGCTGTTCCACCATGAAAGCATGCGAGCACCATATCCAGAAAGGAATGTCAAACTCCTCGTGAGCCAATCGGCCGGTAATTTCTGTACTGTGCATTCTGCCACAGAAGTGCACCCCCGGACCATAGCACTCCTCACCATGATCGGGCACATAGATCACCACCGCCTGCTCATTCTCCACCCGTCGGATGACCTGATCCACAATGGAATCATTATACAGAACGGCATTGTCGTAATAAGCCAAGCGTTGAATCTCTTCAGGACGAAGGTCGGGACGATCATAATCATCGCGTTTGAAGAACCAGCGGGTTTTCGGACTCCTGGTGCGGTAGTCCAAATGTTGTCCTTTCAAGTGAACGATGGTAAGCTTACCTCTTGCTTCTTGCTTCTTGCTTCTTGCTTCTTCGTACCCCCGTACCCCCGTACTTTCGTACCCTCGCATCAACTGATCCCAATCCTTCAGCAATCCTTCATCGTAATACGACAGCTTCTCGTTCCTTGCATCAAACATCGCATTACTGAGTGTCGGGTTATTCAAGAAGAAGCCGCCACTGAAGTCATATACCGCCTCTTTTGCCTGCGGCAGGAACTGATTGGTGAGGAACGTTACATGATAGCCTGCCTGTCGGAATACTTCCGGGAACAGCGGGTAATCGCACCACTCTCCTTTGTCGCCTACGGTATAGAGCGAGAAGAGAAACTTGAACACGAAACTCGTGAGGTTCCAAGGTGCCACCACATCCTGATAGGCAATCAACTCTCCTTGTCGGGCGCGTTCCAGCTGTCGGGGAGTTGTAGGCTTCTCATAGCCATACAGCTGAGCATGATGACGGTTATAACTCTCGCCGATAATCAGAATGATATGGGGTGTGGTGAAGGCACAACTATCCACCTGCACCTTATCAATACCTGCTATCAGTTTCTGCACCTGCTTGGCTGTGAGTTGGTTTGCCCGTATGCTGAAAGCCAGTCGGTACAGTGGCTGGTATAAGTTCGCACAAGTCTTTTCCGTCAGTTCATGCTCCACCTCTCCGATGGTCTGGTACGACATCAACCGATGGAACGCCTCCTTGTTCTTCCAGCAGTCGGTGAGGGAGAAGAGGAATGTTAGAAACAAGAGGCAAGAGGCAAGAAGCAAGAGGATACCTTTATGTTTATCATGACATTTACTCAATACATTTCTCTTGCTTCTTGCTTCTTGCTTCTTGCTTCTGATAACACTCCACACCACATGAACCAGCATCACCAGTAATACCCAACCAAGCTTACTGAAGATGATGTCGGTGGAGAGATAGGATTTCAGGAACTCCCCTGCTTCCTGTGCATTCGTCTCACCTACCAACAGTAACATGGTAGGAGTAAGCGTACTGCCGAACTTGATGAAGCAATACACATCGACGATGGCTACTGTGTAGGCAATGACATAGAACAGGCGTTTGATCCACACACTGATCTTCTGGGGAAGGAGTGAGAGAAACAGGAACAGCACGCTCACATCCACGAACAGCTCCGTATAGAGATGGTCGTAAATCTTCGCATTCCGTGTTTGAGGAAGGACGACAAATGCCGTCACAATGCCCAACGCATACATGAACACCCAGAATGCGATGTTCCGTTTCATGTTCTGCAGAAGATACCTCATTGGTATAGATGTTCCTGATAGATATAATCGGCAACCGACTTAGGGACTAGTCTGCTGATGGATTTCCCTGCTGCCACACGCTGACGTACCATTGTACTGCTGATGGGAATACGTTTTGTTTCGATGATCTTAACACGAGGAGGCAGTTTATCCATATCATAGGAACTGCCTTCTCGCGGGTAAACCACAATATCATGACGGGCAAGGATGTCAGCTGCCCGGTACCACTTGGGAAAGGAGGTCCAGTTATCACCGCCGATAAGCAGGGTGAAGGTATGGTTCGGGTAATCCTTTGACAAGGCCTGTAAGGTGTTCCAAGTAAATGACGGTTTGGGCAGTCGGAACTCATAATCGCTGGCAATGAGGTGTTTATATCGTTGTAAAGCCATCTCAACCATACGATAGCGCGTTCTGTCCCATAGCAGTTCATGATTCACCTTGAACGGGTTCTGGGGAGTTACCATGAACCACACCTCATCCAGTCCGGCACTTTGCAGAAGCTGCCGGGCCAATCGGATATGTCCGAAATGAATGGGGTTGAACGTCCCGCCAAATAAACCAATCTTCACGTAAGCTTTGAACTTTAAACTTTATGACTTTCTCTTACACTTTTTCTTTTTGCCCTTCAAGAACTGTTGGATAATCTCAAGGGTTTCATTTTCTGCAGTAGTCAGATCATCATTCACCACCACACGGTCAAACTGGTCTGCAAAGGTGAGTTCGAAGCTGGCACGCTCTATACGCTGGTCGATCACTTCTGGTGCATCCGTTCCACGACCTTCCAACCGCTTGCGCAGTTCTTCAATCGACGGAGGCTGGATAAAGATGCTCAAGGCCTCATCACCATAATATTTCTTGATGTTACAGCCACCCTTCACATCCACATCGAATACCACGTTCTCACCGTTCATACGCTGGCGTTCCACCTGTTCCTTCAAGGTTCCGTAGAAACGTCCTTCATATACTTCCTCGTACTCTAAGAACTCCCCGTTATCAATCTTTGTCTTGAACTCTTCCAGCGTAAGAAAGAAATACTCTACTCCGTTTTGCTCCGTGCCTCGCGGTGCCCTGCTCGTACAGCTGATAGAGAAGCAGAGGTTCAGTTCAGGATGCTCCTGCATCAACCAATTGATGATTGTGCTCTTTCCGCTGCCCGATGGTGCACTAATAATAACTAATTTTCCTTTCATATCTCTTTTACCTCTTAATCAGTTTTTGCTAATTACAACGCGTTCAGTACTTGTTCCTTGATCTGTTCAAGCTCGTCCTTCATCATCACCACGATGTTCTGCATCTCTGCCTGGTTACTCTTGGAGCCAGTAGTGTTGATTTCTCGTCCCATCTCTTGTGCAATGAAGCCTAACTTCTTGCCTTGACCTCCATTTTCGTTCATCGTGTCACGGAAATACTTCAGGTGGTTGGCAAGTCGTTGTTTCTCCTCGCTGATATCCAGTTTCTCAATATAATAGATGAGTTCCTGCTCCATGCGGTTCTTGTCGTAGTCAACCTCAGGAATATTCTTCAGTCCTTCTACGATCTTGGCACGGATCTTTTCTACGCGCGACTTTTCAAATGGCTCGATGCTTTCCAGTAAACGACCGATATTGTCGATCTTCTCCTCGAACTTCTTCTGAAGGGCGGCACCTTCCTGCTTGCGGAATGATACCAGATGGGCAATGGCCTCTTCAATGGCCTTTTTTACAATCTCCCATTCCTCCTCACTCAGCACCTCTACATCGGTCTTGGTTGTCACATCAGGAAGGCGTAAGATGGTATAATACCAGTCGGTTGGCTCTGGAATACCAGTGGCTGCAGAGATAGCTTTAATCTGCTGGTAATAATTCTCAACAAGTGCCGCATTAATAGGCGTAGCATCAACAGCAGCGTCTTTCTCTATCCAAAGAGAGAAGTCGACCTTTCCACGAAGTAAAGCAGCAGAGATCATCTGACGGATTTCCATCTCCTTTTCCCGATAGAGGGGAGCCACGCGGGTGTTCAAGTCAAGCTGCTTACTGTTCAGTGACTTTATCTCAACATTTATCTTCTTTTCATTAAAGGTTACGACCGCTTTGCCGTAGCCTGTCATTGACTGTATCATAATATGTTTGAAGTTAAATTTATGCAAAAGTACAAATAATTTCCGGAAAATGCGTATTTTTGCACTTTAATTTAGAAAGATATTTTATGTCTTGTATTATCAATATAGAAACAAGTACGGACGTTTGCTCGGTTTCAGCCAGTCAGGATGGAGCTGTGATCTTCAACGAAGAAGACCGCGAAGGACCCAATCATGCGGTGAAGCTGGGAGTATTTGTGGATGAGGCTCTGTCGTTCATCGAGAGTCATGCCATTCCTCTTGATGCCGTGGCAGTAAGTAGCGGACCTGGCAGCTATACGGGCTTACGAATCGGTGCTTCTATGGCGAAAGGTATCTGCTATGGCCGTGACGTCAAACTTATCGGCATTCCTACCTTGGAACTGCTGTGTGTTCCTGTACTGTTGCGCCAGGAGATCGAGGAGGATGCGCTGCTTTGTCCGATGATCGATGCCCGCAGAATGGAGGTGTATGCAGGGATATACGACCGTTCCCTGCGCCCCATCCGTCCTGTACAGGCCGATGTTGTTGAGGCTGACACATACAAAGAATTCCTGGATGCGCACCCGGTGTATTTCTTCGGCAACGGAGCCGCCAAGTGCATGGAGGCCATCAACCACCCTCATGCCCATCTGATAGAGAACATCGTGCCGCTGGCCAAATGGATGTTCCCGCTGGCAGAGAAACGAATCGCGTTGGAGCAGTTTGAGGATGTGGCCTACTTCGTTCCTTTCTATCTGAAGGACTTTGTGGCCAAGATGCCCAAAAAGCTTCTATAAACCCATTAATATCACCCATTAACCCCATCATGCCCATTAACCCCATTTTATCATATGAACATCAAAGGTTTAGACTATAATACACAGCGAGAGAAACTGATTCTCCCTGAGTATGGCAGGGAAGTGCAGAACATGGTTGACCATGCCATATCTCTTCCTACCAAAGAAGAACGTCAGCGTTGTGCTGAAACCATCATACGCATCATGGACAGAATGTTCCCACAGAATCGTGATAATGCTGATTACGAGCAGAAACTGTGGGATCACCTTGCCATTATGAGCGGATTCCAACTGGATATCGACTACCCTTACGATGTGAGTTCTGCCATGAAGATAGCCACCAAGCCCCAGCCGCTTGACTATCCCATGCAGTCGATACCAGTACGTCATTACGGTCATCTGATCTTTGAGGCTTTCGACAAGCTGAAGAGTATGCCTCCCGGTGAGGAACGTGATGAGTTGATGCGTATCACCGCCAACCAGATGAAACGCAACCTGATGCAGTGGAGTCATGGTGCCAATGATGATGAGAAGATCGCTTCCGATCTGGCCCGTTATACCGATGGTGTAATCCAGCTGGATCTGAGCTCATTCAAGTTTGAGCGAGTACAGCTGCGCGATGACCTGACACCACGTAACAAGAGAAAGAAATAAGCATGGAATCATTCATTATCGAAGGCGGACATCTGCTCAATGGCGACATCACACCTCAAGGTGCGAAGAACGAGGCTCTGCAGGTGATTTGTGCCACCTTGCTCACCGATGAGGAGGTAATCATCCAGAACATCCCTGATATCCTGGATGTGAACAACCTGATCCTGCTGTTGAAGCAGATCGGTGTCAAGGTGAACCAACTGAACCATCACGACTACAGTTTTCAGGCCTCCGACCTTAACCTCGACTATCTGCAGAGCGATGAGTTCGTACGCAAATGTGCCGCCCTTCGCGGTAGCGTATTGATGATCGGTCCTCTGCTGGCTCGCTATGGCAGGGCAGTCGTTGCCGAACCCGGTGGTGACAAGATTGGACGTCGCCGTCTCGACACGCACTTCCTCGGCTTCAAGTACCTGGGAGCAAAGTTCGATTTCAACGAACAGCGCAATGTCTATGAGATCCATTCCAACAAGCTCAAAGGTTGCTATATGTTGCTCGATGAGGCCTCGGTAACAGGAACGGCCAATATCATCATGGCTGCCGTCTTTGCCAAGGGTACCACCACCATATACAATGCCGCCTGCGAACCCTATATCCAGCAGTTGTGTCATCTGCTTAACAAGATGGGAGCAGAGATCAGCGGTATCGGCAGTAACCTCCTGACTATCGTCGGTGTGGAAAAGCTTCATGGTGCGCAGCATCGCATCTTGCCCGATATGATTGAGGTAGGCTCATTTATCGGTATGGCTGCCATGGTGGGAGATGGTATTCGCATCAAGGACGTATCATTGCAGAACCTCGGTATCATTCCAGAGGCCTTCCGCCGACTGGGTGTGAAGATGAAGGTGGAAGGTGACGATCTGGTTATTCCCCGTCAGACACATTATATCATCGACTCGTTCATCGATGGCTCCATCATGACGTTGGCCGATGCCCCATGGCCTGGTTTGACTCCCGACCTGCTTTCTGTGCTGCTTGTAGTGGCTACACAGGCAAGAGGTAGTGTGCTGTTCCATCAGAAGATGTTTGAAAGCAGACTGTTCTTCGTTGACAAGCTCATCGACATGGGGGCGCAGATTATTCTCTGTGATCCGCATCGTGCCGTGGTGGTGGGTCATGACCGTCGTAAACGGCTGCGGGCAGGTCGAATGACCAGTCCGGATATCCGTGCAGGTATCGCCTTGCTTATTGCCGCGCTGAGTGCCAACGGTACCAGCCGAATTGATAATGTGGCACAGATCGACCGTGGTTACGAAGATATTGAGGCACGACTGAATGCCTTGGGTGCCCATATACAACGAATAAGCTCTTAGCATGATCCGACAAGAAGAAGTGTTCCGCATTGGTCGCATCGGTAAGCCGCATGGCGTCAAAGGAGAGACGTCATTCCAGTTTACCGATGATGTGTTCGACCGCGTAGATGCCGACTACCTCATCCTGCAGGTGGATGGTATCCTGGTACCATTCTTTATGGAAGAATACCGTTTCCGCAGCGGTGACACGGCTTTGATGAAGTTCGAAGGTATAGATACGCTGGAACAGGCAAGGAATCTGACAAACTGCGAAGTGTTCTTTCCAAGGGCATTGGCAGAAGGTCAGACCGATGAGGTTTCCTGGGCACAGCTCACGGGAATGCAACTCATCAACAACCAGAATGAGCAGTGTATAGGTACTGTTACTTCTGTGGATGACTCCACGGAGAATGTCTTACTGGTGATCAACGACGAGAAAGGGGAGGAGTTGCTGATTCCTGCCGTTGAGTCGTTCATCAAGGATATCGACATGGAGGAAAGGAAGATACGGGTGGAACTGCCCGAAGGACTGTTAAGTCTTAATGACAATTGACAATGGATAATTGACAATTGATAATGAAAGAATCATTCGTCTAATTCGTAGAGAAGTGAAAAGTGAGAAGAAACAAATAGCTATCTTGGGCTCTACCGGCAGTATTGGTACGCAGGCGCTGGATGTCATTGCACAGCACAGCGACCTCTACGAGGTGTATTGCCTTACCGCCAACAACAAGGTGGAACTATTGGCACAACAGGCTCATCAGTTCAAGCCGGCAGCTGTGGTGATTGCCAACGAAGCCCGCTATGATGAGTTGAAACAACTGTTGAGCGACGAGCCTGACATCAAGGTATATGCTGGTCGACAGGCGCTCGATGAAATTGTGGAGGCCGGACCGATAGACATGGTACTTACGGCCATGGTGGGGTTTGCCGGTCTTTCTCCTACTGTTCATGCCATTAAGGCAGGTAAGAAAATCTGTCTGGCCAACAAGGAAACATTAGTGGTTGCCGGTGAGCTGATCTGTCAGCTGGCCAACCAGTACCATACGCCTATCCTGCCTGTTGACAGTGAGCATTCCGCCATTTTCCAGAGTTTGGCGGGCGAAGGTGACAACGAGATTGAAAAGATTCTGCTTACCTGCTCTGGCGGTCCGTTCCGATTGATGAGTGATGAGCAGATACAGCAAGTGAAAGCGGCTGATGCCTTGCGACATCCCACATGGGATATGGGCGCGAAGATCACCATCGACTCTGCTACGCTGATGAACAAGGGCTTTGAGGTGATCGAGGCGAAATGGCTCTTTGGCGTACCGGCTGAGAAGATCCAGGTGCTGATACATCCCCAAAGCATTGTACACAGTGCCGTGCAGTTCATCGATGGCTCCGTCAAGGCACAGTTAGGCGTTCCTGACATGCGACTGCCTATCCAGTATGCGTTCTCCTATCCTGACAGACTAACCCTTAACGGTAGTCGTCTCGACTTGTTCGCTGCCCAGAAACTGGAATTCTTCGAGCCCGACATCCAGAAGTTCAGATGTCTGGCCTTGGCCTTCGAGGCCATCCGCATGGGTGGTAACATGCCCTGCATCGTGAATGCAGCCAACGAGGTGGTGAACGAGGCGTTCCGCCAGGATCGTTGTTCATTCCCGCAGATGGCCGAGGTGATTGAGAAGACAATGGCTCAGACCACCTACGACAAGAATCCGTCGCTCGATACATATTTCAAGACTGATACCGAGGCACGAAGCATTGCCTCAGAATTAATAAACAAATAAAACAATGGAAGTATTTTTGATTAGACTGTTACAGTTCATGCTCGCTATCTCCCTCCTGGTTCTTCTCCACGAGGGCGGTCATTTCTTCTTTGCCAAACTCTTTGGTGTTCGCGTAGATAAATTCTACTTATTCTTTGATCCTTGGTTCCATCTTTTCGAATTCAAGCCCAAGAACAGCGATACGGCCTATGGTATAGGTTGGCTGCCTTTAGGAGGCTATTGTAAGATTGCAGGAATGATCGATGAGAGTTTTGATACAGAACAGATGAAACAACCCGAACAACCCTGGGAGTTCCGAAGCAAACCAGCGTGGCAGCGATTACTGATCATGATAGGTGGTGTACTTGTGAACTTCCTCCTGGCCCTCTTCATCTATTCCATGGTGCTTTTCCATTGGGGAGATGAATATATGTCAGTGAAGGACATGTCGATGGGTTTCAAGTTCAATACCGAAGCCAAACAGATCGGATTCCAGGATCATGATATCCTGTATGCTTATGATGGTAAGGCGTTCGACCGTTATGATGTGGATGTATTCCGCCATCTGGCAGATGCCAAGACCGTGACCGTGAAGCGCAATGGCGCGGATGTAACCATCAATATGCCCGAGGAGATGAGTCTGATAACGATGCTTCAGGCCGATCCTGCCTTTGCCCGTCCGTTCATTCCTGCCGAGATAGACAGTGTGTTTGCTGATACTCCCGCAAGTAAGATTGGCTTGAAGAAAGGCGATAAGATCTTGGCCATTAACAACAAGCCTGTTGACTCCTGGAATGAGTTCGTTTATCAGGTGGGTGTGCTGAGTGATGTGTTATCCACCGCCAAGACCTCAGCCGACAGTCTGAAGACCCGTACCATCCAACTGGTTTATTCTTCTGGTAATGAAGCCGTTGATACTGCTAAGGTGGTGCTCACTCCTGAACTGATGTTAGGTGTTACACAAACCACGCTGGCCAACTATTACCAGCCCACCACACTGAAATATGGTTTCTTTGAGAGCTTCCCTGCTGGTATTAAATACGGACTGGGTGTGCTGCGCGGTTATGTAAACGATTTGAAATATGTGGCAACGGCCGACGGAGCAAAATCATTGGGTGGCTTTGGCGCCATCGGCAGTCTGTTCCCACCGGTATGGGACTGGATGATGTTCTGGCGTATGACAGCCTTCCTGTCCATCATCCTGGCTTTCATGAATATCCTGCCCATTCCCGCTCTCGATGGTGGACATGTACTGTTCCTTATCTACGAGATGGTTACTGGTCGTAAACCCAGTGAGAATTTTATGATCAAGGCAGAATATGTGGGATTCACCATCCTCGTCATCTTGATGGTTGTGGCGAACCTGAATGATATCTTGCGGTGGCTGGGATACCTCTAATATTCAATATAAGCAAATAAAAAAAGGAGGGGTGCCTCCTTTTTTTATGTCTTATTGAAAGAGCTGATCGAGCAAGGTGTAGAATTCGGGATCCTCGCCAACGATGGTCTTTACGATATTGCCATCGGGATCAATAATAATCTTGGTGGGGAATCCTTCGATGTTGTAGGTTTCCAACAACTGACTGTCAGGAGTGTTATACACATGTAACCAGGGCAGTTCATGTTTCTTCACGGCGTCCTTCCAATCCTGCTCCGAATCGTTGCAGTCGATACCTAAAATCTCGAACTTTCCCTTATACTTATTATAATACTCCTTCATATTAGGGATACCCCTGATGCACCAAACGCACCAGCTGCCCCAGAAATCGAGGATGACATACTTACCGCGCAGACTGGATAATGCCAATGGCTTCCCGTTGATGTCGTTCAAGGTAAAGTCGGGAGCTACCTCACTGGTAACCTGCTCTTCGACAGCAGGAGTCAGCTCCTCAATAGCTGTCGTTTCTGCTTTCTCCTGTGCTTCTGAACGTGTCTTGTTATCATTGTTGGCACATCCTACTAATGCGATGACAAACAACGTCATCAATATATAAATCTTCTTCATTTATCTTTCTATATAGTTATCTCATTTCACATTCCACATTCCACAACAATCAGTTGTCCCTTCTTTGTTTTCACATCATACTCATAGACCTTCTTCACAGGCAGCTGATCGAACGATGTCAGTTCAGCAGAACGTAATGGATTCTTCACCTCAGCCGTCTGCAGCAGCGGATTGCGGTTCTTTCCCTTGGCAGCCTTTAGTCCGTTACCTTTCAAGGGCACATACGAACGCAGGCGCAGCACACCTCCAACCTTAGAGAGGATAACAGCCTTCTGCAGCTTTCCTTCATCCCAAGTCATATCCACCTGGAAACCGCCGCGGGCCAGTAAGCCCTTCACCTCTCCCTTCTTCCATACATCAGGCAGAGCAGGCAGCAGGTGTACAGCGCCATCGTGACTCTGCAGCAGCATCTCGCCGATGCCCGCTGCGCAGCCAAAGTTTCCGTCAATCTGGAAGGGCGGATGTGCATCAAAGAGGTTCGGATAGGTACGACCGTCAGGATAATTGCGTGCTTGTCGGTCGTTGGGTAGCAGGCGCAGCATGTTCGAGATGATGGTGAAGGCATGGTTACCATCCAACATTCTTGCCCAGAAATTGATCTTCCAACCCAAGCTCCATCCTGTGGCCATATCACCACGTTGTTTCAAGGTGTTGGCCGCAGCCGTGAAAAGGTCAGGATGCGAATAGGGAGAAATTTGGTTAGAGGGATACAGACCGTAGAGATGCGAGATATGGCGGTGCTCATCCTTCGGGTCATCTCCGTCGATGAGCCATTCCTGCAGCTGACCGTATTTGCCTATCTGCATCGGCGGCAGCTTAGCCAGACAAGTCTTGACCTTCTTGATATATTTAACATCTTTCACACCCAGCGCCTTCATTGCCTCAAGGGTATTCGAGAGCACATCAAACACAATCTGGTTATCCATGGTAGATCCTGCAGTAACCGTGGTGCGTTTTCCTACAGGACCATGTTCTGGTGATACTGTGGGAACTGTTACCAACCAGCCAGCCGCTCTTTTTACTTCACCTGTAGCAGGATATTCCTGCATATAGTCCATCAGGAAGTTGGCCGCCCCCTTCATTACGTCGAAGTATCTCGTCAGGAACTGCTTGTCGCCTGTATAGAGATAGTGTTGCCACAGATGCGTGGTGAGCCATGCGCCGCCTGTGGGGAACATGCCCCATGTGGTACCGTCAACAGGACCAGCGATGCGCCACAGGTCGGTATTGTGGTGTGCCACCCATCCGTCGCATCCATACATGGTGCGGGCTGTCTCGGCACCCGTCTCGCTCAGGTCACGAATCATGTCGAACAATGGCTGTTGCGTTTCCGTCAGGTTTCCCACGAATGCAGGCCAGTAGTTCATCTCTGCATTGATGTTAATGGTGTATTTGGAATCCCATGGCGCCATCCGTTTGTCGTTCCATACGCCTTGCAGGTTAGCCGGCTGACCGCCAGGCTGTGAAGAGGAAATGAGCAGGTAGCGCCCATATTGGAACATCAGTGCCACCATGTCCATATCATCACTTCCTGCGAAGTTTGCCAACCGCTTGTCGGTAGGCAGCTGCGAACCTGTACCTGTACCCAACTCCAGACTCACGCGGTTATACTGTTCCTGGTATTTTTCAAGGTGACGATTCAGCAGATGATCATACGACATCCCCTTGATACCGTCCAATGTCTGGTTGATCTTCTGTATGGGATTTCCGCTCACATCGTGGTAGTTCACGAAGGTGGTGGCGGCAGTGATATAGATGGTGGCGGTAGTGGCATTGGTAACGCCAAGCTTCTGGGAGAGATGTGCAATCTCACCGTCACTCTCCACCTTGATGCGACATTCGGCTTTCAATCCGGCCTTGATGCCTTCATGATCCTCGCCATCGATAACGGCAACCAGTTCGTTTACCTTCACATTCTGGCGTTCAAGTATATTCGTTACTTGCGCTTTCAGTTGCGAGTCGAAGTTCACGTTGAACTTCAGAGCTCCCTTCTTGCTCGCCTTGATACGAACGATGATCACATTATCGGCCTGCGAAGCAAAGACGGTACGTTCATATCTCACGCCGTCAACCTCATAGGTAGTGGTATTCAGGGCATTGGCCAAGTTCAGTTCTCTGCGGTAGTTTGTGGGCTCAGCCTCACTTGGGTATTCGAAGGCGAGTTTTACGCTGCCTAAAGGTAGGTAACGCATACCGTGCGGACCTTTGAAGAAGTATTTGTCGATGAGGGCATGCGCCTCTTCTTCCTTCCCGTCGAAGATCAGTTGGCGCACCTCCTGCAGGTGTTCCTTTGCCTCAGGACTGTTGTTGTTATGTGGCGAGCCGCTCCAGAAGGTCTCCTCGTTGAGTTGAATCTCTTCCGTATCGGTTTTACCATAGATCATGGCACCCAGATGGGAGTTTCCAATAGGTAGCGCTTCCAACCAGTCGGTTGCTGCACGGTCATACCACAGTTTCTTCTCTACTGCCTGAGCCGTCATCGCTATCAGCAGCATCAATACGATTGTTGCTTTTTTCATTGTATTTCTTCGTGATTGTTGAATTGGGTACAAAGATAATACTTTTTTATAATATATAGTAGATATATTGTCTGATTTTTTGTCTTAATTGACAAATCCCTTCGTTTTCCATTTGCCAGACCGCCAGCGGCGCATGAGGATGATGCCACGGATATTCTCATCGAGGGCGAAACCAACCCACATTCCGACGAGACCGTAGCCAAGGGGAATGCCGATAACGTAACTCAATCCAACGGCTATGGTCCAATTGAAGATAATGGCAACAACAACGGGATAGATGGCGTCGCCAGTAGCGCGGAGGGTGCCCACAGCGAAGATGTTGGCAGTGCGTCCTACCTCGAGGAATACATCAATGATGAGCACCCAGACACCCATGGCAATGATTTCCGGATTATCAGTGAAAGCACTGAGAATGCTTCTTCCTGACAAAGCAAGGATAATAGAACCTGTAATGGTAATAATCATTGACCAGCGGAAGAAGTAGTTGCCAAGAATGTAGGCCGCCTGATGCCGTCGCTGACCTACGAGGTGTCCCACGAGGATGTCGCCGCCCTGCGTAATACTGATACAGAACAGATAAACAAACATGATCATGTTATGACAGTAGGTACGCGTGGCCAAAGCCTCGTTACTGATCTGGTTGATGAAGAAGGTGATAACCACTTGCGAAAGACTATATGAGATATTCTCGCTCATGGCCGGAATACCTATGTGTAGCAGATTCTTGAGTTCCTGCCAAGGCATCGGTCGGAAGTAATGTAGCGGAAAGCGTGGAATATGTACCTTAAAATGGATAACGGCGAGTAGCACGGTGGCAATGGCTCGACTGCTTGCGGTAGCAATGGCTGCTCCTTCAACACCCAACTGCGGACAGCCCCAGTGCCCGAAGATCAGCGCATAGTTTCCCAGGATATTGATGACATTGACAATACCCGTTACTACCATCGGATAAACCACCTTGTCGGCACTTCGGAGGGAAGCAGAGAATGTAAGCGATAGCGCCTGGAAGAACGACAATGCACCCGTAAGTCGCAGATATGTCAGTCCATCGCCCATCAGTTCCGGTCGTAACCCCATCAACTGCAGTAGTTCTTCGGCAAAGAAGAAGAGTAATGCGCTGACCGTCAGACCAAGCATCAGGTTCACTGTCAGCGCCATGCCCACCACTTGTACCAATCGCTTCCGCAATCCTGCGCCGATGTATTGAGCACAAAGAATCGCTGCGCCCATAGAGAAGAACTGATAGACGAGGAAGATGAGCGAGATAAGCTGGTTATCAAGACCTACCGCCGCCACACTATTGTCGCTGTAGCGACTCAGCATCACCGTATCAACAGCCCCCAACATCATCACAAGGGCCATCTCGATGAATACCGGGATGGTGAGCACCTTCAGCTGGCGTTTTAACGATGTGTCAGACATTTTTTACAGTTAATAATGAGAGTATCCGCTTTCCCAAACGTATAATCAACACAATTCAGGGTGCAAAATTAGGAATAATTGATTCCAAAAGCGGGTTTTTATCCCTAAAATTTTCTAATTATTCCAAAATACGGCACTTTTTTATGGAAACATCCTTGCATGTTCGCATTTAATTCGTACTTTTGCATCAAATTATTAAACAATTTATAGGAGAAATGAAAAGAACAGGATTTGTTATTACAATATGCTGCACCCTGATGGTTATTGCCACAATGGGCACCACAGCGATTGCCGGAAAGACACAATCATCGGTCATGACCAAGAAAGCCGATGGCACATATGTTGTGAACACAACCACTCTGGCCAGCGATGTCAAGGGCTATCGCAGTACCACGCCACTTAATATCTACATCAAGAACGGCAAGGTAGAGAAGGTGGAAGCACTGAAGAACCAGGAAACCCCCAAATACTTCGCTCAGGTAAAGAGCGCCATTCTTTCCAAGTGGAATGGTCAGAAAGTTGCCAAGGCCGCAAAGATGAAGGTTGATGGTGTTACCGGTGCTACCATGTCGAGCGATGCCGTGAAGGAAAACGTGAAACGCGGACTGGAGTACTATCAGAAGAACAAATAAGAAGAAAGAAACCAGAAAAGTTTATACCAAACATATTTGTTTGCAGGCCCGCTATTAGGCGGGCTTTTTTGTATGTATAAAACCACAACTTGCTTATTCATGCATTTTTTTCTATAAAAATGTGGAATATTGCGCGTTTTTCATTACTTTTGCATTCAAAAATAGGAATATAACATGCAAGAGACAAGACAAAACAGGATATCCCGTCTGCTGCAGAAGGAGCTGAGTCTCATCTTCCAAAGTCAGACACGCATGATGCATGGGGTGATGGTGAGTGTGACGAGAGTGAAAATCTCGCCCGACCTGAGCGTCTGCACCGCCTATCTCAGCATCTTCCCCAGCGACAAAGGAGAGGAGTTGCTGACGAATATCCAGACAAACGAGAAGACCATTAGGTACGAATTGGGAACACGAGTAAGGAATCAGCTGCGCATCATTCCCGAACTGCGTTTCTTTATTGACGACTCGCTCGACTACATCGAGCATATCGATGAACTGCTCAAGAAGTGAGAAGTGATTCATGAATTTCCCGTTCTACATAGCCAAACGGTATTTATTCTCGAAGAAGAGCACGAATGCCATTAACCTGATCAGTGCTATCAGCGTGATCGGTGTGGCGGTTGCCACCATGGCACTGGTGGTGACACTGAGTGTGTTCAATGGATTTCATGACATGGTGGCTACGTTCTTTACGGCCTTTGATCCGCAACTGAAGATAACCCCTGTAACGGGAAAGACGGCTCCTGCTGATGATCCTGTTCTTACGCAGATACGGCAATTACCACAGGTGGATGTAGCTACGGAGAGTCTGGAAGATAATGCCCTTGCCATGTATCGCGACCGACAGGCCATGGTGGTGGTGAAAGGTGTGGATGATAACTTCGCCGAGCTTACACACATCACCGAGATTCTCTATGGCGATGGGGAGTTTGAGCTTCAGGCAGCCAACCTGCAGTATGGTGTATTGGGTTTAAGACTGGCTGCGGAACTGGCTACGGGTGCCCGATGGAACGACTATCTGAAGGTGTATGCACCGAAGCGTGAAGGACAGCTGGATATGTCGAACCCTGAAGAGGCCTTTGTGGAGGATTCGCTACTCTCGCCAGGAGTGATCTTCTCGGTGAAACAGGCGAAATACGATAAGAACTACATGATTGTTCCCATTGCCTTTGCTCGCAACCTCTTCTGGCAGGAGGGGATGATCTCCTCGCTGGAACTGCGACTGAAACAAGGTAGTGACATTGATGCCGTGAAAAAGCAGATGCAGAAAATAGCAGGGGATAAATACAAGGTAGAGGACCGCTATGAGCAGCAGGCTGACACTTTCCGCATCATGGAGATCGAGAAGTTCATCGCCTATATCTTCCTCACCTTTATCCTGGTGGTGGCCTGTTTCAACATCATCGGTTCACTCTCGATGCTCATTATCGACAAGAAAGATGATGTGGTGACACTGAGAAATCTGGGCGCGAGCGATAAGCAGATCATCAGGATCTTCCTCTTTGAGGGGCGACTGATTTCTTTCTTCGGTGCGGTGATTGGTATTGCGGTAGGATTACTTTTGTGCTGGCTGCAGCAAACCTTCGGACTGGTGAGTTTAGGACAGTCGAGCGGTTCCTTTGTGGTGGATGCCTACCCCGTAAGTGTTCATCCTACGGATATCATCCTGGTATTCTTCACCGTGCTCGTTGTGGGATTCCTTGCAGTTTGGTATCCTGTGCGCTATTTTGCAAGAAGACTGCTGGAGTAGGGTTGAATGGAGTAAATGTGAAACGTAAAAAGAAAATACAGATATGAAGGAAAGGTTTTTTTATTTGATTAGGATTTACGTCTTCATGGTATTGATGCTGATGCTGGCCAAGCCGGCATTCATGCTTTATCACCATGCTAATCATCCGTTTACTTTCGGCGACGTGATGCAGGTTATCGGTCATGGAATCACGCTCGATTTGTCAACGGCGTTGTATCTGATCATCGTTCCTTTCCTTATCATCCTCCTCTCCATCTGGCTTTGGAGTTGGAATGGTCTTTACCGATTGCTGAAGGTGTATTATGTGCTCGCGGCCTTTGTGCTGGCACTGGCATTCGTCTCGGATACTAGTCTGTATGAGTTCTGGGGCTTCAAACTGGATGCTTCCGTGCTTCCATATCTGTCAACGCCCAAGGAAGCTTTTGCCAGCGTGTCTGTATGGTATCTGTTGATACGCGGACTGGTCATCCTTCTTCTCACATTCATCTTCTATAAGATTATGGTTTGGCTCACCCCAGTGCAACGGGAAAGGCGCCGTAGTATCAGTCAGATCGGCTACTCAAGAAGGAGTCAGAGGCAGCATGGATTATTCTTCATCAGTCCTGTAAAACCCATAGGCACTCGTCTGCTCAGCACCCTTATCGGAATATTGCTTATTCCGTTGTTTGTAGTAGGAATGCGGGGTGGAACCAGTGTATCAACCAGTAATGTAGGACAGGTTTATTTCTCGCAGGATCAGTTCTTGAACCACTCTGCTGTAAACCCGATCTTCAGTTTCCTATCATCGATAGGTAAGACGGCTACGGCAGTGAAGACGAATAAAGACGAGAAGGGTGAATATGAATACTTCAGTCAGAAAGCACTGAAGAAACAGCTCAAGGGAATCTTCGATACGCAAAGCGTTGATCCTGATACGCTGCTGAACACCAAACGCCCCAATGTCTTGGTGATTATCATGGAGAGCTGCGGCAGTATCTTTACTGAGGCCAATGGTAACGGACATGTAACGCCTAACCTGACAAAACTGATGCAGGAGGGTGTGTATTTCACCAATTGTGTGGCTAATAGCTGGCGAACCGACCGCGGTATGGTTAGCATTCTGAGCGGTTATCCAGCCTTCCCTGATAAGTCGGTCATGAAGATGGCACAGAAATGCGAGACACTTCCTTCTATAGCCCGCACACTGAAAGCGAACGGTTACTCCACCACATTCCTTTATGGCGGTGATGCAAACTTCACCAATACCCGTGGCTATCTGATGAGTACAGGCTACGAGAAGATCATCAGCGAGGATGATTTCTCGAAGAAGGAAAGAGGTGACTCGAAATGGGGTGTGAACGACTGGGTGGTATTCGGTCGTTTGTTAGATATCATCAAAGAGAAAACGGCAGCAGAACAGGGTGAATCAACGGCTAACCCATGGTTCACCACGATGCTCACCCTAAGTAGTCATGAACCTTGGACGGTTCCGATGAAGAAGAAGTTCGATGATCCGATCTTCAATGCATTCTACTTCCTGGATATCTGCTTAGGCGACTTCATCAACAAACTGAAGAAAACTCCCGCATGGGAGAACACGCTTGTGGTGATTCTGCCTGACCATAGTGTGCAGTACAAGGATATTGATCAGACCAAGCCTATGCGCCATATGATTCCGATGATCTGGACGGGTGGCGCTGTGAAGACTGCTAAGCGCATCGGAATGGCATGTAACCAAACCGACCTGCCTGCTACGTTGTTCGGACAGATGGGCATCAAGCACGACGATTTCACTTTCAGTCGTGATATCCTCAGCAAGACTTACCAACGGCAGTTTGCCATGACCAACTGGACAGAGGGCTTTGCTACTTATGATGCTTCGGGCTTCAATGCCTATAACCTGAAGAGTAACCAGGTGGTGGCAGGTAAGGATGGTGAAGCCATCGAGATTGGAAAGGCCATCTTGCAGATCACCAATGAGGATCTGGCAAATAGATAGAAGGTCTCTTGGAAACGTTTATAGAATAAATGAGGAAGGGACTGGTATTGGAAGGAGGCGCCATGCGGGGATTGTTTTCTGCAGGTGTGATGGATGTGATGATGGAAAGAGGCGTGACCTTCGATGGCATCATCGGTGTTTCTGCCGGGGCTGCCTTCGGCTGTAACTATAAGTCAGGACAGATAGGGCGCGCCATCCGCTATAACATGCGGTTTGCCCACGACAAGAAATACTGCAGTCTGCAGTCGTTCCTGAAAACAGGCGATCTCTTTGGAGCGGAATACGCTTACCATATAGTTCCCGAGGAATATGATAAGTTCGACAACGAGGCCTTTGAGCGGAACCCTATGGAGTTCTATGTTGTTTGTACGGATGTGAAGACGGGTAAGCCTATATATAAGAAATGTACGCGAGGAGGGCATCAGACTTACGACTGGATTCGGGCTTCGGCCTCCATGCCCGTGGTGTCGCATGTGGTGGAGTTGGAAGGATACCAGCTACTCGATGGTGGGATGACCGACAGTATTCCCTTGGCTTACTTCCAGCAGATCGGATTCCAGCGGAATGTCGTGATTCTCACACAACCGATGGGATATCAGAAAACGCCTAACCCGCTCATGCCACTGATCAGAGTAGGATTGCGCCACTATCCCCAAGCACTGGCGGCCATGCGTAACCGACCAGAGATGTATAACCGTCAGCTGGCCTATCTTGAACAGGAGGAGCAGAAAGGAGACACGCTTGTCATCCGACCGCAGGAGAAACTGCCCATCGGTCATATATCACATGATCCAGAAGAAATGAAACGTGTTTATGATATCGGTCGTGAAATGGGTGAACAACGCATCCAAGAAATCCGCGATTTCTTAATTGATAATTAAATATTAATAATTGAAAATTAAGAAGAATGAAAATTCTAATTGTCATACCTTGTTACCATGAGGAAGAAGTACTGCCGCTCACGATGGAGAAGATGCAGGTTGTGATCGGACGACTGAAGGATGAGCTGCAGGTTGAGGGCAGGATCCTGTTTGTTGACGATGGAAGCAAAGACCGTACCTGGCAGATCATCTCGGCCTTTTGTGCTCAGAACGATGCCGTATCGGGCATCAAGCTTTCTCACAACCGCGGTCATCAGAACGCCCTTTGGGCTGGCATGGAAGAGAGCATCGACAAATGTGATGCGATGGTTTCCATTGATGCCGACTTGCAGGATGACGAGCAGGTTATTGTTGATATGGCCCGGCAGGTGAAGGAGGGGTGTGACATTGTGTATGGGGTAAGGAAGGAACGCAAAACCGACACCTTCTTCAAGCGCTTCACAGCACAGATGTTCTATCGTTTGATGCGCAGCACCGACAAGGAGATTATCTATAACCATGCAGATTTCCGTATGATGAGTAACCGTACCGTGAAGGCGCTGATGGAATATCCGGAAAGGAATATTTTCCTGCGAGGACTGGTACGGCAATTAGGATTCAAGGAGGGTTTCGTGTATTACGACCGAAAGGCTCGCGAGGCAGGTGAGTCCAAATACCCGTTGAAGAAGATGCTGAGCTTCTCTGTTGACGGTATTACCTCTTTCTCTGTAGCCCCCTTGAAGTTCATTTCTGTGGCAGGTATCTTAATGACACTGGTTGCCCTTGTCGTGATGATCTATGCACTTATCAGCTATTCCCGTCACAACGTCATTCAAGGATGGACTTCCATCCTCATCTCACTTTGGTTCATTGGTGGGGTGGTGACAACAGGTGTCGGCATCACGGGTATCTATATCGGTAAGATCTACACCGAGGTGAAACGCCGTCCCCGCTATTTTATCGAGGAGCGGTTGAACCTATAGAAATACACCGTGTCTTTCATCTCTGACATCCGTCGTTTGGTTCGTTCAACAGGGACAAAAGAATAATCACTGAACCTGCTGAAGAACTCATCACGGTCTTTACCCACAATCATGAGTACTCCCTGATCGGGCTTAGTACGCAGGAACTGTCCCATCTTGTCACCTGTATAGAAGTTCGTGCCGAAGAAATGAAGCATATCAATAGAGGTGTACATATATACTTTCTCTCCCTGATCGATAAAGTCTTTCTTCACCCTATTGGCTAAAGTCCTGTCGCTGCGAGTGTTCAATGCAGTGGGTTGGAAGAGTCCGTCAAGGGATGCAAAGATAACAAAGATGGCGAGTAGGGCAGACAACAGGGTACGTCTCCGCAAGGCATAGACTCCTGCAGCGAGCAGAGCAACTAATACTACCACCATCCAAACACCTTGGGTGTTCTCCAAGGCGGAAAGCATTTGGATATTCTCTGCAGCATGCTTTCCATGGAAAAGGGTATGGTGAACCCATCCCGCCTTAACGACAACGAAGGCTGCAGTGAGTAAAAGGGCAATCGCCCCCATGACACCAGCGAAGATCTTCATGGATAAGACATGGCGACGTACCAGCCACAAGACATATTGTGCCAATAGATAGGCCATGAAGGGATATACCGGTAGGAGATACACGCTACGCTTACTCTTGGGGATACAGTAGAAGAACAGGATGAGCAGGAACGACAGCCAAGTAAAGAGCTGAACTGCCGACATCTTCTTCCACGAGAAATGACGGAGTGATGTACGCTTCGTATAGAGCACCGGTAAGGAGATGAGCAACAGGACTGTCCAGGGAAGCCATCCGGTAATCAACGTGATGAAGTTATAGTAGAAAGGATTCTCGTGCGACTCATAGGTCATCTTCCCCATAAACCGTCCGAGGTTCTCTTCCTTTACCAGGTCGAGGAACGCATCTCCTCCCTGTTGCCAGGCAGCAACATACCATAAGGTAGGAAGGATACAGGCAAGTACTGCAAAGAGAAACAATTGTCCGGCAACACTCCAGAAGCGTTCTTTCCGTAAGAGAAGGAAAACACCCATGACGAAGCAGGGAAGGATAATCCCCACAGGACCTTTGGTCAGCGTACCCATACTCATGCAGAGGATGGCAAGCCATGGTACACTGTTACGCCCATTTTCGTACCAGCGATACAATAAGTAGAGGGCGCATACGATACAAGCGGTAAGTACCATATCCACCCTGCAGTTCATTCCTGCACGATGAACCTCGAAGGCAGTCAGGGTGAGAAGAGAAGCAACAAAGGCCGTAGGTTCATCACCACGACGGGCAAAGAACCGATAACCCATCACCACCATCACAATCAGGGCTAAAGCCGACGGTAATCGGGATGTGAACTCACTCACATAGCCAGGCAGTAACGAGAATAAGGCGATGAGCCAATGGAAGAACGGGGGTTTGTAGGGTATATCACCGCCGTTGTTGATAGGCAGGATCCAGTTCCCGTCGTTGATCATTGACAAGGCAACGACAGCCTCCCGGGGCTCACCCTTGGTATTAAACTCCGTTAATCCGATAAACGGCAATAATGTGACTGCCGCAATGGCCAGAATCAGCCAGCATCGTTTATTGTTCATCATTCCACGTTTATATTGTCTTCTATGTTAGGCGACAAAGGTAACAAAAAAATGGATGAAAACTAAAGAAATCCTTCTTTTTTTGCCAAAGAGTATCCTATCATTGTTTTTTTTACTATATTTGCACATTCTTAGGATACTCATATCCTGTGACGATGTCGTAAACCTAACTAAAATAGTATAAAATGGTTATTGGAATAGACGTGGGCACCAGTACCACAAAGATTGTAGGACTACGTGACAATGAAGTGATTTCACCGATTCGCATCAGGGCTACCGACCCTGTGACTTCTCTTTATGGTGCATTCGGAAAGTTCCTGCACGACAATGGTATCTCGCTCAACGAGATCAAACAGGTAATGCTGACAGGTGTTGGAAGTGCGTATGTCAACGAGCCCATTTACGGGCTGTCCACCAGCAAGGCCGAAGAGTTTATGGCTGATGGTCTTGGCGCGCAGTTTGAATCGAAGCAGGACCGAATGCTGGTGGTGAGTATGGGTACGGGTACTTCCATCGTCAAGGTGGAAGGAAACGATATCAAGCACATCGGTGGTATGGGTATCGGTGGCGGTACACTGAAAGGTCTGGCTCAACTGTTGTTGAATACCGACGACATGAAGCTGGTGGCACAGATGGCCGAAAGCGGTGATTTCAACAATGTCAACTTGAATATTGGAGATATCAGCAACATACCACTACCTGGTCTGCCCCTTGACGTTACTGCTTCTATTCTGGGAAAGGTAACCAGCAACTCCCGTCGTGAAGATATTGCAGCAGGCTTGATATGTACAGTGATACAAACGATTGGCTCTGCCACCTATCTGGCATCATTGGGCAGCGGCATCAAGGAATTCGTGATGATCGGTAATCTCACCCTGATGCCCCAGTGCCACCAGATCTTCCCTATGATGGAAAAGCTCTACAATGTGCATTTCATTGTCCCTGAGTATGCTGAGTTCTGCACGGCTATTGGTGCAGCATTATGCTATAAGAAACTTTAAGAGGGTATGTCAGTACACCATTGTATGGCGTAAAGACACACCCTCTTAAAGGTGTTTTTTTCATGGAATCAGAAGTTCACACCCAGACTGAGCATCAATGCTCCGTTCTTACTGGTGTCGAAATCATCTTTGCAGATATTAGCCAGACCTAAGTCGTAACTGAGTTCGGCATAGAACATGTCTATCTGCAAACCGCAACCTGTTCTCAATCCTGCATCCATACGACGGAAGGAGTAAGGACTGTCGGAGAAGGAGTTATAGGCAGCCCGTTCACCAAAATCCTTGATCTTACCACCTATTCCGCAGGCAACATAACCTCCTAAGAACGGCTGAATAGAGCAATAGCGGTCGATGTCGATGTAATACTTCATCACCAGTGGCATTTCCAGATAGTTGAGGTTATAGGTGAACTTGTCGCCTGCAACATTTCCTTTACCACCTTTCTCAGTGTAGTACAATCCTGTTTCAAGATACAAAGGACCGCGAGGCATCACAGAGAAGCCTGCTGCCATTCCTACGTTCAGACCGGCCTTCACATCACTTCCATCGAGATACTTGTCATCACTGTTCACTGTAGTGAAGGCAGGACCGAGTCGGAAGCCGAAAAACGCATCGTCGTTCCAATAGTAGCCGCGGTGATTGCGGTGACTGTAGTCAAGACGACCGCTACGCTGGTTGTAGTACTTACTATGGCGATAGCTTTGCGCCTGTATGGGCATGACAGTCAGCAGACTGAGCATGGTCATGATAATAGTCTTTTTCATTCTCTCTTCGGGTTTTAGTACAACAATCTTTTCTTTATCGGTGGCAAAGTAACGAAAAACCCCGCAAACGCTTGCGGGGTTTTTTCCTAATTGTTAAGGGGAAATCCCTATTTATGCCTCTCGTTGCTTGGTACCCATACGAGCCTCCACAACGTTGATGATGTAGTCGCCCAGTTTCTCGCACTCACTGATGATATCCATGTAGATGGTACCGATGCCATAGGTATAGACATGGTTGTTCACATCGTTGATGTTCTGACTCTTCAGCTGGTCGCGGAAATTGTTGATCTCGTTCTCGATATTGAACGAACGGTTCACATTAAAGCTCTCCTTTCGTCCGCCCATCAGATTATTCAACTGTGTGAGGGCACTATCGGTGAGTTCCATCATCTGGTGCATGTGCTCATACTGACGGGTGGTGAAGTGTTCGTTCTTACCTTGCACCTTACGGTTAATGGTGCGGGCCATATTGTAACAGGAATCACCAATACTCTCCAGTTCGGAGATCTCACGGAGCATGGCACGGATCTTAGCCTTCGTTTCGTCAGATAGATGAGCATCCGACACCTGTTCCAGATAGGTGGCAATCTCTATCTCCATATTATCTGAAATACTCTCATATTTCTCAATACGTGTATAGAGCTTGTTAAATTTCTGATCGTCTTTCTCGGTAAGCAGTTCACGCACCATATTGAACATGCGCTGCATACGCTCACTGAAGCTGACAATCTCTTTTTGGGCCTCGAGCACGGAGAGCTCAGGGGTTTTCATGAAACCAGCTGTAATGAAGTGCAGACGGAAGTCCTCTTCCTCATCCACTTTCTTGGTTTTGATAACCCAGCACACAAAGCGTTCAATCTGAGGGATCAACCAGATAAGGATACCAGCATTGATGATGTTGAAGCAAGAGTGGAAGGCAGCCAGCACGAAGTTCAGTTTTTCGTTGGAATCCATGTTGTTCATATCCTTACCCAGCAAGTTTCCTACAAAGTCAACGAGCCAGACCACACCATCGATAAACCAATGGAAAACAAACAAAATCCAGATCACACCGAACACATTGAAGAACATGTGGGCGAGGGCAGCTCGACGAGCCTGTGTGTTAGCCGATAGCGCTGCGAGGTTTGAGGTGATGGTGGTGCCGATATTCTCACCCAGCACCAATGCGATACCCTGATAGATAGGCATGGCACCCGTGGAACAGAGTAACATGGTGATGGCCATGACGGCAGCACTTGATTGCACGCAGAAGGTCATGATACCACCTAAGAACAGGAAGATGATCGTTGTGAGGAACGAGTTGGGGTCGAACGACCGGAAAAAGGCTGTTACGGTCTCGTTATGACCTAAGTCCATGGCTGTACCCGTGGCTTTCAGGGTGGTCAGACCCAGTAGCAGGAAGGCCAGACCGAAGAGGAAGTCACCGACATACCGGTGTTTCTTCAGATAGATCAGGATGATGCCGAGGAAGAATCCGGGATAGACGGCCACACTGATGTCGAAAGATGTTCCCAGTGCCATGATCCACGCCGTCAGCGTAGTACCGATATTGGCACCCATGATGACGGAGATAGCCTGCGCCAAGGTGAGCAGTCCGGCATTTACGAACGAGACAGTCATGACAGTAGTTGCTGTTGATGACTGCACAGAGGCTGTAACGACAGCACCTGTAAGGAGTCCAGTGAAACGATTCGTGGTCATGGCACCCAAGGCGTGTCGTAATTGCGGACCTGCCATCTTCTGCAGGGCCTCACTCATCGACTTCATACCGAACATCAGCAAAGCCAATGAGCCTAAAAGCTTAAAGACAATCCAAATAGACATACTGATAGTATAATAATTCTTAATTCCTCATCCTTCTTTCGAAAATTTGAAGGCTCTCCTCCAAAAAATCCCTATCTTTGTCAAAAAAAAGATCGAATATGGCTAAAACCATCCAAATTTTCTGCAAAAATAATAATAAAAAATTAGAAATCCCCATCGGAAGCACACTTTCTGATATTTTTTCTGCATTCGGGCTCGAAATGAAGTACGGACCGATCTGTGCAAGAGTGAATAACAAGGTGGAAGGGATGCATTTTCGTGTTTATAATCCCAAAACGGTGGAGTTCCTCGACATTACCGCTCCCAGTGGGGCACGTACCTATACTCGTACGCTGTTCTTCGTACTCTGCAAGGCTATGCACGACCTCTACGACGAGTGTTCGGTGAGTATTGACACACCAGTGAGCAATGGTTACTACGTGGATCTGCAGATTGGTAGGCCCGTCACCTTGAAAGATGTGGGCGATATCCGAGACCGTATGAACGAGATTATCCAGGCCGCCCTGCCCATCCATCGTCATGAGACCACTACCGAAGAGGCCATCAGTCTGTTCGAGAAGATCGGTGCCACCTCGAAGGTGAAGCTTCTCAAGAGTACAGGCAAGTGTTACACCGTGTTCTACGACATCGATGGTTACTACGACTACTATTACGGGGCACTGCTCACCAATACGTCACAGCTGTACTTGTTCGGCGTGGAGAAATATTTCGACGGCCTGCTGCTTCGCATCCCCTCGAATACAGAGCCTGACGAGCTTGGTGAGATTACCCATCAGGACAAGATGTTCAGCATCTTCCGTGAACACCATAGCTGGCAGAAGATTCTTGGTATGCGCACCATTGGCGATCTGAACGAACTGATAGAAAAAGGATGGGCTTCACAACTCATTCAGGTATCGGAAGCCCTGCAGGAGAAGAAGATTGCCCAGATTGCCGACGAGATAGCTAATAGGAAGGGCATACGCATGGTGCTGATTGCCGGTCCTTCATCATCCGGCAAGACCACCACCTGCAAACGACTGTCGGTGCAACTGGTTACCAATGGCTACAAGCCGGTGCCTATCTCGCTTGATGACTACTTTGTGGATCGTGAGAAGACACCACGTGATAAAACGGGTGACTATGACTACGAGCATCTTCATTCACTGAACCTCCCCTTGTTGAACGAGCAGCTCAAGGCCCTCTTTGCAGGAGAGGAGATACAGTTACCCAAATATAACTTCCAGACAGGCAAGAGCACGATGAACGGACGACGTCTGCAGTTGCACGACGATGAGATTTTGATTGTGGAGGGTATCCATGCCCTGAACCCTGAGTTGACAGCAGAGATTCCTCGCAACCAGATATACCGTGTGTATGCCTCGGCACTTACCACCTTGCTGCTTGATGCACATAATTATATCCCCACCACCGACAACCGTCTGCTGCGCCGCATCATCCGCGATTATAAGTACCGCGGGGTAAGTGCACGTGAGACCATTCATCGATGGGCAAGTGTTAGGGCGGGCGAGAACAGATGGATCTTTCCCTTCCAGGAGAATGCCGATGCGATGTTCAACACCGCTATGCTCTTTGAGCTGGCTGTGATTAAAGGACAGGCGGAGCCAATGCTCGAACAGGTTCCTGAGAACTGTGTCGAATATGCAGAAGCCCATCGTCTGCTGAAGTTCCTGAAATACATCAAACCTATTCCCGATAGTGATATCCCTCCCACCTCTTTATTAAGAGAGTTCCTTGGTGGGTCATCATTTAAGTATTAAGGAATCTGTTGCACCCAAAACGTATTGCCATTCAAAAACCATTCATTTTGGGTGGCAATATGTGCATTTTTATTCGAAAATGCTTGGCCGTTTCGCAAAAAATAGCGAACTTTGCACCCGATTTTGCAAAAATATAGAATTCAAAGACATATACGTATGGCAGAACAACTTGAAGTGAAAGAGCTCGACCAGGTGGTCGTACGCTTCTCTGGTGACTCCGGCGATGGTATGCAGCTTGCCGGTAACATTTTCTCTACGGTCAGTGCCACCGTAGGTAACGGTATCTCTACGTTTCCCGACTATCCCGCAGATATCCGTGCCCCGCAAGGATCACTGACAGGTGTGAGCGGATTCCAGGTGCACATCGGTGCGGGAAAGGTCTATACGCCTGGTGATCTGTGTGATGTACTGGTGGCCATGAATGCCGCAGCGCTGAAGACTCAGTATCGCTACGCCAAGCCACAGGCTACCATCATCATCGATACAGACTCCTTCGGACCGAATGATCTCAAGAAGGCTGCGTTCCAGACAGAGGATTATCTGGGAGAGATGGGTATTGATCCCGACCGTGTGATTCAGTGTCCACTGACAACCATGGTAAAAGAGTGTCTTCAAGACAGCGGTATGGACAACAAGGCTGTCCTCAAGTGCCGTAATATGTTCGCCCTCGGATTGGTATGCTGGCTGTTCAACCGTGATCTGAACCTGGTGGCTAATTTCCTTCGTGAGAAGTTTGCCAAGAAACCAGCTATCGCCGAGAACAACATCAAGGTGGTACAGGCAGGTTTCGACTATGGTCATAACACTCATGCCAGTGTTCCCGCCACCTATCGTATTGAATCTAAGGAAAAGGTGCCTGGAAGATATATGGATATCACAGGTAATAAGGCTACTGCCTACGGACTGATTGCTGCTGCTGAGAAAGCAGGTCTCCGTCTTTATCTGGGTAGCTATCCTATTACTCCTGCCACCGATATCCTTCATGAATTGTCTAAGCACAAGAGCTGCGGTGTTATCACCGTTCAGTGCGAGGATGAGATCAGCGGTTGTGCCAGTTCAGTAGGTGCTGCCTTTGCAGGTGCCCTGGCTGTAACCTCTACCTCTGGTCCTGGTATCTGTCTGAAGTCAGAGGCCATGAACCTGGCAGTAATCGATGAGCTCCCGCTGGTAATCGTTGATGTTCAGCGTGGCGGTCCTTCAACAGGTCTTCCCACCAAGAGTGAACAGACCGACTTGCTGCAGGCGCTCTATGGAAGAAATGGTGAGAGTCCGATGCCCGTGATTGCAGCCACCAGTCCTACCGACTGCTTTGATGCTGCCTACGAGGCTTCTAAGATTGCCTTGGAGCATCTTACTCCTGTGGTATTGCTCACCGATGCTTTCATCGCTAATGGCTCTGCCGCTTGGAAACTGCCGAAGATGGAAGAGCTGCCTGTCATCAAGCCTCACTATGTGACTCCTGAGATGAAGGGTAACTACACCCCGTATTTCCGCGATGAGGAGACCAAGGTGCGCTATTGGGCTATTCCTGGACAGGAAGGCTACACCCACATCCTTGGTGGTCTGGAGAAAGACGGTAAGACAGGTGCTATCTCTACAGAACCTGAGAACCATGATATGATGTGCCGTCTGCGTGCAGAGAAGGTGGCAAAGATTCCTGTTCCCGACCTGACGGTTGAAGGCGATAAGGATGCCGACCTGCTCATTGTGGGCTTCGGTTCTACTTACGGTCATCTGCATGCTGCCATGGACGAGCTTCGTGCAAAAGGCAACAAGGTGGCCTTGGCCCAGTTCAAGTACATCAACCCGCTGCCGAAGAATACAGCAGAGGTGCTCTCTAAGTATAAGAAAGTAGTGGTAGCAGAACAGAACCTCGGACAGCTTGCCGCATACCTGCGTTCTAAGGTAGATGGTTTCGTTCCCTATCAGTTCAATCAGGTAAAGGGACAGCCTTTCGTGGTGAGTGAACTCGTAAATGCATTCGAACAGATAATCAAGAATTAAATGAGTATGTTTACAGCAAATGATTATAAAAAGGGACAGCCCCGTTGGTGTCCCGGTTGCGGCGATCACTTCTTCCTTGCTTCGCTGCATAAGGCCATGGCCGAGGTAGGTGTTGCACCTCATGAGATGGCCGTGATCTCAGGTATCGGTTGTTCCAGCCGTCTGCCTTATTATGTCAGCACTTATGCCATGCAGACCATTCATGGTCGTGCTGCTTCTATTGCCACTGGTGCCAAGGTTGTCAATCCCGACCTCACCATCTGGCAGATCTCAGGCGATGGCGACGGACTGGCTATTGGTGGTAACCACTTCATCCATGCCATGCGCCGTAATATCGACCTGAACATGATTCTGCTGAACAACAGGATCTATGGTCTGACCAAAGGTCAGTACTCGCCGACCTCTCCTCGCGGATTCGTCAGCAAGTCATCTCCTTATGGTACAGTAGAAGATCCGTTCCGTCCTGCTGAGCTCTGCTTCGGTGCTCGCGGTAAGTTCTTTGCCCGTTCGGTGGCTACCGATAATGCCGAGACAGTGGAGATCCTGAAGGCTGCCTACAACCATAAAGGTGCTGCTGTGTGCGAGATTCTGCAGAACTGCGTCATCTTCAACAACGGCTGCTACGATCCCATCTATACCAAGGAAGGTCGTAAGAAGAACTGTATCTATGTACGCCACGGCGAGAAGCTGGTGTTCGGCGAGAACAACGAGTTCGGTCTGGTACAGGATGGTTTCGGACTGAAGGTGGTGACGATCGGTCAGGATGGTTATACCCTTGATGATGTATTGGTACATGATGCTCACTGCGAGGATGATACCCTGCAACTGAAGTTGGCCATGATGGACAATGAGCATGGCTTCCCTGTAGCACTTGGTGTGATTCGCGATGTGGCTGCTCCTACCTATAACGAAGCCGTGCATGCACAGCTCGCTGAGGTCTCAGGACAGAAGAAGTACCATAACTTCATGGAATTGCTTGAAACGAACGATACTTGGGAGGTGAAATAATCACCCCCCAAGTACCTATCTCTGAAAACTATTTACTAACTAACAATCCTTGCTTATGAAGCGATTTCTCTTTACAACGATTCTCATGCTGGCGATGCTGAAAGGTGTTGCCCAGCAAATCACGTCAGCCCTTACTGTCTATCCCGATTTCCGTCCGGCTACTATTCTGTTGACAAATGGGGGGAAGCTGAAGGTTCCTTTGGCAAACGTTTTCTTGAAAAACAGTTCCCTTCTTTACATGAGTGATAAGCTGGTCAAAGAGGCTGACATGAAGAGGGTGATGCAAGTCGATTTCGACGACCGCACCTATATCCGTATTGACAGTGTGTTGGCTTATCAGGTGGGTGCTGTTGGAGAGAATGCGCTCTATTGTGCCAACGTAATCGATCTGAAATCCTATAAACAGACGATTGCCAACAGTGCGAACATCACGAACCTCGACCTGAGCAATCTCACCAACATGAACATGCTCAGCTTCAACACCATTGATGCTATCGGGAAGGATAGTGTGCAGTTTCCTGTTATCCCTATCTACTATTTCCGCATAGACAACAAGTTCGTGCTTGTTCATGAGCGACATCTCAAACGCTTCCTGTCCAAAGAGAAAGTCAGACTCATGGAGTCGGCCACGAATCTTCCGAAATTCAGCTGGACCGATGAGCAGTCGCTGCTGAAGATGCTGGAGATGCTCAAATAGGATTTCCTACAATTTCTCGCCGTAACACAGATCACCTGCATCGCCGAATCCGGGAACAATATACTTATGCTCGTTCATACCTGGGTCGATGGCGGCGCACCAAACAATAGCGTTTTCAGGTAAGGTCTGTTTCACCATGTCTATGCCTTCCGGTGTGGCAATCACGCAGGCAACATGAATCTGCTTGGGCTTACCTGTTTTCACCAGGGCCTCAATGGCAGCAGCCATGCTTCCACCAGTGGCGAGCATGGGGTCGGCAATAATCAGTGTTTTCCCCTTCACGCTGGGCGAAGCCATATATTCCGTATGGATACCCACCTCGGTATGTTCACGATTGGTGTACATACGATAGGCTGATACGAAGGCATTCTCAGCCTTGTCGAAAACCTGCAGGAAACCTTCGTGGAACGGTAATCCGGCCCTAAGCACTGTAGCCACCACAATCTCATCCTTTGGCAAGGGGATGTCGAGGGTTCCCAACGGAGTGGTTACGGTCTTCGACTTGTATTCCAATGTCTTCGACAGCTCAAAGGCCATCATCTCGCCAACCCGTTTGATATTGTTTCTGAAAAGCAGGCGGTTCTGCTGATACTTCTTGTCGCGCAACTCAGCCATGTACTGGTTCATGATGCTGTTGCTTTCACTGAAATTGATTACTTGCATAGTTGTATATGAAATTAAGCGCAAAGATACTTTCGCTCGACAAAGTTAGTAAAAGTTGAAACAATTTTGCAAAGTCAGTTTTGCAAAAGAGCGAAGTCGGTCGGAATTTTTAATTTCTTTAACCTAAAAAGAATTGTGTGCGCGCAAAATAATCTAATTTCTTGATTCTTAATTCTTAATAAATTCGTAACTTTGCAGCCGTGATTAAAGGTATTAGGTTTTCCCTTCTACTGAAAGATTGATTGAGGATTCATAACTTAAATTTTATAGATAATATGGCAAAGTTAGATTTGACACAGTATGGCATCACAGGTTCAACTGTGATTGCTCATAACCCGTCGTATGAGTACCTCTTCGAGGAGGAGACAAAGGCTGGGCTTGAGGGTTTCGACAAAGGTGTAAACACTGAGCTCAATGCCGTGAACGTGATGACTGGTATCTATACCGGCCGTTCGCCTAAGGATAAGTACATCGTGAAGGATGCACAGAGCGAGGATAAGGTTTGGTGGACAACTGACGAATACAAGAACGACAACCACCCCATGAGCGAGGAGGTTTGGGCCAAGGTTAAGGAGATTGCCATCAAGGAACTCTGCAACAAGGAGCTTTACGTAGTTGACGCTTTCTGCGGTGCTAACGAGGCAACCCGTCTGGCTGTTCGTTTCATCGTTGAGGTTGCTTGGCAGGCTCACTTTGTAAAGAACATGTTCATCCAGCCCACCGCTGAGGAGCTGGAGAAGTTCGAGCCTAACTTCGTTATCTATAATGCTTCTAAAGCTAAGGTTGAGAACTACAAGGAGCTGGGTCTGAACTCAGAGACTTGTGTTGCCTTCAATACCACTACTCGTGAGCAGTGCATCATCAACACCTGGTACGGTGGTGAGATGAAGAAGGGTATGTTCTCTATGCAGAACTACTATCTGCCGCTGCAGGGTATCGCTTCTATGCACTGCTCTGCCAACACCGATATGGAGGGTAAGAACACCGCTATCTTCTTCGGTCTGTCTGGTACTGGTAAGACAACCCTTTCTACCGATCCTAAGCGTCTGCTCATTGGTGACGACGAGCACGGATGGGACGACGAGGGCGTATTCAACCTCGAGGGTGGCTGCTATGCTAAGGTCATCAACCTTGACAAGGAGAGCGAGCCCGATATCTACAACGCTATCCGCCGCGATGCTCTGCTTGAGAACGTGACCGTTGACGCCAATGGTAAAATTGACTTCGCTGACAAGAGCGTAACCGAGAATACCCGTGTATCTTATCCTATCGACCACATCGAGAAGATTGCCCAGAAGGTAAATGGTAAGAGTGCAGGTCCTGACGCTAAGAACGTGATCTTCCTGAGTGCTGATGCATTCGGTGTACTGCCTCCGGTATCTATCCTGACTCCTGAGCAGACCAAGTACTACTTCCTCTCTGGCTTCACAGCTAAGCTGGCTGGTACAGAGCGTGGTATCACAGAGCCTACTCCAACTTTCAGCGCTTGCTTCGGTCAGGCATTCCTCGAGCTGCATCCTACAAAGTATGCTGAGGAGCTCGTAAAGAAGATGGAGAAGAGCGGTGCTAAGGCATATCTCGTAAACACTGGTTGGAACGGAACAGGCAAGCGTATCTCTATCAAGGATACTCGTGGTATCATCGATGCTATCCTGGGTGGTGCTATCCTGAAGGCTCCTACCAAGAAGATTCCTTACTTCGACTTCGAGGTTCCCACAGAGTTGGAAGGTGTTGACACCAACATCCTCGATCCTCGCGACACTTATGCAGATGCTGCTGAGTGGAACAAGAAGGCAGAGGATCTGGCTGGCCGCTTCATCAAGAACTTCAAGAAGTACGAGGGCAACGAGGCCGGTAAGGCACTTGTCGCTGCAGGTCCGAAATTGTAAGATTTAGGCCGAAAGCAACTTACCTTTGTATGAAGGTAAGCTGCTGGTCCGAAACTCTAATCTCAGACAAAGACTGGAAGTAACAAACTTCCATCCATTCATAACTCCATCACTTTCGTGGTGGAGTTTTTTTGTTTCTGCCTTTCTCTACGAAATAGCTAAACACATTCTTAATATATACGAAACAGATGAGTTAGAGAAAGATCCAACCTGTGCAAAAATTGCACAAGTTCGTCGACTTAGAAATGGCCGTGGCGAGGAAAAGTCTAACAAAGTGAACTTTTGTGAACTTTTTTCTCACATATTATTTGGAACTTTCATTGGTCGTTTCTATCTTTGCACGATTTATGTAAAGAGATGAAGCGTATTGCGTATATTACCATTATGCTTTGAATGCTTCTGTCTTGTGATACCAGATGGGAGTAGAGAAAAAATGCGTTAAATAATATTAATACGAGCAGTCTTTCGCCCTTTTTTTCATCTTTATAGTTAGTTATAGAGGCAAAAGCTATAAATTTGTCTGAATGAATGTAAGGAAACTGATATGTGTCATTGAAATGATGCTGTTGTTAAGCGTGAATGGCTATGCTCATCTAAGTAGCACGGAGCGCTTGTATGCGGTAATGGTAAATGGTGGGCGAAACCGGCTGACGAACCATGAGCGTTATTGGAACGACTGTGCCTTCCTCTATCGTACCTTGCAGAAGACCCTTCATGTTCCGAAGCGCAACATCATCGTCCTAATGAGTGATGGTGGTGCTCCATCTGAAGACATGCTACGGGCAGATGAGCGAGGATTTCTTTCATCACCTGTTGATCTTGATGGAGATAGCCAGTCAGATGTCGATTATCCTGCAACACAAGAAGCATTAGTCAATGTTCTATTCAGTTTGTCGAGAAGTCTCAACGAATACGACCACCTCTTTCTCTTCATTATCGACCATGGTGGTACCTATGGAGGAGATAATTCATTCATCTGGTTGTGGAACGACGAAAAGATCAATGACTATTACTTGGCCTCGCTGCTCGATAAGTTTAGGGTGGGCTCCATCAATATTTTAATGGGGCAGTGTTATTCTGGTGGCTTTGTGGCAGATCTGATGCGCGAGGGTCGTATTATAGCAACAGCATGTAGTGGCAATGAGCAATCGTGGAAATGTATTGACCGTCCCTATGAAGAATTTGTTTATCACTGGACATGTGCTGTCAATGGCGCTGATGAGAAAGGGATTCCTGTGTTTGCTGACACTAATGCCGATGGAGAAGTATCGATGCAGGAGGCTTTTAGATACGCCCAAGCGCACGACCGAGTGTTTGAGACACCACAATACGCTTCTTGGCCTGAACAACTTGGAGAACAATGGACCTTCCAGCGCGCCCTTTCCAGTACCGTGGATATTCGTGAAGTGGAAACTTCAGAACAGAATGCTACGGCAGTATGGACACTTTATGGACAGCGTAGAAGCAGAGCCGATGGTCACGCTATCTATATCCAGCGCAAAGGTGGAAAAACAAGAAAGATAATAAGGTAGGAATAAGGTAATGTAGAACCAGTTAAAGTAAAAAAGCAAACGTATGACAGGACAAAGCGTAAGACAAATAGTAGAGCGTTGTCAGCTGGGCGACCGGCAGGCTTTCGGACAGCTCTATACTATTATGTCAGATCCGTTGCGTCAAATCTGTCGCCACTATGTAGCAGATGAGAGCGTCATCGACGATTTGCTTCACGACTCGTTCTTCCTGATCTTCAGCAAGATCAATTCTCTGAGAGATCCTTCGAAGGCTGAAGCATGGATGCAGAAGGTTACACAGAACCTCTCGCTGGTCTATCTACAAAAGCACAAACAGCAGACTTCTGTCGCGTTTGATGAATTGAAACACCCCCTTACCGTACCTGCACAAGCAGCTGCACCAATCACATACGAGGAAATACTTAATCTGGTGGACACATTGCCCAAGAGTTATCAGCGGGTGTTCCGTCTATCTGTACTTGAAGGACTGAGTCATCAGGAAATAGCCACACTACTCAACATCGAGCCACATACGTCATCCGCAGAACTGCATCGCGCTAAAAAACTGTTACGGCAGTCGTTGGCTGTACTTTTGTTGAGTTTGCTGGCAATTTGCTTGCCTCTGGGTCTATGGTACGCACTTCATCAGTCATCAGAAGAAAGTGAGCCGTTAGCAAAGAAGACTCCAGAACAAAAAGTGCCCGTTTCTTCACAAGAAGAAACGATGCCGGTATCGGCTCCGCCCATTACGAGCTATGTATCTGTTGCACACGAAATTGATACCCGTCGAAATTATGCTGGATATGGACAGACAGAGCTATCTGATAGTCTTCCTTTGCTATCTTCAGAACGGATAGAAGCAGATAATAAAGTAACAAAAACGGTGGAAACAAAGGATTCTATCATAGTTCCGGAAGAGGATCAACAGCAGACACCTTTGCCAAGAACAGTTCCGTCTGTCACCACAATGAGCCCTGTCAATTCTGCTTCCGACGATGGAGAATGGATAATTGCATTAGGTTACAATGGCATTAATGGTCAGCAGTCATTCAACCTTCCTTATGGAGAAAAGGATATGAACGATCCCTTACTGGACACCATTACACATCATCGCCTTCCTCTGACGATTGCCCTACAAGTGAACAAGATGCTGAACAGGCAAATCTCTATAGGATCAGGGTTGCAATATACACAACTCTATTCAGAAATGCATTTGGGTAACACCTACGCATGGGAAGAACAGCACCAACGGTTGCGTTATCTGGGCATTCCACTTCGAATGTCGTGGTATCCTAAAAGGACTCGTAGGTTGAATATATATGCTTCTGCTCAGACTACAATGGAACTGCCTTTACATGCAAAACAGCAGAAGTTTAGCTTCGTAGATAGACATCAGGTTGACGAATGTGAACAGAATCTGACCCCGTCCGTACAGTGGTCAGTAGGCCTTGGAGCGGGTATAGAGTATAGGTTGACACCTGTCATCGGTCTCTTTACAGAACCCAGCTTGCAGTACTTCTTCAAGACGGGTGATGGTATTGACTCCTGGCGTTCGGCGCATCCTGCATCCTTCTCTATCCCCTTTGGTATTAGAATAACGATAGAATAACATAACATAAATAATATACGATTATGAAAAAGTTATTTTCTTTATTATTAATGGTGGTCATTTCCGTTGGTGTAAATGCACAGGCGGTAATTGCAGAGGTTGATTGGACTCAAGAATCAGACTATTATAATGATGTGTGGTTCTCTCCGTTAACTATTAATTATTCTGTTACCAGTAGAGGACTGGAAATAGAATCCCTTTCTCATGACTGTGAACAAATCTGGGAAGCACAGATACCAATCATTGCACATATTAAAGAACTTAAGGGTGGAGGACAGTATCAAGTTAAACTTACTATAGATGCTCCTTATGCCAGTGATATTCGTTTGGATTTACGTGACTGGGCAGTTACTCAAGTCAATTATCTAAGTATAGAGGCAGGTGAGCACGAATATACTGTTGACTTCCTTGATTATCCTGATGAATGTACTGATGCTTTTTTAATGTACCAGTGTGGTTATTCATCTGGTATACATGTGATTAAGAAAGTTCAGGTTATTGATCTGGAAGCCGGTCAAGAAAAAGGGATTATTTATAATTACGATACAAACAATAAAACCGCAGAGGTAAAAGGAATTTCCAAGTATTCTCAAGAAAGAATAGAGATTCCCAAAACAGTTATCCATCAAGGGGAAGAATTCACAGTTACCAGAATCGGAGAAGGTGCTTTTCAGGGTTGCAATGACCTGATTGTTGTAAAAATCCCCAACAGTGTAACAGCTATCGGCAGTAACGCTTTTGCATATTGCACCAACCTGGCTTTTGTTGATATGCCAAACAGTGTGACTCGTATTGATGAAGAAGCTTTCTATGGCTGTAGCAGTCTGGTTTCAATAAACTTGCCTGAAAATCTGTATCGCATCGGCCATTGGGCCTTCGCCAATTGCAGCAGTTTGGTATCAATAGACATACCCCGAGTAACACCGTTCATTTCCAACCATGCTTTCGCCGGTTGCACCAGTCTGACTTCTGTAACTTTCCGGAGTAGTTTCATCAACCTCAGTGAGTATGTTTTTTATGGTTGCAGAAGTCTTTCTGAGATAAAGATTGTTGTATATGATGAATATTCATTCTGCCAAAATGCCATTCTAAGTCAATTGAAGAAAGACAATGTTGATTGTCCAATTACCTTATTAAAAGAAAATGGAAATGAAATCAAAGAACTCAAAATACCCGAACTTGTTACGTCTATCGGATTTGGAGCTTTCTATAATTGTAAAGGCTTAACGTCCGTAAGTATCCACAATGGAGTAACGTCCATCGGTGAATCAGCATTCGAGAATTGCTCTAATATAACTTCTGTGTCAATACCCAATAGTGTAACTTCTATCGGAGGAAGAGCATTTTATAACTGCGCAGGGCTAACCTCCTTAGTTTTACCTTATGATTTATCAATTATCAAGAAGCAAGCTTTCTATGGCTGTGCCAACCTAGAAGCCGTTACCATTCCTGCTTCTGTGGAATATATCTTCCAAGAAGCATTCGCGGGATGTAATAATATACAACAAGTGAATGCGCTGCCAAAGATTCCACCTTTCATGTTTGCCAACTCTTTCTCCAACTACGATGCCACCTTGAAAGTGCCTGACTCTTCGATAGATTTATATAAGAACTCTGATCCTTGGAGCAGATTTAAGATGATTGTGACAACATCAATACAGAATCCTCCCGTCGCTACCCATCCTGGTATCATCTCCGATGTGCCACTCTACGATCTTGGAGGTCGCAGAGTACAGGGTACACCGAAGAAGGGAGTGTATATACAAAACGGTAAAAAACATGTGGTGAGATAATTCAAAATAAGTTGGTTGTATCTATATTTGCATCGGTTATAAATAGTGACAAGGACCTGGTACCTGTCACAACTAACAATTAGCATTATGAAGAATAACTTTTGTTTTCTTGTTATAGCCCTTCTAATGGGTGTTTGTACTGTAGCGAAAGCTACGGATACATCAATATTTATAGATGATACCTATTACAGGATTCTGTCCGAAGAAGACAAGACGGTTGAACTATTTGGTATATTTGTTATAGGTGAAAACTTGACAATCCCACAGACAGTGACGTATAACGATGTGGAATATACGGTCATATCGATTGCCGATAGTACCGCTTTTAACACTTCTAATCCTAATCGGTATACAACACTAACTCTGCCTTCTACTCTCAAACGAATAGGAAAATTTGCTTTTAGCTTCTTTAGAAATTTGAAAGCAGTCACCCTACCAGAGGGTCTGGAAGAAATAGGTTCAGAGGCTTTCATGGAATCTTCAATCGATCAGGTCTATATTCCAGCCAGTGTTAAGCATATTGGAAGACGTGCTTTCAATCCCAACTGTCTGAAGACCATTAACGTTGCGACGGACAATAAGGCGTATGACTCCCGTGAAGACTGTAATGCTATTATCGAGAGCTCCACCAATACGCTCATTCTCGGATGTATTAACACCCAGATTCCTACATCGGTTAAGGTTATTGGCAACTCCGCTTTTTACGGCTGCAAAAGTCTGGTAAGGGCGAATCTTCCAGAAGGCCTTACAGAGATAAAAGACGAGGCTTTTAGGTCTTGTACCGCACTACAGGAAATTGTGTTACCTCATGGGTTAGTCAGCATAGGTGATGTTTCATTCTATCAGTGCTACCAGATACAAGAAATACGGATTCCAAGTTCGGTGGAACACATTGGTGAGCGTGCATTATATGGCTCAGAAAACATGCATTTGAGTGTCGAGAGTGGCAATCCCTACTATGACTCGCGTGAAGACTGTAATGCTGTCATCGAAACGAAAACCAACCGACTCATCAAAGGTAGCAACAATAGTCATATCCCTTCAACTGTCACTTGTATCGGAAGCGCCGCCTTCGAATCGTGTACGGGTCTTACCGAAGTCAATCTTCCGGATGGATTAACCGTCATAGAGGGTTCTGCTTTCGATGGTTGTAAAAACCTTGCTCAGGTGTCGCTTCCGGAAAGCCTTACCACCATAGGTAACTCGGCTTTTGCTTACACAGCTATTACAGAAATGAATCTGCCCGATCAGGTTGATAGTGTCGGTAGCTATGCTTTTATAGCGTGTCGTCAGTTGGAGAGAGTTAAGATTCCAAAGTATGTGAAACATTTTGGCGATAAGATCTTCGGTAGTTGCACATCACTCAAGGAGGTCAATCTTCCATCAGGTCTGACCAAAGTAGGTCAGGGCATGTTCAGCTATTGTAGCAATCTTACCCACGTGGAAATACCTTCCAGCGTCAAAAGTATAGAACATGAAGCGTTCTACGAATGTGGTTCTCTTGAGTCGGTCAATTTTCCCAATGGTTTGGAAGTCATCGGTGGTTCTTCCTTTTATAGATGCTATGCACTCAAGAAAGTTAGCCTTCCTAATACAGTCCGAGTAATCTACAGCGATGCTTTCGAAAGGTGCACATCTCTGTGCGATGTCAGTTTGGGCAACCAACTGGAGACAATTGGATGGGAGGTCTTCCTGGGCAGCAAAATCAAAGAGATAACCCTGCCAGCAACTCTACGCGAATGCGGACAATATGTGTTTGCTTACTGTGACGAATTGAAAAGCATTACAGTTTGTGCTACCACACCACCTCGTATAGAAAAAGACTGGGAGGTTATGGTGCCCAAGGCGAAATTTTCAACCATCACACTCTATGTTCCAGAAGGCTGTGGCGATGCTTACAGGTCGGCTGTGGAATGGAAGTTCTTTACTAACATCGTTGAGAAAAAGATGGATAATCAGACTGGCATACAGGTACCCACATCTTCAAATGATGATACAGGTCTAACATACGACCTTCAAGGTCGCAGAGTACAGGGCACGCCAAAGAAGGGGGTGTATATACAAAACGGGAAAAAACATGTGGTGAGATAATTCAAAATAAGTTGGTAGTATCTATATTTGCATCGGTTATAAATAGTGACAAGGACCTGGTACCTGTCACAACCGATCTCTATGGTCGCAGAGTGCAAGGCACACCGAAGAAGGGGGTGTATATACAAAACGAAAAGAAGAAGGTAATAATAGAATAATGAAGCGGATAATATGGACTCTGTTCTCGTTCATATTCACGATGTGGAGTATGAATGTGAATGCTTTCGAATATGAGGGCATCAGTTACGATGTGTTATCTAAAGAGGACAAAACGGTATGTGTCGCCCGTCAGCTATCAACAGATCAGATAAAGGGTGATGTGCGGATACCCAGTGAGGTAAGTTATGGAGGTACGCAATATACCGTAACAGGGATAGTTGGTTGGGCTTTTGCCAGTTGTGACCAGATGACTTCCATTGCCATTCCCGCTACCATACAAGATATCGGTTATTTTGCATTCTCTGACTGTTTCGGACTCAATGCTGTCTATTTGGAAGACATTGCATCTTGGTGTAGTGTAAATATTGCCGAAGGCATGGAAAGTAACCCAATTAGCATGGCCCATCTTTTCTATGTGAATGGCGAGGAGGTAAAGGATTTGGTAATTCCAGAGGGCGTATCAAAGATAAACAAACATGTCTTCCACGGTGCCACAGCCCTGACATCGGTGGTTATTCCCTCTTCAGTAACACATATTGAACCTGGAGTTTTTGAAGGATGTAGTTCTCTTGCTTCGCTGTCATTGGCAACGGGACTGAAGATAATTGGCGCAACTGCGTTCGCCGGTTGTAGAAGCCTTAAAGAAGTGACGATTCCCGAAGGAACGGAACGGTTAGAGAACGGTGCTTTCTATTCTTGCGATCAACTTACTACTATCAACTTGCCCCAATCATTACTTTTTATCGGTAATTTCGCCTTTGAGGAATGCAAGAGTCTGACAGCCATCGAGATTCCCAATCAGGTGATGGAACTGGGTAGCAGCGCTTTCTATGAATGTGATGAACTGACATCAGTGAAACTATCAGATAACATTCCTGAAATAGGCGACTGGACTTTTACCCGGTGTTACAAACTGAAAAGCATCAACATTCCCAAGAACTTGAAGCGATTGGGTGACTATGCCTTCTTGGCGTGCAACAGCATAGAAGAGTTGAACCTACCCTGCACCCTGACAGATATTTCCAAGAGTTCCTTGCTTGGATGTTACGGTATAAGGAGTCTGACCGTAGAAGAGGGCAACCCGGAATATCTTAGCGAGAATGGCGTTCTCTACAACCACGACAAGACCACGCTTTTGTTCTTCCCTGCTCAAAGTGAGATGACATACTATGATATCCCTGCAACTGTGACCACTATTGCACCTGGTGCCTTCTCAGGAAGTCAGCTAAAAGGTATCACTCTTCCGCCAACAATGACAGAGATCGGAAATGAGGCTTTTGGCGGTTTGTCTAAATTAGAGAGCATCACCATCCCTACCTCTGTCTGCAAAATAGGATTTGGAGCCTTCATAGGCTGTTCTAGTCTGAAAGAGATGATTGTTCCTGAAAACGTGAATAGTATAGAAAGAGCAGCTTTTTCAGGATGCCAGTCGCTTATTAGAGTTCACTTACCAGAGGGCCTTGCGCGCATTGAAGGATGGACTTTCGATGGTTGTACAAGTCTAAGTGATGTTAATATTCCCGAAGGCATAAACTATATTGGTATTGCAGCCTTTCGCAATTGTAGTAGTTTACCTGACTTCCAGATACCTGAGGGTGTCACTATTATAGACGATGAAGCATTCAAGGGATGTATGACCATGACCGTACTCTCTATTCCTGACAACGTAGAGAACGTGGGTTGGGATGCTTTTATGAGATGTAGCGGACTGGAAAAGGTAACGATAGGGCATTCTGTGAAAGCGCTTGAAGGTGGCACATTCTATGGATGCGATAAGATAAAAGAGATATGGTCGTATATTGAGGAACCATTTGATGTGATTGATTATGATCTTATGGCAGGTGATGAAAGGTGTTTCCCTGAGGTGGTGACACGTGAGGCCATTCTCTATGTACCTCAGGGAACAAAAGAAAAGTATCTTGACAGAAGGGGCTGGCGAGACTTTACCAATATCCATGACATTCTTCAAACAGGCATACAGGTACCCACATATGTAAATGAAGATACAGGTCTAACCTACGACCTCCAAGGTCGCAGAGTACAAGGCACGCCCAAGAAGGGAGTCTATATACAGAACGGTAAAAAACACGTAGTGAGATAAGGCAACCCCTTCATGATGTGGGGAATGAGAAAGCATATTATACCTCTGATTGTGAAACCATCCATCATGCCATGACAGGCAAATGGGTGGTTTCGTTTTCTATCCTTCCTCTTCCTGAATGAAGCCGATGCGGCGCCGAGGTCAGCATGCAAGACCTTGTTCTGTGAAAGCATTAGGCAGTTTACGTGTACCACCCCAACTTGAAACTCCATTCTGGAATATCAAATTGTTCCTTAACTCCTCAAACTCTTCTTTGGTCAACTGAAACATGAAGTCAGGGGGGAAACGTTTGATGTTTCTCTTCACTGCTTTGTTCAAGTTACCGGTGGTGACTTGATATAATTCCATATTTCTCCGCTAGATCAATGTAATTGCATGATTACCAGATGATTCGTGGCGGAGGAATTTGATGGATATTGCTCCGCCAACAACCAGTTGACCATAAGTCAATTAGGCGAATTAGCGGAGCATTCTTTTATTCATATTCTTCACACCTTCACAACGTCTTTTGACCTGCAAAATCCTACAAGCCTTATAACGCACTTCAACTAGGCTGATTACGATAGGTTAGAAGGCTGATAACTGGGTGTTATAAGGCTGGTTGGGAGCTTCAACTAAGCTTGTAGGAGTTTTTATCTTTTTATGAACATTCGTAAAAAATAGGCCAACATCTAACCCAATGTGCTTGAAACATCGATGTGTAAAGGGTTTGAGGCGGGTTAGATGATGCTCAAACATCTAACCAACATCTAACCAACATCTAACCCACATATCCCGTTCAACTCTCGTAAGAGTCAGAGTTGTCGTTATAACGTAATTACGTAATTACGGGATAACGTAATAACGATTTTTCGTTTTTACGAGAAATTGAAATGAAGTAAACTATGGCAGTTTGCGTTGGAAACTATGGCAGTTTCTGGTAAAAAGTGCCTCAAACGCTGATAGCGGGAACGTCAAACGCTGGAAGCGTTTGCCTTGATCACTGGGAGCGTTTACGGCGTTCAGTGTTTTTTAACAGAAAGGTGGTGGTTTGTTAACAGATTTTTGCACCCTATGAGGGGTGGTTTTTTGGTCATCCCGGATTTTTTTCGTACATTTGCAGGCGCAAAACATGAAGGGGTAACCTGGAGTGTCAGCGCTACTAACAATTATTAACAATTAATCTTTTATTACCATTTATGAATGACACAATTATGATGGGTGGCAACACCATGAGTAACACACAGGAAAACACACTCGCAACCGAGTTGTTCCTACAAGACAATTACCTCTTCCGCCGCAATGTGCTGAGCGGGAAGGTGGAGTTTGCTGCACTGCCTGCCGAAGAGCCTGTTTACAGGACGCTCACGCAGGCGGCCCTCAACAGCATCGTGATCAGGGCCAAGCGTGAGGCTGTCTTGGAGAAGGGGAGTCCGAAGGCTGAGATCATGGAACTGATCAACTCCGAGGAGGTACCCGTATTCGATCCGGTAAAGGATTTCCTCGGGCACCTGCCCCAGTGGGACGGACAGAACCATGTGGCAGCACTGTTCGGCAGGTTGCCCGGCATCAGCAGCGAGCAGCACGGCTATCTGGCCACCTGGCTGCGCTCGGCTGTGGCCCACTGGCTTCAGATGGATACCATCCACGGAAACGAGTGCGTACCCACGCTGATCGGTGCCCAGGGCTGCGGTAAGACGACGTTCGTGGCAAGGATCCTTCCTCCGCATCTCAGGCAGTACTACCTCGACCACCTGAACCTGTCGAACAAGTTCGACAAGGAGATGGCGCTGACGAACAACCTGCTGGTGAACCTGGATGAGCTGGATGCGATAAGACCGAGTCAGCATCCTGCGCTGAAGCAGACGCTGTCGAAGAGCAAGGTGAACGGAAGACCCATCTTCGGCTGCAGTCAGGAGGACAGGCCTCGCTATGCCTCTTTCGTGGCCACGACGAACAACCCGCACCCGCTGACCGATGGCACGGGCAGCCGACGGTACATCTGCCTGACGGTGCCCAAAGACCAGCTGATTGACAACACGGGGGAGATCGACTACGGACAGCTGTATGCTCAGGTGCACCACGAGCTGCTTGAGCTGAAGGCGCCCTATTGGTTCACCCCTGCGGAGGTGAAGCGAATCCAGGAGCTCAACCTGAACTACATGGAACAGAAGGACATTGCCGAGATCGTGAATGCCACATTCCGACTGCCGAAGGAAGGTGAGCTGCCGAAGTACATGAACTGCGGAGATATCCTCAGGGAGATCCAGCAGGAGTACCCCTCAGTAAAGAGTGATAGGAGTACAAGAATTCATATAGGACTGGCCATGCGGGAAATGGGGTTTGAGCATGTATTACGCAAAAACATCTCGTATTACAAAATTGCACACCAAAAGGTAGCATAATGTATATCTGGGTTAGATGTAGGTTAGATGTTAGTTAGATGTTTAGCCATCATCTAACCCTCCTCAAACCCTTTACAGCAGGGCGTTTCAGGCACATAGGGTTAGATGTTGGGGTAAAAATGCACTATTCGATTATCCGTACATTGGCTATGCAGAAGATTCTCACGCTTGGATAATCTCAAATAAATTTGACCTTTGGTCTTATTTTGTCACGACTCAACAAATGAAATGCAAGCATTCCTTTGTTTTCGCTGCTCCAAAATTTGCATTATCGCTCGCTTAATCGTATCTTTGCAGTATGAAATGTACTTGTTTATCTTTTACGTTGTGCTTGTTTACCCTCTTCTCCTGCACACAGCACCGCTACCCAACATCGTTGGCAGCAGCCGATAGTCTGTGTGCCGTTCGTCCTGACAGTGCCTTAGCATTGTTGGAACATATGGACAGTGCAATGCAAAAAGCGGGGAAGGCTGACAGGATGTATTACCAGCTGCTTCTGGCTGATGCAATGAACAAGGCATACGTGGACATCAAGTCGGACAGTATCTTGAAAGAGGTAGTACGCTACTACGACCGCCACGGCTCCGCCAACGAGCGGATGCGTGCCCACTACCTCCTCGGCTGTGCCTACCGTGACATGGGCGAGGCCCCCATGGCACTGAAATGCTATCAGGATGCGGTGGAACAGGCCGATACGACGAGTAAGGAATGCAATTATCGATTGCTTTGTTGTGTGCATTCACAGATGTCGGACTTGTTTCACAGACAGTATCTTCCACACCATGCGATAGATGAGATATGGAAAGCTTATCATTATGCTATGCACAATCATGATACACTTACCTGCCTAAGATGCTACGAACACCTAAGCAATGCTTATTTTCAATTGCAGATGCCTGATAGCACATTGTATTACAGTCTGCGCTCAGCTGATCTTTACAAATCTATTGGAGATACCGTATCTGCCAATAGTGCACTTGCACCAGCTATTTTCATCTACCTGCAAAGAGAAGAATACGACAAGGCAGAAGAGTTGTTGAATGCAGTACAGAAAAAGTCAAACATGTTCAATCCGTTGAATAGCAAAGCATCCACCTTTTATAATTATATGGGACTTTTGTCTTTGGGAAGGAAAGACTATCAATCAGCAAAAGAACACCTATACAAGGCTCTGTCCCATAGTAAAAGTATAAATGAGCTAGATTTTACCTACGAAAATCTGTGCAGTCTTTATAGAAATGAAGGTGTTGTGGATTCGCTAGCCAAATATACGATGCTTTATTGTGAGGCTAATGACTCATCTTTAGCTTGCTTGTCAACGACTACCGTAGAACAAATGCAATCATTATATGATTACTCACGTAGTCAAGAGCATGCTAAGAAAGTAGAGAAAGAGAACGCAAGGATAAGAACGCGTCTGTATCTATTAGGTGTAGTATTGCTTTTTTCTATATTGACAGGCTTTGCAGCAATCTATTTCATCCGATACAAGAAAAACAAAACCATCAATAGAAAGATCAAGGAAATAGAACAGCTGAAGAAATCGCTGGACAAGTTCAATATGCAGGACAATCTGTCAAAACTATATGAAACAGATGTCTTTTTACATTTTAAGCGACTTTCAACCATTGGCAAGAAGGCAGATGCCTCTGATTTTAGTAAGTTAAGAACCGCTATAAACCAGTATCTTCCTTGTTTCCTGAACAAACTAACCGGTTCAGAATACCAAATGTCGTTAAATGAGACAAACCTGTGTATTTTGATTAAAGTAGGATTCCTTCCCTCGGAGATTGCCACCCTCCTCAATGTCTCTCCACAGGCAATAAGCAATCTCCGTTCCCGTCTGAATGAGAAGATTTTCAATACATCTGACGGTGCGAAAAACTTTAGTAAGCGGATAAAAGACTTGTCATAACCCATGTTACACTAGCTTTATAAATAACTGTTTGTCAGCAAGTTTTGGAATCTGTGTATTTTTGTGAAATCTGAGTAGGTATTCTTTCTTGTTGTTTTTCATACTTTTATACTATATCATAATCTCACAAAGTATGAAAAAAGTATTATTTGTATTATTCGCGCTTGGCTGTTTTTATATAAACAGTTATGCATCGAGTCTGGAAGGCAAAGCTTCCAATGAAGTAGAAATGACCGTTAAGTATCATGACCCAACAGCTGGTAACAACGACATGCCTCGTGGACCCGTGGAGATTCCACAGGTATTTATTGACAGCTACACCTTATATATAACAGGTGTGAGCGGTGACTACACCCTTCAGCTAGAGACTGCCGACGGTGTAGCCTATAGTCTTCCCATTCAGGGAAGCACGGGCAGCGACACGGTTGTCCTCCCTTCCATGCTAAGCGGTACTTATGAACTATGTCTCTATGCAGGCGGCTATTGTTTCAGTGGTGAAATAGAGTTACTAAAGTTTCCCACTTGCCATTTTACCGGCTTTCGCGAATAATCAAACATTGCAATATACTGATTGACAATCTATTAACATCTCGCAAATAGAAGTTAACGCGCTGTGTTAGCGCGTAACCGCG